>JAESGQ010000022.1_pt1 | contig 228558 bp, 214 predicted proteins | sample 9266251 | NCBI WGS metagenome assembly JAESGQ01 (sample SAMN17056778, study PRJNA650883) | algae metagenome | isolation source: Kaiparowitsia implicata GSE-PSE-MK54-09C and co-occurring heterotrophs from... | place: USA: Kaiparowits Plateau, Grand Staircase Escalante National Monument, UT ...
TGGGCTGCCGAACATTACGCCGATCTTCATGCGAATCTGGTTGATAAAGATCACCAGGCAGTTGGCGTTCTTGATGTTACCGGTGATCTTGCGCAGTGCCTGGCTCATCAGGCGGGCCTGCAGGCCCACGTGCATATCGCCCATTTCGCCTTCGATTTCCGCCTTTGGTACCAGAGCCGCTACGGAGTCGATCACGATCACGTCGATGGCGTTGGAGCGCACCAGCATGTCGGTGATTTCCAGAGCCTGCTCGCCAGTGTCCGGCTGCGAGACCAACAGGTCGTCTACGTTGACGCCCAGCTTGCCAGCGTACTCGGGATCGAGCGCATGCTCAGCATCGACGAAGGCGCAGGTGGCACCGAGCTTCTGTGCTTCGGCGATAACCGACAGGGTCAGGGTGGTTTTACCGGAAGACTCAGGGCCGTAGATTTCGACGATACGGCCTTTCGGCAGACCGCCAATGCCCAGCGCGATGTCCAGACCCAGCGAACCGGTGGAGATGGCCGGGATCGCCTGGCGATCGTGATCGCCCATGCGCATCACTGCACCTTTGCCGAATTGTTTTTCAATTTGGCCCAGGGCTGCCGCCAAGGCGCGCTTCTTATTCTCGTCCATTTAAGTCCTCACGTAATCAAGAAGGGCCAGCTAGCGGCCACCAACAACTGTATAAGTAGACAGTATTATTCCACAGGGCAAGTCGCCCGCCTACCCCGCGTTTGGATTTTCTTGCGCAAGCAGGCGCAATAGCCCGGCCAGTGCGGCCTCAACCGTTTGTCGGCGAACTTCGCTGCGATCCCCGGCAAACTGTCTTCGCGCACTGAATAGCTGCTCACCATCGCCCCAGGCCAGCCAGACCGTGCCCACCGGTTTCTCCGGCGAACCGCCATCCGGCCCCGCGACACCGCTGACCGCCACCGCAAAGCGCGCTCCACTATTAGCCTGCGCACCCCGCACCATGGCCTCGACCACCTCCTGACTCACAGCGCCAACAGTGGCGAACAGCACCTCGGGCACGTTCAGCTGCTTAGTCTTCTGCACATTGGAGTAAGTGACATAACCGGCTTCAAACCAGGCCGAGCTACCGGGAATCCGGGTAATCGACTCGGCAATACCGCCACCAGTGCAGGATTCGGCGGTGGTCACCTGGGCCTTGACGGCAATCAGTTGCCCGCCCAGCTCGGCAGCCAGTTGGGTCAGGGCATATTCATTAGCAGTCATCTGCACTCCGGGGTTAAAGCCAGCCAGGCCGATACCGTACACTAGGCGCTTTTGCGATTCAGCCGGACAGTTAAAACGATGAGCCAAAGCGACCTTAGTTCTCACACGCCGATGATGCAGCAGTACTGGAAGCTGAAAAATCAGCACCCGGAACAGCTGATGTTTTACCGCATGGGCGACTTCTACGAGATCTTCTACGAGGACGCGAAAAAGGCCGCCAAGCTGCTGGATATCACCCTGACTGCGCGCGGCCAATCCGCCGGCCAGGCGATTCCCATGTGTGGGATTCCCTACCACTCGCTGGAGGGCTACCTGGCCAAGCTGGTCAAGCTTGGCGAATCGGTGGTGATCTGCGAACAGATCGGCGACCCGGCCACCAGCAAAGGCCCGGTGGAACGCCAAGTGGTGCGCATCATCACCCCCGGTACCGTCAGCGACGAAGCGCTGCTCGATGAGCGCCGCGACAACCTGTTGGCAGCGGTACTCGGTGACGAGCGCCTGTTCGGCCTGGCCGTGCTGGATATCACCAGCGGCCGCTTCAGCGTGCTGGAAATAAAAGGCTGGGAAAACCTGTTGGCCGAGCTGGAACGCCTGAATCCGGTTGAACTGCTGATTCCAGATGATTGGCCGCAAGGCTTGCCGGCGGAAAAGCGTCGTGGCGTGCGCCGCCGCGCGCCTTGGGACTTCGAACGCGACACAGCTCATAAGAGTCTGTGCCAACAGTTTGCTACCCAGGACCTGAAAGGCTTCGGCTGCGAGAACCTGACCCTGGCCATCGGCGCCGCCGGCTGCCTGCTCGCCTATGCCAAGGAAACCCAACGCACCGCCCTGCCGCACCTGCGCAGCCTGCGTCACGAGCGTCTGGACGACACAGTGATTCTCGACGGCGCCAGCCGCCGCAATCTGGAGCTGGACATCAACCTGGCGGGCGGGCGCGAGAACACCCTGCAATCGGTGGTCGACCGCTGCCAGACCGCCATGGGCAGTCGCCTGCTCAGCCGCTGGCTAAACCGCCCTCTGCGCGATCGCGCGGTACTGGAAGCGCGTCAGGAGTCTATTGCCTGCCTACTCGAGCGCTACCGCTTCGAAACCCTGCAGCCGCAGCTGAAGGAAATCGGCGATCTGGAACGCATCCTGGCGCGTATCGGCCTGCGTAATGCGCGCCCGCGAGATCTGGCGCGCCTGCGCGATGCCCTCGCCGCGCTGCCCACGCTGCAGATGGCCATGAGCAATCTGGAAGCGTCGCACCTAGCCGAGCTGGCGGGCGTAGTCAGCACCTACCCAGAACTGGCCGAGCTACTGGCCCGCGCCATCAATGACAACCCACCTGCGGTGATCCGCGACGGCGGCGTGCTGAAAACTGGTTACGACGCCGAGCTGGATGAGCTGCAATCGCTCAGCGAGAACGCCGGCCAGTACCTGATGGACCTGGAAACCCGCGAGAAGGCCCGCACCGGCCTGGCCAACCTGAAGGTCGGCTACAACCGCGTGCACGGTTACTTTATCGAGCTGCCGAGCAAACAGGCCGAGTCGGCCCCGGCCGACTATATCCGCCGGCAGACCCTGAAAGGCGCCGAGCGTTTTATCACTCCTGAGCTGAAAGAGTTCGAAGACAAGGCGCTGTCAGCCAAGAGCCGCGCCCTGGCACGCGAGAAAATGCTCTATGACGAGCTGCTCGAACGCCTGATCAGCCACCTTGGCCCGCTGCAAGACAGCGCAGCGGCCCTGGCCGAACTGGACGTATTGAGCAACCTGGCCGAGCGCGCACTGAACCTGGATCTCAATCGCCCGCGCTTTGTCGATGAGCCCTGCATGCGCATCGATCAGGGCCGGCATCCGGTGGTCGAGCAAGTACTGACCACACCCTTTGTGGCCAACGACCTAAGCCTGGACGATGACACGCGCATGCTGATCATCACCGGGCCGAACATGGGTGGTAAATCCACCTATATGCGCCAGACCGCGCTGATCGTGCTGCTGGCGCATATCGGCAGCTTCGTGCCGGCAAAAAGCTGCGAGCTGTCGCTGGTCGACCGCATCTTCACCCGCATTGGTTCGAGCGATGATCTGGCCGGTGGCCGCTCGACCTTTATGGTGGAGATGAGTGAGACCGCTAATATTCTGCATAACGCCAGCGAGCGCAGCCTGGTGTTAATGGATGAAGTCGGCCGAGGCACCAGCACCTTTGACGGTCTGTCGCTGGCCTGGGCGGCTGCCGAGCAGCTGGCCAAGCTGCGCGCCTACACCCTGTTCGCCACCCATTACTTCGAGCTGACCGTGCTGCCGGAAAGCCAGCCAATCGTGGCCAACGTGCATTTGAATGCCACCGAGCACAATGAGCGCATCGTGTTCCTCCACCACGTGCTGCCCGGCCCTGCCAGCCAGAGCTATGGCCTGGCCGTGGCGCAACTGGCAGGTGTGCCAAATGAGGTTATCCTGCGCGCCCGCGAGCACCTGGCGCGCCTGGAGACCACCAGTCTGCCCCACGAACTACCACCTACGCAGCCCGGCCAGACGGCCGCGCCAATGCAAAGCGATATGTTCGCCAGCCTGCCGCACCCACTGCAGGAAGAATTACGCAAGATCAACCCGGATGATCTGACTCCGCGTAAAGCGCTGGAACTGTTATATACATGGAAGACACGCTTCTAACGTTATTGCGTGCGAACTGTTAGAATCGCGCGCATTTTTATGACTGCCCGACTTAAAGCCTGAGCCGTGGCCATTACCCCTAGCCTGCTGAAACCCGCACAGAACGGGGCAGGCTGGCGCCCGAGGAGAAAATCAGAAATGACCTTCGTCGTTACCGACAACTGCGTCAAATGCAAATACACCGACTGCGTAGAAGTCTGCCCGGTGGACTGCTTCTACGAAGGCCCGAACTTCCTGGTGATCCACCCGGACGAGTGCATCGATTGTGCACTCTGCGAGCCTGAGTGCCCTGCACAAGCCATCTTCTCTGAAGATGAGGTGCCGGAAGATCAGCAGGAATACATCGAACTGAACGCTGATCTGGCTGAAGTCTGGCCAAATATCACCGAGAAGAAAGAGTCCCTGCCGGACGCTGAAGAGTGGGATGGCGTGAAGGACAAGCTGCAGTATCTGGAGCGCTAGTACTTAGCTCCGCTATCTGCACAAAAAACCCGCCTTGCGCGGGTTTTTACTTTTCTGCAGACCCGGAATTGCCTGAAAAAAGGCCGGGAGTGATCTGCAAACGATAGACACACAAAACGCAGACAAAAAAAGGGGCGGCTCGCGCCGCCCACTCTTTTGTCCCTAGTCCCTGTATTTCCCAGCTCATCATCCTGATGAATCGCGTCTTGCGATGTCCTGATTGTCTTCCTGACAACCTGTGCTTGTCCCTGAGCACAGGTGTAATACTAGCGATTTCCGCCTTCCTAACAAGCGCTTAAAACTCCATCCAAATGGTCTCTAGCCTTCGCCAATAAAATTAAATATTTATTAAAAACAATAACTTAAAATAACACAGAGCACTTCGCCGGCCGCCTTGCGCACCAATGGCTTACGCACCCTGTAAGCAATGGCTTACACAAGCACTCACAAAACTCGCCAGGAATATCTTCTGGCGACATCCATGACGCTCACTAGAGAGTGACAGCCATGGAACACAGGCACAAAAAACCCGGCCAAGGCCGGGTTGAGTGTTAACGCATCAAGCTCACTGGAACAGTGAGTCGCTCGACAGGCCGTTCTTCTCCAGAATTTCCCGCAGACGCTTCAGTGCTTCGACCTGAATCTGCCGAACGCGCTCACGGGTCAGGCCGATTTCCTGGCCAACCTCTTCCAAGGTGCAGCTTTCATGGCCGCGCAGACCGAAGCGGCGAATCACCACCTCACGCTGCTTATCGGTCAGTTCGGACAGCCACTGGTCGATGCTCTGCGACAAGTCATCATCCTGCAGCAACTCGCAGGGGTCAGTCGGACGATCATCGGTCAGGGTATCGAGCAGGGTTTTGTCCGAGTCCTGGCCCAGTGAGACATCCACCGAGGAAACACGCTCATTCAGGCCGAGCATGCGTTTAACTTCACCCACCGGTTTTTCCAGCAGGTTGGCAATTTCTTCTGCCGAAGGCTCGTGGTCGAGCTTCTGGGTCAATTCGCGAGCAGCACGTAGGTAGACGTTGAGCTCTTTGACCACATGAATAGGTAAACGAATGGTACGGGTCTGATTCATGATCGCCCGTTCGATGGTCTGGCGGATCCACCAGGTGGCATAAGTCGAGAAACGGAAACCACGCTCGGGGTCGAATTTCTCTACCGCGCGGATCAGGCCGAGGTTGCCCTCTTCAATCAGATCCAGCAGGGACAAGCCCCGATTGACGTAACGGCGAGCGATTTTCACGACCAAGCGCAGGTTGCTTTCGATCATGCGCTTGCGGCCGGCAGGGTCGCCCTTCTGCGCCAGGCGCGCAAAGAACACTTCTTCTTCAGGGGTCAGGAGAGGGGAAAAGCCGATTTCGTTGAGGTACAGCTGGGTGGCGTCGAGCGCGCGGGTGTAATCGATGTATTTATGCTGCTTGCTGCTAGCGGTGGAAGCTTTTGCTTTGCTGCGGGAAAGTGGCGGTTGCGCTTCTTCGTCTGAATCATCGTCAAGGACAATAGCAGGCTCCATCAGGAGCACTTCATCATCGACGTCAAACTCCGGCGCTTCTTTTTTATTGAGAGCCATTTTTGTTATTCCTTGCTGAGTTCGACAGCAAGCCCTAGCGCGACCAAATCCCTGGTTACACCAAAGCCTGTCCCTCCCACGTGGTGGAGACAGGCTAGCGCAAGATCAACGTCGCGGCAGGTATTGCAGCGGGTCGACAGGTTTACCTTGGCGGCGTACTTCAAAGTGAAGTTTCACCCGGTCGGTTCCTGTGGAACCCATTTCGGCAATTTTCTGCCCGGCTTTGACCTGTTGCCCCTCCTGCACCAACAACCTGCGGTTATGTCCGTAGGCGCTTACGTAGGTATCGCTATGTTTGATGATCACTAATTCGCCGTAGCCCCGTAAACCACTCCCGGCGTAGACCACTGAACCATCAGACGCAGCTAAAACAGGCTGGCCCAATTCTCCGGCGATATCAATGCCTTTATTCAAACTGCCGTTTGAGGAAAAACGCCCGATAACCGCCCCGTTGGAAGGCCACAACCAGCCGGATGCAGAACGTTTTGTAGGCGGTAACGCAGTGACCGTTGGGGTGGTTTTCACTGGGGCTGGCGGCTGGGTCTGCACGGGCCGGGTCTGAATGGGTGGGCTCGGGCGACCAGACGGTGTGACTACGACTGGCGCAGTGGCCACCACAGGCGGACGACTGGCAGGCTGCCCATCAAAGCGAATGATCTGGCCAACCCGGATCAGGTAAGGCGGCGCAATGCCATTGCGTGCAGCAAGCGCCTTCCAATCCCAGCCGAAGCGGAAAGCAATCGAGTACAGCGTATCGCCACGTTGCACCTGGTACTGGCCACTACTGACCGGCTGACGCTGCGGCGCCTGGCTGGCGCCGCCATGGGTACGATCAACCACCTTGACGCCACCCGGTGGCGGGCTCGCACAGGCACTGAGCAGCGCACTGAGGACAAGGCCACTCAACAGGGTACGAGCGCTGCTGGCGCGAATCGGCAATTGAATGGCTGTGAAACTCACCTGCATCTCCCTCGGGTAAAACTGCTTACATCTTGCTGGCGTGCATTGTGCCGCAATTATCGGTTATCACCAGCGCTTTGCGGATTGCGCCCAGCCAGCCACTCCAGGCCCAGCACCAGTAGGATGCCAGCAACCGCCAGGGCAATCGCCAGAAGCAACTGCGGGTCCTGGCCGCTGATTATGGCGAACTGCTCTGGCCAAAGATTGGCCTGCAGCAGCGGCACCTGCTCGCCCTTACTATCGGTACGCCAGGTCAGGGTTTCCTTCCAGGGCCAGATCTTGTTCAGCGAACCGATCATCAGCCCGGTGAGAAACGCCAGCGTCAGGTCACGCCAGCGCGCCAGCAGCCAACGCAGAATCCCGGCAAAGCTGACAATCCCCACTAGGCAACCGCTGGCAAAAAACAGCAATACAGTGATATCCAGGCCTTTCACCGCCGTCAGCACAAAGCTGTACAGGCCCAGCAGCACCAGAATAAAGCTGCCGGAAATCCCCGGCAGAATCATCGCGCAGATGGCGATAGCACCGGCGAAGAACAAGCTCAGCGGGTCATGCCCCAACTGCAGCGGCGAAGCCACGGTAATCCAGTAGGCGAATGCCGCCCCCAGCACCAGGCTGACAACTCGCGTCCAGTTCCAACGCTGGACTTCGCGTACCACCAGGTGCGTGGAAACCAGAATCAAACCGAAGAAGAACGACCAGACCGGAATCGGCTGCTCATCCAGCAGGTAGGTGATCAAGCGTGCCAGGCTCAGCACGCTGGTCATGATGCCTAGCAGCAGCACCAGCAGAAACGTCGCATTGGCGGCCTTCCAGGCCTCGACGATACGCCCGCGCAGAAACAGCCCTAGCGCTACCGGCACGCTGGCAATCGAGCGCAGCAGCTCGTCATAGATACCGGTTATAAAAGCCACAGTGCCGCCGGATACGCCGGGCACTACGTCGGCTGCGCCCATGGCAATGCCTTTGGCGTAGAGCAGGAAATACTTCTTCATGAGTTCATCCGTAAACAATCGAGTCAGGCCAGCGGCCCGTTGAGCAAGGGTACAAAGCGCACAGCATCCAGCACATGGCGGGAGAAGCCGTCTTCTTCACGGATGATCAGCAGCAGTTCCTGCACATCACCCGCCCCGACCGGAATCACCAGACGCCCGCCCGGAGCCAGCTGATCCAGCAAGGCCTGCGGCACATTGGCCGCCGCTGCGGTGACGATGATGCCGTTGTAAGGCCCCAGGGCGTTCCAACCTTCCCAGCCGTCGCCCCAGCGAAACACCACATTGCGCAGATTGAGCTGGGTCAGACGCTCCTTGGCTTTTTCCTGCAGGCTCTGGATGCGCTCGACGCTAAACACCCGCTCCACCAGCTGAGCCAGGATCGCCGTCTGATAGCCCGAGCCGGTGCCGATCTCCAGCACCTTGTCCAGCGGACCGGCGGCCAGCAGCAGCTCGCTCATGCGCGCGACCATATAGGGCTGCGAGATGGTCTGGTTGTTGCCAATCGGCAGCGCCGTATCTTCATAGGCGCGATGGGCCAGGGCCTCATCGACAAACAGATGACGCGGCGTTCGACGGATGGCTTCCAGCACATGAGCGTTGGATAGGCCTTCTTCGTAAAGACGCTGTATCAGCCGCTCGCGGGTACGCTGCGAGGTCATGCCGATGCCGCGGTGGTGCAATTCGTCCTGTTCACGGCGGATCACAGCAAACCCTCCAGCCAGGGTTGCAGGCTGTTGAAACCGTCCATAAAGGTGCGATCCAACTGCAGCGGGGTGACCGAGACATAACCCTGCATTACCGCATGGAAATCCGTGCCGGGGCCGCCGTCTTCCGCATCACCGGCCACCGAGATCCAGTAACCCTCTTTACCACGCGGGTTGACCACCCTCACCGGCGCCGCAGCGCGGGCGCGATGACCCAGACGAGTCAGCTGAATGCCGCGGATATGCTCCAGCGGCAGGTTGGGGATATTCACGTTGAGTACGGTGCGCGGCGGCAAGTCGAGCTGCTCATGCGCCTCGACCAGCTTGCGCGCGAAATAGGCTGCGGTGGCCAGGTTATCCGGCATGCGTGAAAGCAGAGAAAAGGCAAACGCCGGACGGGCCAGAAAACGCCCTTCCAAAGCCGCTGCAACGGTGCCGGAATACAGCACGTCATCGCCGAGATTGGCGCCCAGGTTGATGCCTGACACCACCAAGTCCGCCACGTGCGGCAACAGGCCGTTAAGGCCCAGGTGTACGCAATCGGTCGGTGTGCCATTGAGGCTGATATAGCCATTGGGCAAGGTAGTCGGGTGCAGCGGGCGGTCGAGAGTCAGCGAGCTGCTCGCGCCGCTCTTGTCCTGATCAGGGGCAATCACCGTGCACTCGGCATAGTCAGCCAGCGCCGCATACAGCGCAGCAAGGCCTGGCGCAGCAACGCCGTCATCATTGGAAATCAGAATACGCATGGGTTGTCCGTCTGCCCTGCAGGCAACAGATCGACGAGCTCACGCACCAAGACGGTGGCGAAGCATCCAGCCGGCAGGACGAATTCCAGTTGCAGAATGTCAGACTCGGGATAATGCCACGACAGGCCGCCAATGGGGAGGCGCAGGATACGCCGTTCGTGCGTCATGTCCGCTTCTGCCAACCAGTCGACCAGAACGCTTTCGCGTGCGGCCAGATCCTGCTCCAGCGTCTGCGCCACACCACCGGCGTTAGAGACGCCTGCGCCCCACAATGGTCCCGTTGGATGCAGATCAAGAATCGCCAGGCGCGGATCGCTGCACTCCGCCTCGCCGGCAGCAAAGAAGCTGCGGCTGTCGGTAAAGGCCAGCAGGTCACCGAGCAGCGCCTGATTCCAGGTACCGGCGGCGACTCGTTCGGCCAGCACCTGGTTGAACAGGTAACTGCGCGCCGCCGAGAGCACACGCGAGCGCACATTGCGCTTCTCCGGCAGGCTCTTGTTCGCTGCAAAATGCCGAGCATGGGCGACATTGCCGCCTTCATAGCCGAAGCGCTGCAAGCCGTAATAGTTGGGAATGCCCTGGGCGGCGATTAGCGTCAGGCGCTGATCCAGCGCCGCGCGATCCGCCGCCAGCTGGGTCAGGCGCAGGGTAAAGCCATTGGCCGCGTGAGCACCGCGCTGCAGCTTACGGCTATGCCGCACCTGCTTGAGAATGCTCAGGCTGGCATCTTCGGCGGCGCTCAGGTCTGGGTCGACTTTGCCCGGCAGGTGCAGGCTGAACCACTGACGGGTCAGGGCCTGACGATCCTTGAGGCCGGCATAGCTGATTAACTTCAACGGCACGCCAGCGGCGCGGGCGATACGCTTGGCCGCCTCCTCGGTATTCAGCTCGCGCTTTTCCACCCACAGCCAGAGGTGCTCGCCCTCGCCGGCCAGGGGAATATCCAGCACTTCATCGACCTGAAAGTCTTCCGCCACGGCCTTGAGCACCGCAGTGCCGCAGTGCGCGCCATGGGCACGCGGGCCTAGCAGTTCAAGCTCGTTCATCGGGCGACCAACAGCGCGACAGCATGCACGGCAATGCCTTCTTCACGGCCGGTAAAGCCGAGTTTCTCGGTAGTGGTGGCCTTGACGTTGACCTGATCCAGGCTCACCTGCAGGTCTTCGGCAATCCGTGCACGCATGGTCTCGATATGCGGCGCCATCTTCGGCGCCTGAGCGACGATGGTGGCGTCGACATTGCCCACTTGCCAGCCTTTGCCGTGAATAAGGCCGAGCACATGGCGCAGCAGCACACGGCTGTCCGCGCCCTTGAAGGTCGGATCGGTATCGGGGAAGTGTTTGCCGATATCGCCCAGCGCGGCCGCGCCGAGCAAGGCATCACTCAAGGCATGCAGCAGCACGTCGCCATCGGAATGGGCCAGCAGGCCGAACTTATGGGGAATCTGCACGCCGCCCAGGGTAATAAAGGAGCCCTCGGTAAAGCGGTGCACATCGTAGCCGTGGCCAATACGCATAAGAAACAACGCCCTGAAAAAGTCAGGGCGTGATTCTAACTGAAAGCTGCCTATAGGAGCCGGCTAGCTGGCGAACCGAACGTCGTACGCCAGCGCCGGTTCAGCTCAATAGCGCCTTGGCATGATGACGCAGATGGTCATCGATAAAGCTGGCGATAAAGTAGTAGCTGTGGTCGTAGCCCGGCTGCAGGCGCAGGGTCAGCGGATGGCCTGCAGCCTGCGCCGCGGCCTTGAGAGCATCGGGCTTAAGCTGGTTATCCAGGAAGTCATCACGATCCCCCTGATCCACCAGAATCGGCAGCTTTTCCGTGGCATCGCTGAGTAAGGCGCAGGCATCCCATTCGCGCCAGCGCGAACGCTCATCGCCCAGGTAGCGCGAAAATGCCTTCTCACCCCAGGGGCAATTGCTCGGGTTGCTGATCGGCGCAAACGCCGACAGCGACTGATAGCGCCCTGGGTTGCGCAACGCACAGACCAGCGCACCATGCCCGCCCATGGAGTGGCCGCTGATGCCGCGCTTGTCGGATACCGGGAAGTTCGCCTCGATCAGCGCCGGCAACTCCTGCACCACATAGTCGTACATGCGGTAATGCCGCGCCCAGGGCTCCTGCGTGGCGTTCAGATAGAAACCCGCGCCCAGGCCGAAGTCCCAGGCTTTGTCCGGATCATCCGGCACATCCGCGCCGCGCGGGCTGGTATCCGGCGCGACGATGATCATCCCCAGCTCGGCCGCCAGCTTGTGCGCGCCAGCCTTCTGCATAAAGTTTTCATCGGTACAGGTCAGCCCGCTCAGCCAATACAGCACCGGCAGCTTGCCGCCCTGCTCGGCCTGCGGCGGCAGGTACACGGCAAACACCATGTCGCAGCCCAGCACCGCCGAACGATGGCGATAGCGCTTGTGCCAGCCGCCGGCACTCTTCTGGCAGGAAATATTTTCCAAGGTCATGGGGCCTCCATGGTCGGCCGCGATAGCCGCCCAGCGTGATCAGAAGTGGATAACGGTGCGGATGCTCTTGCCTTCATGCATCAGGTCGAAGGCCTTGTTGATGTCTTCCAACGGCATGTTGTGGGTAATAAAGGTATCCAGCGGGATTTCGCCCTTCTGCGCCTTTTCCACATAGCTCGGCAGCTCGGTACGGCCTTTGACGCCACCGAACGCCGAACCGCGCCAGACGCGCCCGGTCACCAGCTGGAACGGACGTGTGCTGATTTCCTGACCGGCACCGGCCACGCCGATAATCACCGACTCGCCCCAGCCTTTGTGCGCGCACTCCAGTGCCGCGCGCATCAGCTGCACATTGCCGACGCACTCGAAGGAGTAGTCCACGCCGCCATCAGTCATCTCGACGATGACCTCCTGAATCGGTTTGGTGAAATCCTTGGGGTTAACGAAATCAGTCGCGCCCAGCTCACGGGCCACCTCGAACTTGGCCGGGTTGATATCGATGGCGATGATGCGCGAGGCCTTGGCCATCTTCGCGCCGATAATCGCCGCCAAGCCGATGCCGCCGAGGCCGAAGATCGCCACGGTAGCGCCCTCCTCCACCTTGGCGGTGTTGAGCACGGCACCGATGCCGGTGGTCACGCCGCAGCCAAGCAAGCAGACCTTCTCCAGCGGCGCGTCCTTGGGGATCACCGCCAGGGAAACTTCCGGCAGCACGGTGTATTCGGAGAAGGTCGAGCAGCCCATGTAGTGGTAGATCGGCTCGCCGTTGTAGCTGAAGCGGCTGGTGCCGTCCGGCATCAGGCCCTTGCCCTGGGTCGCGCGAACCGAGCTGCACAGGTTGGTTTTGCCGGATTTGCAGAATTTGCAGGCGCGGCATTCGGCGGTATACAGCGGAATCACGTGGTCACCGACCTGCACCGAGGTCACTCCCTCGCCGATGGCCTCAACGATGCCGCCGCCTTCATGCCCGAGAATCGCCGGGAACACCCCTTCGGAATCCTCACCGGACAAGGTGTAGGCATCGGTGTGGCACACGCCGGTGGCGACAATACGCACCAGCACTTCACCGGCCTTAGGCGGCGCCACGTCGACTTCGACGATTTGCAGCGGCTGATTGGGGGCAAAGGCTACGGCAGCACGGGACTTGATCATGATCGCTCTCCAGCGGATTCAACGGTGGCGCAGAGTGTAGATCAGTGATTCAGATAGATAATCCGCCAAAAAACAAAATATTCTTGCTATATAGGGATAATCAATGCGTACCAAGGACATCCGCCATGAATCGCTGGGAAGGCCTCGATGAATTTGTCGCCGTTGCCGAATGCGGCCAGTTCACCGCCGCCGCCGAACGCCTGAGCCTGTCGTCATCCCAGGTCAGCCGGCAGATCGCCCGCTTGGAAGAGCGCCTACAAACCCGCCTGTTCTACCGCAGCACCCGCCGCGTGGCACTGACCGAGGCCGGGCAGACGTTCTTGCAGCACTGCCAACGCCTGCAGGACGCTCGCGAAGAAGCCCTGCGCGCAGTCGGCGATCTAGGCAGCGAACCCAAGGGCCTGCTGCGTATGACCTGCGCGGTGGCCTACGGAGAGCGCTTTATCGTGCCGCTGGTGACCGACTTTATGCTGCAGCATTCGCAATTGCGGGTGGATATAGAGCTAAGCAACCGCACCCTCGACCTGCTGCATGACGGCCTCGACCTGGCCATTCGCCTGGGCCGCCTGCAGGACTCCCGCCTGGTGGCTACGCGCCTGGCACCGCGGCAGATGTACCTGTGCGCCGCCCCCGAGTACCTGCAGCGCTACGGGCGCCCGCACTCGCTGTCCGAGCTAAGCCGACATAACTGCCTGATCGGCAGTTCGGATCTCTGGAGTTTTCAGGCCAGCGGCCGCGATTCCAGCCTGCGGGTACAGGGCAACTGGCGCTGCAACAGTGGCCAGGCGGTGTTAGAAGCGGCACTGCGCGGCCTTGGCCTGTGTCAGCTGCCGGATTACTACGTGCTGGAGCATCTGCGCAGCGGTGCGCTGGTGTCACTGTTGGACAACCAACAACCGCCGGATACCGCCGTGTGGGCGTTGTATCCGCAGCAACGGCATCTGTCACCCAAAGTGCGGCAGCTGGTGGAGTTTCTTAAACAGGGGTTGGCGCAGCGCAGCGAGTATCGCTAGTTTTTCAGGTGCCAAAGGCTGGCCAAACTACGCAAATCTTCGGGGCGAGTGACTTTCAGGTTATCCGCACGCCCTTCGATCAGGCGCGGAGCTTGCCCCGCCCATTCGATGGCCGAAGCTTCGTCGGTAATCGCCTGGCCAGCAATCAGCGCATCGGCCAGCGCGTGCTGCAACTCACCCAAACGGAACATTTGCGGAGTAAAGGCCTGCCAGATGATCGAGCGATCTATGGTTGACTGCACCCGGCCGTCGGCGCCTGCGCGCTTGAGGGTGTCGCGGGCCGGCACGGCGAGCAGGCCACCGACAGGGTCATCAGCAAGCTCACTGAGCAACAGATCCAGATCGCTGCGCGCCAGATTGGGCCGCGCGGCGTCATGTACCAGCACCCAATCCTGCTCCTGGGCACCCAGCTCACTCAAACGCAGCAAGCCACTGAGTACAGAATCAGCACGCTCGGCACCACCGTCGGCACGCTGGACACGTGGATCATTAGCGCAGCCTAAGGTCGGCCAAAAAGGATCGTCTACCGCCAGGCTAACCACTACCGCACGCAACTGCGGATGGTCGAGAAAGCACGCCAGGGTGTGTTCAATAATGCTTTTGCCGGCCAGTTGCAGGTACTGCTTGGGCCGGTCGGCGCGCATCCGGCTGCCAATACCAGCAGCGGGAATCAGCGCCCAGAAAGGGGGTAACTCAGAGGTATTCATTCAGCCAACTGATAAAGGGTTTCACCCTCTTTAAGCATGCCCAGCTCATGCCGTGCACGCTCTTCGACGGTTTCCATACCGCTTTTCAGCTCCAGCACTTCCGCTTCGAGAATCCGGTTGCGCTCTTGCAGCTGCTGGTTCTCGCCCTGCTGATCGGCGATCTGCTGCTGCAACTGGGCCACCTGCGCCAAGCTGCCATCGCCCACCCACAGGCGATATTGCAAACCTGCCAGCAAGGCAATCAGCACGATAAACACCCAGTAAGAACGACTACGCATAACGGCAAAAGATTCCGGATGAAAAAGGGGCGACTCGCGCCGCCCCTCTTTTACCATGCATTGAGTGATCGCTGAAAACATCGCGAGCGAAGACTAGGCAAGGCAAAATCAGGCGAGGCAGCGGAGTTTACTGCAGTAAATGAGCATGCCGAGCCTGATTTTAACGCCGCATAGTCGAGCGCAGCGGTTTTCAGCCACGGAACTCGGCACGGCCTTTGTACGGAGCTTTACCAGCCAGCTGCTCTTCGATACGCAGCAATTGGTTGTACTTGGACACGCGGTCCGAGCGGCACAGCGAGCCGGTCTTGATCTGGCCTGCAGCAGTACCCACAGCCAGATCGGCGATGGTGCTGTCTTCGGTTTCACCCGAGCGGTGCGAGATCACAGCGGTGTAACCGGCAGCCTTGGCCATCTGGATGGCTTCCAGAGTTTCGGTCAGGGTGCCGATCTGGTTGAACTTGATCAGGATCGAGTTGCCGATCGACTCGTCGATACCACGCTTGAGGATCTTGGTGTTGGTCACAAACAGATCGTCGCCAACCAGTTGCACTTTCTCGCCGATCTTGTCGGTGAGGACTTTCCAGCCGGCCCAGTCGGACTCGTCCATACCGTCTTCGATGGAGATGATCGGGTAACGCTCGGACAGGCCAGCCAGGTAGTCGGCGAAACCAGCAGCGTCAAAGACCTTGCCTTCGCCAGCCAGGTCGTACTTGCCGTCCTTGAAGAACTCGCTGGAAGCACAGTCCAGCGCCAGGGTGACGTCGTCACCCAGGGTGTAGCCGGCATTGGCCACGGCTTCAGCGATAGCAGCCAGAGCGTCTTCGTTGGACGCCAGGTTCGGCGCGAAGCCACCTTCGTCACCAACGGACGTGCTCAGACCACGGGCCTTCAGCACGGCTTTGAGGTGGTGGAAAATTTCGGTGCCCATGCGCAGCGCGTCGGCGAAGGTTTTCGCACCGACCGGCTGGACCATGAACTCCTGGATATCAACGTTGTTATCGGCGTGCTCGCCGCCGTTGATGATGTTCATCATCGGCACTGGCATCGAGTAAACGCCCGGAGTGCCATTCAGGTCGGCGATGTGCGCGTACAACGGCATACCCTTGGCCTGAGCGGCTGCCTTGGCAGCAGCCAGGGACACAGCGAGGATGGCGTTGGCACCCAGGGTGGCTTTGTTTTCAGTGCCGTCGAGGGCAATCATCGCCAGGTCGAGAGCTTTCTGGTCGGTGGCATCTTTACCCAGCAGCAGGTCGCGGATCGGGCCATTGATGTTGGCCACGGCCTTCAACACGCCCTTGCCCAGGTAACGGCTCTTGTCGCCATCACGCAATTCCAGCGCTTCACGCGAACCGGTGGAGGCACCGGACGGCGCGCAGGCGCTGCCCATGATGCCGCCTTCGAGAATTACATCGGCTTCCACAGTTGGGTTACCACGGGAATCGAGAACCTCACGGCCTTTGATGTCGACGATCTTTGCCATTGCGTGTAGCACTCCAAAAAATTGACGAAAAGGGTAGTACCGAGTTGCACACTCATTGCGCGCGGGTGGTTATTCCAGCGCACAATATGTACTGACTATTTAATCAGATTGTATACAAATGGCACTTTACCGGAGATTTGCCGTTTCAGGCAGTCTCAATCGGCGCAAAACTCTTGATCAAATCATCCAGCTGCTTGAGCTGGGTGAGGAACGGCTCCAGCTTGTCCAGACGCAGGGCGCAAGGGCCGTCGCATTTGGCATTGTCCGGGTCCGGATGGGCTTCGAGGAACAGACCAGCCAGGCCCTGGCTCATGCCCGCCTTGGCCAGATCGGTGACCTGAGCACGGCGACCACCAGCGGAATCGGCGCGGCCACCCGGCATTTGCAGGGCGTGGGTCACGTCAAAGAACACCGGGTAGTTCATCTGCTTCATGATGCCGAAGCCGAGCATGTCCACCACTAGGTTGTTGTAACCGAAGCTGGAACCGCGCTCGCAAAGAATCAGCTGGTCATTACCGGCCTCTTCACACTTGGCCAGGATGTGTTTCATCTCCTGGGGCGCAAGGAACTGGGCTTTCTTGATATTGATCACCGCGCCGGTCTTGGCCATGGCCACTACCAGATCGGTCTGTCGCGAAAGAAACGCAGGCAACTGGATAATGTCGCAGACATCGGCCACAGGCTGCGCCTGATGCGGTTCATGCACGTCGGTGATCACCGGCACGCCGAAGGTCTTTTTGATTTCCTCGAAGACCTTCATGCCCTCTTCCAGGCCTGGGCCACGGAATGAGGTCACAGACGAGCGGTTGGCCTTGTCGAAACTGGCCTTGAATACGTAGGGAATGCCGAGCTTGTCGGTAACTCGCACGTACTCTTCACAGGCGCGCATGGCCAGATCGCGAGATTCGATAACGTTGATCCCGCCGAACAGCACGAACGGCTTGTCGTTGGCGATTTCGATGCCGCCAACCTTAATGATTTTCTGCGTCATATGCCTATGCCTTCTTGGCTTTCTGCGTCAGCGCTGCAGTGACAAAGCCACTGAACAGCGGATGGCCATCACGTGGAGTTGAGGTGAACTCAGGGTGGAACTGGCAAGCAACGAACCATGGATGATCCGGTGCTTCCACCACTTCAACCAGCGCGCCGTCGCCGGAGCGACCGGTGACCTTGAGGCCGGCTTCGATCAGCTGCGGCAACAGGTTGTTGTTCACTTCATAGCGATGACGATGACGCTCGACTATTACATCCTTGCCATAGCAGGCGTGCACTTGCGAACCGGAGAGCAGCTGGCAATCCTGAGCGCCCAGGCGCATGGTGCCGCCCAGGTCGGAAGCATCAGTACGCTGCTCGGTCACGCCGGTCGCGTCCTGCCATTCGGTGATCAGACCGACCACTGGATGAGCGCTTGCGGTGTCGAACTCGGTGGAGTTGGCATCGCTCCAGCCCAGCACATTGCGGGCGAACTCGATAACCGCCACCTGCATGCCGAGGCAGATACCCAGGTAGGGAATCTTGTTCTCACGGGCGTACTGCACGGTCTTGATCTTGCCTTCCACGCCGCGCAGGCCGAAGCCGCCCGGCACCAGAATGGCATCAACGCCCTCGAGCAGCGCGGTGCCTTTGTTCTCGATGTCTTCGGAGTCGATATAACGCAGATTGACCTTGGTGCGGTTCTGGATGCCGGCATGGCTCATCGCTTCGATCAGCGATTTGTAGGCGTCCAGCAGCTCCATGTACTTGCCGACCATGGCGATGGTGACTTCGTGCTCCGGATTCAGCTTGGCATCGACGACACGGTCCCACTCGGACAGGTCGGCACCGTTGCACTCCAGGCCGAAGCGCTCGACAACAAAGTCATCCAGACCCTGGGCATGCAACACGCCTGGGATCTTGTAGATGGTGTCGACGTCTTCCAGGGAAATCACCGCACGCTCTTCGACGTTGGTGAACAGCGCGATCTTGCGACGCGAGGAAATATCGATCGGGTGGTCGGAACGGCAGATCAGCACGTCTGGCTGCAGGCCGATGGAGCGCAGCTCTTTCACCGAGTGCTGAGTCGGCTTGGTCTTGGTTTCGCCAGCGGTGGCGATATACGGCACCAGGGTCAAGTGCATCAGCATGGCGCGCTTGGCGCCTACTTCCACGCGCAACTGGCGAATGGCTTCGAGGAACGGCTGCGACTCGATGTCGCCCACCGTGCCGCCGATCTCGACCATGGCCACGTCGGCATCGCCAGCACCCTTGATGATGCGGCGCTTGATCTCGTCGGTGATGTGCGGGATGACCTGAATGGTCGCGCCCAGGTAATCACCACGGCGCTCGCGGCGCAGCACGTCTTCGTAGACGCGACCAGTGGTGAAGTTGTTGTTCTGGGTCATGGTGGTGCGGATAAACCGCTCATAGTGGCCCAGGTCAAGGTCGGTCTCAGCGCCGTCGTGGGTGACGAACACCTCACCGTGCTGGAACGGGCTCATAGTGCCCGGATCGACGTTGATATAGGGATCCAGCTTGAGCATGGTGACCTTCAGGCCCCGCGCCTCCAGGATAGCCGCCAATGAAGCCGAGGCGATGCCTTTCCCCAATGAAGAAACAACACCACCCGTGACGAATATGTAGCGCGTCATGAAAAACCCTAGAAGTCTGCGTTTAAGCGGTCAATGCCGCCGGGGAAAGCGAAGGAATACCGAAGCGGCTCTCTGCGATGCACTGCAATGAGCTAGCCCTGCCGATCCCCAAGGGGAGTCAACAAAAGCTGTAGTAAGACGGGAGCGTAGTCTACCGGAAAGGGCTTATCAGCTCAAACCTTGATCATTCGTCGGTGGCTGCCAATGCAATTGCCAACTGCCATCGGCGGCACCTTGCATACCTGGCAGGTTGGCGATCGCCATAACCTGGTTATCCAGACGCAGCAGCGGCAGGCGATCACGAACAAAAGCCGGTACGCGCAACTCATTAAACAAGCGCTTGAGGTCGCGATGCCCACGCCCCGGCAAAAGAAGCTGATCGCCACCCTGGCGGTAACCCAGCTGCCAGTTACCCGCTGGTAACTGACCGTCAATTCGCACAGTGCCATTACCAGGCAATGCCACCTGCTGATTACCTTGAACCGCAACACTGACCGACATTGGCGAACGCAGCCAATCACCCGCCAACCACCACAGCCGCTCATCACTGCGGCGCAGCTCCCCCGCCGCTAACTTCCAGACTGGCGCGGCATCCGGCGCGGCATCGCGCAGCGCCCGCCAGCCAGCCCAATGCCCGCTATCGGGCATCGCTGCGAGCGGCCTCAACCAATAACGCAGGGCATTGCGCTGACGCGGCTCACTCAGATCGCGCAGCGTATGCAGTACCAGATTGGGTAACGGCAGCCAGGCAAAGTCGGCTGACACCTGCGCGGCAGCCATATCCTGCTGCGCCAACTCATCGAGCAACTGCGCAGCCTCACTCAAGTACGCGGCGCTACGGGCCATATTGGCTGAGGCCTGCGGCCAGCGACTGAGCAATGCAGGCATCACCTGACGACGCAGGTAATTGCGCGAAAAACGCTCATCGGCATTTGACGGATCTTCGATCCAGCTCAGCTTGTGCTCGCGGGCATAAGCCAACAGTTCATCGTGCGAGCAATTGAGCAGCGGTCGAAGCAGTTGCCCCGCGCCCAATGCACGACTCACCGGCATGGCCGACAAACCCTGTACGCCAGCACCGCGCAACAGGCGAAACAACAGGGTTTCGGCCTGATCATCGCGATGCTGCGCAGTCAGCAGCACCTCACCAGCACCCAGACGCGCCGCAAAAGCCGCGTAACGGGCCTCGCGCGCCGCACGCTCCAGACTCGCTCCAGGAGCGACCTGAACATATTCAACCTGTAGCGGTACGGACAAAGCCGCGCACAGCTCACGGCAATGTGCCGGCCAGGCATCGGCCGCAGCCTGCAGGCCATGATGGATATGGATAGCGGAAAGTGGCGGCAATGCCTCGCGTTGCGCGAGGCCGGCCAACAGGTGCAACAGCACCGTGGAATCCATCCCACCGGACAGGGCAACACACCAGCCCGAGGCACTACGCCAGGGCTGCAAGGCATCACGCAGACGAATATGCACAGGAGTCATCAGCCAAGCTTAAAACAACAACGGGCCCGAAGGCCCGTTGTATACGCGACTGCCGAGCAATCAGGCAATCCCGTAGCTCATCAGACGCTCATAACGACGCTTGAGCAGCGCGTCGGTATCGAAGGTCTTGAGCATTGCCAACTGCGCCAGCAAGGCCTGACGCACCGATTCGGCGGCAGCAGCCGGGTCGCTGTGCGCGCCACCAAGTGGTTCACCGATTACCTGGTCAACAATGCCCAGGCCTTTCAGGCGCTCGGCCGTAATACCCATGGCCTCGGCGGCATCCGGAGCCTTTTCCGCGGTTTTCCACAGAATCGAGGCGCAGCCTTCTGGCGAGATCACCGAGTAGGTGGAGTACTGCAACATGTTCAGCTGATCGCACACACCAATCGCCAGGGCACCGCCGGAACCACCTTCACCAATTACAGTGGCGATGATCGGGGTTTTCAGACGCGCCATTACACGCAGGTTCCAGGCGATGGCTTCGCTCTGGTTACGCTCTTCGGCGTCAATACCAGGATAGGCACCTGGGGTGTCAATAAAGGTCAGAATCGGCATCTTGAAACGTTCGGCCATTTCCATCAGACGACAGGCCTTGCGGTAGCCCTCCGGACGCGGCATGCCGAAGTTGCGGCGCACCTTCTCGCGAATCTCACGGCCTTTCTGGTGACCAATAACCATCACCGGCTCACCGTCAAGACGCGCAACGCCGCCCACCAGGGCCGCGTCGTCGGAGAAGTGGCGGTCGCCATGCAGCTCATCGAACTCGGTAAAGATGTGCTGCAGGTAATCCAGGGTGTAAGGACGGCGTGGGTGGCGCGCCAGCTGGGCGATCTGCCAGCTGCTCAGGTTGCCGAAAATGGTTTCGGTCAACGAGCTGCTCTTGTCCTGCAGGCGGGCGATTTCATCGTTGATGTTCAACGAGTTGTCGTTACCGACCAGGCGAAGCTCTTCGATCTTGGCTTGCAGGTCGGCGATCGGCTGTTCGAAATCGAGAAAATTCGGGTTCATAGTCATCCGTCTTGCGTCGACGGCCAAGTGGCCGGGAGCTGTATCCGTTATCGCGCCCTACCTTATAGCAGCAGGCGCATTCAGGTCGACACCCGGTTCTGTACGAAAGCCTTCAATACAGAACACGCTGGGTATCACGACCGACCGGCGAAGCCTGAGCCTCGCAAATCAGCGGTAGTGCAAAAAGACGTTGTCGCGGCCGAACTGGTCACGCAATGCCTGAATCAGACTGTCGGCCGGCTCAATGCGCCAGCCCTCGCCAAACTGCAATTGCGCCTTGGCATCGCTGCCGCTGTAGTCGACGGTGATCGGGCACGCGCCGCGATGACGGCCGCACAAATCAGCCAGCCAACGCAGACGATCGCCCTGCAAGGCGCTGCTGGCGACCTTCAGACGCAAGCTATCGGCCAGACCGGTTCGCGCCTCCTCCAGACTCATCACCCGCTTGGCACGCAGGCGCAGACCACCGGAGAAGTCGTCATTGCTCACCTCGCCTTCGACCACCACCAGGGCGTCGGTCTGCAACAGGGCCTGGGCGCTGTTGAACGCTTCGGCAAATAAGGAAGCCTCGATCCGCCCGGAACGGTCATCGAGGGTGATAAAGCCCATCTTGTCGCCCTTTTTGTTCTTCATCACCCGCAGGTTGACTACCAGGCCGGCAATCGTCTGATCGCCGCGCGCGGCTTTCAGGTCGACGATGCGCTGGCGGGCAAAACGCCGCACTTCGCCTTCGTACTCATCAATCGGGTGACCGGTCAGGTACAGGCCCAGGGTGTCTTTCTCACCTTTGAGGCGCTCTTTCAGCGTCAGTTCACGGGCGCGTAGATGATTGAGGTAAACATCCGCCTCGGCATCGGCAAACACCCCACCGAACAGGTCCATATGCCCGCTCTCGGCGCTGCGTGCGGTCTGTTCGGCGGCCTGCACAGCCTCCTCCATTGCGCCCAGCAATACCGCGCGATTACGGTCGATATTGGCCTTGTAGGCTTTCAGCTCCTCATGGAAGTGCGGGCCAAGGCGGTCCAATGCACCGCTGCGAATCAGCGCCTCGAGGGTGCGCTTGTTGATGCGTTTGAGATCGACCCGCGAGCAGAAGTCGAACAGGTCCTTGAACGGCCCTTCCTGACGCGCCTCGACGATGGCCTCTACCGGCCCCTCGCCAACCCCCTTGATCGCGCCCAGGCCGTAAACGATCCAGCCTTCGTTGTTAACCGTGAACTTGAACTCGGAGATGTTCACATCCGGCGCATCGAGGCGCAGCTTCATGCTGCGGCATTCCTCGATCAGGGTGACCACCTTGTCGGTGTTGTGCATATCCGCCGACAACACCGCCGCCATAAAGGCCGCCGAGTGGTGGGCCTTGAGCCAGGCCGTCTGATAGGAGAGCAAGCCATACGCAGCGGAGTGGGACTTGTTGAAGCCGTAACCGGCGAACTTCTCCACCAGATCGAAGATGTTACCCGCCAGGTTTGCGTCAATACCGTTGCTCGCGCAGCCTTCAATAAAGCCGCCGCGCTGCTTGGCCATCTCCTCGGGCTTTTTCTTACCCATGGCGCGGCGCAGCATATCCGCACCGCCGAGGGTATAGCCGGCCATGACCTGGGCGATCTGCATCACCTGTTCCTGGTACAGGATGATGCCGTAGGTCGGTTTCAGCACAGGCTCCAGGCCCGCGTACTGATAGTCCTGATGGGGGTAGGAAATCGGCTCGCGACCGTGCTTACGGTTGATAAAGTCGTCCACCATGCCCGACTGCAGCGGCCCCGGACGGAACAGGGCCACCAGAGCGATCATGTCTTCCAGGCAGTCCGGCTTGAGCTTCTTGATCAGCTCCTTCATGCCGCGTGATTCAAGCTGGAACACCGCAGTGGTCTCGGCCTTCTGCAGCATGCTGAACGTCGGCTTGTCGTCCAGCGGGATAAAGTCGATGTTCAGGTCCGGCAAGCCCTTCTTGGCCTGCTCGCGGTTGATGGTCTCCATCGCCCACTTGATGATGGTCAGGGTGCGCAGGCCGAGGAAGTCGAACTTCACCAAGCCGGCGGATTCCACATCGTCTTTATCGAACTGGGTGACCAGGCCGCCGCCCTCGTCATCGCAGGCAATCGGCGAGAAGTCGGTGAGTTTGGTCGGCGCGATAACCACACCACCGGCGTGCTTGCCGGTACCGCGACAGATGCCTTCGAGTTTGAGCGACATTTCCCAGATTTCCCGGGCGTCTTCGTCGACCTTAAGGAAGTCGCGCAGCGGCTCTTCCATCTCGTAGGCTTTTTCCAGGGTCATGCCGACTTCGAAAGGAATCATCTTCGACAGGCGGTCCGCCAGCCCGTAGGACTTGCCCTGCGCCCGCGCCACGTCGCGTACCACAGCCTTGGCCGCCATGGTGCCGAAGGTGATGATCTGGCTCACCGCATTGCGGCCGTATTTCTCGGCCACGTAATCGATCACCCGGTCGCGACCATCCATGCAGAAGTCGACGTCGAAGTCGGGCATGGAAACCCGTTCAGGGTTGAGGAAACGTTCGAACAGCAGGTCATAGGCCAGTGGGTCGAGGTCGGTGATCTTCTGTACGTAGGCCACCAGCGAACCGGCACCCGACCCACGGCCTGGGCCCACCGGCACGCCGTTGCTCTTCGCCCACTTGATAAAGTCCATTACGATCAGGAAGTAACCGGGGAAGCCCATCTGGATGATGATATCCAGCTCGAAATTCAGCCGGTCGATATAGACCTGGCGCTTCTCTTCGTAATTCGGCGTGGTGTCCTTCGGCCAGAGCACCGCCAGGCGTTCTTCCAGGCCCTCGAACGAGACCTGGCGAAAGTACTCGTCCATGGTCATGCCAGCCGGCACGGGGAAATCCGGCAGGAAGTACTTGCCCAGCTGCACCTCGATATTGCAGCGCTTGGCAATCTCGATGGTGTTTTCCAGCGCTTCCGGCAGGTCACTGAACAGCTCGGCCATTTCCTCCGGCGTCTTCAGGTACTGCTGATCGGAATAGGTGCGCAGGCGGCGCGGATCATCCAGGCTGCGGCCTTCGCCGATGCACACGCGGGTTTCGTGGGCGGCGAAATCGTCTTGCTTGATAAAGCGCACATCGTTGGTCGCCACCAGCGGCGCGCCGACCTTGTCAGCCAGGGCCACCGCAGCGTGCAGATGTTCTTCGTCGTTGACCCGGTTGGTGCGCTGCACTTCCAGGTAGAAACGCTCGGGGAACACCGCCATCCACTCGCGCAGTATGACTTCGGCCGCCGCCGGCTCGCCATCGAGCAAGGCATGGCCAACTTCACCCTCCTTCGCACCCGACAGGGCAATCAGGCCTTCGGCCGCTTCCTTGACCCAATCACGCTGGATGATCACCAGATCATTGCTCTGCCCTTCGCTCCAGCCGCGCGAAACCAGTTCGGTGAGGTTGCGATAACCCTTGGCATTCATCGCCAGCAGGGTCATGCGGCTGAGCGGGCCATCTTCATCGCCACTGGCCAGCCAGATGTCGGCGCCGCAGATCGGCTTGATACCGCCGCCCATGGCCGCCTTATAGAACTTTACCAACGAGCACATATTGCTCATATCGGTAACTGCTACCGCCGGCATTCCGGCTGCCGCCACCGACTTGATCAGTGGTTTGACCCGCACCAGCCCGTCGACCAGGGAAAACTCAGTGTGCAAACGCAGGTGGACGAACGAAGCGGTCATGGCAGTCCTATACAAAACGCAAAAACGACAAGGCAGGGATTGTACAACCGCAGCAGCGCGCGACAAGCGCTACCGGGCACAGGATAACGAGGGAATTTCGCCAGCGTTGTGTCAGTCGTCCAACAACGCACGTACCGGGCCAAAGGAGCGCCGGTGAATAGGAGTCGGCCCCAGGCGCCGCAGTGCTTCAAGGTGTACCGGAGTCGGGTAGCCTTTGTGCCCGGCGATGCCGTAACCGGGGTATTGCTGATCAAGCAGCTGCATCTCCCGATCACGACTGACCTTGGCCAGGATCGATGCAGCGGCGATGGCAGGCACCTGGCTATCACCCTTGATCACAGCAGCACTGGGCACCTGCAGTTTCGGGCAGCGATTACCATCGATCAGCGCCAGCTTGGGCGTGACACTCAAGCCCTCGACCGCGCGCTGCATGGCCAGCATGGTGGCCTGCAGGATATTGAGCTGCTCGATCTCTTCCACTTCTGCGCGAGCAATACACCAGGCCAGAGCTTTTTCGCGAATCTCGTCGAAGAGCATCTCGCGACGCGCCTCGGTCAGCTTTTTCGAATCGTTCAGGCCGAGAATCGGCCGCGCCGGATCGAGAATCACCGCCGCCGTCACCACGGCGCCGCAGAGCGGGCCACGGCCGACTTCATCGACGCCGGCCACCAGCTCCTGCACCAGGGTGAAATCCAGCCCGAGTTGCATCAGCCGCGCCCTGTCAGCTGCAGCACAGCCTGGGCAGCCTGCACCGAGGCGTCACGTCGCAGCGCTCGGTGAATCACATCGAAGCCTTCGGTCTGCACCTCGCCACCATCCAGCAGCGGAGCAAGCAACTGGGCCAATGCTTCAGGCGTCGCAGCGTCCTGAATCATCTCAGGTACCAGCAAACGCTCGGCCAGAAGATTCGGCAAGGAAATATAAGCGCTGGTAACCAGGCGTTTGAGGATGCGGTAGGTCAGCGGCGCAACCTTGTAGGCCACCACCATCGGCCGCTTGTACAGCAGGGCCTCAAGGGTCGCCGTACCCGAGGCGATCAACACCGCATCACAGGCCGCCAGCGCCTCATGGGAGCGGCCATTGAGCAAGGTCAGCGGCAGATCGCGACCCACCAGCATCTGTTCAAGCTGTGCGCGACGCTCCGGGCTGGAACACGGCAGAACAAACTGAATACCGGGGCGCAAAGTGCGCAAACGCACGGCGGCATCGAGAAACAGACTGCCCAGACGCGACACTTCGCCACCGCGACTGCCCGGCATCAAGGCAACCACCGGCTGATCCTGCGCCAGGTTCAGCGCATCACGGGCCGCAGCGCGATCCGCCTGCTGCGGAATGGTATCGGCCAGCGGATGACCGACAAAACGCACAGGCACCTGATGATCCTGATAGAACTGCGCCTCGAACGGAAACAGGGTCAGCATCAGGTCGCAGGCCTCGCGAATCTTCAACACGCGCTTCTGCCGCCAGGCCCACACGGACGGGCTGACGTAATGCACGGTCTTGATACCTGCCTGACGCAACTTGAGTTCAAGGGTCAGATTGAAATCCGGCGCATCGATGCCGATAAACACGTCCGGCTTGGCCTCGATCAGGGTGTTGATCAGCCGCTTGCGCCGCGCCAGCAGCTCAGGAAGACGGCCAAGTACCTCGACCAGGCCCATCACCGACAGACGCTCCATCGGGAAATAGGAATTCAGCCCCTGAGCCTGCATGAGCGGGCCGCCGACACCGATAAATTCGATCTGTGGGTATTGGGCTTTGAGGGCCTGCATCAGGCCCGCACCGAGAATATCGCCAGACGCCTCGCCGGCGACCAGCGCGACACGCATCAGGTCAGTCATAAATTATCGGGTAATGCCGCGGCTTGAAGCCTGAATGGAATCGCGGAAGATCGCGACTTCGGGGAACTCAGCAGACGACTCGGCCAGTTCGGCCATCGCCTGCTCAACCGTAAGTCCCTGGCGATAGACAATTTTGTACGCGCGACGCAAGGCGGCAATCGCATCGCTGCTGAAACCACGACGGCGCATGCCTTCAAAGTTCATGCTGCGCGCTTCCGCCGGGTTGCCGAACACGGTGACAAATGCCGGTACATCCTTGCCAATCGCCGTGCCCATACCGGAGAAGCTGTGCGCGCCGATACGGCAGAACTGATGGACCAGGGTGTAGCCGGAGAGAATCGCCCAGTCATCGACCCACACATGCCCGGCCAACGCAGTGTTGTTAACCAGGATGCAATGGTTGCCGATCACGCTGTCATGGCCGATGTGGGCATAAGCCATGATCAGGTTGTGGTCGCCAAGGGTGGTTTCACTGCGATCCTGCACGGTGCCGCGGTGGATGGTGACACCCTCGCGGATCACGTTGTGGTCGCCAATTACCAGCCGAGTCGCCTCGCCCTGGTACTTGAGATCAGGTGTGTCTTCACCCACCGAGGAGAACTGATAGATGCGGTTGTGTTTACCGATCCGCGTCGGCCCCTTGAGGATCACATGGGGGCCGATCACTGTACCCTCGCCAACTTCTACATCGGCCCCGACTATCGACCAAGGGCCGACGACTACGTCGTCAGCCAACTTGGCGCTGGGATCGATGATGGCGCGAGGGTCAATCAAACTCATAGTTTGCGTTCCGCACAGATGATTTCTGCCGAGCAGACTTCCTTGCCGTCGACGCTGGCTTTGCACTCGAACTTCCAGATGCTGCGCTTGCTGCTCAGGTAGCGGGCTTCGAGGATCAGTTGATCACCCGGCACCACTGGCTGGCGAAAGCGTAGCTTGTCGGAGCCGACAAAGTAATACAGGGTGCCATCGGATGGCTTCAGATCCATCATCTTAAAGCCAAGAATACCGGCCGCTTGGGCCATGGCTTCGATGATCAACACGCCCGGCATGATCGGGTGCTCAGGAAAATGCCCGTTAAAGAACGGCTCATTGATGCTGACATTCTTGTAGGCGCGAATTCGCTTGCCTTCAATATCCAGCTCAGCCACCCGGTCCACCAAAAGGAACGGATAGCGGTGCGGCAAGTATTCGCGAATCTGGTTAATGTCCATCATGTGCAGAGAAGCCTGTAAGAGAAAAAAGAGAAGCCGGCAAACACCGGCTCAGGCATCAGATGAAGTGTCGGCGGCTGGGGTCACGGCGGCCAGCTGCTTTTCCAACTGCTGCAGGCGTCGCGCCATGTCATCCAACTGACGAATCCGTGCCGCGCTCTTGCGCCATTCAGCCGCTGGCTGCATGGCGGTGCCTGACGAATAGGAGCCCGGCTCGGTGATCGAGCGAGTGACCATGGTCATACCGGTGACGAACACGTTGTCGCACACCTCGATATGTCCAACCATGCCCACGCCGCCCGCGATCATGCAGTTCTTGCCGATCTTGGTGCTGCCGGAAATACCCGCGCAACCGGCCATGGCCGTGTTATCGCCGATCTGCACGTTGTGCGCGATCATAATCTGGTTATCCAGCTTGACCCCATTGCCAATCAGCGTGTCCGACAGAGCGCCACGGTCGACGGTGGTATTGGCGCCAATCTCGACATCATCACCGATGGTCACCCCACCGATCTGCGCGATTTTCTGCCAGACGCCCTTCTCGTTGGCAAAGCCGAAGCCCTCGCCGCCGATCACCGCGCCAGACTGAATAACCACACGCTTGCCGATCCGCACGTCGTGATACAGAGTAACGCGTGGAGCCAACCAGCCGCCCTCACCAATCACCGAACGCGCGCCGACAACGCACTGCGCGCCGATGGTTACACCGGCAGCGATTTGCGCGCCACTCTCGATCACCGCATAGGCGCCGATACTGGCATTCGCATCAACGTGCGCATCCGCAGCCACCACAGCAGTGGGGTGCACGCCAGGCAATGCATGGGGCTTGCGGTCAAACAGATGGGAGAGTTCGGCGTAGGCCAGATAGGGATTAGCAACGACCAAGGCATTGCCGGCATAGTCTTCGGCATCAGCTGCGGTCAACAGCACCGCGCCAGCCTGGCTGCCCGAGAGAAACTTGCGGTATTGCGCATTGGCGAGAAAGCTCAGCTGATCAGCGCTGGCTTCCTGCAAAGTAGCCAAGCCGCTGATCGGCTTGTCCGTAGCGCCACGCAAGGTGGCGCCCAGACGCTCGGCCAGCTGGCCAAGGGTATAAACCGTAGCACTCATGATCAGCGCAGCTGATTCATGCGCTCAATAACCTGGCGGGTGATGTCGAACTGAGGTTTGACATCAATCACCGCACCGCGCTCGAGCACCAAGTCGAAGTTACCAGTTTTGATCACTTCTTCCACAGCCTTGTCCAGGTTCGGCTTGAGCTTTTTCAGCATTTCACGATCCGCCACGGCCTTGGACTCGTTCAGTTCCTTGGACTGGAACTGGAAGTCACGGGCTTTTTGCTTGAATTCAAGCTCCAGGCGCTCACGCTCGGCGGTCTGCATCTTCTCGCCGTCTTTGACCAGGCGGTCCTGAATGCGCTTGGCATCGCTTTCCAGGGTTTTCAGTTTGTTCAGCTGCGGACCAAATTTCTTCTCGGCATCCACCGCATAACGCTTAGCCGCGTCAGACTCCAGCAAAGCCATCTGATAGTTCAATACCGCGACTTTCATCTCGGCGAAGGCCGGGGTTGCCAGCAGGGCAACACTTAACAAAACCAGTTGAGTCAACTTACGCACGGTGCAACTCCTGCAAAACTGTTGGTATTCAAAAATCCGACGCTTAGAACGTCTGACCGAGAGAGAACTGGAAAATCTGCGTGTCGGCTTCATCCGGCTTGATGATCGGCATAGCCAAACTGAAGCTCAACGGACCCAATGCGGTAATCCAGGTCAGGCCGACACCCACAGAGCTAGCCAAATTACCCGGGTCGATACTGCCGCACTCTTCCTGGGACTTGCCGCAGCTGGTGTCGAAGACATTACCCACATCCCAGAACAGCGCAGTACGCAGGGAACGCTGGTCCTTGACGAACGGCATGGGGAACAGCAGTTCAGCACCACCTTGAATCAGGACGTTACCGCCGAATGGCAGTGGATCTTGATCCGGATCACGCGCAGTACCTGGATTGGTACCTTTGCTCGGTGTGCTGCGCGGGCCCAAGCTGCTGTCTTTGAAACCACGTACCGAGTTGAAACCACCCGCGTAGTAGTGCTCGTAGAACGGCAGATCGGAAGTAGAGCCATAGCTCTCGCCATAACCCAGCTGGCTATGCAGACGCAGGGTATAGGTGTCGCTCAGCGGCTTGAAGACCTGACCGCGGTAATCCACCTTGAAGAACGACAGGTCACTGCCCGGCACTGTGGTTTCGAATACCAGACTTTGCGAGTGACCGCGATTAGCCAGTACGCCACGGTTCAGAGTGGATTCAGACCAGCCAATCGACGCTTTGAGGTTCAGGTAGCTATCACCCTCTTCCTCGATAAAGTCAAAAATCTCGTCAACCGTATACACACCGGTGCCGATGCTGTCGTTCTGGATGGTCAAGCCATAGGTCAGGCGCGAAGTATCGCTGATTGGATAACCAATGCTGGCGCCCGCGCCATAGCTATCCACCGAGTAGCTGGACACATCGGTATTAAGCTCGTCGTAATCGGTTTCACGGAAGAAGGCGTTGTATCCCAAGCTGACGCCATCTGGCGTCCAGTAGGGATCAACAAAACCGAAGTTGTAGTTGCTCTGGTATTCGCTTCGGGTCAGGCCGACGCTGACCTTGTTACCGGTACCCAGGAAGTTGTTCTGGGTAATCGAGCCGCCGAGAATCAGACCGGCGTTCTGGGCGAAACCGACGCTTGCAGTGATAGAGCCGGAAGCCTGCTCTTCAACGCTGTAGTTGACGTCGACCTGATCGTCAGTGCCCGGCACCTGCGGGGTTTCGACGTTGACTTCCTTGAAGTAGCCCAGACGCTCTAGACGGGTCTTGGACTGATCGATCAAGTAAGTCGAAGCCCAGCCGCCTTCCATCTGACGCATTTCACGGCGCAGCACTTCGTCTTCCGACTTGGTGTTGCCACGGAAGTTGATGCGGTTAACGTAAGCGCGCTTGCCCGGATCGACCACAAAGGTAATCGATACAGTACCGTCATCATGTGCTTCTGGCACGCCGTTGACGTTGGCGAAGGTATAGCCTTCGTTACCCAGGCGGCGGGTGATCAGCTCGGACGTGGTGGTCATCACTTTGCGCGAGAACACCTGGCCTTCCTGAACCAGCAGCAAAGCGCGGACTTCTTCTTCCGGCACTTTCAGTTCACCGCTAAGTTTGACCTCACGAACGGTGTACTTCTCGCCTTCGTCGACGTTGACCGTGACATAGACGTGCTTTTTGTCTGGGGTGATGGATACCTGGGTCGAGCTGATATCCATATTGATATAGCCGCGATCCAGGTAGTAGGAACGCAGGCGCTCCAAGTCGCCGGAGAGCTTCTCACGGGCGTACTTGTCATCATTCTTGAAGAAGGACAGCCAGTTGGTGGTCTTCAGCTCAAACAGGTCGATCAGGTCTTCATCGGAAAAGACCGAGTTACCCACCACGTTGATGTGCTGAATCGCGGCAACCGAACCTTCATTGATATTGATCTTCAGCGCTACGCGGTTGCGCGGCTGCGGAATCACTTCGGCTTCGATTTCGGCGGAGTAACGGCCCTGAGCGACATACTGGCGCTGCAACTCGTTGCGCACGCCTTCAAGGGTTGCCCGCTGGAAGATCTCGCCTTCGGCCAGGCCGGACTGATTCAAGCCTTTAAGCAGGTCTTCGCTGCTGATGGCCTTGTTGCCTTCAATTTCGATACTGGAAATCGACGGACGCTCAACCACGGTCACAACCAGTACGTCGCCATCGCGACCGAGCTGAATGTCTTGGAAAAAGCCGGTTTTGAACAGCTCGCGTGTCGCCTCAACCAGCGAACGGTCATCGGCTTGCGCGCCCACATTAAGTGGCAGAGCACCGAATACGCTACCCGCGGAAACGCGCTGCAGACCGGTGACCCGGATATCGGAAATGGTGAAGGACTCGGCGTGAACTTCGGTGATCATCAGTGCGGCAAGCACCGCAGGTAGCAGCAGACGTTTCATGAAGTCCTTTCTTATTCCAACTGACAATAAAAAATCTGCCGCTTAGTGCGACACGTATTGTTCGTACCGAGAGCGTAATTCAGCAGTGGTTACAGGCGACCCAAGTCGTTTACCAGGGCCAGTAGCATCACCCCGATGACCAAACTGATGCCGATCTGCATCCCCCAACCCTGTATCCGTTCCGACAGCGGGCGACCACGCACCCACTCGACCAGATAAAAAAGCAGATGCCCCCCATCCAGCACGGGGATAGGCAACAAATTAAGAACCCCCAGACTAATGCTTAAGTAGGCGAGAAATTTAAGAAAATCACTCAAACCTGACTCAGCAGAAGCGCCCGCCACTTTAGCAATGGTTATCGGCCCGCTCAAGTTTTTTACCGAGAGCTCGCCAAACAGCATTTTCTTCAGTGAATTAAGGGTCAGAACGCTCATTGTCCAGGTGTTTTTGGCACCTTCGGCGATGGCTTCTAATGGGCCATAGCTGACTTCGCGCAACATCTCAGGCGGCCATTCGCCACCCGCAACACCAGCACCCAGGTAACCACTGAGCGCCTCACCTTCACCGCGAGCGGCCAGAGTCAACGGCACATCCAGCTGCTGGCCTTGGCGCTCTACCCGTAATCTAATCTTTTTACCCGGTAAGCCACGTACTTGATCCACCAGCTGCTGCCAATCGGCCAAAGACTGACCGTCGAACGCAAGCAGGCGATCGCCAACCTGCAAGCCCGCAGCAAATGCCGGACCTTCAGGATCAAGCTGCGCCAACACCGGCTGCAGAGCCGGACGCCAAGGACGAATACCCAATGAGGAGATGGGATCTGGCTCATCGGCACCGCGCAGCCAGTTATCAAGGACGATCTGCCGATGACTGTCGACCGAGGAACCCGGCTCGCGTACCGCGAGATCCAGCCGACCACTTTCACCCAGCCGACTAACCAGCTGCAGATTTACCGCAGCCCAGCCGGTGGTGGGTTCGCTGTCAACCGCAACAATCTCCTGCCCGACCTGCAAACCAGCGACATCGGCCAGACTACCCGCTTCGACCGCGCCAATAACCGGGCGCACCTGCTGGCTGCCCAGCATCGCCACAACCCAGAAGAACAGTAGCGCTAGGAGGAAATTCGCTACCGGACCAGCCGCCACGATGGCAATACGCTGCTGGACTGACTTGCGATTGAACGACTGATCAAGCAGCTCCGGCGGCACATCGCCTTCGCGCTCATCGAGCATCTTCACATAACCGCCCAGCGGGATGGCGGCCACAACAAACTCAGTGCCCTGGCGGTCATGCCAACGCAGCAGCGGGCTGCCAAAACCGACGGAAAACCGCAGTACCTTGACGCCACAACGGCGGGCGACCCAGAAGTGCCCATATTCGTGGATGGTTACCAGCACACCCAGTGCAACCAGGGTGCCGACCAACATATAAAGCGCACTCATCAAACTTCTCCGCGTCGGCGATCAGCGCCGACTCAGCCATTGTTCGGCCAGATAGCGGGCCCGACCATCTGCAGCCAGCACCGTATCTAGGCTCTCAACCGCCAGGGCGGGCTCAGTGTGCAAAACGTCTTCGATGATACTCGCGATCTCGGGAAAGCGGATGCGTCGCTCAAGAAAGGCCGCAACCGCCACTTCATTGGCCGCATTGAGCATGGCTGGCGCGGTACCGCCGGCTTGCGCAGCATCACGCGCCAGGCGCAGACAAGGAAAGCGCTGCTCGTCAGGCGCCTGGAAATCTAACCGAGCGACGGCAAACAGATCCAGCGGCGCAACACCCGAGTCGATTCGCTCCGGCCAGGCCAGAGCATGACTGATCGGCGTACGCATATCCGGATTGCCCAATTGGGCCAGCACCGAACCGTCGACATAATCGACCAGCGAATGGATCACGCTCTGCGGATGCACTACCACTTCAATTTGCGCCGGAGTGGCATCAAACAACCAACAGGCCTCGATCAGCTCCAGGCCTTTATTCATCATGCTCGCCGAATCGACCGAGATTTTGCGCCCCATCGACCAATTGGGGTGCGCGCACGCCTGCTCGGGGGTGACCGCATGCAACTGTTCCAGGGGCATTTCGCGAAATGGCCCACCCGAAGCGGTCAACAGAATACGCCGCACACCGACTTGCTGTAGGCCGCGAGCGTAGTCACCCGGCAGGCACTGGAAAATCGCATTGTGCTCACTGTCGATCGGCAACAGCACAGCACCGCTTTTACGCACAGCCTGCATAAACAGCGCGCCCGACATCACCAGAGCTTCTTTGTTGGCAAGCAGCACCTTCTTACCGGCCTCGACCGCCGCCAGGGTCGGCGGCAAACCGGCCGCGCCGACGATGGCAGCCATCACCGCATCCACTTCAGGGTGCACTGCCACTTCACACAACCCATCGGTGCCATACAGCACTTGAGTGGCCAGGCCGGCAGCACGCAAACCCTCCTGCAGGTGGCGAGCTTGCAGAGCCTGCGGCACCACAGCAAAGCGCGGGCGGTAGATCATGCACAACGCCTCCAGTTCAGTCAGACGACTGAACCCGGACAACGCGAATACTTGATAACGCTCTGGATGGCGGGCGATGACATCAAGGGTGCTCAAACCGATCGAGCCGGTCGCCCCCAGCACGGTAATCTGCTGCGGATGATTCACAGCGCGCCCCAACCCGCCAGCCATAGCAGCGCGGCGAATACAGGAATCGCCGCCGTCAGGCTGTCGATACGGTCCAGCACGCCGCCGTGGCCCGGCAGCAGATTACTGCTGTCCTTAACCCCGGATTGACGCTTGAACATGCTTTCGGTCAGGTCGCCGACAACCGAAATCAACACCACCACGGCGGTGCCGATCAATCCCAGCATCAGACTGGCAAACGACCAGTCACGGTAAATCGCCACACCCACACAGATCAGCAAAGTAGCCAACAGACCGCCAAACACCCCTTCCCAGCTTTTACCGGGGCTGACCTGCGGGGCCAGCTTACGCTTGCCGAAGCGCCGACCTGCAAAATAGGCACCGATATCCGCGCCCCACACCAGCACCATCACCGCCAGAATCAACCAATTTGCTTCAGGCCACTGCTTGAACAGCACCAGGCCCTGCCAGGCCGGCAGTAGAATCAGCAAACCTATCAGTAATCTGACTGGAGCTTGCGCCCAGTAACGGCTGCTGGCTGGATAACCCAACACCAGAAAGGTCGCCACGCCCCACCAGACAACCCCAAGCAACAACACCCAAGGCGCCAAGGCGGGCAGCAAATACAAACCGAACAACAGCGCGGCCACCAGCGCGGCGTAGGCCACTCGCTGCACCTGCACAGTAAAACCTGCAAGACGCGCCCACTCCCAGGCACCCAGGCTGACCACTGCGCCGATAAACAGCGCAAACAGCGCACCATTGAGCAGAAAGAAGCCACCCAGGGCGAACGGCAACAGCACCAGCGCCGTGATAATTCGTTGTTTGAGCATCAGCTACGGGCCTCAGCAGCCACCTGATCGCTGGTTTTTCCAAAGCGACGCTGGCGGCTAGCAAAATCGGCCAAGGCTTTGCGCATGGCGTCGTGTTTGAAATCCGGCCAAAACAGGTCGGAGAAATACAGCTCGGTGTAAGCCAGCTGCCAGAGCAGGAAATTACTGATGCGGTGTTCGCCACCGGTGCGAATGCACAGATCCGGCAGCGGCAAATCGCCGGTTACCAGGCAACTCTGCAGCAATTCGGGAGTGATGTCCTCGGCGCGCAAATGACCGCCTTGAACTTCACGGGCTAAACGCTGCGCCGCCTGAGCGATATCCCACTGACCGCCATAGTTGGCCGCCACCTGCAGGACAAAGCGTTTGTCGCCAGCAGTCTGCGCTTCAGCCTCACGCATCGCGGCCTGCAACTCAGGGTGAAAGCGTGAGCGATCACCAATGACGCGCAGGCTGATGTCATTGGCATTGAGTTTCTTCGCCTCGCGGCGCAGCGCACTGAGGAACAGCTCCATCAGCGCACTGACTTCCTCGGCCGGGCGCTGCCAGTTTTCACTGGAGAAGGCGAACAGCGTCAGCACCTCTACGCCCGCCTCGGCGCACACCTCGATCACCGCACGCACCGCATCGACACCGGCTTTATGACCGGCTACGCCGGGCAGCAGACGCTTCTTCGCCCAGCGATTATTACCGTCCATGATGATCGCCACATGCCGTGGCACGGCGAACGGACTACCGTCTTTGGTCTTTTCCATGACGATATCCTGGCCGTTAAACGGCCATCAGATCCGCTTCTTTCTGCTTCACGGCCACTTCGATTTCCGCGACAAACTTGTCGGTCAGCTTCTGGATTTCGTCGGCTGCACGGCGCTCTTCGTCTTCGCTGATTTCTTTCTCTTTAACCAGGTCTTTCAACTGGCTCAGGGCGTCACGACGAATATTGCGCACCGCCACACGACCATCTTCAGCCGCATCACGCGCCTGCTTGGTGAAGCCCTTACGGGTTTCCTCGGTCAGCGCCGGCATAGAGATCAGCAGCAGCTCACCCAGGTTGGTCGGGTTGAAGCCCAGGCCGGAGCTCTGGATCGCCTTGTCAACAGCCGCCAGCATATTGCGCTCGAAGGCCACAACCTGCAGGGTACGGGCGTCCTTAACGGTGACGTTAGCCACCTGGTTCAGCGGGGTGTCGGAGCCGTAGTAAGGCACCATCACGCCACCGAGGATGCTCGGGTGCGCCTGACCGGTACGGATTCGGCTGAAGGCATGAACCAGTGACTCCAGGCTCTTTTGCATACGCACTTGGGCGTCTTTTTTGATCTCATTGATCATGTTTATCTTCCTCAATCAGAGTGCCTTCAGCGCCACCCACTACAACGTTCAGCAGGGCACCAGGCTTGTTCATATTGAAAACACGCAGCGGCATATTGTGGTCGCGGCACAGACAGATGGCCGTCAGGTCCATTACGCCCAGCTTGCGGTCGAGCACCTCATCGTAGGTCAGGCGATCGAACTTCTCGGCATGCGGGTCTTTGAATGGATCGGCAGTGTACACACCATCCACCTTGGTCGCCTTGAGCACCACGTCGGCATCGATTTCGATGGCGCGCAGGCAAGCGGCCGAGTCGGTGGTAAAGAACGGATTACCAGTGCCAGCGGCGAAAATCACCACCTCACCGGTTTTCAGATGACGCAGCGCCTTGCGCCGGTCGTAGTGATCGGTCACCCCAACCATGGAGATGGCCGACATGACGATGGCTGGGATATTCGAACGTTCCAGCGCATCGCGCATGGCCAAGGCGTTCATCACGGTCGCCAGCATGCCCATGTGGTCGCCAGTCACCCGATCCATACCCGCCGCACTCAAGGCCGCACCACGGAACAGGTTGCCACCACCGATCACCAGACCGACCTGTACGCCGATACCGACCAATTGGCCGACTTCCAGCGCCATGCGATCAAGCACCTTGGGATCGATGCCGAAATCTTCCGACCCCATCAGGGCCTCGCCGCTAAGTTTGAGCAGAATGCGCTTGTAGCGCGGTTGACGACCACTCATCTGCTGAGCCATTGCGAGTCTCTCCTGCGGCGTTTGAATTCTGTGCAAACCTTCGGTTCGCTTTTATCGAGCGCTTCGACAGCGCCCCGAGTCATTGGTGCCAAGGCCCCAACCACTCCACAGCTTAGCTGTGCCCTCAATTTGACAAAGAGGCCGCGCGCGTTAGCGGGCAGCCTCTTCGGGGCAACAGCGGTTAGCCGTCTTACTGCTTGCTGGCAGCAGCTACTTGCGCAGCAACTTCTTCAGCAAAGTTGTCGACCGGCTTCTCGATGCCTTCGCCAACCTTGAAGTAGGTGAAGGAAACGATTTCAGCACCGGCTTTCTTGGCCAGAGCACCGACCTTGATTTCCGGATCCTTAACGAAGGCTTGCTCAACCAGGCTGGCTTCAGCAAGGAACTTCTGAATACGACCAGCAACCATCTTCTCGACGATTTCGGCCGGCTTGCCCTTGATCTTGTCTTCGTTGAGGCTGACGAACACGGCTTTCTCGCGCTCGATGGCTTCAGCGGAAACTTCCGAAGGCAGCAGGAACTCAGGATTGCTTGCAGCTACGTGCATGGCGATGTCTTTGGCCAGGTCGACGGTGCCGCCCTTGAGCACAACTACAACACCGATCTTGTTGCCATGCAGGTAAGAACCCAGAACGTCACCTTCAATACGCGCCAGACGACGGATATTGACGTTCTCGCCGCACTTGGCAACCAGAGCCAGACGGGCTTCTTCTTGAGCGGCGATCAGCGGCTCAACTTCAGACAGCTTGTCAGCGAAGGCTTTCTCGACGCTGGCAGCAACGAAGCTCTTGAAATCGTCCTGCAGAGCCAGGAAGTCGGTCTGCGAGTTGACTTCGAGAATGACGGCAGTCTTGCCATCTTCCTTGATGCTGATGGCGCCTTCGGCAGCCACGTTGCCAGCTTTCTTGGCAGCTTTGATCGCGCCGGAAGCACGCATGTCGTCGATGGCTTTTTCGATGTCGCCGCCAGCCTTGGTCAAGGCCTTCTTGCAATCCATCATGCCTTCGCCAGTACGCTCACGCAGTTCTTTAACCAACGCTGCAGTAATCTCTGCCATTTCAAAATCCTCTGGATAGGTTGTTAACCATTCCACCCGCCAAAAACGGGCGCTCAATTCGTAACGCATTGCCGACAATGACTAGAAACAATTGCAACTGCACGTCAGCGATGGTTTTCAAGGTGGCAAAAAGGGGGCCAAGCCCCCTTTTTGCGAACTAAGCAAACGCTATACGCGTTTTACTTAGCCTTCAGCAGCTTCTGCAGCCGGGGCTTGCTCGACGAATTCGTCGGTGCCGCCGTTAGCGTTGGTGCGACCACGGATTACCGAGTCAGCCATTGCACCCATGTACAGCTGGATGGCGCGGATGGCGTCATCGTTACCTGGGATGATGTAGTCAACGCCTTCCGGGCTGCTGTTGGTATCGACGATGCCGATAACTGGGATACCCAGCTTGTTGGCTTCGGTGATAGCAATGCGCTCGTGGTCAACGTCGATCACGAACAGAGCGTCTGGCAGACCGCCCATGTCCTTGATACCACCCAGGCTGCGATCCAGTTTTTCCAGATCACGGGTGCGCATCAGGGCTTCTTTCTTGGTCAGCTTGGTGAAAGTGCCGTCCTGGGACTGAACTTCCAGATCACGCAGACGCTTGATCGAGGCGCGGATGGTTTTGTAGTTGGTCAGCATGCCGCCCAACCAGCGATGATCGACGTACGGCGAACCGCAACGAGCTGCTTCTTCAGCAACGATCTTGCCAGCGGAACGCTTGGTGCCCACGAACAGAATCTTGTTTTTGCCCGAAGCCAGTTTCTCAACGAAGGACAGTGCTTCGTTGAACATTGGCAGGGTTTTTTCAAGGTTGATGATGTGGATCTTGTTGCGCGCGCCGAAAATGTACTTGCCCATTTTCGGGTTCCAGTAACGGGTCTGGTGGCCGAAGTGCACACCGGCCTTCAGCATATCGCGCATGTTGACTTGGGACATGATAGTTCCTTGATAAGTCGGGTTAGGCCTCCACGTATCCCGATCTCCAACCCCGCGAACTTGTCGCAAGGCACCCAGGAAACCGTGTCGATACGTGTGTGGGTTTAAGCTTTCGGGCACACAGCCCGTAAAGCGGCGCGTTTTATATCATAAAAGTCAGGGGCAAGCTACTCGCAGACCGCAACATATACAGCCGACTCACCGCGGGTTTTCACGTGGCGCTTATGGCTGGCGGCTTGTAGCTGTTAAGATGACGCCCTTTCTGTTCGCGTTCGAGAGCCGCACATGACCGTCACCATCAAAACGCCCGACGAAATCGAGAAAATGCGCGTAGCCGGTCGCCTGGCTGCCGAAGTTCTGGAAATGATTGGCGAGCACGTCAAGCCCGGCGTCACCACCGAAGCGCTCGACCGTATTTGCCATGACTATATTGTCAACGTGCAACAGGCCATCCCTGCGCCGCTCAATTACAAAGGTTTCCCCAAGTCGATCTGCACTTCGGTCAACCACGTGGTCTGCCACGGCATCCCGAATGACAAGCCGCTGAAAGAAGGCGACGTGATCAACATCGACATCACCGTGATCAAAGATGGCTACCACGGCGATACCAGCAAGATGTTCATGGTTGGCAAAGTGCCTGAATGGGCCGAGCGCCTGGCCAAGATCACCCAGGAGTGCATGTATAAAGGTATCGAGCTGGTCAAACCCGGCACACGCCTGGGCGACATCGGCGAAGTGATCCAGAAGCATGCCGAGAAAAACGGTTTCTCCGTGGTACGCGAATACTGCGGCCACGGCATTGGCGCAGTGTTCCATGAAGAGCCGCAAGTACTGCACTACGGCCGCGCCGGCACCGGCATGGAGCTGAAGGAAGGAATGACCTTCACCATCGAGCCGATGATCAACCAGGGCCGCCCGGAAACCCGCACCCTGGGTGACGGCTGGACCGCGATCACCAAGGACCGCAAGCTCTCCGCCCAGTGGGAGCACACCATTCTGGTGACTGCTGACGGCTACGAGATCTTCACCCTGCGCAACGACGACACCATCGCCCGCACCTCAGCCTGAGAACCTACTCAAAGTCTGCTGCGCGTCGGCCCTGCTGCGTTAAAAACAGGCTCGGAATGCTCATTTACACCAGTAAACTCCGCTTCCTCGCCTGTTTTTGCCTTGCATGACTCTAGCTCGCGCGACTTTGAACAGGTTCTGAACCTGAATATATAGAAGGAAGGCCGCAATGCCGCAGGTAGATCCCGAGCTGTTCGACCGCGGCCAGTTCCAGGCGGAACTGGCCCTCAAGGCCAGCCCCATCGCGGCATTCAAGAAGGCCATCCGCCACGCCCGTGAAGTACTCGACGGGCGCTTCACCAGCGGCCGCGACGTACGCCGCCTGGTCGAGGACCGCGCCTGGTTTGTCGACCAGATCCTGCGCGAAGCCTGGGATCGCCTGTCCTGGAGTGAAGATGCCGATATCGCCCTGCTCGCCGTCGGCGGCTATGGCCGTGGCGAGCTGCACCCCTTCTCCGATATCGACCTGCTGATCCTGCTTGATAACGCTGACCACGAGACCTTCCGCGAGCCCATCGAACGCTTCCTTACCCTGCTGTGGGACATCGGCCTGGAAGTCGGGCAAAGCGTGCGCAGCGTGGATGAATGCGCCGAGGAAGCCCGCGCCGACCTGACGGTGATCACCAACCTGATGGAAAGCCGCACCATCGCCGGCCCCGAACGCCTGCGTCAGCGTATGCAGCTGGTTACCAGCACCGAGCAGATGTGGCCAAGCAAGCAGTTCTTCCTGGCCAAGCACAAAGAGCAGCGCGCCCGTCACGGCAAATACAACGACACCGAATACAACCTGGAACCCAACGTCAAAGGCTCGCCCGGTGGCCTGCGTGATATCCAGACCATTCTCTGGGTCGCGCGCCGGCATTTCGGCACGCTGAACCTGCACGCCATGGTCGGCCAGGGCTTTTTGCTGGAAAGCGAATACGCCCTGCTCGCCTCCAGCCAGGAATTCCTCTGGAAGGTGCGCTATGCCCTGCACATGCTCGCTGGCCGCGCCGAAGACCGCCTGCTATTCGATCACCAGAGCCGAGTTGCCGCCCTGCTCGGCTATGAAGACAGCGACAGCAAGCGCGCAATTGAGCGCTTTATGCAGAAGTACTACCGCGTGGTGATGGCGATTGCCGAACTCAGCGACCTGATCGTCCAGCACTTCGAAGAGCAGATCCTCAACGCCGGCGAAATCGGCCAAGCCACGCCGCTCAACAGCCGCTTCCTGCTGCGTGATGGCTATATCGAAGTCGCGCACCCCAACGTGTTCAAGCGCACGCCGTTCGCCATCATGGAAATCTTCGTGCTGATGGCTCAACACCCGGATATCAAAGGCGTGTGCGCCAACAGCATTCGTCTGCTGCGCGAGCACCGGCATCTGATCGACGACGATTTCCGCCGCGACATCCGCAACACCAGCCTGTTTGTCGAACTGTTCAAAAGCCCGCAAGGCATTCACCGCAACCTGCGGCGGATGAACCGCTACGGCATCCTCGGCCTGTACCTGCCGGAGTTCGGCCATATCGTCGGGCAGATGCAGCACGACCTGTTCCACATCTATACGGTCGATGCGCACACCCTGAACCTGATCAAGCACCTGCGTAAGTTCAAGTGGACCGAGCTGGCGGAAAAATTCCCCCTGGCCAGCAAGCTGATCGACAAGCTGCCCAAGCCCGAGTTGATCTATATGGCCGGGCTGTACCACGACATCGGCAAAGGCCGTGGCGGTGACCATTCGGAACTCGGCGCAGTGGATGCCGAAGCCTTCTGTGTACGCCACCAGCTGCCAAACTGGGACTCCAAGCTGATTGTCTGGCTGGTGCAACACCACCTGGTGATGTCCACCACGGCGCAGCGCAAGGACTTGTCCGACCCGCAGGTGATCTTCGATTTCGCCCGTCTGGTTGGCGATCAGACCCGCCTGGATTACCTCTATGTGCTGACCGTGGCCGACATCAACGCCACCAACCCCAGCCTGTGGAACTCCTGGCGCGCCAGCCTGCTGCGCCAGCTCTACACCGAGACCAAGCGCGCATTGCGCCGTGGCCTGGAAAACCCGCTGGACCGCGAAGAGCAGATACGCCTGACGCAGATCGCCGCCCTGGACATCCTGGTGCGCGGCGGCACCGACCCGGATGATGCCGAGCAACTCTGGTCGCAACTGGGTGACGACTACTTCCTGCGCCACACGGCATCTGACGTGGCCTGGCACAGCGAGGCCATCCTGCAGCACGCCAACAACAGCGACCCGCTGGTGCTGATCAAGGAAACCACCCAGCGCGAATTCGAGGGCGGTACGCAAATATTCATTTATGCCCAGGATCAGCACGACTTCTTCGCCGTAACCGTGGCGGCCATGGCCCAGCTCAACCTGAATATCCACGACGCGCGGATTCTCACTTCCACCAGCCAGTTCACCCTCGACACCTACATCGTGCTCGAAGGCGAAGGTGGCTCGATTGGTGAGAACCCGGTGCGGATCAAGGAGATTCGCCAGGGCCTAATCGACGCGCTGAAGAACCCGGATGATTACCCGAACATCATCCAGCGCCGCGTACCGCGCCAGCTCAAGCACTTTGCCTTCCCGCCGCAGGTGAGCATTCACAACGACGCGCATCGGCCAGTAACCATCCTCGAAGTCACCGCACCCGACCGTCCGGGCCTCCTGGCGCGGATCGGGCGGATCTTCCTCGACTTCGACCTGTCGCTGCAGAACGCCAAGATCGCCACCCTGGGCGAGCGGGTTGAAGACGTGTTCTTCGTCACCGATGCGCACAACCAGCCACTGTCCGATCCCGAGCTGTGCATGCGCCTGCAGGAAACCATGGTCGCGCAGCTCTCCGACGCGCCAGGCCCACAGGTCGAACAGAGCCGAATCATTATTTAAGCCACTTGCCCTTACCTTGAGCCGCCTGCATCCCGATGCGGGCGCTGGCACAACTCAGGAAGCAACAATGAACGACGCGTTAAACCAGCTGCAGCCCTACCCGTTCGAAAAGCTCCGCGCCCTGCTGGGCAGCGTGCATGTAGCCGCCGGAAAAAGCCCAATTGCTCTGTCGATCGGCGAGCCGAAACACCGCTCCCCGGAGTTTGTCGCCGAGGCGCTGCGCGCCAACCTCGACCAGCTTGCGGTCTACCCGACCACCCTGGGCATCCCAGCGCTGCGTGAAGCCATCGCCAACTGGTGCGGTCGCCGCTTTGGTCTGCCGACTGGCGTACTCGACCCGGCGCGCCATGTGCTGCCGGTCAATGGCACCCGCGAGGCACTGTTTGCCTTTACCCAAGCGGTGGTCAAACGTGACGTGGACGGTTTGGTGGTTAGCCCCAACCCCTTCTACCAAATCTATGAAGGCGCGGCTTTTCTCGCCGGCGCGCAGCCGCATTACCTGCCGTGCCTGGAAGAGCACGGCTTCAACCCGGACTTCGACGCAGTTAGCGACGAGGTCTGGCAGCGTTGCCAGATCCTCTTTCTCTGCTCGCCCGGCAACCCCACCGGCGCACTGATTCCGCTGCCGACGCTGAAGAAGCTGATCGCTCTGGCCGACAAGTTCGACTTCGTCATCGCCGCCGACGAGTGCTACAGCGAGCTGTACTTCGATGAAAGCAACCCGCCGGCCGGCCTGCTGACTGCCTGTGCAGAACTGGGCCGCAACGACTTCAAACGCTGCGTGGTGTTCCACAGCCTCTCCAAGCGCTCCAACCTGCCGGGCCTGCGCTCGGGCTTCGTCGCTGGCGACGCCGACATTCTGAAATCATTCCTGCTGTACCGTACCTACCACGGCTGCGCCATGCCGGTACAAACCCAGCTGGCCAGCGTCGCCGCCTGGAACGACGAAGCCCACGTCAAAGCCAACCGCGACCTGTACCGCGAGAAGTTCGACGCGGTGCTGGCGATTCTAGACGGCGTACTGGATGTGCAGCGCCCGGATGGCGGCTTCTACCTGTGGGCGAAAACCCCGATAGACGATGAAACATTTACCCGCGAGCTGTTTGCCCGTGAGCATGTCACCGTGGTGCCCGGCTCGTACCTGTCGCGCGCAGTGGACGGCAGCAACCCAGGCGCCGGCCGCGTACGCATGGCCCTGGTCGCGCCGCTGGCCGAGTGCGTGGCGGCAGCCGAACGTATCCGCGACTTTGTGAAGAGCCTCTGATGAGTAAGACCCTGTTTGGCATAAAAGCCTGCGACACCATGAAAAAAGCTCGCACCTGGCTCGACGAGCACGGGGTAAGCTACGCCTTTCATGATTACAAAGCCTGCGGCATTGACCGTGGCAACCTGGAAAAGTGGTGCAATGAGCATGGCTGGGAAACCGTCCTGAACCGTGCAGGCACCACCTTCCGCAAGCTGGACGAGGCGCAGAAAAGCGACCTCGATCAGCACAAGGCGATCGAACTGATGCTCGCCCAACCGTCGATGATCAAACGCCCGGTGCTGGATCTCGGCAACAAGACCCTGGTTGGCTTCAAAGCCGACCGTTATGCCGCCGAACTGGTTTGAACCAGCCGGCCCACACGAATTTGCGGTAAGGAAAACAGCATGAGCACAACCCTATTCAGCCTGGCTTTCGGCGTTGGCACCCAGAACCGTCAGGGCACCTGGCTGGAAGTCTTCTACGCCCAGCCACTGCTCAACCCGAGCAGCGAACTGGTCGCCAAAGTGGTGGAAAAACTCGCTTACCAGGGCGGCAACCAGGCCATTGCGATCAACAACAGCCAAGCCGGCGATCTGGCCGAAGCGCTGAAAAATGTCGACAGCCTGCAGTCCGCCCTGCTCACCCGCCTGGCCGAAAGCCAGAAGCCGCTGGTGGTCACCCTGCTCGCCGAAGACGCCGCGCTGACCAGCACGCCTGAGGCCTACCTCAAGCTGCACCTGCTGTCGCACCGTCTGGTCAAGCCGCACGGCCTGAACCTCACCGGTATCTTCCCGCTGCTGCCGAACGTCGCCTGGACCAGCCAGGGCGCAGTCGACCTCGGCGAACTGGCTGAGCGTCAGCTGGAGGCGCGCCTGAAAGGCGACCTGCTGGAAGTCTTCTCGGTGGACAAGTTCCCGAAAATGACCGACTACGTAGTGCCGGCTGGCGTGCGTATCGCTGACAGCGCGCGTATCCGCCTGGGCGCCTACGTGGGTGAAGGCACCACCGTGATGCACGAAGGCTTCGTCAACTTCAACGCCGGTACCGCCGGCCCAGGCATGATCGAAGGCCGCGTGTCGGCGGGCGTATTCGTCGGCAAGGGCTCGGACCTGGGCGGCGGTTGCTCGACCATGGGTACCCTGTCCGGCGGCGGCAATATCGTGATTTCGGTGGGCGAAGGCTGCCTGATCGGCGCCAACGCCGGTATCGGCATCCCATTGGGCGACCGCAATACCGTGGAGTCCGGCCTGTACATCACCGCCGGCACCAAGGTGGCGCTGCTCGATGTTGACAACCAGCTGGTCAAGGTGCTCAAGGCCCGCGACCTGGCTGGCCAGCCGGACCTGCTGTTCCGCCGCAACTCGCAAACTGGCGCCGTGGAATGCAAAACCCACAAGTCGGCCATTGAACTGAACGAAGCCCTGCACGCGCACAACTAAAAAGTTGGTTTAGCGCGACTGCGCTCGCCCATACTGCGTTGCACTAAGGCTCGGACGCTCATTTACACCAGTAAACTCCGCGTCCTCGCCTTATTGCGCCTTGTCTGGGCTTCGCTCGCAACGCGCTAAACCCAACTTTTAGTCGCCAGATAATCTCTGGAAAATCCATGTCACTGATCTCCCCCTGGCGCGCTGACTTCCCTGGCATTCAGGCCCTTACGGCCGAAGGCCAGACCTATCTGGACAGCGCTGCCACCGCGCAAAAACCCCAGGCCATGCTCGATGCCCTGCTCGGCTATTACGCCGGCGGCGCAGCCAATGTGCATCGCGCCCAGCACCTGCCGGGCGAACGCGCCACCCGCGCCTTCGAAGCCACGCGCGAAAAGGCTGCACGCTGGCTAAATGCACCCGACGCGCAACAGATCATCTTCACCCGCAGCGCCACCGAAGCCTTCAACCTGCTGGCCTATGGTTTGGAACAACGCGTTGAACCAGGCGATGAGATCGTCATCAGCGCACTGGAGCACCACGCCAACCTGCTGCCCTGGCAACAACTGGCGCTGCGTCGTCAGCTCAAGCTGGTGGTGTTGCCGCTGGATAACCATGGCCTGATCGACCTCACCCACGCCGCGCAGCTGATCGGCCCACGTACCCGCCTGTTGGCGGTCAGCCAGCTGTCCAACGTGCTCGGTTGCTGGCAACCGCTGAAGCAGTTGCTCGCACTGGCAGAGGCGCAAGGCGCGCTGACCCTGGTCGATGGCACCCAGGGTGTGGTGCACGGTCGCCAGGATATGCAGGCGCTGGGCTGCGACTTCTATATCTGCTCCAGCCACAAACTCTACGGCCCGGACGGCGTCGGCCTGCTTTATGGCCGCCCGCAGGCCCTGGAGCAACTGGCGCATTGGCAGTTTGGCGGCGAGATGCTGCTGCACACCGACTACAGCAACGCCAGCTTTCGCCCCGCGCCGCTGGGCTTTGAGGCCGGCACGCCGCCGATTGCCTCGGTGATCGCCTTGGGCGCCAGCCTGGATTACCTGAGCAGCCTCGACGCCAATGCCGTTAGCGCCCACGAAACAGCGCTGCATGCAGAGCTGATCGCTGGGCTGCGACAGCGTCAGGGCGTGCGCCTGCTCGGTGCGCCCAACGTCGCCCTGGCCAGCTTTGTGGTCGACGGCGTGCATAGCGCCGACCTCGCTCACCTGCTGACCGAGCAGGGGATTGCCGTGCGCGCCGGCCATCATTGCGCTATGCCGCTGCTGCAAGGTCTCGGCCTGAGCGGAGCGATTCGCGTATCCCTGGGGCTGTATAACGACTCGACCGATCTGCTGCGCTTCTTTAGCGCTCTGGATCAGGCCCTGGAGCTGCTGCAATGAGCCTGCCCGCCAGCGCGCAAACTGCGCTGCAAGCCTTTAGCGCCTGCCCCGGCTGGGAACAGCGCGCACGCCTGCTGATGCAGTGGGGCGACCGGCTCGCGCCACTGAGTGACGCTGAACGCTGTGAATCCAACCGAGTGCAGGGCTGTGAAAGTCAGGTGTGGTTGCTGGCCGAGCGCGACGGCGCGCACTGGCAGTTTCGCGCCAGCAGCGATGCTCGACTATTGCGTGGTCTGCTTGCGCTGCTGCTGGCAAGGGTCAATGGCCTGGCACAGACCGAACTGGCGCAGCTGAATCTGCCGGACTGGTTTACCCAACTTGGCCTGGCCCGCCACCTGTCGCCCTCGCGCAGCAACGGCCTGCAGGCTGTGCTAACGCAGATGCAGCATTTGCTCGACGCTGACGATCAGGGCGCTGCGTGCCACTGATCGGCATTGCCGGAATACAAAGCCTGCTGCAAACGCTCCAACTCACCGCTCTCGGCCAGGCGGCGTAAACCGGCATTGAATACCTTACGCAGCTGATCAGCCCTGGCATCGCCCTTGCGAAACAGCAGGTGCAGCGGCTCGGTATTCAACAGTCGCGGGTGGTGGGTAATGGCCGCCCGCGCTTCGGGGGTAAACATCCGCCGCAGCATGGCGTAACCCACAGCGCGGTCCTGCGGATGAAAATCCACACGCCCCAGCTCCAGCAGACGAAAGCCAGTGTCTTCCTTGCCGCTTTGCTGCACCTGCAACTGCCCGCCCTGCACTGCCGCATCGAACTGCGGACCATAGGAATAGCCCAAGGTGGTGGCGATGCTAAAAGCCTTGAGGTCTTCCACATGCTGCCAGTCGAGTGCTCGGTCCTTGCGCTGGAACAGCACCACTTCGCCCTTGACCACCGCATCGCTGCAGGTACTGACACGCTGGCGGGCGCTGTTACAGATGTACGGCATCACCGCATCCAGACTGCCGTGCTCGAGCATCAGCAGGTTGCGGTCCCAGGGGTAGTAGACGAACTCGACCTGATAACCCGCCGCCTTGAAGATGTCACGCACCAGCCGCGACAAGGCGCCGCCATCTTCGCGTTGTTGGTCGACATAAGGCACCCAGTCGCCGGTGCCAACCCGCACAACCGGATGAGCATGGGCACTCAGGCAAGCAGAAAGCGCTGCAAGCAGCAGCACGTAACGCGGGGTACGACTTAACAGATGACGCAGCAGGTACAACACAACACACCTCGATAAAGCGGAAAACAGCACATCCCTGCTGAACAGCGACCTGGTCAGGTCATATTTACAGACTAGTCAACGCTCACCGCTATGCATCAGGCGAGCGCGGCCGCTCCGCCGGCCGCCGTGTACCGGCGACCAACTTATCGACGATACGCGCCGCAGCCACCATGCCGAAGGTGGCGGTCACCATCATCACCGCGCCAAAACCGCCGGCGCAGTCAAGCTTGACCCCTTCGCCGACAAAACCCTTGTACTGACACACCGTGCCATCGGGTTTGGGATAGCGCAGCTGCTCGCTGGAATACACGCACGGCACGCTGTAGTTGCGCCCCGGCGTACGCGAGAAGCCATAGTCGCGGCGCAGAGTGGAACGCACCTTGGACGCCAGCGGATCGTTCCAGGTCTTGTTCAGGTCGCCGACCTGAATCTGCGTCGGGTCGATCTGCCCGCCCGCACCGCCGGTGGTAATCACTTGGATCTTGCGCCGCTTGCACCAGGAAATCAGCGCGGCCTTGGCGTTGACGCTGTCGATGCAGTCGATCACCGCATCCAGTTGCTCGGTGATGTACTCAGCCATGGTCTCGCGGGTCACAAAATCCGTCACGGCATGCACCACGCACGCTGGATTGATGCCACGAATGCGCGCGGCCATCACCTCGACCTTGGGCTGACCGACCGTGCTATCGAGGGCATGCAGCTGGCGGTTGCTGTTGCTGACGCAGACATCATCCAGATCGAACAGGGAAATCTCGCCCACCCCGGAACGCGCCAAGGCTTCCGCAGCCCAGGAGCCCACGCCGCCAATCCCGACCACCGCCACATGCGCAGCCGCCAGCCGTTCGGCCCCTTGGCGACCATACAGACGGGCGATTCCGGCAAAGCGTTGTTCATCCACAGGCATTCTTCTCTCTCGCAAGCTACAGCGGCGCGCATTATAGGTAGCCCACGGCCTGCACCCAAGCGCTGTGTTGCGCCATCACGGCTTAACTGATGAACAGCAGTAGCACATAGCCACCAGAGGAACCTTCAACGCCTGCTATCGTCCCATCAACATGCCCACAGGCCGGGCTATACAGCCCAATGGCGGCGGCGTAGCATGCGCCACCCGACGCTCGTCGCTTTTTATTGCCCCTTCGCTGGACCTGCACACTATGCCTTCGCGTAAGTTTGGACTGAACCTGGTCATGTTCCTGGCAATTGCCGCCGTGTTTACCGGTATCTGGGCGCTATACAACCGCCCGGTAACAGCCCCTGACTGGCCGGAGCAGATCTCTGGGTATTCATTCTCGCCTTTCCGCGCTGGGCAGAACCCGCAGCAGGACACCTACCCTAGCGATGCGCAAATGCGTGCCGACCTGGAGCTGCTAAGCACGCAGACCGACAACATCCGCACCTACTCGGTAGACGGCCCACTGGGCAATATCCCTGTGCTGGCCGAAGAGTTTGGCCTGCGCGTGACACTGGGCATCTGGATCAGCCCGGATCTGGAGCGTAACGAGCGGGAAATCGTCAAAGCTATCGAGATTGCCAACAACTCGCGCAGCGTAGTGCGCGTGGTGGTCGGTAACGAAGCCTTGTTCCGCAGCGAAGTGACCCCGGAAAACCTGATTGCCTACATCGACCGCGTGCGCGCGGCGGTCAAGGTGCCGGTGACCACGTCCGAGCAGTGGCACATCTGGCAGGATCATCCGGAACTGGCTCAGCACGTCGATCTGATCGCCGCCCACGTACTGCCCTACTGGGAATTCGTGCCGATGGAGGACTCCACCGAGTTCGTCCTCGAGCGCGCCAAGGACCTGAAAAAGCTCTTCCCGAAAAAACCCCTGCTGCTTTCCGAAGTCGGCTGGCCGAGCAACGGCCGCATGCGCGGCGGCGCCGATGCCTCACAGGCGGACCAGGCCATCTACCTGCGCACCCTGGTCAATGCACTGAACGCCAAGGGCTACAACTACTTCGTCATCGAAGCCTTCGACCAGCCGTGGAAGGCCAGCGATGAAGGCTCGGTAGGTGCTTACTGGGGCGTGTACAACCTGGAGCGCCAGGCCAAGTTCGCCTTTGAAGGCCCCGTGGTAGCGATTCCCCAGTGGCGCTTGCTGGCCATCGCCTCGGTGGTGTTGGCACTACTCAGCCTGGCGCTGATGCTGATCGACGGCAGCGCCCTGCGTCAGCGCGGCCGTACCTTCCTGACCATTGTCGCCTTCGCTGGCGGCTCCGCCCTGGTGTGGATCGGCTACGACTACAGCCAGCAATACAGCACCTGGTTCAGCACCCTGGTCGGCCTGCTGCTGGGTATCGGCGCCTTCGGTGTGTTTATCGTGCTGCTGACCGAGGCTCACGAGCTGGCCGAAACCGCCTGGACCCGCGCACGCCGCCGGCCGTTCCAGCCGGTCTTGGCCGACAGTGCCTACCGGCCCAAGGTGTCGGTCCACGTGCCCTGCTACAACGAGCCACCGGAGATGGTCAAACAGACCCTCGACGCCCTGGCCGCACTGGATTACCCGGATTACGAAGTCATCATCATCGACAACAACACCAAGGACCCGGCGGTGTGGGAGCCGGTAGAGGCCTATTGCAAAGTCCTAGGGCCGCGCTTTCGCTTCTTCCACGTCGCGCCGATTGCCGGCTTCAAGGGCGGCGCACTGAACTACATCCTGCCGCACACCGCGCCGGACGCCGAAGTAGTAGCGGTGATCGACGCCGACTACTGCGTCGACAAGAACTGGCTGAAGTACATGGTGCCGCACTTCAGTGATCCGCAGATCGCCGTGGTGCAATCGCCACAGGATTACCGCGACGGCAACGAAAACATCTTCAAGAAGCTCTGCTACGCCGAATACAAGGGCTTCTTCCATATCGGCATGGTCACGCGCAACGACCGCGATGCGATCATCCAGCACGGCACCATGACCATGATCCGCCGCACGGTGATGGACGAACTGAAGTGGGCCGACTGGACCATCTGCGAAGACGCCGAACTGGGCCTGCGCGTGTTCGAGAAAGGCTATAGCGCCGCCTACGCCCACGAAAGCTTCGGCAAGGGGCTGATGCCGGACACCTTTATCGACTACAAGAAGCAGCGCTTCCGTTGGGCCTACGGCGCCATTCAGATTATGAAGGGCCATGCACGCAGCCTGTTCCTCGGCAAGGACTCCGAACTCAAGACCGGCCAGCGCTATCACTTTGTCGCCGGTTGGCTGCCGTGGATCGCCGACGGCCTGAATATCTTCTTCACCGTCGGTGCGCTGCTCTGGTCGGCAGCGATGATCATCGTGCCGCAGCGGGTCGACCCGCCGCTGATGATCTTCGCTATCCCGCCGTTGGCGCTGTTCTTCTTCAAGCTGGGCAAGATCCTGTTCCTCTACCGCAAGGCCATGGGCGTCGATCTGGTGCGCTCGTTCCAGGCTGCACTGGCCGGCCTGGCGCTGTCGCACACGATTGCCAAGGCAGTGCTCTACGGCACCTTTACCAAGACCATCCCGTTCTTCCGTACACCGAAAATGGCCAGCAACCACGGCATCCTGGTGGCCCTGGCAGAGGCGCGCGAAGAAGTGTTTATCATGCTGCTGCTGTGGGGCTCGGCCATCGGTATCAGCATCGTTCAGGGCCTGCCCAGCGCCGATGTGAAGTTCTGGGTGGCCATGCTGCTGGTGCAGTCGCTGCCCTACCTGGCGGCGCTGATCATGGCTCTGCTGTCGTCACTGCCGGCGCCTCAGGCAAGCGCGCAGGAAACCGCCGCTGCCAGCTGATAGCGGGTGTGTCGGAATGCTAGACGGCGGCCAATGGCCGCCGTTTTGCTTTAAGATGGCGGCCTTTCCGCTTGATGCCGCCTTGGAGCCGCAATGACCGCCAACGCCACGCCCCTCTCCCCGACGCTGGAGCTTGCCTGCGAGCTGATTCGTCGCCCGTCCGTCACGCCGCTTGATGAAGGCTGCCAGGAACAGATGACGCGCCGCCTTGCCGCCTGCGGTTTCACCATCGAACCGATGCGGATCGAGGAAGTGGATAACTTCTGGGCCAGCCATGGCAGCGACAACGGCCCCGTGCTGTGCTTTGCCGGGCACACCGATGTGGTGCCAACCGGCCCGGTACAGAAGTGGCAGCATCAGCCGTTCAATGCCCTGATCGACGAAGACGGCATGCTCTGCGGCCGTGGCGCGGCGGACATGAAAGGCAGCCTGGCGTCGATGATCATCGCCGTTGAGCGCTTTGTCGCCGAATACCCTGATCACAAAGGCCGTATCGCCTTTCTGATCACCAGCGACGAAGAAGGCCCAGCGCACAACGGCACCAAGGCCGTGGTCGAGCGCCTGCGCGCACGTAATGAGCGCCTGGACTGGTGCATCGTTGGCGAGCCGTCGAGCACCACCCTGGTCGGCGACGTGGTGAAAAACGGCCGCCGCGGCTCGCTCGGCTGCACCCTCAGCGTACGCGGCAAGCAAGGCCACGTGGCCTACCCGCACCTGGCGCGCAACCCGATTCACCTGGCCGCGCCGGCCCTGGCCGAACTGGCTGCCGAGCACTGGGATGACGGCAACGCCTTCTTCCCGCCCACCAGTTTCCAGATTTCCAACCTCAACGCCGGCACCGGCGCGACCAACGTGATCCCTGGCGAACTGACGGCGATCTTCAACTTCCGTTTCTCCACCGAATCGACGGTCGAGGGCCTGCAGCAGCGCGTCGAGGCAATCCTCGCCAAGCACGGCCTGGACTATCACCTGGACTGGGCGCTCTCCGGCCTGCCCTTCCTCACCGAGCCGGGCGCACTGCTCGATGCCGTGGCCGCCAGCATCAAGGCGGTCACCGGTCGCGACACCCGCCCATCGACCAGCGGCGGCACCTCCGACGGGCGCTTTATCGCCACCCTCGGCACCCAGGTAGTCGAACTCGGTCCGGTCAACGCCACCATCCACCAGGTCGACGAGCGCGTACTGGCCAGTGATCTGGATGTGCTAACCGAGATCTACTACCAGACCCTGGTCAATCTGCTCGCATGAGTCTGATCTGCCCCATCTGCCAGGCGCCGCTGCAAACGCTCGACAACGGCGTCACCTGCCCGGCCAACCACCGCTTTGACCGCGCGCGCCAGGGTTACCTGAACCTGCTACCGGTGCAGCACAAGAACAGCCGTGACCCAGGCGACAACGCCGCCATGGTCGAAGCCCGGCGGCGCTTTCTCGATGGTGGTCATTACGCACCGCTGGCCAAGCGCCTGGCCGAACTGGCGGCCGGTTATAACCCGGCGCGCTGGCTGGATATCGGTTGCGGCGAGGGTTACTACACCGCGCAGATCGCCGACGCCCTGCCGCAAGCCGACGGCTATGCTCTGGACATCTCCCGCGAAGCGATCAAACGTGGCTGCAAGCGCGCGCCCCAGCTTAACTGGCTGGTGGCAAGCATGGCCCGCGTACCGCTGAGTGACGCCAGCTGCCAACTGCTCGCCAGCGTCTTCAGCCCGCTCGACTGGCAGGAGGCCAAACGCCTGCTCGCCCCCGGTGGCGGCCTGCTGCGTATGGGTCCTACCAGTGAACATCTGATGGAACTGCGGCAGAGGCTGTATGACGAAGTGCGCGACTACGATGATCAGAAACACCTGGAGCTGATCCCCGAGGGCATGCGCCTGGCCCACAGCGAAACCCTGACCTTTAATCTGCACCTGCAAAGCAGCGAGGCCCGCGCCGACCTGCTGGCCATGACCCCGCACGGCTGGCGCGCCAGCGCCGAGAAGCGTGCGGCAGTGATTGCCGAACCCTGCGACGTGACTGTTGCCATCCGCTACGACTGGATCGAGAGACTATGACCATGCGCCAACCGGATATCGAGATTTACCTGAAAGACGCCGACCACACCGCCATCGGCGAGTGGCTTAACAGCGCACTGGGCAGCTGCACGCCCTGGCAGCAGAAAGGCCAGACCTACAAATGCATAGCCGGTGAAGTGCCCGTCACCTGGCTGCCAAAGGCTGTCGGCAAATGGAACAGCCTGTTCCTGGAAAGCGACGCCACACCCTGGGCTGACGACCTGGCCTGCGCCCAGGCCGCCTTCGCCGCGCTGAATGTCGAAGTACGCTGCGCACCGGGCGGCTGGCAGGAAGAAGAAAGCGACGAACAAGCCGACCGCTGGATGCGCATCAGCGCCGATGGGGTAGAAGAAATCACCTGGCGCACCGGCTAACCGAGCGGCTTTCAAGCAAGCATAAAAAACCCCGCCTAGGCGGGGTTTTGTTTAACCGGGCGTTTACTTCTTGCCCAGTTTCTTCAGCTCTTCGTCACGCAGTTCGCGGCGCAGGATCTTGCCGACGTTGGTGGTCGGCAGTACGTCGCGGAACTCGACGGCCTTCGGCACCTTGTAGCCAGTGACGTTGGCGCGCATGTGTTCCATGACCTGTTCTTTGGTCAGGGTTTCACCTGGCTTGACCACCACAAAGATCTTGATCGCTTCGCCCGACTTTTCATCCGGCACACCGATGGCCGCGCACTGCAGCACACCTGGCAGAGTGGCGAGCACGTCTTCCAGTTCGTTCGGGTAGACGTTGAAGCCGGACACCAGAATCATGTCCTTCTTACGGTCGACGATGCGCATGTAACCGTCTTCCTGGATCACCGCGATGTCGCCGGTCTTCAACCAGCCTTCGGCGTCGAGGATTTCGTCGGTGGCTTCCTGGCGCTGCCAGTAGCCTTTCATCACCTGCGGACCTTTGACGCACAGCTCGCCAATCGAACCCAGCGGCTGCTCGACGCCTTCGTCGTCGATCACCTTGCACACTGTCGATGGAACCGGAATACCGATGGTGCCGATCTGGATATTGCTGAACGGGTTGACCGAGGCCACCGGGCTGGTTTCGGTCATGCCGAAACCTTCGCAGATCGAGCAACCAGTCACCTGCTTCCAACGCTCGGCGGTCGCCAGTTGCAGCGCCATACCGCCGGAGAAGGTGGCCTTCAGGGTAGAGAAGTCCAGCTTACGGAAGTCCTCGTTGTTGCACAGGGCAACGAACAGCGTATTGAGGCCGACAAAACCGGTGAACTTGTACTTGGCCAGGTCCTTGGTCATCGCCGGCAGATCACGCGGGTTGGTGATCAGCACGTTGTGCCCACCAATCAGCATCATTGCCATGCAATGGAAGGTGAAGGCGTAGATGTGATAGAGCGGCAGCGGTGCGATCAGCACTTCGTTGCCTTCGCTCATTTCCGAGCCCATCAACGCCTTGACCTGCAGCATGTTGGCGATCAGGTTGCGGTGGGTGAGCATCGCGCCCTTGGCCACGCCGGTGGTGCCGCCGGTGTATTGCAGCACGGCAATTTCGCCATTGCTCGGCGCGGCTTCCTTGACTGACTGGCCACGGCCTTTGGCCATGGCTGCGGTGAATTTGACGGCTTGCGGCAGGTTGTAGGCCGGTACCATCTTCTTCACATGCTTGACGACCGTATTGACCAGCAGGCGCTTGAGCGGCGAGAGCATGTCACCGACTTCGGTGATGATGACCGTCTTGATTCCGGTTTTCGGCAGTACTTGCTCAACCAAATGGGCCATGTTGGCCAGGCTGACCAGGGCCTTGGCGCCGGAATCGTTGAATTGGTGTTCCAGTTCGCGCGCGGTGTACAGCGGGTTGGTGTTGACCACCACCAGACCGGCACGCAGGGCACCGAAGACTACAACCGGGTATTGCAGCACGTTGGGCAATTGCACGGCGATACGGTCGCCGGGCTGCAGGTCGGTGTTCTGCTGTAGGTAGGCGGCAAAGATGCCGGACAACTCGTACAGCTCACCATAGGTAATGGTTTTACCCATATTGCTGAAAGCTGGCTTGTCGGCGAAGCGTTGGCAGGACTCTTTCAGTACCGCCTGGATGTTCGGGTACTGGTCAGGATTGATTTCGGCAGCAATCCCAACGGGATACTTATCCTTCCAAAAGTTTTCGGTCATGGAAGCCCACTCCTCAGCAACAGCTTGATCTTCACCGCGCATAGACGGTTGTTTATTGTAGATTTGCGTGTTTTCTGCGATTTGAACGGCAAAAAAATTGCCGGGAGCAATTTTTGACGTCGCACAGCGACGGCCCAGAAAGGGTGGTCGCCATGGATGGCGGATCACAAAAAAGCCGCCCGAGAGTAGCAGCTTTGCCAAACAGCGACTAGCACCAATAAGCGCCGCAGCGGTCATAAAATCGACCAGGGAACGACATTTGGTCACGCCTATTACTTACCAAGAACCTGTTTACGATCGTGCGAGCTAGAGCCCTGCAAGGCAAAAACAGGCGAGGAAGCGGAGTGTACTTTTGTACATGAGCATTCCGAGCCTGTTTTTAACGCCGCAGGTCCGACGCGCAGCAGATCGTAAGGAGGTTCTCAGGCGATATCGCGCAGCTCGCGACGCAGTATCTTGCCCACTGGCGTCATCGGCAGCGAGTCACGGAAGACGATCTGCTTGGGCACCTTGTAGCCGGTGAAGTTTTCCTTGCAGTAAGCCTTTAGCTCATCGGCGTTGAGACTGCTGTCGCGGGCCACAACGAACAGCTTGACCGCTTCCCCGGACCTTTCGTCCGGCACGCCAATAGCCGCGCAGCTGGCGACTTTCGGGTGGGCCATGACCACATCTTCGATCTCGTTGGGGTACACGTTGAAGCCCGAGACGATGATCATGTCCTTCTTGCGGTCGACGATGCGCACAAAGCCATCCGGGTCGATCACCGCCACGTCACCACTCTTGAACCAGCCCTCGGCGTCCAGAACCTCGGCGGTGGCTTCCTCGCGGTTCCAGTAGCCCTTCATCACCTGCGGACCCTTGATGCACAGCTCGCCACGCTCGCCCAGCGGCTGCTCGACGCCATCATCATCGATGACCTTGAACGCCGTGCCCGGCACCGGAATGCCCACAGTGCCCAGACGCGCTTTGTCGCCATAAGGATTAGTGCTGGCCACCGGGCTGGTTTCGGTCAGACCATAGCCTTCGACCACGGTGCAACCGGTCATCGCCTGCCAGCGCTCGGCCGTGGCCTTGACCAGGGCCGTGCCGCCGGAATTGGTGACTTTGAGCTTGGAGAAATCCAGTTTCTGGAATTCGGGGTTATCCATCAGCGCGACAAACAGCGTGTTGAGGCCCAGCAGCGCGGAGAACTGCCACTTGCCCAGTTCCTTGACGAAGCCTGGGATGTCGCGCGGATTGGTGATCAGCACGTTGTGGTTGCCGTTGACCATCATGCACATGCAGTTCGCGGTGAAGGCATAGATATGGTAGAGCGGCAGCGGCGCGATCATGATTTCCTGGCCCTGCTTCATCAGCGGGGTGCCATCGTTGCCCAGCTGCGACAGGCAGGCATCGACCTGCAGCATATTAGCCACCAGGTTGCCGTGGGTGAGCATCGCGCCCTTGGCCACACCGGTGGTGCCGCCGGTGTATTGCAGCACGGCGATGTCTTCCTGACCGACCTTGACCGGCTTCAGCGCGTGGCCATGGCCCTGCTTGAGCGCATCCTTGAACGCCACCGCCTGCGGCAGGTGGTAATCAGGGACCATCTTCTTGACCTTCTTGACCACGGTGTTGACCAGCCAGCCTTTCAGGCTCGGCAACATGTCACCCATCTTGGCTTCGATCAGGTAGTCGATCTCGGTATCCGGTAGCACGTCCTGCACCAGCTTGCCGAACATGTTCAGGTACACCAGCGCGCGCGCGCCGGCATCCTTGAACTGATGGCGCATCTCGCGGGCGGTGTACAGCGGGTTGGTGTTGACCACAATCAGCCCGGCGCGCATGGCGCCGAACACGGCAATCGGGTACTGCAGCACGTTGGGCATCTGCACGGCGATGCGCTCACCCGGTTGCAGGTCAGTGTGCTTTTGCAGGTAGGCGGCAAAGGCCGCCGAGAGCCGATCAAGTTCGGCGTAAGTCAGGGTCACGCCCAGGTTGCTGAAAGCGGGCCGGTCGGCGAACTTCTTGCACGAGCGCTCGAACACCTCAATCACCGACTTGTAAGCCCCCAGGTCGATGTCATTGGGTACGCCGGCCGGGCGTTTGTCGCTCCAGAAATCAGGCTGCATTATTTTTATCCTCTTGCCCTGAAATGATCCTAATCCGCGAAAGAGGGTGCTTACAAAAGTAGCGAGCGATGGCCAGGCAAGGCGAGATCAGCCGAAAAAGCGGAGTGTACGAGTTGTACATGAGCATTTTGAGGCTGGGCTCAACGCAGCATGGGCGAGCGCAGTATTTTGTAAGCACCCTCTAGCGGAGTTGGCTGGAAGTTAACAGCTAACGCCAAACAGGCAAATAGCCGGGCAGCGTCATTGACGCACTGAATCTTGCCGCTCCGTGTGGAACTATCCTGCCGCGCCACCTATAACCAATCTGCACCCTGCACTTGCGGCTCACCATGCCTATCGTTCTAATCGCTGCAACACTGCTGTTTCTCCTCGCGCAATCCGCGCAGGCCGAACCACAGCTGCGTATGGCCACCCTGGAATACCCGCCCTACAGCTCTGAACACCTGCCGGACGGCGGCAGCATCGTCGCCCTGACCCGCCGCGCCTTTGCCGTGCGCGGCTACCCGGTGCAGATTGATTTTCTGCCCTGGGCGCGGGTGCGCATGGAGCTGGGCAACGGCAATTACCAGGGCGCGCTGGCGCTGTGGCCCAAGGAAGTCAACGAGGAAGGGCTGCAGCCCTCGCGCCCACTGTTTTACAGCGAACTGGGCCTGTTTATTCGCCATGGCTACCCGCTGCAGTTCAGCCGGCTGCAGGAACTGCGCGGGCACACCCTCGGCATCGTGCGCGGTTACGGCTACCCGCAGCATATTCTCGATGCCGGGCTGACCCTCGAAGACGCCGTGGACGACATCAGCAACCTGCGCAAGCTCAATGCCCGGCGTTTCGACATGGTGCTGCTGGAGCGCACCGTCGGTAATTACCTGATCGCCAACGATGAGCAGCTGCGCGGCAAACTCAGCTGGCACGGCAACGTGTTGGAGCGCATCCCGCTGCTGGTCGGTTTTGTTCCCACCAAACCCGGCGAGCCGGACTGGAGCGCCGTGTTTGAACAGGGCCTGCGCGACCTGCACAGCAGCGGCGAATATATGCAGATATTGCGCAGCCATAACCCTTGAACCCGCGCGGACTTTGCGCCGCGCCGCGCGGGGTGCACAATGCGCAGCTTCTGCAGGCTTAAGGGATTCGCCATGCTCCACCAAGCGTTCTGGCTCAACAGCACCGATGCAGCGCCCCTCTACGTAAACCGCTGGTATGCCGAACAGCCGCCGAAAGCGTTGCTGATGGTCGCCCACGGCATGGCCGAACACAGCGGGCGCTATGCACGCCTGGCTGAAGCGCTGGTGGCGCAAGGCTTCGAGGTGTATGCGCATGACCAGCGCGGGCATGGCAAAACCGCCGAACACGGCCTGCTCGGCCACTATGCCGACAGCAAAGGTTGGGAACTGGTGGTCAATGACCTGGCCAACCTCAACCACCATATACGCCAGACCCACCCGCAAACGCCGATTTTCCTGCTCGGTCACAGCATGGGCAGCTACATTGGCCAGGCCTACCTGATGCAGCACAGCTGCAGCCTGCAGGGCGCAATTCTTTCCGGCTCCAACTACCAGCCCGTGGCGCTTTACCGCGTCGGCCAGCTGCTGGCGCGCTTCGAGCGCTGGCGGCAAGGTCCGCAGGCTTACAGCGCCCTGCTCGAATTCGCCTCATTCGGTTCGTTCAACAAAGCCTTCAAACCCAACCGCACCGCCTTCGACTGGCTGAGCCGCGACCCTCTGGAAGTCGACAAATACGTCAACGACCCGCTGTGCGGCTTCCGTTGCAGCAACCAGCTGTGGGTCGACCTGCTCGGTGGCCTGCAACAGATCACCCCGCTGCAGAACCTGGCGCAGATCGACAACAGCCTGCCGCTGCTGGTGATTGGCGGCGCCTGTGACCCGGTCAGCGACGGCCATCGTCAGCAAGACCTGGGCAATGCCCTGCGCGCCGCCGGCAACCCGCATGTGCAGATAAAAATTTATCCGGACGCGCGTCATGAGCTACTCAACGAGAGCAACCGCGACGAAGTGACCGCCTACATCATCGACTGGTTGCAACAGGCCCTCAGCCAACCGCGCCAGCGCCACCTACAGAGTCAAGAGAGCCATCCATGACCCAGAGCAGCAACACGCCCTACGACGTTCTCGAAGTCGGCCAGACCGCCAGCTACAGCAAGACCGTCAGCGAACGCGATATCCAGCTGTTTGCCGAAGTCTCCGGCGACCATAACCCGGTGCACCTGGATGCCGAATACGCCGCCACCACCATGTTCAAGGAGCGCATTGCTCACGGCATGTTCAGCGGTGCGCTGATCAGCGCCGCCGTGGCCTGCGAGCTGCCTGGCCCGGGCACTATCTACCTCGGCCAGAGCATGCGCTTTACCGCGCCGGTAAAACTGGGCGACACCCTGACCGTGCGCCTGGAAATCTTGGAAAAGCTGCCGAAGTTCCGCGTGCGTGTAGCCACCCGCGTGTTCAACCAGAACGATGAGCTGGTGGTCGATGGCGAAGCGGAAATCCTCGCCCCGCGCAAAGCGCAGACCGTTGAACTGACCAAGCTGCCTCCAATCACCGTCGGCTAAAAACTGCTCACGATTGTCTGCGCGTTGCTCTGCGGCAAGATCGTCAACAGCTTCTAAGCTTGATAGCCCAAGGCACCGCCGCCGACTGCGGCGGTGCACCGCCCTTCTACACAATCGCGCCCGAGTAATCCGCTTCGGCGCTTCTGGAGATATTCATGTCCCTGTCCATGTACCAAGCATCCATCCCGGTCTTCACCCGTCAGCTGAACAACCTGTCGACCATCCTCGGCATCGCTGCCGCCCACGCCGAAGAGAAGAAGATCGAGCAGAGCGTATTTCTCAATGCGCGCCTGACACCCGATATGTTCCCACTGAGCCGTCAGGTGCAGATCGCCTGCGACGGCGCCAAGGCTGGCGCTGCGCTGCTGGCTGAAGTAGAAGCACCGAGCCATGCCGACGACGAAGCCAGCTTCGCCGAACTGCAAGCGCGCATCGCCAAGACCCTGAGCTTTCTGCACGGCCTGAGCGCCGCGCAGATCGACGGCAGCGAAGCACGCACCGTCACCCTCAAGCGCCGCGACAAGGAAACCCATTTCCAGGGTCAAGCCTTCCTGCTCGATCACGTGCTGCCGAACTTCTACTTCCACCTCACCACCGCCTACGCCATCCTGCGCCATAACGGCGTAGCCATCGGTAAGCGCGATTTCCTCGGTACTCGCTAAGTAGCTCTGCGCCTTAAAGCCGCGCCCACTGCCCATCCTCACGATGGGCCCGTAGGTGCGGCAATACCGCGGCCAGCAAGGGTTCCTTAAACGCTTCTTGAAAGCGATGAGCCAGGCCCGGTATCAGCTTTAGCTCACTGCCCTTGATATGCGCCGCCACATGCACACCGTGCATGGCTGGTAGCAAGGGATCGGCGGTGCCGTGCACCACTAGAGTCGGCACCTGCAAACGATTGAGCAGTTCAACCCGACTCGGTTCAGCGAGAATCGCCAACAACTGACGCTGCACTCCTTCCGGATTAAACGCGCGGTCGTAGGCAAGTTGCGCCTGTTGCAGCAGTAGCTCACGGTCATCGCTGACCGTTGGGCTGCCCAAAGCCGCAAGCAGGTCGGCCTGCTGTTCCAGCGCCACCGCGCGATTGGGGGCTTCGCGTTTGGCCAGCAACGTCAGCAGCGCGCTGCTTGGCGCCGGCAAGCCCTGAGCACTGGAGCTGGTCATCACCAGGGTCAGGCTCTGCACACGCTCAGGCGCAAGGTCTGCCATATGCTGGGCAATCATCCCGCCCATGCTCGCGCCGAGCACGTGAACCTCACGCACAGCCAATGCATCCAGCAAGCCCAGGGCATCCTTGGCCATATCGCGCAGACCATAGGGCGCGGCCACCGACAAACCGAGCCGATATCGCAGCGCCTCATAGGTCAGATTGATGTCCGGCGCCGTGCCGGCCCAAGTGCTCAGGCCGACATCGCGGTTATCGAAGCGGATCACCCGAAAGCCCTGCTGACACAGGCGCGCCACTACTTCATCCGGCCAGTGGATCAGCTGCCCGCCAAGCCCCATCACCAGCAGCAGCGCTGGATCACTGTCGCGGCCAATGCTCTGGTACGCCAGACGCACCTCGCCCACATCAGCCGTGTGCGTCGGCACCTGAACATCACAACGCTGCGCCGCAAAAACCGGCAGGCCGCACAACAGTGCAGCGAGAAGAATCAACCCACGCATAACATCACCCATACCCGGAACAGCAGAACGCAGCACCCCATTAAGACGCGAGTGTGGTGATGTTTGTGCGAGCGCGCTGCCACACAACCGTGACAGTTTGATGAAACCTGCCGAGCGGTTATCTGCCGGTTGGGTTTCAGGCCAACTCGCTACGCAGCTGGCGGGCGGCCGACACCATATTGATCAACGCCGCCTCGGTCTCCGGCCAGGCGCGGGTTTTCAGGCCGCAGTCCGGGTTAATCCACAAGCGCTCGGCGGGGATGCGCTGCGCCGCCTTGCGCAGCAGCTTGAGCATCTCGGCGCTGTCCGGCACCCGTGGCGAGTGGATGTCATACACGCCGGGGCCAATATCGTTGGGGTAATCAAAGGCCTCGAACGCCTGCAACAACTGCATGTCCGAACGCGAGGTCTCGATGGTGATCACGTCGGCATCCATGGCGGCGATGGACTCGATCACATCGTTAAACTCGCTGTAGCACATATGGGTGTGGACCTGCGTCTCGTCGCGCACGCCCGATGCGCACAGGCGGAAGGCTTCGGTGGCCCAATTGAGGTACCCCTGCCACTGCGCCTGACGCAGCGGCAGACCTTCACGGAACGCCGCTTCGTCGATCTGGATAATCTTGATACCGGCTGCTTCCAGGTCCACCACCTCGTCACGAATCGCCAGGGCCAGCTGGCGCGCCTGCTGCTCGCGGGAGATATCGTCGCGCGGAAAGGACCACATCAGCATGGTCACCGGGCCGGTCAGCATGCCTTTCATCACCTTTTTGGTGAGGGTCTGCGCATAGCCAATCCAGGCCACAGTCATGGCCTTGGGGCGGCTCAGGTCGCCGTAGATCACCGCCGGTTTGACGCAGCGCGAGCCGTAGCTCTGCACCCAGCCGAAACGGGTGAAGGCATAGCCATCGAGCTGCTCGGCGAAGTACTCGACCATGTCGTTACGCTCGGCCTCACCATGTACCAGCACATCCAGACCGAGGTTTTCCTGCACCTCGACGGCATGGCGAATCTCACTGTACATGGCCTCGGTGTAGTCGGCGGCCGAGAGCTTACCGGCCTTGAATGACTGACGCGCCAGGCGGATCTCTGCAGTCTGCGGGAACGAGCCGATGGTCGTTGTCGGAAATGCCGGCAACTGCAGGCGCGCCCGCTGCTGCTCGATACGTGCAGCGAATGGCGACTGGCGCTGGCTATCGGCGGCGGTGATGGCAGCCAGACGCGCCTGCACCGACGGTTTGTGGATACGCGGCGACTGCGCGCGGCTGCCCTGCAGGGCGCGGCTTGCAGCCAGCGCGGCCTGCACCTGAGCATCCTGTAGGTTGTTCAGGGCCGTGCTCAGCAGTGCGACTTCCTCGCACTTCTGCACGGCGAAGGCCAGCCAGCTTTTCAGCTCGCCATCCAGCTTGTCCTCACGACTCAGATCAACCGGGCTGTGCAGCAGCGAGCAGCTTGGCGCCACCCACAGGCGCTCGCCCAAGCGTTCCTGGGCCTGTTGCAGAATATCCAGAGCCTGCTGCAGATCAGTGCGCCAGACGTTGCGGCCGTTGACCACGCCCAGCGACAGCACCTTGTAGGCCGGCAAACGGTCGAGAATGGTCGGGAACTGCTCAGGGGCGCGCACCAGGTCGATATGCAGGCCATCCACCGGCAGGCTGGCGGCCAGGCCGAGGTTGTCTTCCAGGCCGGCGAAATAGGTGGCGATCAACTTCTTGCCCGGCTCGCGTTGCAGCAGGTTGTAGGCGCGTTCGAAAGCGTTCTTCCAGGCTTGCGGCAGGTCCAGCACCAGAATCGGCTCATCGATCTGCACCCACTCCACACCCTGAGCGGCCAGACGCTGAAGAATCTCGCCGTAGACCGGCAGCAGCCGCTCGAGCAAATCGAGCTTATCGAAATCGCTGCCCTTGGCTTTGCCTAACCACAGGTAGGTCAGCGGGCCGATCAGCACCGGTTTGACCTTGTGGCCCAAGGCGCGTGCTTCTTCTACTTCATCGAACAATTGCTCCCAGCTCAGCTGGAACTGCTGATCAGCGGTGAACTCGGGAACCAGGTAGTGGTAGTTGGTATCGAACCATTTGGTCATCTCTTGGGCATGAGCAGCGCAGCAGGCGCTCTGGCTGCTCTTGTTTCCAACGGCACCGCGCGCCATGCCGAACAAGGTATCCAGAGTCGGCTTGCCGTTTGCCGGGCGGAAGCGCTCAGGTATCACACCGAACATCAGCGAGTGGGTGAGCACCTGGTCGTACCAGGCAAAGTCGCCGACCGGCAGCAGATCGATGCCAGCGTCCTTCTGCAGCTGCCAGTGGGCGGCGCGCAGTTCACGACCCACCGCCTGCAGCCCGGCCTCGTCCAGCTCACCTTTCCAGTAGGCCTCCAGGGCTTTTTTCAGTTCGCGGTCGCGACCGATACGCGGAAAACCAAGGGAATGGGACAAGGCCATGTCAGAACGCTCCAGCAGATCAATAAGATGCTGGCTATTCTCGGCACCCCACCTAAGTGAGACAAACTCAATCTATTCGCCTTGATCTATAGTTTTACTCATGTTCTGCTTATTGTCAGAAAGCCGACCTGCCAAACACCGAGGCCCGCCATGCTCGAATTGCGCCACCTGAAAACCCTGCATGCCCTGCGCGAAAGCGAAAGCCTGGTGGACGCCGCCGAGCGCCTGCACCTGACCCAATCAGCGCTGTCGCACCAGTTCAAAGAGCTGGAAGAGCGCCTGGGCATGCCGCTGTTTGTGCGCAAAACCAAGCCAGTGCGCTTTACCAGTGCCGGGTTGCGCCTGTTGCAGCTGAGCGATGCGGTGTTGCCGCTGCTGCGCGGCGCCGAGCGTGACCTGGCGCGCCTGGCCGGCGGCACTGCCGGCCGCCTGCACATGGCCATCGAGTGCCACAGCTGCTTCCAGTGGCTGATGCCGACCATCGACCAGTTCCGCGATGCCTGGCCGGAAGTGGAGCTGGACCTGGCCTCGGGTTTCTCCTTCGCCCCGCTGCCGGCCTTGGCCCGTGGCGATCTGGATCTGGTAGTAACCAGCGATCCGCTGGAGCTGGCCGGCATCACCTATGTGCCGCTGTTTACCTATGAGGCGATGTTGGCCGTAGCCAATCAGCATCCGCTGGCCAGCAAACCGTGCATCAAGCCGCAGGACCTGGCCACGGAAACCCTGATCACCTACCCGGTGGAACGCGATCGCCTGGATATCTTCACGCGGTTCCTCGAGCCGGCCGATGTCGAACCGGCCCAGGTGCGCACCTCCGAGCTGACGGTGATGATGATGCAGCTGGTGGCCAGCGGCCGTGGCGTGTGCGGCCTGCCCAACTGGGCGCTGCACGAATACAGCTCGCGCGGCTATGTCACCGCCAAACGCCTGGGCGACAAGGGGCTGTTTGCCACCCTGTATGCCGGCATCCGTACCGATATGCTCGACGCGCCCTTTATGCGCGACTTCCTGCTGACCGCCAAGGACACCTCCTTCGCCAATCTGGAAGGCGTCAGCGTGGCACGCGGCTAAGCTTGCATAACCCGCAGCCTGAATATCGAGCACCGCATGCGCCGTTTGCTCACCGCTCTGCTGCTCTGTGCCGGCCTCTGCCAGCCCGCACATAGCCAGGAACAGATCCGCATCGCCATCGGCGAATGGCCGCCCTTTATCGGTGAAGCGCTGCCGCACTATGGCGTGGTACCGCAGCTGATCAACGAAGCCTTCGCCACCCAGGGCGTCAGCGTGGAATACGGTTTCTTCCCGTGGAAGCGCGCCTACACCGAGGTTAAGCAGGGTCGCTGGCAAGCCTCGGCGATCTGGGGGCGCACGCCGGAGCGCGAGGCCGACTGCCTGTTTTCCGCGGTGGTCTATCGCGATGAAGTGGTGCTGTTCTACCGCCGCGACAAACCCATCAGCTGGGACGGCAGCCTGGCCGGGGCCGAGCAGCTCAATGGCCTGCGCATCGGCATTCCACTGGGCTCAGCGAAGATGCCAGTGCTGGAGCAAGCCGAACAGCGCGGCTGGGTAGAGTACGAAGCCAGCGGTGATGAGCTGATCAACCTGCGCAAACTGGCCGCCGGGCGCATTGATGCGGTGGACATCGTCAAAGGCTCGGGCAGCCATGTGCTCAATCAGCTCAGCGCCAAGGAGCGGGCACGCCTGACCACCACACAAACCTATGAGGCCTGGGATTACCACCTGATCTTCTCCCGCCAGTTGCCTGAGAGCGAACGCCTGCAGCAACTGTTCGACCAGGGCCTACGTGAGCTGAAAGACAGCGGCCGTTACGCGCAACTCTGGCAACAGTTCAACTCGCCCGCCACCCCCTGAAAACCTGTCGGATCAAGCCACGGCAAAGCCTGTTACATCTGCCGACTTGTTCATCATGACCAACAGTCATAGCATGACCACCGGTCACGACCTCCGATAAATGCCCATGCGCTACCAAGATCAGCTGTTCGAACAACGCGAAACCGCCCTCCTCGATGCCGCCCGTCAGCTGTTTGCCGAGCAGCCCTGGGACCGCGTGACCATTGCCGAAGTGGCGATTGCCGCCGGTATCGGCAAAGGCACGGTGTACAAGCACTTCCCCAGCAAGGAAGCGCTGTATGCGCGCCTGGTGCTTAATCTGAGCCGCGCCAACCTGCTGGAACTGCGCGAGCTGCATGCCGCCAGCCCAGCACAGGACGCCATGCGCCGGGTGATCCACCGCGCCTTCCAGCAAATGTTGGCCAACCCGATCCAGGCGCAGCTGTGTTTGCACTGCGACCGCCCGGAGTTTCAGGAGCGCCTGGAAACCCCGTACCGCCAGCAATTCCTCGATATGGAGCGCGAATACCAACTGTTCTTCGGCGACATGCTCGGCGTTGCCCTGAACAACCAGGCGCTGAGCCAGCGCGACTGTCAGAACCTGCTGTGGGGCGTCGAAGCCTGCGTCAACGGGGTAATGGCGCGCATCGCCTCCGGTGGCTTTGCCCACTGGGCCGAGCCGATTGCCCTGGATGAGTATTTCGCCCGCGTCACCGATTTCATCATTGCCGGCCTGCGCACCCAGGCCGCCGAACTGCTTGCTCAACCCCATCGCCACGAGTAGCCACCATGTTCAGTCAGTTGTCCAAACGCCCCTGGTTGATCGCCGTCGCCATCAGTCTGCTGCTCGTGCTCTGGCTGATCAGCGGCTCGCTGTTCAAGACTCAGGAAGCCGCCACGGCCGATGCGCCGGCAGAGAAAAAGAGCCTGACCAAGGTTGAAGTGCAGTGGCTGGAAGCCAGCCCGATGCAGCGTCAGCATGTGGTGCAGGGGCAGATCGAAGCCTGGCGCCGGGTCGAGTTGCGCTCGCAGATCAGCGGCACAGTGATTCGTCTCGATCAAGACAAGGGCAACCCGGTCAAGCAAGGCCAGCTGCTGCTCAGCCTGTCCACCGACAACCGCCCGGCCCAGGTCGCCAAAGGCGAGGCCGATGTGCGCCAGCGCGCCGCCGATGCCAGCGCCGCCGAAAGCCTGCGCAAACGCAACCTGGTTTCCACCAACGAGCTGATCCGCCTGCAAAGCGAGTTAGCCAAAGCCCGCGCCGAGCTCGATCTGGCGCGAATTCAGCTAGGCAACACCCAGATCAGCGCACCCTTTGCCGGGGTGTATGACCAGCGCATGGTCGAACTGGGCGATTTCGTCCAGCCGGGGCAGAGCCTGCTGACCCTGGTGGACATCAGCCAGCTCAAGGTCAGTGCGCAGATCGCCCAGCAGGAAGTCACTCAACTGACCCTGGGCCAGAGCGTGCGCGTCGAGTTGCTCGATGGCCGCGAACTGCAGGGCGAGCTGCACTTTATCGCCGCCGCCGCCGACCCCGGCTCACGCAGCTTCCGCATCGAGGTCAAGGTCGCCAACCCACAGGCCCTGCGCCTGGCGGGCGCCAGCGCGACCCTGCATGTACAGACCGGCGAAGCCCTGGCCCATCGCCTGTCGCCCGCCCTGCTGAGCCTGGATAAAGCCGGCCGGCATGGAGTCAAGTGGGTCAACGAGCAGCAACAGGTGGAGTTCACGCCCGTGCAGCTGATCAGCGTCGACAACCAGGGCGCCTGGGTCAGCGGCCTGCCTAACAAGGTCGCCTTGATCACCCTCGGCCAGGGCTTTGTCGAACCAGGGCAGCAGGTCATCAGCCAGCTGGCCAAAGGGGGTAGCTGATATGCATGGCCTGATCGCTGCGGCGCTGGATCGCAGCCGCACCAGCCTGTTGTTGCTGCTGTTTTTGATGCTCGGCGGCCTGGCGGCGTATTTCGCCATCCCCAAAGAAGCCAACCCGGATGTCAGCATCCCGATCATCTATGTCTCGGTAACCCTCGAAGGCATCAGCCCGGAAGACGCCGAACGCCTGCTGGTACGGCCCCTGGAGCAAGAGCTGCGCAGCCTCGAAGGGGTCAAGGAAATGCGCTCCATGGCCAGCGAAGGCCATGCCTCGGTAACCATGGAGTTCGATGCCGGCTTCAACGCCAAGCTGGCCCTCGCCGATGTGCGCGAGAAGGTTGATACCGCCCGCAGCAAACTGCCGGAAGAAGCCGAGGAACCCACGGTCAATGAGGTCAACGTGGCGCTGTTTCCGGTGCTGTCGATTGGCCTGTCCGGGCCGATTGCCGAAACTGAACTGGTGTATATCGCTCGGCGCTTGAAAGAGAACGTCGAAGGCATCGCCGAGGTGCTTTCGGTGGAAATCGGCGGCGACCGCGAAGACCTGCTGGAAATCGTCGTCGACCCGCAAGTGCTCGACAGCTACGGCATCGATTACAACGAGCTGTTCAATCTGGTCAGCCGCAACAACCGCCTGGTCGCCGCCGGCAGCCTGGACACCGGCGCCGGACGCATGAGCATGAAAGTGCCCGGGGTAATCGAAGACCTCGAAGACGTGCTGACCATGCCGATCAAGGTAGTCGGCAACAGCGTGGTGACCTTCGGCGACGTCGCCACCATCCATCGCACCTTCAAGGACCCCACCGGCTACGCGCGGATCAATGGCCAGCCGGCGGTAGTGCTGGAGGTGTCTAAGCGCAGCGGCGCGAACATCATTGACACCATCGAGCAGGTCAAGGCATTGATGGTCAAGGCCCAGCCGCTGCTGCCCGACGGCCTCAAGGTCAGCTACATCATGGACCAGTCGCAGCAGGTGCAGAGCATGCTCAGCGACCTGCTCAACAACGTGATGACCGCCATCGTTCTGGTGCTGATTCTCGTGGTAGCGAGCATGGGCATGCGCTCGGCGCTGTTGGTCGGGCTGACCATTCCAGGGGCCTTTCTCACGGGCATCCTGCTGATCTGGATGCTCGGTTTTACCCTGAATATCGTCGTGCTATTCAGCCTGATTCTGGTTGCCGGCATGCTGGTGGACGGCGCCATCGTGGTGTCTGAGCTGGCCGACCGCTACCTGCACCAGGGGCAAAGTCCACGTCAGGCCTGGGCCAATGCCGCCACGCGAATGGCCTGGCCGGTGATCGCCTCCACCGCCACTACCCTGGTGGTGTTTCTGCCGCTGCTGTTCTGGCCCGGCGTGGTTGGCCAGTTTATGAAATACCTGCCGGCCACGGTGATCGTCTGCCTGCTCGCCTCGCTGGCCATGGCTCTGGTGTTTCTGCCGGTGCTCGGCGCCGTCACCGGTGGCCAACCGTTGCCGCAAGCCACCCAACCAGGCCGTGGCGCCGTCGGTTATCGCCGCCTGCTCGCTACGTTGCTGAAGCGCCCCGGCCTGACCCTGCTGGGCATCCTCGCGGTGATTGCGCTGATCTACACCGCCTATGGCCGCTTCAACCATGGCGTGGAATTCTTTCCCGAAGTCGAACCGGAGAATGCGCAGATCTGGCTGCGCGCCCGTGGCGACCTGTCGGTGCAGGAAAAAGACGCCCTGCTGCAACAGGTGGAAAAACGCCTGCTCGGCATGAGCGAGGTCAAGGCGCTGTACGCCCGCTCCCTGGCGCAGCCGGATGGCCAGCTCGGTGCGGATGTGATCGGCACCCTGCAGTTCCAGTTCGTCGAATGGCACGAACGGCGTTCGGCCGGCAAGATTCTCGAGGACATGAGCAGCCGTACTGCGGATATTCCCGGCATCGTCCTGGAATTCCGCAAGCAGGAGGAAGGCCCGAGCAGCGGCAAGCCGGTAAAACTGCAGGTCAGCTCGCTGGACCCGGCCAAGGCCGATCAGCTGATCGAACAGGTGCGCGCCAATATGCAGCGTCTGGGTGGTTTCAAGGACATCGAGGATGACCGCGCCCTGCCGGGTATCGAATGGCGGGTCAAGGTCGACCGCGAGGCGGCCGCGCGTTTCGGCGCGGACGTGCTGAGCGTGGGCAATGCCGTGCAGATGGTCACCAATGGCCTGAAACTCGCCACCTACCGCCCGGAAGACGCCACCGATGAAGTGGATATCCGCGTGCGCCTGCCAGCCAACTGGCGCTCCCTCGACCAGCTCGGCCGCCTGACCCTGAACACCCCGGCCGGGCAGATTCCGCTGAGCAACTTCGTCTCGCTGCAACAGGCGCCGAAGGTCGGCACCCTGCGCCGGGTCGACGGCAACCGCACCATCACCCTGCAAGCCGACATAGCCGAAGGCGCGCGCCTGGACGAACGCCTGCAAGCCCTGCGTGAAGCCATGGGCGAGGTGTCCAGCGATGTGCAGGTGAAGTTCGCCGGCGAGGATGCCGACCAGCGCGAAGCGGCGACCTTCCTCGGCACCGCCTTTGCGGTGGCGATCTTCCTGATGTTTATCATCCTGGTGACCCAGTTCAACAGCATCTATCAGTCGCTGCTGGTGCTCTCGGCCATCGTCCTGTCCACAGCCGGAGTGTTGATGGGCCTGCTGGTCAACGGCCAGTCATTCGGCATCGTGATGGTCGGCATGGGCCTGATCGCCCTGGCGGGCATCGTGGTGAACAACAACATCATCCTGATCGACACCTACAACCAGCTACGCCGTCAGGGCCTGGAGCCGCGTGAAGCGGCGCTGGAAACCGGCAGCCTGCGTCTGCGCCCGGTACTGCTCACCGCCGTGACCACGGTGCTCGGCCTGGTGCCGATGGTGATCGGGGTCAACGTCGACCTGCTCACCCCAAGCCTGGGCTTTGGCGCGCCGTCGACCCAATGGTGGACCCAGCTGTCCAGCGCAATTGCCGGCGGCCTGAGCTTCGCCACCGTACTGACCCTGCTGCTGACGCCTTGCCTGCTGGTACTCGGCTCGCGCTTCGAGCGTCGCCCGCCGCCGCTGGAAACCTTCGACGACGACCTGCTCGATCTCCCGGAACATCTGCTGGCCAGTGCCACCAGCAAGACCGAGCTGCAACGCACACCATAGAACCTACTTACGATCAGCTGCGCGTCGGCCCTGCAGCGTTAAAAACAGGCTCGGAATGCTCATGTACAAAAGTACACTCCGCTTCCTCGCCTGTTTTTGCCTTGCAGGACTCTAGCTCGCAGGATCGTAAACAGATTCTTAGTTGTACCGCCCGGGTCAGCATTGCATTCTCCCCCAACGAAAGCCTGGACTACCGGTTACGACTGGGTAGTCGGCGCAACAGCCCGTACACTCGGCGCACCATTGCCGAGGGCCGACCATGCGCACGCTTTACCAGTTTCCGATTTCCCACTACTGCGAAAAAACCCGCTGGCACCTGGATCACAAGGGCCTCGATTTTCAGGTCGACAACCTGTTCCCCGGCCTGCATCGGCTAAAGAGCAAGCGCCTGGCGGACATCGTCACCCTGCCGATCCTCAAGGATGGTGAGCAGGTAATTGGCGACTCCACGCAGATCGCCCTGTACCTGGAACAGCGCTATCCGGACAAGCCGCTACTTCCCGCCGATGCCGCGCAACGCGCCGAGGTACTGGAGCTGGAAGAGCAGTTCGACCGCCTGGGCGTGCACGTACGGCGTTGGCTGTATGGCCAGATCAAGCAGTGGGATTCGGTGATGCACGCCATGCTCAAGGTCTACCGCCCGCTGCTAGGCCTGCGCGACCTGATGAAACCGGTGCTGATCAACGGTGTGCAGCGCCTGTATGGGGTAACTCCGCCGCGGGTGGCGAAATCCCAGGCCGAACTGCTGGAAGGCCTGGCACTGATCGAATCACGCATCCACGGCGATCCATCACGCTATCTGGTGGGTGAACAACTGACTCTGGCCGATATCAGCGCCGCCGCGCTGTTCGCCCCGCTGTTCACGCCAGCCGGCACGCCGTGGGAAAACATCGCCGGGCATGATGCAAAAACTCAGGCCTTTCTCGATGAGCTGCACGCCCACCCGGCCGGCCAGTGGGTGATGCGCCGCTATGCAGAAGACCGTCAGCGCCGCAACTGATTGGCCCGATTAAAGGATGAGCCCATGAACATCAGCGATATTCCCTTTGGCATCACCGACTGGAGCCAGGTCGAGCGTAGCGAACATGCTGGCGAAACCGGTATGGCCTATTGGCGCACCCAGGTTTTTGGCAGCATCCGCGTACGCATGGTCGAGTACAGCGCCGGCTACCTGGCCGATCACTGGTGCCAGAAGGGTCATATTCTGCTGTGCCTGGAAGGCGAACTGCACACCGAGCTGGAAGATGGCCGACGCTTTGTGATGACGGCGGGCATGAGCTATCAGGTGGCTGATCAGGCTGAAGCGCACCGCTCATCCACCGCCAGCGGGGCGCGGCTGTTTATCGTCGACTGAAGGCTTTATTAGGCCGGATCAGTTGCGCTCGGAGCTCAGCAGCATCAACAGCGACACCGGCTGCTCGCTCTCCGGGTGCAACGGTTCCTGCAGCCATTGCAGGCGCCAGCCGGTTTCACTGAACAGGCCCAACCAGGACTCCAGCGTACGGAAGAACCAGGGCATCGGTTGGGCAAAGCCCTCACCGAAGCCAGCAAAGGTTTCCACCCGCCAACCATCGCGATAGCTCGCATCGTTACAAGCACGCCAAGGATGCAGGGTCTGGATCAGCAGCCGACCGTCCTCCGCCAGAAGGCCATGCAGGGCATTCAGGGTCGGCGCCAGGGGCTCTTCCAGCAGGGCGAAATTGCCCACCAGCGTATCGAAACGCCCCAGCAACTCAGCCTGGCTTTCCAGCTCGGCATAACCGCACACCCGATACTGCGACGTGCCACCGGCCGCCTGTTGCGCCACGGCAATCAGCGGCGCGGAGGCATCCACACCGACCGCCTCGATGCCATGTTCGACCAGCCCACGGCACAACCAGCCCTCGCCACAGCCCAGATCAAGCACACGCTTGGGCGCCAGGGCCAGAATCGCCTGAACGATGGCTGCATCAGTCACGAGTCGGCGGCTTTCAATGCGCTGCTCGCGCACGGCCGCCGTCCAGGCATCGGCATTAGCCTGCCAACTGAGGTTGAGTTGCTCCCGATGGTCGCGTTGCATAGCTCACTCGTCGCCTGTTCCGTCACGGCAAAATTCTAGCAATCTGCAGTTGCCCGCAGCGCCAGGGGCAATCCTGCGCCAGTTGCAGCGCATCTGTGTTGCCGCTGATCACTTAATCCACGTGCCTGCGCATAAAAAACAGTGAAAAAACCTCTGTCTGCCAAGCCCATCCCGGCCTGCCCGCTGCGCCAGCGGCTAAACTGCACACAGTGGCCAGCTGAGAGGAACTCAGTGTTCAAGCCCGCTGATGTTATTCAGCAACCTGTCAAACCTATGGATGAGTACATCAGGCTAAATGAATATGGGCGCACCTTGGCAACTCGACATCACCACCCTGCCAGCCGGCGAGCAACCCAAACGGCGCAAGCGCACCAGTAAGCTGAAGGTCACTTTCTGGCTGCTCGTTCTGCTGCTGTGCATCGCTGCCGGCCTGCTGCTTGTCGAGGAAGTGCGCACCTCACGCTTCCAGGCCCAGGAGCTCAGCCGCTACGCACAAACCCTCAGTTATCGGGTCAAGCCGGGCCCCAGCCCGTCGATCATCTACCCCAAGGAAGGCCCTTTCGATAAGCGCCAGGGCTACACCTACCTGCCCTTGATGCTGGAGCGGCTCAACCAGCGCAATTTTGTCGTGCAGCAGCAGGCGCAGTTTTCCCCCGCCCTGCTCGACTATGCCCAGCGCGGCCTGTTTGTACCCTACCCGGAGAAGATCCAGAGCGGCCTGCGCATCAGTGACTGCAGCGGCACGCCCTTCTATGAATTCCGCTACCCGCAGCAGCGCTACCCGAGCTTCAACGCCATCCCGCCGCTGGTAGCCGGCAGCCTGCTGTTTATCGAAAACCGCAAACTGCTCGACCCCGAGCAGCCGCTGGCCAACCCGGCGGTGGACTGGCCACGCTTCGTCATGGCGGCCATCTCCCAGGTCGGCAAGCTGCTGGATATGCAGGACCAATCGGCGGGCGGCAGCACCCTGGCAACCCAGCTGGAGAAATACCGCCACTCCCCGGATGGCCTGACCTTGTCGGCCACGGAGAAACTGCGGCAGATGCTTTCCGCCAGTGTGCGCGCCTACCAGAGCGGCCCGCAAACCCTTGCGGCGCGGGAAAATATCGTACGCGACTACCTCAACAGCGTGCCGCTCTCCGCTGCCCCCGGGCATGGAGAAGTACATGGCTTGGCCGATGGCCTGCGCATCTGGTTTGGCGCGGACTTCGCCCAGGTCAATCTGCTGCTCGACCCCGCACGTTCACCGGATGCCAGCCTGGCCGAGCGCGGTCTGGCCCTACGCCAAGTGCTGGCCCTGATGATTGCCCAGCGCCGCCCGTCCTATTACCTGGCTCAGGGCCGCAATGACCTGGCCGAGCTGACCGATAGCCATATCCGCCTGCTGGCTGGCGGCGGCCTGATTGACGCACCACTGCGTGATGCGGCGCTGAACCAGCCACTGGTCTACCGCGACTGGGCCCTGGAGCCCAACCTGCAGGTGGTGGACGGCAACAAGGGCATCAGCGTTTCGCGGGCACGCCTGTCAGCCATGCTCAATATGCCGCTGTATGACCTGGACCGCCTCGATCTGAGCGCCACCAGCACGCTGAACAACGAGCTGCAGCAAGCCGCCAGCCACTACCTGCAGCAATTGGCCGACCCGGAGTTTGCCGGGCAGATCGGGCTGTTTGGCGAGCGCCTGCTATCGCCGGAAAAGACTGCCGACGTGCGCTACAGCTTTACCCTGTTCGAACGCACTAGTAACGGCAGTGTGGTGCGGGTGCAGACCGACAGCACCGACCAGCCGTTCGATATCAACGAAGGCAGCAAGCTGGAACTGGGCTCCACTGCCAAGCTCAGGGTGCTGGCCACCTACCTGGAAATCATCGCCGAACTGCACCAGCGCCATGCCGGCCAAAGCGCCAGCGAATTGCGCGCAGTCAACGCTCAGGACAACCTCACCCGCTGGGCCATCGGCTATCTGCAGAGCACTCCCAACGCCAGCTTACCGGCCATGCTTGATGCCGCGCTGGAGCGCAAATACTCCGCCAGCCCGGGCGAGCGCTTCTTCACCGGCGGCGGCATTCATACCTTCGCCAACTTCCGCCGCGAGGACAACCAGCGTATCGCCAGCATGCGCGAAGCCCTGCGCGAGTCGCTCAACCTGCCATTTATCCGCCTGATGCGCGACCTGGTGCGCTACAGCACCTACCAGGGCCCGAACAACAGCGCCGAACTGCTCAAGGACGACAAGGACCCGCGGCGCCAGGCCTATCTGCAAGACTTCGCCGACCGCGAAGGCACCACCTTCCTGCTGCGCTTCTGGCGCAAATACCAGGGCCAGCCCGAGCAACAGCGCCTGGACACCTTCCTCAACGGCCTGCGCCACACCTCGGTACGGCTCGCTGCCGTACACCGCTACCTGATGCCGCATGCAGACGAAGCCAGCTTCGCCGCCTTCCTGCGCAAGTACCTGCCCCAGGAAAAGCTCAGCGATAAACGCATCGCCGAGCTGTATAAAAGCTATGGCCCCGGCGCTTACAGCCTACCGGACCAGGGCTATATCGCCCGCGTCCACCCGCTTGAACTGTGGCTCCTGGGCTACCTGATCGAACAACCGCAAGCCACCTTCAGCAATGCAGTGACCGCCAGCCAGGATGAGCGCCAGGAAGTCTACGGCTGGCTGTTCCGCAGTCGCCACAAGAGCGCGCGCGACAGCCGCATCCGCATCATGCTGGAGGTAGAGGCCTTCCTCGATATTCACCGGCGCTGGCAAAACCTCGGTTACCCCTTCGCCCACCTGGTGCCGTCGCTGGCCACCGCCATCGGCAGTTCCGGCGACCGCCCGGCGGCGCTGGCAGAACTGGTCGGGATTATCCAGAACGATGGCATTCGGCAGCCCACCGCACGCATCGACAGTCTGCATTTCGCCGCCGATACGCCCTACGACACCCTGGTGGTGCGCGACCATGCCGAAGGCAAGCGAGTGATGGCTTCTGAAGTCGCGGCAGCGCTGCGCAGCGCCCTCGCCGATGTGGTTGAGGCCGGCACCGCGCGGCGCCTGCTCGGCAGCTTTACCCAGGCCGACGGTCAACCCCTCAAGGTCGGCGGCAAAACCGGCACAGGCGATAACCGCATAGAAACCGTCGGTGCCGGTGGCCGGGTGCTCAGCTCACGGGCGATGAACCGTACCGCAACCTTTGTGTTCTACCTCGGCCCACGCCACTACGGCACACTTACCGCCTTCGTCCCTGGCCGCGCTGCAGAAAGCTTCCGTTTCACCTCAGCGCTGCCGGTGCAGGTGCTCAAAGGCATGGCACCAATTCTGCTGCCCTACCTTCAACCGGACACCCACAGCCAGTGCTTGCCACCTATGCCTGCGGCTCAGGCCAGAACCTTGTAGACCTTGAGCAAAAAACTACCCGCAACAAAAACGGGAGGCCGATGGCCTCCCGTTTTTATTGAACCTTGCCGCGACTATTTCGCCTTGTAGATGATCCCAGGGCTGCATTGCACCATCTGATAATGGTTAGGCAGACCGTTGAGCGCTTCAGAAGCCCCCAGGAACAGATAACCGCCCGGTTTCAACATGGCATGAATACGCGTAAGGATGTCCTTCTTCACCTCGGCCGAGAAGTAGATCAGCACGTTACGGCAGAACACCACATCGAACTTGCCCAGACTGGCGTAACTGTCCAGCAGGTTCAGCGGACGAAACTCAATGCGGCTGCGAATGGCCGGCTTGACCACCCAGCGCCCCGGCCCCTTAGGGTCGAAATAACGCTGCAGACGCTCCTGGGAAAGGCCGCGGCCCATCGCCAGGCTGTCGTATTCACCGGATTTACAGTTGATCAACATGGTTGGCGAAAGGTCGGTGGCAACAATCTGCAAGCCGCCTTTGAGCTGACCGATATTGGTCTTCTCGAACTCGTCGATAGTCATCGACAGCGAATAGGGTTCCTGCCCCGAGGAACAAGCCGCCGACCAGATGCGCAGGCGCTGACCAGGGCTGGCCTTGATCATCTCCGGCAGCACGCGGTTCTTCAGCACCTCGAACGGATAGGTGTCGCGAAACCACAGGGTTTCGTTGGTGGTCATGGCATCGACCACTTGCTCGCGCAAACCGCTGCGCGGCTGGGTCTGCATGCGCTGCACCAGCTCCCCCAGGGTCTTGATGCTGTTCTGCTCCATCAACTTGTTGAGCCGACTGGAAACCAGATACTGCTTGTTGGTGCCAAGCAGGATGCCGCAGGCTTTTTCCAGGAAAGTCCGGAACTGCTCGAAATCCAAATTACCTGTAGACACTCGCGAGGCCTCGACGAACATATGATTCACTAAGGGCCAGGCCCTTAGTCCCCTGCCGCAATGTTGATACGGTCAGCTACCCGTGCCGCCAGGTCATCCGGGCGAAACTTGGCGAGAAAATCATCCGCTCCCACCTTCTTCACCATGGCCTGGTTGAACACGCCCGATAACGAAGTATGCAGGATGATGTGCAGCTTTTGCATGCGTGGATCGGCGCGGATCTCTGCGGTCAACGTATAGCCATCCATTTCCGGCATCTCGATGTCGGAAATCAACATCAAAAATTCATCTGCGGGATTTTTGCCCTCTTCAACCATCGCCTTCAGATAATCCAGCGCCTGACGCCCGTCATTCAACGCCACTACCTCGACGCCGACAGTCTCCAGGCAGCGGGTTACCTGCTTACGCGCCACCGAGGAGTCGTCACAGGTCAGCACGCGCATACTCACCGCACGCGCCTGGGTCTCGGCACTAAGAACGCCTTCGGAAATAACTTCGGATGTCGGTGCCACCTCGGCGAGAATCTTCTCGACGTCGATGATCTCGACCATCTTGTCGTCCAGATGCGTCACCGCCGTCAGGTAGTGATCGCGCCCAGTGCCCTTGGGTGGCGGATGAATCGACTCCCAGTTCATGTTGACGATGCGCTCGACCGAGTGCACCAGAAAGCCCTGAACCTTGGTGTTGTATTCGGTGATGATGACAAAGCTGTTGTCGATATTGGCCAGCGGCGCGCTGCCGGTAGCCATGGACAAATCAAGAATCGGGATAGTGCCGCCCCTGATATTGGCGACACCGCGAACGACCGGACTGGATTTCGGCATGATGGTGAGCTTGGGGCATTGCAGCACCTCTTTCACCTTGAACACGTTGATTCCATACAGCTGATTGCTGTTCAAACGAAACAGCAACAGCTCCAAACGATTCTGTCCAACCAACTGAGTTCGCTGGTTAACCGAATCCATCACACCGGCCATACCCAAACTCCTTATTTGAGTAACAGATTGCTGTCAGCGTAGCAGGCGGCACGCGCCTTGCTATCCAACCCATATGAACACTGAAACGACAACTAACCGACGCTCACTGGCAAAATGCCGCTACTGGCTGGCAGTTGTACCCGCTTTGCTGGTACTCGGCTATAGCGCCTTGGCTAAGGCCAACGCCACGCGGCCTGAACAACTTATCGGCGCTGGTGAAGTTTTTCTTGAGCAAGCGGTGAGCGAATATTTACAGCGTAGCAACATCGCTGGTCGCCATGAGATTCAAATCAATCGGCTCGACCCGCGCCTGCGCCTGCCGCTGTGCCAGCAGCCGTTGACCACCACCCTGGAAAGCCCTGCCGAACCTATTGGTCGCGTAACCTTGCGCGTACGCTGTGACGGTGCAGCACCATGGACGGTGTTTGTGCCGGGACAGGTGCGGCTGTACCGCGAAGTGGTGATCGCCAGTCGCCCGCTCAAGCGTGACAATCTGGTGACGGATGTGGATGTTGTACTGGCCGAGCGCGATGTCGGCCTGCTCAATCAGGGTTATCTCACGACATTGCAGCAGGCACTCGGCAAAAAATTGACGCGCGCACTGCTCCCAGACCAAGTACTTGCGCCGATTCATGTGCAATTAGCCGAAGCCATACGCAAGGGTGATCAAGTGGTGATCAGCGCCCGTAGCGGTGGAATAAGCGTACGGATGCCCGGCGAAGCCCTGTCAGACGGCACTATTGGCCGGCAGATCAGCGTACGCAACCAACGCTCCAACCGGGTGATAAGGGCTCGGGTAGTAGGCCCTGGACAGGTTGAAGTGGCGATGTAGGCATGATTCTTGTTTTAGCTTTGTGCAATCAGTGGGCTGACGATTATCCACACTGTGTTTAGACTGTTACCTGACGCACACTTTTTTGCCCTAAAGTTTTTCAGGGCAATGCCGACAAGCTAGGCAAGCGTCCAAACACTGTTCGAGGTTTTGCATCATGGTCATTGACATCAACCGGCTCAACAATGCCGCAACGCCAGCCAATTCGGGGCGGACCGGCAGTGCACAGGCAGGTGGCCAGAACGAAGCCATCGGCAGCAAACAACCTGGCAACGTACCCAGCCCCGTCGAGCAGGCGCAACAAGCCGGCAAGAGCGGCGAGTCGGTACAGCTGAGCCGTGAGGCCCAACAGTTGCAGAAAGTCAGCGAGAAGCTGCGCGATCAGCCTACCGTCAATAAAGAGCGCGTTGCCCAGCTGAAACAGGCGATCGAAGACGGCAGCTACCAAGTCGATAGCCAGCGCGTCGCCAGTAAACTGCTTAATTTCGAATCCCAGCGCTAGTCACCGGGCTACGTTGGGGTAATTGGTCGCCCAATAGACACTGCATGCAACGCACTGCAGTGTCTGTTACCCCGAAGAGCCCGCAATGCACGACACCAGCCTGCTTGAACTGTTCACCAACGATATCGGCACCGCCGAGCAGTTGCTTGAATTGATCGACACCGAATTCCAAGCCCTCAGTGATCGCGACCTCCCCCGCTTGCAGAGCATTCTGGCTGACAAGCTGCCGCTGCTGAGCCTGCTCGACCAGCACGGCAAAGAGCGCAGTCAACTACTCGCCAGCCTCAACCTCAGCCCTGACCGCGCTGGCCTGCAGGCACTTGCCGGCCAATCCAGCCAGGGCGAACTGCTGCTTGAGCGTGGCGACCAACTCAACGCCCTGCTCGAACGCTGCCAGGCAGCCAACCTGCGTAATGGCCGGTTGATTCGCTCCAGTCAGGCATCGGCCCACAGTATGCTCGGCATTCTGCGCGGTAACGAGACGCCGAGCCTCTATGACAGCCGCGGCAGTGCCGCTAGAATCGGCCAGCAGCGCCCGCTCAGCCAGGCCTGAAACCTATAAAAGGCACAGGGGACATACTGTCATATTGCCAGTATGCTAGTGCCATAGCATTTGCTCGGAGAGTTATGGACCGTGTCCAGTCCTTTTAGCCAGGAAGATGGCCCGCAGCCACCCAAGGTGCTCAAGGCACCGGTGGAAATAGTTGCCAACCTGCGCCAACTGCAACAAAACCATGACCCGCTGATCATCACCTTCCACGAACGCAACCAACGCTTCCAGAGCTACGTGATCGAAGTTGATCGCGACAAGAAGCTGCTGATTCTCGATGAACTGATGCCGAGCGACGGCGAGCGCTACCTGGCCAACGGCGAAGCCTTCAATGTCGAGGCCTTCCATGAAGGTGTGCGCGTAGCCTGGAAATGCGAAGAGAACGTGCGCATCGCCGAGCATGAAGGCGCGCGCTGCTACTTCAGTCCGATGCCGCTTGAGGTGACCTATCACCAACGGCGCAGCGCCTTCCGCGCCCCGCTTAAACAGGCTGAACTGATCAAAGTCGAGCTGGCCGGCGATAAGCTGCGCACCGCTCTACCTGGGCTATTGCTGGATATCTCGGCAACCGGCTGCAAATTGCGCTTTCCCGGCAATATCAGCAGCAGCCTGCAAGCAGGCCAGGTATACGAGCGCTTTACCGCGAAGTTTCCTTTCGGGGCCATGACCACCGCCATTGAGATGCGTCATGTGCAGTACGAGGAGAAGGTCGACACCACCTTTGTCGGTGCACGTTTCCATCGCATCAACGGCCAGGAACAGCGCCTGGTCGAACGCTTTGTCTACCAGTTGCAACGTGAAGCGCGCCGCGTCGAAAGCGATGGGCTGTTCTAGCGTCAGATAAGGATATTCAGCGCCGCCAGGCGCGATAGATCCTCTGGCCGATCCACATCCCACAATGCAGGCAGCAGCGCTGGATGCCAGTCCAGCTGCTGCAAGCGCTGTAGCGTCAGATCAAAGACCCTCTCCGTACCCCACGGCATATCGCTGAACAGGCTGGCGACCATGCTGCGCAGTCCCAGCAACACGTAACCGCCATCCTCTGCCGGGCCGATCACCACGGACTGCTCCTGCAGCGCGCCGCAAGCCGCCTGTAGATAGTCGCCGTCGAGCGCCGGGCAATCATTGCCGATCAGGATCACCGCATCGCTTTCCGCCAGCCCCAGGGTAGCAATACGGCGCATACGCTCACCCAGATCGCCAGCCGGTTGCTCGACCAGCGTCCAGCCAAGGCTTTGCGCCAGCTGCTGCAAATCAGCACCGGGCAAATCGTCCAGCCACAGAAAGCGCTCACTAAAGCCATGGGCCGGTAACTGCAAGGCGCGCTCCAGCAGCAACTGTTGCAAATCACAGGCGCCCTGAGCGCCCAGCGCCGGGATCAGGCGCGTCTTCACCCGCCCAGCAACAGGTGCGCGCGCGAGCATATGCAATGAGATCGACAGGTTCATAGCAGCGACCCTCGACGATACTGACGAGCTAGTTTTTCCGGGCTGGCGCCACAGTAATAGGCCAGCCGCAGGCACCACATCAGCACCACGGTACGCCAGATTCCGTGCTGCTCCCAGCGCCGACTTGAGGTCGACAATGGCGGGCGCAAACAGCGCGGACGAGCCAGCGCCTTCAAGCGGCGGCAAAGTTGCAAATCCTCCATCAGCGGAATCGGCGCATAACCGCCCAGCGCCTCGAACCGTTGCCGGGCGACAAAAATTCCCTGGTCACCCGAGGCAATACCGCTAAGGCGCGAACGCAGGTTGATCATCGCGCCAATCACTTGCAGTGCCAGGCCAGGCCCGGACAGGCGCACATCAAAGCGCCCCCACAACGGGCGCTCTTTCAGCGCACCCTGCAGGCTCTCTAGTGACTCAACGCTGACCCGCGTATCGGCATGCACGAACCACAGGTATTCACCACGCGCCACCGCCGCGCCAGCATTCATCTGCAGCGCACGGCCGGAGGCGGTTCTCAGCAACTGGTCAACCCGCCCGAGCGCCAGCTCGCAGGTGCCATCAGTGCTACCGCCATCGACCAGGATCAACTCGGCACCGGCGGCTCGCAGATCCGCCAGATCACCCAGCAAATACGGCAACGCCTGGGCCTCATTGCGCGCGGGTATCACCACGCTAAGCAGCGGCGTCATCCGCGCGTCTCTGCCTGAGTGGATGGCTCGGCTGCAGGCTCAGTGATCGGCTCTTGCACTGCGCTGTTGTCGTGCATCTGCTCATGCACCACCTGTTCATCGACACGCGGATCAAGGGCCGCCGTCAGCGGCGAGCTGGTGGTGCTGTCTGGCATGGGGATATGGTGCAGCGGCGCGTCGTCGACCTGATGCAGATGGGTAACGCGCTCCGGTCGGATACGCAGCACCAGAATCAAGGCGCAACCGCAGACGAAGGCATACAGCATGTTCGCGCCGAGAAAGCGCATCAGCACACCGGCCAACAACGGCCCGATGCTGGCGCCGACGCCAAAGGTCACCAACAGCATGGCCGTGAGCGATACCCGTCGTTCGGCCTCGACATGGTCATTGGCCAGCGCCACCGCCAGCGGGTAGAGGCTGAATTGCAAGGCGCACACCGCAAAGCCGCCGGCAAACAACAGCGGCAAACTGGCCTGCGACAGAATCGCCAAAGGCAGCGCAGCCAGCGCCAGCAACGCGGCACAGCCACGGATCAGCTGCACGCGGTCATGCCGATCAGACAACCAGCCCAACGGCCACTGCACCACCAGGCCAGCGATAATGCAGCAACCCATAAACAGACCGATCTGCTCGGTGGACAAGCCCATGCGCGTGCCATACAGCGGCGCCAGGCCGTAGAACGAGCCGATCAGCAGACCCGAGACCACAATGGTGGTCAGCGATAACGGCACACGCTCGATAAAGAAGCGCATTTCCAGCGGCGCTGGATGCAAGGGCGCAGGGTGCAACTTGCGGGTCAATGCCACCGGCACCAGGCACAGGGCAAAGCACAGCGCCACCAGCATCAGCAGTTCCAGACCCAGCGCCGGGTGCACCACCAGCACCAGCTGACCGAGGATCAAGCCCAGGTAGGAAGCCCCCATATAGCCGGCAAACACCTGGCCTCGCTGGCTGGTTTCCGCCTGCTCATTGAGCCAGCTCTCGATCACCATGTACTGGCACATCATGCCCAGGCCGACCAGCATCCGCAGCAGCAACCAGCTGGGCAGCCAGTCGCTCAAGCCATGTCCAAGCACTGCTGCCGTCACCACACCGGCGCAGGCGACATAGGCGCGGATATGGCCGACGCGGGCAATCAGCCGATGTCCGATCTTGCCGCCCAGCACCAAGCCCAGGTAGTTGGCCGCCATCAGCGCACCGACCCACAAACCATCGGCCGTTTCCGCCAGCCGCAACGCCAGGTAAGTACTCAACAAACCCGAGCCCAACAGCATCAACAGGGTGGCGAAATACAGCGAACTAAATGACTTGAGGATCACAGACATGGGGCAGCACATGGCTCCATAAAGGCCGCCGAAAGCATGTTCGGCGGTCAGGTTTTTAGAGCCTGTTTACGATCTCGCGAGCTAGAGCCTGTTTTTAACGCAGCAAGGCAGACGCGCAGCAGATCGTAGGCAGGTTCTTAGGCGTGGGCCGCCAGTACGCGGCGTTCCCACGGGGTAATTTCATCAAAGAAGCTGGTGAGCTCCAGCGTCTTGCTGGCAATGTAGCCTTCGATGAACTCTTTGCCGAACAGTTCCAGCGCCAACGTACTGCGTTTGAGACGCTCGATCGCAGCATGCATGGTACAGGGTAGCGCCAATTCATCCGGCACTTCGAACTCACCCTGGATCGGCGCACTGGGCTGCAGCTGCTGTTCAATCCCGTACAGACCCGCTGCAAGGCTCGCCGCCAACGCCAGATAAGGGTTGGCATCGGCGCCCGGCAAACGGTTCTCCACCCGCCGCGCCACCGGCGCACTGGCGGGAATGCGTAGGCCAGCGGCGCGATTATCCTCGGACCAGCAGGCGTTGTTCGGCGACGCATAAGGATGGCAAAGGCGCTGATAGGAATTCACATGCGGGGCAAATAGCAGGGTGAAATCGGCCATGGCCGCCTGCTGTCCGGCGATAAATTGGTAAAACGCCGGCGTTGCCTGGCCATCGGCCGCGCTGAAGATATTCTGCCCACTGCCCTGCTCCACCACGCTCTGATGAATATGCATGGAGCTGCCCGGCGTATGCGCCAATGGTTTGGCCATGCACACCACAGTAAGCCCATGCTTGAGTGCGACCTCCTTGAGCAGGTGCTTGAACAGAAAAGTCTGATCGGCCAACAGCAGCGGATCGCCGTGCAGCAGGTTGATCTCGAACTGGCTGACGCCCATCTCGTGCATAAAGGTATCGCGCGGCAACTCCAGCGCCGCCATGCACTGATAGACCTCTTGGAAGAACGGACGCAGGCCGTTGTTGGAACTCACGCTGAAGGCCGAGCCGCCGTCTTCACGCCGACCATCGAGCCCCAGCGGCGGCTGAAACGGCTGCAGCGGATCGGCATTGCGGGCAAACACAAAAAACTCCAGCTCGGTCGCCACCACCGGCTGCCAGCCATGGCTGGCGTAACGCGCAATAACCTGCTTGAGCAGGCCGCGGGTCGACAATCCGGAGCTGCGTCCATCGAACTCATCGGCATCACAGATGGCCAGCGCGCGCGGCGTTTCACTCCAGGGCAGCCGATGAATCTGCGTCGGTTCGGCATTCAAGGCCAGGTCACCGTCATCACTGCCGTAATAACACGGCGCCGGATAGCCACCCATGATGCATTGCAGCAACACCCCGCGTGCCAACTGCAAACGCCGCCCCTCCAGAAACCCCTCAACCGTCATCACCTTGCCGCGCGGCACGCCATTGAGATCGGGTGTCACGCATTCGATTTCATCAACACCACGCAGCAGTTCAGCCAGGGCGGTGCGGTCGAGGGTACTCATTTGCTGTTGTCCTTATTGATGCAAGAGGCCGTAGCCGAACGGCGAGGCGTACAAAATACGCACCAGCCGTTCGATATTTCAAGCAAAGCCATGCCAGATACCTGCACAGCAGGTTCCGCTTCAAAATATATCGATTAATTAGATATTAATGATCATGCACAATCGCTCCAAAAATCACCTATTAGATGTTCTAAAATAAATATAACTGCATGATAAATAAAAAATTAATTCAACTATCGATACCGTCGATGATTACCATGCCCAGCCTGCACTTCTTCATCAAATTTTCATCCGTATTATTGGCTCCGTACTCACTTACATCCGCCCTTACGAGGAGCCTGAACATGAAAAAGCAAATTCTCACCGCCGTAATCCTGAGCAGCCTGTCCATCAGCGCCTTCGCCTTGCCATCCAGCAACCCGCAGCCGCTGCTAGGTGAAAAGCAGGACAGCAGCGTCAGAACCCTGATGGGCTTTGGTAGCAACCTGCAAACTGAAGGTGGCGCTGATCGTCTGCAAGAGCGTCTGCGTGTAGCCGAAGACGGTGCTGACCGTACTGGCGCAAACCGTGTCGCTGAAGGTGGCGCTGATCGCTTGCAAGAGCGTCTGCGTGTAGCCGAAGACGGTGCCGACCGCACCGGCGCAAACCGCGTTGCTGAAGGCGGCGCTGATCGCTTGCAAGACCGTCTGCGTGTAGCCGAAGACGGTGCCGACCGCACTGGCGCGAACCGTGTCGCTGAAGGTGGTGCTGAACGTACACCTGGCCTGCGCTTTAGCTGATCACAGCTAATAGGCAACACAAAAAAAGGTGCTCAATCGAGCACCTTTTTTATTTATTGCGCAGGCGACTCCAACTGCGCCAAGCGCTCTTCCAGCGCCGCGATGCGCGCCTCCAGAGCTTCCAGGCGCTCATCCTGCTGACCGCCCGCCGTCGCGCGCTGCGGCTCGCTGGCCCTGGCCGCCAATACCGCCTGCAAATCCGCCGGGTCACCCAGCACGTGCATATAACGTTCTTCACGCTGCCCCGACTGACGTGGCAACAGGCAGGCCAGTTCGCGGCTGATCAGGCGTTCAAGGTGATGCTGCACCTGCTCGGCATCATCAAAATCATGCATGCGGCTGCTGCGCGTCAGCAGCTCGTTGATGGTCTGCGGGCCGCGCAGCAGCAACAGACCGAGTAGCACCACCTGCGCTGCCACCAGCTCCAGCGCCTTGTCGGCGCGGTGTTCCCAGCGATCCGCCCGACTGCCCATCACCAGGCGCGCCATTTCTCGCCCTTCCAGGCTACGCAGAGCCTGGCCGACTTGGCCGGCGGTAAGGTTGAGTACCGGCTCACGACTGGTTTTCTGATTGCAGGCCAGCACCAGGGCGTTCAGCGTCAGGGGATAGGCTTCGGGGGTGGTCAGCTGCTTTTCGATCAGGCAACCCAGCACCCGCGCTTCGACGATCGTCAGGGTTTCAACCGCCATAGCGTTCGCATCTTCGTTGAACATAACAACCTCATGGCCTCGCAAAGGCCCTAGCCTAGCCTGCCTGACGGCCGGTTGATAGGCATAACCGCCGCTGGGCGGGGCTGGCACTGCGCCAGCGCGCAACAGCGGGTCACTGTGGTAGAGTCGCGCGCTATTTTTCAGCGTGGCCTTGTTTCATCCCCCGCGAAAAGCCTCATAACGCGCACCGCAGCCATGCATCCAGCCTCCCGGCGCTCCGAGCCCGGCAGGCAATAGGAAGAGATCGCAGGCCTGCCCGCCAAGTAGAGATGCATGTCATGACCACTGCCCAACACCCGCTTTTACAACTGCTCAACCGCACCAGCCTGGTGCTGCAAATCGCCATCGGCCTGGTGGCCGGTATCGCCCTGGCGCTGTTTCTGCCTGAAGCCGCGGCAAGCGTCAGCTTCCTCGGTACGGTGTTCGTATCGGCGCTGAAGGCCGTGGCTCCGGTGCTGGTATTCGTACTGGTGGCGGCGTCGATTGCCAACCATCAGCAAGGCCAGCAGACCCATATCAAACCGATTCTGCTGCTGTACCTGATCGGCACCTTCAGCGCAGCGCTGATCGCGGTGGCCGCAAGCTTTGCCTTCCCATCCAGCCTGACCCTGGTGAGCAACAGCGCCGAGCTGTCACCACCCGGCGGCATCAGTGAAGTGCTGAAAACCCTGCTGCTGAATGTGGTGGACAACCCGATCAATGCCCTGCTCAAAGGCAACTTTATCGGCATCCTGGCCTGGGCCATTGCCCTGGGCTTTGCCTTCCGCCACGCCAGCCCAAGCAGCAAGCAAATGCTCGCTGACCTCTCCGACGCAGTAACCAGCATCGTCAAGCTGGTGATTCGCCTGGCGCCACTGGGGGTTTTCGGCCTGGTTGCGGCCACACTGGCCGAGTCGGGCATGTCCGCTCTGCTCGATTACCTGCACCTGCTGCTGGTGCTAGTGGGCTGCATGCTGTTTGTCGCCCTGGTGACCAACCCGGCGATTGTCTACTTCAAGACCCGTCGCAACCCCTACCCACTGGTGCTGACCTGCCTGCGCGAAAGCGGCCTGACGGCGTTCTTTACCCGTAGCTCGGCGGCCAATATCCCGGTCAACCTGCAGCTCTGCCAGCGTCTGGGCCTGCATGAGGAAACCTACTCGGTGTCGATCCCACTGGGCGCGACCATCAACATGGCCGGCGCAGCGATCACCATCACCGTACTGACCATGGCCGCGGTGCACACCCTGGGCATCGCCGTAGATCTGCCGACAGCCTTGCTGCTCAGCCTGCTCGCCTCGATCAGCGCCTGCGGTGCGTCGGGCGTGGCCGGTGGCTCGCTGCTGCTGATTCCGCTGGCTTGCAGCCTGTTCGGCATCCCCAATGATGTGGCCATGCAGGTGGTCGCCGTCGGCTTTATCATCGGCATCGTCCAGGACTCTGCGGAAACCGCGCTGAACTCCTCCACCGATGTGTTGTTCACCGCCGCCGCCTGCCAGGCTGAGCAACAACGCAGCTAAACGCTTGCCGAAACAACAAAAGGCTTACCCATGGGTAAGCCTTTTTTATGCACGCCATTCAGGGCGGCAGTCGCAGCGCAGCGTTAAATAAGTGCTCCAGGCAGTTTTTTATGACTCAACCGATAAACGTCGCACGCCCAGCGTTTGAATAGCCGAACGATTCCGGTAGGCTTTGCCGCTTCTTTATAAGGAGTAATTCCCATGGCCCGCGCCACTGCCCGTCACATCCTGGTTGCCAGCGAAGACAAGTGCAACGAACTGAAAGCCGCAATCGAAGGCGGTGCCGACTTCGCCCAAGTCGCCAAAGACAACTCCAGCTGCCCGTCCAGCCGCAGCGGCGGTGACCTTGGCTCGTTCGGCCCAGGCCAGATGGTCAAAGAATTCGACACCGTAGTATTCAGCGCACCGATCAACGTGGTGCAAGGCCCAGTGAAGACCCAGTTCGGTTATCACCTACTGGAAGTGACCAGCCGCCAGGACTGATCCTGCCTCTTCGCTGGGCCGCCCGGCCCGGCGAATCCAATTTTTTCGCGCAGCGCCCATCGGGCACCGTGCCACTGACCAACAGTGCAAAACCTCGGGCAATAGCCAGGTATACTCGCCGGCCTTTTCTTCTCGCACCCGCGGACCTTGCCATGACCCAGACTCCAGCAGCTGAACCCACCCTCGCCGTTCAGTCTGCCGACAGCGCCGCGCCACTCACTGACCAGGCTGCGCCTGTAAGTCCGCCTAAAGCCACTGGTTTTGCCTCGCTGTTCGGCGCCGCCAAGGCCGCTTCCGGCAAACAGGACGACCAGCCCTGGCACCAGAAGGGCAACAAGTCGAGCCACGAAAAGAAGATTGGCCCAGCGCCAAGTGGTACTCGCCGCGCCATGGGCAAACGTTAAGCCAAACGTGCCCGCAAACGCTCCTGCAACCAGCCGCCGCAAAAATTCAGCAGCAAGCCGAGCATCACCAGCAGCGCACCGACTAACTGCAGGCTGCTCAGGCGCTCATCGAGCAGCAATGCCGAAGAAGTCAGCCCAACCACCGGCACCAACAGCGAGAACGGCGCCACCTGGCTGGCCGGATAACGCGACAGCAAGCGACTCCACAGGCCATAGCCGAGGATGGTCGCGCCGAACGCCAGGTAGACCAGCACCAGCAGCGTATCCAGAGTGAAGCCGCGCAGCGCTGACTCGATCACCTCGGGTCCTTCCATCAGCCAGGACAGCGCAAAAAACGGCAGCGGCGGCACCAGGCTGCCCCACACCACCAGCCCCACCAGATTCACCTTGCCCAGCTTACGCGTGACGATATTGCCCAGTGCCCACATGGCGGCGGCGCAGAGTGTCAGAAGAAAACCGGCCAGCGTCATCAGGCCATTGCCCTGCGAGCCGATCAGCAGCAAACCGCCGGCAGCCACCAGCAACCCGAACAGATTGGCCAGGCGAAAGCGCTCACCCAGCAACAGCACAGCAAACAGCAGGGTAAACAGCGCCTGCGATTGCAGCACCAGCGACGCCAGGCCGGCCGGCATGCCGACGGACATGGCAGAGAAGAGAAAGGCGAACTGCCCCAGCGAGATGGTCAAGCCATAGGCCAGCAGCCAGCGCAGGGGAATCTGCGGGCGCTTGATAAACAGCACGGCAGGAAAGGCCGCCAGAAGAAAACGCAATGCACCCAGCAGCATCGGCGGCATCTCGTGCAGGCCGATCTTGATCACCACAAAATTCATGCCCCAGACGATGATCACCACCAGGGCCAGCAGTAAATCCTTGGGTTGCATGGGCGCTCCGGATTAATCAATCAGCGCTTATTAAAGCGGCCAGCAGCGTCATAGCGCCCATACAGAAACCCAGCAAATAAGCCGTACAGCGCATCACTGATCGGCAGATTGCAGCGCCACAGGTGCCTGCAGCGCTTTGAAGGGCTAGAATCGCAGCCCTTAGAGCCTGTTTACGATCTAGCGAGCTAGAGCCAGGCAAGGCAAAAACAGCCGAGGAAGCGGAGTTTACGAGCTGTAAATGAGCATTCCGAGGCTGTTTTTAACGCAGGCTGGCCGACGCGCAGCAGATCGTAAACAGGTTCTCACCCATTAACCCGCAACGACGAGATACCCCATGGGCGCCCAGTGGAAAGCCAAACCTAAAGAAGCCGCCGCCAACGCCAGAGGCAAGATCTTCGGCCGGCTGGTCAAGGAAATCATGATCTCCGCCCGCAACGGCGCCGATCCGGACCTGAACCCCAAGCTGCGCCTGGCGATCCATCAGGCGAAAAAAGCCTCGATGCCCAAGGAAACCCTCGACCGGGCCATCAAGAAAGGCGCTGGCCTTTTGGGCGACACCGTGACCTTCCACTCCGCCACCTATGAGGGCTTCGCCCCGCATCAGGTGCCGGTGATCATCGAGTGCCTGACCGACAACATCAACCGCACCGTGGCGGAAGTCCGCGTGCTGTTCCGCAAGGGTCAGATGGGCGCTTCCGGCTCGGTCACCTGGGATTTCGACCATGTGGGCATGATCGAAGCCAGCACCGAAAGTGATGCCGACCCGGAAATGGCCGCCATCGAAGCCGGCGCTCAGGATTTCGAGCCTGCCGAAGACGGCAACACCCTGTTTATCACCGAGCCGACCGACCTCGACGCCGTATGCCGCGCGCTGCCGGAGCAGGGTTTCAGCGTCAACTCGGCGAAGATCGGCTATATCCCGAAAAACCCGGTGAGCAGCCTGACTGCCGAGCAACTGGAAGAAGTCGAAGCCTTCCTCGAAGCGCTCGACGCTCACGATGACGTGCAGAACGTCTATGTCGGGCTTTCCGGCTAAATACAGGCTGACCAGGCCCGCCGCGCAGGATGCGCCGCGGGCCCACGAGCGGCACAGATTAATGTGCGCAGTTCGTCGTACTGGCAGATTGACCACTCCGCGCATCGCGCAAAGCGAGTAGAATCGCCGCCCGCCGCGCCACCAGCGCCCGGCGTGTACACAAGGACGTTGTCACACAGGAGTTTTACCGTGCACAAGTTTCTGATTCTTGCCGCCTGCCTGCTGCTTGGCGCCTGCGCCAGCAACCCGCAGACGACCTACCAGCAAGAGGTCAAAGCGGGCAAAAGCCCAATGGCCAAGAGCGCCCTTGAGGCCATCCACAACACCCAGGCCATCCCGCTGCCGCTCGATACCGGCCTGCTGGCCCCGCAGTGGCCGATCAGCGCCGACGAGCCGCGTCTGGATTTCGGCAGTTCGATCTCCAACTACCGGATATTTTCTCTGCAGCTGAAAAAGGGTGAGCGCTACACCCTCAATGTGCACTCGCTGTGCAACGAACCGTGCATGGGCGTCAGCAAATACGCTCTGAAGCCACGCGCCATGCTGCTGGATGCCTACGGCGCGGTGATTGCCGACAAGCCCTCGCATGCCGAAGCCGTGGTCGGCCAGATCAGCCTGAGCTGGGATGGTGAAGCCGCAGAAGATGGTACCTATTACCTGCTGGTGGCCGCCGATAACGACGACCTCGGCGAAACCATCGTGATCGACGACGTGTGGGTCAATAACTCGCCGCTGATGGCGGTCAAGGTTGACATGCAAAGCGCACCGTTCGGCAAGATCAGCGCATTTTCCAGCACCAGCAAAAACTGAACACACCACCCTGGCGAGCCGCAATGGCGCGCCAGGTGCTCCCCCCCTCCCACACACATACAGCAACTCCCGCCCTCTCCTCCCCCAGCAAATTGCCAAGCGGCCACAACGGCCTATGGTATGAACAACGCCCCCGCTTTGACTCGCTGACGGAGCCCCGCGCATGCCCCTTCGCTGGCTGACCACCCTGGGTTTGATGATTGGCTTGCAGGTCGCACCGGCAAGCGCCCGCACGCTGCAGGTCGAGCTGGATTTTCAGCATATTGGTGGCCTGCTGCCCGCCGCCGAATTGGACAGCATGCTCGCCTCGGCACAGCTACGGGTCGACGCCACCTACGAGCCGCGCTGGCTGATCCCGGGCGTTACCGCCCGACGTGAGCGCACCCTGCCAATCGGCAGCAAGTTGCTGCCGATCCTTCAGCAGGTGGAGTTGACCGAGCAGCAGATTGCCCGCCATGGCCGCACCCTGAGCTTTAGCGTCAACGAAAAGAACCCCGAGCACAGTGGTTACACCCTGAGCACGCTGCAACTGTTTCTGCCGATTGTTGGCGGGTTTGGTCGGCCGCAGCCAACGCTGGAGGTGATTCTGCCGGCTGTGCCGGAAACCGGCCTGGCGCAGCAATACGGCCTGCTGTCGCGCCAGGGCTCGGTGGAACTAGGTATCCGCCTGCGCTACCGCTGGAGCGACGCGCGCCGAGCCATGCAGCAGCAGACGGCCAACTGCGACGAGCAAGTGCAGATCATCGATGCCAATCACTACCGTTTTCGTCCCAGCCACAGCCATGCCGGCCTGTATCGCGAGCTGGCATCGGCCGTACAAAGCGACCCGCCAAGCAAAGCCATCGCCGGCCAACGCAGTTTGCAGATGAGGTCGCCCCTACCCGCCGAGCTGCAAGGCTGGCAACTGTCACGCCATCATCTGCTGCAATTGCAGGTCGGCGACACACAGGTTGAACGCCTGTCGCTCTACGCCACCCGCGAGGTTTCTGCCGAATGCCAACGCAGCCTGAGCTATGAAGCGCTGTTCGCTGATGGGCAACTGGTGGAGCTGGAGCACAATTACTCGGCCAGCGGTTGTACGGACCAGACAGCGGACAATCTGTGGCTAAGCGCCAGCTGGCTGAATGACGGCAGCCTGGCGCGACTGCTGAGCACCCAGGGCCACGCGCCGACTCGCAGCTGGGACGCCTTTACTGCCGCCCAGCCCGCCGCATGCCTTAACCCGGATAACCCGCAGAGCCACCAACCGGCAGCCGCCCAGCTGGCAATACTTGAGCAACAGGTCGCGGCTCTCCAGCGCCTGCGCCGCGCGTTTCTTGAGCAATAAACAGCCAAACAACAGATCAGTAGAGCCCGCACGCCCACTTATTGATCCACCGCAAGACGCTCTACGCCCAGCGCCTTAGCCTATGCCGATGACTTCCACTGCCATCGACGAGGCTTCCATGAGCATCACCTCTGCCAGCATCTGCGCTGCGGCCGACCAACTGCAGGGTTTTGTCGGCTTCAATGCCAAGACCGGGCGCTATATCGTGCGTTTCTCCGAAGATTCCTTCGGCCTCGACGTGCTGGAAAAAAGCATCACGCCTACCTGCGAATTCGTCTGGCGCGCCTTTGCAGGCGAGCTGATGAACCTTGACCGCGCGCGCCTGCAACTGCTGCTGGAACAGAACATCGATGACCGCCTGAATATCAGCGAACCGCTGCGGGTCTACGTGCGCCGCACCGATATGCCGGAGATCAGCGCCGAGCGCCGTCGCCTTAACGCCTGAGCGGCTGGCGGGTTTACGCGCCCATGGCCGAATCGGCCCCAGCTTGTTCACTTACGCCCTCACAGCCGCCGCGCGCAGCAGACTAAGCTCGATTGGCCGAATTCATTCGCCCAGGAGCCTGCCGATGTTCGATGTGCTGATCAAGAACGCGCTGTTTTTCGATGGCAGCGGCACGCCAGGAGTGTTGCGTCACCTCGGCATCACCGACGGCAAGCTGGCCTGCATCAGCGCCAGTGCCCTGGATGAAAGCGGCTGTGGTCAGGTGATCGATGCGCAAAACCGCTGGGTGACGCCCGGTTTTATCGACATGCACACCCATTACGACGCCGAACTGGTGGCCGCCCCAGCGCTCAAGGAGTCGGTGCGCCATGGCGTGACCACCGTAATGATCGGCAGCTGCTCGATCAGCATGGTGCTGTCCAGCCCGGAAGACTGCTCGGACCTGTTTACCCGCGTCGAATCGGTGCCACGTGAGCATGTGCTACCGCTGCTGCAGGCGCGCAAGACCTGGAACAGCGCCAGCGAATTCGCCGCCTTTCTCGATCAGCATGCGCTGGGGCCGAATATCTGCTCCTTCCTCGGCCACTCCGATTTGCGCGTCGCCGTGCTCGGCCTTGAGCGCGCCGTAGACGCCAAGGTACGCCCCAGCGAAAACGAGCTGCAGCAGATGGAACGCCTGCTCGAAGACGCACTGGACGCAGGCCTGCTCGGTCTGTCGAGCATGACCAACCCCTGGGACAAACTCGATGGCGACCGCCAGCGCTCGAAATCCCTACCCTCGGTGTATGCGCCCTGGGCCGAGTACGCGCGACTGAACAAGATCCTGCGGCGGCGCGGACGCATCCATCAGGGCGCGCCGAACCTGGTGACCAAGCTCAATGTGCTGGCCTTTCTCTGGGACAGCATCGGCGGCTGGTGGCGCAAGCCGCTGAAGACCACCCTGATTACCCTGATGGACGTCAAAGCCGACCCTTGGCTGGCGCCGATCCTCGGCCCGCTGACGCGCTGGATCAATCGCCTGACCCGCGCCGACTTCCGCTGGCAAACCCTGCCAGTGCCGTTCGAAACCTATGCCGATGGCATGGAGTTCGTGGTCTTCGAGGAATTCCCCGCCGGCCAGGCCGCGCTGCACCTGGCTAACCACGACATGCGCAGCCAACTGTTCCAGGACCCGGCCTACCGCCTGCGCTTTCGCCAGGACGTCGAGAAGAAATTCGGCCCACGGGTCTGGCACCGTGACTTCGACGACGCCTGGATTGTCGATTGCCCGGACGCCAGCGTGGTCGGCAAAAGCGTCGGCGAACTGGCCAAGGCCCGCGACGAACACCCGGCTGATCTGTTCCTCGACCTGCTGGTAGCCCACGGCCCGCGCCTGCGCTGGCGCACCCTGATCGCCAACCATCGCCCCGAGGTGGTGGAGAAACTTGTGTGCGAGCCCAGCACGCTGATCGGCTTTGCCGACTCCGGCGCGCATATCCGCAATATGGCCTTCTACAACTTCGGCGTGCGCCTGCTCAAACTGGTGCGTGACGCCGAGATACGCGGGCAAGCGGTGATGCCAATGGAAACCGCGATCTGGCGCCTGACCGGCGAGTTGGGCGAATGGTTCGATATCGATGCCGGCCGGCTGTATGAGGGCGCGCGGGCCGACCTGGTGATCATCGACCCCAGCGCACTGGATGAGTCCCTGGCCAGTTACCAAGAGGCACCGATGGAGGCCTTCGGCGGCCTGCAGCGCATGGTCAACCGTGGCGCGGCGGTGGATGCCGTGCTGATCAACGGACGCATCGCTTTTCAGCAGGGCGAGTTCGCCGCGGACTTGGGGCATGCACGCGGCTATGGGCAGTTTCTGCGTAGCCACGCCTAGCTCGGTTGCAGGGCATGCGACCTACGGCATAACGGCGGCGCGCCGGGCTGGCATAATGCGCGCCGCACAGCCCGGTCACATAACACCGGGCCGGTATTGAAAGGACTCTAACCGAAATGCCCCGCATGCTTTCGCAGGCGGCCTGGCGCTGGCTTTGCGGCCTGCTGCTGGTCAGCCTGCTACCCCATCATCTCCAGGCCGATGATAGCGGCACCCTGCGCTACCCACGCAGGGCCGATGGCGATGAATTTCGCTCCATCTATGCCCTGGCGCAGCTGCAACTGGCGCTGGATAAAGCCGGCAGCGCGCTGCGGCTGGAGCCTTCGCACTACAGCATGGAGCAGGAACGCGCGCTGGTTAACCTGGAGCACAACGACCGCCTCGATGTGGCCTGGAGCATGACCAGCCATGAGCGCGAGCAGCGCCTGCTGCCGGTGCGTATTCCGCTGGATAAAGGCCTGTTCGGCTGGCGCATCGCCCTGCTGCCCAAAGACCGTGCTCAGCTGCTCAAGAATGTGCGCAACCTGGATGACCTGAGCCAGTTTTCCGCAGGCCAGGGCCACGACTGGCCAGACAGCGAAATCCTCCGCGGCCATGGTTTGCCGGTCAGGGTTTCATCCAGTTATGGCAGCCTGTTTCGCATGCTGCAGGCGCAGCGCTTCGACTACTTTCCGCGTTCGGTGATCGAGATCTGGGATGAGCTGGAGCACCCGCGCGGGCAGCAACTGGTCGTCGATCCGCATGTGTTGCTGCGCTACCCCACAGCGATGTATTTCTTCTTCTCGCGCAAACGCCCAGAACTGGCGGAAACCGTGCGCATTGGCATGGAGAAAGCCATTGCCGATGGCTCCTTCGAGCGTCTATTCCAGCAGCACTTCGCCGCCAGCCTGCAGCGTGCGCAACTCGACCAGCGTCAGCTGATCGAGCTGCATAACCCGCTGCTGCCCAGCGCCACGCCTTTGCAGCGGCGCGAGCTGTGGTTCACTGCGCCGCCGGTACGCTAGGCGCAGGCTGCGCCAGGGTGGTTTGCACAACGTTGCGGGTGTGCGCACCGAAGCGCTTGAACAGCTCCACCAGCAACTGCTCCAGCAGTGGATCAGCTTCAGCCTGGGCCAACTGATTCCCGCCACTAAAACCCGGAGCCGCCGACGGTTTGCGTGCCAGCCACTGGCCAATCAACTCATCAAAGGCATCGGCACTGGCATAGGACTCGGCTGCCACCACCTGCTGCGCGTAGTTCACCGAATAGGCTGGATAGCTGTCCTGCGGGTTCTGCTTATAGGCTTGCAACAGGGGCGAGGCCGCCTGCTCATCCATCAGCTGCTGCATACGCTCCAGCTGATACTCCTCAATCGCCGTGTGCCGGTCCGCCACTCGGGCAATGGTCGCCAGACGATCTTCGGGATAACCGCTGGCCGCCTTGAGGGCGATCAACATCAGCTCGGCCGTGGCGACGCCCGGCACGGTCTTGGCGTGGTAGGGCTGGGTCAGGTCCTGCATGTAGTGCAGCGCCCAGCCGAGAAAACGGTAACCCCAGTAATCGTGGCCACTTTCCAGGGCCAGCCGCGCCAGGCTGGTGTACTGGTAGATGCGCCAGTGCGGCAGAGTGCGGCGCAGATAGGGTGCCGCCTGCAATACCAGCTCCGGCTCGTGGTAATAGCCGATATGGAATGGCGCCTGGGAGGAATACTCGAAGCGCGCATCGCCAAAGGGCTGCGCGCCGAAGTTGTAGTGCGCGCCAACTTCGCCCGGGTTGTCGCTGAACAGGTTGATGTCGTGGCCATAGTCCGGCTCATCGGCCGCACTGCTGAGCACCTGCACGGCACTCACCGCCTCACCCGGCTGCAGGGCGAGATAACGCCAGTGGCTCCAGGGGCCGATCTTGCGAAACACCAGCACCTGCTCGGCGGCCAAGCGCGGTCGGCCGTCATCGGCCTGCCCCGGCAATTGCTGAACGAAACCGGCCAGACGAATCTGTGGGTTGACCCGCAGCGCCTGCAGAAACGCACTGCGTCTGTCAGCCGCAGTTGTGGTCGCAGCACTGAAACGCAAGGCATCCGGACGCGCCGGGTAATCCGCAAAATGCGCGCGGGCGAAGGCTTCCTGCTGGTCCAGCAGCTGCTCGATGGCCGGAGCCTGCGCATCGAGAAAAGCCTCCAGCGGCTCGTAGCGCAAGGTGCGCTGCAGCTCCGGCACGGCCTGCAACGCCAACTGGCTGCCCAGTGAATGATTCGACCAGGCCAGCGCGCTTAACGGCTGACACGCCAGGCAACAGGCAGATAGCAACAGGAGCAATGGCTTCACGGAGACTCCGACAACAGATGGCAGTGCAAAGACGCGTAGCCTAACGCCAAAGCAGCCATCTGGCACTGTCGTATCAAGTCAGATTATTCACCGATCGGGCAGAGCGGAACGCACATGCCAGGTCGGATTTAAAGAACAAACACCGCAGCGGCCACCAATAGCCCCGTCACCAGCAGCAACGCCAGCGCCAGCAGGGGTTTGTTCAGACCGCTGGGCGCATCGCCGGGCGCAACCGCGGCGCGCATGGGATTGGCCTGCGCGGCCGTGCGCAGCGGGTTGGCCTGGCTGCTCGGCGAGCTGGACAGGGCTGCCGGCTTGAGCGGTTTGGGCAGATCCACGGCGCGCATAAACAGCGTGGCATCTTCATCCTCGCTGGGCGCCACGGTACTTTTCGGGCCGATCACCAGTAGGCTGACCGAGCCCATCTTCAACTGGTCGCCAGGCTGCAAAACCGCCGTCGCGACCTTCTGCTGGTTGACCAGCATACCGTTGGCCGAAGCCAGGTCCTTGACCTCAAGCACGTCATCCTTGAGGTAGAACTCGCAATGCCGACGCGACAATTCCTGGTCGCTGAAGCACAGCTCACACTTCACCGAACGGCCAAAGGTCATGGAGCCGTTGATATGGAATTTCTTGCCTTCGTGCTCGCCCTGGATCACCTGCAAATACCAGCGTGCGGCCTGTTCCGCCTTGGTCTTGCTGCGCGCCGGATCGACCAGCAGCAGCTCCACCGAACCCAGGCGCACGCGGTCGTCAGCACGCAGCTGAAAGCGCGTATTGATCCGTTCGTCATTGACGAAGGAGCCGCTCGGGCTGCCGACATCGGTCAGGTAGTAGAAGCCATGGTCCTGGCGAATTTCCGCGTGAAACGGACCAATGCTCGGGTCCACCAGCACCAGGCTGTTGCGGCTGTCCTGGCCGATGGTGAAACGCTCGTCGACCAGCCAAATTGGCGCCTGACGATTATCACTGAAGTGAATTCTGAGCATCTGCGTACTCCGGCAAAATCAGTTAGCCAACCACCAAGGACTCGCCACAACTCGGCATCAACTGCCGGCGCTACGAGCGAGGCGCGCATGCTGCCTGCCAATCAGCCCGGTAGCAATACGCCAGCATGACGACTTAATCAAATAGGTTGTTCCACAGCCGCTTGACCGGGTTAACCGGGTTAACCGGCGCTGACTGTTCGGCCGCCGCAGGCCGCCGCCGAGGCGTCTGGGCCAGGCGCACACGCTGTTCGTGGCCATCCAGCAGTTGCAATAACTGCTCGTTGGCCGGTTCTACTTCCAGGCCCTGCTGCACCAGCGCGAGAGCCAGAGCAAACTCGCGGCGCTTGTAGGCGGCTTCGCTTTGCTCGATATAGCGCTGCGCCACCCGGTTGATCCCGGCCAGAGCCAGCAGGTTGTCCGGCTCCCAGGCCAGCACCTGGCGGAAGTAGTGAGTGGCGCTGTCATCTTCCGGCAGCAGCAACTGCTGATCAGCCAGGCGCTGTTCGGCCAGCTGCAGGTACTGATTGATCCGCGCCTGCAGCACACGGGCCAGGCCATCCAGAGCCTGAGGATTGTCCGCATCCAGCGCCAGCACCTGGCGGAACAGGTAATCGGCGTTGTCCTGCGGCGGCTCCAGCAGACTGCCGTTTTGCAGGCGCAGTTCGGCGCGCGCCAGGTAGTCGCTAATCTGTTTCTGCTGATACAGGTAATAACCGCCGCCGGCTGCCCCAGCCAGCAACACGATGCCGGCCAACAGCGAGACCCACAGCGTACTGCGCGCAGATTGGCGTCTGGCCGGTTTGCCCAGACTGAGCGCGGGGGCGATGCGCGTGCTGTCCGGATCATCACGGGTCAGCTCATCAAGGCTGGCCAGCAACACCTTGCAGTCGGCAAAACGCTCATCCGGCTCTTTCGCCAGCATGCGGTCGAGCAACCACTGGTAATTCTGCAAATGCGCCGGCAGTTGCGGCACGTCCATCTGCAGATGGTTCATCACGGTCTGGGTGTAGTTGGCGGCGCGATAAGGATTACTGCCAGTGAGCATCTCCAGCAGGATCACCCCCAGGCTGTAGATATCACTGCGCGCATCCAGCGCCTGGCACTGCGCCTGCTCAGGGCTGCTGTAGGACGGGCTGCCAACGGCGATGCCGAACTGGGTCAGGTCATGGTCCAGCTCGACTTCCTTGGCCACGCCGAAATCGGTGATTACCGCCGTGCCGTCGCTGCGAAAGAGGATGTTGGCCGGTTTGATATCGCGGTGTACCAGACCCTTGTCATGCACCACGGCCAGGCCGCTGGCCACCTGCTGAACGATACGCAGCGCGCGCGGCAGGTCGGACACCTCACCCTTGTGCTGCGCCAGATCGCCACCCGGGACGAATTCCATAGTCAGGTAGTGGCGACCATCGGCCAGTTGGTCGATGTCATAGATGGTGATGATCGAGGGGTGATGCAGGGACGCCACGATGTGGCCTTCCTTGAGAAAGCGCTGGCTGAACGCCTGATCATCCGCGCTCAGCAATACCTTGATCGCCACCTTGCGCTGCAGCGACGCCTGGGTGGCCAGGTAAACCTCGGCCATGCCGCCTTTACCCAGGCGGCCATGCACCTGATAACCGGGGATTTCGAGCAATTGTTCAGTCATGGGAGTCAGTGCACACCGGCAGATTAGGGCTTGCGGGAGGTAAACAGGCGGCTGAGCAAACCGCGCGGTTTGGCCTCAACACTGGGCGCGGCCGCATCAAGGCCGAGCACGATACAGGAGATATTATCCTTGCCACCCATTTCGTTGGCCTGCGCCAGTAGCTGGTCCACCAGCTCATCGAGGGTCTGGGCGTTGCTGCACAGCTGCTGGATCTGCGCGTCTTCCAGCTCGCCAGTCAGGCCGTCGCTGCACAGCAGCAACAGCTCATGCTCACCCAGCGAGCCCTGCTGCAAACCCACCTGCAACGGCTGATCGTCGCGGCCCAGGCACTGCAGAATGACATTGCGCTGCGGATGGCTACGCGCCGCTTCGGCGCTCATCTGCCCGGCATCGATCATCGTCTGCACCCAGCTGTGGTCGTGGGTCAGGCGCTCAATATGCCCGGCGCTGACCCTATAGGCGCGGCTGTCGCCGACCCAGGCAATGCTGAACGCGGCGCCAGCAAAACGCACCGCCACCAAGGTGGTGCCCATGCCGCGCTGCTCATCGGCGCGCGCCACGCTGAGAATCTCCCGATTGGCCGCATGCACCGCTTCAACCAATTCCTGGCCATCGGCGCAGGCCGCCTGCAAGGTCTGCAGCGCCAGGGCGCTGGCCACTTCGCCACATTGATGACCGCCCATGCCGTCGGCAATCGCCCAGAGATTCAGCTGCGGGCAGCACAACAGGGCATCTTCATTGTGCCCACGCACCCGCCCAGGCACGCTGTGACCGGCGTAAATCAGCGCTTGTTCCATCAACGTCTCGACATAGGGGTTCAACAGTCGCACAGCAGCCAGGCTGCACGCGGCGCAAGGTGCGCCCATGATGCGGCGGCAAACTCAAACTGTCACCGCCAGCCGCCGATTTTGCCGGTGAACTGTTAACCAGTCGAACCCAGACTGGCCTTCTGCCTGGCCGGATAACTCCCCAGCTATTCGCCCAGCATGGGCGTAGACTCGTATCACCAGCCTCGCTCACCGTGAGGGGATGGCCCGCTCCAGAATGTTCAACCACGACATTGTCAGAGGTGAAGATCATGAGCAAAGGTATGGATTCGAAGAAACAAGTGAAGAAAAAGCCGCTGAAAACCGCCAGCGAAAAGCGCATGGACAAGAAAGACAAGCAAGGTGCGAAAACCCTGCTCGGCAGCCACGCCGCCAACGTCTGAGCCACCGGTCTGAGGCAAGCATCGCGCTTGCGCTCAGACATTCAATCCGCCGCGTGACCACTACCCGTTATGCACTATCGCCTACTCCCCGCCCCGCTCAAACCACTTGCCGATAAGTTCTACCGCAGCCAACGCTCAGCCATGCGCGCCACTGCCGGCGCCCAGCTATGGGTGGCAGAAGATCAGGAAATCATCGCCGCGCTATGCCTGCACAAAGCCGCGCATGGCCACTGGCTGACCAGCCTGCTGGTCGCCACAACGCTACGCGGGCAAGGCGTGGCCCGCCAATTGGTCGAGGCCGCGCTGGCCGATTGCACCACGCCGGTCTGGCTGTTCTGCCACCCGCAGCTGAGCGACTTTTACCAGCGCCTGGGTTTTATCCCCTGCGCCGATCTGCCCCAGCCGTTGGCTGAGCGCCTGGCGCGCTATCAGCGCAGCAAAAGTCTGCTGGCATTTTCCCGTGCACCTTGCACAAGCCTTGCGGCACAAGGGCTGGAACCTTAGTACCAGGCAACTCGGGCACCATTCGGCAGATAGAGACCCATACTGGCACTTTGCTGGATTTTACTATTGCCATCGCCAAGGCAAGCTCTGCATGCTTAGCTCATAACAACTACAACAATGGTTATTCACTATGCGGATATCGCGGCTGCTCAGGCGCCTGCGTAACGACTTTCAGTTGTCCATCATTACTCTGATGGGCCTGTTTGGCGTGATTGGCATTACCCCCTATGCCGTATACCGACTAGCCACCGGTAACTACCTGGTAGGTTCCGCCGACACCGTAATTGTGGTTTCCACCGTGCTCGCGGTGCTCTATGCCTGGCGCACCGGCGACACCGTCAAGCCCGGCATTTACCTGGCCAGTATCTTCTCTATCGGCTCGACCCTGATCGCCATCAACCTGGGCGTCAACGGCCTGTTCTGGATCTACCCGCTGATCCTCTTCAACTTCTATATGGTGTCGCCCACCAAGGCCTTGATTGCCACCATTCTGGTGCTCACCACCCTGGTCGGTTACGGCCAGCTGAACCCTGGGGCAGTATTCGAAAGCGACTACCAGATGGTTTCATTTCTGGTCACCAGCATGATGGCCAGCATCCTCAGCTTCGTTTTTGCCTACCGCACCAGCAGCCAGCGCGACCAGCTGCAACAATTGGCCATCCATGACCCTCTGACCGGTGCACGCAACCGCCGGGCGATGAATGAAGAACTGAAGATCGCCGCCTCCATCTACCGCCGCCACGGCAACAGCTACGGCGTGCTGGTGATGGACCTGGATCATTTCAAACGGATCAACGACAACCACGGCCATCAGGCTGGCGACCAGGTACTGGTGGACTTCGTGAAGCTGATCAAAAGCTCCTCGCGCAAGGAAGACCGGCTGTTCCGCTTCGGCGGCGAGGAATTCCTCCTGCTGCTGCCCAACACCGAGCGCGCCGGCCTGCTGGCAGCCGCACAACATCTGCAGCAGCAAGTGGCGCAGCATCTGCGCGGGCCTGGCGGGGCGGTGACCATGTCGGTCGGCGGGGCCATCCTGCGCCGCGACGAACATTGGGAAAGCATGCTGCAGCGCGCCGACGAACGCCTCTATCGCGCCAAGAATGCCGGGCGTAACTGCATCATCATCGATGACGGCGTCGATACCACCAGCAGCCTGCCTATCGCCTGAGCGTGCGGTTTATCTTTGCTTACAACTTACCGCGAGAAAATTATCGCGCGCTGCCGGCACGGCTGTAACAACTCGGTTTTACCTCTGTCTATTGGCCACACCTCACACAGAGCACCGCCATGAAAAGACGCTCCCTGCTCAAGGGAATGGCCCTGTTGCCAGCCCTGCCCCTACTCGGCCACGCCCCGCTCAGCCTGGCGCAAGCCATTGCCAGTAGCGTGACACCCTTGGATAAACCCCATGGCGACTGGCGCGCCCTACTGACGCCCGAAGCCTATGCCGTACTCTTCGAAGAAGACACCGAAGCCCCTGGCAGCAGCCCGCTGAATCAGGAAAAACGCGACGGCACCTACCTCTGCGCCGCCTGCTACCTGCCGCTGTTCGCCAGCCAGGACAAATATGAAAGCGGCACTGGCTGGCCCAGCTTTACCCAGCCAATTGCCGGCCACATGGCCACCAAGCGCGACTTCAAACTGTTCTTCCCGCGCACCGAATACCACTGTGCGCGCTGCGGCGGACATCAGGGCCATGTCTTCGACGACGGCCCGAAACCTCGCGGCGAACGCTGGTGCAACAACGGCGTGGCCTTGCGCTTTATCCCTCAAGGCGAAGCCTTACCTGAGCTGCGGAGCTGAACATGACTGCCATCACCTCTACCTGGCGCAGCCGTTTGCTGGCCAGCAGCATCCTCGTTCTGGGCGGCCTGCTGGCCGCCTGTGAACCCACCGCTGCGCAAGCGCCGCAGCCGTCGGCGAAAACCGCAACGCCGATGGTGGAAAATCCCGGTGTAGCGATCTTCGCTGGCGGCTGTTTCTGGTGCACCGAGTCGGACTTCGACAAAGTGCCCGGAGTGATTGAAACCACCTCCGGCTATATCGGTGGACATGTCGACAACCCCACCTACGAGCAGGTCTCGGCCGGCAGCAGCGGGCATATCGAAGCGGTGCAAGTGCGCTTCGACCCGAGCAAGACCAGCTACGCCAAGCTGCTGGAAGCCTTCTGGCCCACCATCGACCCGGTGACCGCCAACGCCCAGTTCTGCGACCGCGGCCCGCAGTACCGCAGCGCGATCTTCTATAGCAACGCAGAAGAACAGCAACTGGCCGAAGCCTCCAAGGCCGCCCTGGATAAATCCGGGCGCCTACCGGCCCCGGTGGTCACGGAAATCCTCGCCGCCAGCACCTTCTACCCGGCCGAGGACTATCATCAGGACTACTACCAACGTAATCCGCTGCGCTACAACTACTACCGCAACGGCTGCGGCCGCGATCAACGGCGGGAAGAGCTGTGGGGCAAGAAGTAATACAACACACCCATCAGCTGGCCCTCGCGCCAGCTGATGGCGTTGTATTCAGCCGCTGATACCAGGATGCGGCAATCACCGCATCCGCTATGGTTGAGCTCACACCTTGCCCAGTGAGCGCGCCATGGCCCCGTTGAAACCCTTGTTCAAACTCACCTCGCTGATCGCCCTGGGCGGCTGGCTGATGCTGGTCTGCCTGCCGTTCTGGTCCTATACCGATGAGCTGGTACTGGGCCTCAGCGTGGTCCTGCTGGCCATTGTCTATAGCTGGCTGCTGTTTGTCGCGATGCGCCAACGGCCCGAACCGGGTAGCGGCAGGCCCGGTTTCTTCAGCCTCGGCGGGGTGCTCTCACTGCTGCGCCAACCCACGGCCGCGCTGGCAGCCTGGGTGCATATCCTGGCGTTCGATCTGATGGTCGGGTTGTATATCCGCCACGAAGGCGCCATCGCCGGCATCAGCCACTGGGCGCTGCTGCCTTGTTATGTACTGACCCTGATGTTCGGCCCACTGGGCCTGCTGGCGTTTCTAGGCTTGCGCTGGGGCTTGGTGATGGCGGCCTGAGCTAGCGGCTGCGCTCATAGTATTCAGTGCTCTGCCCAGGATACTGCTGCACCCGGTAGCCGTTGGGGTACTCAATCGTTTGCTTGATCGTTCCGCGGTTTTCTATCGACTGGCTGCCGTAGCGCTGTTCATGGCGCTGCAGGCCATCGGGTAGCCGCTGCCCGCCATAGAGGTTATGACTTTCGATGGTCTGCGAGCTGCCGATGCTGCCACTGGCACCGGGGCTGATATAGGTTTTCGGAATGACCCGCAGCGTCTGCGACGCTTGCGGCTCGGCATACAGCGGCGTCACCAGCAGCAACCCCACCAGACTGAGCACATATCTGCACATCGTCATTACAACCTCTGCGCCATCGGCGCGAAACGAACCTGAAGGTTTGGCAACACCAGCACGCCTGCGGTTCCGACCATTGATCCAGACAGGGCATCCCCACGCCGCTTAATCGCTCGAATAATGAGCAATCATCCTCGGTTTGCTGGAAAGCACAAGCAACCCCAACGTCCAACGCAGGATAAGCACTTCGCACAACCCGCCGTGCTGTTTCGCGATACCCGTCCCGCTTAATCCGGTGGGCATTTATTACTATCAACGGCTATGCATTTGCCTGAGCATCGCCAACCAGATGACTATCCGTATCGCTCTACTCCTTCTCGCCTGCCTGCCCGGCCTGGCGCTTGCTGAGCAATTCATCTGCCGGGTGATGACCATTAGCGAAGGCGACACCTTTAGCTGCCTGACCACCGAGAACAAACGGCTGCGGGTGCGCCTGGCGGAAATCGACGCGCCGGAAAGAAAACAGCCCTATGGCGCCGAAGCCAAACAGGCCCTGTCTGAACTGGTGCTGGAAAAGCAGGTGGTCCTGCATGTGCAAGAAGTCGATCGCTACGGCAGAACGCTGGCACGCGCGTTCGTCGGCGGCATTGACGTGAATCACACCCTGGTCGCACAGGGCGCCGCCTGGGCCTATACCAAACAGCTGAAGGACCACCGGCTCAAGGATGCCGAGACCCTGGCCAGAAACATGGGCAAAGGCCTCTGGCAGCTTCCCGCCGAAGCCATAGTCGCGCCCTGGGATTGGCGCTACGCCGGCAGAATTGCGGCACCGCAAAAAGCCAAGCCAAGTCGAACGGCGTCGTTCTCCCAGTTTGGTGGCGGCTAACGGATGGGCTTAGGTGGTGCCGGAGACAGGAATCGAACCTGCGACCTTCGCGTTACGAGTGCGCAAACCTGCCTTCCCAAGCCATTGATTTCAATCACAAAAAATCAAATAAACACTTATAAAACAGAAGCTTGCAGGGTTATCAGTATCTCCTGTTAGAACCAGTTATAGACAACACTACCAGTAAAAGTCTGCACTCAAGTGGACAAGATTTGGACACGATTCCGGCGATGACAAGCGATTTTGCTTGCGTTGACAGCGCATCGTTAGGGCCAATTATAATTGGCCAACTGAAAGCCTCGCAGAGTGGCGCGAACCCGAGAAATCCGTCATGGGGAGCGGGCCTAGAGACTTTCAGAGCGAGCATGACGGTTGAGTTTGCCACTGAAACCGTGTGGATAAGGCAAACAAAAGCGACTTGAGATTTAGCGCGGGCTAGCCCCCGTGGAGAAGAGCCAAGGCAGAGTATCGAGAAACCTCTGCTGCCAGGGCTGAGAGTAAGGTGTTGTTCAACCTCTCCCAGCTACGCCGGTCTCTTCGTAAAAAACACGAACAGCCGTGAACCATCCCGCGTTCGAAGGGAAGGCAGAAACCGGATCACACACCTCTCTCAGATGCGATCAGCAGCAGTGCTGCGGTCGCTGTTAGAGGTGTAACGATCATGGCATTAGCCGAACTTTCCCTTATCAGCTTCTTGACCCCTCTCTACCCGCCAACACTGACCGTTCGACAAGTGAGTGAAATCACCAGCGAGAACGAGCAAACGATTCGCAACGCGATCAGTCAGGGCAAATACCCAATCCCGTCTTTCAAGCTCGGCAGTAAGCGACTCTTTCGCCTGCTTGATGTTGCGACCTACATCGACGGCTTATGCGCCATAGACCCCAGCAACCCGATCAACCGTCGCCGTAAACGGGGGCGACCAACAAAAGTACAGCAGCAGGCCATGATGCTGAGCGGCACGCCGATTGCGGGATCAGCTCTTAACAACATCAATCAGGGGTAAACCATGCCCCTTGATCAGCCAGCACAGCCCCCGCGCGCGCGCATAGCAACACTGAGCCAAGGCATTCGGTTGCTCGAGCAAAAATGCTCTGCCCAGAACGCACCTAACCCGACAGCACAAAAGCATTGTGTGCGTGAGAAATCAGCTCCCCTATTCCTACCCGGGCTGGAGGATTTCATGCGGGCAATGCCAAATCACATCGCTCGCTCCAGCTTATTCGCGCCATTAGCACGCGGAAGAAAAATACAACACAAGAACACTGTGCTCGTAAGCCGAAGAGATGCGCTCATCAAGTACTCAGGCGAGCAGCTGGATGAAGCCAAATCTGATGTTTGGCTACACGCAATGCACGAAGCAATTAAGCACGGCCCGCTAGGAGAAACCGTAACCCTCAATAGGGCTACGTTTTTACGCGCCATTGGCCGGGATACTGGTTCATCGCAGTACACCTGGTTACACCAGGCAATGTTGGAACTCAGTTTTGGAATGATCACCATCGAGGCGACGAAAGCTGGGGTCAACAAGCTACAGATAGGCCGAACAAGAGCATTGCACTTGATCGAGGGGTTCGATTTCGACGATGAACTAGAGGCGTATACGTACCGGATTGATCCTCGATGGGGGGAGCTGTATAGCAACAGAGAATTTGCCCTGATCCATTGGGACAAGCGATTACAGATTTCTCAAGGTCAAGATATGGCCAAAGCGATTCAGCGGTTAGTCGCAACGTCGGCAGACATAGAACAACGTTATTCACTCGACTGGCTCAAAGCAAAACTGCTGTACACAAGCCCCGTCCGAAAATTCAGGGGCGCACTACTGTCAGCCCTAGAAGAGCTTGAACGACTCGAAATCATTGCTGACGCCCGCCTGGAACATAGCACCAAAGGGAAAGAGCAGGCCCACTGGCAAAAGCTAGTGCATAAGCCGAAAAAGTCATCGGCATAGCGTTCCGCCTGTATCGGCATAGCATTCCGGTTTATCGGCATTGGCTTCCGCCTTATCGGCATAGCATTCCGCTTCATTAACCAGGAGTACCGGGAGACTAAGGCGGCAGAGGGGCTAAACGCTTTCTACCTTCTCTTTATCTTTAATCTACCCCGCCATTGCTGACCTAAGCCAAAAGCCCTGAAGTGAGCCACACCTTGTCAAAAACAACGCAGCGCCCGTAAGGTCAGTATGGAAGCCCGTCTAAGCGGCGCAGGCCGATAAAGCTGGCCTGCCCTGGCCTACGGCCACCCTGCGGGCGCTAAGACCCGGATAAATCACGCTCGGCCAAAAAGCCGGCCGACCGCTCAACCGGGCGCGTGTGCGCGCTAGGCTTTGCATCATCGAATTCCGACAGGACATCTATAGAGATGTTTATCAGGTCATGAAACCCGCCACCTGTGGAGCAGAACCAATGCCACCCATGCACAACCCTCCGCACCCCGGCGAAGCGCTACGTGAAGACATCCTGCCAGCCTTGAAACTATCAACCCAGAGCCTAGCTAAGCGCCTGGGCTGTCCACTGAGTCAACTTACGCCTGTTTTACAGTGCATTGCACCAGTAACCAACGAACTCGCTGCACAGCTCGAATTAGCAGGCCTAGGCAGAGCCGACCAATGGATAGCCCAGCAAGCTGCTTATGATCTTTGGCAGGAGCAACAAAAAAGCTCTCAAAATGAGAGCTTTTAAGTAATTTACAAACGGCGCGACTCGCAGTTAGATCGGCCTAGCCTCATTGGGGCATCGAAGCTTGTTAAACAAGAGAAAAGCCAACGCAACATAGAATGCAAAAACACTCAGCAATTCGCTCAACGCCCCCCCCTTGGCCACATCAACACAAGACTGCAAAACGACTATCCACGTTACAAGCAAGCAAATACTCAGCAGAAAACAATTCGCTGTTTGCGCAGCTATTCTCTCAGAGCTCAATGCAACACGAAAAAAACTGATGCTTTTATGCGCCAGAGTAGCCACTAAGAATGTTGCCGCTAAGGCGACGAAAAATGCAGACAAGGCCATACTCCCTCCTAGCTCCGTGAAACTTTATTAAAACGCGATGCAGTTAACTGTCTATACGCGGCCATAGGGATACCAGCAGCTCTTGCAGTTTTACCTGGGTTTTGGCTTGCCCACCTTGCATTACTTTCCTTTTGACGCCGAGCAGCGCGCATATCAGAGAGGGTTTTCCCCGAAGAAATATCTTTTGCACCAATCAGTCCGCCTTTAGCCTTGCTGTAAACTGCGCCCGCAGCACCTAAAGTACTAATCGCGACACCACCACCTAAAGCAGACGCAACAGAGTTAACTTGTGCAAGCAGGAGCGATCCAATAACGCAAATAGCTGCTGCCGGCACAATGTCACTTACTTGCGGATCAAGCCTTATTGCCGCGCCACCTTCCAGAAGATACATTTCAAGCACAGCCATAACTAGTTTTATACACGCACCTGCAAGCACAACTACAAATCCATAATTTAGCGCCTGCCCCAGCCAACTCTCAAAAAATCGCTTCGTTGAATCAAACATTAGCAAAACTATAAATATCGGGCCAAGGGCAAGCAAAATAGCCAACATAAACTTAGACAGACACAAAAGAAATGCCGCGTAAGCCGTCAGAGCTAAGCCAACAACCCAAACCGCAATTGCACAAAGAATCAATCCAACATGCGGGATAGTAGAAGCAGTACCTTTGGCCCAGAACGCACTTCCTAGCGAATACATTTGCGACATTAGGCCATCGAGATATGACGCAGATCCCGAACCAGCAGCTCCTTGAACTACGATCGCTGCAAGTGCCTCTGGAAAACGCCAAATAAAATCGACTACAGCACTGTTGTAATAGCCTACGTTTAGAGCTATTCCCGTGATGATGGAAAGCCGCACCACCCTCCATGCAAAGTCCGTAACCGGTTCCTCAATCATTCCTCGCATCATCATGAAGCCATGGATAATAAAATAGAGAACCAACAATTGCGCAGTCACTGCCCCAAACGAACCTATTACACCAGCGACGACGTCACTGACATATACCCCCAGAGCATTATCTAGCTCGGAGAATATTCGATTAAAAAATCCAAATTCAGCATCGTCCATTTCGCTACCATCCTTTACGCTTAACGAATTCAGCAGCATCCCTGCCCATGGCTGCGGATACTTTTAAGCATTCAGAATCATTAGGCGCATCTGTGCAAAACCGCTTCAGGTATTCTTGCTGAGTGTATGCCTTTCCATCCAAAATGATTTTTGATGGATTATCAACATACGGAGCACCCTCATTGCAACCCATGAGCAACAGTGACACCATTGCTAAAAGCATAATCCCTTTCATACTTACCAGCCCTCACGCTTAACAAACTCACCAGCTTTAATTGCAACTTCTCTGGATTGCTGATCCAGCACCTCGCGCTGGCCAGAATGCAACTGTGCCAATAGTGCAATTTTGTTCTGCTCGTTCTGCAGTAGCATTTGCTCGCCCTGTATTCTGGCTTGCAAATCCTGGATATCCTTAAGTTCCACAGCACCATCTACTTTTTCCAACAGCTCGTTCAAAGACCTAAACCTGGCACTGACTTGGTTGTACCCATGTTCGCTCAGCGACAGGCTCAAAGCATTCTGACGCTGTGAATCCTGATACACGCGCACAGCGTCACCATCCATTGACAATCCAGTTTCTTCCGCCCCAAAAATCTGCGCCGCATCAAGTACTGCACTGTAATCTGTCTCCCCCATTACAGATTGCCACTCACCCGCGAGATACCCGTAATCGCTTCTAGATAAACTGCCCATACCACGACTGCCATTCATGCTGTTATGCGTATCCTGCATCTGCTGGTATTGCTGAACCAGCTGTTCATATTGGGCCTGCATTTCAGCAATTTCCTTTCCCCACTGCACAACGGTTTGCGCAAACTCCGCCACTCGCATGCCATTGGACACTCCATCTATAACGGGTATCCCAGCGCTGGCCGCTTGATGGCCTACCAAAGCCGTAAAGACCAGACCACCACCCAAACCCCTTATTAGTAATTTAGCTAAAGCATTCATAATTAACTATCCATAAAAATTAATCTCACACAGCAGTTAAACAGCAAATATAAATTACTTCCACCCCACTTGGACAAAAGGATTCCAGGGGGGGCACATGAAACAACCGCACACAATAACGCTGCTAAAACTTTAGTCTCTTGGACACACCCTGAAAGCGCTTTATATCTGTATTACTTCTGCATCGTTTCTGTATTCTTTCTGTATCCCCACGCATCCTTTCTGTATCCCTTCTGTATCCCCATGCATCCTTCCTGAATTCCTTTTGTATTCTTTTTGTATCGCATCTGCCTACACATCAAAGATGAGAAAATTTACTAGTGCAGGATAGGTCGGCGAGCGGCAATCCTGACATAATTACTAGACTGGCCACTGACACCTGCTTACAAGCGGACAACTCTATGCGGACTGATCAAATTTTCGCGTCCGCGAAAATCTTGCGCATATTTATGTTTTTTCGCATTGCGAAAACTAAACTTGGCAAACAACCTAGTCTCAGGCATACGCCTGCTGGTCAACATTCAAGGAGGGGACCAATGACCCAGGAAGAGAACGATCACCTCTTTACCCGGCTGCTAACCGAGTACCGAGAGCTATTTGCAGACATGGACAAGCTAAATCGGACGATCTGGTTTGCAACCAACGAAGAGAATGAGCTGATGTCATTCATCGTCGTGCCTGGGGAGACTGCTGATGAGGCTATAGAGCGCTATAAGGTCAAGCTGCTGGCCATCGCTGCCGCTTTGGAGTCCCTGCCATGTGCTTCCACCGAGCAGTGCAACATTGCCGAGATTCGCCACACGGCCACCCGCGTGAGCGTCGCCTGGCCCGCTGAGAAAGCTACCCCCGAAGGGGAAGACTATCTTTCTGGCCTTGCCCGCATGGGGCCAGGTGAGTATTCACAACACATCAACGAGCTGTACAAGCAAACGCTAGAAGACCTGCGCTCGGAAGGTGCGATCTGAAAAATGCAGAGGCGGTCTCGGCTCAGGACATGGTTATCATGCATCTGTGATTTTCGCGGACGCGAAAAATTATGACTCCCGAGTCACCGCACCATTTTCGCGGACGCGAAAATCTCTGCGCAGAGAATCGAACCTGCATCATTGACGACCTACCGCGGTAAATCCCTAGCACAGTCATAGCATCGGCTTTAAATGCACCTCCGCCTGCACAAGGTCAACTTCCCCCCTAAGCGAAGGTATGATCGGGCACAAACTACCTGCTACCGATCAAGGACGACCCTGATGGAAAGTACTCTCCCTGCTCTACTGGAAAACAACCTAGGCTTTGCCCTTGCTACAGGATTTATCACACTGCTGGGACTCTCGATCAAAATCCTTAAAGGAGCTTTTGACTTTCATTACGAGTACTTCACTCGACGGCACTTGCGCCGCATGACAGATCTTCTTCCTCAAGTAGATCCAGACAGCTTGCTGCATCATTTTCTCAAGCAAGCCATCAGCATTGAAGTGTTCAAAATCGCTTCTGGGCTGAAAACCACAAATCTCTATGCCGCAGCCCTGATGCACCTGTGCAAGTTCAAACGAATATCACCTAACCGGGTAAAACACTTCGTACGACACATAGAGCTTCGCCCAGATGGTCATGTAACTCTCTCGGTCAAGACCATAGACAAGGTGGCTGCTTACTACTCCGTCACTGCAGCAGCCGTTATTTTCATTTTCGGGAGCTATGCGTTCGTTACCAGCCTTGCCATAAACGAGAAATATGGCTGGATTGCCGGTGCAGTAATGTTTCTGATTTGTAGCTTTGCAGTGCGATTCTTCCTAAAGGACTGGCGCAATTATCAGGAGGTCAAACGTATTCAACGCGACCTGCTCGCCAACCCAATACCAATTTGTGAAGAGTGCCAAGCCGTTGCAGGCCGCCCAACCTCTCAGGCAGAAACGGCAGACCAAGCAGAGATCCACCCAGTAAATAGCCCCGGTCATACCGCGGTTTCTGTCACTCACTCTGCTGCGCAAACACCTCATCCAATTGCAGTGCCTTCCGCTGTTGCTGATCCGTCATCGGCCTGAAGGAGCAACACCCAAAGTCTGGACAAACATAACCTAGTGGGCCTGATTAGACAGCGAGCCAAATAGCCGGCATTATCAGCTCACGCAATGAGCCGAATAAGCTCGCTAATCGGCTCACAGACGAGCAAGCCCATGAATGACCCCTTCTGGATCTGGCAGCAGCCCGACTGGCCAAACTTCACCTGGCAAGCCGAACCGCTTGCCCCGCTGCTGCGCGCCTGCACGCTGGCCCAGGGGCGCTTGCTCGGCATGCTCGGTGCTGTCGGTGGTGATACCGAGGCGCAGAGCAGCCTGGATGCCCTGCTACAGAACATCGTCACCTCATCTGCTATCGAGGGTGAGCAGCTGAATGTCGGCTCGGTACGCTCCTCCCTGGCAAGGCGTTTGGGGATCAGCGAAGAAGGCCAAGTCAGCGCACGCTCCGAAGGCCTGGCGGAATTGCTGCTCGATGCCACCAGCGCACACCAACAGCCGCTTGACCAACAGAGACTATATCGCTGGCACTGCTGGCTGTTCCCTAGTAACGATAACCTGCTGGCTCGCCCATTACGGGTTGGCATGCTACGCGGCGAAGAGCCCATGCAGGTTGTTTCCGGCAGAGTCGACCGCCCCACCGTGCATTTTGAAGCCCCACCGCGAGCGGGGCTAGAAAAACAGCTCGCAGATTTCCTTACCTGGTTCGAAAGCAGCCGCAACGATACCGGTCTCGACCCGTTATTGCGTGCCGGCATTGCCCATTTCTGGTTCGTCACCCTGCACCCATTCGACGACGGCAACGGTCGCCTTACCCGCGCCATTACCGACATGGCACTAGCCCAGGGCGAGCAGCAAGCTATCCGCTTTTACGCCATGTCTGCGAGTATTCTCGACGACCGCGCTGGCTATTACCGCATCCTCGAAGCCAACCAGAAAGGCAGCCTGGATATCACCTCCTGGCTGCTGTGGTTCCTTGACACATTGCTCAAAAGCTTGCAGCAAGCCCTCGCCCGCATCGAACGGGTGCTGGCCAAGGCGCGTTTCTGGCAGACGCACCGCAACCAGGCCCTGTCTGCCGAACAAGTCAAAGTACTCAATCGCCTACTAGATGGCGGTGAACGCGGTTTCGAGGACGGTATCAGCGCCGCTCAATACCAAGCCGTAGCAAAGGTTTCCAAAGCTACCGCAACCCGGCACTTGGGCGACCTTATCGAGAAAGGCTGCATTGTTCGCTTGCCTGGCGGCGGCCGTAGCACGCGCTACCAGGTCGTAACGGCCTAACCCGCTAACGCCACAATACTGTCGTGCCATTACGCTGAATATCGGTCTATCCGGCTAATGCAGGAGCTGAACTTTAAATACACCTATATTTCAAGTCTATAAATGAAGCAATCATCCTTACAATTTGAATATGCAGTTTCATTATAGCTAGCAACTTCCGCATAGCATACCTGCACCCCAGGATTATCTATAGCTGCCAATCCAGCCCCTACAGTAGATAATTTGTTATTTAATGGAGCGAGGACAACATTGCAATCGCTTCTAGCTTCAATGATATTTTTTAAATCTATCCTGACCTCATTGGGATCTCTCAATGAGTGACAGAACACGTTGACCAATTCTGGGGAGTAATAGCCAAGTAGCTTATCAGTAAACTCTTTGTTTCGTTCGTATGAAGACGGTGATATTGACTTGTCTTTATCTCCATAGCCAATGGATATAAAATCTGGTTCTAAATTCTCTATAATCTCTTTTGCCCGCTCGTACTCAAAACCAGACAGCAATATCAAATGCAAGGGACGCTCAGAAATGAAGTCACCCATATACCCTAGAACAGATCTGACTTGTACTACTTCCTCGCTGAGTTGCGTCGACGCTTCTGCAACTCTATAGAATATATATACATCTCCAAGCTTTTCCTTATTCACCTGAAGGTACTTTATGGTGATCAGGAGGCTTTCTCTTGTAAAAGTCGATATATCTACCACCACATTTGGATGGTCTACTTTAGACAAAATAGCTGAGAAATAATCGATTAATGCATCCGCAGTAGTCGTTGGTCGAGAAATATCCAGCTCGTAAGAGTGGACATTGAAATTAGCTGTATACTTCTCTATATGAACGCGGCTTAGATGTTGGTATTTGCTAAAATGAAGCAGGCACAGGCTAGCTATATGAGAGCTTTCGAAGCTGTCATTAACTGACAGGCATCGATCCTCATAGCTTGCACAAACAAGCATACAATCAATCTTTGAGGGTAGTTCGGCTTTAATTTTTCTCGAAATCACAGAGTTTTTCATTTATTCAATCCTCAAAATTTAGTGATTTCTGGATTGCTGCAAATGAAGGCTCGGCCTCCCTCAAGCGAGCGTTAATAAAGGCTCTAGGGTTTTCAATAGCTAGTAATAGATGCTCTGGCGTTACAGACATATGAGCAGCATAGCCGGACGGATCCAACTTAAAGTGGGGGGCCAATCTACGATTCATTGTATAGACCAAGTTTCTACCGGCACCTTCTTTTCTTGCCATTGTCTTTACGGTCAAATAACCCCACTCGATTGCAAGATCCAGAACCTCTTGCACTTCATGTGAAGTTTCCCTCGTCACCATGAAGGAAATAAAGTGACGCTCACTATCAGAGGAGACAAGTTTTTTCTGAAAACACTCCCCAAATGAATTAATAAGCCGCTTTAATCTTTCGACCTTTCTCAAGTTCACAATGCTTTTAGAGTTTTCGTCTGACTTTATCTTATCTAACTCAGACAGAGCATATTCTTCAGACCACTTATAAAGCACTCTGTCCTGCACATCAATCGGGATGTAATTAAAACTATTTGCGCCATGGTTAGCTTGTAGCTCGGAGTACATCCTAGATGCGGATTCCAAGAAAAAACGTACCATGCCCGAGGATAAATCAACTAGTGACCTAAAGCCTGCATAACTATACATATTAGTTTTTTTATCTTTCGCTAATATTTTTAGATATTCAGAGACAGCATATCGACGAACGTCGTCAGATTTCCTACTGGAGACTTTCTCTCCATTGTCCCACCCTAGCTTTATTTTTTGAGCAATATCCGAAAGAGCTTTATCTTGTAGATCATTAGATGGAAAAAAATCAACTGGATCTGTACTCTCAAACCCAGCAACCTCAAGTCTCCGGCGAACTATCTTTTCGACCCTGTCATAATAATTACTATACTGCTTGGACGTGTAAAAAGTATTGATATCTATATCTGCATAGTCATGAGGGCTTTCAATCAATATCCCCTGACTTGTTCTCCAGGTTTTATACTTCTTTTGCACCGAAACTTTTAGACAGATATCGTTAGTTGTTCTATATGATACCCAATCATTCAATATCTGCTGCATACGCAACGGAAGATTGTCTGCGTCATCCAACATCAAAAATATCGGCCCGCCTGGTGAAAGGCTTAGCTCTTTAGTCAGCCTTATGTAAGGCAAAAAGAAATCATCATAGCTAAAAATAGCCCCTTCGTAAGGAATCATATCTTTGATGAAAGAAAGTTTTCCAACATACGTTTTGGCTGCAGCGCGCTCGCGCGAAAAAAGACGAGGAAGATACCTCAGATCATTATTGCTGTCTGAACTGTCAATAAGGCTGCCAGATGAAACTGTTAAATCAATAACATCCTTAATATACTTCCGGATTTCAGGGTTATCTTTATATTCATCAGAGCCAAACAAATTAGCCACTGAGAATGCAATGTGGTAAGTCGCATTTAGTATCAACAAATGTTCCGCTAGCAGCCAATACGGTGCCCCGTCCAGGCGTTCAAGTTCGGCTAGACAGTAATTGGCTGTTTTGATTGGCACATGCACTGAGAAATGCTTAAGTTCGGATACTGTGCTTACCTCACGAGCAGCGAGCTGTACTAAAGGCTCCAAATAACGCAACATCATACTTTTTCCGGTACCTCTAGCCCCTTGAATGAAAGTATGCTCTTGCGCAAGTATCCTAGGAAAATCAGAGAACACATCAACAAACAGGCTTGCGATGTTGTCTGGAGTCAAAGTCTCTGGTGTTTTTATCGAGAAAGGATTCATTTTCTCTCCTTAGGAACGCCAGTGATTTTCTGTTTTAGAGCTCGCCCACACCAGTGTGGATGAGACCTTTTAAAAGAAAATCCACTTGCCGGATAACCCTCTTCTTGCAACTCAAAAACTTCGGATTCAAGCGAATCACCCAAACAGCCATCACTAGTAATATCGTAAATTACGATGCTAGCTCTAATCTGATTTATATGTACAACCTCAATCATATGCGGCTTGCAATAAAGAAGCTCACAGTACATCTTCTCTAGTCGCTCATTGATCTCATCAATGAGGAAGCGGCGTATGGGTTTGTCCTTCCCAATATCCTTTCCAAATTTTTGCGTTGCGGTACTTTTCGACAGCTCGAAATCTATATTTATTCGCCTACTTCTTATATCAACGTCAACGCTAGTTATAGCGGCCGCATACTGGTGATATATTTCACTTTTTTCTGGTAACTTATCTTGCATGATGTGATACGCAGAAGCTCGACTCCTGTCTTCACAAATCTCATCTGCAAAGCGAACAATTGAAGCTATTAGCTTCGACCTATACGATTTCCCACCATAGGTAGCATGCTGTTTTAGCAAAGAAAATGTATCTTTAGATATCTTTCCACTTGCGTCTCTAAACTTACCGCCATGAGCCTGAGCTATATCAGCAATAGGCTTCGCCTCAAACCTGTCAGGAATCTCAGTCTTAAAATTTGTCTCTAATATCTTCTGGGGATGTTTCTCGTGCCCTTGACGTCCTTCAATATTGCCCGCATCGTGCATCAAAATAGACACTAGCATAATAAAAACTTCGTACGGGGTTAGCGCAACTTTTAAACTGCCGCCCGCTTTGTAATCATCAGGAATACCTAGAAGCTTCCCCGCATAACGAATAACACAGTTAAAGTGATCAATGCTATGGTCTGTATATATGCCACCGTCCTCAGCAGAGGTCCCAGCACCTATATATGGATATACTTTATCTGCGAGATACTCTTTTATTCTCCAGTACTTATCAAAGTAGTTGTTGCCGCCATTAGGGAATGCCGTAGTATCACTCTGTCGTTCTTGAAACCAAGCTTCGATAGGCTCAAGTGAGCTTTTATTAAGATTCACTCTACGCCCCTTATATTTGCGAAACCAAGGAACTAAAAATGGCTTTTGCAAGCAATGGAGGCACTGCATTACCTACTTGCTGTTGCTGAAAACCAATAGACCCTTTAAATACAAAATCATCTGGAAAGGACTGTAACCTGGCAGCCTCACGAACAGAGAGCCCTCTATGCTGTGTAGGATGTATCAGCATATTTTTCCTATAATTGCCAATCACAATAGATGGCTCATCAGCGCGCAGCCTGCGATAAATACCTGTATGACACCTTGATTTATCGGCATAGTTGTTCATCAGGTGATTGGGAATATCTTCCCAGTTCCCTCCCTGAGGAATATGAGTGTAGCGCTCTATAATTATGTCATTATTTTTCGTGACCAAGTGATTGCTGCAACTTGTCATCTGGCCGCGAAGCTTTCTAGTATAAGAATTTGAAGCTGCCTTGGCGTATGGCAAATGGCAAATTGAAGCGCCATTTTCTAAAACGGGTAAATCTTCCAGCGCCATTTCAACTGTTATAGGCTTGTGATGTGTTTGCTTCGGGAATTTGTATGAGATTCCATGACGCGACCCCACGATAAAGAAACGCGCTCTTTTTTGAGGGACGCCATAGTCGGCAGCGTGTAGAAGTTCTGAGCTAACGGTGTACCCCAGCTTTTCAAATTCCACCATTATTTGATCTACAAAAATGCCGCCTTCTGTTTCTAGAATCCCACGAACATTTTCAAATACAATCCAGTCCGGGTTGTAACCTTTAACAACCCTTACAAATTGCTCAAATAACCAATTATTGTCATTCTCTGCAGAGCGAGTTCGTTGATTAGATGTTGAGAACCCCTGACAGGGCGGCCCCCCAAAGACAATCAAGCCATTCTTTTGCGTTTTACCCAAGTCAAATGGCGTGAAACTTCGTATATCGTTGACGAATATTCCGTGCTTTGGCTTGTGATTGTGCACGTAGGTGTCTGCCGCATAATGATCAGCTTCTACTACCACCTGTACGTCTATACCCGCCATCCTGGCACCGAGAGACATCCCGCCAGCCCCCGAAAAAAGGTCAACACCTATCATTTTACTATCCACAACTATTTATTAGAGGCAATGCAACCTAAGGTCCCCTGCCTATCGCGTCCTTCATGAGCAAAATCTGTAGGTGACTAAACCCTGACTGTCCGCAGTAAAAACAGCACGTTTTCGGCACAGTAATCAACCAGCATAGATTACCCTAAATCATGCTTCGAGCCAGTAACCACAATGCTTTCACGTCGAGGTCCTCAAACGGACGACGCACGATTTCAGCGTGTTAGGTTGTCCTTAATCGGCCGGTTCGAGGCCTAAAAGCAGGTGCGTCTCACTACCGGAAGGTTTTCATAAACGGCTCCTTAGTACAGTGCCTGGCTTGTACAGACTTCGCTAAATTACGCTCAACCCGCTCTACAACGCCTACTTTTAGCTGACTGTACCTGCGCTAAGCCACGTACATTTTCACTGGGCTTGCAGCGTTTCCTTAGCTCAATTTCTTTGCCAGGTCCTCTGCTCGAGGATGGTAATAACGCATAAGCATGCGGGTATCCTTGTGGCCTGTGATCTTGGTCAGCTCATGAAGCGGAAAAATATCAGCCATCCTTGAGGTAGCCTCATGGCGCAAGTCATGGAAGCGAAGATCTGTCAGATACCGCGCATCAGGTTCTCTCCCAGTCCCTTTACACTCTTTCAGATATACCGAGCGGGCACGCTTGAGGGCACGATCAAAAGCCTGAGTAACGGTGTCTTCGCGAACATCAAAAACCCTTCCTACCGCAGTACCGTTCTCCCCCTGAGCAGACTCCAGCGCCGCAACAGCCTTGGATGAGAGCGGAACATCACGCGAATTGCCATTCTTAGTACTGGGGAGGTGGGCCACCCTCCGCTTGAGGTCGATGTGTTCCCAACGCAGCGACACAATTTCGCCACGGCGCATGGCTGTCTCAATCGCCAGGCGAACAATGGCCGGCAGAATATCCGACCCCGTAGCCGCCAGAATCCTCTCTATCTCATCCTCTACACAACGCTCAGCACCGGGGGCGTCAGCAGCGGAAGAAGACGCCAGGGTAGCGATACGCCGCGTTCTGGCATTGCTGACCTGGGGCTTCCGAATCAACTCAACAGGATTGAGCAAGCCCTCCATACCCCACTCCTTACGAGCGATGGTGAACACATGCGAGAGCACTGCAAGGCGACGCAATACCGTGGCTGACTTATGGGTTTTCAACCACTCATCCCGCAGCTTGGCCACGTCAGCGCTGCGCACCGCAGCCAAAGAGCGACGAGCTAAATCGGTAGCCTTCCAGATCACAATAACTGAGCGCTCCTGGACAGCACCTTTTTTGAGTGCAGAAATCTCCCGCTCGTAACGCTCAAAAGCCTCTGATAGCGACGTAGCTTCGGCCTCAACACGACTGACAAAGACTCCTCGATCAATCTCTGACTCGACCTGGCGCGCCCAAGCCTCTGCCTCCGCGCGGGTGGGAAGCGTTTTGACTTGCGCAGGAAAGCCTTTGCGGTTGATACGAGCCTGCCATTGCAGCTCGCCACGCTTACGGAAAGATGCCATCGACTGCCCTCTAGATCAGGTGGACAGAGTAATGCCAGATGGACAAAATTTGGACAATAAATCGAAAATCAGCTCAATAAAAAAGGCCCGCATCGCTGCTAGCCTTTATTTTAATGGTGCCGGAGATAGGAATCGAACCTACGACCTTCGCGTTACGAGTGCGCTGCTCTACCGACTGAGCTACACCGGCAAGATGTTGCTTAAGTCGCGCAGCGCACCAGCAGCAAAGCGACTCAAGCTGTCATCCAAGCCTAGCTGAATGCCGTACGCCTCACTGACTTTGCGCTGCAATGAAGCGTAACGGTGATTACTTGCTCGGCAGTTCGATACGGTCTTCGTGGATCACGATGCGACCCTGCTTGTACAAGCCGCCGATGGCTTTCTTGAAGTTGCCCTTGCTGACTCGAAACAGCCCGGCAATTTCTTCAGGCGAACTTTTGTCATTTACCTTGAGTACGCCATCGTGCTCGCGCAACTTGGCCAGAATCTGCTCACCCAGACTGCTGGCGGCTTCCTGACCAACCGGCTGCAGGCTCAGGCTGATTTTGCCGTCGGCGCGCACTTCCTTGATAAAGCCTTTCTCCTGCATGCCGCTGCGCACGAACTTGAACAGCTCATTCTTGTGGATCAGCCCCCAGTGCTTGCCATTGATAATGGCCTTGAAGCCCATATCGGTGGACTCGGCCACCAGCAGATCGACTTCCTCGCCTGCCGTGTAGTTGGCCGGCACGTTGTCCAGGTAGCGGTCCAGGCGTGCGGTGGCGGTGATGCGTTTGCTGCGCTTGTCGAGAAACACATGCACCACGCAGTAATCACCGATCTGCAAGGGGCGTTTTTCTTCGGAGTGCGGCAACAACAAATCTTTCGGCAAACCCCAATCAAGGAATAAGCCCACCCGGTTTATATCCACAACTTTCAAACTGGCAAATTCGCCCACCTGAACTTTTGGTTTTTCCGTGGTGGCAATCAATTTGTCTTCACTGTCCAAGTAAATAAAGACGTTGAGCCAGTCTTCCACTTCACTTGGGGTATCGCTCGGGATATAGCGCTTGGGCAATAGAATCTCGCCATCCGCGCCGCCATCCAGATACAGGCCGAAGTCGGTGTGCTTCACGACCTGCAAACTATTCATTCGTCCAATTACAGCCATGATGCCCTACCCTCATTACCAGGCCGGCATTCTAGCCGACTCGCCTGTTAATTTCTCGGCCTACCGGCCATCGAACGGCGCCAGCCTGATGGCCTGCGGGGCAATCCGACCGATGGCCCAGATCGCGAGACACGGCCTCAACACGAATTATCTATTCTTATTAAAACAATCACTTACTGGCATATCTGCTAATTACTCGGGCTATTTACAGAATAATCTATCTGCATATCGCTACATCCGGGCTTTATTTATCAAGCAATTGTCAAGCATTTCGAGTATTATGCGCGGCCAAATTAATTTTTGAGTAGGTTAATGGCCGTCATGCGCGTAAAAGCATCCAACAGCAAACCCAAGCCGGCTCCTGCCGTGGAAACCAGCGCCTCGATCGACGCACAGATCGAAGCCTTCCTGAAATCCGGCGGGGAAATTCAGCAAATTGCCAAAGGCGTCAGCGGCCAGGTGTACGGCACCACCAAGCAGATCACCATCGGTAAAAAGTAACGCTTTCTGGCCATGCAGCGCTTTGCTCGCAATGACAAGGCGCTGGCCAGTGCATAACCCCTCTCCATCCCCCGCTTCCCACCTCCTCACGACATAAGTTGTTTTACCCTTTTGCGCCCCAGCCACTGGCGCTTAGCACAACCTTGTTTCAGAATCATGTCAGTCCGCATCTTGCGGCTGATTTCGGCATTGCCGCTGCTGAACGATGGCAATCGCCCCAGGAGTACCCGTGCGCGTTACCTGCAATTGGCTGCGACACCCTTCCAGCACCCTGCTTACCCTCGGTTTGTTATTACTCGCCCTGCCATTGCTCAGCCGCTACGCGCTGGGCTGGTCGCACGCCTATGGCTATCTGTCTGACCTGGCAATCGGCAGTCTGCTGCTGGTTGTTCTGTACCAACGTTCCTGGCTGCTGAGCATTCCTCTGCTGCTGACCTGGTGCATCTTTACCCTGAGCACCGCCGAGCTGGTCAATGCGGTGGGGCGCATGCCGGAACCGGCCGACCTGCAATATCTGGGCGATGCGCAGTTCGTCAGCCATTCGACCCAGGGCAGCGGCTTAAGCCAGCCGCTACTGGCTATAGCCATGGCCGTGCTGGTAGCGCTTTACCTGGGCCTGCGCAGCTTGCAGATACCACGCCGCGCCGCCCCGTTTGCACGCACCTGGCTGCTTCTACCGCTGGCACTGTTTGCCGTGCACAGCGTCGGCCAGCAATTCAAACCCAGCGAAGCCGACCAATGGCTGCAGTTCAACCTGCCGCACAAGCTGCTGGCGGAAAGCACCAATAGCAGCCAGCAATATCTGGCCGACTGGCTGGCGGGTGATGAGCCCAGCAGCCCGCCCGATATCAGCGGCCTGAACCAACTCGACCTGAGCGGCACGCCGCTGCTCAAGCAAGCCGGCAGCGCCCGCAACGTCCTGATCATCACCCTGGAAGGCGTAACCGGCGCCTACCTGCAAGCCAGCCGTCAGGCCATCGGCAGCAGCTACGCGCAAGACCCAATGCCGCGCCTGAGCCAGTGGGCCGAACGCGGCATGCTCACTACCGATTACGTGCTGCATAACCATCAAACCATCCGCGGGCTCTACGCCATGCTTTGCGGTGATTACGAAAAACTCGACTCCGGCACGCCAAAGGGCGTTGAACTGCTCAACAACCAGGCGCGCAGCGAGCAATGCCTGCCCGCGCAATTACGCGAACGCGGCCTCAGCACGCACTTCCTGCAAGGTGCCGGGCTGCGCTTTATGGCCAAAGACCAGATCATGCCGCAGATGGGTTTCGACAAGACCCTAGGCCGCGACTGGTTCAAGAACAAGCCCTATCTCGAATTCCCCTGGGGCATGGACGACAAGGCCTACTTCGAAGGCGCCTTGGGTTACGTGCAACAGCTGCGCAAGAAGCGCCAACCCTGGATGCTGACCCTGCTGACCGTGGGCACTCACCAACCCTACTCCGCTCCGCAGGACTACCTGGACCGTCATCCCAACGCCAAACTGGCGGCGATTGCCTACCTGGATGATACCGTCGCCGACTTCCTCACTGCGCTGGAAAAACAGGGCGTGATGAAAGACACCCTGGTGATCGTCACCTCGGATGAATCCCACGGTCTGGAGAACGTACGCCTGGCTTCGGCCTGGGGCTTCAATCTGCTGCTGGCCCCCGAACAGGCACAGCTGCCAGCGCTCAAGCAGGGCGTGTATGGCCATGTCGACCTGACCGCTTCGGTACTCGATTACTTCGCCTTCCCAGTGCCAGCCAATATCGCCGGGCGCTCATTGCTGCGCGATTACGCCACGGGCCGCGAGATCATCTCCTACACCAACGGCCTGCTGCGCCAGCATGACGGACAGGGCACGCTAACCGAGTGCGACTTCCAGAATGTCTGCCGGCGCTATGCCAGCCCTGGCTTTATTGCCGACAGTGCGCGCTACCTGGGCCGCTTCAGCGGCAAACCGGCCCGCCTGATCAGCCAGCAAGCGGCCCTGCTTGACCAATCGCTGAGCAACGGCGGCCAGGCCGAGCAGCGCTACCAGTTCGCCAACCAGCAGCCAATCAAGCTCAAACCCAGCGTCAGTGATGACTGGGCAGACAACCTGGTGGGCGCGCAGTACCTGACCTTGGGTGCAGCTACCCAGACCACCGTGACCCTGAAAATCCGCGCCCTGCGCATGGATAAAAAGGGCGCCACGCTGCAATTGAAAACCAAGGAATACGACCGCAACGTAGCCTTGGCGATCCCCGAGCTGCCACTGCTAACCCGTAACAAGCCCGTCGAAGTCAGCTTCACCTTCGACAACCCGCAAGCGCGCAAGGCGTTTTCCTTCCACCTGCTGGGTCAGGGTCAAGGCTCCATCGAGATTGTTGATTTCAGCGTCAGCAGCACGCCGCTGCAGACCGAGGAAGAACTGCTGGCCGCGCAAGAGGGCCTCGACGAGGTTGCACCTACGCAATAAACCGCTGAGGCACTGACGACCAACCAAGTGTCGTCAGTGCATAGCGTAGCGACGCTCGATAGTCGTGTACTCGCCACTTTCCCGAATCGTTGCCAAGCCCTGATTAAAGCGCTCGCAATGGGCCTGTTGGCGGCAACCTAGCTTGTAGTCGGTAGCCGCGAAAATCGGATAAAGAGTCAGCGGCTGGGTCACATCAACCTGGGTGTACACCTCACGGTTGAAGTAACGCAGGATGCGCATGTCCGTCACCACTACATCCACTCGGCCGCTGTAGAGCATGCGATTGCGGGCAATCTGAAACGCCTCCTCGCGGTAGCGCGGATTGTTTTCGGCCATGGCCTGATACTCACTGCCGAGCAGAAAGCGCGCGCGCTGAAAGGCATTTACCGAGTAGCCCACCAGGTCGCTGATGCGCTGGATATCCAGGTTTCGCGAGCGCAGGGCCACCGCGACATTCTGATAGCGGATATAGGGTTCCGAATAAAAAATAGACCCGCCGCTGCGCTCATTGGTGGTGGCAATGACGTCGATCTGACCCTTGCTCAGCATCAGGTTCAAACGCTCCATTGGCGCGTAGTACGCCACCGGTTCCAACCCGCCGCGCTGCGCGGCAGTCATCACGATGTCGTACTCCAGGCCGCGGGCTTCGTTCTCGAAGATATAGGGCGGTTTGTGCGTGCCAAAGCCTACGCGCAGAGCTTGCGCCGACACGGTCAGGCTGCATGAAAGCAAACAACAGACCCACAACCACTTCATAGCGATACCTGAGTTGGACAAGTGTCCAGCATAGCCGGCTATGGCATGGCTCTGCATTGCTCTATCGCTGAGATCGATCATTCCGAATCGGACATACGCCACGCACCAGCAACCTTCAGCGCAAGGCTGAAAGCCTGGCCGTCCAGCCCGCGCCCTACCGCTGAGCACACATTGCCAACAGTCGTTAAACGAGATTGGCTCTAGCCGCCGTATCGGCAAACACCTCCGGCGACAATGCGGCCGGGCCCTGGTCGTCAAGCAACTCACGGGAATGCTCACCCCCAGGAATGCTGCTATCGATCATGCTGAGCAGCTGCAAGCCTCGTGGCGTCAGCACGAAATTCTCGCCGTTACCGCCCTCCTCTTCCGGCCGTGGTTCGATAAAGCCAGCGCCGAGCAACTGCGACTCGTACTCCGCCGCCTGTGCTTTTAACGCATCCAAGTTATCGGTGTGCTCACCTGCACGCTCAAGCTCCTGCGCGAGCTCCTCGGCATAAGCACGGGGCGCGAAGTTTTTACCGGCGGAACTTTGCACTTCATGCAGCAAGCGCTCGATAAGATCCCAGTTATAAGACATATCGCTCTCTCCCATTCGCGTTGCGCTCAACCCAGTGGCAAGCGCGAGGGCTTCATTGCACGCCGCCCTGTTAAGTTCCGACCCACCCATGCCCGCTTAGGTTCGACCTGAACTTTCCCCACCCAGGCGTACTCAACCGAACACGTCAGCCTGTTCGCCAGCGAGGACATTGCCATGAAGATCACTCTGCCCAGTAAAACCGCTCTGAGCCTTTGCGCTGCCTTCGCTCTATTTGCCCAGAGCACGGCCTACGCCTCCTGTAGTTCTGAGGAGGCGATTGCCAAAGCCGGGCAACTCGCAGCCAAAGTCGCAGAGATCACCAAAAAAGATCCTGCCCGTGCGGAACAGCTGCGCGCAGAACTGAAGGAGACCTCGCCCGAGACCTCCTCTGACGAACTGGAAAACGCTTGCGAAGGCTACGACCAGCGCCTCAAGGAACTGGAAGAAGCCGGCGATGAGATGCAAGACGACCCTAACTAGCCGCCACTCGGCTTGCTCAGCCACTGCCGATCACCCGGATCGATAACGGAGGATTCGTCGCACCTTGGCCACTCCGGTCTAGACTTCAGCCACTTTGTTCAGCCTCTACCGGAGAATTCCCATGCTTAAAGCCGAGTATCAAACCCGCGGCCCCGTTCCTCAGGAAGCAATCGCTGCCGTTGCGCTGCAGCTAGCGGAGCCAGGCGCAGGCCAAGTGCGCATAAAGGTGTTGGCTGCGCCGATCAACCCGTCCGATGTGCTTACCCTGACCGGCGAATACGGCATGCTGCCGCCGCTGCCAGCGATTGGCGGCAACGAAGGGGTTGGCCGGGTAGAAGCGCTCGGCGCCGAAGTCAGCAACCTTAAAGTCGGCCAGATGGTGCTGTTACCGGTTGGCTGCGGCACCTGGGTCAGCCATTTGAATGCGCCGGCCAATAAACTTATTCCCCTGCCGGAAGCCGACCCACAGCAACTGGCGATGCTCACGGTAAACCCGCCAACCGCATCCCTGATGCTCAGTGAATTCGTCGACCTCAAGCCCGGCGATTGGGTGATCCAGAACGCCGCCAACTCCGGCGTCGGCAGCTACCTGATCCAGCTGGCCAAGCTGCGCGGCTTCAAAACCATCAACGTGGTACGCCGTGAGTCGGCAGTGGCCGGCGTTGAGGCCGAAGGCGGTGACGTGGTGCTGGTCGATGGCCCGGACCTGGCCAAGCGCGTACGCGCAGCCACTGGCGGTGCAAACGTGCGTTTGGGTATCGATGCCGTAGGCGGCGAGTCTACCGATCACCTGGCTGCCAGCCTGTGCGAAGGCGGCGTGCTGGTTAACTACGGCATGATGAGCCGCCAGCCGTGTCAGGTATCGCCAGCGTCCTTCGTGTTTCGCGATGTCAGCCTGCGCGGCTTCTGGCTGGCCAAGTGGTTCCAGAACGCCAGCCAGGCCGAGCAGATGAAGGTATTTGGTGAGTTGGTACAGCTGATCGCCAGCGGCAAGCTACACACTCGCGTTGCTGCCACCTATGACGTCAGCGAAATCAAGCAGGCCGTGGCGGCCGCCGCCAGTGGCGAGCGCGATGGCAAGATCCTGATCGTACCGAAGTAAGGATTAAGCGGCAGACGGTGGATAGCCCGCCGTCTTCAGCCGCCTGCAGGCGTATTGATCAACCACAGCACCAGCCCCGCCACGGACAGGTGCAGCAAGACGATCAACCAGAACAGCAGCTGATAACTCAGCTTGCGGTTCTTGTGCCGAATCAGCCGCTGCGCCAGCAACCCGCCTGGCCAGCCACCCAACAACTCATACAGATGCAGGCGCGCCTCGGGCGTGCGCTGCTGGCCCTTGATGGCGAACTGTTTGTCGCGGTAGTAGGCGATAAAGCAGATCAGGCTCATCAGCCCGTAAACCAGCGCTAGCACAGACAGAACATCGACCCCGACCAGCAGCGGCTGAACCCGTTCGTGCCAGAGCTGCGCAACACCCTGCAGTAACGGCGGGTAGCTGGCGTAGTCGCTGACACTCAAGGCCAGGTTGCTGTGCGCGATGCTGCAGGGCTGATCGCTGTAGAGCACCACACCGTCAGGCTGCACGCATTTGTGCACCGCGCCCTGCGCCTGCGCGGCAACAGCCAGCGCGGCGAACAGGCCCATCCGCCACGCCATTGGCTTACTCGGCGGCTGGAGCGCGACGCTTCAGCGGGGCCAGGCCATCCTGGCTGACCAGCACCGGCGCATCGGGTTTCGGCCGGTTGATGGTGTTGCGCTTCGGCGCCTTGGCTGCCGGCTTTTTCGTGGCGAGCTTCTTGCCGGTTTTCGGGTCGATCTTTTTCTTCTTCGGGCCGACTGCTTTGCCGGACGCCTTGAGGTTTTTCGGCCCTTGGTAGATGCCCTTGAGGTCCTTGATATTGCGGCGCTCGAAACGCTGCTTGAGGTAGCGCTCGATGCTCGACATCAGCGCCCAGTCGTTATGGCAGATCAGCGAGATCGCCAGACCTTCAGCGCCGGCACGGCCAGTGCGGCCGATGCGGTGCACGTATTCGTCGCCGGAGCGCGGCATATCGAAGTTGATCACCAAGTCCAGGCCGTCAACATCCAGGCCACGGGCGGCCACGTCGGTGGCCACCAGAATCTTCACCGCACCTTGCTTGAGGCGGTCGATGGCCAGCTTGCGATCTTTCTGGTCCTTCTCGCCATGCAATACAAAGGTCTTGAAGTCGTGGGCAACCAACTTGCCGTACAGGCGGTCAGCCTGGACGCGGGTATTGGTGAAGATGATCGCCTTGTCGTAGGTCTCGTTTTTCAGCAGCCACTCGACCAAGCGCTCTTTATGGTGGTTATGGTCAGCGGTGATGATCTGCTGACGGGTGCCTTCGTTGAGCTGGCTAACGCGGTTGAGCTGCAGGTGCTCAGGCTCTTTCAGCACCTTGCCGACCACTTCGCGCAGCACTGCGCCGCCACTGGTGGCGGAGAACAGCAGGGTCTGACGGTCGGCGTTGCACAGCTCGGACAAACGCTGCACGTCCTCGGCAAAGCCCATGTCGAGCATGCGGTCGGCTTCATCAAGCACCAGCACTTCAACTTCATCGAGCAGCAGGTTGCCGGCGTTGGCGTGCTCGATCAGCCGACCCGGCGTACCGATCAGGATATCCACCTTGCGCAGCATGGCGGCTTGCACCTTGAAGTCTTCACCACCGGTGATCAGCCCGCCCTTGAGGAAGGTGAACTGCGCGAAGCGCTCGACTTCCTTGAGTGTCTGCTGCGCCAGCTCGCGGGTTGGCAGCAGGATCATCGCGCGCACGCTCATGCGTGGCTGGGAAGCGCCATCGCCGAGCAGACGATTGAGCATGGGCAGTACAAAGGCTGCGGTCTTACCGCTGCCGGTTTGCGCGGTAACCCGCAAGTCTTTCCCTTGTAGCGCCAGCGGAATGGCCGCCAACTGCACCGGGGTGGGCTCGACAAATTTCAGCTCGGCCACGGCTTTGAGCAGGCGTTCATGCAGGGCGAATTGGGAAAACACGGGTATACCTCGACAAAAAATCAGCAAAACAGCGGCATAGATTACCGGTTCTGTCGGCTAAAAGCCCGAACGGCCTGGCCAACGGCGTCTGTAGCCTAGCTGGCAGCCCGGCAGCAGGACACTAAAACGGTGCAGAACAAGGCCTCCCGTCAGGCCACTACGCAAGCGCCGCGTCGCGCCGGTAGAATGCGCGCCGCCATTCAATTCCGGATGGCATGGGTTCCCTAACCCCATTCAGCAAAAAGGTTCCGTCATGCTAATTACCGCCCCTCAGCGCCTGCGCAATGCGCTTATGGCCCTGGTGCTGTTCCATATCCTGATCATCATCGCCAGCAACTACTTGGTGCAGCTGCCAATCACCCTGTTCGGCTGGCACACCACCTGGGGCGCATTCAGCTTCCCGTTTATTTTCCTGGCCACCGACCTGACCGTACGCCTGCTCGGCAAACGCACGGCGCGCCTGGTGATCGCCCGAGTGATGCTGCCGGCACTGCTGATTTCCTACATCGTCTCGGTATTGTTCCAGGAAGCCAGCTTTCGCGGCTTCGGCGCACTGCTGGAGTTCAATGAGTTCGTTCTGCGCATCTCCATCGCCAGCTTCCTCGCCTATGTGCTCGGCCAGATCCTCGATATCCAGGTATTTGATCGCCTGCGCCAGCTTTCGCTGTGGTGGGTGGCACCAACCGTGTCGACCATCTTCGGCAACCTGCTGGACACCTATGCGTTCTTCTCCGTAGCGTTCTGGAACAGCAGCAACCCGTTTATGGCCGAGCATTGGGTGGAAATCGCCACAGTCGATTACGGGGTCAAGCTGGTCGTCAGCCTGCTGCTGTTCGTGCCGCTCTACGGCATGCTGCTCAATGCCATACTCCGCGTCATGACCGCCACCACGGCGAAGACGGCCTGAGGAACCTTAGCTTCAGGCCGACCTCCAAGGTTCATCCCCCGCTACGGAGTTCTGCCATGTCCCGTTCGCTGCCCCTGTTATTCGCCGGCCTTGGCCTGGCGCTAACACTCGCCAACGCCGAAGCCGCGCCCAAACATGACAAAGCCCACAAACATGGCGATGACAGCGATGTGCGCGTCGACATACGTGGCCCGAGCATCGACATTGGCCAGGTGCGCATCATCCTTGGCGATAACCGCGACCTGATCGGCCCGGCGCAATCTCTGCCGCCGGGCATCCGCAAGAACCTGGCGCGCGGTAAGCCCCTGCCGCCGGGCATTGCCAAGCGCTTCGACAATCGCCTGCTCGGCCAACTGCCGCGCTACGAAGGCTACGAATGGCAGCAAGTAGGCACCGACGTGGTGCTCGTCACCTTGGCTACGGGACTGATCTACGAGATTCTGCAGAACGTGCTGGACTAGAACCCGCCAGGAAACTTTGCCCCCTATTGCCACTCAACTGATCAGGGCCTCAGCCGAGCCCTGTGTTTGTGACTGGGGGCATCGCATGAAACCCACCCTGATCTACTACGTCGCCGCCAGCCTGGACGGCTATATCGCTCGCCCGGATGGCCGAGTCGATTGGCTGGAATCAATCCAGACCACCGGGGACGACCATGGTTACCACGCCTTCTATGACGGCATCGATGCCCTGCTAATGGGGCGCATGACCTTCGACGCGCTGATGGATTCCGAGGTGGATTGGCCCTACCCCGGTAAGCCCTGCCTGGTATTGACCCGCAACCCGCACGAGCAATTACCGCAGGGTGTGAACATGCGCCACTGCACGCCAATCGAAGCCCTGATGGAACTGGCCGAACAAGGCCATCAACGCATCTGGCTGGTAGGCGGTGGTTCGCTGGCCGGTAACTGCTTCGCCGCCGGTCTGCTCGACGAGCTGATAGTCAGCCTAGTGCCCTATCTGTTGGGCGCCGGTATCCCGATGTTCTCCAGCGGTCTGGAGCGCAGCCTGAGGCTGCACGAACAGCGCAGCTTCAGCAGCGGCGTGGTGCAGCTGCATTATCAGGTGCTGCCGGAAAACCCTGCGGATGCCACCCTATAACCCTTGCCGTGCCTGCTTGATCAGCAGCCGCGCACTGTCCCAGCCGACCAGCAGCACCGCCAGCCAGATCGGCAGATAAGTCAGCCATTGCGCGCTGTCGAACTGCTCGCCAAGAAACAGCAACGCCACCAGAAACAGCAGCACCGGCTCGACGTAACTGAGAATGCCGAACAGGCCCATCGGCAGCAGCCGACTGGCGGCCATCATCGCGGCAAACGCCAGGGAGCTGAGGATCGCCAACCCCGGCAGCAGCCACCACAGCTGCGGCGCCTGGCTGAACAGCTGCGGCGGACTCCACTGCAGCACCAGCCAGATCGCCACCGGAGCCATAAACAGCATCTCGAAGGCAAAGCCGGACAAGGCGTCCAGGCGCATCCAGCGGCGCAGCATGAAATACGGCGGATACCCCAGCACCGTGACCATCACCACCCAGGAGAACGCCTGGGTCAGCCACAGCTCATGAGCGACGCCCAGCAAGGCGCAGAACACTGCCAGACGCTGCAACGGCCGCAGCCGCTCGCCATAGAACACCCGCCCGGCCAGCACCATGGCCAACGGCAGCAGGAAATAGCCCAGCGACACTTCCAGCATGCGCCCGGCCAGCGGCGCCCAGACAAACAGCGCCCACTGAATACCCATCAGCAGCGCAGCCAGTGGCAGGCTGGCAAGCAGCAAAGGCTCGCGCCGCACTCGACCGCAGGCAGCCAGCAGCACCGGCCATTGCCGCGACAAGGTAATCAGCAGCAACACTGCCGGCATCGACCAGAGCACCCGCTGGGCAAATACCTGCAAGCCATCCAGTGGCGCCAACAGCCGCACATAGCCGGGCACCACGGCAAACAACACCGAGGCAATAATCGACAGCGCCACACCGCGCCCAGACAGCTGCATCACATCACCCTGCTCAATCAAACCCCGACATCTTGCCTGGCTTGTAGTTAAGACCACAGCCACAAAGCGACACAGCCAGGCACTTAAACAGCCGTACAGCGCAAACATGCAGCGCATAAAAAAGCCCGCACTGCATCAGCAGAGCGGGCAGAGACGACCAGGAGCACCGGACGCCAGGAGAGCAGGATGCAGCGGGAAAATCAGATGGCCTGGGCCAGTTGCGCCTTGGCCTGGTTCAGGCCTTTTTCGAGAAAGTCGCCGCCCAGGTTGAGGCCTTCGGCGTGGATAAAGCTGACATCGTGGATACCGACAAAGGCCAGCGCCTGACGCAGGTAGGGTTCCTGATGGTCCTGAGTACCGCCGGCGTAGATCCCGCCACGGGCGGTCAGGACAAAGGCGCGCTTGCCGCTGAGCAGGCCTTGCGGGCCGGTTTCGGTGTACTTGAAGGTCACCCCGGCGCGCAGCACGTGATCGAGCCAGGCTTTCAGGGTGCTGGGGATGGCGAAGTTGTACATCGGCGCAGCCAGCACCAGCACATCGGCGGCCAACAATTCGTCAGTCAGCAGGTTGGACAGCGCCAGCGCTGCCTGCTCGGCTTCATTCTGCTGCCCGGCCGGGGTCATCCAGCCACCCAGCAAGTTGGCATCCAGATGCGGCACCTGATCAACCGCAAGGTCACGCACCTTGATCTGATCCGCCGGATTGGCAGCCGACCAGTTGGCGATAAATTGCGCAGTCAGCTGACGCGAAACCGAACCTTGCTGGCGGGCGCTGCTTTCAATGACCAGGACGTTTGCCATGTTGTTTGCTCCATCGAAGGGTTGATGAACGTCGATGGGTAAAGAATAGGAGCGCACAATCCGATTAAAAAGCGCAAATACCTGCGCCAAACAATCTAATAAATTGATTTATAGCCAGCCCAGGCTTAGTCTCTGGGCAGTCGCGTGGCTAGAACCTATTAAAAGCCTCGCGAGCTAGAGCCATGCAAGGCAGAAACAGGCGAGGGAGCGGAGTGTACTTTTGTACATGAGCATTCCGAGCCTGTTTCTAACGCAGCAGGGCCGACGCGCAGCAGGCTGGAAGGTTTAAGACAGTTCGCAGGTCAGCTTGACCCGCAGCTTAATAATGCTGCGGCTGAACTTCACCGCCAGGCTACTGCTTTCACCGGCAGCCAGGCTGACCTTACGAGTGCGCGGCGCTTCCGGGCCGTTGCGGAACACCGCCGCACACTTGGCGTCGCTGCGTCCATAGTTGTACAGCTGCAAACCGCCCATGTTGTGGTCGATTTCCTGGCTGGTGGCCGAGACTTCAGCGCCATTGAGCTGTTTCTCCACCTCGATCGGGTAGGCCATTACAGTCAGCGGCAGGCAGGCCAGCAGTGCGCAACAGAGCTTTTTCATCAGGGCAGTCTCCGGCAAAAGACGGCCAGTTTAGGTTGATTGAGTCGCTATTTGCACCCTGGAACTTGAGTGAGCACAGGAACCGAATATGAAAGCCCCCCGCGTTACCCTCGACCAATGGCGCACCCTGCAAGCAGTGGTCGACCATGGCGGCTTTGCTCAGGCTGCCGAGGTGCTGCACCGTTCGCAATCCTCGGTCAGCTACACCGTGGCGCGCATGCAGGAGCAGCTCGGTGTGCCGCTGCTGCGTATCGACGGACGCAAGGCGGTGCTCACCGAAGCCGGTGACGTGCTGCTGCGCCGCTCGCGCCAGCTGGTCAAGCAGGCCAGCCAGCTGGAAGACCTCGCCCACCATATGGAACAGGGTTGGGAAGCCGAAGTGCGCCTGGTGGTCGATGCCGCCTACCCCAATGCCCGCCTGGTGCGTGCGCTGACCGCGTTTATGCCGCAAAGCCGAGGCTGCCGGGTGCGCCTGCGCGAAGAAGTGCTGTCCGGGGTGGAAGAAGTGCTCAAGGACGGCATGGCCGACCTGGCCATCAGCGCACTGAACATTCCCGGCTTTCTCGGCGCGGAAATGAGCACCGTGGAATTTGTCGCCGTTGCCCACCCCGAACACCCGCTGCACCGCCTGCAGCGCGTCGTAACCTTCCAGGATCTGGAAACCCAGATGCAGGTGGTGATCCGCGATTCCGGCCGTCAGCAGCCGCGCGATGTCGGCTGGCTCGGCGCGGAGCAACGCTGGACCGTCGGCAGCCTGGCCACCGCCGCCACCTTTGTCAGCAATGGCCTGGGCTTTGCCTGGTTGCCGCGCCACCTGATCGAACGCGAACTCAAGGACGGCCAGCTCAAGCCCCTGCCGCTGGATCAGGGTGGCAGCCGTAATCCGCTGTTCTTCCTGTACTCGAACAAAGACAAACCCCTGGGCCCGGCCACGCAGATTCTCGTCGAGCTGATCCAGCGCTTCGATGCCGCCCCTTTGAATGCAGCCTTTGCTGCGCCCCTGCCCTCCGCCTGAGAGGAACCTGTAGATGTCATTTTTCGATAACTACGACTGCCAGCTGCACTACGAGGAATACGGCCACGGCGCGCCCGTGCTACTGGTTCATGGCCTCGGTTCGAGTACCCGCGACTGGGAATACCAGATCCCCGAGCTGGCTCGTCACTACCGGGTAATCGCCCTCGATGTGCGCGGCCATGGCCGCTCGGACAAACCCCGCGAGCGCTACAGCATTCAAGGTTTTGCCGAGGATGTGGCGGCGCTGATCGAGCACCTGCAACTGCCGCAGGTGCATCTGGTGGGTATTTCCATGGGCGGCATGATCGGCTTCCAGCTGGGCGTGGATCGCCCCGAATTGCTGAAGAGCCTGTGCATCGTCAACAGCGGCCCGGAAGTGAAGGCGAAAAGCCCGCGCGACTATATCGAGATCGCCAAACGCTGGACGCTGTCGCGCCTGCTCAGCCTCGACACCATTGCCAAGGCCCTGGGCAAACTGTTGTTCCCCAAGCCAGAGCAGGAAGAGCTACGGCAGAAAATCCTGGTGCGCTGGCCGCAGAACGACAAGCGTGCTTACCTTGCCAGCCTGGATGCGATTATTGGCTGGGGCGTGCGGGAACGCCTGGCGCGGATCAGCTGTCCGACCCTGGTGGTCACGGCCGACCGCGATTACACCCCAGTGGCGCAGAAGCAGGCCTACGTTGATGAAATGGCCAATGCGCGCCTGCTGGTAATCGAAGATTCGCGTCACGCCACACCGCTGGACCAACCCGAACAATTCAACAGCAGCCTGCTAGCCTTCCTTGCCGAAGTCGAACAAGCCGCCCCCACTGCCAAGCAACAATAAGGACTACCCGCATGTTCAAGACCCTCACCCTCGCCGCCTGCTCCATCCTGTTTGCCGGCAGCCTGCTGGCCGCCGAAAACCCGAAAGTGCTGCTGACCACCAGCCTCGGTGAAATCGAGATCGAACTGGATGCCGAGAAAGCACCGATCAGCACCGCCAACTTCCTCGCCTACGTCGACAGCGGCTACTACGCCGGCACCCAGTTCCACCGCGTAATTCCGGGCTTTATGGTGCAAGGTGGCGGTTTCGATACCGACATGCAGCAAAAAGACACCCAGGCGCCAATCAAGAACGAAGCCGACAACGGCCTGCACAACGTGCGCGGCACCCTGGCCATGGCCCGCACCCAGGTACGCGACTCGGCCACCAGCCAGTTCTTTATCAACCACAAGGACAACGCCTTCCTCGACCACGGCTCGCGTGACTTCGGTTACGCGGTATTCGGCAAAGTGGTGAAGGGCATGGACGTGGTCGACAAGATCGCCCAGGTGCCGACCGCCAACCGTGGCGGCCATCAGAACGTGCCGCGTGAGCCGGTGCTGATCACCGCCGCCAAGCGTCTCTGATAACTCCACGCGGGGTGAGCCTGCTCACCCCGCGCGTTTCCCTCCTGCTTTTTCTGCGCAACACCCTCCCCGGCAAACTCGTTAGAATCGGGCGCTATTCCCTGATCTAGGCAGGATGCCTGACATGTTGTTTCGCCGTTTCGAACACCTTATCGACGTCTTCAAAGCCAGCCCGGATGTCGAGCCGCCGGCCGGCATGCTGGCGTTTTATGCCTACTATTTGCGCCAGGTCTGGCCGTTGATGATCGCCGTGCTGGTGGTTGGCTTCGTCGCTGCACTGATCGAAGTGGCGCTGTTCAGCTTCCTCGGTCAGCTGATCGACATGACGCAGAACACCCCGAGTGGTGAGTTCTTCGAGCAACACCAGAACACCCTGCTGTGGATGCTGCTGGTGGCGTTGGTCATCCGCCCGCTGGTGTTTGGCCTGCACAATTTGCTGACGCACCAGACCATCAACCCTGGCCTGACCAATCTGATCCGCTGGCAGAACCATCGCTATGTGCTCAAGCAGAGCCTGAGCTTCTTCCAGAACGACTTCGCCGGTCGCATCGCCCAACGCATCATGCAGACCGGCCCTTCGCTGCGTGATTCAGCGATGCAGGTGGTCGACGCGCTCTGGCATGTGCTGGTGTACGCTGTCAGCGCGCTGTACCTGTTTGCCGCCGCCGACCTGCGCCTGACTGCTCCGCTGCTGCTGTGGATAGTCGGTTATTGCGCGGCGCTCTGGTACTTCGTGCCGCGCATCAAGGAACGCTCTGCGGCGGCCTCGGCGGCGCGCTCGAAAGTCATGGGCCGGGTAGTCGACGGCTACAGCAACATCACCACCCTCAAGCTGTTCGCCCACACCCAGGTCGAGGAACACTACGCCCGCGAAGCCATGCAGGAATTGCTCGGCAAGGTGCGTCTGCAGTCGCGCATCATCACCACCCTGGATTTCCTGATCACCTGCCTTAACGGCATGCTGATCGTCGGCACCGGCGCGCTGGCCCTGTGGCTATGGGATCAGCAACTGATCAGCACTGGCGCTATCGCTCTGGCGTTGGGCCTGGTGATCCGCATCAACGGCATGGCCGAATGGATCATGTGGGTGGTCAACGGCATTTTCGAGAACGTCGGCACCGTGCAGGACGGCATGAAAACCATCGTCCAGCCGCGCCAGGTACTCGACCAGCCTGAGGCCAAGCCGCTGCACGTCAGCCAGGGCGCCGTGCAGTTCGACAACATCCACTTTCATTACGGCAAACGCAACGGCGTGATCGCCGGCCTGAGCCTGACAGTGGCGCCCGGCGAGAAGATCGGCCTGATCGGCCCTTCCGGCGCCGGCAAATCAACGCTAGCGAACCTGCTGCTGCGCCTCTACGACCTGGAGAGCGGGCGCATCCTGATCGACGGCCAGAACATCGCTGAGGTAGCCCAGGAAAGCCTGCGCGCGCAGATCGGCATGGTCACCCAGGACACCTCGCTGCTGCATCGTTCGATCCGCGACAACCTGCTCTACGGCAAACCCGAAGCCAGCGAAGCACAGCTGCTCGACGCCGTGCGCAAGGCCCGCGCCGACAGCTTTATCCCGCTACTGGACGACGGCATGGGCGGCCATGGTTTCGACGCGCAGATCGGCGAGCGCGGAGTAAAACTCTCCGGCGGCCAGCGCCAGCGCATCGCCATCGCCCGCGTGCTGCTCAAGGACGCACCGATTCTGGTGCTGGACGAAGCCACCTCGGCGCTGGACTCGGAAATCGAAGCGGCCATCCAGGAAAGCCTGGATACCCTGATGCAGGGCAAAACGGTGATCGCCATCGCCCACCGCCTGTCGACCATTGCGCGCATGGACCGTCTGGTGGTGATCGACCAGGGGCGCATCGTCGAAACCGGCAGTCACAGTGAATTGATTGCTCAGGGCGGCCTCTATGCACGCCTTTGGCAGCACCAGACTGGCGGCTTTGTTGGAGTGGACTGAGGGTGAGCTGACACTTGGCGAAGCTCAGTTGCGCGCATGGGCCATCTGAAACTTCGCCACGCCTTCCAGCTGCGCCAGCTCATCGGCCATATCGCTGATCCGCGCACTCTTCTGCCCGTCCACCGCCACGGCGACAAAGCGCCACTCCAACTGGCCCTGATCAAAGTTCACGGTGAACGAGCCACCGGCAATCACATAACCGCGTTCGCGGGCAATCTCACGTAGACGCGCCTCATGCGGGCGGACAAACCCCGGAGCGAAACGCAGCACAATGGCCAGCGCCGGGCGTGACGGCAGGCGCGCTTCCAGCTTGGCGCCCCACATCATCAACCCGGCGGAAATCAGGCTAAGTAGCACCGCCGCGCCATAGAAGCCAACGCCCACCAGCACGCCAATGGCCGAAGAGGCCCAGATCGACGCCGCGGTGGTCAGGCCGCTGATGCTCATGCCGTCCTTCATGATCAACCCGGCGCCGAGAAAACCGATGCCGGTGACCACGCCCTGAATCACCCGCGTCGGGTCGACGCTGGATAGTGAGTGATCGCCCAGCCAGTGCTGCGGGTACACGCACAATACCGTCAGCGCACAGGAGGCCATGCAGACCATGCCATAGGTGCGCATGCCCGCCGCACGGCCATGGTAGGAGCGCTCGTAACCGACCAGCAGGCCGAGCAGCAGCGCGCCAAGCATATTCAGAAACAGGGTCAGATTGACCGCCACGCCCGGCAGCAGCCAGAGCTTATCGACCAGGGCAAATGCACTCACAACACACCTCGCGCAACAGCGGACATGCTCTGAGCGTAGTTGCCGCCCCGCTAAACTGCGCGAGCCGGCGACGCTATTGACGGTACGGCAACAGCTCGCGGGCCTGCTCGGCATAAGCGCGGATGCCGTGCTGTTCTTCGGCGAGGAAGTTCGCCACGGCATTGCGCAGGCCGGGGTGGCAGAGGTAATGCCAGGAGTGGGTGATTACCGGCTCAAAGCCGCGAATCAGCTTGTGCTCACCTTGAGCACCGGCGTCGAAACGTTGCAGGCCAGCAGCGATGGCATGGTCCATTCCCTGGTAGAAACAGGTCTCGAAATGCAGCCGATCAAACTCCGCCAGGCAACCCCAGTAACGTCCGTACAGACTGTCGCCGCCGACCAGGCTAAAGGCCATAGCCACAGGTCTGCCGGCTTGATGGGCGAGCACCACGCGGATCATCTCGGGCATGCGCTCGGCCAGCAGGCTAAAAAAGGCGCGCGTCAGATAGGGTGACTGGCCGCGCACGCGGTAGGTGTTGGCGTAACACAGATAGACAAAATCCCACTCCAGCTCGCTAAGCTGATGGCCTTCTCGCCAGTCAAACTCGATGCCCTGCCCCGCCACTTGCTCGCGTTCTTTGCGCATCTGCTTGCGCTTGCGCGAACTGAGCGCGTCGAGAAAGTCCTGAAAATTCCGGTAGCCGCGGTTGCGCCAGTGGAACTGACAACCCAGACGCTGCAACCAACCGTCGCGGTCCTGCAGCAGGGCATTTTCGGCCTCGATGGTGAAGTTGATATGCAGGCTCGACAGACCCTGCTGCTCCAGGCTGGCGCTTAGCTCGTCGAGCAACTGCCCGGCAGCCAGCGGCGCGCCCAGCAGCCGTTGACCGGTAACCGGAGAGAAGGGAATCGCGCCGAGCAGCTTGGGGTAATAGTCGATGCCGGCGCGGTGGCAGGCATCGGCCCAGCCATGGTCGAACACGTACTCACCATAGGAATGGCTTTTCACGTAGCTCGGCATGGCAGCCAGCAATTGGCCTTGTTCACCGAGTAGAGCCGCATGGGCCGGCTGCCAGCCACTGCGCCCGCCAACACTGCCGCTGTCTTCCAGCGCCGAGAGAAAAGCGTGGCGCAAGAAGGGCTGCGCATCAGTCAGCAGAGCATCCCACTGACTGGCAGCAATTTCATGGATGGAATTCAGGCAGGTCGGCAACATCGGCAGCTCGGTGAGTCAGGCAAGGCTGCACTATATATAGCCACACTCCTTGATGCTGCCTTGGTTTTACGGGCGCGTGGCTTTGTAAGCAACCATATATGGCAGCTTCTTGCTGGCCATCTTGCCCATTTCCTTGCGGTCGACGGATGAGTAGCCGCCCAGCTCCGCCGCCTTGAAGCCGCTGTCGCCCACGGTACTATCGGCCTCCAGGGCGACCATCAGTTTGGCCGCTGCGCCAATCGCGTCACGGTACTCGCCTTTGTCGCGCAGGTCGTATTCGCTCAGGTTGAGCTGGCCACGCAGCCAGTTGCCCCAGTAGAACTCAAGAAACTCCGGTGCCACGTCGCCCGAACGGGGTTTGTCATAGGCCACCTCGCGGGTGAAATACACCAGCGCGCGGTAGGGATCATCCGCCAGGCTACCCAGGCCAAGCTGCGCTGGAACCTGCTCCGGGGTGATCACCTGACCCTGGCCATCCTTGAGCCAGACCTTGCGCGCTGCCTGCATGCGCTGCCAGAAGCTGGCCAGATCCGGGCTGTCGCTGAAGTTGTCGGTCACCTTGACCCACATCTGCAGCTTTGCACCGCCTTCAGGCTGCTCCCACAGCGTGGTGAACGTATGGTGACCATCGGTCAGGTACAGTTGGCCATCTGGACCTACCACCACGGTTTTCATCTCACTGCTGCGTGAGGCCACTGCGCCCTGGCAGCTGAAGCTATGCGGCTGATGCAGATTGGCACCCTTTGGCACCTTGCTGCTTTCGCCCTGGCCATTACCCTCGCAGTACTCATCGAAGAGCTTGTTCGGCTCCTTAGTAAAGCGCCCGAGTTTGTAATAAATCTGGTCATAACCCACCACGGCCTGGGTAGGGTGCAACTGTTCAAGGCGCACCTGCAACAAATCACCCGGTTTGGCCGCACGGTAATCCTCAGCCACGGCCATAGCGCTAAAACCCGCCAGCAGTAACAACACAGCACACATGCGCATCGGTCCTTCCCCACATAAAAATTGCGAAAAAAAGCCCCGCACTAGGCGGGGCTCAAAGATAGGAGCAGCGGTTAAGCAGTGTTACTTAGAATACGTACTGCAGACGGCCGATGATGGCTTTGCCGTCGTCCTGAACATTCTCGCCATCAACCTGACTGTTGGTGTCGATGTTGTCTACTTGGTAGTCAACGTAGTTCAGGCTCATGCGTACAGCGGGAGTGGCGAAGTAGTTGACACCCACCACCACGGCGCTGGCTTCGAACTCGTCACCGGCATCCGCAGCCACAACACCGGCCAGACCCAGGTTGCCAGGAATGGCGTTCTCGTCAGAGTCAATCTCGGTGCTCTCATAGCGAGCGAAGACTTCCCAGGTGCCTTTCATATCGGTCGGTTTGTCCCACTTGCCGTCGCTACCCTTGTAGCCACGAGCTGCGCCGAACATGTAGGAAACCTGTGCGGTGTAACCGCTCATATCCACATCGGAATCAAGCCCGCCATCCGTCTCACCGGAAATGCTGCGCTGGAAGTATTCAGCCTGACCACGCAGGCCACCGAACTGAGCACCCGACTCCAGTACAAATTCGCTGTCTTTGTCAGCCACATCCACATCAGCGAAGGTCAGGCGGAAATCGTTGTCGCTGCGGATACCCATACGGGTACGGGCACGAGCACGGTCATCGTCCGAGCTGCTGTCGTGGTAGTTGGCAGCCAGGTGGATAACGTCAGTGCCTTCCAGGTAAGGCGCCCAGTGAGCACGCAGGGTGTAACCGAACAGCTCGTCGTTGCCATCGGTTTCGTAGTTGTTGTTGTTGTCGCTTTCGTCGTAGGTGGCAACCTGAGCCATGAGGCCGTAGTTGTCGCCGGAGTGTTTGACGTTTACGCCAAACTGGGCGTCTTCATCACCGTGGAGGAAGTCGTACATAAATGGACGTTCGATGGCGGTGATCCACGACGAGCTGGTGGTGCCTTCCAGACCGTAGTCAACACCGAAACGGCCGACAGTGAAGGTAGCCAGATCCAGACCGGTGTAAGTGATATAGGCACGGTCAACGTCAGTACCATCTTCGGTGCCGTCGTAGCTCAGACGCACGCCCCAGCCCCAATCCTTATAGGCCACACCTTCCAGACCGATTTCACCGCGGCGGATAAAGGTATTGAAGGTGTCATCGAACGGGTCGTTCTGATCGGCTGCCTGCAGGCCGTCGAAGTTGGTGGCATCCCACTGCAGCTTACCGCCCAGCTTGAAGCTGAATTCTTTGTCAGTGGTGGCGACTTCCAGGCCACCCTTGGTCTTGATCACGAGATCGGCGCCGTCAGTGCTGACGGTACCGGCGAAAGCCTGGGCGGAAACGGCCAGGGCCAGAGCGCTGGTTGCGAAGCCGGCCATTACTCCACGAAAGCTGTGCTTACGGATCATCGAAGATTCCTCTAAATGGACTTTTAAGTGTTGAAAACACCCGAGCGCTGGGGCTCGTTCGTGCTGGAGGGAATCTTGGCGGCGGGATATTTCAGGGCAGTTGCTGATATATAAATATTTGATTACAACGGAACTTTTTACTTCCTTTGCCTATAAGCAGTGGGAACAGCTCTAGACCGGCACTTTGCCAACGGCCCGCGCGCCCTTGCAGCGGCGGGCCAGATCTGGCTCAAGATTGTTTGCGTAACGCCTTGCCCAGCCAGTAATCCAGGCTTAGCCAGCGCCCAGCGCCGCTGAAAAACAGCGCCACCAGCATTACCAGATAGGTGGCGGCAAACTCGATGCCGTTGTTCAGCACCACCAGCTTGCCGCTGCTGGTCAACCAGTCGTAATTGCCATGCTGCTTAAGCAGCTCACGGGCGCGCTCAAGCTTGCCCACCGAGTCCATGACCCGCTCATTGGCAAACGGCGCACTGGCATCGGCAATCGCCTGCCAGCCGTAGGGCAGGTGCACGGCGAAGATGGCCACCAGCATGGTGACGATCAGCGGAATGCTCACCCAGCGCACCGCCAGGCCGAATAACAGCAGCAGCGCGCCGCCCATTTCAGTCAACGCCGCAGCCAAGGCCAGCAGCTCGGGGAATGGCAAACCCAGGCCCCAATCCGGGTTGCCGAACCAGGCGGCGGTGGCGTCGATATCCGCCAGTTTGTGCATGCCGGCCATCCAGAACACCGGCACCAGATACAGGCGCAGCAGCAAGGGCCCGAGAAAATCCAGGCGACGAGAAGCATCCAGGGCGTCCTGGAGACGATTGAAAAAGCTCAGCATGGTAAATCTCCACAAGCCGGCGCTGGGCGCCAAGGGTCAGGTACAGCGAGAGGTTAAGGACGCCAGATGCCCTGGCGCTGCCAGTCATCCAGCAAGGTTTGGGCGTTGTTGAAGTACTGGGTGTCGGCCTTCAGGCCATGCTGCTGCGCCAGTTCCAGCAGAGCCGGCTGGGCAGCGTCACCGGTCTGCAGGCGCGCCGCCAACTGGTAGACAAAGGCGCTTATTTGCATAAAGCGCACCTTGTCCTGCCCATCACGCCAGACCAGCAAACAGGTTGGCTCGGCAGGAGGCGTGGCGGGTTGGAAGTCGACACCAATACGCTGCACAGGCCACTGATACGCCAACGGCCAGGCCAGTGGCGACCAGCCCTGCGCAGGCAACTCGGCCTCGCTGACATCCAGGGCCAACTCGACCCATTCGTAATGCGCCAGTTCGAGGATAAACGGCGGATCGCCCGCCTCGGCGACATAGCCCTGCTGCAACCAGGCGAGAAACTCCTGGCTGATCTCAAGAAAGTACGGCGTGTGCGCCTGATGCTCGGCGATAAAACTGCGTACCAGGCGCTGCCAGCGGCTGGCGTCGATTAGCCGGTGCAGCACCGGAAAGGCCCCGCTGATAAAGCCTTCGATATTGTTGAAGAACAACTCTTCATACACCGCCATACGCTCGGCGCTGACGCCATCGAGCAGCGGCTGCTCTGCCGGTTGGCGAATACGCGCGGCAAAAGCGCGCTGTGCTTCGACGCCACTCATGTTCCGTAACTCCGCAAAGGAGCCGCCTCCGCTTGCAGCTGCCGAATCTGCGCCACCTCGGCATACAGCTCGGCAATCGGTGGGAAGTTGAAATCGCGCTCCAACAAGGTCGGGCGCACGCCATGCACGGCGTAGGCCTGTTCCAGCAGCGCCCAGACCGGGTCGATCACCGGCGCGCCATGGGTGTCGATTTTCAGATCACTGGTCTGGTCGTAATGCCCGGCCACATGCAGATAGGCGATGCGCGCACTGGGCATGGCCGCGATATAGGCGGCCGCATCGAAGTTGAAATTGATGCTGTTGACGAAGACGTTGTTCACGTCGAGCAACAGCTGGCAGTCGGCCTGCTCCAGCACCGCGCTGACAAACGCCGCTTCATCCAGCTCGCCCGGCAACTGCGCGTAGGCCGAGACGTTCTCGATAATCAGCGGACGCTCCAGCACGTCCTGCACGATGCGCACGCGCTCGGCAATGCGCAGCACCGACTCCTCGGAAAAGGGCAGCGGCATCAGGTCATAGAGCTGGCCATGGTCGGCGCAGGCCGACAGATGCTCGCTGTAACCGCGCACACCGTGCTGCTCGAGAAAGCCCTTGATGGCCTTGAGTAGCTCGATATCCAGCGGGGCAAAACCACCGAGGTTGAGGGACAGACCATGGCAGAGCAGTGGCAGGCGCTCGCTTAAGGCACGCAACTGCTTGCCCAAACGTCCACCCACGCCGATCCAGTTCTCCGGCGCCACTTCGAGGAAATCCACCTCGCCTACGCTGCAGTCCTGCAGCGCACCAAGCAGGCCGCGACGCAGGCCCAGCCCAGCGCCGTTGACGAAATCCATCTGCATATTCTGCCCCTACACCCAGTTATTCAGTTACTCAGCTTTCTTCTCAGCGCCGCACTTGCCTTCACCGCATTTGCCCTCGCCTTCGGCCTTGGCTTCGCCACCGCACTTGCCTTCACCGCATTTTCCTTCGCCTTCGGCTTTCTTCATCTCGCCGCCGCATTTGCCTTCGCCGCAGCTGCCTTCGGCAGATTTCTCGCCCTCAGCCAGGCTGTAACCGCTGCTCAGCTCCTGCGCAGCAAAGGGGTTGCTCGCAGCCTGCACGGTAAATGCTGCGCTGCTCAACAGCACCGCGCCCAGGGAAGCAACAACAGTGTTCAGATGTTTCATGGCAACTCTCCGATGGTGGTTCACAGTGGCGGCCGATTGGCTACCTCGGCCCAATAGACGCGGCCGACAAGCGGCTGTTACAGCTGGACCGAAAAAATTTCGCAACCAAGCCAGCTGGCGGCTAAATCCTAGAAGATTTTTGCCGCCAGGCAGCCGATCCGGCACACTACGCCCCCCGAGCAAATGCTCGTTTTCAAGCCTGCAGACTCTGTATGACCCGATCTCCGCTCCGCCGTCTCGTTTTTGGCACCCTGCGCCGCGTGCTGTACCTCTGGGTGCGCTCGGAAACCATTAACCAGTCCGCCTTTACCCTCAAGCTCGACCGCAGCAAGCCGGTGTTCTACGTGCTGCAGCAGCCGTCGATGAGCGACCTGGCGGTGGTCGATACCGAGTGCCGCAAGGCCGGTCTGCCGCGCCCAGTGCTGCCGGTGGCCGTGGGTGAACTGCTGGAGCCTGCCGCCTTCTTCTACCTGACCCCGGAGCCCGATTGGCTCGGCCGGCAGGATAAACGCGGCATCTCGCCCACCCTGCAACGCCTGGTCAGCGCGCTGAGCCAGCATGCGGTGGACGATGCGCAGATCATTCCGGTCAGCGTGTTCTGGGGCCAATCGCCAGACCGCGAAACCAGCCCATGGAAGCTGCTGTTTGCCGACAGCTGGGCGGTCACCGGGCGTCTGCGCCGGCTGGTCAGCATCCTGATTCTCGGCCGCAAGACCCGCGTGCAATTCTCCACACCTATTCATATGCGCGAGCTGATCGAGCAGGACAAAGGCCACGAGCGCACCCTGCGCATGGTCCAACGCATCCTGCGGGTGCACTTCCGCAATCAGAAGGCCGCCGTGATCGGCCCGGACGTCTCGCACCGACGCAACCTGGTCAAAGGCCTGGTGCACGGCCCGCAGGTGCGCCAGGCGATCATCGAGGAAGCCGAACGCGAGAACATCAGCCTGGAGAAGGCCGAAAGCCAGGCCCTGCGCTATGGCAACGAGATCGCCTCGGACTACACCTACACCGCGATTCGCTTCCTCGAACTGGTGCTGAGCTGGTTCTGGAACAAGATCTACGACGGCATCAAGGTCAACCATATCGAGGGCGTGCAGGAAGTCGCCCAGGGCCATGAGGTGATCTATGTGCCCTGCCACCGCAGCCACATCGACTACCTGCTGCTGTCCTACCTGCTGTTCCGCAATGGCCTGACGCCGCCGCATATCGCCGCCGGTATCAACCTGAATATGCCGGTGATCGGCAGCCTGCTACGGCGTGGCGGCGCGTTCTTTATGCGCCGCACCTTCAAGGGCAACCCGCTCTATACCGCGGTGTTCAACGAATACCTGCACACCCTGTTCAGCAAGGGCTTCCCGGTCGAGTACTTCGTCGAAGGCGGGCGTTCGCGCACCGGGCGCATGCTGCAGCCGAAAACCGGCATGCTGGCCATCACCATGCGCAGCTTCCTGCGCAGCAACCGCCTGCCAGTGGTGTTTGTGCCGGTGTACATCGGTTACGAGCGCGTGCTGGAAGGCCGCACCTACCTGGGCGAACTGCGCGGAGCGAGCAAGAAGAAAGAGTCGATTTTCGACATTTTCAAGGTCATCGGCGCGCTCAAGCAGCGCTTTGGCCATGTCTGGGTCAACTTCGGCGAGCCGATCAAACTGGCGGAATTCCTCGACAGTGAGCAACCCGACTGGCGCACGCAGGACTATGGCACTCAGTACCGCCCGGCCTGGCTGAATGAAGCCACCAACAACCTCGGCGAGCGCGTAGCCCAGCACCTCAACGAGGCGGCGGCGATCAACCCGGTCAACCTGGTGGCCCTGGCGCTGCTCTCCACCAGCAAGCTGGCCCTAGATGAACGCGCCCTGTCGCGGGTGCTCGACCTCTATCTGGCCCTGCTGCGCAGCGTGCCCTACTCGCCGCACACCACCCTGCCGGACGGCAACGGCCAGGCGCTGATCGAATACGTGCAGAAGATGAACCTGCTCGCCGAGCAGAAGGACGCCCTCGGCAAGATCCTCTATCTGGACGAGCAGAACGCCGTTCTGATGACCTACTACCGCAACAACGTGCTGCATATCTTCGCCCTGCCGGCGCTGCTGGCGAGCTTCTTCCAGAGCAGCTCCCGGATGAGCCGCGAGCAGATCCTGCGCTTTACCCGCGCGCTGTACCCCTACCTGCAGGCTGAGCTGTTTATCCGCTGGAACCTGGATGAGCTGGATGGCGTGGTCGATCAGTGGCTGGCCGCCTTCGTCGAACAGGGCCTGCTCAAGCTCGATGGCGATATGTACGTACGCCCGGCGCCGAGCTCGCGCGAATTCGTCCTGCTCACCCTGCTGGCCCGCGCCATCGTGCAGACCCTGCAGCGCTTCTATATGGCCACTGCCCTGCTGCTGAATGCCGGCCAGAACGCCATCAGCGCCGAAGAACTGGAAGACCTCTGCACCGTGATGGCCCAGCGCCTGTCGATCCTGCATGGCCTCAACGCCCCGGAGTTCTTCGACAAGAGCCTGTTCCGCCACTTTATCCAGAGCCTGCTGGAGCATGGCGTGCTGCGCCAGGATGAAGCCGGCAAGCTCAGCCACCACCCGCTGCTCAGCGAACTGGCCGAAGGCGCCGCCAAGCGCGTACTGCCGGCAGAGCTGCGCCTGTCGATCCGCCAGGTGGCCATGGATCGCAACGAGGATGTCGCCGAGCCGGTGTAAACCGGCCTGGCCGCACCGTTATGAGCGAAACCAACGACCAACCCGCACGGCCCTCTCGTGCGGAGTTTCACCAAGCCAACCAGGCTCGCGCCGAAGCTGAAGCCCAGCGCCTGCTAGCCGCCAAGGCCGAGCTGGGTGGCCGTTGGCTCAGCTGGGTCGCAGCCGAGCTGTACGCCCTTAAGCCCGCCGCCTACGCACAGATGGTGCGTCGCGAGCTGCAGCGGTTAAACGGCTAGCCGCGACTCAACCCGGTCAACCGTGACGACAGTGCCTGCATGGCGCTGCTGACCTGATCCAGCGCCTGGGCATCGCGGGCGTTTTCTTCGCTGATGCTGTGGATACGCACCGCCAGTTCGTTGATCTCCTGGGTCACATGGCTCTGCTGTTGCGCCGCCACGGCGATCTGCTGGGCGCGTTGGGAAATATCATCGAAGCTCTGCACCGTACTGGACAGCGCAGTCGCCGCGCCTTCGGCCTCGACCACCGCATGTTCGGTACGTGCCTCACCGGCTTGCATGGCTTGCACCGCCTGGCGTGAAGCCTGCTGCAGAGCACTGATCATGGTGCTGATCTCATTGGCCGAGGCCTGGGTTTTACCCGCCAGGGTACGCACCTCATCGGCCACCACAGCAAATCCACGGCCCTGCTCACCGGCACGCGCAGCCTCAATGGCGGCATTCAGCGCTAGCAGGTTGGTCTGTTCGGAAATCGCCTTGATCACATCCAGCACGGCGCCGACCTGCTGGCTGTCTTTCTCCAAGCGACTGATCACCGAGGCCGCGTCAGCCATCTCCGCCGACAGCGCCTGAATTGCCGAGCTGTTGGAGGCGACCTTCTGCTGCCCTTGCTGCACCACCAGCAGTGAACTCTGCGCAGTATTGGCGCAGTCGTTGGTGTTCTGCGCCACTTCCTGAGCACTCGACGACATCTCGGTAATCGCTGCCGCCAGTTGGGTGTTCTCTTGCCGCTGCTGCTCGGCGCGCCCGGCCAGGGTGCTGCTCAGGCCGCCCAGTTGCGCGGCTTCGGCCTGCAGATGGTCGGCTTCCTCGGCGATGCGCTGAAGCATGGTGCGCAACTGCCCGGCATAGCGATTGACCGCATGGCGCAGCGCGCCGATTTCATCCTCGCGCTCCACGCTCAATTCCACACCACGGCTGGCCGAACCCCGGCCCAGGGAGTCGATCTGCGCGGTAGTTTCTTCCAGTTGGCCGATCAGCTTGCGCCCGGCCAACCAGGCCAGCGCCAGCAACACTGCAAGCAACGGCAGGAGGAACAGCAGAATCTCCCAGGTCAGCGCCCTAGCCAGACCGGTGACCCGTTCCTGCGGGGTCGCCAGGCCAATCACCCAGCCGGTGTCGGGCATCACGAACAGGCTGACGCGGCTGGCCTGCTTAAGCTGTTCATCGTTTTCCAGGTCAAGGTTGCGAATCGCCCCTGAACTGTTGCTGACCAACGCCTCCTGCACCGGCTTAAGCCAGCTGTGCTGCTGCGCCAGATCGGCAAACTTGAGCATCGCGCCGCCCTTAGCGCCGGTCATGTTCGGGAAATGCAGCACGTTGCCAGCCTGATCAAGGGCGAAGGCATAGCCGTCGGTGACCTTGCCCTGCTCGGTTAGAAAGCGCGCCAGATCGTCCAGCAGCAAGTCCAAGGTCGCGACGCCGGCAAAGCGTCCTTCAAGCTGGTAAGGCACGCTGCAGGTGACCATCGGCACGCCGGTCACCGCATCCTGATAAGCCTCCGACCACAGGCACTGACCGGCCTTGCTGCTGCGCGCGCCGGTGTACCAGGCATCGTTGTGATAACCGGGGCCATCGGCGGCGTTGTAATCATCGGAATAAGCCAAGCGGCCATCAGCGCCACGCGCCCAGAAGAAACTGCGGCGCGCCGTGCCCTCGCTAAAGGCATTTGGCTCCGGCCAGACACCGCCGCCGGCAATCGCTTTATCACCCTGGCTGTCGATCAGATTGGGCAGGCTGTTGAGGTACAGCGGCTCTTCACGCGGCAGCACTTCGGCCAGATGCGCCAGGCTGGCCGTCACCCCTTCAATGCGCGCCAACTGCAACGCCAGCTGACGCACGATGGCGCTACCGGTCTGCTCAATCAGCTCGCCACTGGCCGCCACCACACGCGGCTGACCACGCAGGGCCATCACGGCAAACACCGCCAGCGCGGTCAGAATCAGAAGGACGATGCAACCCAGGGTCAAACGCTGCGACAACCGAACGGGGACGAAAGCCATGCCATTACTCCTGCTTGGAAAGGACGCTCAGAGGGACTACCAGAACTGCTTACGAACCGCTCCTAGTTCCACCAGCAAGATCAGGTACTGCAAATACACCATTGCTTATGCAATTTGCGTACGCGCGCGCTGACGCTGAATACGTCAGACGCATGCAGTGAGTTATAGATGAATAAGCGCCGGGCCGTGGCGGTTAACCGCTGCAGGGCCGCATGCCTATGCGGATTGGCAACAGCTCGAAGCAGTTTCTTGGCCACCCCGTAAAACAGCCAAACCCCAGCACAGGTCCATTTGCCTATACGCGCCACTCCGTTAAGCTCCAGCTACTGCCCTACCCATCGCACAAGGATGCCCCTCATGCTTCGTCTTATCTCCCTGGCCGCCGGCCTCGCCCTCTCAAGCAGCGCCTTTGCCCTGTCGCTGGCCGATCTCTCGCAAAGCGACGCCAGCGGCGGCCTCAAGGACGCACTCACCCAAGGCGCCAAAGTAGCCGTGCAGCAACTGGGCAAACCCGGCGGTTTCAGCAACAACCCGGACGTGCGCATCGAACTGCCGGGCAACCTCGGCAAAGCCGCAAAAACCATGAAGATGATGGGCATGGGCGCGCAGGTTGATCAGCTCGAAGCGAGCATGAACAAAGCCGCCGAAGCCGCCGTGCCGCAAGCCCAGGCGCTGCTGGTGGATTCGGTGAAGAAGATGACCGTGCAGGACGCCAAGAGCATCCTCGCCGGCTCGGACGATTCCGCCACCCAGTACCTGAACAAGACCAGCCGCGAACAGATCCGCGCCAAGTTCCTGCCTATCGTCAAGCAAGCCACCGACCAGGTCGGCCTGGCCAAGCAATACAACAGCTTCGCCGGCCAAGCCGCGAGCTTCGGCGTGATCGATGCGAAAAGCGCGAATATCGAGAACTATGTAACCGAGCAGGCGCTGGATGGCCTGTTCGCCATGATCGCCGAGCAGGAAGCCAGCATCCGTGAGAACCCGGCTGGTGCGGCGACCAGTTTGGCGAAGAAGGTGTTTGGGGCGTTGTAAGAAGGATTGGATAGATGTGAAAAAGCCAGACCGTGAGGTCTGGCTTTGGGGTAGGTGAGTGATAATTATCCATCAAACATAATTATCTAACCCGACAAGTACTCAAGGAGCTCAGCTGAAACCGCATTTTTAATAGTCCTCGCGCGCGCTGGACCAACACGATATATCTCCTGAATCAACTCAGCTTCTGTCTTATTATATAAATCCTCAACTGTTGAAATCTTAGACTGCTGAAGAGTCTCTATTTGCCAAACAGTCAACATCGACAAAACAGAAATCGGCCTCTGCATCATATCTAGAACTGACGACTTAAATCTTGCATCATCCTCAATCACAGATTGCAAGTCAGAGATTAAAGAATAGGCTGAATTGCTCTTCCCAAACTCAACATACCTACGCACTGACAGCGACTGATAAAGCTCTTTTGATTCACTATGTGGATTAGCCAAGAGAGACAAGACACACCCATACTTTAATTCATACCTAGCACCAAGCTCAGATCTAGTAGCACGAATACTACTATCCATTTTACGTATAACACCTGTATATGTGAGCAGACGCAAAGCTTCTTTAACAGTTTCAGGAGCATCTTTGTGTATCCAGAAATATATACTGGACTCACCACTATCCTTACTTTTCCTAGTCTCGTTGATCAATTGAAGAGCAGGAATGACTGTTCTCTCCAGGAAATCACGCCCCCAATCTATAAGACTTTTGTGCCCCTTATACTTTTCTCCAAGAGCCGTATGTTCTGACCAAATCATCCCCCTGTAAAAGTCCTTAATCACCTGATCCGCACTGGAACTATTAAATTTTGCCATATCCTGAATTGTCTTCAAGATCATACGAGGATTACCGCCACCCGCAAAAGCCAACGTTGAGAATATTTCAAGATTACTATTTATAGCCTTATTTAAAGCGGCATCAGCTTGTTTCGAAACCATATCTTTAAAGTACTGGATATAGTCTGCATCACGAATATTTCGCTCAAGAACCTTATACAAGCAATCATGAATAGGCTCAAACGAATCACCAAAAAATGTCACCCCAGGATATATTGCTGCATTACAAGTAACATACGGCGAACGCAAATCCTTAAACAAACTAAAAAACTGCCGTTGCTGCTCAGGACGAAACACATGAGCAGCCTCGTCAAAGAAAAAATATATTCTCTCCAATCCATTATCAATGCATATTTCCTGAATCGCCTCTTTAACTTCCTCGATATCTGGCAACCCAGAAATCTCAACCTCATCGCCACTTTTATATGAATATTCAAAAGCCTTAACAATACTCTCTAAATCGACTTCTAGATCATCACTTTTTCCAGTTTTATCTCGACTAAGAAGACCAGCACTGAATGGAGATATCCCAAGCCCTTTCTTCTTCAAACTAATCAAAAGAGCTCTCAACGACTTGGCAAGCATCCAATGATAAAACTGCTTAACATCATTAGTACTTATTAAAGAGCTTACACTAAATGAAACAAAAACAGCCACGCAGCTTTTATCACTAGCATCAATTTCCTGCTGTGCAATACGCATCAAAAATGACTTACCAGTGCCACGAGATCCTTCTAAGATGCATGGCTCAGGAGAGCGCAAAGCCTTTATGATTTGGCGATCCTGTTTGCTAGCGACAAAAAGATTTTTTATCTCGTCCAGCTTTATGCTTTCAGTCCTAAGATAAAACTCACTCATTTCGGATCCTCTGGGCCACCGAAAGCCAATCTAATAGGTTCAATATGTGAAAAAGCACTCATAAAAACCTCTTGCACATCATCATGCTGGGCCGCACTAAACCCTAGCAAATAGCGGGCACACATTGAAAACTTTAAAACCTCAACAACCTCCCGAAGATAAACCTCAAACTTATCCTGTAATTCTTTATTATAAGAAAGCACAACACCTGTAACTTTCCAAGTATCACTATTCCCATGAACAAACTCGGACAAGCATCGATAAACGCCCCCAGCCCTACCCCTATACTCTACAGCGTAGTCTTTGAGCTCTGGAAAAAAGGCTGAAACGTAACGCGCAGACAACACTCCATTATCCGCATCATTAATAGAATGCCATTTCAAATCAGCACTTAAAGAGCCATTAATCCATTCCCTATGGGACAATTTATTGGACGAGAACCAAACTGCCCCCAAACCAAACTCAAGAGAAAGCCGGAGCGCAGAAAACGCTTGTCGATAAAGACCAAGAGAGAGCGATAAACAACTAAGTTCAAGCTGCGAACAGACAACTCGAATCATATCAGCCTCATCACGATCAATATTCTCAGCGATATTGCTCAAATCTAAAGCAGCATTATGCGCAACAGTCAGCACCGACGGATATTTTAGAGAACTATTAAATATATTTACTGATTCATCCAGAAGCTTTCTATAGTAGTCTTCGATTTTCAAAACAGCCCCTCATTACTAGAGAACACACAGCGAAATTTATTTTTAACATTCGCACTTAAACATCATTCAACGGCACATCGGATACTGCGCCCCCAAAACTCATTACCAATATTCGCCCCACGCTTTGCTACTCGTTTTTGCATATCCGAGTTACAGACAGGGCAACTTGGCGCACTTGCTTGTGCAGGTACGAAGCTAACTGGAGCCGGGGGAGCGGCCGAGGCAAACTGCTTGGGATCAGTGACGGTAGGCGGTGGGCTAATGGCGACGGAATGGAAATACAGCCAGGCGGCCAAAGCGATGAGCAGGCTAAGCCACCAAGGCAGGCGCGAGGCAATAAAGATCAGGTCTTCGAAGGGGGATGTTTTGGTACGACGGGCCATCCTTGACTCCAGCAGTGCGTGGCAATGAGCCATCAGCGATACCGGATCATGCCGCAAAGGTATTCGCAGGGAAACCCAAATGTTCACTACGTCACGTTTTCATTATCAGTGCGCGACTCGTGGATGGGTTTAGCGAAGCGATACCCATCGAGCCTCTAACTCCCGCCGCACTTTCTCGGACTGCACTACTGGTTTCGGCCTTACGCCGAGTTACTTTCTCTTTGCGCGCGCAAAGAGAAAGTAACCAAAGAGAAAGCGCGCCCGGCATCCGGGTTTCGCTGCGCTCAACTCCCTTCGCTTCGGTGCTGTTCCGAGGGTCGTCACGGTGGGCCATCCCTGGCCTAGGCGGCCCCACCCATAGTTCCTCGTTTGGCATCCATGCCAAACGCCCCTCTCCACAGCACCTACGCTCGGCCTCCTGACGGGATTCGGGGACCGCGTTGTTTGGGTGATTTGTGGAAGGCAAAGCAGAACGTAAAAGCCGAAGCAAAAGCATCGCGGGCAAGCCCGCTCCTACAGGATGGCGGTAGATCCGTAGGATGGGTTGAGCAACGCGATACACATACGGTTGATTGATGGGTATCGCTGCGCTCCACCCATCCTACGCAGCGCTGGTTTGGCCTTTTTGTCATTTGCCCACAATCTCGCAGACGACGCCAAACGCCCCATCAGCAGGCCGAGTGGAATCGTTGCGGAAGGGAGTGAGCCGCATGGATGCGGCGAGAGGCGTAAAGGGCCAGGGACGGCCCTTGTACGCCGGCCCCTGGAGCGATGATGGAACGAGGGAAGTCGAGCGCAGCGAGACCCGGATGCAAGGGGCAAGACCTTTTGCTTACTTTTGGGGCGTCTGCCAAAAGTGAGCCGCCGTAAGGGCGGAACCGTTAGCCCGGCTAACACATAAGCGGCGTAAACAAAGACACAAAACCAGCCGCATCAATACCAATCAGAAACAACAAAACTCGCGGCCATGGGCCGCTCCTACAGGGGATCTGCCCTCGCCCGGGCCGAAAAACAAAACCCCGCCAATCAGCGGGGTTTTGTCGACCAAACGGCAGGCTTATTCCGCCTGCGCCACCAGCGTGCCGTTGTGGTTACGGCTCCATTGCGGCAGCAGCGTCCCAATCAGCATGCCGGCCATGCTGAACAGCAGGCCCGCCAGCTGTGGCGGCCAGAAGGCGGCTTCGCTCCAGGTGTATTCCAGATAAATCCACGACACCAGACCAAAGGCGATGGCAACCAGCGCGCCCTGGGTGGTCGCACGCTTCCAGAACAACCCGGCAAACAACGGCACCACGGCTGCCACCAGGGTCACCTTGTAGGCATTGCCGACCATCTCGTAGATGCTTGCATCCGAATACAGGGCAAAGCTCAGGGTGGATGCCGCGCAGACCACGATGGTGACGCGCATCAGCAGCAGGAACTGCTTGTCGTTAAGCACCGGCAGGAAGCGCTTGAGCACGTTCTCGGTCAGGGTCACCGACGGCGCCAGCAAAGTGCCCGAGGCGGTGGACATGATCGCCGAGAGCAACGCGCCGAAGAACATGATCTGGGCGAACAGCGGCGTCTTGTCGAGGATCAGCAGCGGCAGAATCATCTGCGAATCTTCGGCCAGCCACTTCTCGACCAGCGCCGGGTCGATCATCGAGGCGGCGTAGACCAGAAACACCGGCAGCATGCAGAAGCCGAGGTAGAACACCGCACCGGTCATCGAGGCGCGGGCGGCGATGTTCTCGCTCTTGGCCGACATCACGCGCTGGTACACGTCCTGCTGCGGGATGGAGCCGAGCATCATGGTCACCGCGGCGCCGATGAAGGCGACGATGTCCTTGGGCTCGAAGGCGTGCATGAAGGTGAACTTGCCATCACTGGCTGCCTTGCTGATCACCAGATCGGCGCCGCCGGCCATGTCGCTGAACAGCCAGACCAGGTAGATCAGGCCGACGACGATGATGATCATCTGGAAGAAGTCGGTCAGGGCAATCGACCACATGCCGCCAAACAGGGTGTACAGCAGCACGATGAAAGTGCCGAGGAACATGCCCTGGGTGGTGCTGATGCTGCCGTCGGAGATGACGTTGAACACCAGGCCCAGCGCAATCAGCTGCGCGGCGATCCAGCCCAGGTAGGACATGACGATGACCAGGCTGATGATCAGCTCGACTTGCGGGCCGAAGCGCTTTTTGAAGTAGTCGCCGATGGTCAGCAGGTTCATCCGGTACAGCGGCCGGGCGATGATCAGGCCGACCAGGAACAGGCAGCCGAAGGAGCCGAATGGGTCTTCGACGATGCCGGCAAAGCCTTCTTCGAGGAAGGTGGCGGGGATGCCCAGCACGGCCTCGGAACCAAACCAGGTGGCGAAGACCATGGCCGCGACGATGGGGAAGCCCATGCTACGGCCACCGGAGGCGAAGTCGCGGGTGTTGTGCACCCGGGTGGAGGCGTAGAAACCGATGGCGACAGTCACCAGCAAATAGAGCGCAACGAACCAGATCAGCATGCTTTCCCGTTCCACAGACGTCAGCCCACCGCATGCATGGCCCGCGCAGGCTGCGCAGGACGGATCGATGGGCTACAGGTTTTTGTTATGACCATTTTTGACGGGTAGCTGCACGCGCCCGTTCAAGGTCGCGCAGTCTGGCAAATACGTAAAATATGTCAAACAAAAACGACGAAACGTAAGCAGATAATTCGCCAAACCTGCCTGCGCGCCCATTTAACCGACTGTAATCGCTACATAACCTGCTCAAGCACAGTTGCAGGTAGTTGCATATTTTTGACAGCAGACCAGCAAAAGGCCTAACCGTCAGGCATAAAAAAGCCAGGCGCTGGGCCTGGCTTTTTCACATCAGCAACCGCCGATTCAGGCTGGTTTTGCTTCCACTTCCTTGACCCGGAACCACGCCGCATACAGCGCCGGCAGGAACAGCAGGGTCAGCGCCGTGGCGACGATCAGACCGCCCATGATCGCTACGGCCATCGGCCCGAAGAACACGCTGCGCGACAGCGGGATCATCGCCAGCACCGCCGCCAGAGCGGTCAGCACGATAGGCCGGAAACGGCGCACGGTGGCTTCGATAATCGCGTGCCAGCGGTCCATGCCTGAGGCGATGTCCTGCTCGATCTGATCGACCAGAATCACCGAGTTACGCATGATCATCCCCGACAGGGCGATGGTGCCGAGCATGGCGACGAAGCCGAACGGCTGCCGGAAGATCAGCAGGAACAGCGTCACGCCAATCAGCCCCAGCGGCGCGGTGAGGAACACCATGGCCGAGCGCGAGAAGCTTTTCAGCTGTAGCATCAGCAGGGTCAGTACCACCACGATAAACAGCGGAATACCGGCGTTGACCGAAGCCTGGCCACGGCTGGAGTCTTCCACGGTGCCGCCGACGTCCAGCTGGTAGCCGTCCGGCAGTTGTGCACGCACCGGTTCGAGGGTCGGCAGGATCTGCTTGATCAGGCTCGCCGGCTGCTCCTTGCCATACACGTCGGCACGCACGGTGACGGTCGGCAGGCGGTTGCGGTGCCAGATGATGCCTTCCTCGAAGCCGTACTCCAGGGTGGCGATCTGCGACAGCGGCACGCTGCGGCCATTGTCGGTCGGCACCGCCAGGCTTGGCAGCAGGCCGAGTTCCTGACGCTCACTCAAGGTGCCGCGCAGGAGGATTTCGATCAGCTCGTTGCCTTCGCGGTACTGACTGACTGGCGAGCCGGTCAGCGAACTTTGCAGGAAGCGCGACAGGTCAGCAGTGCTGACGCCCAGGGCGCGAGCGCGTTCCTGGTCGATGTTCAGGCGCACCACCTTGCTTGGCTCTTCCCAGTCCAGGTGCACGTTGGTCACGTGGCTGTTCTCACGCACCTTGTCGGCAACCTGACGGGCCAGCTGGCGCACCTCGTCAATATGCTCACCGGAAACGCGGAACTGCACCGGATAACCCACGGGCGGGCCGTTTTCCAGGCGGGCGATACGGGTGCGCAGGGTTGGGAACTCGTCCTGCAGCACATCAATCAGCCAGGTGCGGATCTTCTCGCGGTCTTCGATGCTTTTCGCCAGTACCACGAACTGGGCAAAGCTGGCGGCCGGCAGTTGCTGGTCCAGCGGCAGGTAGAAGCGCGGCGAGCCGGTGCCAACGTAGGCGACGAAGTTGTCGATGCCTTCATGGCCGCTAAGCAGCTGCTCCAGACGCTTGGCCTGCTCTTCGGTAGCGGCCAGGGACGCGCCTTCGCTGAGCTTGAGGTCGACCATCAGTTCCAGCCGGCCAGAAGCCGGGAAGAACTGCTGCGGCACAAAGCGGAACAGCACAATCGAGGCAACAAACAGGCCGATGGTCAGCAGGATCACGGTTTTACGGCGGCGTACGCACCACTCCACCGCCGTACGCACGCGCCGGTAGAACGGCGTGCCGTATGGGTCATGGCCGTCCGCGCTGCCGCCATGTTTGGCGGCGTGCAGCTTGGCCAGATCCGGCAGCAACTTGGCGCCGAGGTACGGCACAAACACCACAGCGGCGATCCACGACACCAGCAGGGCAATCGCCACCACCTGGAAGATCGAGCGGGTGTATTCGCCGGTGCCGGACTGCGCGGTGGCAATCGGCAGGAAGCCGGCGGCGGTAATCAGGGTACCGGTAAGCATGGGGAAGGCGGTGCTGGTCCAGGCATAACTGGCCGCTTTGATGCGGTCGTAGCCCTGCTCCATCTTGATCGCCATCATCTCCACGGCAATGATCGCGTCATCCACCATCAGACCCAGCGCCAGCACCAGCGCGCCGAGGGAAATCTTGTGCAGGCCGATGCCGAGGTAGTACATGGCGGCAAAGGTCATCGCCAGCACCAGCGGAATCGACAGCGCCACCACCAGACCAGTGCGCAGGCCGAGGGAGAAGAAGCTCACCAGCAGCACGATGATCACCGCTTCGGTGAGTACGCGCACGAACTCACCTACCCCGGTTTTCACCGCAGCCGGCTGATCGGAGACTTTGCTCAGCTGCATGCCGGCCGGCAGGGTTTCCTGCAGGCGGGCGAATTCGCCTTCCAGCGCCTGGCCCAGTACCAGAATGTCGCCACCCGGTTTCATCGATACGGCTAGGCCAATGGCGTCTTCGCCCATATAGCGCATGCGCGGTGCGGGTGGATCATTGAAGCCGCGTTTGACCTCGGCCACATCGGCGATGCGGAAGGTGCGGTCGGCAACGCGAATCGGGAAGTTGCGGATTTCGTCGACCGTTTCAAAGCGCCCGGTGACGCGCAATTGCACGCGGTCGCTGCTGGTTTCGAAGAAGCCGGCGGCGGCCACGGCGTTCTGCTCTTCAAGCGCCTGCTGCACGGCGGCCAGCGGCAGGCCAAGGGTCGCAAGCTTGGTGTTGGACAGCTCGATCCAGACCTTTTCGTCCTGCAAACCGAGCAGGTCGACCTTGCCGACGTCCTTGACCCGCTGCAGCTGCAGCTGGACGCGGTCGGCATAATCCTTGAGCACGGCGTAGTCGAAGCCTTCACCGGTCAGCGCGTAGATATTGCCGAAGGTGGTGCCGAATTCGTCGTTATAGAACGGCCCCTGAATACCCTGGGGCAAGGTGTGGCGAATATCGCTGACCTTCTTGCGCACCTGGTAGAACAGCTCGGGAATGTCCGCAGAGTGCATCGAATCGCGGGCGATAAAGGTGACCTGGGATTCACCCGGACGCGAGAACGAGACGATCTTGTCGTAGTCGCCGGTCTCCATCAGCTTCTTTTCGATGCGCTCGGTAACCTGGCGCGACACCTCTTCGGCGCTCGCCCCTGGCCAGTTGGTGCGTACCACCATGGCCTTGAAGGTAAAGGGCGGGTCTTCGCTCTGGCCCAGTTTGGTGTAGGAAATAGCCCCGACCACAGCCAGCAGCAGCATGAGATACAGCACTATCTGGCGATTGCGCAGCGCCCAGGCGGATAGGTTGAAATCCATCGGGCTTACTCCTCGACCGTCGGGTTGGCCTGGGCCGTCAGTTGCACCGCACGGTTGTCGCGGTCAACCGGACGCACCTGCTGGCCTTCGCGCAGCACCTGACCACCGGCGGCTACCACCCAATCGCTGGCTTGCAGACCTTCGAGCACCGGCACGGTTTTCTCGCCATAGGCGCCAATGCGCACATCGGTGCGCTTGAGCGTGGAATCCTTCGGATCGACCACCCAGACGTAGGGCTGGCCCTTCTCCGCCGTCACTGCCGAGAGCGGCACGGCCAGCGGCACATCGCCGTTGTGGGCGATAAACACGCGAGCGCTCTGGCCCAGTTCGGCCGGTACCTTGCCTTCGACAAAGGCGACGCGGGCGGCGAAGGTGCGCGATTGCGGATCGGCCGAAGGCGACATCTCACGAATACGCCCAGGGAAACGCTGATCCGGCTGCGACCACAGTTCAACCGCGACATCCTGACCAACCTTGAAGCGCTCGAAGGCTTGCTCCGGCAGGTTGATCAGCACTTCACGCTCGCCATCGGCGGCCAGAGTGAACACGGTTTGCCCGGCGGCAACCACCTGGCCGACTTCGACCATACGCTGCGCTACTACGCCATCTTGCGATGCGCGCAGCACGGCATAGCCGGCCTGGTTGTTGGCCACATTGAATTCAGCCTTGATCTGCTTCAGACGCGCTTCGCCGGAACGGTAGAGGTTCTCGGCGTTGTCGTACTGCGAACGGCTGACCAGGTTGCGCGCCAGCAGGGTCTTGTAGCGATCACGCTCGGCGCGCACCAACTGCAGGTTGGCCTCGGCCGACGACACCTGGGCGCGAGTGGCTTCCAGCTGCAGACGCACGTCCTGCGGGTCCAGCTCAGCCAGCGGTTGATCCTTCTTCACCCGCGCGCCGACATCGACCAGACGCTTGGCTACCTTGCCACCGATACGGAAAGCCAGCTCCGGCTCCAGGCGCGCGCGCACCTCACCGGGGTAGGCATCCATCAGGTCGCCAGCCAGTTGCGGCTGCACCACCATCGCCGGACGCACGGCAACTTTGGCGGGCTCGCCATTGCCGCAGGCTGCGAGCAACAGGATAAGACTGACAGGCAAAGCAACAGACAGTGCATGACGAAACATGATGACTAACCTTTGTGGAGGCTTTTGAATAATTAAACTGACAGGTATAGTAAAAATAGCAAACTCACTAGTCCAGTATTAAAAACGACCAATGCCAAACAAAGTGTTGCCAACCAGCGGCCCCGGTCGCCCAAAAGACCTGGCCAAGCGCAAAGCCATTCTGGAAGCGGCGAAGACCCTATTCCTCAGTAATGGCTATGACGGTAGCAGTATGGATGCGATTGCCGCGGAAGCCGGGGTTTCCAAGCTCACGGTGTACAGCCACTTCACCGACAAGGAGAAGCTGTTTGCCGCCGCGGTGCAGTCCAAATGCGAGGAGCAACTGCCGGAGCTGCTGTTCGAGCTAAGCGACGAAGTGCCGGTGGCACAACTGCTGTTGAATATCGGCCGGGGCTTCAATGAGCTGATCAACAGCCGCGAGTCAGTGGAGCTGCACCGAGTGATGGTGAGCCTGGCTGCGCAGGACTCCAAGCTTTCGCGGATGTTCTATGAAGCCGGCCCGCAGCGCGTGCTGCACGGCATGGAAGAGTTGCTGCGCCGGGCCGACCAGAGTGGCAAATTACGCATTCCCGACCCGCTGAGCGCGGCAGATCAGTTCTTCTGCCTGATCAAGGGCGGCGCCAACTTCCGCCTGCTGATCGGCTGCGGCGAAGCCCTGCAGGGCGCCGAGGCCGAAGCCCATGTGCGCGATGCGGTCGAAGTCTTTCTGCGCGCCTTCCGCGCCGAGTAGCGCAAAGAGTCGCCAGCGCTATTCGCTGGCGGCTTGCAGCTTCTTCTTCGGGTAGATGTCGTAGCGGCTGGATTTACCTTCCAGGGCATAACCTGGCTTGGCACCGTCAATCAGCGGCGCCTTGCGCGGGCGCTTGACCACCACCCGATGGCTGGCCAGGTTCAGCGCTGCCTCAAGCAGTGCCGGGGCATCCAGGTCATCACCGACAAACGGGCGGAACAGACGCATCTCTTTTTTCACCAGCGCGCTCTTGTCGCGATGCGGGAACATCGGGTCGAGGTAGATCACCTGCGGCGGCTCGCCCTGCCAGGCGCGCATCAGATCTATGGCGTTGCCATTCAGCAGTTGCATCTGCGCGGCAATCGGCGCCACATCGCGGTCCAGCGCGGCACGCGCGAGACCATCTTCCAGCAGTGCAGCAATCAGCGGCTGGCGCTCGATCAAGGTCATGCGGCAACCCAGGCTGGCCAGCACAAAGGCATCGCGGCCCAGACCGGCCGTGGCATCCAGCACAGTCGGGCGCACCCCGGCCTGCACCCCAACCGCCTTGGCAATCATCTGCCCGCTGCCACCACCGAATAACCGGCGATGCGCCACCGCGCCCTCGACAAAATCCACTTTCACCGGTCCCGGCGCCTGCGGTCCCAGCTCCACCAGCTGCAAACCGCCCTCACCCAGTTGCAGGGCAAACTCGCTGTCGCCTTCCAGCGGCAGGCCCAGGCGCGCCGCCCAGGTTTCGGCCGCGACCTGCAGATGGGGAGCCAGGGCCTGCATACGAATTCTGGCTATTAGCCGCTCATCACTCATCAGAAAATGTGCTCAAAAATCACTCAATTGACTGCAAAAGCAGCCGATAACCTGCTCGAGCGGCATTTTGCCAGACCCGGCAGTTTCCAGCCGCACCGAGTTCGCCATGTTCGATGTAATTTCCGCCCCACGCAGCGTCGCCCCGTCGGCCGCCAACACCAGCTCCATCAGCGAGACGCTGGATGAAGGCAAACGCGCATCCCTGGATTATCAAATCCTGCGACGCACCCTGATGCCCGATGAGGTGGAGGCCGAAGCGCCTGCCAGCCCGCCGGAAACGCCCAGCGAGCCACCCGCCGTCACCGCTCAGGCCAGTGACTTCCAGGAGCTAGCCGCCCAACGCGAGCTGGAGCTGAATGTCAGTATCAACGCCGAACCGCAGAAAACCGACCCTCTGGTGCTAGATCTAGCCGGCAACGGCTTCAGCACCAGCGGCCTAAACCGCTCGGTACGTTTTGACCTGGATGCTGACGGCAAGCTCGACCAGATTAGCGTGCCCACCGGCGACGATGCCCTGCTCGCCTATGACCGCAACGGCAACGGCCGCATTGATGATGGTCGCGAGCTGTTCGGCGACCAGAACGGCGCGGCCAACGGCTTTGCCGAACTGCGCAAATACGATGACAACAGCGACGGCCGCATCGATAGCCAGGACGCGATCTTCGAGCGCCTGAGCCTGCTGCGCTTCGACGCCCAGGGCCGGCAATCCAGCCAGTCGCTGAGCCAGGCCGGCGTTAGCGCCATCGACCTGCAAGCGCGCGACGTGAAGATTGCCCTAGGCGCTTACGACGAAATCGCCCAACTCGGCCGCTTCGAATTCGCCGACGGCCGCAGCGGCCAGGCTGCCGATCTATTGCTGGCGCAGCGTTAAGCACTTAACGACACATCCGCCACAGTCCCATATCCACGTGAAAGTGGTCGCGATGGGCCGCGTTGTATTCCGGCCCCAGGGTGGTGTTGAAGCGCTTGCAGGCAGCCTGTTGCACCTGACGCAGAAACTCGGCGTTCTTGCCCTGCTTGGGCCAATCCTGCAGCACGCTGATGCGCCGGCCATCGGCCAGGCGAAAGCCGATGATATCCAGCGCATTGGCCGAGGCATGCTGGCTACGCCGCTGACTGCCGGCAATGGTGCGACAGGCGAAGCTGCCGACATGCTCAACCCGCGCCACCCGCTGACCAAACACTGCCTGGGCAGTTGGCTGCAGATCATGCTGCTCGAACAGGGCAAAGGCCGCTGCCAGCGGGCAGCTGGCAATAAAACTGCTGCTGAAAGCAACGCCGGAACTGTGTACGCGCAGGGTGTTATTCAGCGGACAGGCCACCTCCGGGCGGCTGTCGGCCTGCGGGGTAAAGCGCAGTGAGGAGGTGTTCAAAGCCTGCTGACACAACGCCGGATCATCCTGCAGCCGCCAGAGCTTGAAGCTGGTCAGCAGGTTCGGCGTCTCGCGAATATCCAGCACCGCCCAGGGATTCCAGCGCGGTGGCACATCCAGCAGGCCACGCCAGATCGCCAACAACAGGCCGGCGAGCACTACACAGAGAAGAAGAAAGGCACGAAAGAAGGTCATGCGGCGCAGCCTATCAGAGCAGGCCCAACTGCTCGACCTGATCCTCTAGCTGTAGTTGTGGCAAGGCCGATAACCCCGGCAGTCGCAGCATCAATTGCTGATGGAAGCGCTGCGCCAGCTGCGGGGCCAGGCGATTATCCGAGGTGTGCAGGAAGACGTAAGGCGTGCGGCCTTCTTCGATCCAGCCCGCCACCTTGCCCAGCCAGGGCGCCATAAATGGATCATTGGCCAGTAACTCGGGATGGCCAATAAAGCGCAGTTGCGGAGCCTGACTAAAGGCCGTGGGCCGCAGCGGCAGGCGCGGTTTCTTGGCCTGCGCATGCAATACAGCCGGTGAGCTGGATACACAGCTGAACAGCGCGCGCGAATCCAAGCAGATACGTTCAATGCCACGGCCATGCAGCAGGCGATTAAGGCTGCGCTCCTCCTCGCCCTTGGCAAAGAACGCCGGATGACGCACTTCGACGGCCAGCTCCTCGGCCTGCCAAGGCTCGATAAAAGCGCTCAGTTCCGCTAAACGCTGCGGGCCGAAGCTTGCTGGCAGTTGCAGCCAGAACGGTGCCACTCGCTTACCCAACGGCGCCAATAGGCGGCGGAAATCTTCGGTGGCGCTCAGCTGCTCGCGCAGGTCGCCGTTATGGCTGATCTCGCGCGGCAGCTTGGCGCAAAAGCGCAGATGCGCCGGCATGCGCTCAGCCCAACGGGCCACGGTATCGACGGAGGGCTTTGCATAGAAGGTGGTATTGCCCTCAACGGCATTGAACACCTGGGCATACAACGGCAGAAAGTCAGCGCTGCGACTGCCCTCCGGATACAAGGAACCGCGCCAGGCTGGCTCGCTCCATGACGGGCAACCGAGGTAGTAAGGCAAGATCAATTTGAAAACCGTTGAGCAAGGTAGCGAGCGAAGGCGAGATCAGCCGATGGGGCGCAGTGTACGAGTTGTATATGAGTACGACGAGGTTGATATCAACGCGGCATAGGCGAGCGCAGTAATTTCACAGGAGTCTTCTAGGCGTAGAGGTCGAGGCCCATAACCTGCTGGGCATCCGTCTCGCTGGCGAAACTGGCGGTTGAGCTGTAGCTGGCCAACGCCTGGGCGGCGCGGTTGTTCAGCGGGGGCTGGTACAGCTGGTCTTGCAGTCGCGATGGCAGGCTGTCGCTGCTGGCATTACTGGCTTCGACCTTGCGCGCCTGGGCGACTTGTTCGAAACCTTGGGTGCTGGCGGGAGATGCTGGCTGCTCACGACGTTCCTCTATCTCGCGCTGCGCTTCGCGAAATGGCGTAACCGCAGAGCCCGGGCGGGCACTGCGGTCTGGCGAATAAGAGGAAGTAAAACCGTCGATACGCATCAGTTACTGCTCGGCTTGCTTAGCCAACGATGGACACAAGTGATGGCAATTTAGCCCCCGTAGACCGGCTTGGCAATCAAGCGCGGCGCAACGCGGCAATATGCGCGACAGAAGGTGCGCCGGTGCCCAGCGGTTTAAACCGAGGCCTTGGGCGTGGCCACCTGATCACGCAGGTAAACCGGCTGCGCCAGGTCAGCCACCACCGCCTCACCACGAGCCCAGGCAAAGCGCGCCAGGCTGAGCAGGTCTTCGGCGTGCGGCAGCATGGCGGCATCCTGTCCGCTGACCGCAACCGGAATACGCGCAGCAAAGGTGCCCCAACCAGTACCGGCGGCAAACCAGTCACCGCTGGCATCACCCGGCAGGCTGGCACGCTCCGGAGGCAATACAGCCTCGACACCGGCCAGGCGCATCTCGCCATGCTCAGCGCGGTAGCAACCCCAATAGACCTCATCCATACGTGCATCGATGGCTGCGGCCACCTGCTGCGCGCCATGCTCGCGCAAGCTGCGCTGCGCCAGCACGGCCAGATTGGACACAGGCAGCACCGGACGCTCCAGGGCAAACGCCAGCCCCTGCACCACGCCGATAGCAATCCGCACGCCGGTAAAAGCACCCGGGCCACGACCAAAAGCAATTGCGTCGAGCGCCGACAACGGCACCTCGGCATCGGCCAGCAGCTGCTTGATCATCGGCAACAGACGCTGGGCATGCAGGCGCGGAATCACTTCGTAATGGCTGAGCACCTGACCGTTATGCAGCAGGGCAACGGAGCAGGCTTCGGTGGCGGTATCCAGGGCCAGGAGAGTGGTCATTGCATTCGGACAGGTGACGAAATGGACCGGCATTAGAACGGCTTGAGGCTTTTTTTTCCAGCGCAATCACTGGGCCACGCAGCGGAATCACAGCACCACAGGCATGCAGCGGGCCCGAACCGGCCCGCTGCATGCTTGAGTAACACGTGCTTACCAGGCTTCGATAACGGTCTTGGCGTCCCAACCTTGCAGAGGCGCTTTCGACCAGGTGCCATAAGTGGCGTTGGGGAAGACGATCCACTCGGTGCCCCATTTGCCTGATTCGGCGGCCACGGTGGCGCGCTGATCGGCCAGCGGCGTCTTGCGGAAACGCCCATCGAAGTCATGCAGCGTATCGCCCAGCAACAGCACGATCTGATGATCGGCGCTGACGATGGCCCGCCGCTCGACCTTGGGCGGCCCCAGCAACAGCACGCTTTCTGCAGAGATCTGCGGCAGGCCGAGCTTGCTCAGGGTAGCCAGGGTGTGTGGCTTCTGCTCGTCGGCACGGTCCGAGATATAGCGGATGGTCACGCCCAAGCTGTCGGCGTGCTGCAGGAACTGCTTGGCGCCGGGGATCAGCGCCGGAGTGCCGTCGCGCTCCCAGGGCAGCCAGGTGTCCCAAGCGTCATAGGTGTGACAGTTGGCCAGATCCCGCGCAAGCAGCGCGCTGTTATCAATGACGGTTTCATCCAGGTCGGTGACGATGGCCAGCTTGGACGGATCTTTCGCCGCGGCCACAGCCGCATCCAGCTTCAGGGTGGCGATGTTGTAAGCCTGCAGCTGCAGGGCCTGAACTTCCGCCGATTGCTGCTGGAAGCGCAGCCCCATGGTGAACTCGGCAACACTACAGTCCGTCTTGGGCTTCGCCTGGGTATCGGCAAAGGCCGCCGGACTCCCCACCAGCGCTAAAGCAAGGCCCAACAAGATGGCACTCTTTGCTGTTTTCTCGGTCATTGACTGCGCTCTCTTCCTTAGTATGGGTTAAGGCATAAAGTCTACGACCCTCTCATCGTGGTATAGACCAGAACCGATGCTAGCCTAGGCGAGCAAGGTTACTGTTCTATGAACGACGCTCAGCGAGTCCAGCGCGCCAACCGCAGAAACGACAACGGCCCGCAAAAGCGGGCCGTTGGCTGACTGCAACAAGGCTTAGCTGAGAGCAGCAAGCACCTTGGCAGTGATCTCGTCGACCGAACCAACGCCAGCAATGGCGCTGTACTTCGGCGTGCCGTCGGCGGCAGCGAGCTTCTGGTAGAAGTCCACCAGCGGCTTGGTCTGCGAGTGATAGACCGACAGGCGATGACGCACGGTCTCTTCCTTGTCGTCTTCGCGCTGAATCAGCTCGTCACCGGTTTCATCATCTTTACCGGCAACTTTCGGCGGATTGTGTTCGGTGTGGTAGACGCGACCCGACGCCGGGTGCACGCGACGACCGGCGATACGGCCAACGATTTCTTCGTCATCCACCGCAATTTCGACTACGTTGTCGATGATCACGCCGGCTTCCTTTAGGGCTTCAGCCTGAGGAATGGTGCGCGGGAAACCATCAAAGAGGAAACCATTGGCACAATCGGCTTGAGCGATGCGTTCCTTGACCAGATTGATGATCAGGTCATCGGAGACCAGACCACCGCTGTCCATTACGCTTTTGGCAACCAGACCCAGTTCAGTGCCGGCCTTGACCGCAGCACGCAGCATGTCACCGGTGGAGATTTGCGGAATACCAAATTTCTTGGTGATGAAACCAGCTTGGGTACCTTTACCGGCACCGGGCGCCCCCAGCAAAATCACACGCATCGATGTGCTCCTCAAGATTTAAGTAAAAATCGTCGGACTCGCCTCGTGGGGCCAATCTCAGAATTGTTCAAGCAGCGCTGCCAAACTGGGCCAGAGTGCCGAAAGGCCGCTCAAGATACACAGCGCACCCATAGCGCACAAGCCACCGAAAGTCGGATACACATGTGGCCGCCTCTAAAAGGTAGTGCTTTCGCCAGCGCACTACATATGGACCAGCGAAAGCCCCCTCCCCCCTCTGCAATATGCCTAGCCGGTGTTACGCAAACCCGCCGCAATACCAGCCACACTGACCAACAAGGCCTGTTCCAGAGGGCTGTCGGCCTGATTATCACGCAGTCGTGAGCGCGCCAGCAGCTCGGCCTGCAGCAAGTGCAGCGGATCCAGGTAGGTGTTGCGCACAGTGATGGATTCCAGGGTTTCCGGGCTGTGCGCCAGCAGCTGCGACTGACCAGTCAAACCCAGCACTGCGGCCACTGCCTGCGACAATAGGCCGCGTAGATGCTCACCCAGCGGACGCAGGGCCGGCTCGACCAAACGCTCGTCATACAACTGGGCGATGGACTCGTCGGCCTTGGCCAGCACCATCTCCAGCATGTCGATACGCGTGCGAAAGAACGGCCAGTGCTCACGCATCTGCCCAAGCAGCTCGCCTTCGCCGCGCTGAAAAGCGTTGTCCAGCGCGGCTTCCCAGCCCAGCCAGGCCGGCAGCATCAGGCGTGTTTGGGTCCAGGCGAAAATCCACGGAATCGCGCGTAGGCTCTCCACCCCACCCTCGCGACGCTTGGCCGGACGACTGCCCAGAGGCAAGCGACCCAACTCCTGCTCCGGCGTAGCCTGGCGGAAATAGTCGACGAATTGCGGATGCTCGCGCACCACCGCGCGGTAGGCGCTGACGCCATCGCTGGCCAGTTTGTCCATCAACTCGCGCCAGGCCGGTTCCGGGCTGGGCGGCGGTAACAAGGTGGCTTCCAGCACTGCCGCCAGGTAGAGATTGAGGTTTTGTTCGGCGATATCTGGCAGGCCGAATTTGAAACGAATCATTTCACCCTGCTCGGTGGTGCGGAAACGCCCCGTCACCGAACCCGGCGGCTGCGACAGAATCGCCGCATGTGCCGGGCCACCGCCGCGCCCCACCGTGCCGCCGCGACCGTGAAACAGCAGCAGCTCGACATCCTGTTCACGGCACACCTGCACCAGGGTTTCCTGGGCGCGGTACTGCGCCCAGGCCGCCGCCGTGGTGCCGGCATCCTTGGCCGAGTCAGAATAGCCAATCATCACTTCCTGCGGCCCGTGTAGACGCGCACGGTAGCCATGCAGCGCCAGCAACCGGCTGATCACCGGGCCAGCGTTGTCCAGATCGGCCAGGGTTTCAAACAATGGCACCACGCGCATCGGCCGTTGCAACCCGGCTTCCTTGAGCAGCAGCTGCACCGCCAGCACATCGGAAGCCGCACCGGCCATGGAGATCACGTAGGAACCCAGCGATGCTGCGGGAGCGCCAGCTACTTCACGGCAGGTGGCCAGCACTTCCTCGGTTTCCCCACTGGGTTTGAAGTGCCCCGGCAGCAGCGGCCGGCGGTTCTCCAGCTCTTTCAGCAAAAACGCCAGGCGCGCCTCTTCATCCCACTCGGCGTAACGCCCCAGGCCAAGGTAATCGGTGATTTCACTCATGGCGGCGGCGTGGCGACTGGAGTCCTGACGCACATCCAGACGCACCAGAAACAGCCCGAAGGTCGCCGCGCGGCGCAGGCAATCGAGCAACGGGCCATCGGCGATCACGCCCATGCCGCATTCATGCAGCGACTGGTAGCACAGGGTCAACGGATCCAGCAGCTCGCGATTGTCCTGCAGCACGGCTGCAGACGCAGGCACTTGCTCATGCAGCGCGGCCTGGGCCCAGCTGCGGGTGGCGCGCAGACGCTCACGCAGCTGCTTGAGCAGGCTGCGATAGGGCTCAGCGCTCTCACCTACCCGCGCCAGCAGGGCCGGGCTGGCCTGCTGCATGGACAGATCGGCGGCCAGGTTATCGACATCGCGCAGGTACAGATCCGCCGCCATCCAGCGCGCCAGCAACAGCACTTCGCGAGTAATAGTGGCCGTGACATTCGGGTTGCCGTCACGGTCGCCGCCCATCCACGAGGCGAAACGAATCGGCGCCGCATCCAGCGGCAGGTGCAACCCGGTGGCACTGTGCAACACCTGATCGGCCTTGCGCAGCACATTAGGGATGGCATGCCAGAGCGAATGCTCAATCACCGCAAAGCCCCATTTGGCTTCATCCACCGGGCTGGGCCGGCTACGGCGGATTTCCTCGGTGTGCCAGGCTTCGGCAATCAGCCGCTGCAGGCGCTGTTTGACCTGCTCACGCTCGGCCGCCGAGAGGTCGCTATGGTCGCCGGCCGCCAGCTGTTCGGCCATCGAATCGTATTTCTGAATCAGCGTGCGCCGCGCCACCTCGGTGGGGTGCGCAGTCAGCACCAGCTCGATATCCAGGCGGCCGAACTGGCGGGCCAGGGCCTCACCCTTGTGGCCGTTACTGCACAACCGCTGCAGCAGGTCGGCGAGCATATTGTCTTCAAACGGCTGCGCTTCACCCGGCGCGCGGCGGCGTACGCGGTGGTACTGCTCGGCAATATTGGCCAGGTTGAGAAACTGGTTGAACGCCCGCGCCACCGGCAACAGTTCGTCATCGTCCAGCTGGTTCAGGGTTGCACTGAGTTGCTCCGCCCCCTCCTGCGAGCCACGGCGCGAGGCCTTGGCGCCTTTGCGAATACGCTCGATCTTGTCGAGGAAGGCAGCGCCATGCTGCACGCTGATGGTGTTACCCAGTAGTTCGCCGAGCTGGTGGACGTCCTCGCGCAGACGCGCGTCGATTTCTGCCATGAGTGTTGCCTCCGCTGATCCTGCCTCCAGAGTGCCCAGCGCGCCAACTTCTTACAAGTGCGCGACGCTGCGGCCGCACTTATCGACTCAGGCACTAGTCTTAACTGTGCAGCCCACCAAAACACGGCGGGCATAGGACAGACACGAGGCAATCATGAAGATTCGCGAGCTTGTTCAGCACTGGCAGGAAAATGCCCAGGGGCGGCTGAGCGCAACGCCTTATCAGATACGGCTGGACCTGGAGGCCGCAGCGCGCCTGGCGGCATTGCAGGAGATGTACCCCAAGCACCACGTTGAAGAGCTGCTGGGGGAATTGCTCGGCGCGGCGCTCGAAGAGCTGGAGGCCAGCCTGCCCTACGTCAAGGGCAGCACGGTGGTGGCCAGCGATGAACAGGGTGACCCGCTGTATGAAGACATCGGCCTGACGCCGCGCTTCCTCGCCCTGTCACGCCGGCATTTGCAGCGCCTTAGCGAGCAGCAGAAACAGGCTGACTGAGTTTACTGACCTTCGCTGCAGCGCACGGCCTGCTTACGCCGATCGACCAGTACGCCGCTCAGGCCCTTCTGCTCCAGGTCAAACAGCACCAGCACGCCGTCGATGCACTGGGCGACCTGACTGGCGGGTTTGAGCGAGACCTTGTAATCCTCACCCGGGACGGTCTTGAGCATGGTGAACTCGGACAGCAGCAGGGCATCTTCCGGCTTGGCGATATGCAGGTAGCCGTAATAACCGAGCACAGCCACCGTGGCGCAGATGCTGCCGATGCCGGTAAGGATCAGCGGGATGGGGTTTACTTCGCTCATAACAGACTCTCGGAATTTTTCAGTTGGCGGGCTAAGCACAGGCGGCGCAGCTTGCAGCAAACACTCACGCCTGCAAAGGCCCAGATTGCCGCATCATTTATTGCCGCCTGCGCGCACTTCCTCACGGGCCTTGAAGGTCGCTTCATAGATGCGCTCGGCCAGGCGCGAGAATGGCAGGCTCTGCACCCACACGGTACCAGTGCCCTTAAGGGTGGCCAGAAGAATGCCCTCCCCGCCAAACAGCATGCTTTTCAGGCCGCCGGCCAGGGCGATGTCGTAATCAATGCCGCTGGTGAAGGCCACTAGGCAACCGGTGTCCAGGCGCAGGGTCTCGTTGTTCAGCTCCTTGCGAATCACCGTGCCGCCGGCATGCACAAAGGCCAGGCCGTCGCCTTCGAGCTTCTGCAGGATAAAACCCTCGCCACCGAAGAACCCGGCGCCCAGGCGCTTGTTAAAGCTGATGCCAACCGCCGTGCCGTAGGCCGCGCAGAGAAAGGCGTCCTTCTGACCGATCAGCGTGCCGCCGTGCTCAGCCAGCTGAATCGGCACCACGGTGCCTGGGTAAGGCGCGGCAAAGGCCACCCGCGCCTGGGTTTTGCCGGCATTGGAAAAGTGCGTCATAAACAGCGACTCGCCGGTAAGCATGCGCTTGCCCATGCCCCACAACTTGCCCAGCACACCCGTGGCCGCGCCATCGCCCATGCGCGTTTCAAAGCGGATGCCGTCGGTCATGTAATTCATCACCCCGGCCTCGGCGATCACCGTTTCGCCCGGATCAAGAATGATCTCCACGCTCTGCGCGGAGGCGCCGAGGATTTCGTAGTCGAGTTGATGGCTGGGCACGTGTAGCTCCTGGCAATTAGGCGACGATTCGGTGAAGGCTCCCCGGGTTTCCTCCGGGCTACAAAACTACCTTACCGCATAGGGTGAAAGCGTCGCGAGCGAAGAGCAGGCAAGGCGAAGATGAGGCCGGAAAGCGGAGTTTACTGCTGTAAATGAGCATTTCCGGCCTCACCTTCAACGCCGCATGATCGAGCGCAGCAGCTTTCAGAGGATATTGGCGTAGTCGGCTTCGATCCGATCCAGACTCAGGTGATTGAGGAAGTTGGAGAAGCACATCCAGGCTGACAGCGAGTTGAGGTCGCTGAACTGCGGTGGCAGGTACTTGGGCGCGACGACCAGCCCTTCATCCACCAACTGACGCAGGGTGCGCATGTCTTCCAGAGTGGTTTTGCCGCAGAACAGCAGCGGAATCTGCTCCAGCTTGCCTTTGCGCACGGCGAGCTGGATGTAGTTGTAAATCATGATAAAGCCTTTCAGGTAGGACAGGTCCTTGGTGAAAGGCATGCCGGTGGGAGTCGAGCCACGGAACACCCGGTTGGCGTTGCTGTAGCTCTGTTCCTGGCTGAAGCCCTGCTCGCGGTAGAAGTCGAATACCTGCAGGAAATCCGCGCCCTCTTCGGCCATATGAATGGCGCGGGTGCGGTTGGTCAGTTTGCGCAAACGAGTTGGGTAGGAGGCGAAGGTGATCACCTCCATCAGGATCGCCAGGCCTTCCTGGGTCACCGTGGACGAGGGCGGGCCCTTGGCCAGAAAGGTGCAGATCGGCTGATTCAACCCGTTCAGGGTAGTGGCCACATGCACCAGGCCCTCGTGCACTTCCAGGGCTTTTACATCGCGCTCATTGAACATGGCGTCGGCGCGGATCTTGATGTAGTCGGCGCCAGCGGCAGCGTCGGCAAGAATGCCGTCGGACTCGAACACCCGAATGGTCCCTTCCTCCTCGCCAAACACCTTGTTCAGGCGATGTTGCAGCAGATTGACCGCCTCTTTGGCGGTCAGGGTCTTGGCTTCGTCCTTGAGGTCGCCGCGCTTGTCGATGTTATTGAGGAAATCGGAAAACATCAGACCCAGATCGGCCAGGGTCGGGTCACCAGCATGGAAGGCATCGGAGGCCGCGCCGTAGAGCTCCTGACTGATCAGACCGAAGTCCTCGGTGCCGCGCGCTTCAAGCATGCGAATCACCATGCGGTACTCGCGGCACATGCGCCGCATGATCTTGCCCACCGGGTTGAACTGGCCGAGCTGGCGGGTGATGTCGCGCTCGATATTCTGGAATTCCAGCTTCTTCGCCGACGCATCAAAAGGCAGCGGCCGGTTGGCATAGTAGGCACGGTCAACTGCGGGCAGTTTCTTGCCTTTGTGCTTGAGAAACTCGTTGCGAATCGAGTCATCCCACTTCACCGCATCCAGCACGCGTATCGGCGTTTGCGCGTCGACCAGACGGTCGGACAGCGCGCGCACAATTAACTGGTAGCCGTCCAACTCGGTATGACTGTTCATGCTTTCCTCACCACAACCTACTAGTCACCCGCCCGCTGATAGCGCGCGACTTCGATAAACACATCCGAATTGGCCTGATCGTCGAGGTAGCTGAACACCTGCTCCAGCGGGCTGCTGATCAGCACGCCATCGCCTTCTGCGCCGTCAATCACCTCGCCCTGCAACGAACCCTGCTCCAGCTCGTGGAGAATACGGTCGACATCCAGGTTGTAGATCACCAGTTCATTGCTGGTGGTCAGCTCGAAACCGGCGATGGCGAAGTTCGCCCCGAGGCTTTTCGGCAAGCCGGCCGAGAGGTACCAGCGGCGGCCGTGATGGGCCACGGTAAAGCCGTATTCTTCAACGCTATCGAGGTTATCCAGGCTGTCGACATAGGAGCGCGCTTTGTAGACGTTGGAACCGGCACGGGTGATCTGTAGATACAGCTGCTCGCCCCACTCGTTCTTGCGCGACCACTCGCCAAGCAGGGGAATCGGGGCTGCTTCATTGGCGGGAATCGGGTCCTTGAAGGTCACCAGACAGCCACCAAGCAACAGGAAGGACACGGCAAGCAGCGCGCGCCAGGCTTTCATTCAGCTCTCCTTGTGAACGGATTGACCGGGTTACAAGCCCAGTACCAGATGCATATAGCGTTTAAGCATGGCCAACATATCTTCACTGTCCAGATGATCGACACCATCGAGCAGGCCCTGATACTCCATGCGCACAATAATCGCCGTCAAGAGCTTGGCATCCTGCTCCGCCTGCTGTGAACCCAGCACCTCGAAGAAGTGCGTCACGCCCTGCAGCAGAATCTGCCGGTGAGCGCGCAGCAGCCCATGCAAACGCGGGTTGAGCAATGCTTCCTGCTGAAAGGCCTGCTCGGCCAGCAGGTGTTCACGACGGGTCAGCAACTGCTGGCGCACGTATTCCACCGCCAACCGGGCAATCTCATTGGCCAGACGCCGGCGCGCCTCGGCGCTGCCATCCAGGCGGCTGACCTGATCACGCAGCAAGCCTTCGGTACTGCTCCAGAACTGGCCCATATGCGCCGCGCTGCGCTCGACGAACTGAGCGAAGGTGTCGGTGATCAGGTCGTTGATGTCTTTGAAGTAATAGGTAGTCGCCGACAGCGGCACTTCGGCCTCGGCGGCCACCGCGCGGTGCCGAACAGCCCGCACGCCTTCGCGCACGATAATGCGCATGGCAGCATCGAGAATGGCCTGGCGGCGCTGTTCGCTGCCCTGTCGGCTGGCTTTGCGTCCCTGGTACTGCACGCTCTCAGCGACGGCGTTGGCCACCAGGGTGGCGCTTTCTTGGGCGGGCTTGGCTGTCACAGCAAGACAATCCTCTGTCGTTTATTCAAGATTACTAATGACTTAGTCAGTAAATCTCAAAAATAATCCATCTGCAGACAATAAAAAGCCAGGTAATAAAAAGCCGCCCGGAGGCGGCTTATCAGCATCAGGCTTGCGGGCGCATATGCGGGAACAGGATCACGTCGCGAATCGACGGTGAGTTGGTCAGCAGCATTACCAGACGGTCGATACCAATGCCCTCACCGGCGGTCGGCGGCATACCGTATTCCAGGGCGCGGACGAAGTCGGCGTCATAGTGCATGGCTTCGTCGTCGCCGGCGTCCTTGTCGGCCACCTGCTGCATAAAGCGCGCGGCCTGGTCTTCGGCATCGTTGAGCTCGGAGTAGGCGTTGGCGATCTCGCGGCCACCGATAAACAGCTCGAAACGGTCGGTGACGCTCGGATCATCGTCGCTGCGACGGGCCAACGGCGATACTTCGAACGGGTAGCGAGTAATGAAGTGCGGCTGCTCCAGCTTGTGCTCGACCAGCTCTTCGAAAATCATCACCTGCAGTTTGCCCAGGCCTTCGAAGCCAAGCACCTTGGCGCCGGCCTTCTTGGCGATGGCACGGGCCTTGTCAATGTCGGTCAGGTCGGCAGCGGTCAGCTCAGGGTTGTACTTGAGGATCGAGTCGAACACCGACAGGCGCACAAACGGCTCGCCGAAGTGGAACACCTTGTCGCCGTACGGCACGTCGGTGCTGCCGAGCACCAGCTGAGCCAACTCGCGGAACAGCTCCTCGGTCAGGTCCATGTTGTCTTCGTAGTCGGCGTAAGCCTGGTAGAACTCCAACATGGTGAATTCGGGGTTATGACGAGTCGAAACGCCTTCGTTACGGAAGTTGCGGTTGATCTCGAACACCTTTTCAAAGCCACCGACCACCAGACGCTTGAGGTACAGTTCCGGCGCGATACGCAGGAACATTTCCATGTCCAGCGCGTTGTGATGGGTTTCGAACGGCTTGGCCGCGGCGCCGCCAGGGATGGTCTGCAGCATCGGCGTTTCCACTTCGAGGAAGTCGCGCTTCATCAGGAAGCTGCGAATGTGTGCGATCACCTGAGAACGCACGCGAAAGGTCTGGCGCACCTCTTCGTTGACGATCAGGTCGACATACCGCTGGCGATAGCGCTGCTCGGTATCGGTCAGGCCGTGGTGCTTGTCTGGCAGCGGGCGCAGCGACTTGGTCAGCAGGCGCACGTCGGTCATTTCGACGTACAGGTCACCCTTACCAGAGCGGGCCAGGGTGCCTACGGCGGAGATGATGTCGCCCATGTCCCAGCTCTTTACGGCGGCCAGGGTTTCTTCCGACAGGGTCTTGCGATTGACATAGACCTGGATGCGTCCGGTCATGTCCTGAATCACCATGAACGAGCCACGGTTGAGCATGATGCGCCCGGCAACCTTGACCGGAATGGCAGCCTCGGCCAGCTCTTCCTTGGTTTTCTCGGCGTACTGTTTCTGCAGGTCGGCGCAGTAGTTGTCACGGCGAAAATCGTTGGGGAAGGCGTTGCCCTGCTCACGGATGGCGGCAAGCTTTTCCTTGCGCTGGGCAACCAGCTTGTTTTCTTCCTGCTGCTGGTCTTCGTGGGAGAGGGCTTGCTGGTCGAGTTGTTGGTCGCTCATGGTCGTTCGTCTGTCCTGTAAATCGTTGGCGGATGGTTGGGTCGCGCATGCGCGCGCCCAACCTGCCTAAAACCATCACTCGGCGGTTAGAGCCCCTGCTTAAGGCTCGCCACCAGGTATTCGTCGATATCGCCGTCGAGCACCTTGTCGCAGTCGCTGCGCTCGATGTTGGTGCGCAGATCCTTGATCCGCGAGGCATCAAGCACGTAAGAGCGAATCTGGTGGCCCCAGCCGATATCCGACTTGCTGTCTTCCAGCACCTGCGAGGCGGCGTTGCGCTTCTGCACTTCCTGCTCGTACAAACGTGCACGGAGCATCTTCATCGCGGTGTCTTTGTTGGCGTGCTGCGAACGCTCGTTCTGGCAGCTGACCACGGTGTTGGTCGGTACGTGGGTGATACGCACCGCCGAATCGGTGGTGTTTACGTGCTGACCACCGGCACCGGATGAACGATAGGTGTCGATACGCAGGTCCGCCGGGTTGATCTCGATTTCGATGTTGTCATCGATTTCCGGCGAGACGAACACCGCGGTAAACGAGGTGTGGCGACGGTTGCCAGAGTCGAACGGGCTTTTGCGCACCAGGCGGTGCACGCCGATCTCGGTACGCAGCCAGCCAAAGGCGTACTCGCCCTTGATATGCAGGGTCGCGCCCTTGATCCCGGCGACTTCACCGGCTGAGAGTTCCATGATGGTAGCGTCGAAACCGCGCTTGTCGGCCCAGCGCAGGTACATGCGCAGCAACATGTTGGCCCAGTCCTGGGCCTCAGTGCCGCCGGAGCCGGCCTGGATATCCAGATAGGCGTTGTTCGGGTCCATCTCGCCACTGAACATGCGTCGGAATTCGAGCTTTTCGAGGATCTCGCGCAGTCGCTCGATCTCGGCGGCAACGTCATTCACCGCGCCTTCGTCGTTTTCTTCGACGGCCATATCGAGCAGGTCGCGCGAATCGGCCAGGCTGCCGTGCAGGTCATCCAGGGTGTCGACGATCAGCGCCAGCGAGGCGCGCTCGCGGCCCAGGTTCTGCGCGTATTCGGGGTTGTTCCAGACGTTCGGGTCTTCGAGTTCGCGGTTTACTTCGACCAGACGATCATGTTTGTGATCGTAGTCAAAGATACCCCCGAATAGTCAGGGTGCGCTCGGACAGGTCCTTGATGCTATTAAGGATCGGGTTGATTTCCATGGCTGGCAGCACTCGTAGGTCAAACTTTCGGAAAAGCCGGCGAGTATACCCCAGTAGAATCAGCCCTTGCAGCCCGCAATTGGCGCTGGCGCACAACAGTGCAGACCAACGGCGCACTATACTCAAGCGCACCTGCACATTGCCTGCCCGCCCACAGGAGCCGTCGTGCCATGAGTTCATCGCACAGCCTGCGTAGTCGTTTCGCCATTTTGATTGCCCTTCTTGTCGCCAGCCTGAGCTGGTTGCTCGGTACCCTGATTGGCCAGGACGCCAGCCAGCGCATTCGCGAAGAGGTCGGCCGCGACCTCGCCGAAGTCTCTTTTATGATGGTCGACCGCCTGGATCGCGACATGCAGAGCCGCGCGGCCATGCTGCAAGTGATCGGCAAGCTGCGTGCACTCAGCCAGCCGGACGATATCGTCGAAATCCGCGTGCTGCTCGACCGCCTACAGACCGAATTCCCCAGCATCGCCTGGATCGGCTTTACCGATGCCAAAGGTACGGTGCTGGCCTCCAGCGATGGCGTGCTGGAAGGCGCCAGCATTGCCCAGCGCCCGGTTTTCCTCGAAGCACAGAAGCACGTGTTTATCGGCGACGTGCATGAGGCCGTGCTGCTGGCCAAGCTGCTGCCCAACCCGACTGGCGAAGCGATGAAGTTCGTCGATATCAGCCTGCCGGTGTTTGCCGCGGATGGCAGCCTGGTTGGCGTGCTGGCGTCGCATCTGTCCTGGTCATGGGCCGATGAAGTGCGCCTGGCCATCCTCGAGCCGATCCAGAAACGCCGTAATGTCGAGTTCTTCGTGATCGGCCAGGACCGCACCGTGCTGCTCGCCCCCAAGGAAATGATCGGCCAGCGCCTGCACCTGCCCGCCCTCAACGAAGTGGCGCAACGCAAGGACCTCTGGGCCGTGCAGGAATGGCCGGACGGCAAGCAGTACCTGACGGGCCTGGCGCTGAGCCAGGGCCATATGGACTACAAGGGCCTGGGCTGGACGGTGATCGCCCGCCAGCCACTGGATGAAGCCTACGCCCCAGCACGCGAGACAACGCGCTATATCCTGCTGTGGGGTAGCGGCCTGGCAGTATTGTTCGCGCTGCTTGGCTGGCTGGTGACTGGCTACTTCACCCGCCCCTTGCGGCAGATCGCCGAAGCGGCGGACCGCCTTAGCGCCGGGGAAATCAGCGTGATTCCCGAGCTGAAAAGCACCCGCGAGATCGAAATTCTCAGCCATTCGATTCGCCACCTGGTGGAAAGCCTGACCCACCAGCAAAACGCCCTGGGCGCCATGGAAAACCTCGCCCACCACGACGCCCTCACCGGCCTGCCGAACCGCGTCGCCCTGGAAAGCTACCTGCCGCGCGCGCAGCAACGCAGCCAGGCCAACAGCAATTGCCTGGCGCTGTTCTATCTGGACCTAGATGGCTTCAAGCCGATCAATGACCAGTTCGGCCATGCCGCAGGCGATCAGCTGCTGCGCGAGGTGGCAGTACGCCTGCGCAGCTGCCTGCGCGAAGGCGATCTGGTCGCGCGCCTGGGCGGTGATGAATTTCTGATGGTGCTGCAAGTGCCAAGTGGCGAAGCCCTGGGGCAAGCGCAGCTGGTAGCCGAGCGCACCCTGGCGGCGCTGAGTGCGCCGGTCGATCTGGGCAACAATCAGGTCAAGGTCGGCTGCAGCATCGGCGGCGCACTGTGGCCGCTGGACAGCAGCAACCTGGCCGAAGCACTGGAATTGGCCGACCAGGCCCTGTACCGGGCGAAACATGCCGGCAAGAACTGCGCAGTGTTCCACACGGCCTACAGACACTGAGGCTTATTTAGCGCGCAGACGCAGCAACTGGTCCGCCATCTCGGCCGCGTGCCGCTCGACCACCAGCGGCACCAGATTGTCGTTGTAGCCGACCAGACGCGAGTAGATAAACTTCCAGCGCGTCTGCGCCCGTTGCAAACGCTGTTGCTGCTCGCCGGTCAACTCAGTGGCTAGGGTGGCGAGTTCGGCATCAACCTGCTTGGCCAGCACGTCGATATCCTGATTCAGGTAATGCTGCTGTTGCTCGGGCAGGGTCTCGATATCGCCGACATAAGCCCGCGCGGTGTAGCGCGCCGCCAGGTATTGCACCTTGGCCGGCAGGCTCTGCAAACGCATATCCGCCGCTGACAATGGCTGCGCCAGGCCTTTGAGCAGTTGCTGCTCAAGTGCCTCCAGGGCCGCCACCAACTCACGCAGGGCTTTGCTGTACTGGAAATTGAACTCCCACGGCAGATCCGGCTCACTGGGGTTGTAGGCCAGAGTCTGTTCGACCAGCGCGGTAAAGGCTGCCAGCGGCGGCTGCAACTGCTCCATCGCCAAGCGCGCCGAATCGGTCAGCGGCTGCGCCTGCAAGGTCGCCATGCTTTCACGCAGTTTGCCCAAGTCAGCCTGCACCTTGGCCGCCAATTCGGCATGTCCGCCTTCACCACGGTGGATAAACAGATCAGTACTGGCGCGAAACACCTGTACCTGCGCCAGCTGCACTTGAGTCAGCGCCACATCAGGCGCGGACTGCGCGATCGCGCTGAAAAAAACCAGCGCCAGACTCAGCAGGCAATTCGTGTAGGTGCGGCGCATCGGGCGTCCATCCATAGCGAGGAAAGGCGCCGATTATAGGCAGGCCACCGGCTAGCGGCCAGAACCCTTGGCAGATGGCCGCTACGCGCTATTAGCCCGCCACCAGCTCCTGACGCACCTGGGCCTCAAGCTCGGCCTTTAGCGCCGGATCCAGCTTGAGCTGACGGGCCAGCTCTTCCAGGTAGGCACGCTCCATAAAGTGCTCTTCATCGACCATCAGCACACTGGCGATATACATTTCAGCGGCCATTTCCGGCGTGCTGGCCGCACGGGCGATTTCGGCGGGGTCCAACGGCTTGTTCAATTCGGCCTGCAGCCAATGCTGCAATTCGGCGTCACTGGTGAGCTTGACCAGCTCGCCCTCGATCAACTGTCGCTCGCGGGCATCGACATGACCATCGGCTTTGGCCGCACCCACCAACGCCTTGAGAATGGCCTGACTGTGAATCTCGGCCTGCGGCGCTGGCAAGCGATCCAGGGTTTGTGGCTCACCTTGGGGCGCATTGGCCTGCTGCGCCTGCCAGTTGTTGTAGGCCTTGTAGGCAACCACGCCAAGCGCGGCCAGGCCACCATAGGTCAGCGCCTTACCGCCCATCTTGCGCGCACTCTTGTTGCCCAGCAGCATGCCCAGCGCACCGGCTGCCAGCGCGCCACCACCCGCCCCTTTGAGCAGAGTGCCGAGATCACCGCCCTGGCCACCTTTACCGGCGCCGCCGAGCAAACCGCCCAGAGCGCCGCCTAGGCCACCGGCCGAGCCACCAGCGGAACTGCCGGCGGATTTCTGCTGCATCAGGTCCTGGCCGGATTTCAACAACTGATCAAGCAAGCCACGGGTAATCATCAAGCCCTCTCCCTAAAAATGGTTGTGCAAGCACACAGACTGATTCTAGAGACGGAGGTTTCTCGCCACCTAACGCCAGAGTGCTTCGAAAGATTGCCAACGGACGTGAAAGCCAGGAAAACCGGCTATTCGTCGGTTATCCGACTGCAAATATGTCAAATAGTGGTCACCATCACATTCTGCCGATAGTCGATCTATATTTGACGCCGATAGGATGACGGACACAAACCTCGCAACGGCAAAAGGCTATCAAGAGCCGACGCCGGAGACTTCGCGCCATGCACCCACGCGCCAATCGCCCCGCTCACCGCTTGCTGCGCAGCCTGCTTGCCAGTTGCTGGCTATTCAGCCCGGTGCTGGTGGCCGATGCTCCGACTACCCAGCACAGCGCCCTGGCTACGGCTCTCAGCGATACGCGCTTGGCCAGCTGGCTCAACCTGCTCGACAACTCCGCTGGCGACGACGAGCGCGCCCAGTTGGAGAGGGTCAACCACTTCATCAACCGTTCAGTGAGTTTTGTCAGTGACCAGCAGGCTTGGGGAGCTGACGATTACTGGGCAACGCCGGCGCAAACACTCAGCCTGGGCAAAGGTGACTGCGAAGATTTCGCCATCGCCAAATACTTCAGCCTGGTGCGCATGGGTGTACCGAGCGAGAAACTGCGCCTGACTTTCGTCAAGGCGCTCAAGCAGAACCAGGCGCATATGGTGCTGGCCTATTACCCCAGCGCCAGCGAGCAACCGCTGATTCTCGACAACCTCGACCCGCGCATCCGCCCGGCCAGTGAGCGTGGCGATCTGCTGCCGGTGTATTCCTTCAATAACCACGGAGTGTTCCTGGCCAAGTCGCCGCAGCGCGTCAGCCAGCCTCCGCAGTTTCTCGCCCGCTGGAATGAGCTGAGCGAACGGGCCCTGGCCGATGGTTCGGCCGCACCCGCACCGCAGAGCTAGTCAATCAGCGCGGGCTGATATGGGCGATCAGCAACTGCACGCTTTCCTGCCCACGGTACTCATTGACGTCCAGCTTGTAGGCCAACTCGACCCAGCGCACGGTCGGGTTCGGCCAGATCTCGCGATCCACACCAAAGGCGATGCCATCGAGTTGCACGCTGCCGCACTCGCTTTTCAGCACCACCTTGAGATGCCGCTCACCGACCACACGCTGCTGCACCAGCTGAAATACGCCATGAAACAGCGGCTCGGGGAAATGCTGCCCCCAGGGCCCGGCATTGCGCAGCTCCTTGGCCAAGGGCAGGTGGAATTCCTCGATAGACAAGGCGCCATCGGACAGCAAACGCCCCGTCAGATCGTCTTCACACAGCTGGCGACGCACCTCAGCGTCGAAGGCGGCGGCAAAGGCGCCGAAATTCTCCTGCGGCAGTGACAGTCCGGCGGCCATGGCATGCCCGCCGAACTTACTGATCAGCTGCGGGTGTTTGGCTGCCACCGCATCCAGCGCATCACGGATATGAAAACCCGGCACCGAACGCGCCGAGCCTTTCAGCACGCCGTCGCCAGCATCGGCAAAGGCGATAGTTGGACGGTGATAACGCTCTTTCATCCGCGAGGCGAGGATACCGATCACCCCCTGATGCCAATCCGCCTCAAACAGGCACAGACCAAAGGGCATGTCCTCCAGCGGCAGGTCCTTGAGCTGGGCCAAGGCCTCGCGCTGCATACCCTGCTCGATGGCCTTACGGTCCTGATTGAGCTGATCCAGCTGCACGGCCATATCGCGGGCCAGAGCTTCGTCTTCACAGAGCAGGCATTCGATGCCCAACGCCATATCATCCAGACGACCGGCCGCATTCAGCCGTGGGCCGAGGATAAAACCCAGATCCGTAGAGGTGATACGCCGATGATCACGCCCGGCCACCTCAAGAATTGCACGCAAGCCCGGCCGCGCCCGCCCGGCGCGAATCCGTGCGAGGCCCTGATGCACCAGGATGCGGTTGTTGGCATCCAGCGGCACCACGTCAGCCACGCTACCCAGAGCCACCAGATCAAGCAGCTCGCCGAGATTTGGCTCCGGACGCTGCGCAGTAAACCAGCCCATTTCACGCAAGCGAGCACGTAACGCCAGCAGCACATAGAACATCACCCCAACCCCGGCAAGCGCCTTGCTGGGGAACTCACAGCCTGGCTGATTGGGATTGACGATGGCATCCGCCGCCGGCAACTCGGCCCCCGGCAAGTGGTGATCGGTCACCAGCACGGTCAGCCCCGCTGCCTTGGCCGCCGCGACGCCCTCGACGCTGGAGATACCGTTATCCACGGTGATCAACAATTGCGGCTCACGCTCAAGCGCCACCACGACGATTTCCGGAGTCAGGCCGTAGCCGTATTCGAAACGATTGGGCACCAGATAATCGACATGCGCCGCACCGAGCATGCGCAAACCCAGCACTCCCACCGTGCTGGCGGTGGCGCCATCGGCATCGAAATCGCCGACGATCAGCATGCGCTGGCCTTGCTGCAAACCCCGCACCAGCAGCTCGACCGCCGCATCCATGCCCTTGAGCCGCTGATACGGAATCAGCCGCGCCAGGCCTTTATCCAGCTCGGCAGCGGATTGCACGCCGCGAGCGGCATAGAGACGGGTCAACAGCGGCGGCAGAGCGCCCAAATCAGGCAGGGTTTCAGGCAGCAGGCGGGACTCGATACGCATCAGATTTCCGATACAAACGGTGCGAAACATGGGCAGGCGCGACCGAGGCCACGCCCACCTTCATAAAAGAGACGGAAACGCTCTAGCGCTCACCAGCCAACCACTCGATGGGCAGCTCATGCTGGCCACGCTCGTCGGTGACGAACAGCTCGCCGTCGCTGATCATCACGCTCCAGTTCAGCGAGCGCGGCATGTCCAGCGCCAACTTGGCCAGGGCTTCTTGGTCGAGGGCGACGACGTTGATATTTTTCAGGCTGCGCACCGGATCGAGCGCCTTGGTCTGCCACACGCGCAGGTTGCCGTAGGCCACCAGACTGAATTTTTCGGTACGCCGCGAGCACCAGGTGATACGGTCGCTGTCCGGCTGGCCGACTTCGATCCAGTGCAGCACGCGGTCATCCAGGCTTTTCTCCCACAACGCCGGCTCATCAACATCCGATAGACCACGACCGAACGCCAGGTGCTCGTGATAGAACAAGGCATAGGCAACCAGACGCGCCGCCAGGCGTTCTTCGGTTTCCGAAGGGTGCTTGGCCACGGTGAAACGCAGGTTTTCATAGACGCTGCGGTCCATGTCGGTGAGGTTCAGTTCGATTTTGTAAGTGGTAGACGGCAGGGCCATGGACGGGGCTTCTTGACTGGTCGAATAAGCCGGCAAGTCTACCGCAAAGGCTGCCCCATCACGAACCGGAACGCTCAGCGGGCGTAGCGCGTCCAGAGCTTGTCGAACTCACTGCGGTAACTGGCGACCAGCACTGCGTGGTCGGTCACCAGCAAGTTTTCCTCATTGCTGGTGGTGGCGCTGCGGGTCCAGTTAAAGCTGCCGTTGAGCAACAGACTGCCGTCGAATAACGCAAACTTGTGGTGCATGTGATACGGGCTGTCGTCGATGCTCAGCGGCACGCCCTGGGCGATCAAATGCTGGATATCACTGCCCTCGTCGAACTGCTTTTCATTGTCGCTGATCACCCGCACGGCAATACCGCGGCGATGGCAGGCGATAATTTCTTCGCTAAGGCGGTCATCGGAGATGGTGTACACGCAGATATCCAGCGATGTACGCACCTGCCGGCACAGTTCGCGAATCTTGCGCAGGCAATCATCGCCGGGACTGAAGTGCGCGCTGGCGAGGGCCGGACGCGGTGGGGCACTGCTAGCATCGAGGGTCTTGACCACCTGCTCCAGCCATTTCAGCGCAGGCTCGCCATTGTTCAAATCGGCCTGCACCAGCTCACGCACCAGGGCAAAGGCGCGGTTACGCAGGTAGCGCACCTGATCCTGGCCCAGGTCACTGCCCAGCTGGCGCAGCTCATCACGCTCCTCATTGCTCAGGCGCAGATCGGCCAGGCTGTCGCGCAGCTGTTGATCGAGACGATTGAAATCCATTTAACCTCCTTGTCGTGCGCGCGGCGTGTAGCGCCAGGCCGCATAGAGCCCACCGCAGAGCGCGCCGGCCAGATGATATTCAAATGAAACGCCTTGCTGCGGCAGCAAACCGAAGACCCAGCCGCCATGCAGAAAGAACACCAGCACCGCCAGCAGCAGGTCCAGCCAGCTACGACGAAACCAGGCCCGCGCCAGCAGCAATGCCCACAGCCCGAACAACCAGCCGCTGGCGCCGACATGGATACCCTCGCGACCGAACAGCCAGACCAACAGCCCACTGCCGAGGATGATAAACAGGCTGGCCTGGATAAAGTCGCGCCGCGATTCCAGCAGGGCCAGCAAGCCCAGCACCAGCAGGCCGCTGAGGTTGCTCAGCAGGTGCATCCAGCCACCATGCAGCCAGGGCGCAAACAGCACGCCCGGCAATGACTCAAGCCGGCGCGGTATCACGCCCCAGATATTCAGGCTGTAACCACTCAGACTGTTGCCCAGCTGCAGCACCAGCATCAGTGCGGCAATGCCCAGCAACAACTGCACGCGTGGCAACAGCCCGGCCTTCATGGCGTTTCGCTTTCGCTGTCGCCACCCAGGCGCTGCTCGTGGCCCAGTTGCTCGCCCAGATCACGCAGTTGGGTGGAGATTTCCAGCATGCGATTGTGGGTGCGCAGGTCGATATCGATCTTCTTGTCCATCGCGTTGATCAACGGCAGAAAGCTGTTCTGCAGACTGTCGGCCAGGCTTTCCAAGACTTTCTGCACGGCTGGCTGCGGCGGCGTAATCACCTCCACCTGTGGGCGCAGCTTACCCAGGTTATCCAGCCCGACGAGCAGCTCGGCCCAGGGAATCGTCGGCGCGGCAGGTTGTTCGCCCGGCGCCAACTTGGCCAGGCCGCGTACGCCCTCGACCAGATCGTTAAGCTGCGCCACCACCCGCCCACCGACATCCGTATCGCTGCCACCCATGGCCTTGTTGCGCATAAAGTCGCGCTTGATCTGCGCCCAGCGCTCGGCTTGTATGTCGGTCATATTGCCGCGCAGTTCGGCGAGTTTAAGCAGGTTTTCCTCGGCACCGGTGGTGAGCAGCTGGGATTCGCCCTGGTAGTGATCGGCGATCAGTTGCAGCACTTCGCTATCGTTCATCACCGAGCTGATCTTCTCCGCCATCTTGTTCATATTGCGGTAGCTACCCTGCAGCTTGAACGGCGGCTCGGTGCGGTACTGATCGGCCTGGGCGGCGCTGGCGATGTACTGCTGGTTGACCCGGCCGACCACATCGCGCACCTGCATCAGGCGCTGCAGGGTGGTGACGATTTCGTTGACCTCGGCACCGCTGTAGCTGTGGCTCAGTTCGTTGCTGGAGAACGGCTTGCCCTCAGCTTTGGCGACGAAGCGATAGACATCGGCCATCTCGCGGGTAGCCAGCGGTGCCAGCACCGGGTTGGAGGTCAGGCCGTTCTCGATATAGCTCAGGGCGAAGGCTTCCTGCATGCCGCCCAGGGTGTCGCCGAGGTTATAGATGTCGGCGCGGTTGGCCAGCATATCCGGGATCTTGAACACGTCACCGGACTCGGTATATGGGTTGCCCGACATGATCACGCAGAACTTGCGTCCGCGCATGTCGTAGGTGCGGGTGCGGCCCTTCCATACGCCTTCGATACGGCGGGTGCCGTCGCACAGCGAAATAAATTTCTGCAGGAACTCCGGGTGGGTGTGCTGGATATCGTCGAGATAGAGCATCACGTTGTTGCCCATCTCCAGCGCCAGGTTGAGCTTTTCCAGCTCCTGGCGTGAAGTAGCGTCCGGGGCCTGGGCTGGGTCCAGAGAGCGCACTTCGTGGCCCAAAGCCGGACCGTTGATCTTCATAAAGATCAGCCCCAGGCGGTGAGCGACGTACTCCATCAACGTGGTTTTACCGTATCCCGGCGGCGAAATCAGCATCAGCAAACCGGACAGGTCCGAGCGGCGGTTCTCCCCGGCGGTACCCATCTGCTTGGCCAGGTTGTCGCCGATCACGCCGAGGTAAACGTCATTGATCAGCTTGTTGCGCACGAAGGAGCTAAGCGGCTTGGGCTTGAACTCACTGAGGCGTAGCGCCTCGCGCTCGCGCGCCACCACTTCCTGGCGCAGTGCCTGGTAGCGCTGCAAGCCGGGCAAAAACTGCTCGCGATGCACGCGCAGACGGGCGAAGAAGTCGTCCACCGCCAGCACCAGTTGCCGTTCACCGATGCGCGGGTGTTCGCCCATCAAGTCCTTGGCGGTAAAACGCAGATCCACCTCGGTGATGCGTTTGGGCAGATCCTCGGCGAGCAGCGTCAGGGCCACGGCTTCGGGCACATAAGCGCTAAGCGCGGCAAATTCGTCTGCCGCGCAAAGGCCGCGCAGCCAGTTTTCCACCAAAGCCCACTGCGCCGCTGGACGCTCCTGCAGTTGCGACAGGGTTTGCTGATACACATCCCACATATGCGCCGTCTGCAAGCGCGTCTGCAGGCCGGCCAGCAGCTCACGGGCGTACTTGCTGAAAACGAATTCGATACGCTCGGCGGCCAGTTCCTGCACCAGGTATTCCGCCGCTTCGGTCAGCGTCGCCTGGCTCAGGCTTATGCCCTGCTGGGTGATATAGCCGGCCATGGCCTCGGCAATTTCCGCCTGCAGCTGCAACAGGCTGTCGCGCTGGCCGAACAACTGCTGAATATGCCGGGCACTGCGCGCGCGTTGCGGCCACTGCTTGGCCTCGTCGCGGCGCTGCGCCTGGCCCCAGAAAAAGCTGGCGAAACCACGGGGCAAGGCACCGTAGCTGAGCAGCCCGGCGCTGTCGCGCAGCGGCAGCAACTGGGCGAGGATCAGCGCCGCGTCGTGGTCGTGGATGCCCTTTTCGTAGCCTTCCTTGTAACGCGGCGCGGCGAAGTCGCGAATGCTTTTGATCAGCGCATCCGGCTGGGCCAACTGTTGTTTGAGCAGATCCAGGCTAAGGCCATCGCGCCCGGCATCGGCCGCGGCCAACACCTCGCCGGCCAGGTATTCGGCGCGGTAGAGCGTGGCGGACTCGGACTCCAGGGACACCTGCCAATAATCACGCAGCGCTTCCAGCTCGGTGTTTTGCAGCGGCTCAAGAAACTCAGTGCCAGTCAGATGGAGGTAGAGCTGATCGCCACGCGGCATCAGGGTCAGGTCCAGCTCCTGGGTGTTGACGCTGAAGCGGTGACGCGGGCCGAGCTTGATGACGTTGCCGCCCTCTTCGAACAGCTCGCTCTTATCGCGCAGGCTGCGAACCGCCTGATCGCGGGCGGCCTTGAGGCGCGATTCAACATCCTCGGCTTTGACGCTGTCCTTCAGCTCACGCAGGCGCTCGGCCAGTTCGCGCAACTTAAGAATCAGCGGGTCGGCAGCGAAGAAGGCGTTCAGCTCATCCGGCTGAGTCAGGCGCGCGGTGCGCCGACCGAGGCTTTCCAGAATCCGCCGCGCGGCATCGAGCAGACCCTGGGCCTTGCGCTGACGCTCATCAAGCAGCGCCTGTTTGTGCGCCTCGAAGGTTTCCAGCAGTTCTTCGCGCTTGGCCAGGATATCGCAGAGGAACTGTTCCTGATCGCCGAACTGGCTTTCCAGCTCTTCCAGCTGCACCAGCAGGCGCGACAGCTGTTCGTCGCAGCGCTCCGGGTCCTGGGCCATGGCCAGGGCGTTGGTGATGCCCTGGCTGAACAGTTTGAACTGGGCGCCGAACTGCGCCACCGTCTCCGCCGAACCCAGACCCTTGCGCCGCTGCTCGGCACGGGCCTTGGCTTGGTTAAGACGGGCATAGACTTCGGAAATCGACTCGACGATCGCGGTGCGCTGGGTGGCATCGTCGATCGGCAGCGAGGCCATCAGGCTGGACAACATATCCAGGTTGCCAGCCATGGCCTGCAACGCCACGAGCGGTTCGTTGAGTTGGCTGACACTCTCAGCCTTCTGCGCCTGGGCGTCGAGCTGGGCCAGCTGCAGCACATAGGGTTCCAGCGCTGCCTTACTGGCCAAAAAACCCGAGGTGGCAGCTGCGACTTGCTCTTGAGCAGCAAGCAGATCGGCTTCCATGGCGTCGATACGCGCCACGTCGATATAGCGGTAATCGCGGATGGTCAGCAGTTGGCCGCGCTGGGCATTGATGCCATTAAGCGCGTCGACGAAGTGCTGCACCTCATCCCAGCTATCGATCAGCAGCCCGGAGAGCAGCGCTTGCTGGCGGGTTTCCGCTTCGGCCATGGCGCGCGCCGACTGCTGACGAATGCTCTCGACCTTCTCGAACTCGTCGAGCACCAGCTCGCCGGTGGCGGCGATTTCACGCAGCAGCGGCGCCATGCCCTGACACTGGGCATCGCCCAGCCAGTGGTAGACGTCGAACAGGCGGCGGGTGTTCTGGCACAGCTGGGTGTAGCGCTGCACCGAGACTTCCGGGGTTTCGATCTCGCGACTAAGGCCCAGCAGGTCGGAGACGCCGCGCACCAGTTCGGCATTGCCGATGCGCCCGAAGAAGCCGCTGCGCACCGGTTGGCGAGCGGCGAAGTCGTCACTGCAGAACGGCGTCTGCCAGATCTGCATCGGGTGGATACGCGTTGGCTCCGTGCCTTCGGCGGCGAAGATCACCATGCGCCCGTCTTCCAGGCGCGCGTAGCCGTGACCGAAGATCGGGTTATGCAGCTGGCGGTTGATCATGTTGTAGGTGAACAGCGCCGAGCGGCCTTCTTCCGGGTGGTAGAAGATGTACTGCACGTCCTCACCATTGGGCGAACGCACCGCGCGCTTGAAGCGCATGCCGGCCATGGGCTGCTCGAAAGCCTTGGACTCGCCGTTCTGCAGGTAGTAGCCACCAGGGAAGATGATGCCGTGGTCTTCCGGCAGCTGCACGCAGGCCAGGCCGATGGCGTCGATGCGCTCGACCTTGCGCGTCAGGCTGTTGAACACCAGGTAGCGCCACTGCTCTTCGCGGTAGGGCAGGATTTTCAGCAGGATCAGGCTGCCGAGCTTGGCGTACTCAATCTGCGCATCGTCCAGCGACTGGGTCTTGTCCAGCACCGCCTCGCGGTAGATGCCCAGGCCGTCCTCGGTATTGTTCTCGACCTTGACCGTGAGGTCGCCACCGATGGTCTCGACAAAGATGGTATCGAGGATATTCATATGCGGATGGCGGCCGTTAACCACCATCTCGCGGGAAGTTTTCTGCCATTCGAAATCGAACGGCGCTGGCAGCGCTATATCGCGCTCGCCGCGATTGTCGATATAGCGGACTTCTTTTCCGTCGAGAGAGATCGACCAGCGAAACACCCGGATATCGCTGATCCGCTCACCGATCTGGAAGCTGGCCAGCAGCTTGCCGTCGCGCACCAGCAGTTGCAGCAGACGGGTGTTTTTGTAATAGGTGTAGAGCTCGTTGAAGTCATTAACGAAGCTACTCTGGCCGAGGAAACTGTCGGCCAGCGCCACGCTCTCGGCTTCATAGCCTTCGTCCTGCTCGCTCAGGCGATACAGGGAGAACACGTCCTCGACGCGGGTTTCCTTTTTCAGACCGAGGAACACGTTGTAGCCGAACAGCAGGTTCTCGCCGACCTGGACGATATCGCGCGCCGTGCAGTTGTTCTCGGTGCGGATACGCACCCGTCCAACCACTTCCATCTGGCTGCTGCCGAACTCCTGCAAACGCTGAGCGTTCAGCGCCTCGGTGGTCTGGCGCAGGCGCAGGCCCTGCTCCTGCAGGCGCTTGTGCAGCACCTCGTAGGCACCGCCTTCGGCGACGGCCTTGTCCAATACATCCTGTGGTTGGGCTACGGCTGGAGCATCCGACATCGTGGTCTTCCTGAATCTGCGCTGTCTGCTAGCAAGGTGGGATGAGACTAGGGGCCGGCTTCAGCCAGCCCCAAAAGCGAAGCACATGGCTTTACCTTTTTTATGCACCAATCTTTTGGGCAATTTCGGCAAGTTTGTCGCGCATCGCCTGATCGAGCTCTTCGGGTTTGATATGAGCAATGATCTTCTTCAGCACGCGAATCTCATTGTCATCAATCACCCCGTCGCGCTCGGCAACATTCAGCAACGCACCCAGTTCCTGCACGTCCAGACGGCCGTCATTGGCGAAGCACTGGATCGAGCGAAACGACATTTCCAGATAATCCCGTGGTTCCGACATAAGACTTCCTAATTAGAGATAAACGGGCCATTCAAGGAGTTGGCTTTCGCCAACCCCAAGAGAACATCCAACTTATTGCTAAGACGCTAGCTTTCAGCCGTTACCGGCATGCACTTAGCTTTCGCTGCTATCCACTGCCGCCGGCGTTTTGCTTTCGCTGACACGACCATTCAGCAGACGGGCCAACACGTCCTGCACCACCGGGCTCTTGCCGACCACGCCTTCGATGGCTTTGCCCACCGACAGCGATTTGGCGAAGGAGTTGAAGAAGTCGCCTTCGCCGCCGACGATCTCGATCTTCGCCTTGGACAGCGCCGCAGAGAGCACTTCGGCCTGATCCTTGGCGATTTCCTTGTTGGCGGCGATGGCAGCCATGGCTTCGTCGAAGTTCGCCTCTAACTGCATGCGGAACTCCTCGTGCTGACGCGCGTTGTCGCTGAGCGCATCGAGAGCACCGAACTTCTTGCCCAGGCCTTCGGCCTCGGCATTCAGACGTTCCAGCAACACATGGGCTTCGGCCATACCCAGATCCTGGGTGGCTTTGGCTTTGGCCGCGCCGAGCTGTTCTTCGCCGCGCGCCTGGGCACCGAGTTTCTCTTCCAGTACCTTGGCGTCGGCCAGGCCGTCTTTTTCCTTGGCGGCAGCTTTGGCTTCGGTCACCCGCGCCTCGGCCAGACCTTTCTCCTGGTCACCCTTGGCTTCGGCAATCAGTTGCTCAGCATGCACACGAGCTTCGGCCAGGCCTTCCTTCTCCTTGGCGGCGGCGGTGACTTCACGCACCCGCGCATCGGCCAGACCAGGCGCAGCGCGCTCGGCCTCGATACCTTCGGCCATTTTCTTCTTGGCTTCGGCCTGCTTGGCTGCGGCTTCCAACTCGGCCTGAGCGAGGTTGTTGATTTCCACTGCTTTGTGCTGGGAGCGGGTCTCGTCGGCTTCAGCCTGCTTGACCTGGCGCACCAGCTCCTGCTCGGCTTCGGCCTGGGCGTTGAGCACCATGACCTGCTTGTTCCGATCCGCTTCGGACACTTCACGCACTTCCTTGATGCGCTCTTCTTCCTGAGCCACGGTCTTCTCGACCGCGACGCGCTCGCGGATCACCCCGGCGATATTCTTGCGCTCGACTTCCAGGGCTTTTTCTTTCTCAATGCGCTGCAGCTCGACTTCGCGCTCGCGGGAGACGATTTCCAGGTCCTTGGCGCGAGTGACTTTTTCCACCTCGATAACCACCGCACGCTGGCGGTTCTGCTGCGCCACCTCAACCTCGCGCTGATGGTTCTCGGCGCGGATATCCAGCTCCTGCTGGGTAGTGATGCGCGCCTGCTCGGCCTTCAAGCGCTCTTCTTCCTTGACCTTGAGGGTCTCGGCTTCTTCGCGGGCACGGATGGTTTCGATCTCGCGCTTCTGCCGCGCCTCGGCATCGGCTTGCTGACGCTCGAGAGCCAGGGTCGCCTCGCGGGTTTCCACATTCTTTTTCTTGATCGCCAGCTCTTCGTTGCGCTCCAGGTCATTGGTAATGACGTTCTGCGCAGCAGTCAGCTGAGTGATCTTGCGAATACCCTCGGCATCGAGAATATTGCTCGGGTCGAGCGATGCCTTGGAGGTCTGCTCCAGATAGTCGATGGCCACGTCTTCCAGCACATAGCCGTTGAGATCGTTGCCGATTACCTCAACGATACGATCGCGAAACTCCTGGCGGTTCTCGAACAGCTGAACGAAGTCGAACTGCTTGCCGACGGTTTTCAGCGCTTCGGAGAACTTGGCGTTGAACAACTCGTTGACCGCACTGCGGTCAGAAGCGCGCTCCACCCCGATGGCCTTGGCCACCTTGAGCACGTCCTGCTGGGTTTCATTGACGCGCAGATAGAACGCCACGGTGATGTCAGCACGCATGTTGTCCTTGCAGATCAACCCGTCCTTGGCGCGACGGTCCACTTCCAGGGTGATCAGGGAGATCTTCATGAACTCCTTGAGGTTGATCACCGGGTACACCAGGGCACCGGTGAAATGCACCTTGGGCGTCGAAGACATGTCGTTGACGATCAACGCGGTACCCTGCGGCACCTTGATATAGAAGGCTTTGAACAGGACGAAAAAGCCAAAAATAACCAGAAAGAACAGACCTAAACCGGTCAGAAAAGGCATTAGCAGCTCGAGGCTCATTACAATCAATCTCCTTTGATAAACGGGCTAGATGCCCTTGAACTCGTCTTCGGTAATCACCCGATAGGCGTGTTCGGCCTCCAGGTACTCCAGCAACACCACGCGGTCGCCACGTTTGAATCCATGTGCCTCATCGGCACGTACACGCAGAATCAGCCCAGCGCCACCATCCTCAAGCGTCGCCTCACCCTGAGCGGCAGTTACTCGCCCACTGCGCACGATGGCTACCTGCCCGAGCACGGACTTGCTGGTGGTGGTTTCCAGCTTGAGAAACAACGGACGCAACGGCCGCACCAACAGGCTCACCACCGGCACCACGGCGATCAACGCAGCCGCGATCACCAGCAAACCCAGGGGGTAACGCAAAATGCCCAAAGGCAGAAAGCGCAACAAAAACAGCTCGGCGAAATAGCAGAGGAACCAGGCGAAAAAGAACAGCAAGGTAAGAACCAGCGTCACGGGTACGCCATTCAGGCCCAGCTTGAGTAATAGGCCGGCCAAGCCTTCAGGCTGCAGCGAATGGTTTTCCAGTGCTGAGTCGACTTCGATATCCAGCAGATCGACATCGAGAATGCCCATGGCGGCGACCAGCCAATACAGAATCGCCACGCAGAGTGCAAAACTGAGCACCACCACGGGGAACGACAGCGCGGTCTGTATGAATAGCTCCATCTTCTTTACATCCTGCTAGTCGAAGAAGCGGGAGCCACAGCCCCCGCATTGGCCGTTTAGGCTTCTGGTTTGGCCTTACTCTTCAGACGTGCCAGCACGCTGTCAGCACTGGCGTTGTCCGGCACGATGCCGGCAGCACGCAGTTTGACCTCCAAGGCGTCATCCGGCGCGCTGGTTGCGGCCAATTCCGCACTGGCGTCCATCATGGCTGCACGCTCGGCCTGCTTGAGCTTGATGCGCTCCAGCGATTCGACGGCGGTATGCAACTTGGCCTGCGAGCCGCCATAGCGCTGCGCCACTGCCATCTGCGCTTTCTGCACGCTTTCCGTGGCCTTGACCGTATCGACCTGTTGCTTCAGGCGTTTGATATGCCCTTCTGCCTGGGTCACGGCTTTGCGCAACTGCGCCACGCTGGCCGCGAAACCATCGGCCTGCTCACAGTCGCTGGCCTGTTCGGCTTCCAGATTGGCGATCTTCTCGGCGACTTCCTTGGCCAGGGTTTCATTACCGGCATCAAGAGCCTTGAGCGCGTACTGCTCGTACTCGGCGATCTTCGCCGTACTCTTGCCCAGGCGATCACTGGCCAGTTTCTGTTTGGCCATAATCTCAGCCAAGGCTTCCTTGGACTTGCGCAGTTCTAGATCGGCATCGCGTATCTCCTGATCGAGAATACGCAGCGCCTGACCGTCAACCACGGCCTCACCCACTTCATTGGCGCCACCACGCAGCGCCGTCAGCAATTTGCTCCAGACGTTCATAGCATCACTCCTTAGCGTCAGCCTTGAGGAAGCCTTCATAGGCTTCGGTGGCCTTGATCACGTTGTCGGCCAGCAATTCGATCTCGAATACCACGTCGGTCAATGTCGACGCTGAGCTCAGCGCACCAAACATGGTGTAGCAAGGCTGACCGTCCGGCAGGGTTTCCAGGCCGATAGAAGACAGCGGAAACAGTTTGTGCGTGCGCAGCACCTGCTCATTGAACGCCGCACTGTCGCGCACATCGGCGGCAGGCCAAAGCAGGCCCTCGACCACGATTTGCTCACCAAATACGGCGATAAACAAAGGCAGGTCGCCATAGTCGTGCATGGCCACGTGCAAGCTGGCATCCGAGCTTTGAATCAGCTCGATGCTCGCCTGCCCGCCCTTGAATAGCTCAGCGGCCGATAGCGCCTCGTATAAAGCCTGTGCAGTCCAAACCTGCGGCATGCTCATACCCTCCTCCTTTTCCATTGAAGCCAGCTTTAATGAGTGCGGCTGGCGAAGTTTCCGCTCGAATGCCATAAGCAGCGGGGCATGCTCTGGCAGTATCCAGACCTCTTTTTTCACCAACCCCTGCTCGCGCAGGCGCTGACGAAAAAGACGCTGGTAGTGGGCTGATGATTTGTTTTCCATGAACGCAGACTAGACCTACACATGTAATGAATCAATACATCACATGTAATATTTTAAAATGCATGTTTACTGATTTTCAGGCGCACGCAAGCCAACCGCTCAAGAGCAGCGCTTCAGAGAAAACACAGGGGAAAATCGCAGGAGGGGAACCATCCAGGGTTATAGCGCCGAGCATCCATTCGTGGAGGCAATTTAACGCCATATCGCCCACCAACTAAACAGCTAAATCTGCCAACCCCATCGCAGCCGCGGCACGCGATAGCGCCCATTGAAATATGACGCAGCACCCCAGAATCGAATAGCCTTGGCCAGCCCACTGCCAACGGAAGCCCTTATGAGCCCAGCTAACAAACCCCTCGCCGGCCTGAAAGTGATCGAGCTCGGCACCCTGATCGCCGGCCCGTTTGCTTCGCGCATCTGCGCCGAGTTCGGTGCCGAGGTGATCAAGGTCGAGTCACCGGACGGCGGCGACCCGCTGCGCAAGTGGCGCAAGCTGTATGAGGGCACTTCGCTGTGGTGGTTTGTGCAGGCGCGCAACAAGCAGTCGATCACCCTTAACCTCAAGCATGAAGCCGGCCGTGAGGTGCTGAAGAAGCTGCTGAGCGAGGCGGATATCCTGATCGAGAATTTCCGCCCCGGCGTGCTGGAGAAACTCGGCCTGGGCTGGGATGTATTGCATGCGCTTAACTCCAAGCTGGTGATGGTGCGCCTGTCCGGCTTCGGTCAAACAGGTCCAATGAAGGATCAACCAGGCTTCGGTGCCGTGGGCGAGTCCATGGGCGGGTTGCGTTATATCACCGGCTTCGAAGACCGCCCACCAGTGCGCACCGGCATCTCGATTGGCGACTCGATTGCTGCTCTATGGGGTGTGATCGGCGCGCTGATGGCACTACGGCATCGCGAGGTCAACGGTGGCAGCGGCCAGGTGGTCGACGTGGCGCTGTATGAGGCGATCTTCGCCATGATGGAGTCCATGGTGCCGGAGTTCGATGTGTTCGGTTTTATCCGCGAACGCACGGGCAATATCATGCCCGGCATCACGCCCTCCTCCATCCACACCAGCAGCGATGGCAAACATATCCAGATTGGCGCCAACGGTGATGCGATCTTCAAACGCTTTATGCAGGCCATCGGCCGCCAGGATCTGGCCGACGACGTGACGCTGGCCAGCAATGATGGTCGCGACGCCCGACGCGATGAGATCTATGGCGTGATCGACCGCTGGGTCGGCTCGCTGCCGCTTGAGCAGGTGCTGACTACCCTGAACCAAGCCGAAGTGCCGGCCAGCCGCATCTTCAGCGCCGAGGACATGTTCCACGACCCGCAGTTTCTCGCCCGAGAAATGCTCCTGTCGGCCAAGCTGCCAGGCGGTAAAGCCTTCAAGATGCCCGGCATCGTGCCCAAACTGAGCGATACACCGGGAGAGGTGAACTGGGTCGGCCCGGAGCTGGGCGAACACAATGAACAGGTGCTGAGCGGGCTGGGTTATAGCCGTGAGCAGATTGCCCAATTGCGTAGCGATGGCGCCATCTAATCAGCAACTCCAGCAAGCGAGCTGTTAGAGGCGAACGCCGTATTTTGCGTAGATCCCCTCAATAACCCCGCGCCGCTTGAGCGTCAGAATTGCCGCATCCAACTTATCCAGCCAGGCTTCGTGGCGTGGATGAACGCGCATGCTGACATCGAAAGAGCTCATTACATCGCCGATCTCGAGGTGACGGTACTCCGGGGTCTTGGCCAGGCTGTATTGAGCAATAGCCTTGTTGACCACAATTTGATCAAAGCGCGACTTCGCCAACATCTCCAGCAACTGCGCTTCATTCAGCGCATTGCGCCGATCAAGCTGCCCCGCCTCAATCAGCGCGCGTAAGTCAGGGTAGGCATAACCGCGAACCAGCCCTACTGACTTGCCGCGTAAATCCTCAGGCCGTGCCACCGGAAAAGCCTTGCCCGGAGCAAACATCATGACATCAACCACTTTACCGAACGGCACCGAAAACACCCCAGGGGTCGGCTGGCTGCGCACCCAGCCCGGATAAACACCCGGCTCGATATCCAGTTGCCCACCACTGAACATCAGACCAATGCGCGGATAGGGGTAGTACTGCACGCTGAAGGTGTCGCCCGTCAGCTTGCCTAGCTCATCGAAGATGTCCTGATAGATGCCGGTTTTACCCTGCTCGATCATCATCGGTGGGTAGTTATAAAAACCGACTTCAAAGGTGGCGGCATGAACGCCAGCCAGGGGATAGAAACCGCACAGCAGAACAACCGCCTTGATCAACCACTTCACCCGATTACCCCTACCGCACAACACCCTGCCGCTAAAACGCGCCAAACAACCAGGCGACTACAGCGCCCAGCACAAGTAATGCCACCAGCCAGAAGATACCGCCATGCCCACCCGACTGCACCACCGAGACGCCTCCCGGCTGTCGTTCAGGTGTGTAGTCATCCACAGCCTCCTTGGCCTCCTTCAAGCCCATACCCCTGAGCTCACGCAGCAGTTTGATCGCCTCGATTTTCTGCCCACGCTCAAGCGCCGCCACCACCTCCGCAGGCAAATCCTGATCAAACCCAGTCATCACACTCTCCATTCCAGCAGCTTCACCAGAGCATAGCCGCAAAAAAAGCCGGCCCCTTGCGGGTACCGGCTTTGTCGACCAGCGTCAGGATTTACAGCGGCTTGCCGCGATTGCCGTGCTGAGCCACGAAGCTTTGTACAGTTTTCAGGTCATTGGCCAGCACCGTGCAGCGCTCTTCACGCTCGAACAGATCCGCCAGGTGTACAGGCAACGCCGGAGCCTGACCTACGCCAGCCTTCTCTACCGCTTCCGGGAATTTGACCGGGTGCGCAGTGCCGAGAATCACCATCGGAGTGGCCAGACTACGGCGGCATTCACGGGCAGCACGTACGCCAATGGCGGTGTGCGGATCAAGCAGCTCGCCACACTCGTTAAATACATCGGTGATGGTTTCGCAGGTCTGCGCATCATCCACCGCGAGCGAGTCGAACAGCTTGCGCGCCTCGGTCCAGCGATCTTGATCGACACTGAAACCGCCGCCCTGCTTGAAGGTTGCCATCAGCTCGGCGATTGCCGCGCCGTTGCGACCATGCAGGTCGAATAGCAGGCGCTCAAAGTTCGACGAGACCATGATATCCATGGACGGCGACAGGGTCGGGTGCAGGTCACCCTTCACATACTGATTGCCGCTCATAAAGCGGTGCAGGATGTCGTTGCGGTTGGTCGCGACGATCAGCTGGCTAATCGGCAGGCCCATGTTGCGCGCCAGGTAGCCGGCAAAGATGTCACCGAAGTTGCCAGTTGGCACCGAGAACGCGATGGAGCGTGCAGGCCCGCCGAGCTGCAGAGCCGCGTGAAAGTAGTAAACGATCTGAGCCATGATCCGCGCCCAGTTGATCGAGTTCACCGCCACCAGGCGCGTGCCTTTGAGGAAGCCTTGATCCGCGAAGCTGTCCTTAACCATCTCCTGGCAGTCATCGAAGTTGCCTTCGATGGCAATGTTATGGATGTTGTCGCCGAGGATGGTGGTCATCTGCCGGCGCTGCACCTCGGACACGCGGTTGTGCGGGTGCATGATAAAGATATCGACGTTGTCGCAGGCCTTGCAGCCTTCGATGGCGGCCGAGCCGGTATCACCGGAGGTAGCGCCCATGATCACCACGCGCTCGTTGCGCTTGGCCAGCACGTGATCAAGCAGACGGCCGAGCAACTGCAGGGCGAAATCCTTGAACGCCAGGGTCGGACCGTGGAATAGCTCCAGCACCCACTCATTGCCATTCAGCTGACGCAGCGGCGCCACGGCGTTGTGAGCAAACACGCCGTAGGTTTCTTCGAGGATTTTCTTGAAATCGGCATCGGCGATGCTGCCAGTGACGAACGGGCGCATCACCCGGAAGGCCAGCTCGTGATACGGCAGGCCAGCCCAGGAGGCGATTTCTTCCTGGGTAAAGCGCGGCAGGTTTTCCGGTACATAGAGGCCGCCATCACTGGCCAGGCCGGCGAGCAGCACGTCTTCGAAATTCAGGGCCGGTGCCTGGCCGCGGGTACTGATATAGCGCATAGGGGCAAACCTTCGGTTGAATCTTTAAGGGCCGCCGCTGCCTACAGCAGCGGCGGCCAGATACGGATTAGTTCAGCTGCTCGACGCGGATACGCACAACGCTGCCGACCACATCTTCGAGCGCCTCAAGGGCACTAATCGCCTCATTGATTCGCGCCTCGACCACGCGATGGGTGACCAGGATCATCGGCACCAGGCCGTCCTGCTCCTCGACTTCCTTCTGCATGATCGACTCGATATTGATCCCGCGCGCCGACAGAATGCTCGCCACTTGAGCCAGCACGCCCGGATGATCCTTGGCCTGAATGCGCAGGTAATAAGCGCTCTCGCAGGCTTCGATCGGCAGAATCGGGTGATCGGACAGCGAATCCGGCTGGAAGGCCAGGTGCGGCACGCGGTTGGTCGGATCGGCCGTCAGCGCACGCACCACATCAACCAGGTCAGCAATCACCGAGGAGGCAGTCGGCTCCATGCCGGCGCCAGCGCCGTAGAACAGCGTGCTGCCAGCTGCGTCGCCATTGACCATGACCGCGTTCATCACGCCGTTGACGTTGGCGATCAGCCGATCCGCCGGGATCAGCGTCGGGTGTACGCGCAGTTCGATACCCGCGTCAGTACGACGGGCAACGCCGAGGTGCTTGATGCGATAGCCCAGCGCTTCGGCATAGTTCACGTCAGCGGTGGTCAGCTTGGTGATGCCTTCGGTGTAGGCCTTGTCGAACTGCAGCGGAATGCCAAAAGCGATCGACGCCAGGATGGTCAGCTTGTGCGCAGTGTCGATACCTTCGACGTCAAAGGTCGGATCAGCTTCGGCATAACCCAGCGCCTGCGCCTCGGCCAGCACGTCTTCAAAGGTACGGCCCTTCTCGCGCATTTCGCTGAGGATAAAGTTGCCAGTGCCGTTGATGATGCCAGCCAGCCAGTTGATGCGGTTGGCCGCCAGGCCTTCACGAATCGCCTTGATCACCGGGATACCACCGGCAACGGCCGCTTCGAAGGCAACAATCACACCCTTCTCGCGAGCCTTGGCGAAAATCTCATTGCCGTGCACGGCGATCAGCGCCTTGTTGGCGGTAACCACGTGCTTGCCGTTTTCGATAGCCTTGAGCACCAGCTCTTTGGCCAGTGTATAACCACCGATCAATTCGATAACGATATCGATCTCGGGGTTGTTCACCAGCTCGAAAGCATCGCTGGTCATGCTAATACCGGTCGTGTCGTACTGCGGCTTGGGGGAGCGAATGGCGATCTGGGCAACTTCAATACCGCGCCCTGCGCGCCGGGTAATTTCCTCGGCATTTCGCTTGAGTACATTCAAGGTACCGCCACCGACGGTACCCAGCCCACAGATGCCTACTTTCACCGGTTTCACACTGAACTCCCCATCTGCACTGCGTAAAACGGCCGGAGCAAGCCCCGGCCGTAGAAAAGAGCCGCACCATACGAAGCGGCTGTTTATTAGTCAATCAGGCGCGTGCCTCTACCTACTTGGAATCCAAGGCGATTTTCGCCAACTGCGGGGCCGGCTGATAGCCGGGAATGATCTTACCGTTAGCCAGAACGATGGCCGGTGTACCACTGATCCCGATCATCTGCCCCAACGCGTACTGCTTGGCTACCGGACTGTCGCACTGTGCATCCGCCACGCCCTGGCGGTTTTTCGCACGATTCATGGCGTCCTGCTGATCCTTGGCGCACCAGACATTCGACAGTTCTTTGGCCGCCGCACTTTCCAGACCCTGACGCGGGAAGGCCAAGTAACGCACTTCAACGCCCAAACGATTGAGCTCAGGCACTTCGCTATGCAGCTTCTGGCAATAGCCGCAATCGGTGTCGGTAAATACGGTGATATGGGTTTTCGGCTGTTTGCCGGCAAATACCACCATTTCCGAGGCAGGGATGGAATCCAGCAGTTTGACCACGCCACGGCTCTCCGCCGCCTCCGTCAGATTCACCGGCTGACCGTTCTTCACCTGAAACAGGTAGCCCTGCAGCAGGAACTGGCCATCTGCACTGGTGTACAGCTGCCGACCGCCCGCCAATTCAACCTGATAAACGCCCGGCATCGGGCTTTCGGCAATCGCCTCAATCGACAAGGCCGGATCGATAGCTTTGAGGGAGCTGCGGATAGCCTGGTCGGCATCGGCGGCAACGCCCAAGCTGCTGACCAGCCCCAGGGCTAACGCGACAACAATGCGGTTAAAACGCATACAAACTCCTGGCAAAAGACAATCTGAAAAATGATGGACGCAGCCTATCATAGAAGCCCGCAGAGACCGACCATCGCAGGCCGGACGGCGTTCTCAGCCTCGCGGATGGTGCTGCGCGTGCAATTCCTGCAGGCGCGCGCGCGCGACGTGGGTGTAGATCTGCGTGGTCGACAGATCGCTGTGCCCCAGCAGCATCTGCACCACACGCAAATCGGCGCCGTGATTGAGCAGATGAGTGGCAAAGGCATGGCGCAGGGTATGCGGCGACAGGCTCTTGGCAATCCCCGCGACACGGGCCTGATGTTTGATGCGATACCAGAAGGTCTGCCGGGTCATCTGCTCACCGCGCAGACTGGGAAACAGCACATCGCTGGGCTTGCCATCCAATAAAAACGGCCGCGCCTCTTTGCTGTAGCGCTCGATCCAGGCAATCGCCTCCTCACCCAGCGGCACCAGACGCTCCTTGCTGCCCTTGCCGAATACCCGCAACACACCCTGACGCAGATTGACTTGCTCCAACGTCAGGCCAATCAACTCGCTGACGCGCAGACCGCAGGCATACAGCACCTCGAGCATCGCGCGATCACGCAGACCAATCGGATCATCCAGCTCAGGAGCGGCCAACAGAGCCTCGACATCGGCCTCGGACAGCGATTTCGGCAGAGGCCGACCCAACTGCGGCAAATCCACCTGCAGCGTCGGGTCGCGACTGATCAGCTGCTCGCGCAAGAGAAACCGGTAGAAGCCGCGCAAGCCCGAGAGCAGGCGCGCGGTGGAGCGCGCCTTATAACCCTCATTAAGACGCCAGGCCAGGTGATCGAGAATCAGCTCACGCCCCGCATCCGGCAACTGCACGTCGCGCACCTGCAGCCAGCCATTGAACAGCGCTAGATCACTGCGATAGGCGGCGCGCGTGTGGGCCGACAAGCCCTTTTCCAACCATAACGACTCAAGAAAACGGTCAATCAGCGGATGATCGATAGCTGGCATCAAGAAACCTCAAACGATATGTCCGCTAGTGTCTATGAGCGCAGCGCCATGGGCCAGCGCTAAGCACACCGACCAACGGTTGCTAGAGCAACGAAGAAAGCCCCAGTCACCCTATCTTTGGGAGGGTGACAGAGCGCCATTTGCAGACCATGATTGCATCACGCCACTACAGCACAACGGTGCCCACGCATGTCCAGCCAACAGCACTCACGCCTTGGTCAGATACTGATCAACAAAGGACTGATTAACCGCGGCCAGCTGGATGCTGCCATTCAACTGCAACTCACCAACCACAAGCGCCTGGGCGAAACGCTGATCGAGCAAGGCTGGCTAACCGAACGCCAGCTGAAAAAAGCCCTCAGCAAACAGAACAACCTGCGCCTGGCTGCCACTCTGGTAGCCGCCCTGCTCAGCCCCCTCCAGATCGCCAGCGCCGATGCACCGCGCAACTTGCCCAGCGCCATCAGCCAGGAAGAAACACCTCGCGGCCTGCGCCCCTTGAGCGATATGGAAATGAGTAATGTCAGCGCCCAGGGCCTGGACGATGTGCTGCAAGGCCTGTTTCTCCAAGCGGGCAGCGGTGACGGCCTGGGAACCATCAGCCAGCTGAGCAAACTGGTGATGCCGGTATTGAGCAGCCTTGAGGCGGAAACCTCGATGAAGGATGTGCAGTACGACACCAGCAAATTGACTTCGGTGATCAATGCCGACGGCTCGGTCAATGTGCGCCTACCCAGCTCGATTGGCGAGCTGCGCTTTGACAACATCCGCGTCGCTGGCGCACCGCAGGGCCAGAGCTTTGGCAGCCTGAGCCTGCATGACATCGACCTGTCGCAAGCCTCGTTGAAAATCAGCCTGCGATAATCGAAACGCAGAAACGAAAAAAGCAGCCCGAAGGCTGCTTTTTATTGGAAAGCTGAGACTTAGCCCAGTTTTTCCTTGATGCGTGCTGCTTTACCGGACAGGTCACGCAGGTAGTACAGCTTGGCTTTACGCACGTCACCGCGACGCTTAACGGCCAGGCTATCAACCAGCGGGCTGTAGGTCTGGAAAGTACGCTCAACGCCAACGCCGTTGGAGATCTTACGAACAGTGAAAGCACTGTTCAGACCACGGTTACGCTTGGCGATTACCACGCCTTCGAACGCCTGCAGACGCTGACGGTCGCCTTCTTTCACTTTAACCTGGACTACAACAGTGTCACCCGGTGCGAAAGTCGGGATCTCTTTGCCCATCTGCTCAGCTTCAAGCTGCTGAATAATCTTGTTGGTCATGCTGCGCTCCTAAGACAGGCCTCGGCCGGTCATCGATACATTAACTATCGTCCCGCTGGCGGACGTATTCCTCCAGCAGCTTTTTCTCTTCTCCAGAAAGCGAGCGGCTTTCCAGAAGATCGGCACGTCGTTCGTAGGTCCGACCAAGGGACTGCTGCAAACGCCAGCGCCGGATGTGTTCGTGGTTGCCACTAAGCAACACTTCGGGAACACGTTTATCCGCATACACCTCCGGGCGGGTGTAGTGCGGGCAGTCGAGTAGGCCATCCGTAAAGGAGTCCTCCTCGGCCGAGTCTGCATGACCCAATGCACCAGGCAAAAGGCGCGTTACCGCGTCGATCAGCACCATGGCCGGCAGCTCACCGCCAGACAGGACGTAGTCCCCAATCGACCATTCTTCATCGACATGCGCCTCAATAAAGCGCTCATCAATTCCTTCGTAGCGGCCGGCAATCAGGATTAATGCATCCTCATTGGCCAGTTCGCGTACTGCTGACTGCGTCAGCTGGCGACCTTGCGGCGACAGGTAAATCACCTTGGCCGCGCCACCTGCAGCTTGCTTTGCCTCAAGCAAAGCATCTTCAAGCGGCTTGATCTTCATCACCATGCCGGGGCCACCGCCAAAAGGCCGATCATCCACGGTGTGGTGACGGTCTGTGGTGTAGCTACGCGGATTCCAACAGGTCAGTTGCAACAAGCCCTGCTTCACCGCTCGGCTGGTAATGCCATATTCGCTGATGGCAGCAAACATTTCCGGGAACAGCGTAATGACTTCAACGCGCAGATTAGGCATCAGGCTTAGAAGTCCGCATCCCAGTCGACCCGCATTTCGCCAGCGGCCAAATCAATCGATAACACGCATTGCTCGGTATAGGGCAACAGGCGCTCACGACCATCCAGGCTGTCGGTGCAGGGTTTAACCACCATCACATCGTTGGCACCGGTTTCTAACAAGTGATCAATCTTACCGAGCAATTGCCCTGCCTGGTCGATAACCTTGAGACCTTCCAACTGGTACCAGTAGTACTCGCCGTCTGTTAACTCAGGGAACAGGTTGCGCGGCACACAGATCTCATAACCAGCGAGAAGACGTGCTTCTTCACGATCATCAAGACCCTTAAGCTTCGCGACCAGGAACTTATCACTCCCGCGTCCGCTGACCAGCTCTACCTGTTTGACACTGCCTTCGCGCCTAAGCGTCCAGGACTTGTACTCCAACAGGTTTGCAACAGGATCAGTAAAGGAATACACCTTCACTTCACCGCGAACGCCATGTACAGAGTAGATCTTGCCGATAACGATCAAATCATCGGTAGAAACAGGCGTCGCACTCATATTGCTTAGGCCGCAGCCTTAGCAGCGTCCTTCAACAACTGAGCAACACGATCAGAAGGCTGTGCACCAACGCTCAGCCAATGGGCCAGGCGGTCTTGCTTCACGGACAGACGAACTTCCTGACCACGAGCGATCGGGTTGAAGAAACCGATTTCTTCTTTATGCGAACCGTCGCGTGGGTTACGGCTGTCGGTCACGTTGATTTTATAGAACGGGCGCTTTTTGGAGCCGCCAAGGGCAAGACGAATCGTTAGCATGTGAACATAGTTCCTGTAGTCGGTGCTGCAAATCTAAATGCACGGCGGGCATGGGTGCCCGAAAGGCCGCATATTCTAAGGAATATCCGGATTTTTGCAAATGGCTTTTTCAGGCGCATAGGACTGTGCAATCAAGATTTGCCAGAGGGCCGCTGTCCAAACCGGCCAATCAGCTCCCGCAAAAGGCGGGTTTACTGTAAATCCCCGCCTTCCGCGGGGGCTGCGTCGACATCGCTGCCGACGCGGATTCCTTACATCTTCGGCATGCCGCCCGGCATCATCCCGCCCATGCCGCGCATCATCTTGGCCATACCGCCTTTGGCAGTGAATTTCTTCATCATCTTCTGCATCTGCTTGTGCTGCTTGATCAAGCGACCGATGTCCTGCACCTGAGTGCCGGAACCCATGGCGATGCGGCGCTTGCGCGAGCCACTGATCACGTCAGGATCGCGGCGCTCTTGAGGCGTCATCGAGTTGATGATCGCTTCCATCTGTTTGAATTGCTTCTCGGCCGCACCCTGAGCATTGCCCATCTGCGCCAGATTGACGCCACCCATCTGTGGCAGCTTGTCCATCAGGCCGCCGAGACCGCCCATGCTCTTCATCTGCTGCAGCTGGTCACGGAAGTCTTCGAGATCGAAGCCCTTGCCCTTCTTCAGCTTTTTGGTGAGCTTCTCGGCTTTCTCACGATCCAGGGTCTGCTCGGCCTGCTCGATCAGACTGAGTACGTCGCCCATACCGAGAATGCGCGAGGCAATCCGATCCGGGTGGAAGGGCTCAAGCGCCTCGGTCTTCTCACCCATACCGATAAACTTGATCGGTTTGCCGGTAATCGCACGCACCGACAACGCTGCACCGCCGCGCGCATCACCGTCGACCTTGGTCAGCACCACACCGGTCAGCGGCAGCGCATCATTAAAGGCCTTGGCGGTATTGGCGGCGTCCTGACCGGTCATGGCGTCGACCACGAACAGGGTTTCCACAGGCTTGATCGCCGCGTGCAGCGCCTGGATCTCCGCCATCATTTCGGCATCGATAGCCAGACGACCGGCGGTATCGACGATCACCACATCAATAAACTTGAGCTTGGCTTCCTTGATCGCCGCTTCAGCGATATCCACCGGCTTCTGGCTGAGATCGGAGGGGAAGAAGGTCACGCCAATATCATTGGCCAGGGTTTCCAGCTGCTTGATCGCCGCCGGACGGTAAACGTCGGCAGACACCACCATCACGGTCTTTTTCTTGCGCTCTTTAAGGAAGCGCGCCAGCTTACCGACGGTGGTGGTCTTACCCGCACCCTGTAGACCCGCCATCAGCACCACGGCTGGCGGCACGGCATTCAGCGCTAGGTCCTCGTTGGCCGCGCCCATCAGCTCTTCGAGTTCGGCGCGAACGATCTTCACGAACGCCTGGCCCGGCGTCAGGCTCTTCGACACCTCGGTGCCGACCGCGCGATCCTTGACCTTATTAACGAAGTCCTTGACTACCGGCAAGGCGACGTCAGCCTCAAGCAAGGCCATGCGTACTTCACGCAAGGTGTCCTTGATGTTGTCTTCGCTCAGCTTGGCTTTGCCAGTGACATTTCGCAGAGTTTGCGAGAGGCGGTCAGTCAGATTTTCGAACATGCGCGTTCCTTTCAGGCTCAGTCGAGCCGAGGGTGGGCTTGCAACAGGTCGCGGATTATAGCGAAGACTACGAGGCACCGACACCGCCAGACGCTTTCGTGGCGCACGGGTTGTATGCCACACTGGCCGCCTTTCGGGTTTGCCTGACAAGGATTTATGCACCCTCTGCTACCCAGCCTCGCCGCTGCCTGCCTCTATGCCGGAGCCGCACTCTATCAAGGCCTGCGCCTGCAACAGCGCAGCACATCCAACAAGCGCCTGCTGGTTGCACTCGGCACACTGGCGCTGCTACTGCACGGCAGCAGCCTGTTTCTGCAGATGTTCGATGCCAGTGGTCTGTCGCTGGACTTCTTCAAGGCCGCCAGCCTGATTGCCGCTGCCGTTATTCTGCTGACGCTGCTGGCCTGCACACGAATCCCGGTGGAAAACCTGCTGTTGCTGCTGTTTCCTCTGGGCTTTGTCACCGTTCTGCTCGCCCAATTTATGCCCAGCGGCACCACCCAGGCCATTGATGAAGCGCCCGGCATCCTGGCGCATATCCTGCTGTCGATCACCGCCTACGGCATGCTGACAATTGCGGTATTCCAGTCACTGCTGCTGCTATTGCAGGACCACCAACTCAAGCACAAGCACCCATCCGGGCTGATCAAGAACTTCCCGCCTTTGCAGACCATGGAAAGCCTGCTGTTCGGCTTTCTCTGGGCCGGCTGGGCATTGCTGTCACTCTCGCTGCTGTCTGGCGCGCTGTTTATCAGCGACCTGTTTGCCCAGCACCTGGCGCATAAAACCATCCTGTCGTGCTTTGCCTGGGTGGTGTTTGCCGTGCTGTTGTGGGGCCGCCATCAACTCGGCTGGCGCGGCCACAAAGCCATTCGCTGGACCCTGGCGGGCTTCTGCCTGCTGATGCTGGCCTACTTCGGCAGCAAGCTGGTTCGCGAATTCATCCTGCATATCTGAGACCCCTTCCGTGGACGACCTTCACTCCGGCTACCTGCTTGGGCTGCTGATTTTTCTAATTCTTTGCTCGGCATTCTTCTCCAGTTCGGAGACCGGTATGCTCAGCCTCAACCGCTATCGCCTCAAGCACATGGCCAAGGAAGGGCATAAGGGCGCCAAGCGCGTCACTATCCTGCTCAGCCGCCCAGACCGCCTGCTCGGCACGATTCTGGTTGGCAACAACGTGGTCAATATCCTCGCCGCCTCCATCGCCACCGTGCTGGCCGTGGATATCTGGGGCGAAGCTGGGATCGCAATTGCCACCGCTGGCCTGACCATCGTCGTGCTGATTTTCGGCGAAATCACCCCGAAAACCCTGGCAGCCCTGCGTCCGGAACTGGTGGCCTTTCCCGCCAGCCGCTTGCTGCTGTTGCTGCAACGCCTGCTCTACCCGGTGGTCTGGACCACCAGCACCATCAGCAACGTGCTGCTGCGCCTGCTGGGCATCGATCCTTCGCAACGCGCCAGCGACAGCTTGTCTACCGAAGAGCTACGCAGCGTGGTGCGCGAGTCCGGCGCTGGAATGCCAAAGAATCGCCAGAACATGCTGCTCGGCATTCTTGACCTTGAGCGGGTGACGGTGGATGACATCATGATTCCGCGCAACGAAGTCACCGGCATAAACCTCGATGACGACCTCGAAAGCATCATCAGTCTGCTGACTAACACCACCCACACGCGCCTGCCGGTGTTTCGTACCGACATCAATCAGATCGAAGGCATCGTGCATATGCGCCAGATTGCCCGACTGCTGACGCACAACGAGCTAAGCAAAGAGGCACTACTGGCTGCCTGCAACGAGCCGTACTTCGTACCCGAAGGCACGCCGCTGTCGACCCAGCTGATCAATTTTCAGAAGCAGAAACGCCGGATCGGCATCGTCGTCGACGAATACGGTGATGTGATCGGCATCGTTACCCTAGAAGACATCCTCGAAGAAATCGTCGGTGACTTCAGCAACCAGGACACTCTGCGCAGCCCGGATATTCACCCTCAGGAAGACGGCACCCAGGTAATCGATGGCGCGGCTTATATCCGCGAAATCAACAAGGCGCTGGACTGGCACCTGCCCTGCGATGGTCCGAAAACCCTCAACGGCCTGGTCACTGAGGCGCTGGAAAGCATCCCTGACAGCGCCGTGTGCCTGAAAATCGGCCCTTATCGCCTGGAAATTCTACAGTCGTCAGATAACCGGGTAAAAAGCGTGCGCGCCTGGCAAACCAAGCCTAAGGCGCACACCGAGCCGCCGGCGCAAGACTGACGGCCAGCCCCTGTGCCCACACGCGATAGCCCAGACCTGACGGGTGATAACCATCACGCGCCAGGTACTCGACGGAAAACTCCAGCTCAACCGCGTGATGCCCTGCCCCCAGGCTTGCCGCTAGCTGGCGCAAACGCGCATCCAGCAGGCCGGCGCGCATACCGAGCAAACGCCGCAACAGCCAGGGCAAGGCGCTGAAGTGCTGCAGCGGCGGCACACTGCTAAAGGCCACCCGAGCCCCGCGCGCGGCCAACGCTTCAGCCATACCGCCGAGTGCAGCGTCCCAACGGGGTAATGAGGTCAGGTGGGTGGTGTCATTGACGCCGAAGACCAGTAGCGCCAGATCAAAGGGCTGATCCAGCACCTGCGGCAGTAACCGCTCATGGGCCTGCGCGGCCGTAATGCCGTTCTCGCCGCACGCCCGCCAGGCAACCGGATGACCGCAACGCGCAGCCAGAGCAGTAGCCAGCTGCCCGACCAACGCGGCGTCCAGCTCATCCACACCCACGCCAACCACGGTCGACTCACCCAGCACTAGCAGGCGCAATGGCTCGCCCGGTAAATCCGCGCCTGCCACGCCGCTCAACAACCCTGCGGCTGGTGGCAAACGCAGCGTGTTACGCCGCGTGCGCAGCGCTAGCGGCAAGGCAATCGGCGCCAACAGCACCAACCCTAGCCACCAGGCATAGGAGCGCCAAGCATTCACAGCTCGACCTTGACCGCCTGCGCCGCACGCGTGGCCTTGGCTCGCGCCGTTTCTAATGATTCATCTCGCGCCAGCGCCACGCCCATACGGCGCTGGCCGTTGACTTCGGGCTTGCCGAACAGACGCAGAGCGGTATCCGGCTCTGCCAGAGCCGCCGCCAGATTGCCGAAGCTGACCTGCTGCGACTCGCCCTCGACCAATATCACCGCAGAAGCCGATGGGCCGAACTGACGAATCGCCGGAATCGGCAAACCGAGAATAGCCCGCGCATGCAGGGCGAATTCGGACAGGTCCTGAGAAATCAGGGTGACCAGGCCGGTGTCGTGCGGACGCGGCGATATCTCGCAGAACCAAACTTGGTCGCCTTTGACGAACAACTCGACGCCAAACAGCCCGCGCCCACCCAGCGACTCGGTAACCGCCAGGGCAATACGCTCAGCCTCGGCCTGAGCCTTGGAGCTCATCGGCTGCGGCTGCCAAGACTCTTGGTAATCGCCTTTGACCTGACGATGGCCAACAGGCGCACAGAAGGTGGTACCGCCACTGTGGCGCACGGTAAGCAGTGCGATTTCATAGTCGAAATCGATAAAACCCTCGACTATCACCCGGCCCTTGCCGGCGCGGCCCCCGGCCTGGGCGTAATCCCAGGCGGTTTGCAGATCATCCAGGCTTTTCAGCACCGACTGGCCCTTGCCCGAAGAGCTCATGATCGGCTTGATCAGACAGGGAAAACCGATGCTCTCGACCGCCGCACGGCACTGCTCGACGGAGTCGGCAAACTGATAAGGCGAGGTCGGCAGGCCCAGTTCTTCGGCAGCCAGACGGCGGATGCCTTCACGGTTCATGGTCAGCTGCGCAGCGCGGGCGCTGGGGATTACGGTATAGCCTTCATTCTCCAGCTCGGCCAGGGTCGCGGTGGCGATGGCTTCAATTTCCGGCACGATGTAATGCGGCTGTTCCAGCTCGATCACCGCCCGCAGCGCGTCGCCATCGAGCATATTGATCACGTGGCTGCGATGCGCCACCTGCATGGCCGGCGCATTAGCGTAGCGATCCACGGCGATCACCTCGACGCCCAGACGCTGCAGCTCGATCACCACTTCCTTGCCCAGCTCGCCAGAGCCACACAACAGCACACGGGTCGCGCTCGGCGACAAAGGGGTTCCGATACGGGGCATGGTGAATCCTCAAACTGATCAAGAAAGTTACAGCAGAATGCCTTTAGCCTTGGCCCGCTCATGACACTGCAACAGCACCTCACGACGCTCGGCGTTATCCATCAGGCTCCAGCGGGTGATTTCGGCGACCGTGCGCTGGCAACCGATACAGATATCCTCATCATCCAGCGCGCAGACATGCACGCAGGGCGAGGCGACGGGACGTTCCTGCGATTGCATCAATCGTCCTGCTCCTGCAGATCACGGGCATAGCGCTGGGCGTTGTGCACGTAATGGGCGGCGCTGGCTTCGAGCATCTTCTTCTGCGGTTCGGTCAGTTCACGCACCACCTTGCCGGGCGAGCCCATAACCAGCGAACCATCGGGAATTTCCTTACCTTCACCGATCAGGCTGTTGGCACCGATGATGCAGTACTTGCCGATTTTCGCGCCATTGAGGATCACCGCATTGATGCCAATCAGGCTGTAATCGCCCACAGAGCAGCCGTGCAGCATGGCGTTGTGGCCAATGGTCACGCCGGTGCCGATACTCAGTGGAAAGCCCATGTCGGTGTGCATCACCGTGCCGTCCTGCACATTGCTGTTCTCGCCGATATGAATCAGCTCGTTGTCGCCACGCAGCACGGCGTTGAACCACACGCTGGCACCCGGCTCCAGCTTGACCTTGCCGACCAGAGTGGCATTCGGTGCAACCCAGCTGTCGGCATGGGTCTCGACTTGGGACGAACCCAGGCGATATTTCATGGATGCTTCCTCATAGGCTCAGGTGAGCTTGATAAAGTGCTCGGGCGGCTGATGCATATCGATATGCACATCGTCGAACACCAGGTTGACCAACTCGACCAGCATGATCGCCGTTAGCCCCCAGATTTTATATTCGCCATAACGGTAACTCGGCACATACCAGCTGCGCCCGAGGTAATCGATACGGTGGGTGGTTTCCCGCGGGTCATCGCGAAAGAACGCCAGCGGCACGGCAAATACGGCGGCAATCTCACCGTCGTTGGGCTTGTACTCGACAAAATCTGGCACCAGGCCGACATAGGGCGTGACCTGAATACCGTGACGCGACACCAGGGTACTAAGCGGCCCGATAACCTCGACCAACCCAGGCGGCAAGCCGATTTCCTCTTCTGCCTCGCGTAAGGCGGTCTCGACCAGATCGGCATCTTCCGGATCACGCCGACCACCGGGAAACGCCACCTCACCACCGTGGGTGGACAAACCGCTGGCGCGCAAGGTCAGTACCACTTCCGGCTCGTCGCTGCGGGTGATGGGCACCAGCACTGCGGCCTCAGGATAACGCTTGTCGGTCTGCAGAATGTGCGGGCTATAGCCACGCATGCGATGGAGCAACTCGTCCAGCATGGGGATTCTCAGTCTTTTATTCTGCGTTCGATCATGGCACGAAAGCAGCGCACGGCCCAAGCCCCGCGCCGCTGGCTGCAATCATTCAGGCGCCCGATAAACCCCGCTTGCCGAGCACACAACACGCGCGCCAAGATAGCTGACACGCAGCGAGGGTCTGACATGAAGTTCTGTAGCAACTGTGGCGGCGCGGTCAGCCACATCATCCCGCAGGGCGACAACCGCCTGCGCCACGTCTGCGCGCAGTGCCAGATCGTGCACTATCAGAATCCGCGCATCATCGCCGGCTGCCTGCCGGTGTGGGGCGAACAGGTGCTGCTGTGCCGCCGCGCCATCGAGCCACGGCGTGGCTACTGGACCCTGCCGGCCGGTTTTATGGAGAACGGCGAAACCCTGGAACAGGCCGCCGCCCGTGAAACCCATGAAGAGGCCTGCGCGCGGGTGCGCAGCCTGAGCCTCTATACCCTGTTCGACCTGCCGCACATCAATCAGGTGTATATGCTGTTTCGCGCCGAGCTGGTCGACCTGGACTTTGCCCCGGGCGAAGAGAGCCTTGAGGTTCAGCTATTTCACGAACAGGACATCCCCTGGTCAGAGCTGGCTTTCCCGACCATCGGGCGTACCTTAGAATGTTACTTCGCGGACCGCCGCGAGCAACACTACCCGGTCCGCAACGAGCCGCTCGAAGCCTTGCGCGCACATTACAAGAAAGCCTTTTGATTCACGGGAAATACGATGCGCTGGTTGTTCACCCTACTCTGCCTGACCGTTGCCCTGACTGGCCACGCCAGCACCACCCCGACCCTTAACGGCAAGACCATCGACAAAGTGCTGGTGGTTAAGTCCGAACGCAAACTGCACCTGATCAGCCGTGGCGACACCCTCAAGTCCTATCGCATCTCTCTGGGCAAAAAGCCTAAAGGGGCCAAACAACGCGAAGGCGATCTGCGCACCCCGGAAGGCTTCTATTGGATCGACTGGCGCAAGACCAGCGACAAGTACAACCTGTCCATGCACATCTCTTACCCCAACGCCCGCGACCAGGCGCATGCCCGCGCCAAGGGCGTACCGGCCGGCGGCATGATCATGATTCACGGCACGCCGCTGGATGAGGAATACCCGGAGTGGATGTTCCACACCCTGGACTGGACCGAAGGCTGCATCGCCATGCGCAACATTGATATGCGCGAGGTATGGGCAGTGGTCAAGGACGGCACGCTGATCGAAATCAGACCCTGATCAGCAGACATAAAAAAGGCGCCTTCATGGCGCCTTTTTTATGAAATTAGAACTGGATATCTGACAGCCGCCACACCTCAAAAGCCGGCGTCTCGTAGGGATGCTGCTTCTTCATGGCCTTGACGGCGTCATGGATCAGCTCATCGGCCACCACCATCTCGACTTTCCACTCTGCTACCTGCTCGACCTGCCCAGGCTGGCCGAGAAATGGCTGACTGCCTTCCAGGGCGCGGAACTGACCCTGCCCCAGTGTCTGCCAACAACACTGATCATAATGACCAATACGTCCGCCACCGGCGCTGAATACCGCGGCTTTCACGGCATCCAGATGAGTTTCAGGCACATAAAAACACAGCTTGTACATCGAAGTCTCCGCCGGCAAGACTGATAAAAACAGTTCGATAATGATGCCACACAATAATGGCATTTTGCCTTATCGGGTATTCGCGCAGCCCATCACACTTGCACCCTATGACCGGATAATGTGTTGTGTGTTCAACGTATTAGCTTAATAAGCCCAGGCTACAAGCCATGCCAGAATCGCCGCCAGCGGGCCTTGAAGCCGGTTACCGGCTGGTTATGGCTACCATCACAGTAAGGTAGACGTTGCGAGCGAGCGCAACGGCAAAGCAGCAGAAACTGCTCACGCTCAGGTTGCAGTTCAAGCACATCAGGGCAGGCGGAAACACAATCGGGAAGCTGGGACGAACGCCCGCAGCGGCACAGCAGCAAGGTATCGCCAGGTTTGACCTGGCGCACCTCAGGCAGAATCGGCGCAGGCTTATCCAACATAAGCCCGCGCCAACCGGATCAATCCACCCACACGCGGGCGTTGCGGAACATCCGCAGCCAGCCGGCATCTTCCTGCCAGTCATCCGGCTTCCAGGAGTTCTGCACGGCGCGGAATACCCGCTCCGGGTGCGGCATCATGATGGTCACGCGGCCGTCGCGGCTGGTCAGACCGGTAATCCCGCGCGGCGAACCGTTAGGGTTGGCCGGGTAGGTTTCGGTGACCTTGCCGTGGTTGTCGATAAAGCGCATGGCCACGCAGCCGGACAGGTCGGCTTCGAGCAGGGCTTCCTCGTTCTCGAACTCGGCATGACCCTCGCCGTGAGCGATGGCGATCGGCATACGCGAACCGGCCATGCCACGCAGGAAGATCGACGCCGACTCCTGCACCTGGACCATGGCCACCCGCGCTTCGAACTGCTCGGAACGGTTACGCACGAAGTGCGGCCAGAACTCGGTGCCTGGGATCAGTTCGTGCAGGTTGCTCATCATCTGGCAGCCGTTACACACGCCGAGACTGAAGCTGTCCTTGCGTTCGAAGAACGCCTGGAAGCCATCACGGGCACGGCTGTTGAACAGGATCGACTTGGCCCAGCCTTCGCCAGCACCGAGCACGTCGCCGTAGGAGAAGCCGCCGCAGGCAACCAGGCCCTTGAACTCGTCCAGGCTGACGCGGCCGCTAAGGATATCGCTCATGTGTACGTCGATCGCGTTGAAACCGGCGCGATCAAAGGCCGCAGCCATTTCCACCTGGCCGTTGACGCCCTGCTCGCGCAGTACAGCGATCTGCGGACGTACACCCTTACGGATATACGGCGCGCTGATGTCCTGATTGACGTCGAAGCTGAGCTTGGCCGACAAACCTGGATTGTCCTCGTCGAGGATGGTGTCGAATTCCTGCTCGGCGCACTGCACGTTGTCGCGCAGACGCTGAATCTGGTAGCTGGTTTGCGCCCACTGACGCTGCAACAGGCGGCGCTGGCCGCCAAATACCGGCTGACCATTGAAGCTGATCGCCACGTCGTCGCTGTTGACCGGCTGACCGATCACCGCCACGCAGTCGCCCAGACCGGCGGCGCTGAACTGCGCCAGCACTTCCGGGGTGGCGTCCTGATGCACCTGAATCACTGCGCCCAGCTCTTCGTTGAACAGCACGGCGGCCAGCTCAGCGCTGTCGTCGGCCAAGGCATCGAGGAACAGGTTGAGGCCGCAATGACCGGCAAAGGCCATTTCCAGCGCGGTGACCAGCAGGCCGCCGTCGGAACGGTCGTGGTAGGAGAGGATATGACCGTCAGCATTCAGGCCCTGGATCACCGCGAAGAAGGCCTTGAGGTCTTCGGCGTCATCGACATCCGGCGCCTGGGTGCCGAGCTTGCCGTACACCTGGGTAAGGATCGAGGCGCCCATACGGTTCTGCCCACGGCCCAGGTCGATCAGGATCAGGTCGGTTTCACCCTTGTCCATGCGCAGTTGCGGGGTCAGGGTCTTGCGAATATCGCTGACCGGAGCAAAACCGGTTACCACCAGCGACAGCGGCGAGGTCACGCTCTTGTCCGTGCCCTCATCGCGCCACTGGGTTTTCATCGACATCGAGTCCTTGCCCACCGGGATGGTGATACCCAGCTCGGGGCACAGCTCCATGCCGACCGCTTTCACGGTGTCGTACAGGCGCGCGTCTTCGCCCGGGTGGCCAGCAGCGGCCATCCAGTTAGCAGACAGTTTGATGTCGGAGAGCTTTTCGATGCGCGAGGCCGCCAGATTGGTCAGCGTCTCGCCAATCGCCATACGCCCGGACGCAGCAGCATCCAGCAGCGCCAGCGGGGTGCGCTCGCCCATGGCCATGGCTTCACCGGTGTAGACGTCGAAACTGGTAGCGGTGACGGCGCAATCGGCCACCGGCACCTGCCACGGGCCAACCATCTGGTCGCGGGCGACCAGGCCAGTAATGGTGCGGTCGCCGATGGTGATCAGGAAGCTCTTGCTGGCCACGGCCGGGTGATGCAGCACGCGGGTGACGGCTTCGTCGATGGCCAGGGTGCTGGCATCGAAATCATCGCCCAGCTCAGCTTCGCGGGCGGCCGAACGGTGCATGCGCGGCGGCTTGCCGAGCAGCACTTCCAGCGGCATGTCCACCGGGGTGTTGGCGAAATGGCTGTCAGTCACAGTCAGGTGGGCTTCTTCAGTAGCCTCGCCAACCACGGCAAACGGGCAACGTTCGCGCTCACAGATGGCCTTGAAACGCTCGAAATCGACAGCGCTGACGGCCAGTACGTAACGTTCCTGGGACTCGTTGCTCCAGATCTCGTGCGGCGCCATGCCCGGCTCATCATTCGGCACGTTGCGCAGCTCGAAGCGGCCACCGCGGCCACCGTCATTGACCAGCTCGGGGAAGGCGTTGGAAATGCCGCCGGCACCGACGTCATGGATAAAGGCGATGGGGTTGTTGTCACCCAGCTGCCAGCAACGGTCGATAACCTCCTGGCAACGGCGCTCCATTTCCGGGTTCTCGCGCTGTACCGAGGCGAAATCCAGATCAGCCGAGCTGGCACCGGTGGCGACCGACGAAGCGGCGCCGCCGCCCAGGCCGATCAGCATGGCTGGACCGCCGAGCACGATCAGCTTGGCGCCGACGGTGATCTCGCCCTTCTGCACGTGATCTGCACGGATGTTGCCCATGCCGCCGGCGAGCATGATCGGCTTGTGGTAACCACGTACTTCTTCGCCGCGCGGGGTCTGGATCGCCTGCTCGAAGGTGCGGAAGTAGCCGGTCAGGGCCGGACGACCGAATTCGTTGTTGAACGCCGCGCCGCCCAGCGGGCCTTCAATCATGATGTCCAGCGCGGTAACGATGCGCTCGGGCTTGCCGTAAGGCACTTCCCAAGGCTGCTCGAAACCGGGGATGTTCAGGTTGGAGACGGTGAAACCGGTCAGGCCAGCCTTCGGCTTGGCACCACGGCCGGTGGCACCTTCGTCGCGAATCTCGCCACCGGAACCGGTGGACGCACCGGAGAACGGCGAGATGGCCGTCGGATGGTTGTGGGTTTCCACCTTCATCAGGATATGTACGGGCTCCTGGGTCGCACCGTACTGGCGGGTCTCAGGGTCTGGGAAGAAACGACCAGCGACATTGCCGACGATCACCGAGGCGTTGTCCTTATAAGCGGACAACACGCCTTCGCTGTGCATCTGGTAGGTGTTCTTGATCATGCCGAACAGGGATTTTTCCTGGCTCTGGCCATCGATATCCCAGCTGGCATTGAAGATCTTGTGACGGCAGTGCTCGGAGTTAGCCTGGGCGAACATCATCAGTTCGATGTCGTGGGGGTTGCGCCCCAGACCATTGAAGCTGGTCACTAGGTAATCGATTTCGTCTTCGGCCAGAGCTAGGCCCAGCTCAACGTTGGCCTTCTCCAGCGCGGCGCGACCGCCACCGAGAATGTCCACGGCAGTCAGCGGCTTGGGCTGAGCGTGACTGAACAGTGCGGCGGCGCCTTCGAGGTTATCCAGCACCAGTTGAGTCATGCGGTCATGCAGCACGTCGGCAACCTGCTGCGCCTCGGCGGCATTCAGCTCGCCGCTGACGTAGTACGCCAGGCCGCGCTCGATGCGCTGAATCTTCGCCAGGCCGCAGTTGCGAGCGATGTCGCTGGCCTTGCTCGACCAGGGCGAGATAGTGCCAAAGCGCGGAATGGTCAGGAACAGGCGGCCGCTTGGCTCCTGCACCGGCACACTCGGGCCGTATTTCAGCAAACGGGCCAATACCTGCTCTTCGTCGGCATTCAGAACACCGGACACTTCAGCGAAATGCGCGAACTCGGCATACAGGCCGGTGACCGCAGGAACCTTGCTGGTCAGTTGCTCAAGCAGTTTGCCGTGACGGAAAGCAGAAAGGGCGGGAGCGCCGCGCAGGATCAACATCGGGGACAGCCTCTGGGAAGGGGTGTACTTTGAGGCCGTGCATTCTAGCCTAAAGCGTTGCCAACGGCACCCGTGGCAGCACGCCAAGCGCAGCGACTGCGCTAGCAGAGAAGCCACCCGCTGTCGAGATATGGCGCGCCCCATGCTTTGCGTATACTGCGCCAATGTTTGCCCAATCTGCGTTCCGTGTGCGCCGCGCCTGCTGGCTGTCGGTGATCGGAATCCTCCTGGTGCTCGGCGGCTGTGCTGAAGAACCCAGCACACTCGAGCGCGTTCAGGCGGAGGGTGTACTGCGGGTGATCACCCGTAACAGCCCGGCCACCTATTTCCAGGACCGTAATGGCGAAACCGGCTTCGAATACGAGCTGGTGAAACGCTTTGCCGACGACCTGGGCCTTGAGCTGAAAATCGAAACCGCCGACAACCTCGACGAGCTGTTCGCCAGCCTGAACAAACCCAACGGCCCGGTACTCGCCGCCGCCGGCCTGGTAGAAAGCGACGGACGGCAGCAACACGCACGCTTCTCCCTGCCTTACCTCGAAGTCACCCCCCAGGTGATCTACCGCAACGGCCAGCAACGCCCGACCCGTCCGGATGATCTACTCGGCAAACGCATTCTGGTGCTTAAAGGCAGCAGCCATGCCGAACAGCTGGCCGCGCTCAAGCTGCAATTACCGGAACTGGCCTACGAAGAATCCGCTGCCGTCGAGGTGGTCGACCTGCTGCGCATGGTCGATGAAGGGCAGATCGACTTGACCCTGGTCGACTCCAACGAACTGGCGATGAATCAGGTGTACTTCTCCAACGTGCGCGTGGCCTTTGATCTGGGCGATGCGCAAAACCTGGCCTGGGCCACCGCCCCCGGCGAGGACCGCAGCCTGCTCGACGAGATGAATGCCTTTATCGAGCGCGCCCACCAGAACGGCAGCCTGCAACGTCTGAAGGATCGCTATTACGGCCATGTCGATGTACTCGGCTATGTCGGTGCCTACACCTTCGCCAAGCACCTGCAGCAACGTCTGCCGCGCTACGAGAAACACTTTCGCGAAGCCGCCCAGGCCAATCAGGTCGACTGGCGCTTGCTCGCTGCCATGGGTTATCAGGAATCACTCTGGCAACCCACCGCCACTTCAAAAACCGGCGTACGCGGGCTGATGATGCTGACCCTGCGCACCGCCCAGGCCATGGGGGTATCGGACCGCTTGAACCCCAAGCAGAGCATCGAAGGCGGCGCCAAATACATCGTCTACGTGAAGAACCAGCTGCCGGAAAGCATTCAGGAACCGGACCGCACCTGGTTCGCTTTGGCGTCCTACAACATCGGCGGCGGCCACCTGGAAGATGCGCGCAAGCTCACCGAGGCCGAAGGTCTGGACCCGGATAAATGGCTGGATGTGCAGAAGATTCTGCCGCGCCTGTCGCAGAAGCAGTGGTACAGCAAAACCCGTTATGGCTACGCCCGCGGCGGCGAGCCAGTGCATTTTGTGCGCAACATCCGCCGCTACTACGACATCCTCACCTGGGTAACCCAGCCGCAGCTGGAAGGCTCGCAAATCGCCGAAAGCAATCAACATGTGCCGGGCATCGACAAACGTCAGCCCAATGAGCAGACCCCGCCGCTTTAACAGAACCTATTTCAAAGGCGCGCGAGCTAGAGTCCTGCAAGGCGCTACGTAGTAACAGCCTCCGGCTGGTCAAAACGGCGAGGAAGCGGAGTTTACTGATGTAAATGAGCATTCCGAGCCTGGTTTTAACGCCGCAGGGCCGACGCGCAGCAGACTTTGGATAGGTTCTAGCGCTGCTCACGCCTGGCCTTGAAGAACGCACTCAGCACCGCTCCGCACTCATCCGCCAGTACGCCGCCCTCAATCAACACCCGGTGATTGAGAAATTCCTGACTGAAGAACTGTCCGCGACTCAACGCCACCCCGGCTTTAGGCTCGGTTGCGCCATACACCACGCGCTGCACCCGCGCATGCACGATCAGCCCGGCGCACATGCTGCACGGCTCCAGGGTCACGTACAGGGTGCTGCCCGGCAGACGGTAGTTATCCACGGCCCGGGCGGCGGCGCGAATCGCTACCATCTCAGCGTGGGCGCTTGGGTCATGCGTGGAGATCGGGCAGTTAAAACCGCGCCCGACAATCTGGCCATCCTGCACCAGCACTGCGCCGACCGGCACCTCGCCCAGGGTCGCACCTTCGGCGGCCAGGGCCAGGGCCTCGCGCATAAAGTGCTGATCCTGGCTGCGATCAATGATCAGGGGTTGGCGCACGCTTAAACGACCTCAATTGATGCCATCAGACCGGTTTCCATATGGTCGATCACATGGCAGTGGAACATCCATACCCCAGGATTATCGGCGACCAGCGCGACGCGGGCACGCTCATTCTTGCCCAGCAAGTAGGTGTCGGTGAAATACGGGATGATCGACTTGCGGTCCGAAGCCAGCACCTTGAAGGTCATGCCATGCAAATGGATCGGATGCTGATACTGGCTGAGGTTGCGCAGCTCGAAGATATAGCTCTTGCCCAACTGCAGGCGAGCAATCGGCCGGTCGGCGCAGGTCTTGTCGTTGATATCCCAAGCCTGGCCATTGATCTGCCAGAAGCTATGCGCCGCGCCCTGGGCCAGGCCGACCGACACCGCACCAGCCCACTCGAAGTTGAATTTGACGGTTTCCGCATTAGCCAGGTCAGGCTCGGCCACCGGGTTAGCTGGCAGCGCAGGCGGCCACTCACCAGCCCCCTCGGCGCCGGGCTGCGCGCGCAAGGTCGCCAGGCGCAATGGACCATTACGCAGCGACAACTCATTGCCGGCTGCTGGCACCTTCACCCCAAGTTCGATACGCATACCCGGCCCCAGCCAGTACTCCTTGCCCAGCGGCCTTGGCTCGACCGGATTGCCGTCAAGCGCATAGATACGCGCATCCGCGCCGGGCAGGTTAAGGCGATAGGTCAGGGTGTTATCCAGATTGATCAGGCGCAGGCGCACCACGTGCCCGGCAGGCAAATCCAGGATTGGAGCGTGCTTGCCATTGACCGTACTTAGTCGCCCAGGGGTGCCGCCACGCGCCGCCTCACGCGGTACGCTGAATGCAGTAAATGCACCCTGCTCATCGATATGCCAGCTTTTCAGGTTCAGCGTGTGATCGTGGATGAAACCCGTCGGCTCACGCTCTTCGACGATCAGCGCGCCGACCAACCCGCGACCCAACTGCTCGCCGCTGGCGACATGCGGGTGATACCAGAAGCTGCCGGCATCGGGGGTGATGAAGTTGTAGTCGAAGTACTCACCCGGCAGTACCGGCGCCTGCGACACATAAGGCACGCCGTCCATCTCCAGCGGCAGACGGATGCCATGCCAGTGAATAGTGGTCGGCACGTCCAGCTTATTGATAAAGCGCACCCGCAAACGCTCACCCTGGCGGCAGCGCAACTCCACACCAGGCGCCTGGCCACCGTAAGCCCAGGCCGGGGTGATATGCCCCGGCACCAGCTCGATATCCAGCGGCGCAGCGATCAGTTCATAGTCGTGGGTCGCCACATTTTCCGGACGCCCCAACCAGTAGCGCACGCCACCAGCGCCAAGGCCGACGACACCAAGGCCAGCAAGGCCGATCAGCATTTGTCTGCGGGAAAACAACATATCCACTCCAGGTTGCCTGGCTATATGCCATGGCCATGCATCGGAGGAAGAACTCACTCCCGATAGATGCAATAGTTTCTCATCTAACTAGCGCTCAAGACGAGCCTGAAATCGAGGCTGATTGCCGCACCGCAGGCATAGGGGATCAGGAAGCGTCCAACTTACCGCCGCCCTGGCCGACCTGGCGCATCGCCTCGGTCAACTCGTCAGGCACCCCGCGTAGATTGAGGTCGTACTGGTTGTACGGGATGCTTATATTGGCCGCCGCAAGCGCCTGCAGCATGCTCACCATCAGCTCGCTGCGCGTAGTGAGCCAGCGGTCGTAATCCTGCGCCCAGGCGCGCACGCTGAACTTCAACGCGCTCTCGCCATACTCCTGCAGCAACACAACCGGCGCTGGCTCTGCGGCCACCCCCGGCACAGCCCGCGCCACCCTGGCCAGTAGCTCGATCACTTCGGCAGGGTCACTGCCGTAAGCGACACCAATCGGCACTTCAATGCGCCGATTGCGGTCCTGCAGCGTCCAGTTGGTCAGGTTATTGGCAACCAGGGTGCCATTGGGCACCACGATATCCGCGCCATCGAAGGTGCGGATCTTGGTGGCGCGCAGGCCAATTTCGCGCACGCAGCCGCTGGCGCCGTTGATCTCGATAACGTCGCCTGGCTGAATCGGCCGCTCGAACATCAACACCAGCCCCGACACGAAGTTACTCACCAGCCCCTGCAAACCAAAACCGATACCCACACCCAGTGCGCCGAACAGCAGCGTCAACTGACTGACCTTGAAACCCGCCGCCGACAACGCCAGCAGAAAGCCCAGCAACAACAGCGCGTAATAGGTGAGCGAGGCAATGCTGTTACCCACCCCGCGCGGTAAGCGGCTATGCCCCTGCAACTGCTCGCGGAGTATCAGCTTGGTCGTCCGCGCTGCAGCAATGGTGATCAGCACCGACAGGGCAAACACCAGTACATCACCGAGGCTGATGGACAACTCGCCGACCTCGACGTCATAGCCCAGCACCTGGCTGACGAACGCCTGCACCGGCAGCAACACGCGAAAGCGATCCATGCTGTACAGCAGCCAGCTGATTGCTGCTGCCAGTAGCAATGCGCGACGCAACCAACTCAACAATGCCTGGCCGTGTCGACGAAACAGCCATACCTGCTGCACAGCCGGCAACTCCGTCAGCAGCCGCAGCAGCGCATTGACCACGGTCATGCTGGCGTACAGCAGCAGGCCGATATAACCGCTGTCGATCACCCCGCTGGTGAGCGTCTGCGTTAGGAGTACGGCACCGGCCAGATTAGCCAGAAGCGAAGCCAGCAGCAGCCCACCACCCAGCCAGACGACCCCACGCACCATCGAGCGCGCCCAGCCGGCACTGCGTTCAACTCGCCGCAGCATCTGCCGCAACAGCCAGAGCGTGAGCAGCAAGGCGACGACCGTCAGCCCGAGCTGAAACACGCGATAAAAATCCTCACCGCCCCATAACAGCGCCCCCAGCCGGTCTGCCAGATACAAGCCGGCTGCCATCAGTGGCCAGCTGCCAAGCAGGTCATGGGCACGCTGCGGCAGCATGCGCAATGCGGGTACCACTGCCAGCAGCGTCAGCACCTCAAGCGCCAGCATGGGCGCATCCGACTCGAACACCTGCACGGCCATCACGGCTAGCAGCAACCAGGCGGACAACGGGCGCGCGGCCACCCGCTGGCTATCGTCATCACGGCTCGCGTGAGGCGCCAAGCGCTGCTGGCGCGCCAGCCAGAGCAACACAAACAACAGCAACACCAGCAACGCTTGCATCGTGTGCACCTTGATGGTGTTCACCGCGCTGTAGGCATTGGCAAAGCGGATTTCAATATCCAGCCCTGGCACCACTGAATCCGCATCGGCTTGCTGGTCGTCAGGCACATGCAGCGCCTGCCACAGCGGTAGCGCATCACGGCTGAACAGGCGTGCATCAACACCACTGATGACCCTGTCCACTTCCTCGCGGCCAAGCTGAATGCTCGAGTTGATCGCATTGGCGCGTTGCCCCAACTCAATCAGCTGCTCCAGCGGAGCGGCAAGCGCCCGCTCGGCCGCCTGCAGCTCGCTGATCATCAAGTCGATCTGCCGAGCCAGAGGCGCGGGCATGCTGTCTGCCGGGGTCACCGCGCGCGTGGCTTGCCAACGCGCACGGCGCAGCGACAGCTCGGCGGTGTCATCTGCATAAGGTTTGGTGACGGCGCGCATCTGCGTACGCCAGGCTTGAATACGGTGGGCGTCGAAGCTCCAGTGGCGCGCCAGACTCTCCAGCCGCACAAAGGGCAGCTGGCGCAGCTCATCCACGCTGAAAGTCTGCAATTTCTCATCGACGGGCCGCGCGATGTCATCAAGCAGAGCGCCAAGCGCGGCAGCCGGATCAGCACTCGCTGCCCGACGTTTGGCGCGATCAGCCAGACGCTGGTCATCATCTGCGCGCAGCAGAATGTCGTTTAGAGCGATCGCCGCAGCAGCCGTGGCAGTTGGGGCAGCAGGAGCAGACTCGTCTTGCGCCCACGCTGGGCTGACGGCCAGCAGCAGAGTGCTCAGGGCAAGCCCCAGCAGATGGCCAAGCAACTTATCCTCGGTTGCAGCGCCCTGACGGCAGCAACGGCGCGCCATGCTCGCCAAGGCAAATAGTGCGGTCATCGTGATCTCCCTGCATAAATGGCCGGACACCTGGATTCTGGTTCAATCCGCCGCCCGAGCATAGCCACGATAAACGCTGCAGGTTTCGCCAGCCTGCGGCTGACTGAATAAAAACAGCCGCTGCCTCTAAGCCAATAGAGAACAGCGGCTGTCCGATACCCATACGCAGGCGCAACCGATCAGGGCTAACAAAAAGGGGCCCGTAGGCCCCTTCTGGTTACTCCCACTCGATGGTGGCAGGCGGCTTGCTCGACACATCATAGGTGACGCGGGAGATGCCTTCGATTTCGTTGATGATGCGACCGCTGACGGTTTCCAGCAGCTCGTAAGGCAGGTGCGCCCAACGTGCGGTCATAAAGTCGATGGTCTCCACCGCGCGCAGGGCAACAACCCAGGCGTAACGACGGCCGTCGCCAACCACGCCCACCGATTTCACCGGTTGGAACACCACGAAGGCCTGGCTGACCTTGTGGTACCAGTCGGCCTTGCGCAGCTCTTCGATAAAGATGTGGTCGGCGCGGCGCAGGATGTCTGCGTATTCCTTCTTCACTTCACCGAGGATGCGCACGCCCAGGCCTGGGCCGGGGAATGGGTGGCGGTAGACCATGTCGTACGGTAGGCCGAGTTCCAGGCCCAGACGACGCACTTCATCCTTGAACAGTTCGCGCAGTGGCTCGACCAGTTTCAGGTTCATTTCTTCCGGCAGACCGCCGACGTTGTGGTGCGACTTGATCACGTGGG
>JAESGQ010000046.1_pt1:0-32500 | contig 215914 bp, 176 predicted proteins | sample 9266251 | NCBI WGS metagenome assembly JAESGQ01 (sample SAMN17056778, study PRJNA650883) | algae metagenome | isolation source: Kaiparowitsia implicata GSE-PSE-MK54-09C and co-occurring heterotrophs from... | place: USA: Kaiparowits Plateau, Grand Staircase Escalante National Monument...
AGCTGCTTCATCGCTATGCGCGCACCCTTCGAGCAGGGTCCGGTCGTCCGGAACCGGCTGTATCCGGACATTGATTCGCGGCTCCGTGCGCGATTCGGCTGCTCCGATGCGGCTGCGCTCCGACCATGTTGACCGTTTGAAAGACTAGAGGAATTTATGGCCAATACGCCGCAGGCAAAAAAGCGCATCCGCCGCAACCAGGCACGTGCCGTCGTGAACAAGAATCGCGTTTCGCGCATCCGCACGCTCGTCAAGAAGGTCGAAACCGCCGTCGCCGCGGGTGACAAGGACGCGGCCGCGACCGCGCTGAAGGCGGCGCAGCCCGAAATGGCGCGCGGCGTTGCCAAGGGCGTGCTGCACAAGAACACCGTCGCGCGCAAATATTCGCGCCTGACCAAAAGCGTGAACGCGATCGCCTGATTTTGGCTGTCCCGAAAGGGAACAAAAAGGACCCGCCGGCTTGCTGCCCGCGGGTCCTTTTTTGCGTGCACTATTGTGACATCGCGATGGCAATAGTGTTGCAGCGCGGTAAGTGGCGGATTTTCGGCGATTCGTTGTAAACGCGTCAGATCCATCCATGTAACTATATGAAAAAAAGATATAAAAAGCCCCTTTAACGCGATTCCGCGAGTGAGGACGAGTCAAGATTTTTATTTCAGTATTTTTACATGGGCGCCCCTTGATCGACTCGGCCCGCCTTGCCTAGACAGGTGCGTCGTCGGCCTTCGCCGGCGGCCGCCACATCGACATGATTCGCATCCTTTCGGGCCGCTTGTCCCGAATGGTCCGCCTGTGCCCAGCGCAGGCGACGGATTGGCGCGTGGCGGCTGCCCGATACACCGGCGCGCGGGGATTTGAGGGGGCGGCACGGCGTGACAGAAAGCGGCAATCGGCATGGGCAAGACGCAAAAGGCGGAGCAGTGAGCGGCGATGCCGCGGCGCTCTGGCCGCGCGTCGCCGAGGGCCTGCGCCGCGACCTTGGCGCCCGCACTTTCGACCATTGGCTGAAGCCGGTGCGCTTCGCCGACTATTGCGCGCTGTCGGGCGTCGTGACGCTCGAGACCGCGAGCCGCTTTTCGGCGAACTGGATCAACGAACGCTTCGGCGACCGGCTCGAACTCGCGTGGCGGCAACAACTGCCCGCGGTGCGCGGGGTCAGCGTGCGCGGCGGCGCGGCAGCGACCGAGCGCGCCGCGACGCTCGCTTCGGCGCCGTTGCCGGCGTTCGGCGACGCGCCCGCGCCCGCCTCCGCGGCCAACCCCGCGCTGCTCGGCTTCGACCCGCGCTTGTCGTTCGACCGCTTCGTCGTCGCGCGCTCGAACATCCTCGCCGCCAACGCCGCGCGCCGCATGGCGATGGTCGAGCGGCCGCAGTTCAACCCGCTCTATCTCTGCTCGGGCACCGGGCAGGGCAAGACGCACCTCTTGCAAGCGATCGCGCAGGATTATGCCGCGGCGCACCCGACCGCGACCATCATTCTGATGTCGGCGGAAAAATTCATGCTCGAATTTGTCGGCGCGATGCGCGGCGGCGACATGATGGCGTTCAAGGCGCGGCTGCGCGCCGCCGACCTGTTGCTGCTCGACGATCTGCAATTCGTCATCGGCAAGAATTCGACGCAGGAAGAATTGCTCCACACGATCGACGACCTGATGACCGCGGGCAAACGCCTCGTCGTCACCGCCGACCGCCCGCCGGCGATGCTCGACGGGGTCGAGGCGCGGCTGCTCTCGCGCCTGTCGGGCGGGCTCGTCGCCGACATCGAGGCGCCCGAGGACGATCTGCGCGAACGGATCATCCGCCAGCGGCTCGCCGCGATGCCGATGGTCGAAGTGCCCGATGACGTCGTCGCCTATCTGGTCAAGCATTTCACGCGCAACATCCGCGAACTCGAAGGCGCGCTGAACAAACTGCTCGCCTATGCCGCGCTCACCGGTGCGCGCCTCGACCTGGCGCTGGCCGAAGACCGGCTCGCCGAAAATGTCCGCAGCGCGCGCCCGCGCATCACGATCGACGAGATCCAGCGCGCGGTGTGCGCGCACTACCGGCTCGACAAGTCGGAAATGAGCTCGAAGCGCCGCGTCCGCGCGATCGCCCGCCCGCGGCAGGTCGCCATGTATCTGGCCAAGGAACTGACGCCGCGCTCCTACCCCGAAATCGGGCGTCGTTTCGGCGGCCGCGACCATTCGACGGTGATCCACGCGGTCCGCACGGTCGAGGCGCTGCGCGTCGCCGACGGCGAACTCGACGCCGAGATCGCCGCAATCCGGCGCAGTCTGAACAGATGATCCACAGGCCTGTCCCGGGGTTATCCACAGCACCGGGGTCATTCGATCGACGGCGGTTGGGGTGAGGCGCGGCCGCTAGAGCGCGATGACGTGATATTGACCCACCGTGACACAGCCGCGGGAAGTTCGCGTCCGCTATCGGTCGCTTCCCGGTGATCCGTCGGCAGCCCCTACCCCCGCATCTTGTTCACCATGCCCATGATGTCGTCGAGCGGGTTGCCGTCGCCGTCCATGTCGAGCATCTGGCCGAGGCCTCCAAGCCCGCCTGCCGAGGGCGCGGCGCCGCCGCCCAGCGCGCCGCCGAGGACGTTGCCGAGCATCCCGCCCAGCCCTCCTGAAAGCCCGCCTTCGCCGCTGCCCTGCCCGCCCTGTTTCGCCATATAGCCCGCGACCATCATCGCGAGGATTGGCAGCATCTGCTTGAGCAAGCCCGAATCGAGCCCCGTCTCAGCCGCCGCCTGCCCCGCGACGGTGCGGCTGACATCCTTCGACCCGAAGATCTGCCCGAGCACGTCAGTGCCCGCCTCGACCGGCGTCGGTTGGGGGCTAAGCACCGCGTCGAGCAACCCGCCGCCACCGAGCTGGCCGAGCAGGCCGCCGAGTCCCCCGATGCCGCCGCCCGCCTGCGCCTGTTTCTTGAATCCGCCGAGGATCGCGGGGAGCAGCGCGTCGGCGCCCTGCTTCGCCATCGCGGGCGGAACGCCCAGTTCTTTCGCCATCGATTCGATGCCGCCGGCCTGCGCCAATATGTCGGTGAGGTTCATCGCGCTTGTCTCCCGCTGGGGCGCCGATCGGTCCGCGCCCATGGCCCGCACTATAGCAGCGTCGCCGCGCACGGCGAGACGTTCATTCGGCTGTCATTATCAACGCCATAGTCCTAGCCTGCGGTTCCCCGACTCGGCCTTTCCGGCCGGACCGCGCGATAGTGGGAGTGAAATCATGGGCATTTTCAGCAGCATCAAGGATGCGATTTTCGGCAAGAAGGCCGAAGCCGTCGAACCCGCGCCCCCGGCCGCGCCCAGCCCCGTCGGCTCCGCGCTCGACGCCGCGACGCAGGCGATGGCGACTGCCGCCGCCGCGCCGGTCGATGTCGAGGCGATCCTGACCGCCGAGGCGGCGAAGACCGACCAGGACCTGAACTGGCGCACCTCGATCGTCGACCTGATGAAACTGGTCGGCCTCGATTCGAGCCTCGCGAACCGCAAGGAGCTGGCGACCGAGCTCGGCTATACCGGCGCGCTCGACGGCAGCGCCGAGATGAACATCTGGCTGCACAAGGCGGTGATGCGCGAGCTTGCCGCGAACGGCGGCAAGGTTCCGGCCGACCTGACCGACTGACGAACGCGCCACAATTTTTCGATCGGGGGCGGGCAAGTATCGGTTTGGCCGCCCCTTTTTATTGACCCCTGCGCCCCGCCGCCTAAACAGGTTTCAATCGAAACAAGGTCGCAGGGAGCCGCCAGTGCATCATCCGCTTTCCGTCCCCGTCAGCCGCCGCCATACGCTTGCCGCACTCGGCGCGGGCACTGCGGGCATCGCCTTCGCTGGCCCGGCGGCGGCGTTGCAGGGCGCCCCCAAAAGCGACGCGCAGCAGCTGCTCGATTCGGTCGCCGACAATCTCCTCGCCCATTCGCCCGAGGGCGCGACCTCGCTCGGCATCGACACCGGCGACCGCGCGGCGATGCGCGGGCAACTCGGCGATCGCTCGGCAGCCGGCGTACAGGCGCTCGCCGATACGCTGAAGGCCGACGCCGCGCGCATTCGCGCGTTCGACAAGGGCGGCCTCGACCATCGGGCGCGCACCAGCCTGGCCGTCGTCGAAAGCGCCTATGATGTCGCGCTGGCGGGCTTCGCCCTTCCCTATGGCGACGTTGCGGTCGGCGGGTGGCGCAATACGCCCTATGTCGTGATCCAGAATGTCGGCGCCTATCTCGACGTTCCGAAGTTCCTCGACAGCGATCACCCGGTGCGCAACGCCGCCGATGCCGAGGCGTATCTGTCGCGCCTCAATGCCTATCCGGGCGCGCTCGACGGCGAGACCGAACGGCTGAAGGCTGCGGGGGCGCAGGGGCTGATCGCGCCTGCCTTTCTCATCGACAAGGCGGTCAAGCAGATGGAAGCGAGCCTCGCCGACGCAAAGTCGGGCGGGTCGATGACCCAAAGCCTGAACCGCCGCGCGGGCGCGGCCAAGCTGGGCGGCGACTGGGGCGCGCGGGCCGCAAAGATCGTGCAGAGTCCGGTCGCCGCCGCGCTCGAACGCCAGCTTGCCGAGCTGAAGGCGCAGCGGCCCCGGGCGACGATGGACCCCGGCCTGTGGGCGCGCCCCGGCGGCGACGAATGGTATGCGTGGGGGCTGCGCGCCTCGACCACGACGCGCATGACCCCCGACGAGATTCACCAAATGGGGCGCGACGAACTCGCCGAACTCCACGGCCACATGGACCCGATCCTGAAAAAGCTCGGCTATACGAACGGCAGCGTCGGCGACCGCATGAACGCGCTCGCCAAGGATCCGCGCTACAAATTCCCCGACAATGACGCGGGCCGCGCCGAAATCGTCGCTTATATCGACACATGGCTCGGCAAGATCCGCGCCGAGCTGCCGCGCGCCTTCCGCACCTTGGTCAAGGGCAATGTCGAGGTGAAGCGGCTGCCGCTTGCCGAAGAACCCGGCGCGCCCGCGGCCTATGGCGGCGCGGGGTCGATCGACGGCAGCATTCCGGGGCGCTTCTGGATCAATTTGCGCACCACCGAATTGCACAGCAAATATTCGCTCCCCGATTTGACGATGCACGAGGCGATCCCCGGCCATGCGTGGCAGGGTGAATATGCCCATTCGATGCCGCTGATTCGCACGATGCTGGCGTTCAACGCCTATTCGGAAGGCTGGGCGCTTTATGCCGAACAGCTCGCCGATGAGCTCGGCCTCTATGACGATTTCGAGGTCGGGCGTTTGGGCTATCTCCAGTCGCTCGCCTTCCGCGCCTGCCGCCTCGTCGTCGATACCGGCCTTCACGCCAAGCGCTGGTCGCGCGAGCAGGCGGTGCGTTTTTTCGTCGAGGAGAATGGCTCGAACCCGCTCGAGGTCGCGAGCGAGGTCGATCGTTATTGCAGCTGGGCCGGGCAGGCGTGCGGATACAAGGTCGGACACAGCGAGATCGTCCGCCAGCGCGGGCTGGCGCAAAAGGCGCTCGGCGCGCAATATGACCTGCGCGATTTCAACGATGTCGTGGTCAAGGGCGGCAATGTCCCGCTCGACGTGCTCGCGCAGAATGTCGCCGAATATGTGGCGGGAGCCAAAGCATGAAGCGCCGCGCGACCGCAGCCGTCGCCCTCGCGGCGGCCCTGATCGCCGCCACGTCGGCCCACGCCTCCGATAGCCCCGCCGCGACGTCGCGCGTGGTGATCGATACCTCCGACGTCGAGCGTTTCTTTGCGCTCTACGACGATCCGGAATTCGCGTCGGACCCCGACGCGCTTGCCGCGCGCTACCTTGCCACCCCGTCGCCGGGGCTGGTCGAGTTCATGAAAATGCGCCGGATCACCCCCGAACGGGTCGCCGCAGCAATGCGCAACAAGCCCGACCTTTACCGCGATGCGCGGAGCTGCGCGAACACGCTCGGCAACGTCCGCGGCCGCTTGACCGCGGCGGCTGACCGGCTGGCCGAACTCTATCCGAAAGCGATATTTCCGCCGATCACGATTGCGATCAGCCGCGGCACGCCTGCCGCGGCAGCAAATGCCATGGGGTTGTATGTCGGGCTTGAGGCATTGTGCTCGGCCAAGTTTATGGAGCCGAACGACGAAAATCGCTTCGTGAACGTCATCGCGCACGAATATATCCATGCCCAGCAGCCGCTGGCGCAGTCCGAAAGCCGCGACATGACGGTGCTCCATGCCGCGCTGGTCGAGGGCGCCGCCGAATTCGTCGCCGAACAGATTTCGGGATCGGTCGGTTTTCCGCTGCTCCACAAATGGACGAAGGGCCGCGAAGCCGAGCTGGAAACCGCCTTCCTCGCCGAAAAGGATGAAGTCGCTATCGGATCGCGCTGGCTCTATAACCAGCAGGGCAGCGACGATTGGCCGGGCGACCTTGGCTATTGGGTCGGCTATCGCGTCGCCAAGGCGCATTATGCGCGCTCGGCCGACAAGGCGGCGGCGCTGCGCGAGATCATCGAGATGCAGGATCCCGCCGCCTTTCTCGCCGAAAGCGGCTGGACGCCGGGCATGGCGCTTTAGGACGGCGGCATCGATCCCACCCCATCGTCATCCCGGCGGTTGGAATGGCGTATCGGGTATTTGCGCCGTTCTCTTCTCGTCCTTGCCAGCTGGCAACTAAGGCAAGGGCGCCAGATCGGGGACCACAAACCCCCGCCGCGCCGCGACCGAAAACAGCAGCTCGCGGCTGTAAAAGCCCAGCGGCCAGTCGCGGCCGCCCATCGGCGCGTTCAGCAGCGCGTTGACGCGCGCGGTCAGGCCCGTCTCGGCGGTCTCCGTCAGGAACAGCCGCACCCCGGCGACATAGGCGCGGGTGATGCTGTCGTGATAGCCATTGTGGTCGTCGTTCACCCCGCCGACGCTTTCGTTGAAGCGGCGGATGATGGGGCCGATGTCGGCATCGATGTCGACGTCGGGGCGCTCGGTGAGCAGCCACAGGCACGCGGCCAGATGCGCCTCGTGCGTCCACGCCTCGCGCGGCAAGGTGCAGGCGAGCAGCCCCTCGCCCAGCGCGCGGATGTCGGAATCGCGCTCGAACAGGCGCGGCGAATAATCGGTGGTCATCGGTCCGGTCCTTCCGGGTGAATGGCCACCCGGAAGAGAACCGGGCGGTTATGCGGCGACGGCGGCCTGCGGGGCGGCCTGACGGACGCCTTCATCGACATGCTCGGCAAATTGCGCGAAATTGTCGATGAATTGTCCGACCAACGTCTGCGCGGTGCGGTCGTATGCCGCCTTGTCGGCCCAGGCTTCGCGCGGATCGAGCAGGCTGGAATCGACGCCGGGCACCGCAACGGGAACCATGAAGCCGAAATAGGGATCGCGGCGGAATTCGGCGTCGTTCAGGCTGCCGTCGAGCGCCGCATTGAGCAAAGCGCGCGTCGCCTTGATCGGCATTCGCTTGATCCCGTCCATCGTCGCCATGCCGCCGGTCCAGCCGGTGTTGACGAGCCAGCACTGGACGCCGCCCCTGGCGATGCGCTCTTTCAGCAGATTGCCATAGACCGACGGGTGGCGCGGCATGAAGGGCGCGCCGAAACAGGTCGAGAAGGTCGCCTCGGGCTCGGTCACGCCGATTTCGGTCCCCGCGACGCGCGCGGTATAGCCCGACAGGAAATGATACATCGCCTGATCGGGGGTCAGCTTGGCGATCGGGGGCAGCACGCCATAGGCATCGGCGGTGAGCATGATGATATTCTGCGGCACCGGGCCCATATTCTGTTCCGACGTGTTCGGAATGAAATCGATCGGGTACGAACCGCGGCTGTTCTCGGCGAGGCTGGCGTCGTCGAAGTCGAGTTCGCGGGTCTCAGGGTCCATCACGACATTTTCGAGCACCGTGCCGAAGCGCTTAGTCGTCGCGAAAATCTCCGGCTCGGCCTCGGGCGAAAGCCGGATCATCTTGGCATAGCAGCCGCCCTCGAAATTGAAGACCGCGGTGTCCGACCAGCCATGCTCGTCGTCGCCGATCAGCGTGCGGCTGGCATCGGCCGACAGCGTCGTCTTGCCCGTGCCCGACAGGCCGAAAAAGACCGCCGTATCGCCCTTCGGGCCGATGTTCGCCGAACAGTGCATCGGCATCACGCCCTTAACGGGGAGCAGGTAATTGAGGATGCCAAACACCGACTTTTTCATCTCGCCGGCATATTGCGTGCCGCCGATCAGGATCAGCTTTTCGGTAAAATTGACCGCGATCACCGTTTCGCTGCGCGTGCCATGCTTCGCCGGGTCGGCGCGGAAGCTCGGCAGGTCGACGATCGTATATTCGGCCGCAAATGCCGCCAGCTCTTCGGCCGTCGGGCGACAGAGCAGGGTGCGGATGAACTGGCTGTGCCAGGCAAATTCGGTGACGACCTGCACGGCGACGCGGTGCTCCGCCTGCGACCCGCCGAACAGCTGCTGGCGATAGAGGCGCGGACGCGCGGCAAGGTGCGCGAAGAAATCGGCCTTCAGCGCCGCAAAATGATCGGGCGTCATCGGCACATTGGTCTTGCCCCACCAGATCGTATCGCGCGTTTCATCGTCCTGAACGATGAACTTGTCCTTGGCGCTGCGGCCGGTGTGCTTGCCCGTCGCAACGACGAGCGGGCCGTCCTTGGCGAGGCGGCCTTCGCCGTTGCGGACCGCATCCTCGACCAGCTGCGCGGTGCCCCAGTTTTCGGCCACATCGGCCTGCGTTTCGACGCTGCCGCTGCCGATCACAACCTTGGTCATCTCTCTCGCCTTTCCTTGGCCCGCGACCCTTTCGCATAGGTATGCAACGCATGTCATGCGATAGCGATTGGGCCCGCATGAACATGGGGTGCCGACGGGTCGTCGATTCCGAAATCCCGGCCGCGTTAGCGAGGATGCGCGCCGAGGTCAAAAGATTAAAGGGTGAATCGGCGATGGACCGTGCGCGGTTGTCCCCGGGCGACGGATCGGCTAATTCGCGGATCAAGGTCGGCCAACGGAAAGAGCATGACGGCAACCATCGCGCTGGTCGACGACGACCGCAACATCCTGCAATCGCTGTCGATCGCGCTTCAGGCCGAGGGGTTCGTCACGCGCGTCTATTCGGACGGCGAGGCGGCGCTGAAGCCGCTGATCGACAATCCGCCCGACCTTGCCGTCTTCGACATCAAGATGCCGCGGATGGACGGGCTCGAACTGCTCCGTCGCCTGCGCGAAAAAAGCCAGCTTCCGGTCATATTCCTGACCAGCAAGGACGACGAGATCGACGAGGCGCTGGGCCTGGCGATGGGCGCCGACGATTATATCGCCAAGCCGTTCTCGCAGCGGCTGGTCATCGCGCGCATCCGCGCGATCCTGCGCCGCGTCGAATTGAACCGCGCGGCGCCGAGCGAGGATGACGAACCCGTCGCCGAACCGATCACGCGCGGGCGGCTGCAAATGGACCCGGCGCGCCACAAGGTCAGCTGGGACGACAAGGACGTGACGCTGACCGTCACCGAATTCCTGATCCTTGAAACGCTCGCCAGCCGCCCCGGCATCGTGCGCAGCCGCAACCAGTTGATGGACGCCGCCTATCAGGACGATGTCTATATCGACGACCGCACGATCGACAGCCACATCAAGCGGCTGCGCCGCAAGTTCCGCGAGGTCGATCCCGAGTTTGACGCGATCGCCACCCTTTATGGCGCCGGATACCGCTTTGCCGACGAGAGCTGATCCCCTGCCCCCCGACGCAAGCGTGGCCGAACAGGAGGAATCGCCGCTCGTCTGGTCGGCGCGCTGGTCGCTGACGACGCGTATCCTCGCGGTTAATATCCTGGCCGTCGCGCTGCTCGCGGGCGGTTTTTATTATCTCGACACCTATCGCACCCGGCTGGTCGACACGCGCATCGAGGTGATGAAGGACCAGCTCGCGATGCTCGACAATGCGCTCGAGGCAGCGCGCCCGGAGGAACGCGACCGGCTGATTGCCGAATTTGCCGAAACCACCGAGTCGCGCCTGCGCTTCTATGCTGCCGACGGCCGCCGCCTTTCGGACAGTTTCGAAACCGGCGTCCCGACCTATACGCTGCGCGATCCCAATCTGCAGGCGTGGCAGCGCGACGCCGCGCGCGCAATGGACCGCGGCATCGACTGGATCGTCGGCGCGCCGACCTATCCCGATTTCCAGGAACCGGTGGTCGATATGGCCGAGGCGTGGCCCGAAGTGATCGAGGCGCAGCGCAGCGGGCTGTCGGCCAGTCGCTTTCGCTATGCCCCCGAACGCACCCCGCTTTTGAGTGCGGCCCGTATCGTCGATCTGGAAACGCCGCAGACGGTGCTGATGACGCTGAACGCGCGCGACATCACGCGCACCGTGCGCGCCGAACGCTTCCGCCTCGCGGTCGTCGTCGCGATGGTGCTGATCGCCTCGACCCTCCTGTCGCTGTTCCTCGCGCGTACGATCGTGCGCCCGCTGCGACGGCTGGCGCGCGCCGCGGTGCGCGTCCGCCTCGGCCGCGCGCGCGAAGTCGTCGTCCCCCGCCTGCCCAGCCGCCGCGACGAGATCGGCACGCTCGCGCGCGCATTGAGCGACATGACGCAGGCGCTTCGCGAACGCATCGACGCGGGTGAACATTTCGCCGCCGACGTGACGCACGAGCTCAAGAACCCGATCGCGTCGGTGCGCTCGGCGATCGAGGGGCTGGGACGCATCCGGTCCGAGGAACAGCGCGCGCAGCTGCTCGCCATCGCCGACGAAGATGTGCGGCGGCTCGACCGGCTGGTGAACGACATCAGCGAGGCGAGCCGCGTCGACGCGCAATTGTCGCGCACTTTGTTCGAACCGATCGACGTCGGGATGATGATCGAATCGATGCTGGCGTCGCGCAAGGCGCGCATCGATCCCGACGCACCGCACCCGCGCATCGCCTTCGCCCGGCCGCGCAAGGGCACCACCATCGTGATGGGCGACGGCCACCGGCTCGAACGCGCCATCGACAACGTCATCGACAACGCCATCAGCTTCTCCCCCGATTCGGGCCTTGTCTGCATCGCCGCGACGCGGCTGGGCGACGAAGTGCATGTCCGCGTCGACGACGACGGGCCCGGCATCGATCCCGCGCAGCGCGAGGCGATTTTTCGCCGTTTTCATAGCGAACGCCCGGCGGGCGAAGCCTTTGGTCGCCACAGCGGGCTGGGCCTCGCGATCGCGCGGACGATCGTCGAGGGGCATAGCGGGACGATCAGCGCGCGCGACCGCGACGACGGCAAGCCGGGAGCGAGCCTGCTCATTACCCTGCCCGCGAGCGAGAGCGGGACGGCCGCCGCCTGACCCGCGTGCCCTATCGCCTTGCAGCCCCGCTTCGTCGCCGGTAAGCCTGCTCGCCATGCTGCCAAGCCGGACCAGGCCCGAAATCGTCAACATTCATGCCAGCTGCGTCGCGGCGGGCAATGGCGGAGTGCTGATCCTCGGCAATTCGGGGCAGGGCAAGTCGGACCTGGCGCTACGCCTGATCGATCGCGGCGCGCGGCTGGTCGCCGACGACCGCTGCGACATCTGGTTCGATCGCGGCCGGCTGTGGTGCCGACCACCCGAAAATCTCGCCGGCAAGCTGGAGGTGCGCGGGATCGGCATCGTCGAACGGCCGTGGACCGCGCCGGTGCCGCTGGCGCTCGCGGTGCGGCTGACCGACCGTTATGACCGGATGCCTGCGGTGGGTCAGGTCGAAATGGTCGCGGGATATCCCCTGCCCGCGCTGCTGCTGTCGGCGTTCGAGGTGTCGGCGCCGATCAAGATCATGATCGCGCTCGAGCGGCTGGCGCCCGCAGCATGAGCGGACAGGCCAGCCCGGGCGCCGAGTCGCGGCTGCTCCTCGTCACCGGCCTGTCGGGCGCGGGCAAATCGACCGTGCTGAAGGTGCTCGAGGATCTGGGCTGGGAAGTTGTCGACAACCTGCCGCTCGCACTGCTCGAAGCGCTGATCGACGCGCCGATGAAGCGCGGCGAGGCGGGGCGGCCGCTCGCGATCGGCATCGACAGTCGGAGTCGGGGGTTCCGCCCGGCGCTGCTCGTGCGGCGGATCAAGGAATTGCGTGAGGGCGGCGGGCGCGACATTCAGACCTTGTTCCTCGATTGCGCGGGCGCCGAGCTCGAACGGCGCTTTTCCGAAACGCGTCGCCGCCACCCGCTTGCCGAGGATCGCCCCGCCGCCGACGGCATCGCGCGCGAGCGCGAGATGATGGAGCCGCTCCGCCGCTGGGCCGAGCATGTCGTCGATACGACCAATTACAGCAGCAACGATTTGCAGCAGGAGGTGCGCCAGCGCTTCGGCGATGCTGGCGACGGCGACCCGGTGCTCAACATATTGAGCTTCGGTTTTGCGCGCGGGCTGCCGCGCAACGCCGATCTGGTGTTCGACATGCGCTATCTGCGCAATCCGCATTGGGACGCGAAGCTGAAGCCCGGCACGGGACTCGATCCCGATGTCGCCGCCTATGTCATCGCCGATACGGCGTATGAGGACAGCGTGTCGCAGATCGAACGGCTGATCCTGACGCTGCTGCCGCGTTACCGCGCCGAGGGCAAAAGCTATGTCACCATCGCGTTCGGCTGCACCGGCGGGCGCCATCGCTCGGTCCATGTCGCCGCACGTGTTGCGCAAACGCTACGCGCGTCCGGATATGAGCCAGTGCTGACCCATCGCAATCTTGACTCCGCCCCGCAAGATGGGCTTGAGGGCAAGCCCCCGCCCGCTGCTCCCGCATCCGGCGGCAAAAGATAAGGGTCGATCACTGCATGCCGAACGACAAGGCTCTGCCGCTGCTGGGAATGGTGCTCGTCACGCACGGCCGCCTCGCCGAGGAAATGGTGCGCGCGATGGAACATGTCGTCGGCCCGCAGCGCGCCGTCGCCACCGTGTGTATCGGCCCCAACGACAATATGGAAATGCGGCGCAAGGAAATCGCCGACGCGATCCGCAGCGTCGATGAAGGCCGCGGCGTCGTGATGCTGACCGACCTGTTCGGCGGCACGCCGTCGAACCTGGCGATCAGCCTGCTCGAAGCCGGGCAGACTGAAGTGATCGCCGGGGTCAACCTGCCGATGCTGATCCGCCTCGAAAGCGCGCGCAAGTCGATGGAACTCCGCGCCGCGGTGATCGCCGCGAAGGAAGCGGGCCAGAAATATATTTCGGTCGCATCCGAAATGCTGGGGGTTGGTCCGTGACCGAGGTGTCCGAAACCGTCGAGATCACCAACCAGCGCGGGCTGCACGCGCGCGCGAGCGCCAAATTCGTGACCTTTGTCAGCCGACTGCCCGAAAGCGTGTCGGTCGAGGTCGAAAAGGGCGGATCGCGCGTCAACGGCACCTCGATCATGGGGCTGATGATGCTTGGCGCGGCGAAGGGCGATACGATCACCATCCACACGCGCGGCGACGGCGCTGATGCCGCGCTGCTCAAACTCGTCGGGCTGGTCAAGGACAGCTTCGGCGAGGATTGACGCGTGGGCGATGCTTTCCCACGCGCCGTGCCCCTGCGAAGGCAGGGGCCCATCACCCGCGCTATCGATATTCAGCAAGCATTGCCGGGAAGCGAGAGCGTAGGTGATGGGCCCCTGCCTTCGCAGGGGCGCAGGAAAGAGGACGCATGATCGGTCGCCGCAGTCTTATCGAAAGCCTCTCCAACCCGCTGGTCAAGCGGATGCGGATGCTGCGCGAAAAGCGGCATCGCCGCGCCGAGGGGCTGTTCCTGGCCGAAGGGCTGCGCATCGCGACCGAGGCGCGTGAGGCGGGAATATTGCCCCGGTGGCTGTTCCTCGGTCCCGAAGGCGCCGCGCATCCGCTGGCGCAGGCGCTGGTCGATGCGACGCTTGCCGGCGGCGGCGAGGTAATCGACACGACGCCGGCGATCCTGTCGAAACTGTCGGGCAAGGATAATCCGCAGACGATCGTCGGCATCTATGCCGAGCCCAGCGCGACCCTCGCCGACCTTGACCGCGACGCGGCGCCGATCTGGCTCGTCGCCGAACGGCTCCGCGATCCCGGCAATCTCGGCACGATGCTGCGCACCGGCGACGCGGTCGGCGCGGGCGGGCTGATCCTGCTCGACGAAAGCACCGACCCCTATGGCGTCGAAGCGGTGCGCGCGAGCATGGGCGCGATCTTTACGCAAAAGCTGGTGCAGGCGCGCTGGGACGAATTCCTGCCCTGGCTGCGCGGCGGACCGGGCGAACTGGTCGCGACCTGGCTCGGCGACGATAGCGTCGATTATCAGGCGGCGCGGTACACCGCGCCGACCTTCATCCTTGTCGGCAATGAATCGCAAGGGCTGCCCGCCGAATATGCCGCGGCGGCCGACGTGCGCGTGAAGATGCCGATGCTGGGCAAGGCCGACAGCCTGAACGCCGCGGTCGCCGCGGCGGTTATGGCCTATGAGGTGCTGAACCAGCGGCGGGGCTGAAGGAGGTGCGGCATTTTGGTTCAGCCGTCCGCCAGCATCATGCTATTATCACATTCTCTCTTCCCGTTCGCATCGAGCGAAGTCGAGATGCCCCTCGACCTTGTGCAACGCTGATGGGTGTCTCGACTTCGCTCGACACGAGCGGAGTAAAGGAGCTTGTGATGATCCGCTTGTTGCCCCTGCTCGCCCTCCCCGCGCTCGCCGCCTGCGCCCCGACCGCCGATACCCCACAAGGCCCCGGCGAGGCTCCCGCAGCCTATATGGCGCTCGGCACCGAGCCCGGCTGGACGCTGGAGATTACCCCCGAGCGGCTGAACTATGCGGGGGACTATGGCGAGACAATGATCGCGGTGCCCAATCCGGGCGCGCAGGCGACGACGGCGGGCAAACGCTATGCCGCCGGCCGGCTGGCGGTCGAGGTGACGCCGGGGCCATGCAGCGACGGGATGAGCGACCGCCGCTATGCCGACACGGTGACGGTTACCGCCGACGGCAAGACCGTAAAGGGATGCGGCGGAGGTATCTTGCCGCCCGATGCGCTGGCGGGGACCAGCTGGACCTTCGTTTCGATCGCGGGGGTGCCCGTCGCGCCCGATCGACCGACCTCGCTGGCGTTCGAGAGCGACCGGCTGAGCGGCAGCGCGGGCTGCAACCGCTTTTCGGGCGGCTATTCGGTCGCGGACGGTACGCTGACCGCGGGGCCGCTGGCGGCAACCGAAATGGCGTGCCCCGGCGCGGGCATGACGCAGGAAAATGCTTTCTTCGCACTGATGCGCGGCCCGGTGCGGCTGAGCTTCCCGAGCGACGGGACGCTGGAGATCAGCGGTGCGGACGGGCAGACCGCGGTGTTGAAACGGGTGATTTGAACACTGGTCGGGCAAAACGGAACGCCGCCTTCCTGTTCGTCATCCCGGCGGAGGCCGGGATCTCACCGTCTCAGCCTGACGCACCGGCGAGACCCCGGCCTTCGCCGGGGTGACGATCAATGAAACGGATCTCTGCGTTTTGCCGCCGGGCGGGGGCGACACGATTCATTCGCCCGCGTCGTTCACCGCGGCCGGGGCCGATGCCAGCTTTGCCAGCGGGCGCGCGGCCTGTTCGGCGACCGGAAGCGCCGGAATCTCCCGCCCCCCGGTTTCGATGTCGAGCGCCTCGAAGCGTTTCGCCTGCGTCAGCACCTGGCTTTCGAAGCTGCCGACAAAGGCGTTGTAGGCGCCGGTTGCCTGATCGAGATTCTTGCCGACGCGCGCGATATGCGATCCCATCACCGCCATGCGCGCATAAAGTTCTTTGCCCAGCATCGCGATTTCGCGCGCCTGGTTGGCGAGTTTTTCCTGTCGCCACACCGCAGCGACGGTGCGCGCGATCGCGATGAGGTTGGTCGGCGTCGCGAGCAGCACCTTGCGCTCGAACGCATAATCCCAAAGCTCGTGATCATGGTCTAGCGCCGCGGCGAGGAAATGTTCGCCGGGCACGAACATCACGACGAAATCGGGCGTGTCGTCGAACTGGTTCCAATAGGCCTTGGCGCCGAGCGCGTTGACATGCGCCTTCATCGCTGCGGCGTGCGCGGCGAGGTGCGCCGCCTTTTCGATCTCGTCGACCGCGCCGAAGGCGTCCTGATAAGCGTTAAGCGAAACCTTGGCGTCGATGACGAGGCTTTGTCCGCCGGGAACCTTCACCACAACGTCGGGACGCAGCCGCCCGCCGTCGCCATCGGCGACGCTGACCTCGGTCTGGAAATCGGCATGTTCGCTGAGCCCGCAGCTTTCGAGCACATTGCGCAGCTGTTGTTCGCCCCAGCGGCCGCGCGCCTTGGGCGCGTTGCGGAGCGCGTTGACGAGCTTGGCCGCCTCGCTCGACACCCGTTCGCTCTGCGCGCGCATCGATTCGATCTGCCCCTGCAACATGCCGAACGCGCTCTGCCGCTCGGTCTCGACCTTCTTCACCTCGGTTTCATATTTCTCCAGCCGCTCGTGGACGGGCTGGAGCAGCGCCTTCAGATTCTGTCCCGCCGTCGCCTCACTTTCCTTGAAGCGCGCTTCGGCGCGGTCGAGAAACGCCTTTTGCGCCTCGCCGAGCATCACCTGTCCGACCTCGCGAAACTGCGCGGTGAGCGCCGCCTGCGCCTGGGTGAGCTGGGCGATCTGGGCATCGTGCGCGGCATCGCGCGCCTTTTGTTCGGCGAGCAGCGCCGCGAGCTGGATGTCGGCGGCCTTGCGCGCCTCGGCCTCCGCGGCAAGGTCGGTGACGGCACTATTGAAGCGGTCGGCGAACCCGTCGCGCTCGGCCTTCAGCGCCCCCGACTGGCGACCCGCGACCAGCCAGCCGACCAGCGCGCCGACGGCAAGAGCGACAAGGGCGACGACAAGCGATGGTCCATCCATGCGCGGAACATAGAACGAACGCCGGGGCGTTGGCTAGGGGCTAATTCGGGAGCGGGGCAGGACGTCCGTTTTGGGGTGGTGAGTTGCCGCTAAATCCTCCCTGTGGCGAAGCCATGGGGAGGGGGCCGCTCGCGAAGCGAGTGATGGAGGGGCTCTGCGACGTCGGCGCCATTAGCCCCTCCGTCAGCGCTTCGCGCTGCCACCTCCCCATCGCTACGCGACAGGGAGGATTTTATGTCCGCTATCGGTCGCAACCAGACATTCCGCTCCCCACAGCACAATCCCCACCCCGCTTTTCCACAGCCGGTCCCCTACCCCCGCTTGCTCCCGACTCCTTAGATGGTTAAGGCCGGTCCATGACCGCCACGCCGCCCGCCGTCCGCATTGCCCCGTCGATCCTCAGCGCCGATTTCGCGCGGCTGGGCGAGGAAGTGCGTGCGATCGAAGCGGCGGGCGCCGACTGGGTGCATATTGACGTGATGGACGGCCATTTTGTGCCCAATCTGACGATCGGGCCGATGGTGGTGAAGGCGCTGCGGCCGCATTCGGCGCTGCCGTTCGACGTCCATCTGATGATCTCTCCGGTCGATCATTTCCTCGACGCCTTTGCCGCGGCGGGTGCCGACATCATCACCGTCCATCCCGAAGCGGGACCACACATCCATCGCACCGTCCAGCATATCAAATCGCTGGGCAAACAGGCGGGCGTGTCGCTCAACCCCGCGACCCCGGCCAAGATGCTCGATTATCTGATCGACGACATCGACCTGGTCCTCATCATGAGCGTCAATCCCGGCTTCGGCGGGCAGAGTTTCATCTCCAGCCAGCTTCGCAAGATCGAGGCAGTGCGGAAAATGATCGAAAAATCGGGCCGCGACATAAGGCTGGAGGTCGACGGCGGGATCGACGCGGCTACCGCGCCGCTCGCCATATCGGCAGGCGCCGACGTGCTCGTGGCGGGGACCGCGACCTTCAAGGGCGGACCCGATGCTTACGCCGACAATATCCGGCGGCTGCGCGGGACCTGATCGATGGAGGGGAGACCGCTGACCACCGCCCCCGCCGACCCGCCGCTCGATCCCGGTTACGACGCCGCGCCGATCGACGACACGATCGAACCCGGCAAGCGGCTGATCCGCCTGCCCGCCGACAAGGGGCTGTCGCTCGGCGACCGCGTCGCCAATGCGATCACCCGCCTGACCTGGCGCACGCCGCTCCACGCGCTGCGGCTGAAAGGGCGCTTTCCGCTGAAGCTGCTTGGCGTGCCCGCCGACCCCGTACCCGGCGACACGCGCGCGGGCACCGCGATCCGCGCGGGTCATTTCCTGCACCGCGGGCTGAAACTGCCGCTCGGCGAGCTCGATTTCGCCGCACTGACCGTCGCGCCCACCTTTGCCGATTATCTCCACAGCTTCGCCTGGCTGCGCGACCTGGCGGCCACCGGCACCCGCGCCGATGGCGCACCGATCGCCGAAGCCGTGGTGCGCCACTGGCTCGGCACGCATGGCGAGACGGTGAGCGAGCCTGCCTGGCGCGCCGACAATACAGGATGGCGCATCCTGTTCTGGGCGAGCCACGCGCCGCTGATCCTGTCGTCGAGCGACCTCGTCTATCGCTCGGCAGTGCTCAACCACCTCGCGCGCGCGGCGCGCCACCTCGACCGCGTTGCCGACAAGACGCGGCCGGGCACGGGGCAGATGGTCGCGTGGGTCGGCATCGTCGCTGCGTCGCTCCTCATGCCCGGCGGCGAGCCACGGCAGGTGTTCGGCGAGGCGGGGCTGCGCAAGGTGCTGGAAACGAGCTTCTACGCCGACGGCGGCAATATCTCGCGTTCGCCGCAAGCGCAGCTCGACGCGATCATGGCGCTGTCGATGCTCGCCAGAACCTATGAGATGCGCCGGATGGAGGTGCCGCCCTTTGTGCAGGAAGTGCTCGCGCGCGCCGTCCCCGCGCTGCTCGGGCTGCTCCACGCCGACGGCGGCATGGGCTGTTGGCAGGGCAGCGGCGCGACGTCGGCGGCGCATGTGCAGGCGATCGTTGCGGCAAGCGGCGTCCGCACCCGGCCGCTCAAGCAGGCGCGCGACTGGGGGTATCAGCGGCTCGTCGCGAACAAGGCCGTGCTGCTCGCCGACGCTGCGCCGCCGCCGATCGCGCGCGTGACCGAGGCGGGCTGCGCCTCCACCCTCGCCTTCGAACTCAGCGACGGCGACGAGCGTATCGTCGTCAATTGCGGTGGCGCGGCGCTGACCGGCGCGACGATCCCGGCAGACCTCGCGCGCGGGCTGCGCACCACCGCGGCGCATTCGACGCTGACGCTGGGCGACAGCAATTCGACCGCGATCCTGCCGGGCGGCGCGCTCGGCAAGGGCGTGACCGAAGTCGAACTCGATCGGCGCGAGACGCCGCAGGGCAGCCGGCTGGAGATGAGCCATGACGGTTATGCGCGGCGCCACGGCCTCATCCACCGCCGCCTGCTGATCCTCTCACCCAACGGGCGCGAACTGCGCGGCGAAGACATGCTGCTCCCCGCCCCGCGCACGCGGCGCAAGGGCGAGAAGGCCTTCACGATGCGTTTTCACCTCGGCCGCAATATTTCGGCCAGCCTGACCGCCGACGGGCTGGGCGCGCTGCTGCGCATCAGCGGCGGTCCTCTGTGGCAGTTTCGCACGTCCGAAGGCGCGCTGGAGATCGAACAAAGCCTGTGGGTCGACGGCGACGGCCGCCCGCACCCGACCGAACAACTCGTCGTCGCGGGCACCGCCCCCGCGGGCGGGGTGAGCGTGGGGTGGATCTTCAAGCATATCGGGTGAAGGGCGCGGCCTATCAGGCGCGAAAGAAAATTCTGACTCGGCCCGATCCCGCGCAATCCCTTGCGCTTCGTCGCCCCCACCACTTTCTGTGTCAATAGTGTGACAGCACTGTAACACAGCGGTCACCGAGCACTGTCAGTGCCCCCTCGACTCGCCGAAAGCCAACAGGCGCCGGCGGCCTTCTCGCATTCCTCGGGGGATTTCATGCACCAGCTTCGCACCGTCCGTTCGCGCATCCTGATCGGCACCTGCCTTTCGCTCGCCGCCGCTCTTCCCGGCACCGCCTTTGCGTCCGACATCGTCGGCACCGTGACCGACGCGACCGACACGCGCGCGCTGCAAAGCGCACAATTGCGGCTGGTGGAGCTGGGACGCATCGCCGAAGCCGACCGCGACGGCAGCTTTCGCTTCGCCGATGTCCCCGCCGGCACCTACACGCTCGAGGCGCGCTACGTCGGCGCCGAAACCGTTACGCGCACCATCAGCGTCGCCGACAGCGGCACGGTGACCGCCAATATCGTGATGGGCACCGACGGGTCGATCCTCGTGCTTGGCCAGTCGGCGAACCAGGCAAGCGCGCTGTCGCGCCAGAAGGCCGCCGACGGCATCGAAAGCGTGCTGACCCGCGACGCCGTCGGCCAGTTTCCCGACCAGAATGTCGCCGAATCGCTGCGCCGCCTGCCGGGCATCAACATCCTCAACGATCAGGGCGAGGGCCGCTTCGTGTCGGTCCGCGGCCTCGACCCCGAACTCAACGCGACGTCGGTGAACGGCGTGCGCCTGCCCGCGCCCGAAAGCGACGTCCGCTCGGTCGCGCTCGACGTGATTTCGAGCGACAGCATCGAATCGATTGAGGTCAAGAAATCGCTGACCCCCGACATGGACGCCGACACCATCGGCGCATCGATCGAGATCCACACGACGAGCGCCTTCGAGCGGCGCAAGAATCTGCTGACCGCCAAGATCGAGGGCAGCTATAACGACTATTCGGAAAAGCTGACGCCGAAGGGCAGCGTCGATTTCGCGCAGCGCCTGTCGGACGATGTCGGCGTGTCGGGCGGCATTTCCTATTATCAGCGCAAGTTCGAAACCGACAATGTCGAAGCCGACGGCTGGAACGAGGACGACGGCCTGATCTTCCCCGAAGAGGTCAATTACCGCGACTATGACGTCGAACGGAAACGCTTGTCGGCCAACCTCAATTTCGACTTCCGCGTCGGCAGCACGACCAAACTCTATGCCCGCGGCATATATAGCCAGTTCGACGACCAGGAATATCGCCGCGAAACGAGCCTGAAGCTCGAGGACGCCGGCGAGATTTCGGGCAGCGGCACCACCGTCGAATTCAGCGACGAGGATGGTGAGTTGCAGGTCCAGCGCTCGATCAAGGACCGCTTCGAGCGCCAGCGCATCCGTAGCCTCGTCCTCGGCGGCGAAACCGACACGGGCGACTGGCACGCCAAATATTCGGTCAGCTATGCCAAGTCGACCGAGCGCGAGGCGGGATCGATCGACCCCGCGAATTTCGAACAGAGCTTTGAAGACAGCGGCATTCTGCTTGGTCTCGATTTCGCCGACCGGCGGCGACCGCTCTACACTGTCGGCGGCGACGCCGGCGCGGCGGCCGACTTCTTCGATCCTGCCGGATATGAGCTCGACGACATCCAGGTGACGGACCTGTCGGACTCGCGCGACGAGGAATGGTCGGCGAAATTCGACCTCGGCCGCGAGTTCGCGATGGACGGCGGCATCTTCACCATCCAGGCGGGCGCCAAGGGTCGCTGGCGCGACAAAAGCTATGATTTCCAAACGCGCTATTGGGAAAATGACGCGCTGACACTGGCCGATTTCGTCGGCACCCAGACCTATCGCCTGACCGACATCTCGCCGGTCCCGGACAAGAAGAGCGTGCGCCAATTCTTCAGCGCCAACGGCGACGCCTTCGAACTCAATGAATTCGACTCGCTCTATGATTCGACGGTCGAGGATTATTCGGTCGACGAAGACGTCATGGCGGGCTATCTGCTCGCGCGTTGGGATAGCGATACGCTGCGCGTGATCGGCGGTGTGCGCTATGAACACACCAAGAACGACATCAACGCCAACACGGTGACGATCGTCGAGGAAGACGGCACGCTGCCCGACGGCACGACCGCCGACGAAGACACGATCCTGATCGCACCAAACCAGTTCGAGCGCAGCTATGACGACTGGCTCCCCAGCCTGACGGTCCGCTGGACGCCGCAGCAGGATCTGGTCCTGCGCGCCGCCGCGTCGAAAAGCCTCGTCCGCCCCAAGCTGTCGAAACTGGCGCCGCGCTTCGCGATCGAGCAGAACGACGATAACGAGCGCGAGGGCGAATTCGGCAACCCCGACCTCAAACCATATGAAGCCTGGAATTTCGACGCCGGCATCGAATATTATCTGCCGAACAATGGCGCCGTTTCGGCCGGCATCTTCTACAAGGATGTGAAGAATTTCATCGTCGATACCGTTCTCGACGAACCCGGCACCTACAACGGCATCGCCTATGACGAGGCGACGATCCCGATCAACGGCGAAAGCGCGAAGATCTGGGGCGTCGAACTCAGCTATACGCAGGCGCTGCGCTTCCTCCCCTCGCCGTTCGACGGCCTGCTGGTGAACGCCAACTACACCTACACCGACGCGACCGGCGATGTCCCGACCGACGGCGACGTCGCCGACCTGCGCGAAATCCGCCTGCCGTCGGCGTCGAAACATACGTTCAACGCCGCGCTCGGTTATGAAAAAGGTCCGGTTTCGCTCCGCCTTGCCGGCACCTATCGCTCGAAATATCTCGACGAGTTGGGCGACGTCGCGGCCGAAGACCGGATGGTCGACAATCATTTCCAGCTCGACCTGTCGGCCAAGTATCAGGTGACCGAGCAGGTTCAGGTCTTTTACGAATGGGTGAACATCAACAACGCCAAATATTTCGCCTATAACAATGTCGGGGCGCGACAGAATCTGCTGCAGTTCGAGGAATATAAGTGGACGATGAAATTCGGCGCGCGGGTGAAGTTCTGATGCGCCGGCTTGTTTCGCTCATACCACTCGCCCTCCTCGCCGGTTGCGCCGCGAGCGGGCCTGTCATCACCGGCCTGCCGCCGGTGCAGGTGACGGCGAGCGGGGAGACCGAGCCGGTCGGCACGAACCGCGCCGACGCCGCCGACGATCCGGCGGTCTGGGTCGATCCCGCCAATCCGAATCGCGCGCTGATCGTCGCGACCGACAAGAAGGCGGGGCTGCACGTCTATGACCTGGCGGGCAAGGACCTTGCCTTCATCAAGGGCGGGCTGGTCAACAATGTCGACATGGCGGGCGACATCATCGTTGCGAGCGACCGCAACGACGGCATGACCGCGCATCTCGCGATCTTCCGCCTCGACGGCGCGGCGCCTGCGATCACCGCGCTCGGCCGCGTCGCCGCGGGTCCGGGCGAGGCTTATGGCCTTTGTGTCAAGAAAAGCGCGCCGGGCGAGCCGATCACCGCGGCGCTGATCGTCAAGGACGGCAGCGTGCGCGTCGGCACGGTGGGGTTGCCGGCGGGCGGCGCGCCGACCTTCAGCATCGAGTGGGAACACAAGATCCCGACCCAGTCCGAAGGCTGCGTCTTCGATGGCGACACGCTCTATGTCGGTGAAGAGGTCGGCGGACTGTGGGAGCTCAAGCAGCAGGGCAAGGGCGCGGCCGCGCGCATGGTCGCGCCGATCGACAACCAGCGGCTCGTCGCCGACCTCGAAGGGCTGGCGACGATCGACCACAAGGGCCAGCGCTACCTGATCGCATCGAGCCAGGGCGACAATGCCTATGCGGTCTATCGCCTGCCCGGCATCGACTATATCGGCCGCTTCGCGGTCGCCGCGGGCGCGTTCGGCGCGACGAGCGAAACGGACGGGATCGAAGCGATCGCGGGCAATTTCGGCCCCGCCTATCCGGACGGCATCTTCATCGCGCAGGACGGCGACAACGGCGCCAAGGCACAGAATTTCAAGCTCGTGCGCTGGGATCAGATCGCGGCGGCGCTGGGGTTATAATATCCGTCGCCCCCGGCGAAGGCGGGGGCCGCCGGCAACCTTGTACAGGATCGATGGCGGCCCCGCCTTCGCGGGGGGGGGGGGGGGGGGGACGGATACTTGCTCTCACGAGACGACCCGCCTAGGGGGGCCGCGTCTTTCCTGTCTCGCAAAAGGCCGCCTTCCCCATGACCGACCTGATTCCCGTCCGCCGCGCCCTCTTGTCCGTCAGCGACAAGGCAGGGCTTGCCGATCTGGCGGCCGCGCTCGTCCGCCATGGGGTCGAACTGGTGTCGACAGGCGGCACGGCGAAGGCGCTGCGCGACGCCGGGCATAATGTCCTCGATGTCGCCGACCTCACCGGCTTTCCCGAGATGATGGATGGGCGCGTCAAGACGCTGCACCCCAGCGTCCATGGCGGCATCCTGGCGGTGCGCGACGATGCCGCGCATGTCGCGGCGATGGACGCGCACGGGATCGGCGCGATCGACCTGGTCGTCGTCAATCTCTATCCGTTCCTCAAGACGATGATGTCGGGCGCCGATCGCGATACGATCATCGAAAATATCGACATTGGCGGCCCCGCGATGGTGCGTTCGGCGGCGAAGAACCATGCGTTCGTGAACATCGTCACCGAGCCCGAGGATTATGCCGCGGTGATCGCCGAGATGGACGCGAACGGCGGCGCAACGACGCTCGGCCTGCGCAGGCGGCTCGCCGCGACCGCCTTTGCCCACACTGCGACCTATGACGGGATGATCGCGAGCTGGTTCGCTTTTGCCGATCAGGGCAAGCTGTTCCCCGACACGCTGCCGCTGACCGCCAAGCTCGCGAACGAACTGCGCTACGGCGAAAATCCGCATCAGAAGGCGGCGCTATATCTGCCCGCCGGTCCCGCAGGGCGCGGAATCGCGCAGTCCGAACAGGTGCAGGGCAAGGAACTCAGCTACAATAATATCAACGACGCCGACGCTGCGCTCGAACTGGTTTCCGAATTTCGCGACGCCGATCCGACCTGCGTCATCGTCAAGCACGCCAACCCGTGCGGCGTCGCGACGGCGGCGACGATCGCCGAAGCCTATGACGCGGCGCTGAAGTGCGACGATGTGTCGGCATTCGGCGGCATCATCGCGGTCAACCGGCCGCTCGACGGCGCGACGGCCGAGGCGATCAGCGGCATCTTCACCGAAGTCGTCTGCGCCCCCGACGCCGATGCCGATGCGCGGGCGGTATTCGCCAAGAAGAAAAACCTCCGCCTGCTGCTCACCGGCGAGCTGCCCGACCCGGCGCGCGGCGGGCTGGTGATGAAGACGATCACCGGCGGCTGGCTCGCGCAGAGCCGCGACAATGGCCGCATCACCCGCGCCGACCTGAAGATCGTGACCGACCGCGCGCCGACCGATGAGGAACTGACCGACGCGCTGTTCGCGTGGACGATTGCCAAGCATGTGAAATCGAACGCGATCGTTTACGCCAAGGGCGGCGCGACCGCGGGCATCGGCGCGGGGCAGATGAACCGCCGCGACAGCGCGCGCATCGCCGCAGTGAAAGCGCGCGAAGCGGCGGAATCGCACGGCTGGGCAAGCCCGCGCACCGTCGGCAGCGCGGTCGCGAGCGACGCCTTCTTCCCCTTCGCTGATGGATTGCTGGCGGCGGTCGAAGCGGGTGCGACCTGCGTGATCCAGCCGGGCGGATCGATCCGCGACGACGAGGTGATCGCGGCGGCGAACGAGGCGGGACTCGCGATGGTCTTCACCGGGATGCGGCATTTCCGGCACTGAGGCCGACACCAATCAAATATCCCGTTCACATCGAGCGAAGTCGAGATGCCCCTCGGCTTGGAGTAAGCCCGATGGATGTCTCGACTTCGCTCGACACGAACGGGTTTTGAGGTTCGACCTATTCGTTCGCCGCGGTGTGCAGCCAATCGGCGTGGCGCGGCGCTTTTTTGGTCTGGCTCCATTCCTCGAGCATCAGCGGCGCGACGCGCTTCAGCTCGGCATATTGCTCGTCGGTGCCGATGTCGCACGCCAGTTCGACGCGGTGGCCGTTGGGGTCGAAGAAATAGATCGACTTGAAGATGCCGTGGTGCGTCGGCCCGAGCACGTCGACGCCGTTCGCCTCCAGATGCGCCTTCGCCGTGACAAGCTCGTCATAGCCGCCGACCTTGAACGCCAGATGCTGCACCCATTGCGGCGTGTTGGCATCGCGCCCCATTCCGGGCTGGTTCGGCAGTTCGAAAAAGGCGAGGATATTGCCGTTCCCCGCGTCGAGGAAGACATGCATGTACGGGTCATACTCGCCGGTCGATGGGACATGATCCTCGGCAAAGGCGGTCGTATAGGTCATGCCGAGCATAGCCTCATACCATTCGACCGTCTCCTTCGCGTCCTTGCAGCGATAGGCGGCGTGATGGACACCGCCCAATTTGATCGGGCTGGTCATTCGGCGGGCTCCGTTTCGACATTGAGCGCACCGCGGCGGATCTGGTCGAGTTCCATCGACTTGAACAGCGCGGTGAAATTGCCTTCGCCGAACCCTTCGTCCTTCTTGCGCTGAATAAACTCGAAAAAGACCGGGCCGATGACCGTCTGCCCGAAAATCTGGAGCAGCAGCCGCGGGTCGCCTTCGGCCGTCGAGCCGTCGAGCAGGATGCCGCGCGATTTCAGTTCGTCGACGGGCTCGCCATGGCCGGGCAGACGTTCGGCGAGCATTTCATAATAGGTTTCGGGCGGCGCCGGCGCGAACGGGTTACCGAGCGCTTTCAGCTTGTCCCACGCGGCGTAGAGATCGTCGCAGGCAAAGGCGATGTGCTGGATGCCCTCGCCATTATAGGCGCGCAGATATTCCTCGATCTGGCCGCCGCCGCCCGCGCCTTCTTCGTTCAGCGGGATGCGGATCTTGCCGTCGGGGGCGGTCATCGCCTTCGACGTCAGGCCGGTATATTCGCCCTTGATGTCGAAATAGCGGATTTCGCGAAAGCCGGCGATGCGCTCGTAAAACGCCGCCCAATGCGCCATGCGGCCGCCATAGACATTATGCGTCAGGTGATCGATGAGCTTGAGGCCCGCACCGACCGGATGGCGATCGACGCCCTCCTCATACACAAAATCGATGTCATAGATCGACAGGTCGTCGCCATAACGGTCGACCAGATAGATGATCGAGCCGCCGATGCCGCGGATCGCGGGGAGGCGCAGTTCCATCGGCCCGGTCTTGACCTCGACCGGCTCGGCGCCGCGCTCGATTGCTTCGGCATAGGCCTTGGCGGCATCGCGGCAGCGCCAGCCCATGCCGCACGCCGACGGCCCATGCTCGGCAGCGAAATAGGCGGCGGGCGATTTGGGCTCGTAATTGGCGATCAGGTTGATGTCGCCCTGGCGCCACAGCTCGACATCCTTCGAGCGGTGCCGCGCGATGCGGGTAAAGCCCATGCATTCGAACACCGGTTCGAGAATGCCCTTTTCGGGCGCCGAAAATTCGACGAACTCGAAGCCGTCGAGGCCCAGCGGGTTTTCGAACAGGTCGGCCATGGTCATTCCCTCATATGGTTTCAATTGAAACTATTATGCTGGATTGGGGAAGGCGAGTCAATGCGGCGGTGACACCCTCCCCTTCAGGGGAGGGCAGCGAGACTTGCGAACTTGTTCGCTAGTCGCAGCGGGTGGGGTCCATCGGCCTTGCGCAAGGCCGATGGACCCCACCCCAACCCCTCCCCTGAAGGGGAGGGGCTATCAAGCCGCTGCGGTCTCGATCGCTTCGAGCGCGTCCATCCACGCGGCCTCGGCCGCCTCCAGCTCGCCAGCCAGCTTGCCGCGGCGCTGCGCAAGCTCGCCCATCGTCAGTTTCGCGAGCGCGGGTTCGGCGCCAGCGGGGTCGAACATCGCTCGGTCGATCGCCGAAATCTGCTGCGCGAGCTTTCCAGCCTTCGCTTCCAGCTCCGTCGCGCTCTTGCGCAGCGCCGCCTGCGCCTCGCGCGCCCTGGCCGCTTCCTGCCGCGCGGCTTTCGCATCCTTGGGCTTTGCAGCGCCCTTAACATCGTCGTTCGCCGCCGAGCCCTTGCCCGTTCCTTGGCCAAGAATGAAGGCGACATAATCGTCCATGCTGCCGTCGAATTCGCGCGCGGTGCCATTGTCGACGAGCACCAGCCGATCGGCGGTGAGTTCGAGCATATGGCGGTCGTGGCTGACGATCAGCACCGCGCCGTCGAAGCCGTTGAGCGCCTGCACCAGCGCCTCGCGCGCGTCGACGTCGAGGTGGTTGGTCGGTTCGTCGAGGATGAGCAGATGCGGCGCGTCGCGCGTGATCAGCGCGAGCGCGAGCCGCGCGCGTTCGCCGCCCGACAGCTTGCCGACCTCGGTCGTCGCCTTGTTGCCGGTGAAGCCGAAACGCCCCAATTGCGCGCGCACCGCGCCCGGCGTCTTACCCGCCATCACGCGCGTCATATGGCCCAGCGGCGTGTCGCTGCCGTCGAGTTCTTCGACCTGATATTGGGTGAAATATCCGACGCGCATCTTGCCCGACGCCGCCATCGCGCCATCCATCGGCGCGAGCTGCGCCGCGAGCAGGCGCGCGAGCGTCGTCTTGCCATTACCGTTGCGGCCGAGCAGCGCGATGCGGTCGTCGGGATCGATCCGCAGGTTGAGCCGCGTCAGGATCGGCGCGCCCGGCGTGTAGCCGACGCTTGCGAGGTCGAGCGTGATGAGCGGCGGCTTCAACTCGTCGGGGCTCGGGAAATCGAAGGCGAGGCTCGGGTCTTCGGAAACCGCGGCGATCGGCTGCATCCGCGCGAGCTGCTTCGCGCGCGACTGCGCCTGTTTCGCGGTCGAGGCGCGCGCGCTGTTGCGCGCGACATAGTCCTGCAGCTTGGCGCGCTGTGCATCCTGCGCGGCCTTGGCGGCGGCGAGCTGGGCCATGCGCTCGGCGCGCTGGCGCTCGAAATCGTCATAGCCGCCGGGATAGAGCGTCACCTTCCCGCCCTCCAGATGCAGGATATGGTCGACGACATTGTTGAGCAGGTCGCGCTCGTGGCTGATCACGACGAGCTGGCCCGGATAGGATTTGAGGAAGCTTTCGAGCCACATCGTCGCTTCGAGGTCGAGGTGGTTCGACGGTTCGTCGAGCAGCAGCAGATCGGGGTTCGAAAAGAGCAGCGCCGCGAGCGCGACGCGCATCTTCCACCCGCCCGAGAAGCTGTCGAGCGGCTGGCCTTGCATGTCCTCGTCGAAGCCCAATCCGATCAGGATGCGCGCGGCGCGCGCAGGCGCCGTATAGGCATCGATCGCGATCAGCCTTTCGTGGATGTCGCCCAGCTTGTGCGGGTCGCGCTCGACTTCCGACGCCGCAAGCAGGTCAGCGCGTTCGGTATCGGCGGCGAGCACCGTTTCGAACGGCGTCGCGCTGCCGCTCGGTGCGTCTTGCGCGATATAGCCGACGCGCGTGCGGCGCGGCATTTCGATGCCGCCCTCGTCGGCTTCGAGCTGGCCGATCATCACCTTCATCAAGGTCGATTTGCCCGCGCCGTTGCGGCCGATGAGGCCCGTGCGGCTTTTGCCGGGCAGGCTGGCGCTCGCGCGGTCGAGGATGGTGCGCCCGCCAAGGCGCACCGTGAGGCCGTTGATCGTCAACATGGCAGCGCGCCTAGCATGGCGACGGCCCGGACCCAAGCCCCGCGGCACAACGTCAGTGCGACGCGCCCATCGCCTGCGCACAACGACAAAAAGCCCGCCAGGTCGATGACCTGGCGGGCTTTTTGTTGGTTGCGGGAGCAGGATTTGAACCTGCGACCTTCAGGTTATGAGCCTGACGAGCTACCGGGCTGCTCCATCCCGCGTCAACCAGCGGCGATCCGCGATCGGGATCGCCAAAACAGCAAAAGGCCGGCATCGCTGCCGGCCCCTAACTTTGTGAATGGGTTCCTTTGACCTTACGCCGGCCACAATGCCTGGCGACGTCCTACTCTTCCGGGGCTTGAGCCACAGTACCATCGGCGCTGTCAGGTTTCACGGCCGAGTTCGAGATGGGATCGGGTGGGTCACTGACGCCATGGTCACCAAGCAATGAAGCCGGCGTAGGTCAAAAGGGGTTCAATCGATGCCCGTGCTATTGAGCTTGCAATACTGTCTGATCAATCATCCACACATCGTGGACAAACCAGTCAGGCTTGTCGTTGATGGCGGGACTCTTAAGTGCGAATAGGACAATTAGTATCGGTTAGCTCCATGCGTTACCACACTTCTACATCCGATCTATCAACGTGGTGGTCTTCCACGGTCCTGTGAAATCTTATCTTGAGGGAGGCTTCCCGCTTAGATGCTTTCAGCGGTTATCCCGTCCATACATAGCTACCCTGCTGCGCGGCTGGCGCCACGACAGGTACACCAGAGGTATGTTCAACCCGGTCCTCTCGTACTAGGGTCAACTCCTCTCAAATTTCGACGCCCACGGCAGATAGGGACCAAACTGTCTCACGACGTTCTGAACCCAGCTCACGTACCACTTTAATTGGCGAACAGCCAAACCCTTGGGACCTGCTCCAGCCCCAGGATGTGATGAGCCGACATCGAGGTGCCAAACGATTCCGTCGATATGAGCTCTTGGGAATCATCAGCCTGTTATCCCCGGCGTACCTTTTATCCGTTGAGCGATGGCCCTTCCACTCGGGACCACCGGATCACTATGACCGACTTTCGTCTCTGCTCGACTCGTCAGTCTCGCAGTCAGGCAGGCTTATGCCATTGCACTCTAACAGACGGTTTCCAACCGTCCTGAGCCTACCATCGCGCGCCTCCGTTACTCTTTAGGAGGCGACCGCCCCAGTCAAACTACCCGCCACAGAGGGTCCCTGATCCAGTTTCATGGATCGAGGTTAGACATCAGAAAACAACAGGGTGGTATTTCACCTATGGCTCCACGACAGCTGGCGCCGTCGCTTCAAAGCCTCCCACCTATGCTACACAGTTCTTTCCTAATGCCACTCTGAAGCTGCAGTAAAGGTGCACGGGGTCTTTCCGTCTAACCGCGGGTACTCCGCATCTTCACGGAGAATTCAATTTCGCTGAGCATCTCCTGGAGACAGTGGGGAAGTCGTTACGCCATTCGTGCAGGTCGGAACTTACCCGACAAGGAATTTCGCTACCTTAGGACCGTTATAGTTACGGCCGCCGTTTACCTGGGCTTCATTTCGCAGCTTGCACCACTCCACTTAACCTTCAGGCACCGGGCAGGCGTCAGGCCCTATACGTCGTCTTGAAGCCGACTTAGCAGAGCCCTGTGTTTTTGCTAAACAGTCGCTACCCCCTGGCCTGTGCCCCCCACAACTGGTTGCCCAGATGTGGGGCCTCCTTCTTCCGAAGGTACGGAGGCAATTTGCCGAGTTCCTTCAGGAGACTTCTCTCAAGCGCCTTGGTATACTCTACCATCCCACCTGTGTCGGTTTAGGGTACGGTCTATAATGGAGGGGCTATTTCCTGGAACCTCTTCAAAGCCTGACCAATCCAATAAGGTCAGACAATATACGAGATCCGTCACACACCTCCAGGCCCACGAATATTAACGTGGTTCCCATCGACTACCCCCTTCGGGCTCGTCTTAGGGGCCGGCTTACCCTGCTCAGATTAGCTTTAAGCAGGAACCCTTGGGATTTCGGCGAGAGGGCATCTCACCCTCTTTATCGCTACTCATGTCAGCATTCGCACTTCCGATACCTCCACGACCCATTACCAGATCGCTTCATCAGCCTACGGAACGCTCCGCTACCGCGTGTATTGCTACACACCCTAAGCTTCGGTGCACGTCTTGAGCCCCGTTACATTTTCGCCGCAGGAACCCTTATTTAGACCAGTGAGCTGTTACGCTTTCTTTAAAGGATGGCTGCTTCTAAGCCAACCTCCTGGTTGTTTTGGGATTCCCACATGCTTTCCCACTTAGACGTGACTTGGGGACCTTAGCTGTAGGTCAGGGCTGTTTCCCTTTTGACGACGGACCTTAGCACCCGCCGTCTGTCTGCCGGATATTACTCATGGGTATTCGGAGTTTGGTTAGAATTGGTAGATCTCGCGACCCCCGCATCCATCCAGTGCTCTACCCCCCATGGTATTCATCCGACGCTCTACCTCAATAGATTTCGCGGAGAACCAGCTATTTCCCGGTTTGATTGGCCTTTCACCCCTAAACACAACTCATCCGACAATTTTTCAACATTGAACGGTTCGGTCCTCCAGTGCGTGTTACCGCACCTTCAACCTGGTCATGCCTAGATCACCGGGTTTCGGGTCTAATGCAACAAACTCATTCGCCCTATTCAGACTCGCTTTCGCTGCGCCTACACCTAACGGCTTAAGCTTGCTTGTTACACTAAGTCACTGACCCATTATGCAAGAGGTACGCAGTCAGGCCTCAAGGGCCCTCCTACTGCTTGTAGGCGTTCGGTTTCAGGTACTGTTTCACTCCCCTCATCGGGGTGCTTTTCACCTTTCCCTCACGGTACTAGTTCACTATCGGTCATACAGGAGTACTTAGGCTTAGAGGGTGGTCCCCCTACGTTCAGACAGGGTTTCACGTGCCCCGCCCTACTCAAATCCTTCAACATCAGTTTCGCATACGGGACTGTCACCCGCTATGGTCACACTTTCCAGAGTGTTCTGCTACTTGAATTGAAGGCATTGGCCTGGTCCCGGTTCGCTCGCCACTACTACGGGAGTCTCTGTTGATGTCCTTTCCTCCGGGTACTGAGATGTTTCAGTTCCCCGGGTTCGCTTCACCAAAGCTATGTATTCACTTCGGTGATACCCTTCCCATTTAACCTTCGATGCCGACAAGTCGGCAGCGAAATTAAATGGTGAGGGTGGGTTTCCCCATTCGGAAA
>JAESGQ010000046.1_pt1:35000-215914 | contig 215914 bp, 176 predicted proteins | sample 9266251 | NCBI WGS metagenome assembly JAESGQ01 (sample SAMN17056778, study PRJNA650883) | algae metagenome | isolation source: Kaiparowitsia implicata GSE-PSE-MK54-09C and co-occurring heterotrophs from... | place: USA: Kaiparowits Plateau, Grand Staircase Escalante National...
GTCGTTCCCCGCTATTGCTATCGGGGGACATCTGTCCGTATCTGTTGGCGACCGGTCGGTGTGTGGCGTTTGGCGCCGCGCCCCGTCCGGTGAACAGGCCTCTAGGCCCCTCTCCGATTCGCGTCAACAACCTTTTTGCAATTTTGTTTCAAAAGTTGTTCGAGACGCCGGGAGAGACCCTGGCCGGAAGGATGAGATGGTGAGCGAAAGCGCGGAATTCAAGGGCATCGGCGCGAACGATGAAAGCGCCGAGGCATTCGGAAGCCGCGTGCGCCGCGCGGTGATCTGGCGTTCGGGCAGCCAGATCCTTGCGCAGATCATCACCTGGGGCTCGACCCTGCTCGTGATTCGCCTGCTCGATCCCGCCGATTACGGGCTTTTTGCTATGACGCAGGTGGTCCTCGCCTTCCTCGCCTTCCTCAACGGCTGGGGATTCGCGAGCGCGCTCGTGCAATCCGATTCGGTCGACCCGTTCCGAATCAGACAGGCGTTTGGGCTGCTCTTGCTGCTCAACGCGCTGCTCGCCGCGATCCAATATTTCGGCGCGCCGCTCGCCGCTGCCTATTATGGGCAGCCGATGGTGGCCGACCTGCTGCGCGTGCAGGCGCTGCTTTTCCTCGCGACGCCGTTCATCGCATTGCCCGAAGTGATGATGAGCCGCGCGCTCGATTTCCGGCGGCAGGCGATCGTCAACCTGCTTGCCGCGCTCGCGGGTGCGGGGACCGCGCTCGGCTGCGCGCTGGCGGGCTATGGCGTATGGACGCTTGTTTATGCGCCGCTTGCGATGTTCTGGACGCGCGCGATCGGGCTGACGCTCGTCGCGCGCCTGCTCGTCTGGCCGAGTTTCGATTTTCGCGGTTGCGGCCAGATCGTCGGATTCGGATCGGCGGTGCTTTTCGCCCAGCTCTTCTGGCTTGTGCAAAGCCAGTCCGATATTTTCATCGCCGGCGCCAGGTTCGATGCGCACGCGCTCGGCCTTTATGCCGAAGCGCTGTTCCTCGCGCAGATCTTCATGGCGAAATTCGTGCCGCCGCTGAACGAGGTTGCCTTCCCCGCCTATTCGCGAATCAAGAAGGATGCCGCCGCGGTGCGCTGGTCCTTTCTGAAAACGGTGCGAGTCCTGATGCTCGTTGCCGCGCCCTTTTATTGCGGACTCGCGGTGGTCGCCGCGCCGATGGTCGAGACGCTGTTCGGGGAAAAGTGGCTGGGGATGGTGCCCTATATCCAGCTCATCTCGTTCGCGCTCATCCTGATGACGGTGCAGATTCTCTTTGCGCCGGTCACCAATGCGCTCGGCAAGCCGTCGATTTCGATGTTCAGCGCGATGAGCGGCGCGGTTCTTTTTCCCACCGCTTTCCTTGTCGGTGCCGAGTGGGGGTTGATCGGCATGGCGTGGGCGTGGCTGGTCGCGGCGCCGTTGCTGCTCGTCATCACCGCGCGCCTGGCGGGGCCGCTGATCGGCGTGTCGCTGTGGGACGTCGCGCGCGCGATGCTGCCCGGACTCGCGCCGGCGCTGGTTATGGCAATCGGCGTCGGTTTTGCGGGGCAGGCGCTCGGCGGGCTGGGCCTTGGGGCGCCGGCGCAGCTTGCGCTGCTCGTTCCCCTGGGCGCGGTGCTTTATGGCGCGCTGCTCTGGCTGCTCGAGCGTGAGGCGCTCACCGAAGTGATTCGCCTGGTGATCCGGCGTCAGGCGCCGGTCGCCGACACGCCGGCTCAGGACGCGATATAGTCGCGCATCGCGGCGGCTTCGGCCTCGATCCGGTCGATACGATATTTGACCAGATCGCCGATCGACACGAATCCGACCATCCGGTCGCCGTCGACCACCGGCAAATGGCGAATCCGTTTTTGCGTCATCTGCGACAGTGCCGCGATCACCGCCGTGTGCGAATCGCACGTAACGGGTGATTTGGTCATCACATCGTCGAGCGTGCGGTCGAGCGCGTCGGGGCCATAGGAGGACAGCAGCCGCACGATGTCGCGCTCCGAAAAAATGCCGACGACGGCGTCGCCCTCGACCACCGGCACCGCGCCGATCCGGTTCTGCGCAAGCAGGTCGACCACCGCGCGCACCGTGTCGGCGGGCCGCGCCGAAACCACAGCCCCGCGCCGTTCATGCAGAATCGCTCCGATCGTCATAGGTGCCGCTCCCATATCTGTCCTTGTTGCCGGGCAATCCTATCATGATTCGCGCGGTGGACGAAACGTCCCACCATGGTGATGATGCTTGGCCGCCGCGGTCGCTTGGTCCATGGAGGCGCCATGGTCAAACGCTCTCCGCTCGACAATCGCGACACGTCGAATATCGCCTGGGCCCGCTATCGCCGGTTGATGAAGGGCATGGCGCTGGTCTCGCTGTTCGCCGTCGTCGGCGCGCTCGGCTGGTTGCGCTTTTCGATGGGCGAGGCGCTGACGATTCACATGATCATTGCGACCGCCGCCGGCGTCGGCCTGTCGGTGATGCTCGGCGCCGCGCTGATGGGGCTCGTCTTCCTGTCGAGCGGCAGCGGCCACGACGAATCGATCGAAGACCCGTTCGAAAACGACCCGGATTTGAAGCCATGACCGACACCACGCCGCCCGTCAGCCCGCGCGATCCGATCCTGCGCGTCGTCCCGCGCCCCGCCGACATCAACGCCAACGGCCATATCTTCGGCGGCTGGGTGCTCAGCCAGATGGACATCGCCGGCGGCATCGTCGCCGGGCGAATCGCGCAAGGCGCGGTAGCGACGGTCGCGATCGAATCGATGGAGTTCATCGCACCGATCCTGCTGCGCGACATTATTTCGGTTTACGCCGAGCTCGAACGCCGCGGCCGCACCTCGATGGCGATCCGCATCGAGGTGATCGCGACGCGCGACGGCGGGCGCACCGAGGAGAAGGTTACCGGCGGGCTCTTCACCTTCGTCGCGCTCGACGAAAACCACCGCCCGCGCGCGTTGCCGCCGGTTTAATCCTCCGCCTTCACCCGATAGTCGAAGCTCTTGCTGCCGTTCGCCGGAACGCGGACGATCCAGCTGAGCAGGCCGTCGCGGCGCGGCAATTTGCGGATCCGCGAATCGAGGCCGTCATGGTCATCGATCAGGAAGCCGATCTCGACATCGGCCGGGCGCGGGTTCGCGTTGGTGACGGTCACGCGGTAGTCCTTCGCGCCATTCTTCGGCGGGACATAATTCTCGACGTCGATTCGCACTTGGCTGCTCTCACCGATCACAAGGTCGACCTTTTCGCCGACCGCATGATCGCGCATCGCGCCTTCGCCGACGAGAAGCTCCCGATCGCCGACACGCTCGAACACCGCCGCCTGCCCGCTGGGCAGCGGGACGCCGAGCCCGCCCGCTTCCTTGTTCTGCATCCGCAGCAGGATTTCGGGTCTCATCGCCTGACCATCTTCGCCAAGGTCCAACCGCATCCGGTAGATGGTGCGAAAGGGCACGCGATCCTTGACCAGCAGCGCCACCTGCTTCTGCCCGTTCGCCGCAACGGTGACCGGAATCGGCACGCGATAGAGCTTGAGGTCGCCGAGGTCTTCCTGGCTCGCAACGACCGCGACGGGCGACATCATTTCGGCGCGCTGCATTCGCGCGCCGGTGACAATGATTTCCATTCCGGCATCCATCGCTGGTGGCGGCGGTGCCGGCGGCGGCGGCGGCGGTGGAACGCCATAACGCCCGCTGCCGGTCGGAAAGCAGCTGAGGCGCAGCGGCGGCGTGCGCGGACGATCGGCGAGCGCCTCGAAATCGCTGACCTGGTTGAGCGTCCCCGCGATCGCCGCAAGCCCCGCGTCGGTAAAGCTCTCACCATTGCTGTTGGCGACCGTCAGCCAGGCGAAGAGGTCGAGCGTCCGGCCGTCCTCGCGCACGCGCGCGACATAGTTGCTCGCCCAGTCGAATCCGGTCGATAGATAGGTCAGCGTTACCGTCGCGCGCGCCGCCGCCGGACTGCGCGTCGTCACCGACAAGGTCGGTTTGGCGGTCAGCCCCGGCGGCACGCCGTCGTAGAGGATTGTTTCGGGAAGGCCGGTGCAGCGCAGCGCTTCATATCCCGCCGCGGTTTGCAGCACGACCGCGCCCGCCGGACCCGAGCGAATGATCGCCTCTTCTTCGGTGACCTTTCCCGTCGCGCGGTCGGTGCGGCGGATGTGGACGCGATTGCCGAGCGAGCCGTCGAGCAAGCTTGCGGGCGACAGCAGTGCCGCGTCGCGATTCTTCTGCACCACGCCGCCGGGCAGGCCGGTGACGATCGCGCTAACCGCAATCATCCCTTCCGCCACGCCCTCGAAGCGCAGCACCGCCTCGCCCGCGGGCAGGTCGACGGTGCGCGTTTCGGAGATGAGCGCAAAACCCTCCAGCCAGTTCGGCGAAATCTCGCCGCCCTCGTCGCGGTCGGGATCGCGAAAGACGCTGACCGACACCTTCTCGGGCGCGAGCGAGGTGACGATGGACTGCGCCGCCGCCGGGGATGCGGCAAGCATCGTCAGCAGGAGCGGCCAGCGGCGCATCGGCCGCGACTCAGTAGCGCGTTTCAAAGGTCGCGGTGATCGTCGCCTCACCATTGGCGGGCAGTTCGACGCGCCAGCGCGTTCCGTCGCTGTCGAGCCGCTCGCTCTTCCGGCTTTCGGCAAGGATGCGCGTTTCGTCCCAATACCAGTCGAGCCCGCGCTGGATGAGGTCGAGCGTCACCGGCTGCGCGCGCGCATTGGTCAGCGTGTATGACATGAACGAGCGCGTCACGCGGGGCGACAGGCGTTCGCGTTTCACGACCGTCGCCTGCACCTTGACGTCGAACGCCAGCCCGGTGGCAAGACCCAGCTCGCTGCCCATCGGCGTGTGACCGATCCTGTTTTCGCCGATGAATTGCGGGTCGCCGCGCAGGTCGCGCTGATAAAAACGCACTGTTCCCGCGGGCAGCGCGTCGCCGAGGCCGCCGCCTTTCGCGCTGGTGTTGAACTTGATGACGCTCGCCGCGCTCGCGGGTTCGGTCATCGTCTCGAACCCGCCGACGGTATATTCATAGATTTTCTGCGCCGGAACCCCGCTGACGTCGAGGAAGCTCACCTGCTTCGTCTGCGCATTGGCGATCGTCGTGCGCTCGGCGAGCGGATAGAGATAATAGTCGCCAAGCTGTTCGCGCGGCGCGGTTTCGGTTCCGGCACGGCGCAGATTGCCGGGCGGCTGCGACCGCGGGCGATAGCGCGGCGACACCGCACCGCCCGCCGACGGTGTCCCCGCGACGAGCAAGGTCTTCGCATTGTCGAAGGTCGTGCCGGTGCTGTTCGAAAGCGTCACCCAGCCCTGAACGTCGATCGTCCCCGCCTTCTCGTCATAGAGCGAGACATAATCGGCCGCCCAGCCGAGCCCGTTCGTGAGGTAAGAGAGCGTCGCGGGGCGCGTTCCCGCGCGCGCGCTGTCGAGCGTGATCGACAGGGTCGGCTTGGCGCGCAGGTTCGGCGGAATCTTGTCGAAGATGACGCGCACCGGCAGCCCATCGTCGCGCAAGATTTCGATCCGCTGCCCGATCTGGAGCACCACGCCGCCGTTGACCGCAAGCACCTTGGCGCGCTCGCGCGTTTCGGCGCCGGTCGCGGGGTTGGTGCGCAGCAGCGTCACCGTCTCCCCCACCGCCTTTTGCATCAGCGCATTGGGCGAGAGGAGATCATAGTCGAAATTCTGTTCGACGATCGCGGTGTCCGCGGCGGCGAAGGAGACCGTCTGCGGACGGATCTGCGCCGACACGTCGGGAAATTCCTGCCGCGTCCGCCCCGCGGGAAAGGCGATCTGGCGGATGTCCTGCACCAGCGACTGCCCGCCATTATAGATGGTGACGGCAAGCTCGCCCTGCGCATTGCCCCTGGTCGGGTCTTGCGCACCCGCGGGCATCGCGGCCAGCCCGGTTCCAAGGATCAGCGGAACCCAAAGCCCTGACAAAGCGCGCATAAAAAAGCCTCCCCGCGACGGTCCCGCGGGGAGGCTATGGCATGTCTCATAGAAAGGCTAGCGCGAACTCGCGCGCCTATTCGGCTGCCTCGACATCGGTGCTGCGCGCCGCCAGCGTGCGGCGGGTGCGGCGCGGCTTGGCGGCCGGGGCTTCGTCGGCGGCGCCGGTTTCAGCCGCGCGCTCGCTGCGGCCGATCGCGGGCGGCAGCACCGCGGTGTCGATCCCGGCATTGTCCTTGTCGGCGCTGTCGTCCTGACGCGCGCGGCGCGCGGGGCGACGCGCCGGGCGCGGTGCGGCTTCCTGTTCGGCGCTGTCGTCGCGCGCGGCCGTTTCGCTGCGATCGTTGCGGTCGTCGCGGCCCTCGTCCTCGTCACGATTGCGTGTGGGCCGTCCGCGCGATGGCTGGCGGTTGCCGCGATTGTCGTCGCCCTGATCGCCACGCGGTTCGCGGTTGCCGCGATTGTCGCGCTGGCTACGGTCGTTCCGATCATTGCGGTCGTTACGGTCGTTACGGTCGTTACGGTCGTCGCCATTGTCGCCGTCGTCGCGGCCGCTGTCGCCGTCGAGATCGCCGTCGGTATCGTCATGACCGTCGAAATCCTCGACCCCGCGAATTTCACGGCCGCGGTCGTGGCTGCGTTCCTGCCCGTTCGCCGCGGCCTTTTCTTCCTGCCGCGCACGGAAATCGCTGACGACCCGGAAATAATGGTCGGCGAACTGGAGATAATATTCGGTCTGGACGCGATCACCGGCAAGCTGCGCGTCGCGCGCGAGGTTGCGATATTTCTCGATCATCTGGGCGCCGTTGCCGCGCGCCCGGCTGTCGATGCGATTCGCCTGATCGACGCCTCCGCGTCCACCCGACTGCGACCGATTATTGTTGTTGCTGTTGTTGTTGTTGCGGCCGCGACGGCGACCGCTCTGCCGGTTGTTCATGTTCAACTGAGACATCCTGTCGATAAGCTAATAGCTATGCCAACCCCTTTTGGCCGACCGCGCTATTTGCGCGTCGCGCCCGCGCTTCCTGCGCGGCCTTGCCCTTTACCGCCAGCGCCGAACCCCATGGTCCCGCACAAGCATCGCAATTGGGAAGCAGACCCGCCGGACCAGTATCGATGCATCGCACCGCCAAAGGGACCCTGATCAGGTCTGTGAGCCGCCCCTACCGCGCTTTGCCGCCAAAACCAAGCGAATTCTTGTGCGGGGGTCAGGCGCGGGTCAGCAAAAGCGCCCTGTCGCGGCCGCCGAGATCCTGTTTGCAGGCGACGGCAAACCCCGCAGCGCGGGCCAGCTCACCCACCGATATGCGTTGCGTGTGCCCGATTTCAAGGATCGCGGCGCCGCCGGGCGCCAATATCCGCGGCAAATCGGGAATGATGCGACGATAATCGTCGAGTCCGTCGGCGCCCGCGAACAGCGCGCTCGCGGGCTCGTGATCGGCAACATCGGGCATCAACGCTTCGCTATCGGCGACATAGGGCGGATTGCAGAGGATCAGGTCGAACCGGCCGGTGACGCCTGCCGCCCAATCGCCCGTTACGAGTTCAGCACGAGCGGCCAGTCCCAGTGCCTGCGCATTGGCGCGCGCATAACCGAGCGCCACGTCGCTGGCATCGACGCCAAGCCCGCGCGCACCGGGCCATTCGCTCATTGCCGCAAACAGCAGCGTGCCGGGACCGGTCCCCAGATCAAGGATGCGTGCCGGTGCCGCCGCGCCGAAATGCTGCGCCGCCGCCTCGATCAATGTCTCGCTGTCGGGCCGCGGAATCAGCACGCCGGGGCCGACCTTGAGCCGGATTGTCCAGAAATCGCGGTGGCCGAGGATATAGGCGATGGGCTCATGCGCCATGCGGCGCGCAACCCGCGGTCCGAAACCGTCGGGGACATCGAAGCGCGCCGGATCGAGCAGCAGCGCCGGCCGCTCGACCCCCAGCGCATCGGCCATCAGCAGTTCGGCATCGAGGCGCGGCGTATCCGACACTGCCGCGAGCCGCTGCGCCGCATCGCGCAGCGCCTGGCCCACCTCACCCACCTCTAATCCCGTTCGTGTCGAGCGAAGTCGAGACACCCGTCGAAATCGCGCCTGGTCGGTGGGCATCTCGACTTCGCTCGATGCGAGCGGGTTTGGGATCACAAAGCTTGTCCAATTACTCACTCAGCCCTGCCAGCCGCTGCGCCTGATCCTCGGCAATCAGCGCATCGATGAGTTCATCCATCGCCCCTTCCAAAATTTCAGGCAGACGATGGAGCGTCAGGTTGATGCGGTGGTCGGTCACGCGGCCCTGCGGGAAATTATAGGTGCGGATGCGTTCGGAGCGGTCGCCCGATCCGACCATCGACTTGCGCGCCGACGCCTCGGCGCTGTGGATCTTCTCGCGCTCGAGATCATAGAGGCGCGCGCGCAACACCTGCATCGCCTTGGCGCGGTTCTTGTGCTGGCTGCGCTGGTCCTGCTGGATGACGACGAGCCCCGACGGAATATGCGTGATGCGGATCGCCGAATCGGTCGTGTTGACGTGCTGGCCGCCCGCACCCGACGCGCGATAGATGTCGATCTTCAGGTCATTGTCGTTGATCGCGACATCGACCTCCTCGGCTTCGGGCAGCACCGCGACGGTTGCGGCGCTGGTGTGGATGCGCCCGCCGCTTTCGGTGACGGGAACGCGCTGCACCCGATGCACGCCGCTTTCGAATTTCAGCTTTGCGAACACGCCCTGCCCGCTGACCGATGCGACGACTTCCTTATAGCCGCCGACCTCGGCCTCGTTCGCCGAGATGATTTCGACCTTCCACCCCTGGGTGTCGGCGTAGCGGCTGTACATGCGCAGCAGGTCGCCCGCGAACAGCGCCGCCTCGTCGCCGCCAGTCCCGGCGCGGATTTCGAGCATTGCGGCGCGCTCGTCGGCGACGTCCTTGGGGAGCAGCTTGATCGCCAGATCATGCTCGGCCGCGGGCAACGCGTCCTCGATCGCGGCGATTTCCTCCGCCGCCATCGCCTTCATCTCGGGATCGGCGAGCATTTCATTGAGTGAGGTCAACTCCTCGCGCAACCGCACCACCTCGCGCGCCGCGCTGGCGACGGGTTCCAGCTCGGCAAACTCCTTCGACGAGGCGACAAAATCCGCGGGCGCCATATCGCCCGTCGCCATGCGCGCTTGCAGCGCCGCGTGGCGTTCGATGATGGCGTCGATCTGGCGGGCGGAAACGGAGGTCATCTACTCACTATCACTTCAATTTTTCGTCATCCCGGACTTGATCCGGGATCCATGGCCGCCGGTGTCGTCTGGACCCCGGATCAAGTCCGGGGTGACGAGTTTTTAGATGCCGATTTTCTTCGTCAGATGCACGGTCGCATGAGGCACCAACCCATCCGTAAAATCAATTTCAAAGCGCTGACGGACAATCGCATCCAAAGCAGAGGAGGATGAAGTCGTGTTCTGATCGTCCCGTCCGAACGCAAGCCGGGCGCACACAACGTTCGGGGGGCCTGCATGTGGCGAGTTCGTTTTGATGATCCAATCGGCCTTAAATCCGCGTGCTCGCTGATAGCGCTTCTTGAGAGAGCCCGTCACGACTAGCTCAACTGCTAAGCCGTTGCGACGAAACAGCGAACCTATTTGAACGGCGAAATTTTCGGACATATGATCCTCAGCAACCACAATAAGAGTCGGGCTGCTCTCCATTGGCTGATCCAGCAACATCGCCAACCGCTCGATTCCCGCTGCCCAGCCGACCGCCGGGGTTGGCGGGCCGCCTAGGTTTTCGATCAGCCCATCATAGCGCCCGCCGCCAAGCACGGTGCCCTGCGCGCCGAGCCGATCGGTGACGAATTCGAACGCCGTGTGGCGGTAATAGTCGAGCCCGCGCACCAGCCGCGCGTTGCGTTCCCATGCGACGCCCGCGGCGTCGAGGCCCGCGGTCACGGCGCCGAAGAAATCCTGTGCTTCGCTGGTCAGAAACGCATCGATGTCGGGCGCGCTGTCGGCGATCGGACGATCGCGCGGGTCTTTGCTGTCCAGAATCCGCAGCGGATTCTTGTCGAGCCGCGCGAGGCTGTCTTCGGACAGATCACCACGATGTGCCTCGAAATGCTCAACCAGAGCGCCGCGCCAGGCGTCGCGGCTTTCCGCATCACCCAGCGTGTTGAGCGTCAAGGTCACGCCCTCGGCGATTCCTAGCTCCTTGAGTAACTGGTCGGCGAAAACGAGCAGTTCGGCATCGGCGAGCGGGCTGTCGCTGCCGAGCACTTCGGCATCCAATTGGTGAAACTGGCGATACCGCCCCTTCTGCGGCCGTTCGTAGCGGAACAGCGGTCCGTGCGTCGCGACCTTCAGCGGCGCGAACTGCTGCCAGCCATTGGTGATGTACGCGCGCGCGATCCCCGCGGTGAATTCGGGGCGCAGCGTCACCGATTCGCCGCCGCGATCGTCGAACGAATACATTTCCTTCGACACGACGTCAGTCGTTTCGCCGAGCGAGCGCGCGAACACCGCGGTCGGCTCGATCACCGGCACCTCGATCCGCTTATAGCCATAGAGGCGGCGCACGCGCTCGAACGTCTCGACCACATGGGCGAATCGGTCGGCGAAATCGCCGAGCATGTCCTGCGTGCCGCGCACCGGCTGCGGCGTCGGGATTTTGGCGCTTTTGTCCTTGCTCATGGCGGCGGCGTCTAGTCGATTTTCACAAGTGCGCAAAGTCCCACAAAGCCCTCCCCTGCAGGGGAGGGGCTTTCTCTGGACCTCCCCCTTCATCCCTGTCTAAAGAACAGGTCATGAAAACAGCACCGTTCGTCGCAGCCGCGCTCCTTGCCGCGCCCCTCGCCCCCGCCGCGTCCGCGCAGGACTTGAACAGCCGCCCGCAGCCGGTCGTCCAGCCGCTCACCATCCCGCTGCCTGCTGACAAGCCCTATCCGGGCACCATGCAGCTGCGCGTCGATGCGACCGACGTTGCGCGCGGCATTTTTCGCGTCCGCCAGACGATCCCGGTGGCGAAGGCGGGCAAACTGACCCTGCTCTATCCCGAATGGCTGCCCGGCAAACATGCGCCGCGCGGCGCGATCGCCGAAATGGCGGGCTTCACCGCATCGGCGGGCGGCAAGCCGCTCGCGTGGACGCGCCAGCCGACCGACGTCTATGCGTTCGACATCGACGTGCCCGCGGGCACGAAGGCCATCGAGGTCGCGTTCGATTTCCTGTCGCCGACGCGCAGCAGCGAAGGCCGCGTCGTCGTCACCCCGGCGATGATGAATTTGCAGTGGGAGCAGGTCAGCCTCTATCCCGCGGGCTATTTCACGCGACAGATCCCGGTGCAGCTGGAGGTGACGCTGCCCGAAGGCTGGACCGGCGTCGCCGCGCTCGACGGGCTGAAAACGTCGGGCAATCGCTACAGCTATGCGCCGACCAGTTACGAGATACTGATCGACAGCCCGATGTTCGCAGGAGCCCATTTCCGCAAATGGGATCTCGGCCACAATGTCAGGCTCAACGTCGTTGCCGACGAGGCCCCATATCTCGCCGCCAGCCCCGATCATATCGCGCGCCACGCGGCGCTGGTGTCGGAGGCGGTGGCGCTGTTCGGCTCCCGTCCTTTCGACCGCTATGAGTTCCTGCTCGCGCTCACCGGCGAACTCGGCGGCATCGGGCTGGAGCATCACCGGTCGAGCGAGAACAGCCGCGCGGTCGATTATTTCACCAAATGGGACGAGAATGACTGGGAGCGCGGGCTGCTCCCGCACGAGCTGGTGCATAGCTGGAATGGCAAATATCGCCGCCCCGACAAGCTGTGGACCCCCGATTACCGCACGCCGATGCAGGACAATCTGCTGTGGGTTTACGAAGGGCAGACGAGCTATTGGGATCTCGTCCTCGCGGGCCGGTCAGGAATGCAATCGAAGGAGACGATCCTCGGCGAATGGGCTAGCCATGCCGCCAATTACGGCGTTCAGCCGGGACGCAGCTGGCGTTCGGTCGAGGATACGACGCTCGACCCGATCATCGCCGCGCGCAAGCCCAAGCCGTTTCCGAGCTGGTCGCGGACCGAGGATTATTACAACGAGGGATCGCTGATGTGGCTGGAGGCCGACATGCTGATCCGCGGCGCCACGAACAATGCCAAAAGCCTCGACGATTTCGCGCGCGCCTTTTTCGGCGGGCGCGAGGGCGACTGGGGGCAATCGACCTATGATTTCGGCGATGTCGTCGCGGCGCTGAACGCAGTGCATCCATACGACTGGGCGGGTTTCCTGCGCGACCGGATGCAGACGTCGGGGCGTCCCGCGCCCACGGGCGGGATCGAGCGCGCCGGGTACCGCCTCGTCTGGCGCGACACGCCGAACGCCTATGACCGCGACCGGATGGCGCAGGGCAAGAATGTCGACCTCACCCACTCGCTCGGCCTCACCATCGACAAGGACGGCGTGGCAGGCAGCATCCTGTGGGACGGCCCGGCGTTCCGCGCCGACATCGTCAACGGGACCAAGATCGTCGCGGTCGATGGGCTGAGCTACAGCCGCGAACGGATCGAAGGTGCAATCCGCACCGCCGCCGAGGGCAAGACGCCGGTGCGCCTGCTCGTCGAGCGCGGCGGGCGTTATCGCAACGTCGAGATCGCCTATCACGGCGGGCTGCGCTGGCCGCATCTGGAAAAGGTCGCGGGCACGCCCGACGGGTTCGACCGGCTGTTCGCGCCCAAACGCGCGCTTTGAGGGCCTAACCGCTCCGCCGTCGCCCCCGCGCGAGCGCCAGCCCGGCAATTGCGCCGAGCGCCGCGAGCGCCATATCCTTTTGCGCGTCCCACATGTCGCCCTGTTGCCCGTTGTAGCGGTCGGCGGTTTCGCCCGCCGCGACGATCGTGAGCAGCCATTCGAAGACCTCATAAAGCGCCGACACGGAAAGCACCCAGCCGAGCACCGCCAGCATGGCACCGCGCGCGCCCAGCCCGCCCCAGCGGCGCACGACTTCTGTCACCGGAACCGCCGACAGCGCGCCAAAGGCAAAATGGACGAGCCGGTCATAATGATTGCGCGTCCAGCCAAAGGCCTCCGACAGCGATGTCCCGCTCAGCGCGCGGGCCCAGTCGTCATAGGGCACATTGCTGTACGCATAGCGCCCGCCGAGCGTGTGGAGGGCAAGGAAGGCGACGATGCACGCGACCGCCGCGGTCGACAGCGACCAGCGGCGGAGCAGCCACGGCGACGCGACGAGGAACAGCATCGTCGGGATATGCTGGAGCAGCGCGACCTCGCGATAGGGCTGGTCGATCTGCGCGATCAGGAGCAGCGCGAGGAGCAGGCCGATCAGGCGGCGCTGCGCGGGCGGGGTGGCGGACACGGACGGCACGCCCACACCCTAGCCGTTCGCATCGAGCGCGATAAGCCCCTCCCCTTCGGGAGTTTCAGGTCGGTCATGCCCCCGGCATGACATAAACCGTCGGGGGGACGGTTTACCTGGCACTGGGTCGGGGTGGGGCCCATCAGCCTTGCGCAAGGCCGATGGGCCCCACCCGCTGCGACTAGGCAGCGAGCTGCCAAGTTTCGCTGCCCTCCCCTGAAGGGGAGGGCGTAGAGGGTTACCCCTTCTTCAGATGCCGCCGCCCGAGCAGTTCGGCGATCTGCACCGCGTTGAGCGCCGCGCCTTTGCGGAGGTTGTCGGACACGCACCACAGGTTGAGCCCGTTTTCGATCGTCGGGTCCTCGCGCACGCGGCTGATAAAGGTCGCGAAATCGCCGACGCATTCGACCGGCGTGGTGTAACCGCCATCTTCGCGCTTGTCGTGGAGGACGACGCCGGGGGCTTCGCGCAGGATGCGCTGGGCGTCCTCGGCCGACAGCTCATTCTCCATCTCGATGTTGATCGCTTCCGAATGGCCGACGAACACCGGCACGCGGACGCAGGTCGCGGTGACCTTGATCTTGGGGTCGAGGATTTTCTTGGTCTCGACGACCATCTTCCACTCTTCCTTGGTCGAACCGTCGTCGAGGAATTTGTCGATGTGCGGGATGACGTTGAAGGCGATCTGCTTGGTGAACTTCTGCACGTCCTTTTCGTCGCCGACGAAGATCTGGCGCGTCTGGTTCCACAGCTCGTCCATGCCCGCCTTGCCCGCGCCTGACACCGACTGGTAGGTCGAGACGACGACGCGCTTGATCGTCGCGGCATCGTGCAGCGGCTTCAGCGCGACGACCATCTGCGCGGTCGAGCAATTGGGGTTGGCGATGATATTCTTTTTCACATAGCCGTCGATGGCGTCGGGGTTCACCTCGGGAACGATCAGCGGCACGTCGGGGTCCATGCGATAGAGCGACGAGTTGTCGATCACGACGCAGCCTGCCGCTGCGGCCTTGGGCGCGTGGATCGCGGTGGCGTCGCTGCCGATCGCAAAGATCGCCATGTCCCAGCCCGCCCAGTCGAAATTTTCGATATTCTGGCATTTCACGGTCTTGCCGCTGTCGCCGATCTCGATCGTATCGCCCTGGCTGCGGGGCGAGGCGACCGCCGCCAGCTCGTCATAGGGAAATTCGCGCTCGGCAAGGATGGCGAGGACTTCGCGTCCGACATTGCCCGTCGCACCCGCGACGACGATCCGGTAACCCATGAAACTGTCCTTTATGTTGTCCGTGAAACGAAAAACGACCGGTTCCGCCCCTTGGCCGAACCGGTCGTTTTGGAAAGCTGTTTCGGCTTTGTGGGGAGAAACCTCTCCTTAGCCTTCGCTGGCTTCCGACCGGTAATCGCGGCGTTCCGCAATACGCGCCGATTTACCAGTGCGGCCACGAAGATAGTAAAGCTTCGCACGGCGGACGGCACCCTTGCGGATCACGGTAATGCTGTCGATGTTGGGCGAATAGAGCGGGAAGACGCGCTCGACGCCTTCGCCGAACGACATTTTGCGCACGGTGAAGTTCGATCCCATGCCCTTGTTCGAGCGCGCGATGCACACGCCTTCGAAATTCTGCACACGAGTACGTTCGCCTTCGACCACCTTGACGCCGACTTTCAGCGTGTCGCCGGGGCGAAAGGTCGGAATGGTCTTTGCCGCTTTGGCAATTTCTTCGGCTTCGATCGTCTGGATGAGGTTCATGCCTCTAGTCCTCTTCTTTTCGCCGCGCGCCAGAGGCAGGTCGGGCCCGAGCATCGATATGACGCTCCCAAAGGTCCGGCCTGCGTAACCGTGTATGATCTTGTGCCTGTTGTTTCCGCCAGGCCGCGATCTTCGCATGATCCCCCGATCGCAGCACTTCGGGGATCGTGCGCCCTTCCCATGTGACGGGCCGGGTATAGTGCGGATATTCGAGCAAACCGTTTTCGAACGATTCGTCGTCGCCGCTAGAAGCCGCGCCCATTACGCCGGGAAGCAGCCGAATGCAAGCGTCGAGGAGGAGCAGCGCCGCCATCTCGCCGCCCGACAGGATGATGTCGCCCATCGACACCTGCTCGATCGGGCGCGCGTCGAAGATGCGTTCGTCGAATCCCTCGAACCGGCCGCAGAGGATGATCGCGCCGGGACCGGCCGCCAGATCGCGCACGCGCGCTTGCGTGATCGGCGTCCCGCGCGGGGTCATCGCGAGGATCGGCAGGTCCGGATTCGCTTCGACCGCATGGTCGATCGCTGCCGCGAGCACGTCGGCCTTCAGCACCATCCCCGCGCCGCCCCCCGCGGGGGTATCGTCGACGGTGCGATGCTTGTCGGTCGCAAAATCGCGGATCTGCACCGGCGCGCAACGCCACGTCCCGCTTTCGAGCGCGCGCCCCGCCATGCTGTGCCCCAGCGGGCCGGGGAACATGTCGGGATAGAGCGTCAGGGGGACGGCGGTGAAGGTCATCGTCTGAACACGCCAAAAACCCAGCGCCAGAATCGGATCTCCAGCAAGGCCAGTTTGGCCAGCAGCGGCGGCACGCCACTCTCTTCAAGTTGTGAGTTGGTGGTGTCAGGCTTGAATATAAGTTTGAACAAAATGAACGCCAACCGGATTTCGATAAGAAGCAGAATGGCAAGACCCGCGTTACGGAGCCACGACAAATATGGAATGATGAGTTGGTGATCGGCGGGCACCAATTTCGAGGCGATCCATATACCCAGGCATTGCAGTGCGATTATGCGGCCAGCAAGATGGGCCGCGCTCCGCCGCTTGCGATAGCATAGGAAGAATAGCAAAGGGACGGTGACGAGCGCATCGAAGACGATCGCGAACTCCCATTGCTCCGGGACCCGAACGGACATGGACCAATTTATCCATGCGACACAGCCCAGCAGGAGCAGGGCGAGCGGCCAAAACCAATTTTCTTTCAGCGTTGCCGACATCGCCAAACGATTCATAAAATGGTCCAATTTTCCACCAAAAGCCCCGGCACGTCGGCGAAATCGGCTTCGTTGTTCGTGATCACAGTGGCGCCGATGCTCAGTGCATGAGCGGCAAGCAACCTGTCGAAACGCGCGCGTTTGAAGGGAAGCCGTGCATATTCGCGCGCTGCTGCCTCGTCAAAAGGAACCAGAGGGATGGCTGCGACGAAAGCCTCGAGTATAGCGGGCGGCGGCGGCTTACCGACGTAGGTGCCATAGGCAACCTCTGCGTAGCTGATGACCGACATCGCAATGTCGCCGGGTGCGTAATTGGCGATCCGCGCTGTCAGCACTTCATGCCCGACGTCCATTGCATAAACCGCGGAATTGGCGTCGATCAGATAGCGTATCACGCCTTCTTTACCGCCTCGGCCATTTCCGCCGCCTCACGCGCGGCAATCGTGCTCGGGCGCTCCTCGAAATCCTCGCGTGGAGCCAGCTTCAGGCCCGGCGCCTTGCCGGCAAAGCCACTAACATCGATCTTCGCCTTGGGCTTATCGACCGGTCCGAAATGAAACTCGCCGCGGTCTTCGCGGACGATCATCTCCGTTCCCTCCTCAATGCCGAGAGCCTTGGGCAGCCGCAGCGCAAGCGAGTTACCCGATTTGAAAACCTTGGCACGATATTCTTTGGTCATGGCGGACTCCGTATATACATGATGTATATACATCGCGCACGGCGCTGTCGAGACGATTCATTCCGGCGGCTCCCATAACGCCTCGGGCACCAGATGCCGGTCCTTGGCCAGCTCGGCGTGCAGCCATTCGCGGAAACGTTCGATCTTGCGCACGCCGACGCGGTTTTCGCGGTGGATGAGCCACAAGGCGCGGTCCGAAATATGGAATGTATCGAACGGCTGGACCATGCGTCCGCTCGCCAGTTCGGCCTGCCAGAACAGGGGACTCATCATCGCGGCGCCATAACCCGCCTGCACCGCGCTGGCCTCCTGAAGCTGGCTGTCGAGCTCGATCCCGCGCCGCGACGGTACCGGCGGGGTGTCGACCCCGGCCGCGGCGAACCATTCGGCCCACCAGCTGTCGTTGGGCGCGAGACGCTGGACACGCAGCAGGTCGGCGGGTTCGCTTATGCCGCTCGCTGCGATAAAGGCGGGTGAGGCGAGCGGCGCGAGATGCTGGCGCATCAGGAAATCAGCGCGCAGCCCCGGCCATTGGCCGCGCCCCATGCGGATCGCGACATCGACGTTCGAGGCATCGAAATCGATCAGTTCATTGCTCATCGACATCCGCACGGCGAGTTCGGGATAGAGGAGTTGGAAGCTGCCGATGCGCGCGCTGAGCCAAGTGCCGCCAAAGCTGGTGGCGGCGTTGATCGTCAGCACATCGGCCTCGTCGCTGCCGAGCGCGGCGAAGGCGTCGGTCATCATGGCGAAGGCATTGATCATCGCGGGGAGCAACCGCTGGCCGGTTTCGGACAGGCGAACGCGCCCCTTTTCGCGCACGAACAGCGCGCGACCGATGCGGTCTTCCAATTGGCGAATTTGATAGCTGACCGCGGCTTGTGTCAGCCCGAGCTCCTCGGCCGCGCGTGAGAAATTCTGCAAACGACCGGCCGCTTCAAAGGTGCGTATGGCGGCAAGGGGCGGCAGGCGAACCATAAGACCTTATAAGCCCACCTTATACCATGGTCTACGCCTTTTGTTGGCGGCGCGGCGCCGACAGGTGCATCCCCGATGCGTCAGCAAAGGAGACTTGCGATGCAAGACGAGCATTTCATGCGCGGGTGGAACGAAGGTCACGACCGGTTCAGCGCCGATATTACCCGCGGCCTCAAACGGCTCGCGGCCCCATTCCGGCTCCCTGGCGAACGGATCGCGCGGATCCGCCGGGCACGACAGAGTCCCCTGCCCCCTCTCAACGTCCAAAGCGAAACGGAGTGAGGTCGTCCCTTGCCAAGGCCTCGCCCCGTTTTCGCTATTGAGCCTCGGGCGATACGATACGCAGACGCAGCGCCTGTATCGTCGCCGGTGTCGTCGGTGCGAGCAGCAACATTCCGTCGAGCTTGCCCCGCTCGCAGTTGAGCCGGAACGCGGTCGACATCGCGCCGATCGGCGCGAGGGGCTCGTCGGTCGGGCAATTACCCACCGCTGCCTTCAACCTCGCGAATTCGGCCTTCCAATTATCGGCCGAACGGTCGAGCAGAAAGTTCATCGCCAGCTTGCCGTCCAGCGGGCCCAGATCGCCCTTGGCATAGGCCGCTCTTGCCGCGGCATAGGCGTCCGCCACCGCCGCCGTCACTGGCACTGTGCGGGGTTCGGCGAGTCCCCTGCTTTCCATCGCCACCGCCGCGTCCCACGCCGGTGCCGACGGCGCGGCATAGGTGCGGTTCGCCATGGCAAAGACACCGACGCCGCGCTCGGGCATCAGCACGATATAGCTGCCATAGCCCGGATAGCCGCCGCCATGCGCCATGGTGAGGCCAAGATCGCAATCCTGCGCGACGCGCCAGCCCATGCCATAGGCGGCCGCCTGCTTGCACGCGGTCGCGCCGCTCGCGCCCATACGGTTCGCGACCGAAGCGAAATTCAGCCCCTGCGCCATCTCGCGTACCGTCGCGCGCCTGACCGGCCCGGTGTCGGGATCATCGCGCGGCGGCCACGCCGCAAGCAGAAAGGCGATCCATTTGGCATAGTCGTTCGCGCTCACCTGCAACCCGCCCATCGCGTTGAACGCGCCGTCGGCCATTTCGGGTTCGACCGACCAGCGCTCATTTTCCCAGCGATAACCGACGGCGGTGCGCGCTTTGGGCGCGCGGGTAACGTCGAAGCCGCTCGACGTCATGCCAAGCGGGGCCAAGATCGCCTGCCGGACATAGTCGGCGTAGCTCATGCCCGACGCATTGGCGACGATGCGGCCGAGCAGCGCATAGCCGAAGTTCGAATATTCAAACTGGCTTTGCGGCGTGCGGCTGAACGGCACGCCCGCGGCGATCATCCGCGTGAAATCTTCCTGCGGCAATATCTGCTGCCGATCGCCCCATGGATCGTCGGTGACGAAGCCGCCGAGATGATGGAGCAGGTCGCGCACGCGAATGCGCGGGCTGTCGGCGGTCGGATAGGTCCAACCCTTCATCTCCGGCACATACAGTTCGGCGGGGTCGTCGAGGCGGAGCTTGCCGTCGTCGCGCAGCTTCAGGATCGCGAGCGCAGTGAAGGCCTTGGTCATCGATGCGATGCGAAACAGGCTGTCGGGCGTCACCGGCCGCCGGTCGGCAAGGCTCTGGACGCCGATGCTCTTCACATAGGCAAGGCGGCCGTCCTTGACGACGCCATAGACCATGCCGGGCACATGCTGTTCGCCCTGGTGCCGTGCGAAAAGCGCGTCGATTTCGGGCGCGATGGCAGCGAGATGGTCGGTGCCGGCCTCTTGCGCGGCTGCGGGATTTGCACAGCCCAGCAGGAGGGCAAGGGAAAGGGCTGATCGCAGGCGCATGGCATTCTCCGGCTATGGACAATGCGACGCTAGCAGGGAGCGGGTTCGCCAACAATCGGGCGAAGGCGTACCTCTATTCTATCGTCACCCCGCATTTGATCCGGGATGACGAAGCTGGTTGAACGGCGGACATCTCTCCGTCCGCAAAGCCAGCTTCAACTGCGGAATGATCCCGCGTCAAACGAGGGTGGGCCAGAGCCCACCCCCGCAAAGCTTACATGCCGTCGAGGCCCTTGCTGACCAGCACGTTCACCGCGACGCGGCGGTTCTGCGCCTTGCCTTCGGGAGTTTCATTGTCCGCCGCCGGATCGGCTTCGGCCATGCCGGTAGGCGTCAGCATCCGATAGGGTTTCCAGCCGCACGCCTGTTGCAGATGGTTGACGACGGTGCCCGCGCGCTTTTCGCTGAGCATCTGGTTGAATTCCTGGCTGCCGGTCGAATCGGTATAGCCTACGACCAGCAGCAACGCATTATCCATCGCGTCCGCCGCGGCCGCGGTCGCGCAGAGATCGGACTTTGCCTGCGCGGACAGCACCGCCTTGCCGACGTCGAAATTCACATTGGTGGTGTTTTTGACATTATATTGGTCGATGTCGCCGACACGGCTGCGCAGCGCCTCGGTCGCCGCGGTCTGTTCGGCAAAGCGCTGGTCGGTGCCGGTGTGGATCATCGACGCGGTGCGCAGATCCTTGCTCTTGAGATCGACCTCGCTCGCGAACAGGCCGCCTTCCCATTGCAGCGTATCGACCTTGACGGGCAGGCCGTTGAGCAGCGCGTCGGTCGCGAGCTTGTCGCGGCTCAAACCGAGGAAGCCGCCGCTGGACTTCACGCGCGTATTCTCGTTGACGACGAGCACTGCCTTGGTGCCATCGACGGTCGTGACCTGGATCTGGTTGCCGCTGCGCGCCGAGATGATCCCTTCGACCTCGGGGCCCTTTGCCATTTGCGACGGATCGGGCATCCGCTCGCCATAGACGGTGGCCATGACGTCGCCGTCGGTTGTCTCCTGCGACTGCATGGCCAGGGCTGCCGTGGCAGGCGCAGCCAGCATGGTCAGCAGCAACAGCAATTTCGGACTTTTGGAAACCGCACTCATTACCCTACTCCTTCAATGAGCCGCCCCCGCGTGATCGGTTCGCCCTTTCCGCGAGCCGATGATGTCCGGCAAGAGGGTTGGTGCATTGCGCCGATAATTGGAGTGCATTGTGCGGCGAAATGAGCGCGAGCGCCCCCGAAAGGGGCCTTTGGCGGTTCGGCAAGCGACGCCGCGGCGCCATGCACGGCGCTTCCGCCGGGCCTTTATTCGATGAACGCCGCGTTCACCGTCACCGCCTCTGCGTCCCACGCGGGCACCGCCTGCGCGGTCATCGGCACCATGAAACGCTTGCCGCCGGGCTTCTCGATTTCAAGGATATCGCCCGCGCCGAAATTTTCGACCGCGGCGACATGGCCGATCGCGGCGCCGTCGGTCGACACGCACGGCAGGCCGATCAGGTCGTGGTGATAATATTCGCCCTCGCCCAGTGGCGGCAGCGCCGATCGCGGAACGGTCAGGAGCGTGCCGCGTAGCGCCTCGGCGGCGCTGCGGTCGGTGATTTCGGCAAAGGTGGCGACCGCAGCCTGATTGGCCGGACGCACCGATTTGAGCGTCAGCTTGCTTGTCCCCGCGTCGAAAACGGAAAAGGCGCGGAGAGCCTCCGCGCCTTCGCCGAACAGCTTGAGCCGCACTTCGCCCCGCACCCCATGCGCGCCGGCGATGGCGGCGAGGGTGACGGGACGATCGGCGGTCATGGGAGCTTAGCCCTCGGCCTTTTCTTCGGCTTCGGGAGCGACCGGGCCGCCTTCGGAAACTTCTTCGGCGATCGCGGTCGCGTCTTCGGCGGTCGCGTCGGCCGGCGTTTCTTCGGCGACGGCTTCGGCGACGGCTTCAGCGGTTTCTTCGCTCTTCACCGAACCGGTGGCGTCCGATTCGGCGGCTTCGGGAGCGGCAGCGTCTTCGGCCACGGCTTCGTCGGCAGCAGCTTCTTCAGCCGGCGCGGCTTCTTCAACCACTTCGGGCTCGGGCGCCGGAGCAGCGGCTGCGGCAGCGGCGGCTTCTTCGGCTTCAGCGATCTTCGCGGCCTTTTCTTCGGCGCGCTCCTTGGCCTTTTCGCCAGGGACCGCCTTGTTCGGATTGTTGCGCGCGGCGCGTTCCTTGATGCCTGCGGCGTCGAGGAAGCGGGCGACGCGGTCGCTCGGCTGCGCGCCGACCGAGAGCCAGTGCGCGGCGCGTTCGCCGTCGAGCTTCACGCGCTCCGGATTGTCCTTGGCGAGCAGCGGGTTGTAGCTGCCGATACGCTCGATGAAGCGGCCGTCGCGCGGGGACCGCGAATCGGCGACGACGATCTTGTAATAGGGACGCTTTTTCGAACCGCCGCGTGCGAGGCGAATGGAGGTAGCCATGATCAATTCCTTCAGTGTTTAATGTTCAAAATCAGTCTGTTTATTTCTTTTTATTCAACAGATTGGCAAGGTCGGGGGGCATACCGCCGCCTCCCAGACCAGGCAGGCCGCCACCCATGCCGCCGCCGAGGCCGCCCATACCGGGAATCCCGCCGCCCTTGCCGAACAGCGCGCCGAGGCCCTTGAGGCCGCCCATCTTGCGGATCTTCTTCATCGCGGTGGACATTTCCTGGTGCATCTTCAGCACCTTGTTCACCTGTTGCACCGTCGTGCCCGACCCGTTGGCGATGCGGATCTTGCGCTTCGCATTGATGAGTTCGGGCTTCGCACGCTCCTTGGGGGTCATCGACCCCATGATCGCGTCGAAGTGGACGAGCGTCTTGTCGTCGGCCCCGCTTTGCGCCGCGGCAACCTGCGCCTTTTTGAGCCCTGGGATCATGCCCGCAAGCGCGCCGAGGCCGCCCATGCGGCGCATCTGGTTGAGCTGCGTGCGCAGGTCGTTGAGGTCGAACTGGCCCTTGGCCATCTTCGCCGCCATCGCCTCGGCCTCGTCGGCCTGGATCGTTTCGGCGGCGCGTTCGACCAGGCTGACAACGTCGCCCATGCCGAGAATACGGCCGGCGATGCGCGACGGCTGAAAGAGTTCAAGCTCGCCCAGTTTCTCACCCGTACCCGCAAATTTGATCGGCTTGCCGGTGACGGCGCGCATCGAGAGCGCGGCGCCGCCGCGCGCGTCGCCGTCCATGCGGGTAAGCACGACGCCGGTGAGCGGCACCTGATCGCTGAACCGCTGTGCGACCTGCACCGCGTCCTGCCCCGTCAGGCTGTCGACGACGAGCAGCGTTTCGGCGGGGCTCGCGGTGCGCGAAACCGCCTGCATCTCGTCCATCAGCTGCTGATCGACGTGGAGGCGGCCCGCGGTGTCGAGCATGAGCACGTCATAGCCCTGGAGCTTGGCGGCCTGCATCGCGCGCTGCGCAATCTCGACCGGCTGCTGCCCCGCAACGATCGGCAAGGTTGCGACGTCGATCTGGGTGCCGAGGACGGCGAGCTGTTCCTGCGCGGCGGGGCGATTGACGTCGAGCGACGCCATCAGCACCTTCTTGCGCTCTTTTTCCTTGAGCCGCTTGGCGATCTTTGCGGTTGTGGTGGTTTTACCCGAGCCTTGCAGACCGACCATCATGATCACCGCGGGCGGCGCGACGTTGAGGTCGAGCTCGGCGGTTTCGGAACCGAGCATTTCGGTCAGCGCATCGCTGACGATCTTGACGACCTGCTGGCCCGGCGTGACCGAGCGCAGGACATTCTGACCGATCGCCAGTTCGGTGACCTGATCGACGAAGCTGCGCACGACGGGCAGCGCGACGTCGGCTTCGAGCAGGGCGATTCGCACTTCGCGCATCGCCGCGCGCACGTCGGCTTCGGTCAGCGCACCGCGGCCGCGGAGCTTCCCGAAAACATCGCCAAGCCGATTGCTCAGACTGTCGAACATGCGCCTAATAATCCCTTCTGACAGCCCGCAACGCAAAAGACGCCGGTGAGCGAAACCTCGCCAACCAGCGGCTATCCGTGGACAGATTTTCCGTCGCGGATGTCGTGTCTGCCCGTGCGCAAGATGCGCCCGGACGCGGCGGCCTCTACACAAATATCCGCGCCAAAGCAAGGCGGGTGCCCAGCGCCACACTTAACCCAAATTTCACCGCTTCGCTCCATAAGGCGGGCGAGGGTGGGACAAACTCATATGAATTCTACGCCAAAGCCCCTGGACCGCAGCGAGGGCGCCAAACGCGACATTATCACCGGGGGCGTCGTCGTCGCCGCGACCCTGCTGTTCATCGGCACGGGCGGCAATGTGATGCAGGCCGTCGTCCGGGCGCTGATCGGCATCGGCGGCGGCCCCGACCGCGTGCTGGCGACCGCGCTCGTGCTCAACATCGCGCTGATCCTATTCGGCTGGCGCCGCTACAATGATCTCAACCGCGAAATCCGCGAACGGACCGAGGCCGAACGGCGCGCGCGCTATCTGGCCGACACCGATCCGCTGACGGGTTTCCTCAATCGCCGCGCGCTGCTCGTGACCGGCCAGCGGATGATCGCCGAGGCTGCGGCCGATAAGCGCGAGGTCGCGCTGTTCCTGCTCGACCTCGATCATTTCAAGACGGTCAACGACATCCACGGCCACGCCGCGGGCGACCGCGTGCTCCAGGTCGCGGCCGAACGCATCGCCGCGGTGCTCCCGCCCAGCGCTACCAAGGCGCGGCTTGGCGGCGACGAGTTCGTCGCGATGATCGCTTTTGACCCCGCTGCGCGCGGGGACATCGACACGCTCGCGGCGGAGCTCGTCACCGCGCTCGACAACAAGGTTACGCATGATTCGCAGCAGATCCGGATCGGCGCATCGCTCGGCATCGCGCTCGCCCGCGATGCCAGCGTGACGATGGAAACGATGGTCCGCCAAGCCGACATCGCCATGTATCATTGCAAGGACGAAGGCCGCAATCGTCACGTCTGGTTCGAACAGGGCATGGAAATGGCCGTGCAGGTCCGCAACCAGATCGAAATGGGCATTCGCGAAGGCATGCCACGCGGCGAGTTCATCCCGCATTTCGAACCGCAGGTCGATATCGCCACCGGACGGCTGATCGGGTTCGAGATGCTGATGCGCTGGGAATCGCCCGAATATGGCTTGATCCCGCCCGAACGCTTCATTCCGGTCGCCGAAGAAAGCGGGCTGATCGGCGAATTGTCGCTGCAGGTGATCCGCGAAGCGATGGACATCGCCAAACGCTGGGACCCGTCGATCGTCCTCGCGGTCAATATCTCGCCGCAGCAGCTGAAAGATCCGTGGTTCAGCCAGAAGCTGACCAAGCTGCTCGTCGAAACGGGCTTTCCCGCGGCGCAGCTCGAGGTCGAGATCACCGAAAGCTCGCTGTTCGAGAACCTGCCGCTGGTGCGCTCGATCGTCACCAGCCTGAAGAATCAGGGCGTGTCGCTGAGCCTCGACGATTTCGGCACCGGCTACAGCTCGCTGTCGCATCTGCGCGCGCTGCCGTTCGACCGCATCAAGATCGACCGCAGCTTCATCGCCGCGATGCGCGGCAGCCCCGACGCGCAGGCGATCGTTCTCGCGATCGTGCGGCTGGGCGAAAGCCTGGCGATGCCGATCACCGCCGAAGGGGTCGAGGATGAGGCCACCGCGATCGAATTGACGCGGCTCGGCTGCGCCAAGGGGCAGGGCTGGTACTACGGCCGTGCCGCCTCGGCCGCCGACACCGAACGCCTGCTCGCCGACCGCGGGCTGCTGCGCGGCGTCGGCGTGCCGCCGGCCGGACCTGTCACCGACGAGAAAGAGCCGCTGCGCAAAACGGCGTAATACTCCCTCCCCCTTGATGGGGGAGGCAGCGAGACTTGCGAACTTGTTCGCTAGTCGCAGCGGTGGGGGTGCGCTCTCGGCCAGAAGCGACGGCTCGATGACGCACCATCACCCCCATCCAACTCCGGCTAACCGCTGAAGCGGCAAGGCTGCGTATCCTTCCCCCATCAAGGGGGAAGGTCCATATGCCTCGCTAGACTTCGCCCGCCCGCGCCCTTACATGCGCGGACTATGGCGGATCGCTTCACCAAGATGCACGGCCTTGGCAACGACTTTGTCGTGATCGACGCGCGCGTAGTTGCGGTCGAGATGACGCCGGCGCGCGCGCACGCGATCGCCGACCGGCGTCACGGCATCGGCTGCGACCAGCTCATTCTGCTCGAACCCTCGGCCAGCGCCGACGTAAAGATGCGCATCTTCAACGCCGACGGCGGCGAGGTCGAGGCATGCGGCAATGCGACGCGCTGCGTCGCGACGCTGATCGGCAAGCCCGCGGTGATCGAGACGCTGGGCGGGATGCTGCGCGTCACCCCGGCCGACGGCGGCGCCGAAGTCACGCTGGGCGAGCCCGTCTTCGACTGGGAGCTTATCCCGCTCGCAATGCCGATGGACACGCGCGACATGCCCGTCGCGTGGGACGAGCTGGAACATGGCGCCGCGGTCAATGTCGGCAACCCGCACATCGTCTTTTTCGTGCCCGAGGCCGACGCGGTCGCGCTCGACCAATTGGGCCCGCGGATCGAGACCGACCCGCTGTTCCCCGAGCGCGTCAACGTCAATGTCGCAAGCCTCGACGGCGAAAACCAGTTGCAGCTGCGCGTCTGGGAACGCGGCGTCGGCCTCACCCAAGCTTGCGGCACCGGCGCGTGCGCGACCGCGGTCGCGGCGATCCGCGCGAGCCTCGTCCAGTCGCCGGTGACCGTCGCGCTGCCCGGCGGCGACCTGATCATCCGCTGGGCGCCGGGCGAGCCGATCGTGATGAGCGGGGCGGCGACGCGCGTGTTCGACGGCGAGACCGACTGGGCACAGTTCGGATGAGCAATGCGGTTATCGACGGCCCCAAGGTCGTCAATTTCGGTTGCCGGCTGAACATCGCCGAAGGCGAAGCGGTCCGCGCGGCGGTTCGCGACGCTGGCGCACGCGACACGATCGTGTTCAACAGCTGCGCGGTGACCGACGAAGCCGTGCGGCAGGCGCGGCAGGCGGTGCGGCGCGCGCTGCGCGAGCGTCCGGGCGCCGAGGTGGTGGTGACGGGATGCGCGGCGGAGCTTGAGGCCGAGCGCTTTGCAGACATGGGTGTGCGGGTGGTGCGCAACGATGCCAAGGGATTGGCCGAAAGCTACAAAGACAAGAACGGTGCTTCGACAAGCTCAGCACGAACGGAGTTTGGGGACCGTTCAACTCGTCAACCGTTCGCCCTGAGCTTGTCGGACTCGAAGAGGGCGCGCAGCGCCACCGGCCGTCCTTCCCTTTCCTACACTCCCGCCCTCTCGGGCCCCGATCACGCCCGCGCCTTCCTCGGCGTCCAGACTGGCTGCTCGCACAGCTGCACCTTCTGCGCGACGGTGCTCGCACGCGGCACCGCGCGGTCGGCGACCACCGAAGCGGTCGCCGATGCCGCCCGCACCGCGCTGGATCGCGGTCAGCGCGAGATCGTCCTGACCGGGGTCGACCTGGCCAGCTATGGCGACGACAGCGGCGCCAGCCTCGCCGCGCTGATCGAGGCGCTGCTCGCGCTGCCGATCGAACGTCTCCGCCTCTCGTCGCTCGACCCCGACCGGATCGACGACGCGCTGTTTGCGCTGCTGACCGAGGAGGCGCGCGTGATGCCGCACGTCCACCTGTCGTTGCAGGCGGGCGACGACATGGTGCTGACGCGGATGAAGCGCCGCCATCGCCGCGCCGATGCCGTGCGCCTGACCGAGCGGCTGAAGGCCGCGCGCGCCGACATCGCCATCGGCGCCGACCTGATCGCGGGCTTTCCGACCGAGGACGACGCGATGTTCGCAAACTCGCTGGCGCTGATCGACGATTGCGACATCGTCTTTGGCCACATCTTTCCCTACAGCCCGCGCGCCGGAACGCCCGCCGCACGGATGCCGCAGGTCGGCCGTACGATCGCGCGCGAACGCGCGGCCACGCTGCGCGAAGCCAATGCGCGGCGGCGGCAGGGCTGGCTCGACACGCAGGTCGGCCGAACCGCCGCGATGCTCGTCGAGCGCGATGGCCTGAACGGCCATGCCGAAAACTTCGCGGCGCTGACGCTGACCGCGCCCGCCGCGCCCGGCACCATCATCGACGTCCGCCTGACGGCGCGCGACGGCGACCGCATGATCGCCACCCCTACACAAGCAAAGGACTTCGCCGCATGACCGGCCAAAGCTGGAGCGAACGGCTGCTCGGCGGCTTTCGTCGCACGTCCGAACGGCTTGGCGAGAATCTCGCCGGGCTGACCGGCAAGGCGCGGCTCGACGAGGACGACCTCGACCGGATCGAGGAAGCGCTGATCACCGCCGACCTTGGCCCCGCGATGGCCGCGCGCATCCGCGATCGCCTGTCCGAGCGCCGCGACGTCGCCGCGAACGGCACCGAGGAATTGCGCCGGGTCGTCGCCGACGAAATCGCCGCGGTGCTGCGCCCGGTCGCCGAGCCGCTCGACATCGACGCCTTTCCGCGTCCGCAAGTCATTCTTGTCATCGGCGTCAACGGGTCGGGCAAGACGACGACCATCGCCAAGCTCGCGCACCTGTTCCAGGAACAGGATTATGGCGTGATGCTCGTCGCGGGCGACACCTTCCGCGCCGCGGCGATCGGGCAATTGAAGGTCTGGGCCGAGCGGCTGGGCGTGCCGATCATGGCAGGGCCCGAAGGCGGCGACAGCGCGGGCATCGTGTTCGACGCGGTCAAACAGGCGACCGCGACCGGCATCGACGTGTTGATCGTCGACACCGCCGGGCGCCTTCAGAACAAGCGCGAGCTGATGGACGAGCTGGCGAAGATCAAGCGCGTGCTCGGCCGCCTCAATCCCGCGGCACCGCACGACGTCGTGCTCGTGCTCGACGCGACGACCGGGCAGAACGCGCTGGCGCAGATCGACGTGTTCCGCGAGGTTGCGGGGGTCACCGGGCTCGTGATGACCAAGCTCGACGGCACCGCGCGCGGCGGCGTGCTGGTCGCCGCGGCCGAGCGCCACGGCCTCCCCATCCACGCGATCGGCATCGGCGAGACGATGGAGGATCTCCGCCCCTTCGACGCCGACGAGATTGCGGGCATCATTGCAGGAAATATAAGATGAGCGACGTCCTCCCCAGCGGCCCCGAGCCCGTGCCCGCGCCGCCGCCCGCCAAGCATGGCTGGCTCAACTTCGCGATCGACTTCGGGCCGTTGCTCGTCTTTTTCCTCGCCTATAAATTCTCCTCCGGCGGCGAAGGCGCCTTCGCGGCGACGACCGCGGCGATCAAGGGCACGGTTGCCTTCATGGTCGCAATCGTCATCGCGATGGCGGTATCGAAATGGAAACTCGGCAAGATTTCGCCGATGCTGTGGATGTCGAGCATTCTCGTCATCGGCTTCGGCGCGCTGACGATCTGGTTCCACGACGAACGCTTCATCGTGATGAAGCCGACGATCATCTACGGCGCCTTTGCCGCGATGCTGCTCGGCGGCTGGTGGTTCAAGAAACCGATGCTCAAATATCTACTCCAGTCGGCGCTCGAGGGGCTGACCGAAAAGGGCTGGCTGCTCCTGTCGCGCAACTGGGGTATCTTCTTCGCCGCGCTCGGCATCGTTAATCATGTGATGTACGAGATGATCCAGGCGAAACAGATGAGCTTCGACCTCTGGCTGACGATCAAGGTCTGGGGAGTGACCGCCCTCTCCTTTCTCTTCACGCTCAGCCAGTTGCCGGTGATGCTGAAGAACGGGCTTGCGGTGCCCGAGGAGGCGGCCGCCGACAAAAGTTGATGCCGTCCCCCGTCGCTGGCATAGCGGCGTCACCGGCACCGGGTCGCACACGGCGCCGCGATAAACAGGGGGAACTGCCATGGACAAGTTTTTCGGTAATCTGCACGCCGTGCTCGGCGTCGGACTGGTACTCGCGATCGCGTTGATGCTCGGCCTCAACGGCCAGAATTTCGAGGATGGGGTCGCCGCGGGCAATGCGATCATGCGCTGGCTGCACACTTTCTTCGGCGTGCTGTGGATCGGCCTGCTCTATTATTTCAACTTCGTCCAGATGCCGACGATGCCCAAGATTCCCGCCGAGCTGAAACCCGCGATCGGCAAGCATATCGCACCCGCCGCGCTCTTCTGGTTCCGCTGGGCAGCGCTGCTGACCGTGTTGCTGGGCATCGGCATTGCCGGCCACGCCAAATATCTGGCGCCCGCGCTGGCGCTCCAGGATCCGTACAAGCTGATCGGCGTCGGCATGTGGCTGGGCCTCATCATGGCGTTCAACGTCTGGTTCCTGATCTGGCCGAACCAGAAGAAGGCGCTGGGCATCGTCGAAGCCGACGATGCGACGAAGGCGAAGGCCGCAAAAACCGCGATGATCTTTTCGCGGACCAACACCTTGCTGTCGATCCCGATGCTCTATGCGATGGTGAATTTCAGCTGAGGTGACAGATCCTTCCCCCTCGATGGGGGAAGGATACGCAGCCTTGTCGCGGAGCGACTAGGCGAAGTTGGATGGGGGTGATGGTGCGTCCTTGCAGCGTCCTGTCATGACGAAACCGCACCCCCACCGCTGCGACTAGGCAGCAAGCTGCCAAGTCTCACTGCCTCCCCCATCAAGGGGGAGGATAAGGTGGGCGTTATTCGCCCTCCACCGCCGCCTTGTGCACGCGTCCGTTCATCACATAATGCGCAACGCCCATCTGCATCCCGGCGGCCTGGACATCGTCGATCTCGCGCACGCGGCGCGCGGGCGATCCGGCCCATAGCTCGCGGTCCGGAATTTCCTTATTCTCGGTGAGCAGCGCCCCCGCGGCGAGCATGGCGTCGCTGCCGATGCGGCATCCGTTCATCACCGTCGCCTTCAGGCCGACGAACGCGCGATCCGCCAGCGTGCAGCCATGCACCATCGCCATATGGCCGATCAGAACATCCTCGCCGATGATCGTCGGAAAACCCTCGGGCCGGTGCGGCATCGGGCCGTCGCAATGGACGACGCTGCCGTCCTGGATGTTCGATCGCGCGCCGACGACGATGCGGCTGACGTCGGCGCGCAGCACGCAATTATACCAGATGCTGACGTCGGGTCCGATCGTCACATCGCCGATGATGCGGCACCCCGGCGCGATGAAGGCGCTGGGGTCGATCTGCGGCGTCTTGCCGTTGACGCTGATGATGCTGATGTCGCTCATTCCTCGCGGCCTCCGATGATATTCTTCCAGATAAGCACCGGCAGCGTCGAGGCATAATCGTCGGTCCAGCGTTCAAAATTCGCCTCGTCGGCCAGCGGCACCCAGGCCCCCTCGGCAAAAGCCTGGTCGCGCGAGCGGATACCGCCGGTGAGCTGCTGCATCCGCTGCGGCGTCGCAGTCAGCGCGACCCAGTTCGACGCGGTCAGATCGTCATAGTCGCTGCCGCTGGCGGGACCGGGGTCGATGCGGATCGCCGCCGTCCAGCCGCGCGCCTTCGCCTCGGCCGCGAGCACGGGTTCAAGCCCGAAAAAACGGTTCGAAATATGGATGAGCAATATGCCATCGGGCTTCATCGCGCGCGCATAGATGCCGATCGCTTCGCGGGTCAGCAGGTGCAGCGGGATCGCGTCGGACGAAAAGGCGTCGATGACGATAACGTCGAAGCGCCCCGGCGGCTGGCTCGCAAGCTGAAGCCGCGCATCGCCGATAACGATCGCCGCATCGGGCGCGCAATCCGACAGGAAGGTGAATTTTGCCGGGTCGCGCGCGATGTCGACCATGACCGGATCGATCTCGAAGATCGTCCAGTCCTGTCGCGGCCGCCGGTAACAGGCGAGCGTGCCCGCGCCCAGCCCGACGATGCCGATCGCGGCGTTCGGGCCCGCGAGCGCCTCCGCCTGCGCCAGCGTCAGGCCGACGCCCGATTGCGGGCCATAATAGGTCGTCGGGTCGCGGCGGCGGCCCGCGTCGGTGCGCTGGAGCCCATGCAGCGTCGTGCCGTGCGCAAGGCGGCGCTGGTTGGCGTGCGGATAGTCGGTGACGGTATAGACGCCGAAATAGCTGCGCACGCGCGCGCCGGTGAAGCTTTCCTGGATCGTGTGCCAGCCGCCGACGCCGATCATCAACAGCGCCAGCACCGACACGAACGCCCAGCGCCAGCCGATGACGAGGATGCCGATGACAAAGATCGCAATGCCCCACGGCGCGACGTCGCCGACGACGCGGCCCGTCCAGTTGGCGACCATGTGCCAGGCGGCAAAGGCGGCGAGCGCGACGAGCAGCGCGGCGACGCGGCGCGCGGCCTTTGCCTCCTGCCCCAGCCACTTGTCCCACGGGAGCAGCGCCGGCAGCGGCAGCAGCATGGCGGCGGCGAGGATGAGCAGCGGATGCTCATACACCCAGTCGAACAGCAGCGGCGCGACGAGCGCCGCGAAGAGCCCGCCGAGCACGCCGCCCGCCGACATGAGGAGATAGTAAAGCGTCAGATGCTGCGGCGCGGGGCGCAGGAAATAGAGATAGCCGTGGAGCGCGGTCGCGACGATGAACAGCATCGCGAGGCTGGCGAGGGCGACCATCATCGACCCGCCGCCCGAGCTCAGCAGCCCGAGCCCGCCGACCGCGAGCAGCACCACCGGCGCGAGCAGCGTGATGATCTGCGTCGGCCCCTGCATCCGCGAAAAGGCGATGACGAAGCTCAGCAGGTAGAGGCCGAGCGGCAGGACCCAGAGCAAAGGCATCGCGACAATGTCGGTGGTGAGGTGCGTCGTGGTCGACAGCATCAGCCCCGACGGCACCGCGGCAATCAGCAGCCAGTGAAGCTGGCGCCGCACCGTCGGTCGCGGCGCGTCGCTCGCTTCGTCGGGGTGGCTTTCGGCGCCGCCGTGCCAGCGCGCCGCCGCTGCCCCGGCCACGAGCAGCACGAGCAGCGCATAGCCGCCAGTCCAGCCCCAGCTTTGCACCGCGAGCGGCATATTGGGCTCGACGAACGCGGGGTAGCTGATGAGCCCCGCAAAACTGCCGAGGTTCGACGCGGCATAAAGATAATAGGGATCGCCCGCGCGCGTATCGGCGGCGAACCAGCGCTGCATCAGCGGCGCCTGCGCCGACACAACAAAGAACACCGGTCCGATCGACGCGAAGAGGAGGAGCGGCACCCACAGCGCCTCCTGCCCCGGCCCCGGCGGCGCGATCGCGGCGATCCCGATCGGCAACCACAAAGCCGCAACGAGGAAAAGCGCGAGATGGATGATCGCTTGCCGGCGCACGGTGAAACGCCCCAGCCAATGCGCATAGGCATAGCCGCCGAGCAGCAACGCCTGATAGACGAGCATCGCGCTGTTCCACACCGCAGGCGCCCCACCCAGCTTGGGCAGCACCATCCGCGCGACCATCGGCTGGACAAGGAACAGGAGGAAACTGCCGACGAGGATCGTCAGCACGAACAGCCAGCGCCGCGGCGATGCGGTGTCGGTCACGACATCAGGCGCCGAGCAGCCGCGCCGCGTGGAGCGCGTGATAGCTGAGCACTCCCGACGCCCCCGCGCGGCGGAAGGCGAGCAGGGTTTCGAGCACCAGCGCGTCGCGCTCGCCCGCGCCCGCCGCGGCCGCCGCCTCAATCATCGCATATTCTCCCGACACCTGATAGGCGTACACGGGCACCGCGAAATGCTCCTTTACCGCGCGCACGATGTCGAGATAGGGCAGGCCGGGTTTGACCATCACGCTGTCGGCACCCTCGGCCAGATCCTGTGCGACCTCGCGCAAGGCTTCCTCGCTGTTCGCGGGGTCCATCTGGTACGTCTTCTTGTCGCCCTTCAAAAGCCCGCGCGAGCCGACCGCGTCGCGGAACGGGCCATAGAAGGCCGAAGCATATTTGGCGGCATAGCTCATGATCTGGACATGGCCGAAGCCCTCGCCCTCAAGCGCCTGCCGGATCGCGCCAATGCGGCCGTCCATCATGTCGCTTGGCGCGATGATGTCGGCGCCCGCGCGCGCCTGATTGAGCGCCTGCCCCACCAGCACCGCGACCGTCTCGTCGTTGAGGACATAGCCCGCGCCGTCGACGAGCCCGTCCTGCCCATGGCTGGTGTAGGGATCGAGTGCGACGTCGGTGAGGATGCCGATGTCGTCGCCGAGCGCGTCCTTGATCGCCGCGGTGGCGCGGCACATCAGATTGTCGGGATTGAGCGCCTCGCCGCCATCCTCGCTGCGCCGATCCGCCTGCGTATAGGGAAAAAGCGCGAGGCACGGGATGCCCGCGGCGACGGCATCCTTCGCGCGATCGACGAGCCGGTCGACCGACCAGCGCGACACGCCCGGCAGGCTCGCAATCGGCTCCTCGGCACCCGCCCCGTCGCAGACGAACAGCGGCCAGATGAGGTTCGCGGGCGACAGGTGCGTTTCGCGCACCATCGCGCGGCTCCAGCGGGTGCGGCGGGTGCGGCGCAGGCGCAGGTCGGGAAAAGCGGCGTGGGTCATGCCGGGTGCATAGCGGCGCAGCGGCGCGGGGCAAATGGATATTGGGGTTACGAACGCGCCCTCCCCTTGAGGGGAGGGCAGCGAAACTTGGCAGCTTGCTGCCTAGTTGCAGCGGGTGGGGCCTCGAAACCTTGCGCAAGGCCGACAGGCCCCACCCCAACCCAGTGTCAGGTAAACCGTCCCCCGGACGGTTTAGGTCATGCCGGGGGCATGACCGACCTGACACTCCTGAAGGGGAGGGGCTTTATATACCCTCACCCGCGCGCTTCGACGCCACATCGGCGAGGCTGCCGAGCTTCGGCCCCTCCACCTGCTTGGGCGCGATCGGGGCCAGCGCGGCCCCCGGTGCGATCGCGGTGAGTTCGCGGATACGCGCACGGAAAGCGTTGAGCTCGCGGCCTTCCAGCAGCGCGCGCGTAATGAAGGTCACCGACGACGGATTGACCGCGCGGCCGTTGCGATACAGCTCGTAATGAAGATGCGGGCCGGTCGACAGCCCCGTCGAGCCGATATAGCCGATTACCTGGCCGCGGCTGACGCGCTGGCCCGATCGCACCGCGATCCGGCTCATATGGCCATAGCCGGTGCCAAGGCCATTGCCGTGATTCAGCCGGACATAATTGCCATAACCGCCGTTGCGCCCCGCCATCGACACCACGCCGTCGGTCACCGCATAGATGGGCGCGCCATATCCGCCGCCGAAATCGATGCCGCTGTGCATCCGTCTGTAGCCGAGGATCGGATGGCGGCGCATTCCGAAGGTCGAAGTGATGCGCCCGTTGGCGGGCCGCGCCATGCCGCCGCGCTGTTGTCCGACGCCCGACGCCTCGAACCATTGCTTGCGACCGCCCGCATTCCATTCGAGCATCGACAGCGCGGGCTTTCCGCCACGCACGAGGCCCGCATAGAGCAGCTTGCCCGTCTCGCTTTCGCCCGTTTCGGCGCGGCGATGCTCGACGATGATGTCATATTCGTCGCTCGCCCGGATGCCGCTGCCGATCGAAACCTGCTGGCCAATCACCCGCAGATAGGATTGGATCGCCTGCGGCGGCGCCCCGGCGGCGCGCGCCGAGCGATAGAGGCTGTCGCCGACCCGCCCGCGAATGCGCAGCGGCGTCGCATCGACCGCGATCGGGATGCGGCGCAGCACGAACTGGCCGCCGACGCGCTCCATTTCGATGCGCAGGTCGAAGCGCGCGCGCATCGCCAGCGCATCGACCGGGCGCGGCATCGTGCGCGCGGCGCGGCGGCCGAGGATCAGGTCGATGCGCGTTCCCGGCGCAATGTCGGAGAGCGGCACCGCGCCCGACACCTTGTCGGCGATGGCCTGCGCTTCGCCGCTGCCGACGCCCGAGCGTTCGAGCACGCGCGCGAAACTGTCGCCGCGTCCCAATGTGGAAGTGAGTTCGATCTGTGGCCGTTCGGGCGTCTGGGTGAGCGGGCGGACCGCGTCGGTCGCCGCCATATGCCGCCCGGTGTCACCGCCGAAAGCCAGCGGGACGATCATCTGGCCGCGCGCTTCGTTGAAATCGGCCGCGTCGAGCGCGGGCGTGGTTGCAACCGTCAGCGGCCGGACGCCGGGAAAGGTCGCGATCGCGGTTCCGCACAGCAGGGTGAGCGTGGCGAGCCCGCGCCACCATTCGGCCGATCCGATGTTGCTGCCCAGGTCGGGGACAAGGTCGAGCTGCGCCAGCCGGTCGCGCCAGCTCAGCGGGTCGGCCGAATCGGCTCCCGCCCGCCGCAGCGGGATCGCTTGCGACATCGTGAGGGCCGCCGCATTACCGGACATCCCCGCGATGGGTTCGTGACGTTGGAACAAAATGCAATCCCCGCCCGGCAGCCTCCCCGGCCGCCGAATGACATTATCGAAGCTTTGTCTGTAAAGAAAGGTCGTTAAAGTCAATTTAATGGGCTTTTCCGTGTCCCGCCTTGCGACGGGCCGGGGCACGACCGGGATATCATGCAAGCCTGTGCGGAAAAATGACATGCCTTCCCACCGCCCGACGATCGTCTGTTGCGCCGCGCGCGCGGCCATGCCAGCTTGGGGACAAGAAAATGACGCCCTCCTTCTCCCAGCCGGTCAAGGCTGTCCTTGGCCCCACCAACACCGGCAAAACCCATTTGGCGGTCGAGCGCCTGACCGCCCATGCGAGCGGCATGATCGGCTTTCCGCTGCGATTGCTGGCGCGCGAGGTCTATGACCGCGTCGTGGCGATCAAGGGCGCGGCCCAGGTCGCATTGATCACCGGCGAGGAGCGGATCCTGCCGGCGCAGGCGCGCTACCTGCTCGGCACGATGGAAGCGCTGCCGGTGGAGCGCGACGTCGCCTTCGTCGGCATCGACGAGGCGCAGCTCGGCGCCGATCCCGAACGTGGCCATGTCTTCACCGACCGGCTGCTGCGCGCCCGCGGGCGCGAGGAGACGATGATCCTGGGGTCGGCGAGCATTCGCGGGCTGGTCCGCGAGCTGGTGCCCGAGGCCGAGATCGTCACGCGGCCGCGCTTTTCGACCCTGAGCTATGCCGGATCGTCAAAGCTGTCGCGCCTGCCCAAGCGATCGGCGATCGTCGCCTTTTCGGCCGAGGAAGTCTATGCGATCGCCGAGATGCTGCGCCGCTTTTCGGGCGGCGCCGCGGTCGTCATGGGGGCGCTCAGCCCCCGAACACGCAACGCACAGGTCGCGATGTTCGAGGCGGGCGAGGTCGACTATCTCGTCGCCACCGACGCAATCGGCATGGGGCTGAACCTCGACGTGCGCCATGTCGCCTTTGCCAGCCTGCAAAAATTCGACGGCCGCCGCCTCCGCCGCCTGACGATCGCCGAAATGGCGCAGATCGCGGGCCGCGCGGGGCGCCACCAGCAGGACGGCAGCTTCGGCACCGTCGGCCTGCCGCAGGGCGGTTTCACCCCCGAAGAAGTCGCGGCGATCGAGGGGCATCATTTCCCGCCGGTCGTAAACCTGTTCTGGCGCGAGCCCAACCCGCGTTTCGGCTCGCTCGACCAGCTGCTCGGCGACCTGGCGCAGCCGCCGACGCAGGCGGGGCTGCGCCCCGCGCCCGAGGCGGTCGATATGGCGGTGCTCAAGCATCTGGCGGGCGACATGGAGGTGCGCGCGCGGGGCAGCGACTTCGACGCCGTCCAGCGCCTCTGGGACGTGTGCGGCCTCCCCGATTTCGAACAATTGGGCGCCGAACACCACAGCCGCACCGTGTTGAAGCTGTGGCAATGGCGCACGAGCGGCGACGGGATGATCGACCCCGACTGGTTCGCGCGGCGGCTGGCGCGCCTCGACGATGTCGAGGGCGACATCGACCAGCTCGCCAGCCGCATCGCGGCGGTCCGCACGCTCTGCTTCATCGCGCAGCGCGGCGACTGGATCGCGGGCGGCGCGGGCTGGGCCGAGCGGACGCAGGCGCTCGAAGCGCGCCTGTCCGACGCACTGCACGCCGCGCTCGCGCAGCGTTTCGTCGACCGGCGGCTCGCGCTGCTGCTGCGCGACGCGGGGCAGCGCGGCAACAGCCTGCCCGTCGCCGTCGGCGCCGACGGTACCGTCGCGGTCGACGGCGAGCCGATCGGCACGCTCAAAGGCTTTCAGTTCAAGGTCGATCCCGTGGCCAAGGCCAGCGACCACCGGATGCTGCTTGCCGCGGCGGAAAAGCATCTGCGCGCCGAACTCGCGCGCCGCGCCACGTCGCTTGCCGAAGGGGAGGACGGCGCGCTGTCGCTGGTCGCCGATCCGGGGAGCACGCCGCGCCTCGCCTGGCACGGCCATGTCATCGCCGCGCTCGCACGCGGGCCGACGCTCGTCCAGCCGGCGATCCAGCTCGATGCCTCGCTGCGCCGCCTCGAACCCACCCAGGTACAGGCGATCGCCGAGCGGCTGCACCGCTTTGTCGCCAGCCAGCTCGCGCGCCACGCCGCGCCGCTTGCCGCAATGGGCGAAGCGGCGGGCGACCTGTTCACCCCGCCGCGCGTGCGCGCGCTGCTCGCCGCGCTCACCGACAACAGCGGCACGATCGGCCGCGCGGCGGTCGAGGATCAGCTGAATGCGCTGACACCCGACGAACGTCCGCAACTGCGCAAGCTTGGCCTCACCATCGGCTCGCTCGACATTTTCCATCCGCAGCTCTTGAAACCCGAAGCTGTGCGCTGGCGCGCGGCGTTGATCGCGGCGCAGCAGGCGACCCCGATTCCGGCGCTGCCCCCGCACGGCGCGGTATTGCAAAAAACCGGCAACCAGGCCGGGCTCACCACCGCGGGCTTTCGCCGCTGCGCGTCGGGCTGGCTGCGTATCGACATGGCCGAAAAGCTCGCGCGGCAGGCGCATGCCGCGCGGATGCAGGCGGCGGCGCCGCCAACCGCGCCGATCGCCGGCGGCAACGATCACCAGCATGACGACCCCGGCGAAGAAGCGCAAAGCCCGCCGCCCACGGGTTTCGTGATCGACCCCGCGCTCGCCACCTCGCTGGGGCTCGACGAGGAAACCCGCCGCGCGCTGCTCGGCAGTTTCGGTTTCCGCAGCGTCGGCGAACCCGCGCTCCAGCGCTGGCGCTGGTCGGGGCTGCGCAAGGCCGCCGACAAGCGCCCGCATCGCAAACAGCGGCGCAGCGGCGCAGGCGCGCCTCCGAAAGGCGCCGTCAATGGCGAGGTGCGGCGTGCGCCGACCAGACAGGCGCAAGCCAAGCGCGCCAAGCCCGCCAAGCCCCGGTCCGACGCCCCGCACCCGCCGCGGCGCGACCGGCCCGAACGGCGCGGCCCCTCGCCCAACAGCCCCTTCGCCGGCCTCGCCGCATTGCTCGCCGACGCCCGCAAGGACTGACGCGCCGATGGCCAGCCCCGGCGCCGCAGGCAGCATCCGGCTCGACAAGCTCTTGTGGTTCCTGCGTTTCGCGCGCTCGCGCAGCATCGCGCAGGCGATGGTCGCCGCGGGGCATATCCGGCTCGACGGGCGCCGCGTCGCCCGTGCATCGTGCGCGGTTCATGCGGGGGCGACGCTCGTGCTCCCCGTCGGCGAGCAGATCGAGGTGATCCGCCTCGTCTCGCTGCCGCTGCGCCGCGGCCCGGCGACCGAAGCACAGGCCTGCTACGTCCGGCTCTCCGCCACCGGGCCATCGCTATCGGCGGCGATGGAAATGCTTTGCACGCCCGCGGGCTCGATCGCGCTAACCAGTGAGAGTGATTCGCAACTGTCGCTTAGCGTTGACGCGCCGCCTTCGCGCGGCATAGAGGCGAGCCAATATTGAGAGCCTGACGGCCCGATCGCCGTCACTTGAGGGAGCCGGAAGCCCATGACCTATGTCGTCACCGATGCCTGCGTGCGGTGCAAATATATGGATTGTGTCGAGGTATGCCCCGTCGACTGTTTCTACGAGGGCGAGAATATGCTCGTCATCAACCCGAACGAGTGCATCGACTGCGGCGTGTGCGAACCCGAATGCCCCGCCGAGGCGATCCTGCCCGACACCGAAAGCGGCCTCGAAAAATGGCTGGAAGTGAACACCAAGTTCAGCGCCGAATGGCCGAACATCACGGTGAAGAAAGAAACCCCCGCCGACGCCGACGAATATAAGGGCGTCGAGGGCAAGTTCGAGAAGTTCTTCTCGCCCGAACCGGGCGAAGGCGACTGATCGCCACGAAACGACACCATGCCGGGGCGGGACATCCCGCCCCTTTTTTTGCCCTCTTGAAACCACCCCGCTTGGCGCCGATGTAGGGTGCCGGAGGGGCAGCCCGCCGGTCCTCGGCCGGGCGACCCGATAATCGACAAGGACTCATTCGCATGATCGACCCGCTCGCCGCCCTTGTTCCCGTCGTCGTCGAACAGACGAGCCGCGGCGAACGCAGCTTCGACATTTTCTCGCGTCTGCTGCGCGAACGGATCGTCTTTGTGACGGGCGAGGTCGAGGATCAGATGGCATCGCTGATCGTCGCGCAGCTCCTGTTCCTCGAATCGGAAAATCCGAAGAAGGACATCTATATGTATATCAACTCGCCGGGCGGCGTCGTCACGGCGGGCATGGCGATCCATGACACGATGCAGTACATCCGCCCGCGCGTCGGCACCGTCTGCATCGGTCAGGCGGCGTCGATGGGCAGCTTCCTGCTCGCCGCCGGCGAACGCGGAATGCGCGTTGCGCTGACCAATGCGCGCGTGATGGTTCACCAGCCGTCGGGCGGCGCGCGCGGCATGGCGTCGGACATCGAAATCCAGGCGAAGGAAATCCTGCGCATCCGCAAGCGCATGAACGACCTCTATGTCAAATATACCGGCAAATCGCTGAAAGACATTGAAAAGGCGATGGACCGCGACACTTTCCTCGAGGCCGACGAGGCCAAGGAATTCGGCCTCGTCGACCATGTCTATGATCGCCGCCCCGGCCTGCCCGGCGACGATGCGGCGCGCGATATGAGCGAAGGCCCGACGCCCTGAGGATAAGGTTGCCGCACCGGCCCGCTCCCCCACCCGGCCTCCCCAACGATAGTAACCTAGGGAGGCCGGGTGGGGGAGCGGGCCGGTGCGGCGCGGTAGCACAAGACAAAGCGCTTAACCGCATTTGTTGACGTCCGCTTGACGCGCTGGCGCCAAGCGGGACATTGATGCCATGTCACCCAATTGCCATATTGTAATTGGGTGGCCGGGGGCTAGGATAAGGATGGCGGCGCGCTTTTCGCGTCCGTCAAAGGATGATTTATGACGAAATTGAGCGGCTCGGACAGCAAGAGCACTCTTTACTGCTCCTTCTGCGGCAAGTCGCAGCACGAAGTCCGCAAGCTGATTGCCGGGCCGACCGTGTTCATCTGCGACGAATGCGTCGAGCTTTGCAACGACATCATCCGCGAAGAGATCAAGGGCGGGGTTGCCGCGCGCAAGGACGGCGCGGTGCCGACGCCGCTCGAAATCTGCCAGCATCTCGACGCCTATGTGATCGGCCAGAACAAGGCGAAGCGCGTCCTGTCGGTCGCGGTTCACAATCATTACAAGCGGCTCGCGAACTCCGGCCGCGGCGAAGAGGTCGAACTCGCGAAATCGAACATCCTGCTCGTCGGCCCGACGGGCAGCGGCAAGACTTTGCTCGCGCAAACGCTGGCGCGTTTCCTCGACGTGCCCTTCACCATGGCCGACGCCACGACGCTGACCGAGGCGGGCTATGTCGGCGAGGATGTCGAGAATATCATCCTCAAGCTGCTGCAATCATCCGACTATAATGTCGAAAAGGCGCAGCGCGGCATCGTCTATATCGATGAAATCGACAAGATCAGCCGCAAGGCCGAAAATCCGTCGATCACCCGCGACGTGTCGGGCGAAGGCGTGCAGCAGGCGCTGCTCAAGCTGATGGAAGGCACCACCGCGAGCGTTCCGCCGCAGGGCGGGCGCAAGCATCCGCAGCAGGAATTCCTGCAGGTCGATACGACGAACATCCTGTTCATCGCGGGCGGCGCCTTTGCCGGCCTCGAAAAGATCATCGGCGACCGCCTGCAAGGCAAGTCGATCGGTTTCGGCGCGCATGTCGCCGGTCCCGACGAGCGCCGCACCGGCGAGGTGCTGAAACAGATCGAGCCCGAGGATCTCTTGAAATTCGGGCTGATCCCCGAGTTCGTCGGCCGCCTGCCGGTCATCGCGACGCTCGAGGACCTCGACATCGACGCGCTGGTCAAGATTTTGGGCGAGCCCAAGAATGCGCTGGTCAAGCAGTATAAGAAGCTGTTCGACCTGGAGGAGGTCGCGCTGACCTTCACCGACGACGCGCTGGTCGCGGTCGCGAAAAAAGCGATCGAACGCAAGACCGGCGCGCGCGGGCTGCGCTCGATTGTCGAGGCGATCCTGCTCGACACGATGTTCGACCTGCCCGACCTGACCGACGTCGTCGAGATCGTCGTCGACAAGGATGTCGTCGAGGGCCGCAAGGATCCGGTGCGCGTCTATGCCGACAAGGCAAAGGAAGCGGCGGGCGACGCCGCCTGATCCGAGTCGCGCGCGAACCCGCGCGCGACTTTTATGTTGCATTGCAGCAACAGTTGCCGCGAAAAACGCATCCGCGCCTGTGGATAAGATAGGGCGTGCGACGAAAATCGGCGGTTTTCTAATCCCCATGCGCCGCGCGCGCCGCTCCCCGCTTGCACTGTAACAATTGCTGTCACAATCGTGCCACATGCGGGCTTCAGGGGCGCTCGCAGGTCTTGGCGCGCCCTTTCGTCGCGCCTGCCGATCGCATCAATAGGGGACATCCTGATATGAAACTTCGTTATTCGATCGCCGCTAGCCTGATGGCTATCAGCGTCGCAACCGTCGTCGCCGCGCCGGCACAGGCGCAGCAGATCACCACCGGCATTCAGGGCCAGGTCAACGACGACAGCGGCGCCGCGATCGGCGGCGCGACGGTCGTCATCACCGACACCCGCACCGGCGCCACGCGCACGATCACGACCGGCCCCGACGGCCGCTTCTCGACCACCGGCCTCACCACGGGCGGCCCGTACGCGGTCAGCGTCAACGCCGACAGCTTTGAAGGCCAGTCGCTTCAGGATATCTACACCACGCTGCAGGGCAGCACCGACCTCACCTTCTCGTTGACCTCGGGCGGCGGCGAAATCGTCGTCACCGGCAGCCGCGTTCGCGTGACCCAGCTCGAAGTCGGCCCCGGCACCAGCTTTACCACCGAAATCCTCGAAAGCGCGCCGTCGTTCAACCGCGACGTCCGCGACATCATCCGCCTCGACCCGCGCGTCAGCCTCGACCGCGACGATGGCGGTTCGGGCCAGGATCGCATCTCGTGCCTTGGCGGCAACGACCGCGGCAACGCCTTCACCGTCGACGGCATCAGCCAGGGCGACATCTTCGGCCTCAACGATACCGGCTTCTCGTCGCGCAGCTCGACGCCGATCCCCTATGACGCGATCCGCGAAACGCAGGTGCAGTTCGCGCCGTTCGACGTCGATTACGGTGCCTTCACGGGCTGCGCGATCAACGTCGTGACCAAGTCGGGCAGCAACGACTATCATTTCGGCGGTTTCTTCGAATATTCGGACAACGGCCTGCGCGGCAAGAAGGTCCGCGACATCGACGTGGCGCCGATCGAAGCCGAAAAGCGCTGGGGCGCCTGGCTGAGCGGCCCGATCATCAAGGACCGCCTGTTCTTCTTTGGCGCTTATGAGCATCAGGAAGCGGGCCAGTCGTGGGATTTCGGCCCCGCGGGCGCCGGTTACCCCAACGAACTCGCGGGCGTTCCGCTTGCGGATTTCAACGAAATTTCGGACGTGCTCAGCAGCGTCTACGGCATCGAAACCGGCCCGCTGGTCACCAGCCGCCCGTTCGAGAATGACCGCTATTTCGGCCGCCTCGACTGGCAGGTCAACGACGACCATCGCCTGGAACTGACCTATCAGCGTCTCGAAGAAGGCTCGACCCGTGCCGACGATTTCGGCACCGGACAGGGCAATCCGCGCGTAACCGGTCTCAACACCTTTTATACCAGCGGCACCAAGTCGGATTATTATTCGGGCCGCCTCTATTCGCAGTGGTCGGATGAATTTTCGACCGAAATCCGCTATTCGCATTCGAAGATCACCGACCGCCAGGATCCGATCGGCGGCGGCGAAGCGCAGACCGACAATCCGATCCCGCGCATCATCGTCGGCGTCCAGGGTCCTGGAGGCGTCGGTCAGGTTCTTGCGGGCCCCGGCTTCTCGCGCTCGGCGAACGATCTGCGCACCAAGGTCGATGCCTTTCGTGCGGTCGGCAAGCTCGACAAGGGTGCGCACCAGATCAAGTTCGGCTTTGAAATGAACCGCGCCGACCTGTTCAACCTGTTCGTCCAGAATGCGACTGGTACGCTCTATTTCGAGAATATCGACGACCTGCGTGAGGGGCTGCTTTCGGACGGCACCCGCACCAATCCCACCGCGCAGCAGATTGCGGACGGTCTTGCAGTCGGCGCTGAGGGCAATTTCACCGCGACCGGCATCGTCACTGATGCCGCAGCCGAATTCAAGCGCACTGCCTATTCGGTGTTCGCGCAGGACGATTGGGAAGTCACCGATCGCCTGAATGCCGTGATCGGCGTTCGCGCCGACTGGTATGATGGCGGCCGCCCGGCGCTCAACCAGAACTTCGTTGCGCGCTATGGCATCCCGAACAACGCCGGATTTAGCAGCCTCTCGCCGATCGTCATGCCGCGCCTCGCCATGACCTACGATCTCGACGATTTCGCGGTGTTCAGCCGCGCGAAGGTCACCGCGGGCGTCGGCATCTTCTCGGGCGGCGATCCGCTCGTCTGGTTCGGCAACGCTTTCCAGAACGACGGCCGCGGCTTCGCCAGTGGCAACACGACCGCTGCGGCCTGCCCAGACGGCCCAATCGACGTCGTGGTGAACGGGCAGTTCACCAGCGTGCCTACCTGTTTCCAACAGGCCGCGTCGGACAATGCCGCACGTGGGCTTGGCGACACCCAGTCGATCAGCCCCAACATCAAGATGCCGTCGGTGCTGCGCGCCAACATCGGCTTCACGTCGGAACTGAATTTTGCCGACACCGGCTTCTTCAGCGGCTGGAACGTCAACCTCGACTATATCTACAGCAAATACCGCGACCCGTTCACGATCGTCGATTTGTCGCAGACGCCGGCCGTCGCAAGCTGGGTCAGCGGCGCCGCGGGCCCGGCAATCGGCCTCAACGGCTATACGATCGACGGCCGTCCGATCTATCGCGCGATCGATCCAAATGTCGCGGGCTGCACGGCCGAACTGGTCGATCTCAACCCGGCACCGGTGTATCAGAATGTCAACGCGGTCTGCTTTAACACTGGCCGCGACGACGAACTGCAACTAACGAACGGCCCCGGCTATCGCAGCCATATAGCGTCGTTCATCCTGTCGAAGCGGTTCGAGGGCGGCCTGTTCACCGAAAACGGCAATGTCGATTTCAACATCGGCTACAGCTACACCGACGCGCAGGACCGGCGGAACATGTACAGCTCGACCGCAGGGTCGAACTATGACCTGACCGCCGCATTTGATCGTCAGAATCCCGCAGCGTCGCGGGGCTTCTATGAAAGCCGCCACAATATCTCGACGCGCCTCGCCTTCCGCGAAGAATTCTTCAACGATCTGTCGACGAGCTTCGCGATCAGCTTCATCGCCCGGTCGGGCCGTCCCTACAGCCTGACCTTTACCGGTGGCGGCGTCTTCAACGACAGCGCCTCGGGCTTTGAAAACGCGCTGGCCTATCTGCCGACCGGCCTGAGCGACCCCAATGTTTCCCCGGACTCGACGATTTCGGCGGAAAACATGCAGTCGCTGGTCGATTATATCAACGGCACCGGCTGTGCGAAAAAATATATCGGATCGTCGGTTCCGCGGAACACCTGCACCAACGACTGGTATTTCGACATGGACCTGTCCTTCTCGCAGGAAATTCCGGGTCCGGGCCGTCTGTTCGGTCGCAACGACAAGCTGAAGCTCTATGCGACGATGGACAATTTCCTGAACTTCCTCGATCGCGACTGGAACGTTCAGCGTCGCCGCGATTTCGCGGGCCGTCAGGATATTGCCACGGTCAGCGGGGTCGACGATCAGGGCCGCTATATCTTCACCGGCTTCAACAGCGGCATCGCCGCCGACAATGCAGTGAACATCAGCTCGTCGGTGTGGCGCCTGAAGGTCGGCGTTTCCTACGAATTCTGATCGCAGGACTAACCAACATGAACAGGGCGCGGGAGGCAACTCTCGCGCCCTCTTCTTTTGGCGAGCGATGGGGCACGGCCGAATTTGCGAATGTCCGGAGCCGAAGGGTGATACTGCTTGCAGGCGCCCTTTTCCTTTGTCGTTTCCGCCAAAGCGGCGCCCTCGGGATAAGCCCGTCGACGAACATTCGCGATCAGCGCTTTCGCGAAGGACGACACAAGTGGGGGATGGTAGCTAACGGCCGAAAGCAGACATGGCCGCAGGGGCGGCTTAAGTAAGATTCGCGCAGAGGCCGCAGAGATCGCAGAGATGAACGGCTCCATCTCTGCGATCTCTGCGGCCTCTGCGCGAATTTTATAGAATGCCGCATTCCGATCGTTTGCGGACCTTTATTCAATCGTCATCCCGGCGAAGGCCGGGATCTCACCCTCTCGGTTTGCCGCACCGGCGAGATCCCGACCTTCGCCGGGATGACGGATAAGGGAAGGTCCGGAATCCACCCCAAACCGGACATCCGCCGAAAAAATAAAACGCTGTCCTACATGACCCTACTGTGCCAGCCTTCGTCTCTGCTCTTTCAGTATGTGGACAAAACGGTCGCTGCCCGTCTTATGGATAGACGCAGGAGCCGATTACGGCGCACCCGCCCAGCGCAACGCATCGGCGACCGCGCAAGGCTGACCTTTCCTGAACTTTGGAAGAATTGGGCGGCCCTTGGCCGGCCGGATCGCGGACGCGGTCCTAACCAACGCCTGCAACGGGACCGCTCCCTGCCCCTATGCCGTCGTTCGCCGCCATCACCGCCGCGCCGCGAAAAAACCCTTGAGCAGCGCCGCCGCCTCGTCCTCGCCGATGCCGTCGTAGATCTCGGGCCGATGATGCACCGTCGGCTGCGCAAAGAGGCGCGGGCCGTGGGCCACCGCGCCGCCCTTGGGATCGTCGGCGCCATAATAGAGCCGCGCGATTCGTGCGTGCGCGATCGCGCCCGCGCACATCGCGCAGGGTTCGAGCGTCACATAGAGGTCGCAGCCGTCGAGCCGTTCGTTCCCCAGCTTCGCCGCCGCCATGCGAATCGCGACGATTTCGGCATGTGCGGTGGGGTCGTGCGATTCGCGCGGGCGATTATGCCCTTCGGCAATGATCGCGCCATCCTTGACGACCACCGCGCCGACGGGCACTTCGCCCCATTCGGCGGCGATGCGGGCGAGGTCGAGCGCGCGGCGCATCGGTTCGGGAAGCGGGAATTGCGCCATGACTTTCCCGCTAGTCCCTTGACGAATCCCCTGCAAGCCGATAAGCGCGCGCCTTTCCCGGCCTAACCGGTCCTTTCGGTGCTTTTTGGCGCCAACCGGCACGCCGCCCAGATTTTGTAAGGAAGAAGACGATGTCGCGCATTTGCGAACTGACCGGCAAGGGCCGCCAGGTGGGCCACAATGTCAGCCACGCCAACAACAAGACCAAGCGCACCTTCCTGCCCAACCTGCAGAATGTGACGTTGCTGTCGGACGCGCTCGGCAAGGGCGTCAAGCTGCGCGTGTCGACGCACGGCCTGCGCTCGGTCGAGCACAACGGCGGGCTCGACAACTGGCTGCTGAAGACCGGCGACGACCAGCTGTCGGCGAACGCCCGCAAGGTGAAGAAGGAAGTCACGAAGAAGCTGGCCGAAAAAGCCGCCTAAGCTTTCCTTTGCGCTGACGCATCGAGGCCGCCGGGTTACCGCGCGGCCTTTTTGCTGTCCGCCGCGCGTTCCGGCGGCAGGTCGACGAGTTCGAACTGCACGAGCAGGCTGCGCTGCCAACGCTGGAAATTATCGTCGGAGACGAGCCACAGATAGGTGCGGCCGTCCGCGACCTCGACGGCAGCGCCTTCGAAATTGTCGGCCAGCGCGCGCGGCACGACGCCGATATTTTGCGAGCGCAGGACCCCTCCATGCTCGATGTCCGCCGGATCGGCGATCGCGATGGTCGAGGTGAAAACCGGGTTCCAGCCGACATCGCGATGCACGAGCAGGATCCGCCCGTCGGGCAATGGCGCGGCATCGCTGACCGAACCCTTGCCTTCGCTGTCATAATGGAATCGCAAGGGCGGGGCCGTGACGGTGCCGGGGTCACCGGCGAACATCACCGCCCGATTCGATCGCGGGTCGCGGCGGCCGCCCTCGGCAAAAATGACGACGCGCCCATCGGCCAGCCGCACCATGGCTTCGGGGCCCCGCCCTTGCGGCCAGTCGCGCATCGCCGCGGGCGCAAAACGCGCCTCGAGCCGGGTCGCCGCATCGTCGAAGCGCCACAGCTGGTTGGTGCGCTCCAGCCCGATCCACAGTGTCCCGGCGTCGGGATCGACGAACAGCGATTCGGCATCGAGCATCGATTTGCGGTCGGGCCACCCATCGGGCACCGGCAAAGCTGCGATACGAACCAGCGCCAGCCGCCCCGATCGTTCGAGCTTCAGCTGCGTCGCATAGCCATTGTCGCCCACCAGCAGCAAGCCATCGGGCCCGATGCGCGCCACGGCTGAAAACCCGCCGAATCGGCTGTGCGGGCTCGTCAGCTGCCAGCCGCGAACAAAATGCAGCGCGCCCGCCGAAGGGGGACGAACATCGAGCGGCCGCGCGGAGGCCTGCTGAACGAAATTATCCTTCGTATAGCGGACGGTCTGCATCGGCACGGGTCCGATGGCGAGGAAAATCAGGGCAGCGAGGAAAATGCGGCGCATCGGGGCGGCGATAGGGCCATCGCACCCCGACGCGCAAGCTGAACGCCAGCCAACAATGATGTTCAGGCTCGGCTCAATGCGAATCGGGCAGAACCTCTTTCATCGACCACAGCCCCAAAGGGCCGAACGACGAAAGAAGGAGAACGACGATGAAAAAGATGGTGACCCTCTCGATCGCCGCCCTGATGTCCACCGCGACGCTGGGCCTGGCGACGCCCGCCGCGGCGCAGACCGGTTATTATGACCGGGACGGCTATTCGAGCTACTACAGCGGCTACGATCGCGATAACCGCTACGATCGCCGCTACGACCGCCGCAACGACCGTCGTTACGACCGCCGCGAGAGCCGCCGCGATTACCGGTCGAACCGCAACTATTATCGCCAGTGCGACAAGGGCACCGGCGGCACGATCATCGGCGCGATTGCGGGCGGCCTTGCCGGCCATGAAATCGCCGGCCGCGGCGACAAGACCGTCGGCACGATCATCGGCGGCGCCGTTGGCGCAATCGCGGGCCGCGCGATCGACAAGGGCAATGACGGCTGCCGCCGTTAACGGGGAATGACGGCTGCCGTTAAGAGGCAGTCCTGACCCCCAATAATTTCCTCTCCCTCCTTTGCCCCGTCCGGCCTCGCGCCGGGCGGGGTTTTCCTCGCCCGCGGCGCGCCGGAGGAGACGCTTGCCATCGGCACGGGGGGCGCCTAGGTTTGGCGCCAAGTGCACGTCTGCGGTTTTGCGGGCGCGTGAGCAGAGCAGGTTACAATAGCCATGCGGCAAATGGCAGCGCCATCTGGGCGACCGCCGCGGCCCGGGTCGGCGGCAAAAGGACCAAACACGGCGAGCGCCCCACGGCGACCGGTTCCGATCGTGCGGCCGCGCAGCTACGCCGCGATCGATCTTGGCACCAACAATTGCCGCCTCCTCATTGCTCGGCCGCAGGATGGCGAACTGGTCGTCATCGACGCCTTTTCGCGTATCGTCCGCCTCGGCGAAGGATTGCACAGTAGCGGGCGGATCAGCGAAGCCGCAATGGACCGCACCGTCGCGGCGCTCGCCATCTGCGCCGACAAGCTGCGCCGCCGCCATGTCTCGCTGTCGCGCGCGGTCGCGACCGAAGCGTGCCGCCGCGCGAGCAACGGCGCGGAGCTGGCCGAGCGCGTCCGCCGCGAAACGGGGATCGTCCTCGACATCATCTCGGCCGCCGAGGAGGCCAGGCTGGCGGTGCTCGGCTGCCACAATCTGATGGAACCCGGCGAAGGCCCGGCACTGATCTTTGACATCGGCGGCGGATCGACCGAGCTGATGCGCGTCGATGTGTCGGACCATGACGTCCAGATCCACGACTGGATCAGCGTGCCGTGGGGGGTCGTCTCGCTCACCGAACACGCCCCGCTGCCCGACGACAGCCTGGAGGGACGCCAGGCCGCCTATGCCCATATGCGCGACGTGACGCGCCAGGCCTTTGCCGCCTTTGCCGATCGCGCCGGGGTCTTTGCCGGCCAGCCGCTGCGCCTGCTCGGCACCAGCGGCACGGTGACGACGCTCGCCAGCGTGTTCCTGAACCTGCCGCGATACGACCGCCGCGCGGTCGACGGGCTGGTCGTGCCCAGCGATGCGATGCGCGAAATCAGCCGCCGCCTCGCCGACGCGAGCATCGCCGACCGCGCCGAAATCGCGTGCATCGGCCGCGAACGTGCCGATCTGGTCGTCGCCGGCTGTGCGATCCTGGAAAGCATCATCGACTTGTGGCCCGCAGCGCGCGTCGGGGTTGCCGATCGCGGCATCCGCGAAGGCATCTTGCGCACACTGGCGATGAAGGGCCGCGACATCCCCGTCACCCGCCGCGAATATCGCAAATGAGCGGCAGCGGCGGTAAAGGCGGCGGGCGCGGCGGCCTGCATGTGCGGGTCAAGACCGCGAAAAAACGCAGCGTGTCGTCGACGCGCTGGTTGCAGCGGCAATTGAACGACCCCTATGTCCGGCGCGCGCAGGCCGAAGGCTATCGCTCGCGCGCGGCGTACAAGCTGATCGAGATCGACGAAAAATTCGGCCTCATCAAAAAGGCACGCGCGGTCGTCGATCTGGGGATCACGCCGGGCGGCTGGTCACAGGTCGTGCGCAAGGCGAATCCGCGCGCGCGCGTCGCCGGGATCGACCTTTTGCCCTGCGAACCGATCGAGGGCGTCGAGATTCTCGAGATGGACTTCATGGACGATGCGGCGCCCGATGCCTTGATAGAGGCGCTCGGCAGTGCCCCCGATCTTGTTATTTCGGATATGGCCGCGAACACCGTCGGCCATCCGCAGACCGATCATCTGCGCACCATCGGCCTTGCTGAAACCGCGGCCGATTTCGCGGTGCAGAACCTGCTGCCCGGCGGCGCCTTCGTCGCCAAGGTGTTCGCAGGCGGTGCCGACCGTGAATTGCTGACGCTGCTCAAGCGCCATTTCGCGACGGTCAAGCACGCCAAGCCGCCGGCGAGCCGCAAGGGGTCGCCCGAACTTTACGTGATCGCACAGGGTTTCAAGGGGCGCGGCGATGCGGCATAAACCCCTATAAGCAGGTGATCGAATTGGGTCGAACCGGGGAGACAAGCGAATGAACAAGTCGAGGCGGCCGGTCGCGTCGGTGACGCTCGCGGCGCTGATGCTGGCATCGTGCGGCGGCGGTGGCGATTCGAGCCTCGGCGGCGGCGGCCCTGTCACCGTCACCCCGACGCCCTCGCCGACGCCTACGCCGACCTGTGCGCTCGCTTCGCGCCAGAGCTTTGCCAAGGCAGTGATCGACGAATGGTATCTGTTCCCCGGCGACGTCGCGACGGGGGTCAATCCCGCAAGCTATAGCAACGTCCAATCCTATATCGACGCGCTCGTCGCACCCGCGCGCGCGCTCAACAAGGATCGCTTCTTTACCTACATCACCTCGATCGCCGAGGAGAATGCCTTTTTCTCCAGCGGGTCGAGCGCGGGTTTCGGCATCCGCCTCGTCTATGATGCAACGAACCAGCGCCTGCTCATCGCCGAGGCGTATGAGAGCGCACCCGCCTTCGCCGCGGGGATCGATCGCGGCACGGCAATCGTCGCGATCGGTACGACCAGCGCCAATCTGCGCACCATCGCCGACATCGTCGCCTCCGAAGGCACCGCAGGGATCACCAACGCGCTCGGCCCCAACGATCCCGGCGTCACCCGCGTGCTGCGCATCACCGACAGCGCGGGGACGCGCGACGTGATGGTCGCCAAGGCCGATTATGCGCTCGATCCGGTGTCCGACCGCTATGGCGCCAAGATCATCAACGAGGGCGGACGCAATTACGGCTATCTCAACCTGCGCACCTTCATCAGCTCGGCCGATAACCAGCTGCGCGCCGCCTTTGCCGATTTCCGCGCGCAGGGCGTGACCGACATCGTCATCGATTTCCGCTACAATGGCGGCGGCCTCGTCTCGACCGCCAATCTGATGGGCGATCTGATGGGCACCGGGCGCAGCGGCCAGATTTTCTCGCAGACCATGTTTCGCGCGAGCAAGTCGGCGGAGAATGACGAGCATCGCTTCGACCCCGGCAGCCAGTCGATCGCGCCCACGCGCATCGCCTTTATCGGCACGGGTTCGACCGCGTCGGCGAGCGAGCTGGTGATCAATTCGATGCTGCCTTATCTCGGCGCCGACATGACGCTGGTCGGCAGCAACACCTTCGGCAAGCCGGTCGGCCAGATCGGGCTCGACCGTGCCGAATGCGACGACCGGATGCGCGTCGTCGCCTTTGCGACCGGCAACTCGGCGGGCCAGAGCGATTATTATGACGGGCTGGCGCCGAAAATCGCGAACAGCTGCGCCGCGGCCGACGATCTCGGTTTCCCGCTGGGCGACCCGCGCGAGGTATCGGTTCGCACCGCGATCGACTTCCTCGCAGGAAACGCCTGCCCGACGCGCATCGCCGAGGCGAGCGTCGGTGCGGCGGCGCGGAGCAGCGGCGCCCGTATAAGCGCCGAACCCGAAATGCTCGTCCCCGACCGGCCGAGCGCGGCGCAGCGCGAACTGCCCGGATTGTTCTGATCGCGCGGTCCGACAGGGGCATTTCATGACCGCGCTGATGTTGCAGGGCACCGGCTCCGACGTCGGCAAGTCGGTGCTCGTCGCCGGGCTCTGCCGCGCGCTCGCCAACCGCGGGCTCCGCGTGCGCCCGTTCAAGCCGCAGAATATGTCGAACAATGCCGCGGTCACCATCGACGGCGGCGAGATCGGCCGCGCGCAGGCGCTGCAAGCCCTCGCCTGCCGCACGCCGCCGCATAGCGACATGAACCCGGTGCTCTTGAAACCCCAGGCCGACCGCACGTCGCAGCTGATCGTCCACGGCCGCGTGCGCGGCACCCTGGGGACCGGCAATTTTCGCGAAGGGCGCGGCGCGCTGCTGACCGAAGTGCTCGAAAGTTACGACCGGCTGCGCGGCCAGTGCGACATCGTCCTTGTCGAAGGTGCGGGATCGCCCGCGGAAATCAACCTGCGCGCGGGCGACATCGCGAACATGGGCTTTGCGCGCGCCGCCGATGTCCCGGTGGTGCTGATCGGCGACATCGACCGCGGCGGGGTGATCGCGGCGATCGTCGGCACGCGGTCGGTGATCGACCCCGAAGATGCCGCGATGATCCGCGGCTTCGTCATCAACAAGTTCCGCGGCGATCCCGCGCTGTTCGACGATGGCTATCGCGCGATTGCCGAGCGCACGGGCTGGCCGGGGCTGGGAGTCGTCCCCTGGCTGGCGGCGGCGTCGCGCTTGCCGAGCGAGGATGCGGTGATCCTCGAACGCCGTGCCGACGCGCATGAGGGCCGCCGCATCGTCGCCTGCCCGATCCTGCCGCGCATCGCCAATTTCGACGACCTCGACCCGCTGAAGCAGGAGCCCAGCGTCGAGCTGGTGATGGTCCCGCCGGGGCGGCCGATCCCCGCCGAGGCGGCGATCATCGTCCTGCCGGGCTCGAAGGCGACGATTGCCGATCTTGCCGCGATCCGCCGCGAAGGCTGGGACATCGACATCAAGGCGCATCACCGCCGCGGCGGGCTGATCCTGGGCCTCTGCGGCGGCTATCAGATGCTCGGCAAGCGGATCGCCGACCCGCTGGGGATCGAGGGCACGCCGTCGGAGGCCGAGGGGCTGGGCCTGCTCGACGTCACCACGCGGCTGGCGCCCGCCAAGACATTGCGCGAGGTGGCTGGCACCGCGTGGGGCTGCCCGGTCGCGGGTTACGAGATGCATATGGGCGACACCGTCGGCCCCGATACCGCGCGCCCCTTCGCGCTGCTGGAGGGCGGCACGCCCGAGGGGGCGATGAATGCCGCCGGCAATGTGATCGGCACGTACCTGCACGGCCTGCTGGCGTCGGCGGACCTGCGCCGGTCGCTGCTCGCGAGGGTCGGCGCCGCGGGCAACGGACGCGACCATGCCGCCGACGTCGATGCCGCGCTCGACGCAATCGCCGCTGAGATCGCGGCGCATATCGACATCGACGCGCTGCTGCGAATTGCGGCACAACCCGTGTAAAACGGCCGATAGCCCGGATCCCCGGCAAAACGTGGTGAAGGTGCGGTTTACCATCGCCATGAAGCCTATCCTCATCCTGCTGCGGCAAATGGGGCAGCATGAGCTGTCATGCCCCTTCGGCCCGCATCGTGCGGGGCCTGCCCCTGCTGATCGCAGCAGCCGCCGTTTTGGCGCCCGCGGCGGCGCAGGCGTCGACCAAGCTCGACAATGCCAAGTCGGTCGCGGCCGCAAAGGTCGTGTGCCGGACGGCCACCAACCCGGCGACGCCCGTTGCCAGCGACCTCTCGCGCGTCATCCTGGGCGGTGCGCCGAGCGCGCTCGACCGTATTCGCGCGGAACAACAGGGCGTGCCGCAGCCGGTTGCCGCGACGGTCAGTGCGCCGCAGGCGCGGGCGATGCTCGAACCGGCAAGCCGCACGCCGATTTCCTTCGCGCGTTTCGACGCAGCAAGTTGCGGCGCGTCGTCCGTTCCCGAACCCATGGCCGAATGGGATGCCGATTCCGAACTCGGCACGCGCGCCATTCCGGTGAAACGGACGCGCTTCGACGATCGCTGGGACCGCGTGCGCCGCGCCGCGCCCGCCGCGCTGATGCAACGCCAGCTGCGCAGCGCCAACGCGGCGCCGGGGCTCAGCGAAACCGACCTGCTCGCGCGTGTCAACCAGTGGGTCAACCGCGAAATCGTTTATGTCGGTGACGATCGCAATTACCGTCGCCGCGATTTCTGGGCGACCGCCGAACAGACGATCGCGCGCGGCAGCGGCGATTGCGAGGATTTCGCGATCCTGAAGATGCAGATGCTGCGCGCCGCGGGGGTCGATGCCGACCGCATGAAGCTCGTGCTGCTGCGCGACCTGGCGGCCAACGCCGACCATGCCTTCCTGCTCGTCGACACGGACGGCGGCAAGCTGGTGCTCGATAATGTGACCGACCGCCTCTATGATGGCGCCCGTCCGCAGGCCGTGCGCCCGATACTGTCGTTCAGCGCCGACCGGCGCTGGGTTCACGCCTATCGCACCGCGGCGGCGGCGCCCGAGCGCGCCATCGTTCCGGCATCGCGCAAGAGCATCACCCTTGCGCTCGCCGATCAGCGTTCGGTCAAGGCCGTCCCGCTGACCTTCAAGACGGGTTTCAGCAAATAGCTCAGCACCGATTTCTTGCCGGTCAGGATTTCGACATCGCATAGCATTCCGGGCGTGATCGGCAGGCGGCGGCCGTTCGATTCGAGAAAGCTGTCCGTTGTTTCGACGACCACGGTGAAATAGGCCTCGCGTTCCACCTCGTCATAGATGCTGTCGGCCGAGACGCGCACCACCTTGCCTTTCAGCCCGCCATAGATCGAGAAATCATAGGCGGTTACCTTGACGTTCGCGGGGTCGCCGACCTTGATGAAGGCGATGTCGCGCGGGGTGACGCGCGTTTCGATGAGCAATTTGTCGCCCAGCGGCACGATCTGCATGATCTGTTCGCCCGCATTGACGAAGCCGCCGAGCGTGTTGACGAGCAGGTCGTTGACGACGCCGCGCGCGGGTGAGCGGATTTCCGACCGCGCCAGCCGCCCCTGCGCCCCGCGGATCGTTTCGTCGTTGACCGCCATCTTCGTGGTGAGCTGGCTCCGCTCGTTGAGCGCCTCCTGCTGGAAGTCGAACCGCGCGCGCGACACTTCGGCGCTCGCTTCGCGGATCGCCGCCTGCGAACGCGACATCGCCTGCCGCGCGGCGGCGAGGCGGCCCTGAATATCGACGACCTCGCGCTGCGCGGTGAGCAGTTCGGTCTGCGGCACGACGCCGCGCGCCGCGAGCGGTGCGAGCATCGCCACCTGTTCGCGCGCCAGGCCGAGGCTGCTTTCGAGCGACGACGCCGTCGCCTGCGCTTCGCCAAGGTCGCGGCGGCGCTGTTCGACGCTGGCGGACAGCGCGGCGAGCTGGCTTTGCAGTGCCGAACGCCGCACGTTGGCGAGCTGCGCTTCGTCGCCGCAACTGTCGCCGGTGCAGCCTGCGCCGCTGCCGCCTTCGCCCGCGAGGCGTGCGGCGCGCTGCGCAAGGCGTTCATTTTCGGTTTCGAGCTGCCCCAGTTCGGACTGCGACGTCGTGTTGTCGAGCCGCACGAGCAATTGGCCCTTCGCCACCGTTTGCCCCGAGCGAACGAGGATTTCGCGGATCGTCGAGGGTTCGGCCGACTGGATGATCTGCACCCGCGACGACGGAATGACGCGCCCCTGCCCGCGCGACACTTCGTCGACGCGCGCGATGCTCGCCCACAGCAGGAACAGCACCAGCCCGGCGGCGGCGGCCACCATGATCTGCTCGCTGCCGCGCAGGCGTTGCCAGAATGTGACGATTCGCTTGATCATTGTCCGGGCACACCATCGGTCGCGGGCACCGCGCCTTGCTGGTTCGTCAGGCTGTCGAAGCGCGACTTGCTTTGGGTCGGATCGGGGATGCTCGGCACCCAGCCTTTGGTTACATCGACACGGCCGCCGACATCATTGTCGGCGCGGTGGTCGGTCGGATCGCGCGGCAGCGCGACTGCGGCAAGGGTGGCGGCGTCAGCGGGGGCATCGGCGGTCGCCGCGCCGCCCTGATACAGCTGGCTGAACGCCGGTATCCATTCGGCGCCGGCATAGGCATCCGAAAAAGCCCCCGGCTTCCCCCACGAACCCGGCCAGCGATAGAAGATATGCGCGCCGATCTGGTCGATCTTGGTGAGCTTCGGCGCCCAGCGCGGCAGGACATAATTGGCGTGATAATGCGTCGCCATGCCGACGCTCGCCTCGACGCGACCCGTCAGCGCCGCGCGCGCGATTTCGCCCGAACGGCGCCACAGCGCGGGCACCGGCGCGCGCCGCATCGACCCATCGCACGCAAAGCTGAACTGGCATCCGGGGCGCGAACTGCCCTGATAGATCACGCCGCACACCGTATCGGGATAGGCGGGATGGCGCATCCGGTTGAGGATGACCTGCGCGACCGCCGCCTTTCCGGCGTCGGATTCGGTCGCGGCTTCATAATAGATCGCCTGCGTCAGACAGCGTTCGGCGTTGGTCGCCTGTGCCACGTTGATCGTCGGCAGCCGGAACGGTCGCGCCGCCTCGACCGGCAGTGCCGAAACCGGCAGCAGCGCATTGCGCGCAACGGCATCCGCGCCTTCGGCCGCGGGAAGCGCGGCGTCGGTCTGGGTTTCGGCAATGAGCTTCGCGATCGCCTGCTTCTTCGCGGCTTTCGCGGTTTCGGCCGGATCGGCCGTCCACGCGGCAAACCGCGCCTCGACGAAGCGCATCAGCCGGTCGTTCGACGCGGCGAACAGGATCGCCGCGGCCAGAAGCGCAAGCCCGATCAGGACCAGCCTTACCTGCCTCGATGCCGGCCGCGCCGCATCGCCGTCGGCCCACGGCGCCTCGGCGGGCGCCGCGCCGGCGCGCGCGATGTTGAGTTCGGGGATCATGCGGTCGGCTCCTTGGTCGATCGCCCGAGGATTTCGGCGCGCGGGCCGTCGGCGACGATGCGGCCGCCGTCGATGACGATGATGCGGTCGCACATCTGCAGGATCGCCTCGCGGTGCGTTGCAATGACAACCGTCTGCGACTTGGCGACGGCGCGATCGAGCGCCTCGATGAACAGCCGTTCGCTTTGCGTGTCCATCGCGCCGGTGGGTTCGTCGAGGAACAACAGGCGCGACGGCGAGGCGAGCGCGCGCGCGATGGTCAGGAAACCGCGCTGCCCGCCCGACAATTGACCGCCGCGCTCGCCGGTGCCGCGGTCAAGCCCCGTCTCGTCGCGGCCCATGAAGCGATCGGCGCCGATCGACTGGAGCGTCGCGAGCAATTCGGCGTCGGTCGCCGCGGGCGCGCAATATTGCAGATTCTGCTTGATCGAGCCGCTGAACAGCACCGAATCCTGTCCGACGAAGCGGAATTGCGAGCGCAGGTAGATCGGCGAATATTGGCGGCTGTCGAGCCCGTCGATGAAGATATTGCCCGTCTCGGGCGCATAAAGGCCGCAAAGCAGCCGTCCGAGCGTCGATTTGCCCGACGCGACGCGGCCGACGATCGCAATCCGCTCGCCCGCTTCGATCTTCAGGTCGATGTCCGACAGCGACGACGCCGCTGCGCCGGGATAGGTGAAGGACAGCCCCTCGACGACGATGTCGCCGGTGTCGATGGTCAGGTTGAGCGCGCTGCTGCCCATCCGCCGTTCGTCATCGGCTTCGATCATCTGCTGGATGCTCGACATCGTCGTCAGCGCCTGCCGCCCGCGGGTGATGAGGAAGGCGAGCTGGCCGACCGGCGCCATCGACCGGCCCGCAAGCATGACGATCGCAATGATCGCGCCCATCGAAATCTCACCCGCGTCGAAGAGATAAAAGCCCCCGACGATGAGCGCGAGGCTGGAAAATTGCTGCCCCAGCGTTGCAAGATTGATCGCCGCCGCGCTCGTCTGGCGCAGCGACGCCTGCGTCCGCGCGGCGGTATCGACCATCCGGCGCCACTGGCCGAGCACGCGGCCTTCGGCGGCGCAACTCTTGATCGTTTCGGCGCCGCCGATCGCCTCGACCAGCATCGCGTGCTGGATCGCGGCGTCGGCCTGATTGTCGAGCGACGCCTGCATCATGCGGCGTTGCAGGAAAAAGCCCGCGACGCCCATCGCGACGATGATCGCGAGCGGGACGAGCGCAAGCCAGCCCGCGAGCACCGCGATCATCGCGATGAACAGGACCAGGAAGACGACATCGACGATCAGCACGACCGTCGTCGAGGCAAAGAAGTCGCGGACGGTTTCGAACTCGGACACGCGCCGCGCGAGCATCCCCGTGCTGCCGCGGCGATCGGCCAGCGGCATGTTCAGCACCTTCGAGAAAATCTTCTCCGACAATTTGACGTCGAGCTCGCGCCCCAGATCGTCGAGCAACGACGCGCGCGCGAGACGCAGCGCAAACTCGACCGCAAAGGCCAGCAACGCGCCGACCGCGAGCACCCACAGGCTCGACACCGCCTTGTTCGGGATCACGCGGTCATAGACGTTCATCGTGAACAGCGGCAGCGCAAAGCCGAGCAGGTTGATCATCAGCGCCGCGCCGAGCACGGGATAGAAGGAGCGGCGCATCCGCCGCACCTCGCCCCAGAACCAGTGGCGCTTTGCCGCTTCGTCCCACGGCCGTTCTTCGGCGCGGATCGCTGTCGGATCGGCCGCGACCGCGATCGCCTGCCCCGCGTAACTTGCCTCGACCTCGCTCTCGTCGGACCAGAACGGCGCGTCGGCGTCCGGTTCCCAGACGAGATATTGATCGCCCTTCGCCTCGATCAGGACCGCGCAGTCGCCATCCCGGCGGCGGATGATCGCGGGCAGTTCGCGCGCGAAACCGCGCACCTTGCGCGCCTGGAGGCGGTCGTTGTTGACGAAGCAGAGGTCGAGCGCCGCCTCGGCCTGGTGAAAGGGAAGGAACCCCCGCTCGTCGCGCGCGAGCGACGACAAGGCGCCGTGCTGAAACGTCTGGCCGAAATGCTGCACAACAAAGAGGATGCAGGCGATCAGGGGATCGCCCACACTCTCTTTGCCAATACGCGTAACCGAGGATTGACCCTGCAACATGTCGTTATTTTCTATGACGAATCAATCCGTTGGTTGTTATTGCGGGTAACGTCGGCGTTGGAGTTCGGCGGGCGCCGGCGGGCCGTAACCGACATCCTCGCGCGCATAGACCCGGCGCGATTCGGGCGCGGTCAGGTTGAAAGCGTCCAGCAGATTGTTGGTCGCCGCCAGCACCTGATAACCCGCAAAAACTTCCGAGAAACGCGCGGTTTCAGCGCGGACCTGGACGTTGAAGCGGGTGTTCTGGGCATCGAGCACGTCGAGCAGCGAGCGGCGGCCGACCGAGAACTGGTCGCGGTACGACACGAGCAGCTCGTCGGTCGCCTTGCTCTGGTCGACAAGGTCGCGGAACACCGCAGTCTGCGTTTCGCGGCTGTTCCACGCGCGGCGCGTATCGGCCTCGGCGTTGCGTTCGGTCTCGTGCAGCCGGAAGCGGCTCTGGCTCGCGCGGCGGACCATTTCCTGATATTTGGCACGGTTGATTCCGCCGTCGAAAATGTCCCAGCGCATCACGACACGGCCCAGCAGGTCGTTCGTCTCGCCGCGAAACGCATCGATGTCGTCGCCGATCCGCCCCGACAGTTCGAGGCCGATCGTCGGGAAGAAGTCGCCTTTGGCCTTCTTCGCCTCGGCATTGGCGGCATCGACATCGGCCTGTGCCTCGAGCACCAGGGGGTGCTTGGCGCGCGTCAGCCCGACCGCTTCGCTCAGGCTGACCGGCAGCTTTTCGGCCATCGCGGGCGGCATCTGCACCTCGTCGACCTGAAGCCCGCTCAGCGCGAGCAGCTCGATCTTCGCATTCTGCAGCGCTTCCTTCGCTTCGCTGACGCGCACGCTCGCCGCTTTCGCGCGTTCCTGCGCCTGTTGCAGGTCGGCGACGCTGATCGAACCCGCACTTACCCCGCTCGACAGGTCGGAGACGAGGCTGTTGTGGAAGCTCATATTATCTTCGGCCGCGGCGACGACGCGCTGTTGCAAGAGGACGTCGAGATATTGGCGCGCGGTCTGGAGCGCGATGAACTCCGACCGTTCGACGACGCGCAGCGCGGCGCCGTCGACACGCGCCGCCTGGCGCAGCTTCTCGCCGCGGCGGCGACCGAAATCGATCAGCGTCTGTTCGGCGCGGATGCCCGCTTCGAGCGGATAGAGCTCGTCATTGGCGATACCGAGCGCACGGCGCGTCGAATTTTCGAGCCGGCGGACCCCCGCCGACAGTTCGAGCGTGACGCGCGGCAGGTAAAGCCCCTTCGCCTGCTCGAGCTCGAACTCGATCGCCTGCTTGTTCATTTCCGCCTGATGGATCTGCGGGTTCGAATCGATCGCGACCGCCATGACATTCTGCATCGTCACCGGCTCGGCGAGTGCGGGCACCGCGAACAGCGCGATGGTGAGAGCCGACGCAAAGCCGGCGAGCTTGTGTTGCGGTTTCATCACTGTCCCCCCATCCCGTTGATTTCGACTTCGACGCGGCGATTCTCCGGCGTCCGCTCGCCGTCGAGCGTCTCGACGCGCGGCTGGCGCTCGCCCATGCCCGACACCGCGATGGTCCCGAACGGGATTCCCGCTCCGCCCATCATGTCGGCGATCACCTGCGCGCGGCGCAGCGCCAGTCCGTCATTATAGCTGTCGGGGCCCGACCGGTCGGTGTGGCCGACGACGGTGAAGCTGCGCCAGCCACACCGGTCGCGATTCTCGGCCATGAACGCGACTGACTGCGCGGCATCAGCCGGCGCGACGGTCGAATCCCAGTCGAAATAAAAGGTCGATGCCACTTCCGGCGGACAATTTTCGGTGCTCGGCGGCGGCGGCGGAACCATCGACGTTTCCGGCGGCTGGCGCGTCATCATGCCATAAGCGAAATCGCAGCGGCGCAGGCTTTCGGCGTCGCGCGTGTTCGATTTCAGAAAGCCCATTGCGATACCGCACTGGACCTTCGCCTCGGACGCCCAGGCATAGACGTTGCTGTCGGCCGCGACGACCGCGCTGTCGGTCGTCATCGCCAGCGCGGCGTCGTAGCGGGTCTGGACCTCGCCCCGAAGCTCGCCCATCGGACGGTCGGCCAGCGCCTGCGCCAGCGCGTTGCCGGGCTGTGCCAGCGCCAGCGCGGCCACCGCGCCCGCCACCCATTTTTCCCTGTGATGTGCCATGTTGCTAATGCCCTCCACTTTTATCGTTGTTCCTGAAACCGGCGGGTCATGCCGTCGCCATTTGATGAAGATCGAGTTCGGTCGACGGCGGCGACGCAAATGCCGCGTCGGGCACCACCTTTTGCTCGAGCAATTGTGCAAGATCGAAAGCCGGGTTTCCGGTGTGCGCGAGTTCGATCGCGGGGGAATCGGCGAGCGCATCGATCAGCCGGTCGATCGCATTGCCCTCGTCCAATACTTCCGCGAGCACCGCACTGGCGGCGGGGTCCGGTGCCGACACTGACGCGGCTTGCGCGGCCACGGCTTCGGCCGCGGCAAGGCCCAGCATCAACAGGCCGTCCATCGCCGACGCCGCTCCCGGGGTCGCCGACGGCGCATCGAACAGGGCGTCCGAAGATCCGCCGTCCTTCGCGGTCATATCCTCGCTGCGCCAGCCGCTGTAGCCAGCGTCGGCGATCGATGCGACAACTTCGAATGCCTCGTCCGCATGGTGCGTCGCGCTATCAGCAGCGCGCGCGGCGGGCGTGACCTCCGTCCCGGGGTTCTGCGCAGCGGTCCCTGCGCCGGTTTCGGCAACATTGGCGTGCGCGGCACCTTCATCGACCGTTTCCAGCAAGGGTTCATCGTCGGCCAGAACGCGCGTCGGCATGCGTTCGCTGGCCTGCGCGCCCTGCGCCATGGTGATCAGCGAGGCCGCCACCAGCGCATCGGCGAGCGGCATGGCCGTCACCGGCCGATCCTGCGCCTTGACTGATCCCGTGCGCGCGAACGCGGCGTCGGCCACCGTCCGGATTGTACCGTCCGCCAGCGTGTAGCTGCTTTCGCCGAAGACATGGACGCTGCCATTCGCGGTCGTATAGGCCTCGCCGTCCGAGACCAGGTCGATCGCGACGATTCCTGCCTGGTCGAGCGTCCGGAACTCGCCGTCGTCGGCGACGCCGTTGCTGTTGGCATCCTGCCACACGCCGAAGCTGGCGAAGTCCGCATCGTCGGCGTCGAGCACGCCGTCGCCATTGCCGTCGAACCGCGCCGCGACACCCTGAAGGTCGGTCAGGCCGTTGCCGCCAAATACGATCTCGCTTCCGTTATCGACACGGCCGTTACCGTTGGCGTCGAACGCGAGCAGGCCGTCGTTGGGACCCGCCCAGGCGGTCGCCACCGCATTTCCGTCGCCCGCATAATCGAAGGTAACACCGCTGGCCGACGACAGATATTCGATCCCGTCGCCATCGAGGTCGAGCACGACCGGCGGGGCGACGGATTCGGCAACGATGTCGATGTCGGCGAGCGCCGACGTGTCGCCATCGCCATCGACGACCGCCACGGGGACAGTGAAAGGCACCGGTTCGTTGGTGACGACCGAGGCCCCGAAATCACCGATCTTGAAAGTGCCGCCGCCAGCGTGATGGAACTCGATGCTGTTGTATCCATCGGCGGTAAAAGCGGCGATGCGGGTGTTGGCGGTGACACCATCGACCGTCGCCTCGCCCCCGCTGAACGTGACGGTAAAACTGTGGCCGCCGACCGAATAAACCCCGTTCGCGTCGATGATGAGCGTGCTGCCGTTAAAGCTGATCGCGACCGAGGTGATCGTGTCGAGAACGCCGTCACCGACGTCATTGTCATTATCGACATCATCGCGCGCCACCACGCGCACCGAAGAATCCGACGTCTGGGTGAACAATGCCGAGGCCCCGTTGACATTATAATGCGCCTCGAACGCATGGTTCTGGTTCACCAGGTCCGCATAATCCTGGCCGTTGTTGGGCGAACCGGTGAGGTCGACGACGAAATCGACCCGCATAGCCTCATCACCGCCGACCGAGTTGCCGCCGCTGACGCCGCCTTCGTTGGCGTTGGTGTTGACCGTGCCGCCATCGACGCCATTTTCCATGGGTGTCAGCAGCAAATCCTGGCTGTCATTGTCGCCGGGGATGGTGAAGCCAGCCCAGGAACCATTGCCGCCCACAAAATCATAGCCGCCATCATTGAAATCGACATCCTGCACCGCGTCGATCGGGCGAATGATCTCGACCTGATATTGATCGGGGCTGCCCGCCGGTTGCAGCGTGATGATGAAGACATCGTCGCCGTTCGATTTTTCGGCGGTCAGCACCTGGCCATCCAGCGAGATGCTGTACGTCAGCGGATCAAGGCCTGACGTCAGATCCTGCGCCTCGAGCGCAGCGATCGTCGCGCTGGTAAAGACGACCTTGCCGCCGTCGCCGCCGAAATTGTCATCGACGTCGCCGTCAATGTCGAGTGAGCCGAGGATCGACGCGCCCGCCACATTGACGAGGCTGGTGCCGACCGGCGCCACCGCGATCGGCGAATCATCCTCCAGCCCGATCGTCAGCGCGGCCGGGTTGAGCACGGTCGCGATCCCGTCGGACACGCTGACCGGCACGATAAGTTCCAGCGCATCCTCGATTCCCGTGTCGGGATGATCGATCGGGCCGAGCAGGCTCACCGTGAAATCGCCATCATCGTCGATCGCGACACTGATGATCGTCGTCGTTCCGACCTTGCCAAGCAAAAGGTTCGGGTCGCTATTGTCCCAGACAATCGGCTGACCACCCGACTCGAGCGATGTCGCCGGGATTCCGATCGACACCGTAAGCGTGTCGCCATCGACGTCGCCGACAGGAATCGTGCCCGTGCGCACCGCAAGATCGGTCGTGTCGGGCGACCCCTCCGTGTCCAGCAGGCCGCCAGGCAGCCCTTCGTCCGACACCGCAGTCGTCGCTGACCCGATCGTCGGAGCGTCGTTCGTCCCGTTGATCGTGATCGTCAGCGTCGTCGTCGATGTGTCGCCGTCGCCATCGGTGATCGTGTAAGTGAAGGTTTCGGCCAGCGTTTCAGTGGCGCCAAGCGCCTGCACCGCCGGATCGCTGTTATCGAGCGTATAGCTGTATTCACCATCGGCATCGAGCGTCAGCGAGCCATAGCTGCCGGCAAGCGCCGAACCGACATTGCCGGTGACCGCGGTCGGCGAGGTGCCCGCCGCCACCCCGGTGACGCTCGCCCCATCGGCGCCGGGCGCGTCGGCGCTGCCCGCGTCCGCGCCGGTAACGACATTGCCAGTGGCGGGGAAGCCGTCGTCCTCGGCTATGCTGTCGGTGTCGGGACGTGCCGTGGGTGCGTCATCGTCGAAGGTGATGGTGAGGATGTTGCCGGGGACGGTCGAGCCATCGGCATCGGTGATGCTGTAATCGATGGCAACGGTCGCGTCGGTCGCTTCTTCATTGGGGCCGCCCGCGTGCAGCACATTGTCGAGCAACGTCACCACATAGGCGCCGGTCGAGGGATCGGTGATCTCGACCGTGAACAGGTCGGTGCCGATGCGGCCCGTATCGGGGCTCGCCGTCGCCGTCACCGTCGCCGTCAGCACATCACCGACCAGCGCAAAGCTCACCGTCTCCAGCCCCACCACCGCGGTGGTGTTGGTCCCGAAGCCGAAGCCGAAGCCGTTGGCGCCCGCGCCGTCGTCGCCAACCGACCCGCCGAGCGTGCCCGTGAAGCTCGCTTCGCTGGTGTCGCCCGGATCATCGTTCAGATTGGCGTCGAGGTCCCCGACCATGCTCGCCGGATTGCCCGCCGGCGGGCCGGTCAGACCATCGTCATCGACCGCCGCCGACGCCGAACCACCCGTCGGCGCATTGGCATCGTCGATCTGGAAGCTGAACCCTGCCGTCGCCGTGTCGGCGTCGCCATCGGTCACCGTGAAGGTCCCCGTGATCGGCGCAACCGGGCTCAAGGTCACCCCATCGGCGCGGAACTCGTACGAACCGTCCGCCCGCACGCGCAGATCGCCCGCGCCCAGGTCGAGCCAGTCCGACCAGCCGTCAGGGTTGAACGATACGTCATTGCCGTTGATCTGCGTCAGGCTCGCCCCGTCGGCGCCTTCCACAAAATCGAACGTCCCCGATACCGTCGCCCCCTCGTCCAGCGATGCCAATGGCTCCGCCGTCGCCGTGGGTGCGTCATCGTCGAAGGTGATGGTGAGGATGTTGCCGGGGACGGTCGAGCCATCGGCATCGGTGATGCTGTAATCGATGGCAACGGTCGCGTCGGTCGCTTCTTCATTGGGGCCGCCCGCGTGCAGCACATTGTCGAGCAACGTCACCACATAGGCGCCGGTCGAGGGATCGGTGATCTCGACCGTGAACAGGTCGGTGCCGATGCGGCCCGTATCGGGGCTCGCCGTCGCCGTCACCGTCGCCGTCAGCACATCACCGACCAGCGCAAAGCTCACCGTCTCCAGCCCCACCACCGCGGTGGTGTTGGTCCCGAAGCCGAAGCCGAAGCCGTTGGCGCCCGCGCCGTCGTCGCCAACCGACCCGCCGAGCGTGCCCGTGAAGCTCGCTTCGCTGGTGTCGCCCGGATCATCGTTCAGATTGGCGTCGAGGTCCCCGACCATGCTCGCCGGATTGCCCGCCGGCGGGCCGGTCAGACCATCGTCATCGACCGCCGCCGACGCCGAACCACCCGTCGGCGCATTGGCATCGTCGATCTGGAAGCTGAACCCTGCCGTCGCCGTGTCGGCGTCGCCATCGGTCACCGTGAAGGTCCCCGTGATCGGCGCAACCGGGCTCAAGGTCACCCCATCGGCACGGAACTCGTACGAACCGTCCGCCCGCACCCGCAGATCGCCCGCGCCCAGGTCGAGCCAGTCCGACCAGCCGTCAGGGTTGAACGCAACGTCATTGCCGTTGATCTGCGTCAGGCTCGCACCGTCGGCGCCCTCCACAAAATCAAACACCCCCGATACCGTCGCCCCCTCGTCCAGCGATGCCAAGGGCTCCGCCGTCGCCGTGGGGATATCGTCGATAACGTCGATCGTGACCGTCCCCGTCGCCACATCGCCGTCGGTGTCGCTCGCGGTAACCGTCACGCTTCCAAGGCTTTGCGTTTGCGCTGCCATCGCCAGTTCGTGCGGCAGGTTATCAGCGAGCGTCACCGTGACGGTCGCCGTGTCGGTTGCGCCGGGCGCGATCGATGCGGGTGCCGTCAGGCTGATGGTGATGGCGGCAGGACCGCCGTCGGTCAGCGATCCCGTGATCGTCTGGCCGTCGGGCGACAAGCTCCAGAATATATCGATGCCGACGCCGTCGAGCGTCGTCACCAGGCCGCCGACACCAGTGAAGGCAAAATTGCCGAGCGTGTCGGAACCGGCGGTGAAGCTCAGCGTTCCGCTATCGGTTTCATCGTCGCTCGCCGGGGTCCGGCCGATGCCGTCGATCGCAGCCTCGTTGACCGTCAGCGCCAGCGTGTCGCCGCCCGCGGGATCGGCGCCGTCGTCGATGGTGATCGTCAGGCTGTCCGACGTCGGATCACCATCGCCATCAACAGCCGACAGAGTGAAGGTCGCGCTCGGCGCGAGGTTCTGGTTCTGATTGCCGGTCGCGAGGAAACTGAAACTGCCGTCGGCGTTGACCGTGAGCGTCCCCGTCGGCTGCACCAGCACGACCGATGCGCCGGCGGGCAGCGTCAACGTGTCGCTCTCGCTGCCAAAGGTCACAAGGATCAACGTGACGCCATCGGCGCCCGGATCGAGCGACCAGGTGCCCTCCACTGCCGGGCCACCCTCGATCGCGCTCACGGGCGTATCGGACATGACGAGCGTCGGCAGATCGTCGACGATCGTGACGTCGAACGATCCCGATGCGGTCGAATTGTCGCTGTCGGTCACGGTGAAACCGATGCCCGCAAGCAAATCGCTGTCTTCGCTGCCTGCCAGCGCCTGATCGATCGCCTGCGACAGCGTGACCGAATAGCCATAGGTGACTTCGGTCGCGCCGGGGCCGGCGGTCGCGGTGGTCAGGCTGATGCGGATAACCTCGCTGCCTCCGACCGATCCGACGAGATCGTCGCCGTCCTTGGCAAAGGTTACCGGCACGCCGCCGACGGTGAGCTGCGTATCGAGCGCGGCACTGTCGTCGAGCACCAGCGAACCGGCAAGCACCGCAGGAATGTCGCTGCCGAAATCGACCGTGATCGTACCGGCGGCACTCGCGCTGCCGGTCGAGGTCACTTCGCCCGGCAGGCCGTCGTCGGCGTTCGCGCCCAAAAGCCCGTCCTCGTCAACCGTGACATCGTCGGCGTTGCGAATCTGCGGTATCGAATCGGCGACGAGCGTGATCGTCGCGGTGGCGATGTCGGTATCGCCGTCGCCATCAGTAATCTGGTACTGGAAACTGACGGTGCCGGTTTCCTGCGCCGCGGGGGTGTAGGTGAAGCTGCCGTCGCCGTTATAAACGAGCGAACCCGCGCCGGTCAGCGACCCGTCGACGAGTTCGACCGCCGACGGCTGCACGCTGTCGGCGCCCTGGACGTCATTGGCGAGCACATTGATCGTTACCGGCGCGTTTTCGAGCGTCTGCGTCGCAGCGTCGTCGATCGCATCGGGCACGTCGTCGGTGATGCGGATGTCGATCGAGTCGCTGGCGCTGCTGCCGTCGATGTCGGTGACGGTGACACCGATGCTGTCGGTGCGATCATCCTCGCCCATCGCCGGATGGTCGGTGCGATTGTCGGCGAGCGTATAGCTGTAGGTGAACGTGCCGCCGATCACCGAGCCGTCGGCGCCGGTAACGGGCGTGAAGCCGGTGATGCTCAGCGTGCCATAGGCAGTCGCGACCGATTGCGGCGTGAAGCTGCCATCGGCGGTGACGAGCGTCAGCGGCGCGCCGAGCGGCACGCCGTTGAAGCTGTCGAGCACAACGCTGCCCATGCCGTCGGGGGTCGATACGCTGAAGCTGTCGCCATCGGTCACGCCTTCAGGGCTGGTGTCCGACCCCGGCGCTTCGCCGGTGCGCGCGGGCAGATCGTCTTCATCGACCGAAAGTTCGGCGCCCTGGGCGTCGAGCCCTGTGATCGTCACACCGTCGTCGGCGCCGTTGATCGTGATCGTCAGCGTCGCCGTCGCCGGATCGCCGTCGCCGTCGATGATTTCATATTCGAAGCTTTCGGTGAGCGTTTCGCCCGCCGACAGCCCCTGCACCGGCTGCGCCGCATTGTTGAGCACATAGGTGTAGCTGCCGTCGGCATTGAGCGTCAGCGTGCCATAGGTGGTGGCGAAGGGCGCGCCCACCGCCCCGCCCTCAACCGCCGTCACCGTCGCGCCGTCGGCGCCCTGGGTGTCGGCGACGCCGTCGGTCATATTGGCGTCGCCGCCCCCCCCACCGGTCAGCACATTGCCGTCGGCCGTCAGCGGCCCATCCTCGGTCACGCTGTCGGCGTCGTCGCGCGCCGCCGGCACGTCGTCGATGATCGCGACATCAAGGCTGGCATTCGCGCTCGACCCGTCGCTGTCGGTGACGACAACGGCAAAGCTGTCGGTGACGCTGTCCTGTCCCTCCGCGGGATGGGTCAGCGTGTTGTCGTCGAGCACATATTCATAGGTGAAGGTGCCGCCGATCACCGAGCCATCGGCGCCTGTGACGGGCGCGAAGCCGGTGATGTTGACGGTCCCGAGCGGGCTGCTCGCGGTGCCCGGCGTGAAGACACCGTCCGTCACGACCTGGGTGCCGCCGATCGTCACATTGCCGAGGCCGTCAGGGGCCGAGACGTCGAACGTGCCCGTCTGCGTCAGCGCCGCGGCGTCGGGCGACGATCCATCGGCCAGATCGTCCTCATCGACCGTAAGCTCGGCGCCCTGGGCGTCGAGCCCGGTGATCGTCACGCCGTCGTCGGCGCCGTTGATCGTGATCGTCAGCGTCGCCGTCGCCGGATCGCCGTCGCCGTCGGTGATCGAATAGGTGAAGATTTCGGTCAGCGTTTCGCCCGCCGACAGCCCCTGCACCGGCTGCGCCGCATTGTTGAGGGCATAGCTGTAGCTGCCGTCGCTGTTCAGCGTCAGCGTGCCATAGGCGCCCGCAAGCGGCGCACCGACGCTGCCCGCCGTCGCGCCGAAGGTCACCGCCGTGACGGTCGCGCCGTCGGCGCCCTGCGTGTCGGCGACGCCGTCGGTCGTATTGGCGTCGTTCCCGCCGCTACCCGTCAGCACATTGCCGTCGGCCGTCAGCGGCCCGTCCTCGGTCACGCTGTCCGCATCGTCGCGCGCGGTCGGCACATCGTCGATGATGGTGATGTCGAGCGTATCCGAAGCGCTGTCACCATCGAGGTCGGTGACGACGATATCGAAACTGACCGACGTGTCGCCGGGATTCAGCGCATTGTCGGCGAGCGTATAATCATAGGTGATCGATCCCTCGCCGGTCACGGGATCATAGTTGTAGCCCGTGATGACCAAAGTTCCGGTTTCATCGCTGAACACCGTCTGCGGCAGGGAATCGGGCGTGATGATGACTCCCTCGATCGTGACGCTGGCGACACCGTCGGGCGAGGTGAAGGTGATCGTCCCCGTCGTCGTCTCATCATCGCCGTCGAAGGCCGACCCCTCGCTTTCGCCATCGCGCGGCGGCAGTTGCGATTCATCGACCGTCGTGTTGTCGCCCGGTCCGGGTACAAAATCGATCGTGTTGGGGCTGTCGCCGATGGCAATGGTCAGCGTCGCGGTCGATGTATCGCCATCGCCGTCGACGAGGCGATAGGTGAAGACATCGCTGACGCCGCCGGGCGTATTCGGGTTGCGCACATAGCTGTAGCTGCCGTCGGCATTGAGCGTCAGCGTTCCATATTGACCCGAAATCGCCGTTCCAGGGGCCGAAAATGTGGTGCCCGTGCCCGCGGTGACGCCGGTCAGCGAGGCTCCGTCGGCTCCTTCGGTATCGGCGCCGGCGCTGCCGCTGGTCGTGCCTGCTCCGGTAATGACATGCCCCGTTTCGGGCGCAAAGCTGCCCGGCGCCACCTGGTCGGTGTCGTTACGGGCGATCGGGACGTCATCGATGATGTCGATCGTCAGCGTTGCCGTCGCCGTGTCGCCGTCGCTGTCGGTAATGACGACCGCAAACAGATCGGTCAGATTGGCCCCGGCATCGGTGTTGTCGGCCAATGTATAGCTGTAACCGACGCTGCCCTGCTCGAGGCTGGTGATCGTCAGTTGACCAAGCGGCGTCGTGACGACCTGACCAACCGCAGTGATGGCGGTCCCGTTGATCGTGAGCGAATCGAGGCCATCGGCTGCGTCATAGACGATCGAGCCGGTGGTGGTTTCGCTGGTCGCGGCGCTGTTGCTGCCCGCGGGTTCTTCGCCGCGCACGGGCAGCCCGGCCTCGTCGACGCTCGCCGTCGCGGCGGTCGCGCCAGCGGGCTGATCGGGCGTGACGATGACGACGGTGGGTTCCTCGTCGGGAACGTCGGGAATCAGTTCGCGATCCTCGGGCTGCGGAAAGGCCAGTTCGGTATAGGGCAGCAGATCGCCGAGCGCATAAGCGTCCTGAATCGGACCTTCCGGATCGGCGAAATTCCCGCCCGAGCTGCGAAGGCCGGCTTCCGGATTGAAATCCGCAAGACCTTCGAGCAGCTGCGCGACCGTGCTTGCCGGCACCGTGTCGCCATCGATGACGATCGCCGGCACATCGACCGCACCGTTCGGGATGATCAGCACCTGCCCATTCGGCAGCGTGACGATCAGGTCGGTGCCCGAGACCGTAATGTCGTCGATCGAGGCGCCCGCGGGCAAGATGATACGGCCGCTCGCATCGGGAACGAGGATCGCCTGGATCGCAAGCGGCATCGCCGAAGCGGCCGCTGTGACCTGAGCGGTGGCGGTCAGAAGATCGCTCGCCGCGGCGGCCCCATTCGACTGGTCGATCGATGCGCCGTCGCGCTGGAGTCCAGCCATTCCGTTCCGGGCCGGATTGTCAAAAGCGTCCATGTCCATTTTCCTCGCGCGCACCTCGCCCTGCCGCGAAAACGGCACAGCAAAATTTCCAACAATGTCAGTGCGACCCGACTGTCCGAACGACTCGGACTTTCCCCACGCGCCAGGAGAGCATGGATTCTCGAGACTCTGCAAGCGTGTTAACGATTTTTTAGGAAACGGAGGCTTGGCCTTGATTTCTGCCTTATTTTGCTCGCTTATTGTAGATTAAATTCTTTTAATATCATATATTTATGGCGTTCTATGACTAGAGATTCGATTTGATATATGGCTGATTTTGTCCCGATTAGAGGCAAATTCCGGCAACGTGTCGTCGCAAATGAAGGAGTCACTTTAGTTTATCCGTCTATTTGTTAAGTCGCACCAAGAGCCTGGCCGCCACGCCGCCGACGACGATGTGCCGGACGCGATCGGTACGTGCCCCGCCGCGGCAAGGCGAAATATTAAGGTTGATGCGCCATGGCTGTTTCCCAAAGGAGACGCTGGTGCGACACTTGCTGGCCCATATCGCGGAACCGGCCGAATCCGCCGATCGCCGACGGATGCAGCGCCGCACCCTGCGGCTTGATGTCGCCGCGCGCACCGCGACCGCCGAATCGGCCGTCGTCATCCGCGACCTGTCGCGGACCGGCTTGCTTATCGAGACCGAGGCCGATTTCGAGGTGGGCGAGACCTTCGTCCTGATCCTGCCCGAGATCGGCGCCGCGCCCGCGCGCATCGTGCGGGCAGACGGCAAGCGCTTTGGCTGCGAATTTCTGTCGCCGGTCCCCGCGAGTGCGGTCAGCGCAGCCATGCTCAAGACGCCTTACCATGCCGATGACGATAAGGGGCCTCGCAGGGCGGTCGCGCAGAGCGCCGACGGACTCTATGCTCCGCGCCCGACACGCGCGTTCCTGTTCACAGCGGTGACGGCACTGTTCACGGGGGCGATCCTGCTGTTCATCGTCGCCCTCGCGTCGCTGACCTTTGCCTGACCCGGATGAGGGCGCGACGGCGCCAATCATCGACGAGCCTGTGCGGCAGAAGGTAATCCAAAGCGATGGAGCGGGTGAAGGGAATCGAATAAGAAGAAAAATTGACGGGAATCTAGGCAGCATGTCCCGACTTCAATTAAAAGGCCCCCCGAAAAGCCCCCGCTAATTCCTGACTTAAAAGTCCGCAGGTTCGATTCCTTGGGTACCCAATTCCGCGCCTCTACCCCCCGAGTCCCCTTCACAAGTTGCGGCCTCTACGTCTCCGACATTCAGTGTGGACGGCTTAGCGAGGGCATGATGCCTCCTTGGCCGAGCCGAAATCTCATAGCCATCACAGATAATTGAAATAGCATGTTTTTCAGGGAATTTCTGTTCAAATGCCCTCAAAAAGGCTCCGCACGGCTAGTGTATAAATCCAACCTCACGATTTTTTGTAGGGGGTACGGTAAACAGTCGGCCTTAATCGCACCGTCTTTGTGCTCGCCCGGCAAAGCGGAGCCCAAACGGGTTTTAGCGTAGCCCGCGTAAATCGCCAAAGTCCGGCTTTCGCTCTCTCGCGATTGCTGTAGGGCGCTCAGCCCAACTCCAAACTTAGAAAGAACAGATAAACTTCATGACGTTGAAGAGCGCAAGCTTTTCGGCGGCAGCTATCGTTGCGCCGCCGGAAGATCAATCGATGCAGCCCCGTAGGCGCGGCCGCAAACCAAAGCCAGTCGTCGAATTTCCTGAAGCAATTATATGCGAATGGACGGATGTAGCGTGTTTCCACGAAGCATTCGTACTGCACCTTGAGCGGCATGCAGATTCCATTGGACACCTGCATAAGGCGCTAAGCCATTTCGGCGCTAAGATCGAACGCTCAACGTTCGTCCAGTGGGCAGCGGGCAAAAAAGTTCCAACCTCCGTAAAGAGTATGGCGATCTTGGCGATGATAGAGCGACGATATCGCCTGCCGACCGGCTATTTCAAATCCAAATTGGTCAACAAATCTCGCGCAGCGAGCGGCCATACGAGGCTAAGCAGCGTCAGTCGCTCTGAACGGCGAAGGCTTGCGTGGCATTTGCCCGACGATTTTGATGGCAGACCCGCGCGCGAACGCCACGAAATCTTGGAGTGGGTGCGATCGGTGATCATTTCCGGCACCACGGATTACCGGCGCTATCAGGCAGAGGCCGCAAAGCATCGGTTTGCGATACGTTTCCCGTCCCTAACGCATCGTCGGCGCCTGCGGAACTATGACCCGGAGGAAGGGGGGCAATCGTCGTCTGGAGGAGAATTGGAGCTGGCCGTGGCGCGTGCTGACGCGCCGCCGCTGCTGGAAGCGGAAATGACGGACCTTGTCAGGTTCAAGACAGCTACGCTCACAGACATCGGGTTCCATAGGAAGGGTGTCTGGAATGAGGCCACGGCCTTTCAGAAGATCGAGCATCTTGGGCTTCTCTTCGGCGCTCTCGCGGCGTCGCCGCGCAGCGTTGTGAAGGGGTACGGCGTCGCGACCGAAAAGCTAGCGATGGGGCTGCTGGTGTTCCCTGCCGTCTTGGACTGGTATGTTCAGTGGCGCGAACGGCGTCGCGGCTTCTACACCGTCTGGGAAGCAAATATGTTCCAGCTCGCGCTCGCCCTTTGCCGGGTCGAAACCGGCTGGCTGCGCCAGACTCCCGGCCTAGCGTTGCGTCTTCAACCAATTGCCGGGCTAGTGACGAGCGCGGACATTGACGAGGTTCAGGCCGATTGGGATGTCGCGTGTGACAGGCTTTACAAGCACGGCCTCTCCCGCGTGAAAGAGATAGAACGCGTGGCGCGGGTACACCGTGACCCGTTTGAACCGATCATGCCCGTGCTAGAGGCCGACAGTCCGGTTGGCGAGTATCGCAAGATCACCGAGGAGATTCTTAGGCTGATGCCGAACGCGCTGCGCTATCCACGCGCGGCGGCGGAAGCTTCCCGGTCCTTTCTGATGCTCCGCCTAGGCCTGCACCTCGGTGTAAGACAGAAGAACCTTCGTGAACTTCTGATTTGTCCAAAGGGGAGATTGCCGACCGCAGAACGCCATCTCGAAATGCGAAAGCGCGGCGAGTTGAGATGGAACGCCCGCGATCATGGTTGGGAGGTCCTGATCCCGGCGTCCGCGTTCAAGAACGCTAACTCATCCTTTTTCGGAAACAAACCCTTTCGTCTGATGCTCCCGAATCTGGGCGATCTCTATGAGCATATCGAGACATATATCGACCGGCATCGGCGCGTGTTGCTCGGTCGTGCCACGGATCCGGGTACCTTTTTCGTGAAGACGGTGAAGACGAAGAGTCGCGACGCATCCTACAACCAGACAAGCTTCTACGAAGCGTGGCGTCTGGTCATTCAAAGATATGGTATCCGGAACCCTTACACCGGGCGGGGGGCGATCGAGGGGCTATTGCCACATGGCCCGCACAATGTCCGGGACGTGCTTGCAACGCACATTCTCAAGCAGACTGGTTCCTATGAGCAGGCCAGCTACGCGATCCAGGATACGCCTGATACGGTGGCGGAACATTACGGACGCTTTCTGCCGCAGGACAAGGCTGCTCTGGCAGCCCAAATTCTGAATAGAGTTTGGAACGCTGCCTAATCGTTCGGTAGCACTGCGGAGCTCATGCCATCGCGCCGCGAGCCCGGAACGGGCGAGCGGCGCGTGATTTTTCGCCCAAGGCGTGAGGGCGGCGGCGTAACGCCGCCGCCCGATGCTCATGCGGCTTCGCGTTCCGGTTCTTCCTCAACTTCGTTCAAAACAATTTCGGAATAGGCAGCAACAGTGCCGACCCCGCCCCGTTCGGTGTAGGCGGCGGGCGGGAAGCTCATCCATTTCGGAACCCACCCTTCGACCTTGGTCCGGCCATTGCTGCCGTCGAGATGATCGCGAACGATCGTTTTCAACGTCGCGCCCTTCTCCTTGGCATTGGCGGCGGCTACCTCGGCCCCACCAACCTCGGCGACCAGCGCGGTGAGCACCTCCTTGTCGCGAAGCCCGTCAAAGAATGCGTCATCGGCGTTCCACCATGCGGTCATGTCGATACCGATATGGCGGCCCACAGCTTCGACCGCGGCGCTTCCCGCGAACAAGGTTTCGCCCATGACGATGGCAATGACGTCCATCACCGCACGGTCGGGCAGGTCGAGCAGCCGCTGGAACAGGTCCGCGAGCGACATAGGGTTCCCGCCGGTCACGGTCGGTTCTTCGGCATCGAAACCGAGTAGTGCCAGCACCGCGCGCCGCTTCTCGTCGAACACCGCCTCGGCCCGACTGACCTCGACGCTTTCGCGCACATTATCGTCCTTCGCAGACTGCGGCTCGACCCGCACATTCCAGAGCGGTGATCCCGCGATGGCGTGGGCGACCATCAAGCGTAGAGCGACCACCGGATGGCCGGTCAGTTCGGCGCGAACGGCGGCATGGCGATGTAGGTCGATATAGGTCTGCATCCGCGCGGTCAGTTCGGGACGCGACGCTTTGTCCGCCGCCTCGATCTTCTCGCCCTTTTCAAGCCGCGCCGCTTCCTTCGCTGTGACATAGCCCTCATGGATATCGACCTCACCGCTATCGCGCACCTCGATATAGACACGCCCGCCCTTGCGCTTCGCCGCATGACGATGTTCCCATCCGCGAAAATAATCGCCCTTGGGCAGGACGATGGCCTCGTTCCACCCTGCGTCCAGAAAGCACGCTCGCCGTTCCTCGATGGCGGCAAGCTGCGCGGTCCAGAAAGCATCGCTGTCCGCGAAATAGCGCTCGTCCCCGAACAGGTCGGCAATGATCGCGAGGCCGCTCGCCTCGACGTTGAACAGGGCGTGGGCCGTGCTGATCGCGCCGCCGCCGAACAACCAGTTCTTGAGCTGCTGACCCTGCGGGCAATGGGCATCCGCGTCATCGAACAGCGCCAGCCATGCGCGCTGCTGCGACTTGGACGCCATCGTCAAGTGTCGCACCGTGCCCGCGCTGATTTTCTCCTTTGCATAGAGCGAGCGGATGCGCGGCAAGAGATTGCCGAGCGCGAGGATGCGCTTCACCATTGCCTCGGGCATTCCGAACGTGTCGGAAATGTCAGCAACGCTCCGGCCCTCACGAACCAGCCGCGTATAGGTGACCCATTGCGTCACCTCGTCGGCATCGCGCCGCGCGACATTCTCGATCAGTGACGCTTCGAGCGCGGCGGCATCATCGCCTTCTTCGAGGATCGCACAGGGCATCGGCTCGGCCTCGCCTTTTTCGCTGGCGACAATGGTCGCCGCGGTGAAGCGCCGCGCCCCTGCCACGATCTCGAACGCTCCCTCGGCGCAATTCGGCCGCACGATCAGCGGAACGAGAACGCCGCGAGCACGGACGGTCGGCAGAATGTCTGCCACGTCGGGCGCCTTTTTGGCGTAGCGCATGTTGGTTTTGCTGATCGACAGCTTGCCAAGATCGATAAAGTCGAGTTTCATGGTCTTGCTCCTTGTGAGCGTCGGTCCCGTTTTGTCTTAAAGCGAGGCGGGACCGACTATGGATGACGGCGAAACGCGCCGCCCGCGTCAGCCTCAGCCCTTGGGCTTCGGAAGCTCATCGCCACGCGCAGCGCGACGGAAATTCTGTTCGGCGGTGATAATCGACCCCGCGCGGCGCGCCGCGGCGGACCAGCCTGAAAGCGGAACCTCGGACGTGAAGCCCAGATCGCGCTCGATGCCGAGACCGAAGGGCAGTCGCACCGACGCGAGTTCTGACAGGCTAAACGAACCGAGTTCGGGACAGCCGAAGCCAAGATCGGCCAGCCCGAACAGCGTATCACCATCCTCGCCTAATTCGGTCGCGAGCCATGTCGCCGAACCGACCGGCGAAAAGAATTTTGCAACCGGCACGAAGTCCGGCTCCGCTGCACCCGCCATCACCGCAGCCCGTCGCGCCTCGTCATTCGCGCACAAGGCGGCATGCAATTCCTCGGACAGGAGCTTGCCCCCATCACGGCGCTCGTTGGTCTTTCCCATGTCATCCTCCATTCCTGCCCCCCAAACATCAGGCCCCCGGCAGAGCGGGGGTGGGCGGCGAGAACGACCTGCCGGGCGCGGCCAGGAAGGCGGCGCGCACCCGAAGGGCTGGAACGAAGAGGAAGAGCCGCGTAGCGGCTTGCGGGACGCCGGGACGCGCCCAGAGGGGAGAGCCGGCCAACCCAGCGACAGACGGGAGGCCGATCAACAACGCCGCCGCGCGCCGCGCGGCGCCAATATGATCGTCAGCCCTGACGACTGATCCGCCGTGCAGGCGAATCTAGAGAAGGATCGCGCTCTCGGACCGGCCGCTGGCGGTGCGGCGTGCGTGCGCAGATGTGCTTAGCCGCCGCATTGCCAAGATAGCCGGGTCGAGTGCGCAGCGCGGTCAGGACAGTAGCGCGATCCCTGTCGGCGCCCGTCGCCGGCAGCGAGCGCTCAATAGCAACCGCGTACAATATAGGGGGCGTCGCGGGGGCGGCCAGCCCCTGCGGAAGGGGTACGGACGGACTACAGGCCGACCGTCAGGGGAAGGCTTTCCCCTTTCAAATTCTCAACCCGCCGAGCCCACGATGCCCAAAATTCCTAGCGACCACGTGGGACTGTCAGCGTCACAATAGCGCGGGTAGAACAAACCGGGTAGCCATGCCAGCCCCGTGACCGAGGCTGGCCGCTTCCGGTCAGGCAGGGTTTTGACACAGAATGTGCGAATTCGGACCTTGGCAGGCATAGGCCTTCATTGATCTCGAATAAGCACGTGTGCCGATTGCAGCTAGATTGCTGGGCGAGCAGGGCGTAAGCCTTATCAATGTTGACCGAGACCGAATGCCTTACGAAAGCGGCCGACTTCATCGACCAAGCGAGCTTGAGCCAAGTTGAATCTTTTCGCGTTGCCTACTTGGCGCTAGCGGCCGGATGGCAGCGCGTTGCCGAAATGGCTGCATTTCAAGATGGCTGGCATCTCAACAATGGTGCGGTAATTTGAACCCGTGATATGGTACCGCCTCGCCGCTTGGCGACAGGTTCCTAGCCAAAATGGCCCGTTGCGGCCCTTCAGATTCTAGCGGTGAAATCTCCGTTGCGGACATTCCGGAAGTTTGAGGACCGTATCTCCGCAATTAGATTGATTAGCTGAACTTATCACGCTTGCCCGATCTATCTGGCTAATCGCAGACCGGCTTCGGCGCTATGTAGGTCCCATCAACTTCGGGAGCCCACAAATGCACCGTCTTTTTCGAGCACCAGTTTTCGTGTCTGCGCTGCTTTGCCTTAGCCTCATCACCGCATCGGCTAAAGAGTCGGAGTCTACCGACACCAGGCCGGCATTGACCATCCAGGAGCAAGGCAGTTTTGCGGTTGGCGGAACAGTGCGCACGACCGCGGGGACATACGACAACAACAACCCGACTGCGGCTGGTCAGACGCTCCACGGCGATCACCTCTACGCATTCTACCAGATTCCGCAAAAGGCAAAGCCGCTGCCGATCGTCATGCTGCACGGTGCTTTCCAGTCCGCGAGAAGCTGGGAGACGACATCCGACGGCCGCGAGGGTTTTCAGACCCTGTTCCTGCGGCGCGGCTTCCCTGTTTATCTCGTCGACCAACCGCGCCGGGGTCGCGCGGGCAACAGCAGTGTCGGGGTGACAATCGAGCCCGCGCCGAACGACCAGCTGTTCTTCGACCAGTTCCGGATCGGCAAATGGCCGAATTATTTCGACAATGTGCAATTCGATCGCAAGCCCGAGACGCTCGACCAGTTTTTCCGATCGGTCACGCCGAACACCGGCCCTTATGACGCAAATGTGATCTCGGATGCGATGTCGGCACTGTTCGACAAAACCGGCCCGGCCATCCTTTTCACCCACTCGCAAGGCGGCGGGCCGGGCTGGCTGACCGCGATCAAAAATCCCAACGTCAAGGCAATCGTCGCGTTCGAGCCGGGCAGCGGCTTCGTCTTCCCGGCAGGCGAGCTACCCGCAGCAATGCCAAGCGCCGCTGGCACCCTGTCGCCCGAGGCAGTGCCCCTGACTGATTTCCGGAAGCTCACGCGCGTGCCGATTGCCATCTATTATGGCGACAATTTTCCCGTCGAGCCGACGACCGAGCGCGGCCAGGATAATTGGCGGGTCCGCCTCGCGATGGCACGGCTGTGGGTCGACGCCGTCAACAAGCATGGCGGCGATGCCCGGCTGGTGCATCTCCCGAAGGTCGGCATCCGCGGTAACACGCATTTCCTGATGTCGGACCTGAACAACGTCCAGATTGCCGAGCTGGTCGCGCAATTTATCGCCGGAAAGAACCTGGATTGATCGCCTTGGCCACCGCCAGGCGAGCATCGCGCTTCGGCGCAGACAGAAAATGGAGTTCGAAATGAACGATCAAATGACCAACAAACGACGGCGCGGCTTTTTGAAGGCTTCCGCGCTGGTTCTTGCGGGCACGATGTTAGGAACTCCGGCCATGACCAATACCGTCTTTGCCGCCGACCAAAAGCCAAATCCGTTCACGCTGGTCTATGGCGGCGCGATCACGAAGAACGAACCGGGCAAGGTCCAGATTCATCCGGTAAAGTACAGGCTGAACGGCCTCGACATCGTCGCTAACATTTACACCCCGGCGGGCTATGATCCGGCCCGGACATATCCTGCCATCGTCGTCGCTCACCCGAACGGCGGCGTGAAGGAACAGGTCGCGGGCCTTTATGCCCAGCGCCTTGCCGAACAGGGCTATGTCACCATCGCAGCCGACGCCGCCTATCAGGGTGGCAGCGGCGGCGCGCCGCGCAGCGTCGACAAGCCGGCGCACCGCATTGAGGACATCCACGGCATGGCGGACTTCATCACCCGCTATCCCGGGGTCGACAGCGCGCGCCTCGGACTGCTCGGCCTTTGCGGTGGCGGCGGCTATTCGCTGGCGGCGGCGAAAACCGACAAGCGTTTCAAGTCGATCGCGACGCTCAGCATGTTCAATTCGGGCCGCGTGCGCCGCAACGGTTTTGCCGATTCGCAGCTCGCGACCATCGACGAGCGGCTGCGACAGGCGTCCGATGCGCGCGCCAGGGAGATGGCCGGCGGAGACATCCTTTACGCCGGCGACGCGGATATGACCGATGCCCAGATCGCGGCGCTGCCGTTCGAAATGTATCGGCAGGGTTATGAATATTATTGGCGAACGCACGCGCACCCCAATTCGACCTTCAAATATACGATGAGCAGCCTGCTCGACCTGATGCGCTGGGACGCCACCGACCAGATCGAGCTGATCGACCAGCCGCTGTTGATGATCGCGGGCAGCAAGGCCGACAGCGGCTATATGACCGACGATGCCTTCGCCAAGGCGACGGGAACCAAGGACAAGGAACTGTTCAAGATCGACGGCGCGACGCACATCGAAACCTATTGGGTTCCCGAATATGTCGCCGCCGCGATCAGCAAGCTGACGCCTTTCTTCGCCAGGACAGTCTAATGCCGCGAAGGGCGATGCACTCGAACCGAATGAGGAATCCGATATGAAAACCGTCATCAAAACCGCGCTCGCGGCAGCCAGCATGCTTGTGGTCGGAGGGCTATCGAGCGTAGCCGTCGCCCAGACCGATACGTCGGCAACATCCGCCGGACCGGACGCCAAGCCACCATCGCGCGCGCAGCAATTGATGGGCGATGTCGCCCCCAAACTCGCCGAGCTGACCGACGACGTGCTGTTCGGCGATGTCTGGGAACGTCCCGGCCTTGCCAAGCGCGACCGCAGCCTCATCACCGTCGCGGCGCTGATCGCGCTCAACCGGCCCGAACAGCTAAAATCCCACATGCGGCTCGCGCGTCAGAATGGTGTGACCGAGACCGAGCTGGTCGAGACGATCACGCAGCTCGCCTTCTATTCGGGCTGGCCCAATGGAATCGCGGCGGTGTCGGTCGCGCGCGAAGTGTTCAACGAAGAGGTCACACCATGAGATTGCTCGCTCCCGCTGCGGCGGCACTTGCGCTCAGCGGGTGCGCCGCCTCGGCGCAGCAGGCGCCTGCCGTCACCGTGGCCAAAGCCGGCGCGGAACCAGCGACCATAGGTTCGAGCGAGAATTTTACCGGCACGGCGCGGGTCGAAGGTCGCTTCCAGCGCGCAGCGCCCGCACGGATCGGCGGCGCGTCAGTGCATTTCGAGGCGGGCGCACATACGGCGTGGCATACGCACCCGCTTGGCCAGACGCTGATCGTCACGGCGGGCGCGGGACTGGTTCAGCATTGGGGCGGGGCGGTGCAGTCCATTCGTCCCGGCGACGTCGTCTGGATTCCACCCGGGGTCAAGCATTGGCATGGCGCCAGCCCAGAAGAGGGCATGACGCATATCGCGATCGCCGAGCAACTCGACGGCAAGTCGGTCGAGTGGATGGAAAAGCTTTCTTCAGGCCAATATCCGGAGTGACACCGGGATCTCAGGGATCGCGATAGCGCAAGGCGTCGACGAGCAGCGAGAAGGCGGGCGAGCTGTGGCGGCGGCTGGGATAATAGAGGTGATAGCCCGAAAAGGGCTCGCACCATTCGTCGAGCACGCGAACGAGTCGACCCGCCGCAATCTGTTCGAGCGCCTGATCTTCGGGCATATAGGCGAGCCCCAACCCCGCGAGCGCCGAACTCAGCCGCATGGCGATATTGTTGAAGACGAGCTGTCCTTCGACGCGCACCTTGATCTCGCGCCCGTCCTTGTCGAATTCCCAGGGAAACAGTCCGCCATAGGTCGGCAGCCGGATGTTGATGCAATTGTGCGCGGTCAGATCCTGCGGCGTCTCGGGGCGCGGATGCCGCGCGAAATAGTCGGGCGACCCGACCACCGCCATCCGCATTTCGGGCCCGATCCGCACCGCGATCATGTCCTTGGCGACCTGCTCGCCCAGCCGCACGCCCGCATCATAACCCTCCGCGACGATGTCCGTGAGGCCATAATCGACGATGATCTCGACGTTGATATCGGGATAACGCGGCAGCAACTTGACCAGCACAGGTTGCAGCACCGCGATGGCGGCGTGCTCGCCCGCCGTAATGCGGATCGTGCCGGCCGGTGTCTCGCGCAACGCGCTGAGCGCGGCAATCTCCTGCTCGATCTCTTCCAGCCGCGGCGCGACCGAGCGCATGAGCCGCTCACCGGCTTCGGTCGGCGACACGCTGCGCGTGCTGCGCGTCAGCAGGCGCAGCCCGAGCCGCGCTTCGAGTCCCTTGATCGTCTGGCTGAGCGCCGACTGCGACACGCCGAGCTTGGCCGCAGCGCGGGTGAAGCTACGTTCCTTCGCGACCACCGCAAAGGCCGCCAGCTGGTTAAAATTCTCAAGCGACATTCATTAGCTCTTCTTCTCACGTCATGCCGATTGATGCGCCTAATCAAATAGCAGTTCCAGTTCTAAATTGACTGCCTGACCCGAAACGGCCGCGCATTGAGTCTGCGGTCCTCCTCCCCCGGGGTACAGATGCGAAGGAAATGAGTATGGAAAAGCGTCACCTCGGCACGAGCGGTCTTGAAGTGTCTGCCCTTGGTCTTGGCTGCATGGGTCTCAGCTATGGCTATGGTCCCGCGACCGACCGTGGCGAAGCGATCAAGCTGATCCGCGCCGCGCATGCGCGCGGGGTTACCTTCTTCGACAGCGCCGAGGCCTATGGTCCCGGGATCAACGAAGAGGTCGTCGGCGAAGCACTCGCACCGGTGCGCGACCAGGTCGTTATCGCCACCAAATTCGGCTTCAGGAACGGCAAGCCCGCCGATGGCCTCGACAGTCGCCCCGAGCGCATCCGGCAGGTCGCCGACGAAGCGCTGGCGCGGCTCGGTACCGATCGCATCGATCTGTTCTATCAGCACCGCGTCGATCCCGATGTGCCGATCGAGGAGGTCGCCGGTGCGGTCAAAGAGCTGATCGAAGCGGGCAAGGTGCTGCACTTCGGTCTGTCGGAAGCCGGCCCCGACGCCATCCGCCGCGCGCATGCTGTCCAGCCCGTCGCGGCACTGCAGAGCGAATATTCGCTCTGGTGGCGCGAGCCTGAAAACGAAATCCTGCCACTTCTCGAAGAACTGGGTATCGGCTTCGTCCCCTTCGCACCGCTCGGCAAGGGCTTCCTGACCGGCAAGCTCGACGCAAACACCAGGTTCGGCGACGGCGATTTTCGCAGCACCGTCCCGCGGTTTGCGCCCGAGGCAATGGAAGTCAACCAAGTCTTGGTCGAGATCGTCAAGGCCGTCGCCGCGGCGAAGGCCGCGACGCCCGCGCAGATCGCGCTTGCCTGGCTGCTCGCGCAGCGGCCGTGGATCGTGCCGATCCCGGGCACGACAAAACTGCACCGGCTCGAGGAGAATCTCGGCGCTGTCGATATCGAGCTTACGACCGACGATCTCGCGCGGATCGAACACGCACTCGCTGGCGTTCAGGTGGCAGGCGATCGCTACGCGGCGTCGCACCAGCGCTTCGTCAATCGCTAAGTCCCGGAGGCATATATGACCGACCAGAACCCCTCAATCCTGACCCGCCGCGGATTGCTCGGCGCGACCGCCGGGATAGCCGCTGCCCCGCTCCTTGGTGGCATGGCGTCGCCGCCCACCACCGCGCCCGCGGGTGAGGCGCGCGCCGGCGCCGCACACGTCACGGGCAAGCGCAAGCTCGGCGCGCTGGAGGTGTCGAGCATTGGCATCGGCGTCCAGAATATGAGCCGGACCTATCAGACGACGATCCCGAGTCGCCCCGAGATGTTCCGCATCATCCACGCCGCGTTCGACCATGGCGTCACCTTCTTCGATGCCGCCGAAGCCTATGGGCCGCACGAGGTCGAGCGCATCCTCGGCGAAGGCGCGGCGCCGTTTCGCGACCAGGTGGTGATCGCGTCGAAGTTCGGCTGGAACATCAATCTTGAAACCGGACAACGGCGGCCCGGCCTCAACAGTCGGCCCGAGCACATCAAGCTCGCGGTCGAAGGCATGCTGAAACGGCTGCGGACCGACCGCATCGACCTGCTCTACCAGCACCGGGTCGATCCCGCCGTGCCGATCGAGGATGTCGCGGGAGCGATCAAGCAGCTCAAGGCCGAAGGCAAGGTGCTCCACTGGGGTCTTTGCGAAATGGGCCTCGGGACGCTCCGCCGCGCCCATGCCGAGCTGCCGGTCGCCGCGGTGCAGAGCGAATATTCGATGCTGTGGCGCGGCCCCGAGCAAAACGTCCTCGACCTCTGCGAGGAACTTGGCATCGGCTTTGTGCCGTGGAGCCCGCTCGGCGTGGGTTTCCTCACAGGGGCGATCGACGCGCAAACGCGCTTTGCGGCGGGCGACATTCGCGGCGCCGAGACGCGCTTCGCTCCTGACAATCTCCCTAAGAACCTCGCGCTCGTCGCGCTGCTCAAGCAATGGGCCGAGCGCAAGGCAGCGACCCCCGCACAGATCGCGCTCGCCTGGCTGATGGTGCAGAAGCCGTGGATCGTCCCGATCCCCGGCACGACGCAGATGGCGCACATGATCGAAAACAACGGCGCGTCGGCCGTCGCCTTCACCGCCGCCGAAAAGGCCGAACTCGATGGTGCTGTGCGCGCCATCGACGTGCAGGGCAAGCGTCTGCCCGATGCCGTGCAGGCCTTTTCCGATGTCGAAGCGCCGCCCAAGCCGGGAGTATAGGTCATGGACGAAACAGAGAGCGTGTCGCGTCGGACCTTGCTGACGACCGCCGCCGCGCTCGCGGTGGCAAGCACCGAGGCCTGTGCGCAGCCAGCGCCAACAGCCGACAGCGGCAACGGCAGGATTCTCGTCGCCTATTTCACGCGCTCGGGCAACACGCGGGTCATCGCCGGAACCATCCAGCGCGCGCTCGGCGCCGACCTGTTCGAGATCAGGCCCGCGCAGCCCTATCCCGCCGACTATGAGGCGAATGTGGCGCAGGCGACGCGCGAACGCGACAGCGGCTATGAACCGCCACTCGCCGAGCGGGTCGCGAATATCGCCGCATATGACGAAATCTATCTCGGCTTCCCGATCTGGGGCGAGACGGCGCCCCCGATCATCCGCTCGTTTCTATGCCATCGAGCATTTGCCGGAGCACGGTGGTCTTGCCGCTGCCGGTCGTCCCGATCATCGCCATGTGCCGGGTCTCGAGTCTGGTGGGGATCGGAACCGCGCCGATCGCCAACGCGCGTTCGCCAGCCTCGCGGCGGGTCAGTTTGGCGAGGCGCTCCTCAGTCGTAACGCGCGTGCCGGCGAGGAAACGATCTCTGAGCGCAAGCTCGCGGCGACGCGCCATAGCTTGGCGGAATAGGATCAGCCCGGACAACCATCCGGCGAAGCCCAGCCAGAGACCCCGCACGATCATCGATTTCGTCGCGGCGGCCGAGTCACGAAAATAGGGATGAGCCGCGACGATGCGCGCCGACGCCTCGTACTCCTCACCACCATAGTCGACCGTGATGCCGGGCTCGGCGGTGGTGCCGCTGGCAAACCAGGTCTTGGCCTTCGCAAGATAGTAGGTGCCGGTCGCTTGCATCGTCCGTGGGGGCAGCATCATGTGAGGCACGATCAGACCGCCTAGCGCGATCGACGCCATCATGATGACGGCTTGGCGCTTGAAGCGTTTTGCCTGGCTGAACCGATAATGCCGTCGCAGCGCGTCGGCATGGATCCGGCGATCCTGATGCTGGCTCATGACTGCTTCTCCTGCGAGAGGCGGCGCTGGCGCTCATAAGCTGGGCCGACTTCAACAGCGATGTCCTCATCGGTCTTGCCGCCGGCGAGTGCAGCGCTGCGCGCATAGCAATAGGCAGCGCACGCAGTGAACAGGGTGCGATCGAGCATCCGTTCGACATCGGCGAGACGGGTGCTAATCGACGCGACCTCGGCGAGAAGTTCACGCGATCCGTCATCGGCGACTGGCGGATTGAGCTGCGCGGCGATCCCTGCCTTCACACTGCGCTGGAGCATCTCATAGGGGGTAACATTCTGCTGGGCCGCGAGCTTCTGCATGGCCTTGTCGACGGCAGCCGGTACGCGGACGGTGTATTGAACCGCCTTCATCGCACGACCCCTGCGCGAGTGCGGAGAGCACTCGCGAAAACCCGTGGAAAACTGCGGCTCTGAAGCAAGCTGCACACCGTGTAGTCGAATCGCACTCGCGAAAAGCGGCGGAAAAGCTGGATGCACCCGTGCGTGAGGTGTGTATCCAAATTACGGGTCCGATGCGTAGCATCGCGGCCCAGCGACCTTGCCTCAAAGACGTCCGTGTCAGACATGATCCGGGCCCTCCGTGACGGGGCGCTTCACTTCCCCGCGAGTGACCCAGTCAGCGATCATTGCCTTGGCTTCGCGGTCGGCCGATTGGCGGTCATATGGATTTACGGCTGGCACAAATTTGCGGCGGCCATTGTCCGCAAGCCAAGCCAAGGTCGCGCGTTCGATAGCTCCTCTCATATGATCACGAAGGTCGTTGGCCTCGAAAGGATCGAGATTAGTCGTGACGCCGTTGCTGAAGATTTCACCGCCCAAGGGGAGCGCGTGATTGCCTGCCAGTTGAAGCGGACCGTCGATCTGGCAGTGGCTCACATCGCCATCATAGACCGCCAGCGGAGGCCGCTCGGCGTAGCGCCAGAAATTGATCGCGGCGCGGTAAGTGTCGCCGTCCTCGCCATCTGCGAGCAACTTCTCGATGATCGGACGCATGAAAGCCGCAGTCCGCACATCGGCGTCGAAATGTAAGTTGGACGTCTCGCGCGAACCAAAGATGCGGGCGAGCGCATTGCGAATTACAGACATGGTCTGCCCTCCTGAAATCGGTTGTGTTGGGGATGGTGCGGGCGAGGCATTCGCCGCGCCGGTATCAAGCTTCACGGCGCCCCTCGGTGAGCCGTGTGATCGACGCAGTCGTGATCAGCGTGCGCGTGCCGATCTTGAGTGCATCGACCTGACCGGTCTTGATGAGCTTGTAGATGGTGCTCCGGCCGACGCCGAGCGCCTTCGCCGTGCGGTTAATCGAGTACCCGACTCGTTGAGCAGCGAGGAGGCGGAGGTCCGGAATCCATGAGCCGTCATTTGCTCCTTAGAATAGCCAAGACGGCGAAGCGCTGCGTTGATCGTATTGTCGCTGATCGGCCGCGCCCGTGTTCGTACCGAGGGGAATACATATTTGCCGCTACCAGAAAGCCCACGCATACTTTCCAGAATCGCGAGTGCTTGGCGCGACAATGGCACCGCATGCGGTTGGCGCATTTTCATCTTGGCTGCGGGCAGCGTCCAAACTGCCTTCGCGAAGTCGATTTCTGTCCATTCCATCTGGCGCAGTTCGCCGGGCCTCTGAAAAACATGCGGGGTCAGTTTGAGCGCATGCATCACCGCTGGATCACCCAGATAGCCCTCAATCGCACGGAGTAGGGCGCCAAACTCAAGCGGGTCAGTGATCGCCGCGAAATGCTTTACGGTCGGTTGTATGAGCGCGCCAAGCAACATCTGTGCGGGATCGCGTTCGGCTCGCGCAGTAGCGGCGGCGTAGCGGAAAACGCGGCTCGCGAAAGCCCGGACCTGCTTGGCCGTCTCTAAACGCCCGCGCCGTTCCTGCTTTTTCAGTTCGTGGAGTAGTTCCGCAGGCGTGATGTCGGCTACCGGCCGCCGCCCGAACTCCGCGCCGAGCAAACGCAAAAGCCAGCGATGCTTTTCGAGTGTTGCGGCTGCGACACCTTCCTTCTCGCGCTTCGCTATCAGCTCTTCAGCCACCGCCGAGAAGCTGTTGCCCGCGCTGATGCTCGCAGCGATTCGAGCCTGCCGCTTGGCAGTGTTGGGATCGACGGCATGGGCGAGCTTCTTCTTTGCATCTTCTCTAGCCGCTCGCGCCTCCGCGAGCGTAATCGCAGGATAAGCGCCGAGGGCCAGTTTACGCTCCACTCCATGCAGGCGATATTTAACGCGCCAAAGTTTGCTGCCGGTCGGATTGACCAAAAGATAAAGGCCGCCCGAATCCGAGACCTTATAAGGCTTATCTTTTGGCTTCGCTTTGCGGATCGCGGTGTCGGTGAGCGCCATTTGGGGGCCTCGCAAATCAGGGGCTTTGGAAAGGCCCCCGGATATGCCCCCGAATCGTTCAGCTACACGCGATCATGGGCAATCACCGGAAGCCAGTGAATGCTCAAAAACTAGCGGATTTTCAGGGTTTTTTCAACCATCAGCGACTGCGCGTGAGCAGCAAAATGGAGCGGGTGAAGGGAATCGAACCCTCGTCGTAAGCTTGGGAAGCTTCTGCTCTACCATTGAGCTACACCCGCATTTCAATCACTTAGCTGCAATAAGGAGCCATTTTTTACAATGGTTTTTACAGCGGCGATTGAAGGGACTGCCTTTGCCGCGATCTGCAGCTGTGGTCAATGGGGGTTAAGGTGAACCGATATCTTTGCCGATAATTCCGTTTGGCCCTTAGCGGACTGACAGCTTTCGGACCGCAAACCGCAAAAGCGGACATTGGGTGTACCGGCTCAAACCGCTTGACGCTCTGCGTCCTGAGCCCCAGCTTCCAACCATCGCAGGAATCGTCGGTTAGTAGCTACAGGGAATGGCCTGTTTGCGCGGACCGCTGGGACGGGCGTCTCGTAGAGGCCGCACGCAGCGCGGCAGCGAGCGATCCAAGAGCTTGTCTGAGCGGTGTTTACGTAACGCAGAGGAATGCGGCGCGAGGCTTAACTTTGGAACAAATCGGATTAGATAGCGAGGCTTCAGCTTGGAGACCTCCTCACCGCCCGCAGCGCGCCGCGCTATGACGTCGACACCATGATCCGACTGCCCCAGCAAACCATAGTCGTCGCTCGTGGCGATGCCGTCTTCCTGGGCATAGATCGCCACTGTCACGCGTTCGAAGCGCTGCCAGTCCATGTCGTGCAGGGGCGGAGGGTTGGTCACGTCGACGGGCGGCGTAAGCGGCGGATAGGTCACCCAGCCCATTTAGCGCGTGCGCGGTTGGCGTCAAAGGTCATTGCGCCGAATTGGGGGGTGCGACATTGGCGTTGCTGGAACCGCTACAACGGCCGACGTACTCTCGGCGGCCGCATTGAGACCGCAAAAGGCCTAAGCCCGTCGCAGGGGAAGGCTTTGCGTCAGGCAATCACTTGTAATGGGCAACACTATAACGATCCCGTTCGCAGATTCCCGATAAGTTACAGAAATTCGGTGGGTCCCTGCCGGCTAGCATAACGATCATATGCGGTTACCTCACGTATCGGAAGCTCAACCGGGTGGCCGAAAATATCGGCCTGGAGAAAGGCGAGTTCGGGTTCGACTCGTTGCGCCTCGAGTTCGATCCACCAGGCCCGCGGCCCGAAGGCCGGCACGACATTCCAGCGATACCCGCGGCCGCGGAGTGCCTCGCGGCAATCGAAGGGTGCGTCGAGGGCGAAAATCCGCCAGCGCGGTCGGCGCGCCATGTGCAGGATCGCGCCGAGTACCGGCCGCGCGGAGCGCGGCAGTCTTTGCGCCAGAAGCGCGATGCCAGCCTCGCAATCGTCGGTTGCGCGGTGCGCCTCGAAAAAAAGGCCATAGCCCGCGAGCAGGTCGGCGAGGCGGCGGCCTTCGATCCCTTCCGCTTTCCAGTCTACATCGACCATTGAACAGGCCCAGGGTTTGGTCGCAAACTCAGGCGCAATTCGTTCGGCGAGTGGGCGATCGAAGGCCGCATTATGAGCGACGATGATCGCGGCCGGTTCGATAAAGGCCGCCACGCGCGCCGCGTCGATGCTTTGTCCGGCAACCATCCCATCGGTAATACCAGTAATGGCCTCAATCTCGGGGTCTATCGGTCCGGATGGCTGGTTGAACTGGTGGAGCTGCGCGTGGACCGCAACGATCACGCCATCAGCCTGATATTCGAACGGAATAATCGCGAGCTCGAGCGGCTCACAGGTCAAGGAATCGAGCCCGGTGCTCTCGAGATCGAGGAACATACCGAGACGGGTCGGGCTGCCGTCGGAAGGGGCAAGGCATGTTGCAAGTTCGAGGCGGCGCAGCACGCGATATCGCCCGCTCGCCTCGAGCCGGCGTGCCGCCGCCTCTAGCGTCTCCTCCTCTTGCATGTCCCCATTTTCGCGATCGATCATTCAAGCCTCGAAATGCGACGCGCCGCAATCGCGCGGGACGTCGAGTACATTGTCATCGACCTCGAGCGGATGTCTTCCCTGAAGATCCACCGCCATATCGGTCCAGCCGTCTTCGATATAGAGCCAGTCGGTCAGCGCCGGAAGAAACATTGGTGGTGAAAAATGCCACCGCTTATCGCGAAACGCCTTGGCACGCCGTTGCAGCCAATCCGGATCATCGGCAAAATGCGCCAGCATGTCGAGCGCCGCCGCCGTCTTCTGCACGATGATTTGGCGGCTTGCCTCGATTTTTGGATCGGGATCGGCAAGGGCGCGCTCGTGCCGCCAAGTGAGCTCTTCCGACTCCAGAACCTCCAGCACAGTCCGAGCGGCTTGCGGAAATTCCAGGGCCTCGCCGCCGACGATCCGCTGCCGCGCTAACCGCTTCCGGGTTCCGCGCGCGCTGGGGGACGGATCGGGTTCGGTCGCGAACAACAGCGGGAGATGGGCGATAAGTTCGAGCGACCGGCCCTGATAATGAGGCCGCGGCTTGAGATCGGTGGTCCGAATGGGGTCGATATCCGCAATCACCATCGCGGCCTCCTTCTTGCCTAGCGCCCCGCTATGCTTGTCGCCGAGCTGGAATATGCCCGGCGCGAGCGATCCGTAGGGCGTCGCGGCCTCGGTCCCGTCCTTCCAGCCGTCGAGCCCGATGAAAGCGCTGCCACCTACCCCCCCGACCGGCTCGACCGCATTGCAGAATGCAGTCACCAGCCCCGCAGCCAGATACTGGTTCTGCCCAAAGATATGGTAGTCGGCCGAGCGCGAGCTCATCGCCGGCAGAATGACGACCGTGCGTTGCAGCGCCTTGCCGCGCGCCAGCGACGGCGGTTCGACGATGCCACGATAAGAGGTCCAGCGCGCGAAGACATGCATGTCGTCATCGAGCTCGCTGGCACTCTCGGACGGAGGCCAGGCGAGACCGTAGCGCGACGCGAGCTTACGGTTCTCCTCGAGGATGCCGATGAAATTCGCGCTGCTCGCATGGAGGAACATTTCCGAGCACACCAGCTCGATCGTATAAGTTCCAAGTTCGAACGCATCCTTCGTGTCGGCGAGCATCGGCGCCCATAACTCGCGCACCGCAGGACGGATCAGTTCGCCCGCCGCCGGAGAAGAATAGCGCTTGCGCCGGATCCTGCTGCTCACCCGCATCCTGCCCTCGGACGAGGAAGCGACGATGCAGGTCAGCAGCGCCGAATGCGCGCTCCAGTCCGTCACGCCGTCCGATCCCGGCGCCAGCGGGACAAAATAGGGAGACACGCCGGATGAGGGTATCCTGGTCGAGACGGAGGCGCCGTCGGGAACGCGGAATGTCCCGGCCCATATCGTCAGCGGCAGATTTCTGGCCTGCAGCTGGCGCGTCAACCAGTTCACGGTTTCCGGGCGCACGCTATATTCTGGGAGCACGAGCCCATCGACCTTGAAGAGCGCACAGGCGCGCAGAACCTCGCTGAGAATGGCCCTGCGCCGGCCTTCGGCGATCGACTGGAAATGTCCCCCGTTGCGAACCGCCTCCTTTTCCGGCTTTCCGCCGTCGAGAGTACGAAGCCCCTCATTTTTCCCGTCCCCGGTCCCCGGCGCATGATAGGTGTCAGCGACATCCCATTGAACGATCGCGAGCCGCTGCCGATCATGGCCCTTCTTCGCCCGGCCGCTCCATGCTCCCTCCTGCCGTTCGCGGATTAGCCCGATCGTGTCGCGATCGCTCCTCGCCGCACCTGGGCGCGAAGGCCCTTCGGGTTGGCCTTGCTCGGGAGTCGCCACATCGGGGGGCGTGCGTTCTCCGCCGCCCGTCCCGCCACCTGCCCCGGCGCGCAGCTCTGCCGCTTCGACCGATCCCGGTTCGTCGCCGTCCACCGTGTCGATGGCCGGCATCGCCGGCACGTCCCCGGACCCGGCCGCAATCCTGGCGCGGGGCGCGGCCGGGACCGGGATATTCGCTGCCGCCCCATCCATGGCGAAAGCCATCTCGGCCAAGCTTTGCGACACCAGATGGAGTCCGACTACCCGGTCATTGTTCCACGCCACCGAATAGCGATAATGGATACGGCCATCCACGTCGGCGCCTTCGGTCGACAGGCGCCGCTCGCCCGCCACATAGGCAACGTCGATCTGCCATTCGGACAGGCGGTGCGAACTGCCATCGGCGAGCCGGAGCACCGGCCGTCCTTCGACGGTCTCGCCGGTTCGCGGACTGATCGCCGACCGCTCGGTGGCAATACGGATCGAGGCGGCGGCGGACAGCGCAAGAAGATCGTCGCGCAGCGCCTCGGGCATCGCCGCGGCGAGCGGCGTGAAAATTGTCCAAGGCCAGTGCCCATCCTCCGCATCGTCCGGCGCCGACGCCGCGACGAACGGCAGCAGCGCCGCGACCGCCTCTCCCGCGCGATCGAAATTTTCGGGAGTCATACGCCACAAGACCGGCCGTTCCTCGGTCGAGGAATTTTCCGCCGGAGGCGTGACCTGCAACAATGTTGCCACCAAGATGAGCCAGCCGAGCGGCGTGATCATATCGCGCGCGGCCGCCGCAGCGGTACGCCGCCCTTCAACAATCTGGCCGAAGGTTCGCAGCAGCTGCCGGACCTGCACCGCAGGATCGCCATCGGCGCACGTATCGGGTTCGTCGACCAGCGCGACCTCCCCTCCCAGATAGGGCATCGCGAACGACAGGTCGATCGGCAGGCCCTGCAGCCGTTCGAGACTTTGCGCGGGCAGCGCAGACGCCAGCTCGAACGCCAGCGCGCGCAATTCAGCCGTGGCGCCGAGCAGGGTCAGCCCTAGGCGCAGGGCCCGCAATGGTACCGCGGCGCCTTCATCCAGGTCCGCGAGATGAACATCGACGCGCCCGGCGGCGGCAAACCAGGCTGCGGCGCTCCGCCGGCCGGCCGCTTGGCGCGGCGGCGACCCCGCGGACCAGATCGCACCGGCGGCGGGCAGCGCGCGGCTTATGCGCCGCGCCGCGCGCACTGCAATGGCGGCAGGGCGCCCGCTATGACTTGGATCCCCGACGGTTCCGAGCCGCTCGCTCATGAACAGGCCTTCGGCGGTTGCGGCGACCAAATAGCTTGCCTGTGCCTCGGGCCGTTCGGTCTCGCCGAACGCCGTGAGCAGCCGGAGCGCGCGAGCGATACGGCTCGGAATGCCATCTTCGGGAGACGCGATGCCCGGGCCCCAGCGATCAGCGCCCGAGAGGCGCGGCAGCACCCGGGCGAGGATCGCGTCGCGCCGGTGGCCCACGCGATCGAGGTTCGTATCGCTATGATTTTCGAGCGACAGGACATCTTCGGCGGGGCCTTCGGGGCGGCGGCAAAGGTCGCGCACGGCCCAGCCGTAGCGCCAGTGATCGGCACCGAGACTGTGCACCGATCGCGCTTCGAGCGCGCTGCCGTTCCTTACGAAGGCATGACCGTCGACCGCCTCCCGCGGTGCAGTCCAGCAGATGAGGCACGTGGCCTCCACGTCCACCTCATCGCCCTGGCCGATCGGCGCAAAAAAGGAAAAGGCGGTCGGAACCGGGACATGCGCCCCACCCGCCGCGTCCAGCAGCTGACGGAACGGGCGATGCCCCGCCCGGTAGATCGCGGCGATATCGCCGGCCTCCCAGACGGTGTCCAGATCGAACAACGGCCGGACGCCCGTTGCAAGCGAAGCGCGCCACCGCGTCAGAAAACCCTGATTGTCGCCCGGCTCGATATGCCATTCGACACCCGCCGGACAGACAGCCTGCGCATCGGCGGCGGCAAAGATGAGCGCGCCGCTCTTGCACCAGAGCATCACGCCCGATGCTTCGAGGCCCGGCGGCGATGGAAGTGCGACCGCGCCGTCTTGGTCCGCGATCAACCGGATCAGGCGGGGGCGGTTTTGCGCGATCAGCGCGAAGCGTCGGTAGGTGACGTTGACGAGCGTTGCAGCCGCATCGATCTCGACCGGATCGACGGATGGCGCGCCTTCGCTCTCGCGCGGCCGCCATATCGATAGGATATCCGCGACCATCCGCTCAATCCCGGCCGCCGCCGGATCGGGCGCGGTCGGAGGCGATAGATCCTCCACGTCTCCGCCCGGATTTTCGCCGAAGCGCTGCAATTCGACGAGCGCGGTTTCGAGAGCATCAAAGCCTCGCTTGGCCTGCCTGGCGGACGGCACGACAAGTTCGGGAAGCTTCGGGCGAAGTTCGCCATCGTAGCGAAAGAGCGAGAGTTGCAGGCTATCGGGTAACGGATCGCCTTCGCTCGCAGCGAGATAACGATGAAGCGCGGCGAAGGGCCGCTTCGCCGAATCCATCGGTGGAGGACTGCGAAGCGCGAGCGCGAGACAGGCGATGATCGCGATCTGGCAGCGCACGTCATAGCGGGCCAGGAATTGCGAAGCATCGCTTCCCAGAAAAGCGCTGGCCATCGGCTCGAACAGATCGCCGAGAACAGCCTCCGAAAGCCGGCGCTTGCGGTCCGCCCAGCAATCGCGCGCCTCCTCGTCGAGCGCCTCCGGGATCGGCGCGCGCAGCGCCCGTTCGATCGCTTCGAGTGCGGCAAGCGCGACATCGAGCGGCGCCTCGACCGTCCGGGCGCGAACATCGGATCCCCGCGCCTCGGTCCGGAACTCGCGGGCGATATCGGCGGGCGTCGCGTCTTTCTCGCCCGCGGCGATCAGCCACAGCCGCCGATAGGCGTTCGCGCGGTCGCCGAAGCGTACCTCGGTCGCATGAAAGGCCCGCTCGATCCGCGCCGCGATGCGATGGGGGTAGCGCAAATCGTCGAGTTCGGGATCGAAGAGAAGGCCGAGCGCGGTGCGGCGGTCGATATCGCCGGCATCGGCCAGCGGATCCATCGCCTCGGTCACCGGCATGTCGGCAAGCGGACCCGAGAATCCGAACCCCATCCGGCTGTCGGTCAGCCATTCACGCGCCTCCTCGCGCGTCATGAGCGGCGGCGTCGGGTTCTTGCGATTCAGCGACAGACCGCGGATCTGGAGATGGGTTTCGATCTTGCGCCGCAGCTGGCCCGCGACATCGGCGTTGGGACAGATGATGATGATATCATCGACATAACGGGCATACGCGGCGCTGCATCCGCCGTCCCGCTTCATCGCATCCGCTTCGTTGCGCGCCCCTTCCCCGGAGCCCCCCGCCCCGGTGAGTTCTCCTGCGTCGGCCTTGACGAACAGCTCGTCGATCCGCTCCACCTCGGCTCGCATCATGTCGTCGAGATCGAACAGCGAAATATTCGCAAGATAGGCTGACAGGTCGGGGCCCTGGGGCAGGCCGGAAAGCTTGGCAGCTTTACCCGTTTCGGGATCGGCGTGGTCGTTGTGAAACGCATGGTCGAGCAGGAATTCGGTAAAGATGTTGGCCCGTTCGGCCGGTTCGTCGCCGGCATCGGGACGCAGCAAAGGCGCGAAGCCGCGCGCGCCGCCTTCGGCCTGTCCGAATTTTGCAAGCGCCCGCTCGAGCGGGACCTGCAGGGCATCGCCGATGACGTCGCGGCGGACATGCTCGTAAAAGCCCGTGATATCGAGCCTGAGAATCTGGAGATCCTCGTGGCGGTAACGGCGGAGCTTTGCGTCGAGATGATCGATGAAAGCCCGCCAGCATTCGAAATAGGGCCGAAAAATCCCTTCGCGTGCCGGCGGGGCGAGACCGTTCACGATCCCCATGTCGACTTGATAGGCAAAGCTCAGCGCCTCGCTCTCCTCGCCGCCCCTGGCCCCGGTCCGGTACATGCCCTTTCCGCCGGCGCTGCGGTCGTACCGCACGGCGGGAATACCGTCGGAGAAGCCCGGCGCACCGCCGCGGTCGCGAAGCAGTTCGATAAGCGCATATTGCTGAAGCAGCGCGTCGGCCGCGACCGGCCCCGCCTTTAGGCGGTATCGCCCGCCGCCTTTCGGCAGATGCCGCGCGAGGAGCGGCGCCATCGGCCGGTGGCCTTCGTGCAACCGCTCCTTGTGAAGATGGAACAGCGGCGAGGCCGCGACCGCGAGCCGCTCCCACGCTTCATCCTCGAGCGGATATTCCCGGCGCTGCGTCGAGGATCGGCCGATAGTCAGCGCCGTGATCAGAACCGCTCGCGGATCGCCCGCCGCCGGCTGGGGGAAATCCGTCGCAGGCTTCGACGGCGCTTCGGTGCCCTCGCCATAGCTGCGTACCAGGGCCGTAAACGCGCCCAGTTCCTTCGAGACGCGCAGCGGCGCGAGAATGCGATCCCATGCGACGGGACCGAGGCTTTGCGCGATATGGCGGGCGATGGCGGCGCGCTGGATGGCCGAAAGCGACGCCGGATCGCGCAGCGGGACGGTTTGGCCGGCACGGATGCCGAGCATGAATTCGAACGGCGTGTAGGCGGCATCGTCGAGCATCGCCGCCGCATCGGCGGGGGCCTGGCCGCGCAGATAGGCATCGGGATCGGCCTTGTCGTCGAGCGGCGGCGGTACGATCACCTCGATGCCGAAGACCGCTCCCCCGTCGAGAAGCCTCATGAGCGCGAGCAGCAGGTCATAAGCGCCGGCGCGCCCCGACGCATCGGGATCAAGAAATAGGCGGAATGTCAGCGGGCGGTCGCTGTCTCCAGCCTGCTCGGCAAGCCGGCGCAGCCCCTCGATCTGTCCTGCGGACGCGCGCGATCCGAGCAGCGCCACCGCCGCGATGCCGAGCGATTCGAGCCGGAGCTGGTCGAAAAGTCCCTCGACGATATAGATGTACGCCTCGGCGCCCCGCTGCCCAGATGCGCGCAGCCAGCTCTCGATGCGCTCGGCCCCATAGAGCGTGTCGCGCCGCGGGAAATCGAAGGAGTAGAGGTATCGGGGATCCTCGTCGCCGAGCGCGCGCGCCGCAAACCCCGCGGGAGCCTTTGCCGACCCGAGCGGAAAGACGATCCGTTTCCCCCTGTAGAAGCCGCGAAGCCAGCTGCGCTCACCTCCGGCCTGTCCGCTCGCCGGCTCGGGATGCATGATTCCGGCATTCTTGAGCGACTCTTCGAGAACGGGATCGCTTGCGGCCTCGCGGCGCAGTGCAGCGAGATCATAGACCCCCGCGCCAGCATCGCGCAGGAACTCGGGAGAAAAACCCCGGCGTTCCGCAAAGCCTGCAAGCTCATCGCCTTCAGGCGAGCCGCGCAGCCGTTCGGCAAACAGCACCGCTCCGCGCCGCCGGTCGGGAACGACCTCACGCCCACCGGCCGCGAGGCTCGTGCCGGCGAAAGGCGCAAGCCAGCGAATCGCATCCCAGAATGGGAGATCGCCGAGCCGGCGACGGACGAGATTGACGATGTCGCCATTCGCACCGCAGGCAAAACAGTGGAAATTGTCGCGGTCTCCCGCCCGCTGATAGAGGTTAAGCGACGGGGTGCGGTCGTCGTGAAAGGGGCAGAGCGCCTTGCGCGGACGACTGTCGCGCGGATCGACCGTCAGCCCGAGCGCCTGGGCTACCGGAACGATGTCGCTACGTTCGATGATCTCCCTGACAAGCGCATTGGCTCGCGGTTTCTGCGCCAAACATCCCTCCCGTTTCGTTCGCCCCCAATCGGCCTACCATGGGACGCGCGCGCTGATAAGGGGAACCACCGCGCCACCAGCGTTAAATTCGCTCCATTTCGAAACGGGATAAGAGGTGACAGCTTCGCCTATCCAGCCCCTGCGTGACGCAGCCGCCCCATGCCCCGACTTCGCGTGGCGCGTCCAAAGTTGCAGCTGCTAGAATTCTCCAATTGTTCGAAAATCTGATATTCGGCATTAGCTTTAGCGCAGCGGCAGAATGAGCGAATGGACCTGCCGCATCGACGGCTCCGATTCACGTCCGACGATCGTCTCACAAGGGGCGACCTACGCGCATGCGCATTGCACGTGTTTACGGTGAACGTATTACGGCAATGACCGCTTTCGGGTCGAGCAAATCTCGTTTGGCATGGCCGAGATCAGGCGCAGAGCTGCCTATTGTGCAAGTTTCGACGCCATCCGCTGAGCAATCGACGAAATCAGTGAACTGTCATCGACGTATATCCGTCGGATCGAAGACACCTGCGCGACTGACCAGCCCATGATTCCTGCGGCCTCTTCGTCCGAAATACCCCCTACCGTCAGGAGCTTCGTACAGAAGGTGCCGCGGACATCATGGAGATGCTTCCGCTTCCGTTCTTTCGTGTCCTCGTCGACGTGGACGATATCCGCCTCGTCGCGCACCCGATTAAAGCTCCCGCCAAAGCCATCACCAGTCCATGGCAACCCGTAGCTGTTTACCAGGACGGTTTCGACTCCATCGCCTCGCGGGCGATCGCGCAGTTCTTCGAGCAATGAGCGTAGTTCCGGGATGATTGGGACGGTCACAAATTGTCGCTTTTTCCGACTGCTCTTAAGCGCGAGTTTTCGGATCGCGGTCTCACCGACGTGCCCCCATTCCAACGTGACGAGGTCGGCGCGACGCAGTCCGGTGAGGGCGGCAAGGCGCAGTCCATCGACGACGTGTAGTCGGTCCAGTTTTTTCGCCGCTTCCGCAAAGCGGGTCATATCATCTTCGGTCCAGATGATCGCGGCACGCTGGCCGTTTCGATAGAGCGAAGGAATATTGGCGGCGACATTGATCATCACCCGTCCCCGCAACCTTCCGAACTCTAAAAGAGCCCGTAGGGTGCCGATGCCGATATCGGCGCCGCGCGGTGTGCTCGCCCGGCTATCGCGCCATGCCACGACTTTTGCGGTCATGCGTGGATCGGACCAGAGCGAGAGCGGTACGTCACCCCATTTTTCTTCGATCAAGTCGAGTGCATGGCCCCAGGTCTTTTTGGTTCCATCTGCCAGAGCTTCCCATTCGGGGCTCGATGGGCGATCCGGATTCTGAGATCTCCACTCTCGGATGAGCGAACGCATTGTTGTCGGATCAACGGCATATCGTTGATCGAGATGCTGCTTCAGCTCAGCCAACTGGGCGTGGCTCAACGTCGGCCGCGTTCGCGATTCAACCCGGCCAATCCGTGGTCCACCACGCCAGGCATAGATATACCACACCGGTGTTTTGCCGATCCGATCCGCCTTCACCATGTGAATTTCCTTGATCAAAGGCGGCCTGCCTTTTCCCAAGCGTCGAATTCATCCTTGGCATCGTCATCCGATGCATCGGCGCCCCCATTCGGCAAAAGGCGGATCGTTCCATCGGCGCGATACTCGACTGCACGAACGATCACACCAGATTCGCGCGTCGCACTGACAAGGCGCCGAATATCTGAATTCCGCGGATAACGGCGAGTTTGACGATCGGGCATCATGATTGATGTCCGCTCTTGTGCTGAGGCGAGAGCCCAAAGGCGGCGAGTTCGATGGCACGCTGCTGGGCCAGACGCCATCGTGCATCAAAGCCAATCTGCGGCGAGGGAAGCGCGGGGAAATAGTTCTTGAGCCAAAGCGTGACCGATTGTGACGCAACCGATTCTATTTCGATTCCAGGCAGCATTTGCAGAATTGCTTCTGCCTTGTAGCAATTGGCAGTCGCTGCGTAATAGCCTTTCGCGGCCGCCGACCGAAACAGAACGCGCTCAATGGCAAATTCCCGAAAAACTTTGCTGAGTTTGGCTGAGAGCTCCTGCGCCGAGGCCGCATCGCGCCGATCGAAGATGAATGTGGCGCAGTGAACATCATCGAGAATCAGCCGCCCACTCACTTCCTCCAGCATGACGATCGACAAATAAGGCTTGGTGTAAGCGGCGGCTGCGACCCGGCGGCCGGAGCCGAGCAATCTTCCCACGCTGCTGATATCGGCAGATTGGATTGCGACGGACTCTTCGCGTTCAAGCGAGAGTTCCACCTCCGCATATAGCGCCGCCTCGGCCGCTCGGGCGATAAGGTCGATGCACCACCGGTCCGCCGGCGGAACATTCGGAACCCGAATGTTCCGCGCGCGCATGTTGATCCATGGCTGTATATCGGAGGCCGGCAGGAGCGTTACGCAATTGGGGAACGTGCCGCGTAGCTGCGCAATAAGATCTCGCGCTTGATCGCCTTCGCAACCGGCATCCGCGTAGAGGAAGATGTTCGGCGTCGTCAAAGCGAGTAGCTCGGGGAGCTGTGCGATTTTTGATGCAACGGCCGGCCAATCGCCGTCGATCGGACCGAAGACGATGTTAGCATAGCGATCTACTTCCGTCGGCGAATATGCGCCGGGATGGAGTGCAACGAGCGCCAACCCCAGCTCGGAGACTGCTGCCCCAAATATAGTCCGGTCATTACCGCTGCGAAGGTCGGGTATCGGAACACCCGGACGCAGATAATCACGAAAGTCGAAGCGAGGGGGCTCTTTCATGCCGCCTCTCCTTCGTCGTTCGCCGGGCTGGGAAGAAAGCTCCAGTCGCCGCCGATGATACGAAGCGAATGGGCGCTGACCCAAGCCGTGCCGTTCTCAACCTCGTACAGATACATGAGCTGTTCGCGGCCATCGAGATTGACATATTGATGGCCCAGAAGCGTCCGCATCACGAGTTCGCCGCGAATATTCGCGCCGACCTTACTCCCCGGCGCGAAAATGCCGTCGACCGGCGGCGCCGCATGATGTCCCGCCGCAGGTTCGAGCCCTGAGTACCAGTCGCGCAGGCGCTCAATGATCGGAGGGTCGAGCAGGCTGTCTTCGCCGGCCATTCCTGCGGCCCGATCGAGACGATCCAATATCTCCTGGAAATTATCGAAGATCGGTTGCGTCAGTCGGAGACCGCCGGGGATATCGTCATATATCGCAATCGCATCATCGAGCTTCTTGGAAGATCCTCGCTCGATCACCTCGATGCCCAGATGGGCAGCGACGATCTCTCCGGCGGGAATGCCCCTGTCGCTCAGCAGTATCGTCCGGATCGCTTCTGCCACTTCCTTGCGAATTTTCACCTGGGCAGGGCTGGAGCCTGCAAACCAGGGCTCGGAAATGCGAAGAAGCGCGCCGGTCGTCTGGAACTGACGCATCTGCGAACGCATCTGCCGATTCTTCTTCTCCAGGTCAGAGTAAAGAAGCTTGGCGGCGCCATAGGCATAGCCGAAAACCGTCTCGGTGATCCGCATCTCGCATTCGGTGAACGATCCTTGTGCGCTTTCCAGATGATGCGCATCGAGGATCTCGGCGATCGCCTGTGACGCAGCAACCCGGCCCTTCAACAGGGGAATGGTCGTCGTCTTTCCTTTTTCCCTCCGGAGCAAAATGGAATGCTCGAAGCCCGAGCGACGCCATCCGGTAACACGGTATGCCCTGCGCATGTGAAGATAGATGGCTCCGGGATACGCCTCACGCATGGCCTTATCGATCGGGATGTCACCAAGCGTCACCGCCGTATCGTCGGCGAGGCGCAGTTTGAAACTTACATCCGCGATCTTGCGTAGCGGAAAATCATGATGGGGACTGTCGCCGGCAAGCTGAGCCACGCGATCAATGTCCGGGGGACGGTGGGCGCATGGTGCAGCCCAGCCCAAGGCTTCCGAGAAACCCTGAGGCCACTCCACGGCGTCAGCTGCGCGGGAGATCAATTCTTCATCATCGCCAAGCTCGGCCCGCAGGCAACAGGCCTGCTGATACTGAATGATCTGATTCTGGAGATGAAGATGATTGGGCTCGACCGCGCCGGTCGCAAATTCCTCGAACGTAGTGCCAAGCTTGGTGAATGCGGCACGAGGAGCAACAACGGCAAAGAGGCCGGGCTTCGAGCGTCCCACTCGACCGGCGCGCTGCCGCAGCGCTCTGCGGGTTGCGGGAACCCCAAGGTTCATGCCGATACGAAAAAGATCAATGTCGATCCCGACCTCAAACGCCGATGTGCAGGTGGCCGCACGTATCCTACCGCTTTTCAGGCCATCTTCGATGTCGGCGAGGTCGGTGCGGTCGTAGCCATTGCGATAGGGAAGGACGCGGTCGTCATCGAGCCGCTTGCTGATGCGTTCCACGCCTTGGCGGCTGTCACCGAACACCAACATCGATTCGTCCCCCAATGCCGGCAACAATTTCGTGATCGCGTCTGCCATTTCGGTTTCCGCGGCGCGCCCACGGTCCGGGCCTTCAATATGAAGCAGGGTCATCGGATAAGACGGCGCGCCGTTGTCGGCTTCGGAAATATGCGTGAACTGGCAGCCGGTAAGGGCTTCGGCGTGCGCGACAGGATCGCCAATCGTCGCCGACGCTGCGATCAACTGGAGTGAGAGATTCCGATCAGTGCGAGCCTGCAGAACCGCGAGCCGCAGCCGCCGAAAGAAATAGGCACCGTTACTTCCAAAGACCCCATCAAACATATGGGTCTCATCCACGACGATGAACCGGAGGAAGGCGAGGAATGAACGCACATCGGCCGTCGCTTGAAGACGCAGCATCCAGGCATGGACAACATCAGGGGTGGCGAGCAGAATGCGGGCGCCTCGAAGGGCGTCGATGCGTTCGGAAGCCGATACCTGCCCGTTGACAATCGCAACGAGGCTCGGATCGAGCCCCATGCATTCCAGCTGCTTCCTCCACCGGCACAGCTGGTCAGTAGCGAGAGCCTTGTGCGGGTAGAGGACCAGCGCAGTGCCACTGCCTTCCAGCATTTCGCGCAGCACCGGATATTGAAAGATCAGGGATTTCCCAGATCCCGTCGCGGTCGTGACAAGAACATTGTCCGCCTTGTCGAGTGCGTTGAGCGCAATCGCCTGATGGCGCCAGAGTTTGCCGCTCGTGGGGCGGATCGCTTCGAGCGCGCGGGCGGCCGGACCGCGGCGATAGCCGCTCGGTACAGCGGCCGTACGGGGCGCTCGCGCAGGCAAATGGACAGCTTCGACGATTGTCGGAGCGAGAGCGCCAATAAAGATGTCTGCCGGATCGATGTCGTGGCCGACGCGGGGCGCATGCTGAACCGCGCCCATCATTTCAGACTCCGGATGAGCTTACCCAAATTCTGGCTGGGCTCGATGTAACACTCGGTCGTTTCCAGGCGTGCGTGGCCCGCTGCTGCTTGCACATCGCGCAGGGAGCAGCCATTTCGGCCCGCCGACCTCGCGAGATTGGTGATAAATGTCCGTCGACCCGAGTGGCTTGAATAGCCCTGAAGCCCGGCCTTCTTGTACATCCACCACAGCTGGTTGGTAAGCGCCGTCAGACTTTGACGCTTGCGCTTATGCCACCGCTGAGAAAAGGCAATATAGTCCATCTCGGGATAGTGGAGCAGAAACTTGCGAACCATGTGGGCGATCTTCGGGTGCATCGGGATCTCACGCCCCTTGCCGCCCTTTCCGACTTTCGGGCGCACCGTTACCCATTCGGAGACCTGCCCATTCGGCTCCACCAGATCGGAAATGTGAATATTGAGCACTTCGCCAACGCGAAGACCTGCATAGACCGTCAAGCGAAACTTCAAGAGATAGGCGTAGGGTGCGCGGCTATCGCGGAAGATCTGGCTCTCGACCCGCTCGATGTCGCGGTCGGATAAAACCTTGGCGCGGGAGCGCGGCCTCTTATGAGGCATGATGTCGTAGTCCTCGGCCTTACGGCGCGCCGGTTTGTACGGCTGAAACTCCTGGTAAATGTCTTGCATGCTTGAACGCTCCTTTCTGTTAGCGGAGCCTTAAGCATGAGGACGAAATCATTTTTCGCAATAAAAAATTCAAATAAAATCCTTTAAAATCAGCAGTTAACCTAAATATTTATGGTTTATACTTCAAATTTACTTGAATTTTACTTGCGACGAAGATTTATTATTTCAGTAGAAATTGACAATTTTTATAAATAATCCGGCGTGATGATATATTTTTTTAGGCGTGATGTTGGGATAAATTCTTCATGGTAATTTTTCTTGCAGTCGACGGCAAAAAAGCGCCGCCCGCAATTGCGAATTGTTCTTAACAGAGAAAATCGACTGAATTTGCCTTGGAGGCCAACCAGTCTGGAGGCGAAAGTCGCGAATCAAGCGGGTGTTTAACGTTCCGAGTCGCAACCCTATGGGAAGGGATGGATGGGTGGCCGCCCCCTGTCGGGGTCGGACTGGGCTACGCGCGTTTTGTTCGGGCTCCGCCCTTGGTTTTCAGCCCTTCGGGCTGGCCTACGGCAATTATCTGAGATTTCGGGACGGCATTATCCGAGAAATTCTGAATGGCTTGCAAGCAATTGAAAATGATCGATTAAACCGAAATTTTGTCCGAGGAAATGTTGCTCGTCTCGGATAGCTGGGCAGCCGATTGGATCGTGCGCAAAATCAGGGTGTCTGGGGCCTGTAGGCCGATCTTTGAAATAAAAGGCCAAAACCTTTGATGCTAAAGGTCTGATAACGTTGATTTTTGCTATTGACATTTGCGTCGGATTGGAGTACAATAAGCGCCATCAGATCGGAGTTCGGTCTGCTTTTCACTCATCGTCGATTGAAGTCGCGCCACGGGGTGGCCCGCTCACGACCACATCTTCATAAGGACACCCCTATGGCTCATCACGAGAGAAAGCTCGTGCGCGCCCGCGCGCTCTGCAACCGCATCTTCGAAATGGCGGAAACCCACGGCCAGATCATGCCGGCTCACTACCCAGGGTGCGCCGAACATATGATCGTGATCGATATCCCGCCGTTCAGGATCACGATCCAGCCTAACCGGTTTCGTGCCTATATGGCGAAGTCGGAGCATATGGTCGGTGAGGGTACGATCGAACGTGATGGGTGGAAGGCGATCGAGATCCGGCTCCACAATGCACGGCGCGCCTGCTTTAACGTCCATGGCAATGAGATCGATATGTACCACTACCAGCCTGGGCGCTGGGAGCTGGAATTTGGCGTCGATCCCGAAGGCGACACTGTACCGATCCGCCCCGATCTCTTCGCCGACGACAAGGATCCGGCCTGGCGCGCATTCAAGCAGAGTGAATTCGCAAAATGGCCAAAGGGATCGCCGCCCCCTGGGGCGTGATCGATGAGCGAGGTGAAAAGAGGCAGCGCGAGTTGCCTCTTTTCATTTTTCCCCTTGCATGATCTTTGGCGTGGCTGGTCTTCGGCACGCCCAACTCAGGTCAGCGATAAATGCATTCGACTTAACCAAGGCACCGTTTGGAGACGACCCATTCGGCCGGCGCCGTAACGGGGTAAAGGGCATCCCAAAAATGCCGCCATAAGCACCCTTTGCTAGACGATCGCGCAGCTTGCCAGCAGCAGGACCACTCCGCCGATCAGAGTAATAAGGCCACTGAGGAGGTTGCGTGCGCCGCCACTGACGATGGCGGCGAGGATCAAGATGAGAATAAAGCCGAGCATGGTCAGATTTTATCGACTTCGTTCGTCCGCGAATTGACCAGATAGTTTGAGCGGCCTGTGCCATCCCGGTTTGTGATACAATGGACGCCATAGAGATTGGCACCAACTTCGCGGACCTCGATCGGTTTGGCGCAGAGGTGGCCGCTAAGGTTGATAGCAAAGCGAATTGCCTTTTCGGCCTCGTCGAGATCGCCCATCCGCACGGGCTCGGGTTTCGGCGGAAGCGCAGCGTCCGGGATTGGTGGAGTGGCAGTTGCGGACGGGGCGACTGTGGATGAGTTTTCGACAGCTACAAGATTTCTAGCATCTTCTTCGGCAAACGAGTTTTCGACATTGCTGCCAATCGCCTGCAACGCCCATATCCCACCGACAAACACAACGGCGCTGCCCAGCGCAATCTTTCCGAACTTCCCCATATATCACCTCTTTTGATGGTTGTCCGACGACGATGTAACAGTCAGAAGTTAAGAAATACGGACGATCGTCCGTGGACTGACAGTCCCCTATCCCGCGACTTCGAGAGTATGGAGGACTTCAATAAGGAGTTGGGAAAGCGTATCCGCCGCAGGCGAAAGGAGGTCGGCTTGTCGCAGGAAGACCTCGCCCTTTTAGCGGATATCGACCGCTCTTACGTGGGCGGAATCGAGCGGGCTGATCGCAACGTATCCTTCTCGATTCTCTGTAGGCTGTGTTTGGCGCTTCGATGCGATGTAGCTGCGCTCACGCTGGGGATACCGCCAACATATCCGGAGTAATGACGAACGATCTACCGCCCGCGCAGGCTTGAGATTGCATCCACGACCGCTACTAGGTGGCTGTGTTCCTAAACTTTCAGGCGAAAAACCTGACCTGACCCATCGAGATTGAGCTCGTGGATCATGTCAACGCGTGCGCCATCCCAGTGGTAACGGAAATGACGCCCTTGCACGGGCTTTGCCACAACATCCGGCCAGAAAACCGCGATGCATTCTCCGCCTGGATTGCGGACGGAAGGGTAAACCACGCCATCCTTGCCGGCATCGCGTTGCTGACGTGCAAAGCCTTGCGACGGCGCATAGTCGTCAGGCGTCAGCAGGGCATCGAAGCCATCGGCTCGGATATCCACGAGTTGGGCTTTCACGGCGCCGATCAGCTCGCGCATATCCGAAATCCAGCCGGGTTCGTCCCGCGTATCTAGCAGGCGCTGCGCCTGATGGTGTGTGACCTCAGCGATCGCCGTCTCGAAATTCGTCGCGGCATAGTAGGCGCCGAAATGTCCGTCATGGAAACGGCCGGGCCGATCGGGCGAACAATGGGTGAAGGGCGCCATGACATAACTCGCCCCTGGCCCTGACACTCGGCGCTCGACCGGTACTAGGTCGAGATTGCCGATTGTCTCGGCAATCCGAGGATTGGTTTTCGCCTCGGCGGCTGCGAGTAACTCCCAATCCTCTGGATCGGCGAGATCTTCGAACAGGTCGATCGGGGGATATTTGCTTTCAATCAGGCGGACGGCCGACGGCCAGTCGACGGGAGACACGGGAGCTTCGGGCATTCCTCCGTCACCAGGCGCCGCGATAGCTGTCGAGGTAACGGCGCACACGCATCAGGTCGGTCAGCTGTCCGCCGAGCATGATCTCCAGCGCCGAATGATCGCCAAAGGCACGATTGGGCGCCTTGATCCAGCGGTAACCGCGTTCGGCTTCGGTGTAGAGTAGGCGAAGTGCCTTATGGATGCCGATCAGGTTCGATAGGCGCGCGGCCAGATCGACATTCCATCGTCCATATTCACCCTGCTTCCAGCGCTGATAGGTGCGTACGGCGATGTCGCCGAGCAGCACCGCCGCCTGCGCATCTGTCACATCCCAATGGTCGAAGAGCCGGATCACGGCGCGCTGCATGGCCTGCACTTCCGCATCGGAAAAATGGGGGGCGGCGGGCGGCGGGGCGGCTTTGATGGCAACGAGCTGCATAAATCTTCCTATGACAATTGGCGTCAATATAGACAATATGCGCCAATTGTCAACGATGACATCGTCCGTGGCCTAGATGTTAGATGAGTGCCGACATTGCGGGAAATTGGAGCAGCCCATGAAGGGACCGAAACGCCCTTCGCGCACAACCAGCGTACCCCCACAGCCTTTTGGGCAGGCGGCCGCATCAGCTGTTTCCGAAAATAGGCTCGGCTGAATGGCCGCAAGCTTTTGCGACTGCGCCATTCGATAGCGACGCTTCTTATGCTCCCATGGATGCACGTTTCCGTCGAAGCCCCAAATGCCGCGCCGATATCTCTGAGCATCCTCAAGGGCTTCACAATAGCGGTCATCCGGCCCGTAACGATCAAGAACCCAAGCCCAGCCGTTGAGCACCATTTCCAGCTCGATGTTTCGGGAAGAATCTGATCCCCAGGGCTTTCCCGGCAAGGGTGTGGTCTGGCATTCGACCGGAAGATAGGGGATCGCCACGATCCGGCCGTGCCGATCCACAATGCCGCCCGTATCCATCTTGGTCAGTATGGCTAGATCCACGAATTTATCGCCGATGAGGGATTGGAGAAAGGCCTGCGCCTCTGGGCCGCCGCGCTGATCCATTTCTGGTGCGTCGATGAATCCAAAACGGATTGTCACTTCGATCGATGAGCCGCGCCGCGGATGATAGATGCGGGTCAGAAATCCATCGCCGTCGAATACTTTCAGGACGGGGACGCGGAGCGTTTCGACACCGGGCTCCTCTGGTGCGATCAGCATCGGTGCCACCTAGCCATCGGCCGGCGCGAGATCGAACTGTGCCCAATCGAACTGTAGCCGATCACCTGTGATCTTCGGCAGCGACTTTCGATCGATCATCTTCGCAGACACTTCGAAATCGCTGGAAATCTTGACGATGAGCACCTTGCTGAAATTTCGGCGCAGATTGAGAGTGACGACATTGCTCTGCTTGAACGGAGTGATCGTCTTAACCTCAACGAAGTCATTGCCGAGCCGTCCGTCGGAGCCCTGAGCGTAATTTCTGTGGAGGCGGATACCGTAGGCAATGGCGCCATAGAGTTCGCCGATATCGCCATAAACTTGAAGGTGGCGCCCCGTCAGCCGATGATATTCCTCGGCGGTGTCAAGCAGATCCTCAAAGATTGGAATCAGCGAAGGGTCGGCATGCGGATACTGTTCGCGCAGTAGCTGCTGCTCATAATGGTAGTCAAGCTCCGCCCAACTCACCCACTCGCCATCATCCCAAATCGCGTTGTCAGGCCCCAGCATAGTCATATCCATACATCCCACCTGAAGCATGGCACGAGTAAACTGACGAAATCTTTACGGATAGAAGCCAATCCCACCGGCAAGCGACCATATTGACCTCTCTGCCAGCCGCGCTGACACTTGCCTGCCCGTCGCCCGACGTGCCAAAGCGTTTGTCTGTCGCGAACGCGATCGAGCGACGCCGAATACCGGCAGTGGAAGAGAAAATATGAACGCCGTTGAGATCGAAGAAGCCGTTTCCGATCTGGTGCTTCAGCCGTTCGACGCCGCCGAATTCCCATATCAATTTCTCGCCGCATTCAGCGCCAAAGACACCACGCTCAAAAGGCTGCGTAAGGGCGATTCCAACGCATCGGACGTAAATGGCGGTGTGCTTTGGCGGGGCAATATCCACTTGGCCGTCGCACCCGTTGGTAAAGTGGGCGCGACCCTGTCTGCCCTTCGGTCCAGCCAAAAGACAGTGAGCGCCAAGGCGAAATTCATTCTCGCGACGGACGGCGAGAATGTCGAAGCCGAAGATCTAATAGGCGGTGATGTCATCGCCTGTCCTTATGCTGACCTGCCGCGGCATTTCGCGATGTTCCTGCCGCTTGCAGGAATCTCCACTGTCAAGGAGATCAAAAACAACCCGATCGACGTTAAGGCCACGGGGCGACTGAACAAACTCTATGTCGAGCTGCTCAAGGATAATCCCGACTGGGCGACCGACGATCGACGGCACGAGCTCAACCAATTCATGGCGCGCCTGATTTTCTGCTTCTTCGCCGAGGATACCGGCATCTTTCGCGAGGGACAGTTCACCGCCACTATCACCCAAATGAGCCATGCCGGCCACGGCACCGGCGACGAGCAATGGGGAAATACGCACGAAGTGTTGACCGAGCTGTTCCGCGCAATGGACACCCCGGTCACGCACGAGGGTAACCTTGACGATCGCTATCGCCGCGCTGCCGACATCCGACCATATGCCGACGTCTTTCCCTATGTGAACGGCGGCCTGTTCACTAATGCCACACAGTGCCCGCGGTTCAGCCGCACCGCGCGCGCCTATCTGCTTCGCGCGGGTGAGCTAGACTGGAAGGAGATCAACCCTGACATCTTCGGATCGATGATCCAAGCAGTTGCCGACGATGGCGAGCGCGGCGAGCTGGGCATGCACTATACCAGCGTGCCCAACATTCTAAAAGTGCTGAACCCGCTGTTCCTTGACGACCTGCGCGAACAGCTGGAGGCGGCGGGCGACAGCAAGGCCAAGCTCCGCAACCTGCGCCGTCGCCTGGGTAATATCCGCGTGTTCGACCCCGCCTGCGGATCAGGCAATTTCCTGGTGATCGCATATAAACAGATGCGTGCGATCGAGGCCGACATCGTTACGCGGCTTGGCGGGGAGGCCAGCCTGAAGCTGGCCGATCGCCGCAGCGTCATTCCGCTCAGCAACTTCTATGGCATCGAGATCAAGGGCTTTGCGGCGGAAATCGCCCGGCTCGCCCTGCTGATTGCGGAGTTCCAGGCGGATTGCCTATATCTGAGCCAGCAGGAGGCGCGCGCAATGGTTCTGCCGCTGCACAAGACTGGGCAGATCACCGTCGGCAACGCGCTGCTGCTCGATTGGCTGGAGGTCTGCCCGCCGGTTGGCACGACGTTGGTGGAGGAACAGGATCTAGCCGGGCCGACCGGGCGGCTGGCGCTGGAGGAGAATGGGCTGGACGACGGTTTGGCACCAGAAACTTACATCGCAAGCAACCCACCCTATAAGGGGCGCAATAAGCAATCCCCAGAGCAGAAGAGCGACCTTGCAATCGCATTCAGTGGGATATCAGATGCGCATAAATCGCTGGATTATGTTGCAGGGTGGATAATCAAATCCGCCATTTATTCGCTTAGTACGCCTACTTGCATCGGCTTGGTATCAACAAATTCAGTTTGCCAAGGTGAGCAGGTCGGCCTGCTTTGGCCATCGGTGTTTAACCTGGGACTGAAAATCTCTTTTGCTCATCGCTCGTTCACGTGGGCAAATCTTGCAGCTGCCAAGGCGGGTGTGACGGTTGTCGTTATCGGTCTTCACTACGACAAACCCGGCAAGGCCCGGCTTTATGAAAATGATGAGGTGCGGGACGTAGAGAATATTAGCCCCTACCTCGTGCCTGGTCAAAATATAATTGTGTCTCAGGCCCGTCAGATGGCTTCAGATCAAACATCCATGATGTATCTCGGAAGTATGCCAAAGGATGGAGGGTACCTATTGTCTCGTAGAGACGATGCTGAGGTGCTGCGTAAGGATTATGGCGTACCAAAAAAGTTCATTCGTGAGTTTTGGGGCGCTGAGGAAGCAGTGAACAACGCCCCCAGGTTTTGCCTCTGGATTGATGACAGCGAGGTTGAGGAGGCTCGTACATACCCAGTGATCGACCTCCGGCTAAACGGAGTCAGCGCCGCTCGATTGGAGAGCCCGACGCCTTCCACGCGTGCATTTGCAAATCGACCCAACAGGTTTGTCCAAATATCTGCAAAGTTCGGCGAGGTGGCGATCATAATCCCGCGCGTCACGTCAGAGAACAGGCCATATCTTCCCGTCATCGTCAGGGACGGCAGGCCTATTGTCGGTGATAAGTGCTATGCAATGTATGATGCGCCACTTTACAATCTGGCGATCGTGGCGTCTCGGCTTCATTTGCAATGGATCGCCACTGTCTGTTCTCGTCTGCGCACAGACTTTTCTTATGGAAACACCCTCGGCTGGAACACCTTCCCGGTCCCAAAGTTAACCGAGCAGGACAAGACCGACCTCTCCCGCACAGCGGAGACTATCCTGCTAGTGCGGGAGGCGCATTTCCCTGCGACCATCGCCGATCTCTATGATCCCGACGCGATGCCCGACGACCTCCGCCGGGCGCATGCGGAAAATGACGAGGTGCTGGAACGCATCTATATCGGCCGCCGCTTCCGCAACGACACTGAACGGCTGGAAAAGCTGTTCGAGATGTACACCAAGATGACGGCAAACCAGCCAAAGCCGAAGAAGGGCAAAAAAGCCGCATGACTCGCCTGTTCCGTATTTCCGACCAAGGCCTGATCGAAAGCAAACGCAAACCGCTCGACCTGGAGAGCCGGATCGAAGACTGGGTTGCCCGTGATCTCAGCCTCGTCGGCGTCGACGGTATCGTCCTCGGGCGGCAGGTCCCGACCGACCATGGCAAACGCATTGACCTGCTGGCAATGGATGAGGACGGCAACCTGATCATCGTCGAGCTCAAGCGCGACCGATCCCCACGCGATATCGTCGGCCAGGTGCTCGATTATGCCTCATGGGTCCGGCACCTAACGACCAAGGATGTGCACGAACTCGCTCGCGCGGCGACCGGGCGCTCGCTGCCTGACCTGTACCGCGAACGCTATGGCAAGGCGGTGCCGGACACGCTCAATGCGTCCCACCAGATGATCGTAGTGGCCAGCGAAGTGGACGAGGCGACGAAGCGGATTATCGAATATCTGTCCGAGGAACATGACGTCGGCATTAATGCCAGCTTCTTTAACATTTTTGGCGCTGAAGGACATGAATGGCTCACGACCGATAGCTTGCTTGATCAGGAAGAAGTCAAGGACCGCGCGGTCAAGAAAGCCCGGGCACCGTGGTCGGGACTATATTATGTGACCGGCGGAGCGGAGGAGGACCGGCCGTGGGAGGAGCTGCGCCGATATGGCTTCTTCACGGCCGACGGTGGCCGTATCTATACGAACCAGCTTGACCGCCTAGAGGTCGGTGCTCCGATCTTCTATTACCAAAAGAAGACCGGCTATCTGGGCTATGGCCGGGTGACCACTCCCAAGATGCTGGCGTCGGAATTCGAGATCGATGACGGACGCAAGCTCACGGACGCTCTCCCGACCCGATATCTTACCGAATTTGCCGATGATCCCGAACGGGCCGCGTACGTCGTAGGCGTCGAATGGCTAAGCACTTTCGACCGCGCCGATGCCAAGACCTATCAGGGCATTTTTGCCAATCAGGCGATCGCTTGCAAAATCTATGACCAACAGACTGCCGACTTCCTCCGCCAGGAATTTGCCGTGAACGACGATGGAAATATGGCATGAGCGCGTTTGAACCGGGCGGCGATGCGAAGGCGATCGCGCGCATTGCTGCAACCAATTATGGTGGCTTTGCCGGGATGTTCGAAAACCATGGGTGGCCCGAGCGCGGCTCGGATATGATGCGAAAGGTTCAGACGCGCGTGAAAGAACATTATGGGAGCGTTGCCGCCTTTGTGACCCACCACGAAGAGCTGGCGAAATGACCGACAGCCGCCCCATCCCCGCCGTTCGACTTGTCACGGCCCATACCGGCGCTTCATCCAGTGCTAACGAGCTCGGCATGCGCCCGATGCAAGCGCGCGCCTATGCTCGCCGCGGCGAGCAGTATCTACTGATCAAATCTCCACCGGCATCGGGCAAATCCCGCGCGCTGATGTTTATTGCCCTCGACAAGCTTGAAAATCAGGGCCTTCGCCAAGCGATCATCGTTGTTCCGGAACGATCGATTGGCGGAAGCTTCGCCGACGAGCCGCTTAGCAAATATGGCTTCTGGGCAGACTGGACGGTCAAGCCTCACTGGAATCTGTGCAATGTGCCCGGCGCCGACGACGTGAAAGTCGCCAAGTCGAAGGTCAAGGCGGTCGGAGAATTCCTTACGAGCGACGATAAGGTGCTTGTCTGCACCCACGCGACCTTTCGCTTCGCACTCGACGAGATGGGGGTTGAAGCGTTCGACGATCGGCTAATTGCGGTGGACGAATTCCACCACGTCTCGGCAAATCCGGACAACCGCCTTGGTGCGCAATTGGGCCAGTTGATCGCGCGGGATAAAGTGCATCTTGTCGCAATGACCGGCAGTTATTTCCGCGGTGATGCCGTTGCGGTTTTGGCTCCAGAGGACGAAGCCAAGTTCATCCCCGTCACCTACACCTACTATGAGCAGCTCAACGGGTACCAGTATCTCAAGACGCTCGACATCTCGTACAGCTTCTACACGGGGCGGTATATCGACAAGATCAACCGGCTGCTAAAGCCGACCGAAAAAACGATCGTCCATATTCCCAGCGTCAACAGCCGCGAGAGTACGAAGGACAAGCACCGGGAAGTCGAGGAGATCATGGATCATCTCGGCAAATGGAAAGGCACCGATCCGGCCACCGGCTTTCACCTGATCGAAACGGCGGACGGCCGGGTGATCAAAGTGGCAGACCTGGTGGACGATGAGCCCGCGAAGCGGGACCGGGTTTCGTCCGCTCTCAAAAGTCCGGAGGCCCGGACCAATCGCGACCATGTCGATGTCATCATCGCGCTCGGTATGGCGAAAGAGGGGTTCGACTGGATCTGGTGCGAACATGCGTTGACCGTGGGCTACCGATCGAGCTTGACCGAGATCATCCAGATCATTGGGCGCGCGACCCGCGATGCTCCCGGGAAATCGGTGGCCCGCTTCACCAATTTAATCGCTGAACCTGCCGCGGCTGACGACGTTGTGGCCGAAGCCGTCAATGACACCTTGAAAGCGATCGCTGCGAGCCTGCTCATGGAGCAGGTTTTGGCCCCGCGGTTCGAATTCACGCCAAAGGATGTCGGCCCAAAAGACGGCTTCGATTACGGACCGGATGGATATCAGGAAGGTAGGGCAAACGTCGGCTTCCATGAAGAGCGGGGGCAGTTTCATTTTGAGCTGAAAGGTCTTCTCGAGCCCTCCTCGCCCGAAGCAAAGCGCGTTTGCAAGGAGGATCTAAACGAGGTCATCACCAGCTTCATCCAGGACAAGCAGTCGATCGAGCGTGGACTGTTTGATCCAGAGGTCGCGCCAGAGGAACTGACGCAGGTCCGCATGGGAAAGATCGTTCGCGAACGCTACCCTGAGTTCAGTGAAGCTGATCAGGAGGCAATCCGCCAGCAGGCGATCGCTGCGCTGAACATCACGCAACAGGCGGCAAAGCTTGTGACCGAGACGGCGATCGAAGACGCGGATGGCGAGCTCAAAGCCAACACGTCTTTCGTCGATGGCGTACGCAAATTTATGAACGTGCGCGAACTCGATATCGATCTGATCGACCACATCAATCCGTTCGATGCGGCCGTCGCGATCCTTGCAAAGGCGATGAACGAAAATACGCTGCGACAGGTCCAGGCAGCCATCGCCGCACGTAAGACGACCCTTACCGAAGATGAGGCACGGGCATTTGCAGTGCGGGCCGTGCAGTGGAAACGTGAACGTGGTCGTGCGCCTGAAATTACGTCGCAGGATCCGTGGGAGCGCCAGCTTGCCGAGGGCGTTGCAGCCTTTGCTCGCTACCGCGCAAAGGCTGCCGCTGATGGCTGATATGACTGACGACGAGATTCTTGCCGAATTGGGCGTGGATCTTGCGCCGAAGAAGGTGCGCGCCAGAACGCCGCGAGAAGAGCGAATTATTGCCGGATTCGAGGATATCGTCCGGTTTCGTGAGGAGCATGGGAGAGCCCCGCAGCACGGTGAAAACCGTGACATCTTTGAGCGCCTATATGCAGTGCGCCTCGATCGACTGCGGACTTTACCGGACTGCCGAACCCTGCTGGCGGAGATGGACGCCTATGGGTTGCTGTCGATGGATGACACTGATGCGACGTCGCCCGTCGATGCACTAGACGACGATGAACTGCTCGATGAACTTGGTGCCACGACAGAATCCGACGCCGACATCACAAAGCTTCGAAATGTTCGCTCCAACACCGAGCGCCAGGCAGCCGAGGAAATCGCGAGCAGCGAGCGTTGCGAAGATTTCGAAGACTTCCGGCCATTGTTCGAAGCGGTCGAGAAGGACCTAGCCGCAGGTGCTCGTGCAACACGACCGTTCGGCAAAGATGCCGCGATCCGGCAAGGCGAGTTTTTCATTTTGCGTGGCCAACTGGCCTACGTCGCCGAAGTCGGCGAGACGATCAAAGCTCCCAATGGACAGTATGATGCCCGCTTGCGCGTGATCTATTCCAATGGGACCCAAAGCAACCTCCTGCGCTGGTCGCTGCAGCGGGCGCTTTATAAGGATGACGGTGGGCGTCGCGTGACGGATCCAGAGGTGGGGCCGTTGTTTGATGCGCCAGCTCCAGCTGGCTCGGACGATAATCCCGGCCCTGACTTTCTTCCTACCGGGACACTGTATGTTTTGAGGAGCAGATCCAACCATCCGGCTATTGCGGCCAATCGCGACCTGATCCACAAGATCGGGATCACCGGAGGCTCCGTGGAAGCCCGCGTCGCCAATGCCCGCGACCATGCGACATTTCTATTGGCGGACGTAGATATCGTCGCAACCTATAAGCTCTATGATGTTGATCGCCCCAAGCTTGAGCGCTTGATCCATCGGGTTCTCGATAGCGTCCGGTTCGACACCAAAATCCCCGATCGTTTCGGAAGGCTCATCCAACCTCGAGAGTGGTTTATGGTGCCCTTGCCAGTGATCGACGAGGTCGTTCAGCGCATCGACGACGGTACGCTCGTCGGAATGGCGTACGATCGAGAGCAGGCGGAGCTCGTCAAAGAATAAAAGTGATCAAAGGGCGAGAAGCAGAAATTTTGTCGCCATTTCTCGGGCCCGAGTTTTTACAGCCGCCTTGTAAGTCATTGAAATCACAAGGGCGAAATGCCGCGCTTTTTACAGCACCGGCCGCAGAAAACCGTGCCTATTTTCAGCTTGGGAAGCTTCTGCTCTACCATTGAGCTACACCCGCGCGATGCTCCGGGCCTTTGCCGCTTTCGGGCGCGGTGGTCAATCCTTCAGCGCGCCGATTCGCAGATCGTCTCCATCGCGACGAAGGTCGAGGTACTCGCGACATGCGGCAGGCTGGAAATTTTTTCGCCGAGCACGATCCGATAGCGGCGGATGTCGGGGGTGCGGACCTTGAGCAGATAATCGAAGCTGCTCGCGATCATGTGGCACTCCTCTACTTCGGGAATTTGCCGTACCGCGGTGTTGAACCGCTTGAGCGCCTCCTCGCGCGTGTCGGAGAGCTTCACCTCGGTAAAGGCGACATGGTCGAGCCCGACTTTGGCCGGATCGACGATCGCGCGAAAGCCGATAATCAGCCCGCTGTCGACGAGGCGTTTGACGCGCTGCTGGCACGGCGTTTTCGACAGCCCCACTTGCCGCGCGAGTTCGGTGAAGGTGATCCGCCCGTCGCGCCCCAGAATTGCGAGGATCTTGCGGTCGAAATCATCCAGTTCGACTGATGAGGAGCCAATTTTCATGTGTATCGACCAAAAGAAACGGCAATCCTGGTCGATTCGCATATTCGTTCGGTCAAAACAAGTCAGATCGCCGGGCCGCAATATGGTATCGGGAATCATGTCTCAAAGCCCCGACCGCGCCGCCATCCGCGCCCTCGCCCGCCGCAGCGAAACCGACATCGTCGCCGAGCTGCGCAATGCCCTCGCCGCCTCGTCTGCCAGCGTCGCCGCCGTGACGCAGCGCGGGCTGGAGTTGATCCGCAACGCCAAGGCCGACGGCGAGCGCGAGACGCTCGTCGCGCAGCTGATGAACCGCTATCGCCTCTCGACCGAGGAGGGCGTCGTGCTGATGTGTCTTGCGGAGGCGCTGCTGCGCGTCCCCGACAATGCGACCGCGAACGCGCTGATCCGCGACAAGATCGCCGGGCGCCACTGGGCCGAGGGAGATGACGATGACAGCCCGCTGATCGTCGCGCTGTCGGCACGCGGCCTGTCGCTGGGGTCGGCGACCTTGATGCTCGATGCGATGGGCAGCAAGGCGAACCCGCTGAGCCTGCTCAAATCGATGATCCGGCGTTCGGGCGAGCCGGTGATCCGCCAGGCGGCGCTCGCGGCGATGAAGATGCTCGGCCAGCAGTTCGTGATGGGCGAGACGATCGATGCCGCGGTCAAGCGCGCCGATAAGGAAAAGTCCGAGCTCGCAAGCTTCGACATGCTTGGCGAAGCGGCGCGCACCGCGGAGGATGCGGCGCGCTATTATGAGAGCTATGCCGACGCGATCGCGCGCATCGGCCGCGACGCCAGGCCCGGCGATCCGCACGCGAACCACGGCATCTCGATCAAGCTGTCGGCGCTTCACCCGCGCTACGAATATCTGCAAGCGGCGCGCGTCCGCGAAGAACTGGTCCCGCGCGTCATCGACCTCGCGAAGGCCGCACGCGCGGTGAACATCCCGCTGATGATCGACGCCGAGGAAAGCGACCGGCTGGAACCGCATATGGACGTGTTCGCGGCGCTGATCGATGCGGGCATCGCCGATGGCTGGACCGGACTCGGCATCGTCATCCAGGCCTATCAGAAGCGCGCGCCGACGGTGATCGACTGGCTGGCGAACCGCGCGCGGACACGCGGGGTCAAGCTGTCGATGCGGCTGGTCAAGGGCGCCTATTGGGATACCGAGATCAAGCGCGCGCAGACGCTGGGCCTCGGCGATTTTCCGGTGTTCACCGCCAAGCTGCACACCGACCTCAACTATATGCGCTGCGCGCAGCTGCTCCGCGATTGCCAGGATTGCATCTACCCGGCGTTCGCGAGCCATAATGCGATGACGCTGGCGTTCGTCGCCGAACTGTTCGCGGGCGCCGATTACGAATTGCAGCGGCTGCACGGCATGGGCGAGGGCGCGCACGATGCGCTCGTCGCGCTGTTCCCGCCGCCGCGGCCGGTGCGCGTCTATGCGCCCGTGGGGACGCACCGCGACCTGCTCGCCTATCTCGTCCGCCGCCTGCTCGAAAACGGCGCCAACTCCAGCTTCGTGCACCAGTTTTCCGACCCCGGCGTTACTGCCGAAGAGCTGGCGGTCGATCCGCGCAGCGTGGCGAGCGCGGCGTCGTCGAGCATCGCGACCGGCCTCGGCCTGTTCGAGCCGGAGCGGCGCAATTCGCGCGGCTATGACCTTGGCGAGCCGGGCGTGCCCGAGGCGCTGGTGTCGGCGATCGGCGCGGCGCGGCGCGGCGACCTTGTTGCCGCGCCGATCGTCGGGGGCGTTACGCGCCGCGGCAAGGCCGAACCCGTGCGCAACCCTGCGACCGGCGCCATCGTCGGGCAGGTGATCGAGGCCGATGCCGCGGCCATCGCCGATGCGGTCGCCGCAGCGCGCAAGGCGCAGGACGACTGGAGCCTTGCCGGCGGCGCCTTCCGCGCCGAGCGGCTCGAACGCGCCGCCGACCTGCTCGAGGAGCGTGACGCGCTCTTCCTCGGCCTCGCGATCGACGAAGCGGGCAAGACGCTGGTCGATGCGGTCGCCGAAGTGCGCGAGGCGGTCGATTTCCTGCGCTATTATGCGGCGCAGGCGCGTACCGACTTCACCTATCCGGTTGCGCTCCCCGGTCCGACGGGCGAGCGCAACGAGCTGATGCTCGAAGGCAAGGGCGTGTTCGTGTGCATCAGCCCGTGGAACTTCCCGCTCGCGATCTTTCTGGGTCAGGTGTCGGCGGCGCTCGGCGCGGGCAACGCTGTGCTCGCCAAACCCGCCGAACAGACGCCGCTGATCGCCCACGCCGCGGTCGAGCTGCTACTCGAAGCCGGCATCCCCGGCGACGTGCTGGCCTTCCTTCCCGGCCGCGGCGAGACCGTCGGCGCGGCGCTGACCAGCCACGACGACATCATCGGCGTCGCCTTCACCGGATCGACCGAGGTCGCGCGGGCAATCAATCGCAGCCTCGCCGGGCGCGACGGGCCGATCGCGACGCTGATCGCCGAAACCGGCGGCGCGAACGCGATGATCGTCGATTCGACCGCGCTGCCCGAACAGGTCGCGCGCGATGCGGTTGCCAGCGCCTTTCAGTCGGCGGGGCAGCGCTGCTCGGCGCTGCGCCTGCTTTGCGTGCAGGAAGACGTCGCCGACACGATGATCGAGATGGTCGCGGGCGCGATGGCCGAACTCAATATCGGCGATCCGTCGATCCTTGCGACCGACGTCGGCCCGATCATAGACGACGAGGCGCGCGCGAATATCGCCGCCTATGTCGCCGAAGCGCGCGCCGCAGGTCGCGTAATCGCCGAAGCGCAGCGCACCGACCTGCCCGCGGGTGGTCATTTCGTGTCGCCGGTGCTGATCCGCCTCGACCGCGTGACCGACCTCAAGCGCGAAATTTTCGGCCCTGTGCTCCATGTCGCGACATGGAAGGGCGGCGAGCTCGACGCGCTGATCGACGCGATCAATGCGTCGGGTTACGGGCTGACATTGGGCGTCCACACGCGCATCGACGGCGTCGCAGCGCATATCGCGGCGCGCGCGGCGGTCGGCAACGTCTATGTCAACCGCAACCAGATCGGCGCGATCGTCGGGTCACAGCCCTTTGGCGGGCGCGGCCTGTCGGGAACCGGACCCAAGGCGGGCGGTCCCCACTATCTGCATCGCTTCGCCGAGGAAAAGTCGATTTCGACCGACATCACCGCGGCTGGCGGCAATGCGGCGCTGATGGCCGGATAAGGGCCGCGCGCATTGGGTCGAAGGGTGCGAACCACGAGGCCTGATACAGAGTGGACGGCTGTCCCAGGCAATACGTCCGAAAGCGTCTCGCGGCATGATGCCGCGGCGACCCTTTGTTATGGTTGCCCCCCGCAGCGGGCTCGTCATACGCTTTTCCGGGCTTTCCGCCAAGCGGATCTATGCGCCCGGCACGCCGAGCAATTGCGCCTGTGCCTTGAGCCGTCCCGCGGCGGCCGGATTGGCGGCGATGCCGTCCTTCAGCGCCTGCGCGGCTTTCCCCGTTTCGCCCAGCGTCATGCGGCTGCGCATCAGCATGATCCAGCGATCGATGTCGGCGGGATTGGCCTTGAGCTTGGCTTCCAGCCCGTCGACCATGCCGGCGATCATCGCGTCTTGTTGCCCCTTGGGAAGCTGCGACGCGGCTTCCATATCGGCGCGGCTCGGCCCCGGAATCGCGCGCGCGGCGACGGGCATTTCGTTGGCGGTCAGCGGCCGCGCCTGCATTGTCGCCAATCGCGACGCGACGTCGATCTTGTGGATCGCGCCGACCTGTTCGATCGTGCGGCGGAGATCCGCTTCCCACGGTGCACCCTGCGGCGTGTCGGCGAGCAGTGCGAACCAATCCTCGATCGCCCCCTTGTGGTCGCCGCTAATGTCCTTTTTCACTGCGAGGAAATAGCGCGCGCGCGGGTCGCGGGCATCGAGCGCGATCGCCTTGTCGAAAGCCTCGGACGCTGCGGCGGGCATCGGATCGCGCTCGCTCGCCATCACCCGCGCCTCGCCCAGCGCCGACCAGAGGCCGGCCGATTCGGGCGATAGCGCGACGGCTTTTTCATATGCGGCGATGGCGCCGGCAAAATCGCCGAGGTCGAATTTGGCGGCGCCGAGCGCGGTCCAGGCGTCGGCGCTGTCCGGCTCGCGCCGCGCGCGCGCTTCCAGTTCGGCGAGCTGGTCGCCCGGTGCGGCAGCGCCCGTGACGACCGGATCGGCGGCTTCAGGCGCCGAATCGCGCCAGATTGCGTAACCGATCGCAGCGGCAAGCAGGAGGAAAGCGGCGATCAATATCGCGCGGTTGGCGCCCGTCATCGTGCCCACGGCGCTGGTGTCCATGCCCTTGCTCTCGCTCATTTTTACCCCTCTTGCGCAGCGCATGAAAAAATACGGCCTGTGCGCGGCGTCATATTGCCTTTGTTTGGCGATGGTGTAGCCTTTGGCATACAAGGTCGGTCAACGATTAAATCGTCAGGGGTCGCACCGGCTTTCCCAGTCATACAGGGGAGGGGTGCATGGCAGTTTCGGATCACGTCGATTTTTCGACGTTCATGGAAGGCGTGAAACGGCGCAACCCGGGGCAACCCGAGTTCGTCCAGGCGGTGCAGGAAGTGTCCGAGGACATTTTCGATTTCATCGCCGACAAGGAAGAATATCATGCGCAGCAGATCCTGCGGCGCATCGCCGAACCCGACCGGGTCGTGTCCTTTCGCGTCTGCTGGGAGGATGACAATGGCAATATCCGCGTCCAGCGCGGCTGGCGCGTGCAGAACAACAATGCCATCGGCCCGTACAAGGGCGGCATCCGCTTTCACCCCAGCGTCACCGAAAGCGTGCTCAAATTTCTGGCGTTCGAACAAACGTTCAAAAATGCGCTGACCGGGCTGCCGATGGGCGGCGGCAAGGGCGGGTCGAACTTCAATCCCAAGGGCAAGAGTGTGCGCGAGATCATGCGCTTTTGCCAGAGCTTCATGACCGAGCTCTATCGCCACATCGGCGCCGATGTGGACGTTCCCGCGGGCGACATCGGGGTCGGCGGGCGCGAAATCGGTTTCATGTTCGGCCAGTACAAGCGGATCACCAACGAATTCACCGGGGTGCTCACCGGCAAGGGGCTCGAATGGGGCGGATCGCTGATCCGCACCGAGGCGACGGGATATGGCGCGGTCTATTTCCTCGCCAACATGCTCACCGCAAAGGGGCAGGATCTGGTCGGCAAGACGGCGGTCATTTCGGGTTCGGGAAATGTCGCGACGCACGCCGCCGAGAAGATCGTCCAGCTGGGCGGCAAGGTTCTGACGCTGTCCGATTCGGGCGGCTTCATCCACGACCCCGACGGCATCACGCAGGAAAAGATCGACTGGGTGAAAGCGCACAAGACGCATCGCCGCGGGCGGATCGAGGAATATTGCGAGGAGTTCAAAAGCGCGACCTTTACCCCCGGCAAGACGCCGTGGGGTGTGAAGTGCGACGTCGCGCTGCCCTGCGCGACGCAGAACGAGCTGCTCGGCGAGGATGCGAAGACGCTGGTCAAGAATGGTTGTATCGCGGTGAGCGAGGGCGCGAACATGCCGACGAACCTCGACGGCGTGCATGTCTTCAAGGATGCGAAGATCATGTTCGCGCCGGGCAAGGCGGCCAATGCCGGCGGCGTCGCCGTGTCGGGGCTGGAAATGAGCCAGAACAGCGGACGGCGCAGCTGGAATGAGAGCGAGCTTCAGCAGATGCTGAAAGACATCATGGACGGCATCCACACGCGCTGCCTGACCTATGGCGACCAGGGCAATGGCTATATCGATTATGTGAAGGGCGCCAATATCGCCGGATTCAAGAAGGTTGCCGACGCGATGCTGGCTTTCGGGGTGGTGTAATTCGATCCAGGGCGTAAAAGCGCCGGGTTGGGGAAAAGGGGTATTGCGATGACGGCGCACGCTGGGAAGGAGCGGAGCCATCGGCCTTGGACGGCATTTGCCGTCCTTGCCGCAATGCTGTGCGCGCTGGCGATCGCCGCCTTCGTCTATGCTCCTCCCGCGCAGTCGCAGAGCGAAAGCGCCGCGCGCTACACCGGCGTTGCCTCGTGCGCCGGATCGACCTGCCACGGCCGGATGGAGGGCGACGGCACCGTCGTCCGCCAGGACGAGCTGATGACATGGCAGGAACCCTCGACCCCCGGCGGCGCGCACAGCCGCGCCTGGGCGGTGCTGAACAACAATCGCAGCCGGTTCATCGCGCGCAATCTGGGCATCGGCGATCCTGCAACGGCGCAAATGTGCCTCGGCTGCCACGCCACCGCGGGAGCCGTGGCTGCGAAGGGCGCGGTGCGCGGCACGGTGCCGCTCGAGGATGGCGTCGGGTGCGAATCGTGCCATGGGCCCGCGGGCGGCTGGCTGGCGAGCCATTATGCCGGGGTCGGCACCAATGCCGATCCCGATCGTGAAATGCGCGAGAAACATCTCGCCAACCTGTCGGCGGGGCTGAAGAAGCTCGAGGATCCGGTGGTGCGCGCGGGCGTGTGCGTCGATTGCCATTTCGGATCGGCGACCGACGGTCAGTTCGTCACCCACCGCATCATGGCGGCAGGACATCCGCGCATATCGTTCGAGCTCGACCTCTTCTCCTCGCTGCAGGCACATCATCAGGAGGACGCCGATTATGGCTGGCGCAAGTTCGGCGCCGCAAACCGGCGCACCGACCATGTCCAGATGTGGGCGGTGGGACAGGCGACCGCGATCGAACGCAGCCTGGCGCTGTTCCAGACGCGGCGCGGGACCGAGGGGATGTTCCCCGAATTTTATTTCCTCGACTGCCACAGCTGCCACCGCCGTATCTTCGATCAGGCAAAGCCCGTGCGCACCGGGCTCGACAATCCGGGTCGCAACCTCCCCGAAGGCATGCCGCCCTATAATGACGAAAATCTGATCATGCTCGCCGCCGCGGCGCGCATGGCCTCGCCCGCGCTCGCCGACCAGCTCGCGGCGCGTACCGCGGCCTTCCACAAGGCGATGGCCACCGACCGGCCGAGTGCCGTCGCGGCGGCGGCACAGCTTTCGCAGACCGTCGCGGCGCTGAAAAGCGCGTTCGCGTCGCGCAATTTCTCGGGCACCGATGCCTTCGCGATGGTCGATGCCATCGCGGCCAAGGCAATTCGCGACCGCTACACCGACTATTCGGGGTCACAGCAGGCGGTGATGGGGGTCGATACGCTGCTGGGCGCGATGGTCTCGTCGGGGCGGATCACCGTCGGCGCGGCGGCGGGCATTCGCGGCGACATCGACCGCGCCTATGCCGCGGTGAAGGATCCCAATGGCTATAAGCCCGCCGAATTCCAGGCGTCGTTCGGCAGCGCCGTGCGCGCGATCGGGGCGCTCAGGTAAGATCATGCGAAGCAGGAGCCATCTTTTCCGTTCGGGCGCGCTTGCCGCGATGGGTGCGATGATCTTGACCTCGTGCGGCGGCGGGGGCGGCGGCGGCACCCCCACGCCATCGCCGACACCGACCCCGACCCCCACGCCGACCGGCGGGCTCTACACCCCGCCCGCCGCCGAATCGCTGAGCGTGGGCGACGTGCAGACGATCCTCGCCAATGCGATATCGGAAGCGCAGGCACGCGGCTTGCCCTCGGTGATCGCCGTCACCGACCGCGTCGGCAATGTGCTCGGCGTTTTTCGCATGAATGGCGCGGCGGCGACGGCGGCGACCTCGGCGGCGCCCAATGGCGACAATATCGATGCGCAGAACGTCATCTTTCCGGCCGAAGGCGGCGCGATCGCCAAGGCGGTGACCGGCGCCTACCTCTCGAGCGGCGGCAACGCCTTTTCGACGCGCACCGCAAGCCAGATCGTCCAGGAACATTTCCCGCCCGCGCCGACCACCGTCGGCCTCGAAAGCGGCCCGCTGTTCGGCGTGCAGTTCAGCCAGCTTCCGTGCAGCGACCTGTCGGCGCGCTTCGGTGCCGCGGGTTCCGCAGCGCTGATCGGCCCCAAACGCTCGCCGCTCGGCCTCGCCGCCGACCCCGGCGGGCTGCCGCTTTACAAAAATGGTGTGCTTGTCGGCGGCATCGGGGTGATGGGCGACGGCGTCTATGGCAGCGATCCCAATATCCTCGACATTGATGACGATGACGAGGAGTTCATCGCGCTGGCGGGAACGCGCGGGTTTCAGCCGCCCGAAACGATCGTCGCCGACCGGATTGCCGTCGACGGTACGACGCTGCGCTTTTCGGACGCGACCTTCGCCGGGGTGATGACCGGCGGCGGCGCCAGTTTCGCCAGCCTCAACGGCAGCGCGGGCAATCTGGTCGCGGTCATCGGCTATGCCAATGCCGCGATCACCGCAGGGGTCGCTTATGGCAGCGAAGCGTCGGGCATCCGCGCCTCGACCCCGGCCGAATTTTCGAACCGCGACGCCTTCATCCTCACCGACGGCAGCGGGACGAACCGCTACCCGATCCGCGCCGCCACCGACGGCGCCAGCGTCGCCGCGCCGCTGACCGCGGCCGAGGCGCGCGCGGTGCTCGAGGAAGCCTTTACCGTGATGAGCCGCGCGCGCGCGCAGATCCGCCGCCCGCTCGACAGCCGCGCGCAGGTGACGATCAGCCTCGTCGACACGCACGGCGCGGTGCTCGGCATCGTCCGCTCGCCCGACGCGCCGATCTTCGGCACCGACGTCTCCCTGCAGAAAGCGCGCACCGCCGCCTTCTTTTCGGGTCCGCAAGCCGCCGCCGAACTCTCCGCCAACGCCAGCGCCGACGTCGCCGCCTTCGTGCCTGCGGTGCGCAGTTTCCTGAACGATCCCGCCGCGCTCACCGGCACCATCGCCTTCGCCGACCGCTCGGGCGGCAATCTGTCGCGCCCCTATTTCCCCGATGGCGAGGTCGGACGGCCGCCGGGCCCGCTGTCGCGCCCGATCGCGCAGTTCAACCCCTTCTCGACCGGGCTGCAATCGGCGCTTATTATCGGCAATCTGGGTGCGCATCTGGGCTTCGTGTCGGGCGCAAGTCCGACCGACACGCCGCAGCGCTGCACGACCCTGCCCGACGCTGCGCCGGGGCAGAACCGGCTCCAGAACGGTATCCAGATCTTCCCCGGATCGGTCCCCATCTATCGCGGTTCGACGCTGGTTGGCGCGATCGGCGTATCGGGCGACGGCATCGATCAGGACGACATGATCAGCTTTTTGGGTGCGCATAATGGCGGCGCGCGCATCGGCGGCATCGGCAATGCGCCCACGTCGATCCGCGCCGATAATGTCGTCGTGACGCTCGCCGACAATCGCACGGTGCGCCTGCGCTATATCAGCTGCCCCTTTGCGCCCTTCCTCGACACGGCGCAGCAGAATGTCTGCGACGGGCTATAGGCGATGCAGCGGTTGATGCTCACCTCCTGCGGCTCGCGCCCCTGCGAAGGCATAGGGGGCGCCGGGTTATGAGCGCCCTGGGAAGCAGTCTTCTGCCGATCATTGCAGGAATGGTTGCGCAAGGGGGTGCGCCGGGGATGGAGGCACCGCCGCCGTCCACACCCGATGATCCGCCGGTCGATGCCGCGCCCGCCGAACCGGCCACCGAAGACCTCACCCCGCCCCCGCCGCCGGTCGATTGGCAGCAAATGGTGCCGGACGACCTCGTCACCGACATGATCGAGGGCCGCCGCCGCCCCGGCTACCGCCCCGACCTGCCCGACGCCCTTTCCCAGGACAATGTCGGCGCGCTGCGCCCGCCGCCGCCGCAGGCCTTTCCCGGGATCGAGGACCAGTTGCCGGTCCCCGACCGCTGGCGCCTGATCGAGACATTGGGCGTCGTCAAGGAACGCTGGTTCGACCCCTATCACCAGAACACGTTGAAGGGCGACCGCGCGATCGATCCCGACAAGGTCAAATGGCTGCCGATCAAGGGCGACGACTGGTTCTTCGTCGCCAACGCCGTGTCCGACACGGTGTTCGAACCGCGCACCTTTCCGATCCCCGTCGGCGTCCAGACGACCGAGCGGCCGGGCAGCCTCGACGTGTTCGGCAAGGACCGCAGCTTCGTCTTTGCGCAGACCTTCATCGTCGGCGCGGCGCTGATCAAGGGATCGACCGCGTTCAAGCCGCCCGACGTCGAATATCGCCTGACGCTCGCTTATCAGGCCAATTATGTCGACGTGCCCGAACGGCGCGTGCTCGACGTGCGCCCGTCGCAGCCGAGCCATCGTTACGACAGCTTCCTGGGGGTGCAGGAATTGTTCGTCGACAAGCATCTCGGCAACACATCCGACCGTTATGATTTCTATTCCGTCCGCCTCGGCATCCAGCCCTTCCAGAGCGATTTTCGCGGTTTCCTCTTCAACGACAGCCAGCTTGGGCTGCGCTTCTTCGGCAACCGCGACAACAACCGCTTCCAGTATAATTTCGCGGCCTTCTGGCGGCTCGAAAAGGATACCAATTCGGGCCTGAACGACATCACCCAGACGCCGCGCGACGATTTCATCCTCACCGCCAACCTCTATCGCCAGGATTTCCCGGTGGTCGGGCTGACCAGTCAGGTCAGCGTGACCTATAATATGAACCGCGAAAAGAACGACGTGCAGATCGACCACAACGGCTTTCCGGTGCGTCCGGCGCTGATCGGCGACCTGCGCGGGCGCGAATATGATGTGGTGTACCTCGGCTACAGCGCCGATGGCCGCATCGGGCGGATCAACGTCACGGCGAGCTTCTACGCCGCGCTGGGCGAGGACCGGAACAGCTTTTTCACCAGCCAGCCCGCCGAAATCCGTGCGGGCTTTGGCGCGGTCGAACTCAGTTACGATTACGACTGGATGCGCTTTCGCCTGTCGGGGCTTTATGCCACCGGCGACGGCGACCCCTATAACAAGACCGAGGGCGGCTTCGACGCGATCTTCGAGAACCCCATCTTCGGCGGCGCCGACACCAGCTATTGGATTCGCCAGACGATCCCCTTCGCGGGCGGCGGGCGCGTGATCTCGATCAACGGCCGCAACGGCATTTTGAACTCGCTGCGCTCGTCGAAGGAAGAGGGGCAGTCGAACTTCAACAATCCCGGCACCGTCTTCATCGGCGCCGGCGCCGATTTCGACCTGTCGCCGCAGACGCGCGTCAGCCTGAACGCCAACCATCTATGGTTCGAAAATACCTCCACGCTCCAGGCGCTGCGCGTCGAAGGCTCGATCCCCAAGGACATCGGTTTCGACCTGTCGGTCGCGGCGATCTGGCGGCCGAAGGCGACGCAGAATATCGTCGGGCGCCTCAGCGCAGCGGTGCTGCTGCCCGGCGACGGTTTCAAGGATCTGTTCGACAACAAGCAGAAGAACGACGCCTATGTGTCGATCCTCGCCAATGTGATTTTGAGTTTTTGATGATGCCAGTCTTTAGCCGTTTCATGACCCGTTCGCGTCGAGCGAAGTCGAGACGCCCATCGGTCGCGCGTGCCTTCACGGCATCTCGACTTCGCTCGATGCGAGCGGGGCTGGGGGACAACTGATGATGCGCAAACTCTTCGCCCTGCTGGCCTTTCTGACGCTCTGCGCCGCCTTTGGCGCTAGCGTCGGCCGCGCCGCCGAAGAGGAAAAGCCGCTCAAGATCGAATACCGCTTCACCCCGCCCGCGCCGCGCGAGCAGAGTGACGCCGACGTCGCGGCGAAATCGGCGGCCTGTTACAGCTGCCACACGCAGACCGACCAGCCCTCGATGCACGCGACCCCGGCGGTCAAGCTCGGCTGCACCGACTGTCATGGCGGCGATTCGACCTCGCCCGCCGCCTTCGGCAAGCCCGAGCTGGGATATAAAAGCCCTTACAATATCGCCGCGATGAAGGCCGCGCATCCGCAGCCGACCCTGCCCGGCGCGTGGCACGACAGCTCGGCGAACCCCGAGCGCAGCTATACTTTGCTCAACAAGGAAGCGCCCGAGTTCATCCGTTTCGTGAACCCCAGCGACTATCGCGTCGCGCGCGAGGCGTGCGGCGCGTGCCACCTCGAAGTGATCGAGGCGACCGAACGCTCGCTGATGTCGACCTCGGCGATGCTGTGGGGCGGCGCGGCGTATAACAACGGCATCGTGCCGTATAAAAATTATGTGTTTGGAGAGGCTTATACGCGCACCGGCGAACCCGCCTGCATCCTGTCGCCCTCGTCGCGGCTGACGGCGGAGGAGTATAAGGAGGCGTGCAAACCCGCCTTTCCGTCCGACAAGATCTTGACCGATGCCGAGACGAAACGCGGCGCGCTCGCCCGCATGTATCCCCTGCCGCGCTGGAGCGTGATCCCGCCCGGCGACGTCTTCCGCGTCTTCGAGCGCGGCGGGCGCAACATCAACACGCAATTCCCCGAAATCGGCCTGCCCAACCCGACGGGACAGATCCAGCGGCTCGAGGAACCGGGGCGCCCCGACCTCAAACAGTCGAACCGCGGGCCCGGCACGGGCCTGCGCGTCGCGATCCCCGTGCTCAACATCCACAAGACGCGCCTCAACGACCCGCTGATGTGGTTCATGGGGACCAACGACCAGCCCGGCGATTATCGCCATTCGGGCTGCGCGGGCTGCCACGTCATCTATGCCAACGACCGAGAACCGCGCCACAGCCTGACCTATGCCCGGTTCGGCCGCGACGGCGAGACGGCGACGCTCGATCCGACGATCGCCGAGAAAAAATGGAAGGGCGGCGGGCATGGCGGGGATTCGCATGGCGGCGAAGCGCACGCGGCCCCCGACGACGGCCATCATGCCGGCGGCGGCCATGGTTCGCTGATCGACCCCGCGGCGCCGCAGAAGAAGCCGGAGCGCCGCGAATCGGGCCACCCGATCAGCCACGCCTTCACGCGCGCGATTCCGACCGCGCAGTGCATGACCTGCCACATGCACCAGCCCAATATCTTCCTGAACTCCTACCTCGGCTACACGATGTGGGACTATGAATCGGACGCGCCGCAGATGTGGCCCGGCCCCGAAAACACCGCGCCGCGCCCGCCGGGGATGAGCGACGCGGAGTATCAGGCGAAATATAAGCAGCAGCGCTATCCGACCGCGGCCGAAGCGCACAAGGTGCTCGAACGCAATCCCGAGGGCGCGGCGACCCGTGGGCTGTGGGCCGATGTCGAGTTCCTGCGCGACGTCTATGACGTCAACGACACGAACAAGGATACGCAGTTCGCCGACTATCACGGCCACGGCTGGAACTTTCGCGGCATCTTCAAGCGCGACCGGAACGGCAATCTGCTGACCGCCGACGGCAATATGGCGACGTGGGGCACCGACACCGCCAATATCGTTGATCCCGCCGATCCCGAAAAATGGCGCAAGAGCTGCGCGCATTACAGCGATGCAAAGGAACGCGACCTCTGCCTGCTCAGCGCCGATCCGGGGCGCCCGGGGGTCGAGGGCAAGTTCGTGCCGCCGGGCATCAACCCCGGCAAGACGGTCCACATGATGGACATCCACGCCGAAAAGGGGATGCAGTGCGCCGACTGCCACTTCGCGCAGGACGCGCACGGCAACGGCTATATTCAGGGCGAGGTGGCGAACGCGGTCGAGATCAGCTGCAAGGATTGCCACGGCACCGCCGACGCGCTGCCCAATCTGCTCACCTCGAACGTCGCGGCGCGGCCGCAGGGCACGAATCTGGCGCTGCTGCGCAACCCCGACGGGCGCCGCCGTTTCGAATTCCAGTATAATGACGATGCCGAAGTGATCGGGCTGATCCAGCGGTCGATCGTCGATCCCACGCTCGAATGGCAGATCAGCCTCGTCAAGCAGGCGGTGACGCCGGGGCCGCATTTCAACGCGAAAGCCGCGCGCGCCAAGCTGATGGCGCGCAGCGGATCAGAGGATGGCAAATATGAATGGGGGCCGGGCGTCGCGACGGAAGATCGCGCGCACGGCGACGACAAGATGACCTGCTTCACCTGCCACCTCAGCTGGACGACGAGCTGCGGCGGGTGCCATTTGCCGATCGAGGCAAACTGGAAAACCAAGATGCACCATTTCGAGGGTGAGGAGACGCGCAATTTCGCGACCTACAACCCGCAAGTGGCGCGCGACGAGATGTTCCAGCTCGGCCGCCACCAGCTCACCAAGCCCGGCGAGCCCGGCCCCAACGGCGAAGTGCGCGGCATCATCACCCCCGTCCGCTCGACCTCGGCGCTGATCCTGTCATCGACGAACATCAACCGCGAGCGCATCTATATCCAGCAGCCGCCAATCTCGTCGGCGGGCTATTCGAGCCAGGCCTTTGCGCCGCATTTCCCGCACACGGTGCGGCGCCAGGAAACCAAGCAGTGCAGCGACTGTCACATCTCGGCCGCCGACGATAACAATGCGATCATGTCGCAGCTGCTGCTGCTCGGCACAAATTTCGTCAATTTTGTCGGCCTGAATGTCTGGTCGGGGATGGAAGACGGTTTCCAGGCGACGCGCGTCACCGAATGGGACGAGCCGCAGGCGGTAATCGGCTCCTACCTCCATCGCTATGCCTATCCCGATTATTGGAAGCTGCACGTCGACCAGAATGGCAAGGAGCTGAGAAACTGGGTCCGCGGCAAAACCTTCGACGCGAGCGGGTCGGGCGAGACCAAGTCGCTCGAGGAATTCGCCAACATCGTTCAGGACACGAGCGGGCGCGTGAACTGCCTGCAACAGCGCGGCGAATATATGTTCGTTGCCGAGGGCCGCGGAGGCTTCCGCGTCTATGATGTCGCCTCGATCGGCAACAAGGGCTTTTCCGAACGCATCGTCCGCGCCCCCTTCTCGCCGCTCGGCCACGACACGCATGTCCGCACGAAAAATGCGACCTGCATGGCGCTCGCGACCACCCAGCCGATCAGCGTCAGCCGCAACGAGAATATCGTCAAGAATTTCCCCGAAAATCACGAACAGGTGATGCACGACATTTATCGCTACGCCGTCATCACCGACAGCGTCGAAGGGCTGGTGCTCGTCGATGTCGACACGCTGGCCGACGGCGAGTTCCGCAATAACAAGCTTCGCCGCGCGCTGACGTGGAATGAGGGCAATGTGCTCGCGGGCGCGCGGCACGTCACGCTGGCGGGCAGCTATGCCTATATCACCACCGATGCGGGCCTCGTCGTGCTCGACCTTTCGACGCCGCTTGCACCCAAGGTCACCGCGCAAGTGGCGCTCACCGACGCGCGCGCCAGCGCAGTGCAGTTCCGCTACCTGTGGGTCAGTGATGCCGAGGGCGTAAAGCTGTTCGACGTCACCAACCTGGCACAGCCGGTCGCAGTGCCGTCGGGCACGGTACAGCTCGCCAATGCGCGCAAGCTCTATCTCGCGCGCACTTATATGTATGTCGCCGCCAAGGCCGACGGACTGGTCATCGTCGATATAACGCGTCCCGCGGCGCCGCTCGTCTGGCCGGCGCTGACCTTCGGCGGCGCGATGCAGGATGCCGAAGATGTGATCGTCGCCTCGACCAACGCCTCGCTCTTTGCCTATGTCGCCGACGGACGCAGCGGCATCAAGGTGATCCAGCTGACCAGTCCGAACAACCCCGGCCTTTATGGCTTCTCGCCCAAACCGACGCCCGAACTGATCGCCTGGGCCAAAACGCCTTCGCCCGCGCTCGCGCTGTCAAAGGGGCTCGACCGCGATCGCGGCGTCGATGAAACGGGCGGCCAGATGGCGGTGTTCGGCCGCCTCGGGTCGCGGCCATTCACCCGGCCCGAGATGGAGAAGCTGTTCCTGAACAGCAAGGGGATGGTCTACAAGGTGCGCGACGAGGTCGACGAGAGCGCCTGGCGCCCGCCGCTCCTATACGCGAATTGAGGGCGAAGGCCGGTTTCGGCCAGAGGCGGACGCGACATGTCCGCCAGGCCCGGCAAATCGAGAGCTGCGCTAGACCCTAGGCGGGGTTCTGGCCCGGATCGGCTGCCTGCATTTCGGCGATCAGCGCGTTGTCGATTTCCTTTGCGCGCTTGTACGCCGCGCGTTCGCGCAGCGGAGCGATATAGTCTTCGAAAGCCGGGCGCGGCGGGATAGTGCCAAATTGCAGGCCCCAGTCGATCTGGCTGCCGACATAGACGTCGGCCGCGCTGAACCGGTCGCCCGTAACGAATGCCTTGCCCGCAACTGCGCTTTCCAGCGCATCGAGTGCGGCCGCTAGCGATCCGAAACCCGCCATGCGCTGCTGATCGACGTCGGGCTCCAGCCCGAAATGCTTGGCGGTGATCGCCTGCTCGACCGGCCCCGCGGTGAAGAAGAGCCAGCGATAATAATCGGCGCGGTCGGCAGGCGCCGGTGCCAGTCCGGCGTTGGGAAAGGCATCGGCCAGATAGGCGCAGATCGCGGCGCATTCGGTGACAGCTTTGCCATTATGGACGATCGCCGGAACCTTGCCCATCGGATTGACCGCCAGATAGGCGGCTTCCTTCATCGTCGTGCCGTAATCGAGGATGCGCGGTTCATAAGGTGCGCCGACCTCCTCCAGCATCCAGCGGACGATCTGCCCGCGCGACATCGGGTTGGTATAGAAAATCAGGTCGTCGGCCACGGTGTGTCTCCCTTGTGTTTGCGATTCGTGCAGGAACATATCATGAACATAATCACTGTTCCACCGGGCTTGTTTTGTCACCGTTCGGAGTTAAGGCAAAGCGATGAGCGACGAACGCATCTGGACCGCCGCCGTGCTGGTGATCGGCGACGAGATTCTCTCGGGCCGCACGCCGGACAAAAATGTGTCGCAGATTGCGACCTGGCTCGATGTGCAGGGAATACGCCTGCGCGAAGTGCGGATCGTCCCCGATGTCGAGGACGAGATCGTCGATGCGCTCAATGCGCTGCGCACGCGTTATGATTATGTCTTCACGACGGGCGGCATCGGTCCGACGCATGACGACATCACCGTCGATGCGGTCGCAAAGGCGCTGGGCGTCGGCGTGATCGTCCATCCCGACGCCCGCGCGATCCTCGAACGCTATTATACCGCGCGCGGCGGCGAGCTCACCGAAGCGCGGCTGCGCATGGCGCGCACGCCCGACGGCGCCGAGCTCATTCCCAACCGCATGTCGGGCGCGCCGGGCATCCGCATCGGCAATCTGTTCGTGATGGCGGGGGTGCCGCACATCACCGCCGGGATGCTCGATGCGCTGACCGGCGAGCTTGAGGGCGGCGCGCCGCTTGTCGCGCACACGATCGGCGCGTGGGCGGCGGAAAGTGAGGTCGCCGACCTGCTCCGCCGCGGCGAAAGCGAGCATCCGGGGGTCGCGATCGGCAGCTATCCCTTTTTCCGCGAGGGCAAAGTCGGTGCCAATTTCGTCATCCGCTCGGTCGAGACGGCCGCGGTCGCGGCGTGCACCGCGATGCTCACCGCGGGGCTAGAGGCATTGGGCTATGCGGTGACCGACGGCGGCATCTGATCCGCCGTTTGTGTCGCTCGCGGCAGGCGGCGAAGCATCGCGATCGCCAGCAGCCCGAAAATCGCGGCGACAATGAACGCCGCACCGGGGAAATGCACCGGGGCGGCCTCGGCGGTGAACCACGCCATTGTCCCGGTGAGCAGCATCGGCGCAGCGAGCTGGCCCAGCCCCATCGCCATCGCCGAAATCCCCTGCACCTCGCCCTGCGTATCGGCGGTGGCGCGGCGCGACATCATCGCCATCAGCGACGGCTGCACCGGCGCCTGCAACGCAATGGGGATGAGCAGCAGGAAGGCGCCGATCGTCGAGGTGGTGAAGGCAAAACCGACATAGACCGCCACCGCGACCAGGATGCCAAGCGTCGCCGCATCGCGTTCGCCGAAGCGCGCGACCGCCGGGCCGACGACGAACATCTGCCCGAGCGCGATCATTACACCGACGGCGGCGAGACTTGCACCGATCATGCCAGGGGTCCAGCCGAGCTGGGCGATGCAGTAAAAGCTCCACGTCATCGGATAGACGAGGCTCGCGATCTGCCACAGCACGAGCACCCCCGCGACGCCGTCCATCCCCGGGAGCGCGCGCATCGTTCGCCATGCGCCGAGCGGATTGGCGCGCCGCCAGTCGAAGGTGCGGCGACGTTCGGGCGGCAGCGTTTCGGGAAAGATGAAATAGCCATAGAGCATGTTCGCGGCGGCGAGGACTGCGGCCGCGACGAAGGGCGCGCGCGGGCCGATCTCGCCCAGGAAACCGCCGATCGCGGGGCCAGCCACGAACCCGACGCCGAACGCCGCGCCGACGAAGCCGAAATTGCGCGCGCGCTCCTCGGGCGCGGTGATGTCGGCGATCGCGGCTTGGGCAGCGGCATAGCTTCCGCCGAAAACGCCCGACAGCGCGCGCGCGACGAACAGCCACGGCAACGTATCGACGACGGTCAGCAGCACATAATCGAGCGCGAGGCCGCCGAGCGCGAGCAGCAGGATGCGCCGCCGTCCGAAATGATCCGACAGATTGCCGAGGACGGGCGAGGCGAGGAAGGTCGCGACCGCCATGACCAGCCCGATCCACGCGCCGACCTCGATCGCGTGGGGCAGGTCGATCCGCCCGACCTCCATCACCAGCTGGGGCAGCACGGGCATGATGATGCCGAAACCGACGGCGTCCATGAAGATCGTCGCGACGATGAACGGTATGGTGCGCCCCGCGCTCACTTGTTTTCTTCCCTGGCTGTCATTAGCGCGACCGATCCTGCCCTCATGCGTTGCCGATAGATGAAACTGAAAATTTCCGCCTCCCTAAATTACCGGCTGCCCGAACCCGTCGACCTGATGCTTCAGATCGAGGCGGCGGACGGTGGCGGTCAACGCGTGATCGAGGCCACGCTCGATCTGGGCGAACCGGCGCAGCTGGCGCGGGTTCCTGCTGCCTCCGGCGTTTGCGAGCCGGTCTGGCTCCGTGCCGAGGGGGTGCTCGATGCCGCCTATCATGCGCGTGTTGCCGTCGATCGCCCCGACGTCGACCTTGCCGCACTGGCCGCGGTTCCGCTGCACCGACTTCCGGCCAGCGTCGTGCCCTATCTCAACGAATCGCGCTATTGCCCGTCAAACAAGTTTCACGCCTTTGTCGAGCGCCGCTTCGGCGAACTCGAAGGCGGTGCCAAGGTCGAGCGGATGCGCGACTGGATCGAAAGCCGGTTCACCTATGTCGCGGGGTCGAGCGATGCCGAAACCGGCGCGCTCGACAGCTTCGTCGAACGCCGGGGCGTCTGCCGCGATTATGCGCATGTCATGATCGCGCTCGCCCGCGCGGCGCGTATCCCCGCACGCATGGCAAGCGTCTATGCGCTCGGTGTCGACCCGCAGGATTTCCACGCCGTCGCCGAAGTCTATCTGGCGGACGACTGGCACATGGTCGATGCAACCGGCATGACCAGGCCGTCCGAAAGCGTCCGCATATGCGTCGGCCGCGACGCCGCGGACATCGCCTTTCTAACCGCCTATAGTGCGATCGAATTCGTCAGCCAGTCGGTGGAGGTAGCGCGCGCCGGGGACGCATGATCCCGCGACAATGCGGCGCGGTCAGTTCTATCGCGAAAAACTGGAGCGGGCGAAGGGATTCGAACCCTCGACCCCAACCTTGGCAACTTCATTGGGCGGCTTTTCTACAGTTTTCTATATTGCGCCTTTCTACGATTTTATCAATTATTATTGATACTTATGCCTTCGTTATGTACTCTGTGGTTTGCCGCGGATCGATGCGGCGTGGAGACAATTTGGAGACAAAGCTCTTCTGAGCAAGCTTTGTCTCCAAACGGAGAACTCAGATGCCTACCAGCAAGCTGACAAAGCGAGCCATTGACGCGCTCAAGCCGCCGGCCACGGGCCAAGAGGTTCATTGGGATACCGAAGTGCGAGGTTTTGGCCTACGAATGCTGCCCTCGGGGCTCAAGACCTTCATTCTCCAGTATCGCAATGCCGAGGGCATCAAGCGCCGGATCAACCTCGGGCGCTATGGCGTGCTAACGGTCGATGGCGCTCGCGATCTCGCCAAGGTCAAGCTGGCCGCTGTCATTGGCGGCGAGGACCCGGCCGAAGCGGCCCGGCAGGCGCGCAAAGGAATGACTGTCGCCGAGATGTGCGATTGGTATCTGACCGAGGCGCGCGCTGGACGTATTCTCGGCCGCAAGAATATGCCGATCAAGAAAACGTCGCTCGACATGGATGAGAGCCGCATCAGGACGCATATCAAGCCCCTGCTCGGCAAGCGGATCGTCCGGCACCTGACCATCGCCGACGCCGAACAGATGCAGACCGATGTCAAAGACGGCAAGACTGCGAAACCGCGGAGTGGTGGACGCGGCGGCATGGCCACCGGGGGCGCCGGTGTAGCCGCGCGTTGCGTTGGAACGCTTCAAGCAATCATCGGACACGCCAAACACAAGGGCCTGATCGACATCCACCCGACCCAGGGCGCAAAGAAGCTGGCCGGGAAAAAGAAGGCGCGTCGCCTCAGCGTTGCCGAAATCGAGATGATGGGCAAAGCCATGGCCTATGCCGAGCGCAATGGCGAGAATCCAGTTGCGCTCGGCGTGCTACGCACGCTTCTGCTGACCGGGTATCGTCGACAGGAAGCCCAGGCAATGGAACGCGCTTGGGTCAACGCGCCGGGTGGTTATGTGGCTTTCCCGGACACCAAGGGCGGGGCGCAGATACGGGCGATCGGAGCGGCAGCGATCGGAAACGTTGAAAACCAACCCGGTATCGTGGGTAATCCGCATGTCTTCCCCTCCGAGATCGGGACGGGACCGTTCACGGCGGTGGCCGCCTGCCTCCAGCGCATTTGCAAGCTCGCAGGGATAGAGGGCGTCACACCCCATACGCTTCGCCATACATTCGGCAGCGTCGCGGGCGACCTCGGCTTCTCGGAGCTGACGATCCGCGCGATGCTCGGACATGCATCACAAAATGTGACGCAAGACTATATCCACATCGACGAGGCCCTGAAGCTGGCAGTTCAACGGACATCCGACGAAATCGCCTGCCTGCTCGATCTTGGCGCGCGCCGGGCCGATCAGTTGAAGATTGCAGCGTGAGGCATCCTGGCCGCCATACTGGACAGATGGTAACGAATATGTTACCGAAGGATTATAAGTGGTAATCGAGGAATATGTTCGCGAGGACGGCTCCTGTCCGTTCCGGTCCTGGTTCGATGGCCTAGACGTGCAAGCAGCGGCCAAGGTGGCGACCGCAATCATCCGGATGGAGTTGGGCAATCTGTCCAACGTCAAATGGATTGGTGGCGGGCTCGGTGAATATAGGATCGACTGGGGGCCGGGCTACCGGCTCTATCTGACCCGTGATGGCGATGAATTGGTCATCCTGTTCGTCGGCGGAACGAAGAAGCGACAGCAGGCCGATATTGATCGCGCCGGCAGACTGATGGCCGAATATAAGAGTCGGAAGGCGGCGGCGAAGTAGGCAAGGAGGTGACGAGATGGTTCTGACGCGTGATTTCAAGGAAACGGTAAAGGAGCGCGCCGTGCGCGACCCCGCCTTCGCCAAAGCGATGCTCGACGAGGCCGCGACGGCGTTCCTCAACGGCGAACCGCATGTCGCGCGCCTCATCCTGCGCGACCTGGTGAACGCCTCGGTCGGCTTCGAAACCCTCGCTGCCGAGACCAATCGGCCGAGTAAGAGCTTGCACCGGATGCTGTCGGAAAAGGGCAATCCGAGCATGGACAATCTTGCGGCCATTTTCGGCGCCGTGCGCAAGCGTCTCGGCGTCGCGATTGAGGCGCATGCAGTGGAAGCCGCATGATGCAAAATAACCGTTCCCCATACGTTCTCTATCGACTACAATCCGAATCGCAATCCAAACTGGAGGCAATGTCGCTGCAGGTGTCGCATGGCTGAGACGCAAATCGAATGGACCGATGCCACATGGAATCCAGTGGCTGGCTGCACGATCGTCAGTGCTGGCTGCACGCATTGTTACGCCATGGAAATGGCGCGGCGACTGGAAGCCATGAAGGTCAGTAAATATGACGGGCTGACACGCCGTAGCGGCGGACGAACGGTATGGAAGGGCATCGTCCGGGAAGACCCCGCCTCGCTGACCATTCCGCTTCGCTGGCGCAAACCGCGCAAGATTTTCGTGAACTCGATGAGCGACCTATTCCACGAACAGGTAAGCGATGCCTTCATTCTCCAGGTCTGGCAGGTTATGCGCGACACGCCGCACCATCACTATCAGATACTGACGAAGCGCCCTGAGCGGATGGTAAAGATCGTGTCCGATCTTATCGACGATGTCCTGCCCAATGTCTGGCTCGGGACCAGTGTCGAGGATGCAGAGGCAGTCGATCGCATCGAGCATCTGCGCGCTGTGCCCGCGGCCATTCGCTTCATTTCGTTCGAGCCGCTTATTGGACCGGTCGGCGACGTCGACCTGACCGATATTCATTGGGCTATCGTTGGCGGCGAAAGCGGTCGGAATGCCCGCCCTATCCGTGAAGAATGGATCGACGAGATTCACGATCAATGCATAGAGTCCGACACCGCCTTTTTCTTCAAGCAATGGGGTACATGGGGGAAAGACAACAAGCGTAGGTCGAAAAAGGCGAATGGTCGTGAATATCGCGGTCAGACATGGAACAACATGCCGACTGCTTTTATGGCAAGTTTATAAGAATCAACAACCGGGGGCGGAATGGCGGAAAAACCTTATCGGTGGGCCGATGGAGCGGTGCTGGAGGATCACTCGAGGCGCAAGCACAAGATACTCAGAGAATATTTCTTCAACTATTTGACTGTGCGATGCCAGATCGCGCAGATGGAAAGATTCCGGCTGGCGGTTGTGGACGGCTTTGCCGGCGGCGGAAAATATCACTGCGGCACATCCGGATCGCCCCTGATCTTCGTGGAAGAATTGAAGCACGCCGTCGAGGCGGTCAATGCGCGCCGCACAGCGGAGGGACTCGGCCCGGTCGAGATCGAATGCCTGTTCATTCCCAATGATTTCAGCCGAGACGCCATCGAGACGCTGAAATCCAATCTTGCGCCGTTGCAGGCGGAAATCACAGAAAATGTGCCGCGGCTGCATTTGCGCGTAGAATATCTAAACCTGGCCTTTGAAGAGGCTTATCCTCAGATCAAGCAGTTGCTCGAACAAGGGCGGTATCGCAATGTGCTGTTTAATCTCGATCAGTGCGGCCACAGCAAAGTCCAGCGTACGACGCTTGTCGACATCATGCGCTCCTATCAATCGGTCGAGATTTTCTATACGTTCGCGATCCAGACGCTGCTGACCTATCTGCAAACCACCGATCCCACGCGGCTGGCGAACCAGCTCCAACCGTTCGACATTTCGGTAAACGATCTCCGATCGCAAACCATCGGAATGAACAAGCAACATTGGCTCGGCGCGGCCGAGCGGCTGGTGTTCGATTCCTTCAACGGCTGCGCGACCTATGTCAGCCCCTTCTCGATCAACAATCCGGACGGCTGGCGCTACTGGCTCATTCACTTCGCCAACTCGTATCGCGCGCGGCAAGTCTATAATAATCTCCTGCACGCCAACAGCTCCGAACAGGCCCATTATGGCCGGGCCGGCCTGCACATGCTTTCCTACGATCCACGGCATGAGGATGGCTCGCTGTACCTGTTCGACGCCACCGGACGGGAGAGCGCGCGGGACCGGCTTCTCCTCGATATACCGCGGCTAATATCGGAATCAGGCAATGTGATCGGGGTGGGCGAATTTTACGAGGGCATCTACAATGCCACTCCCGCCCATAGCGAGGACATCCATCAAGCGATTATCGACAACCCCGACCTCGCGGTTGTGACCCCGGCCGGCGGCGAACGCCGCAGCGCCCGTGCCATTGCAGTCGGCGATGTGGTGAAGCTCAAGAAGCAGACCAGCTTCTTCCCCATGTTTTTCGGTCCGGCAACGTAGGCCAGTAAGCACCGCCGCCTTTTTCTGGAAAATCGAGCGTTATGACAGACAGCACCTCCTCATTTCCTTCGCCGTCTTCCTGGTGGAACTATCTCGTCGTGAGCCTGCCCATTCTCACACTGATCGGCTTCTTCTGCTTCCTGATGTTCCTCGGCTCGATCTTCGGCGAATGGGGCCTGTCGCCGCTGCAACTCATCTCGCCGACCGACACCATCGTTCCTGGCGTCCTGCTCGGCATGTTTTTCGCCTTGATCATCTATCTGCCCTTCGCGCTCGCTCTGCCGATTGGCTGGGCGCGGGGAGAGCGGCGTTGGCACCCGCTGACGATCGGGCTGTGGGTCGTCGCCGCGATTGGCGGCTTCCTTTGGTTCATCGATCCGCTCGGTGTGAGCCTGCGTCTCTTCGCCGTCTATTTCGCGGCCGCGGCATCACTACGGCTCCTCTTCGACGACCGAACGACGACGCATCGGCCGCTATGGAAGGCGATTGCCTTCTGTGCCGTGGCGCTTCCCATGTCTTTCTGGGTCGTGACCGCAACGGGCACGCTCTTCAATCAGGTCACGAAGGTCGGACTGGCGCGCGACATGGTGGTCGCACAGAAGGACGGCGCGCCGTGCGACGGCGATATTCTCTGGCTCGGCGAGCGCGCAATCGTCATACGCTGCGCCGCCAGCGCCGACATTCGCGTCATGACGCCCAAGGAAGGTCTGCCGATGACGCTGAAGCGCTGACCGTCGCTTAGTTGACTCACTGGCTTCAACAGCAACTATATGGCTGGCTTGACCCTTATCTTGGATCAACCAAGCTAGGGCCGATATCGGTTAGGATTAATGCAACCGTTTGGCCATCTGCGCCGCGCACCACCGCCGTTTGCCGTAACAATGTTGCGGGTAGTTTCGTCGGATCACCTGCCTGATCAGAACTTTGCGGCGGCCATGATTTGCGCAGCGATACGATGACCGGCGTCGCGAGAGGCGCCGGAAGCACCAGCGGCGTTTGCTTCCCCGGCAACCGTCGAGGCAGGAACCATGCTCGGATCTCCGCCAGGGTCTTGCCGTCGCAAACGACCCGTATCTCACGCGTGGCGATGGTCTCATCCTTTTGCGGCTTTAAAGACGCCGGTGACGTTTTAGCGACCAACGTTGATCCGGCTATGAACTTCATCGCGCCGGGGCGCTGGATTTGGCTCCGGCAGTCTTCCTCCAGAACGATCCATGCCGGAGCGGTCTTCATCCGATCCGCAAGCGTTTCCAGGCGCGTCACTGCCGCCAACGCCTGTTGCGCCGTCTCGATCTTCGAGGCGGGTGCCGGGGCGAGAAGCTGAAGCAGCAATCCCATGAGATACCAACCGATATTGAGAGCGAGGAGGAACGAGAAGGCGAGGAAGGCGCGCAACAGGAATTCGTGCGCCATCTTGATGCAGCTGACCTTCCAGTTAATGCCCTCCTGGTTTCGCCGGGTGTGAAGGAGAAGCCTGCCCGCGAGCGTCGCGGTCGGATGCTGACTTCCCAACGACTTCTCGAAATCGCCGAGGCCCGGCTCATGCGAAATCGCGACCTTCAACACCCTGAACGCCCACCAGCCAGCAGCGGCCATATATGCAACCGCCAGTCCCAACAGCAGCATGTTTGCCCAGATCGGCGCGCTACCGGCCTTCTTCTCCCACAGCGCGCTCACCACCGTCAGAACCAGCGGGATCAGCGCCGCCACGAGAGGCAGATAAGTCGCCGCCTTCTGCTCCGTCCCTCGGCGGCGCTCAGCTTCGCTGTCAGCGAGGCGGCGAATCTCATCAAGCGCGACGGTCGGAGCGCGGCCGATGTTGAGCGCCGCAATTCGAGCATCGTCGCTCCTGCTCTTCTCCTCCAGCGTCCTGGCCTCCTCCGCACTCCTTTTCTCTAGCCAAGGCCAGAAGAAGTGAACGAAAGCAGCGAAGCGGTTCATGCGTTGCCAGCTCCGATCGAGATGAGTTCGTCGACGATTGCCGCAGCCAGGGGCAGGCCCGTCCGCCGCTCGATCCACGCCCATTGCCCATTCGGATTTATTTCGAGGAACCAGTGCCGCCCGTCACGATCCGCGATCAGATCAATCGCGCCGAAACGCAGATCAAGCGCCCCGGTGAGAGCCAAGCACTTGTCGATGATAGGCTGCGGCAATTCGATCGCCTCATGCTGGAGATCAGTACGTGTGCCGGAACGCCAATCCACCTCGGTTTCATCATGATCCTGAGAGTAAATTGCGGCCGCGAAGACTCGATCCCCGATCACGGTCGCGCGGACATCATAGGCCTTTCGTACTTCACGTTGATAGATAACCGGCGCAATCGATACCGCCTCCCGGTCCATCGGCCTCAGCGGATCGAGGCGGGTTGTGAACAAGACTTCACCGGTCTCGCCGCGCTCGACCAACGAGTGCCGCAGCGGTTTGCCAATTGCGCTGCCATGCGCGACGAACGCGCCAGCGGCCTCGAAGTTATTGGAGACCAACGTCTCGGGAACGTCGAAGCCGAGCGACACCGCAAGAGTGAGTTGGCGTGGTTTGTCTTCGGCGCGAAGGATGGCGAACGGGGAACTCAGCCACCGGCCTTCGAGTGCGTTCCATAACGAGCGCGTAATTGCCGACCATTCGCCAGCTAGATAGTCGCGGGTAGCTATATCTTTCGTTGGGCTGGGTTCGGGTGGACCGGGCCGTCGGTAATAGGCCGCGCGGACATCGCGCAGCTTCAGGGTCTCGCCGCCCAGATCGATCTCCCAGCCTAGGTCGGCCTGTGGCCTGAAGCGCAGGTTACCAGATGGGAGATCCTCGCTGTTGAGGCGATGAAATGAGATGCCACGCCTGCGCAGCTCAAGCACAATGAAGTCGCTGGTGATGTCACGCTTATTTGTGACGATGAGGATCATGGCGAACCTGCCCGTCTAGTGGAGCAGCGAGCAGTCGTCGTCGTCCTCGACGGTTGAATGTGTCTTGGTCTGAAGTTCAAGCAGCATTCGCGGCCAGTCCTCATCGATACCTTCCTGGTTGTTCAGAGTACGAGTTTCGAGCTCCAACAATCCTGAAGCGGTCATCTCGTCATCGCTCTCCTGCTGTACATCGGTCTTCGTCGCGAGGGCTGCGATCATCCCGACGCGGCTTACCGCGCCCAGTGTTTCTTCCGTCGAGAGGTCGTCGTCGTCGCTCTCCTGTCGCACCTTAGTGAGGGTGCTGGTATCGAGAAGCATTGCGCCGAACCGCTGGGTGCCTGCGAAATCATCGTCGTCGCCTTCCTGGCGCACCCTGGTGGAGGTGGAAGTCTCCAACTGAGCAGGCGCAGAAGACTCCACCAAAGGCATGAATCCGCGCTCCGTCTCGATCACCCAAAGGCAGGCGGTTGGGTCATAATGGCCCGGCAGCTCTGCAGATGAAGTTCGCGGGGTGGCATGACGAAAAAGCAAAGGTATGGCATCTGATGCCGGGATTGGATTGGGCTGCATAGATTCCCCCTGAGCGTGGACTAACTATATCCCCGCTTTGTTCTTTCACTACGTGGCATTGTCTGGAGTTTCAACCAATCTGCCGACGACCGTCAGGACTACCTAACTCAAGCAGCTTGACCTAGCCGACGTACGGATGATCCGTATTAAACTTCTGAGGATAGGGGCAAGGCGGAAAGAACGATGTCAATTCCGAAGAAGCTCTACAAATATCGCAAGTTCGATGTGACCACCCTGAACATGGTCACCGATCACGGACTCTATTTCGCCAATCCGCGCAAATTCAACGATCCGCTGGACTGTGAGCTTTCGATCGAGGCGGACATCGGCCCGCGCAAGCTATCCGATTTGCTGAAGGCGCTTATGGGACCGGAGCGCGAGGATCACTGGAACCATGAGGTCGGCTGTGCGATCCACTACGCCAGCGAAGAGGGCGACATAAAGGTCCCGGGCGAACCGAGGAACTACCTGAAACGCATGCTCGCCGATTCGATCGCCAACGAGATTCGCAAGGAATTCGACGCCCGAGGTGTCCTTGCATTCTCGGCCACCTGGCAGTCGGTCCTGATGTGGTCGCATTATGCCGACGAACACCGCGGCATCTGCCTGGAATTTGACACGAGCGAATTGCCACACGATCACCTCGCCGCCGTTCGATATGACGGCGACCGCTCCGTGAAGGCGAGTGACATCTATGCCTGGAAGATCGACGGCGATCCCGATGCCGGCAAGCGTGCGTTCGACACGCATTTCTACTCCAAGGCGCCCGACTGGCAATATGAGCAGGAGTGGCGCGACATCGACGACAAGCCCGGCGAGTGCGGCGACTATCGCATCACCGGCGTCTATTTCGGCTTTCGCTGCGATTATGCGGTTCAGGTCGCGATCGTGAAAATGCTTGGCGTTAAGACTGACCTCGATCTGTTCGACGTTCGGATCAGTCCGACCACATTCGAACTGTCAAGGACGCCGGTCGACACCTACGAGATTGACGCGCTGGGCATGCGCGAGCCGCGAGGAATCGCGTTCGCCCAGATGGCTGCCCAGTTCGACGACCTTCCTGTCGACGTCACCGACGCGGAAGAAGAGGCGTAGTACAGTCTCGTACCAGAACGAGGAGGCTCAATGGAAAACGACGATCCGATTAAAGGGGAGTTCGCATCGTGGGACAGCTATAATCGCTTCGCCCGCAACGTCCGTCACAATCGCCGCTTCGTCTGGACGGACGCAGAAGAAGCGTTTCTCTCGACCGTTCGCGCGACGATCCGCGATCGCGATGTCGAGCTGCCCGAGGGCATGATCCTCTATCGCGCCCAGCGCGGCATCGAATGGCATATGCGCATCGACGATGATGATAACGAGCTTGGCGAAGAACCCGTTGGATTTGGCGCAGCGCGCATGAAGCCGCGCGTCAACCAGGCGGTCGAGGGACGCGCCAATCCCGCCGGCATCCCGGTCCTGTATCTGGGCACGACCATCGAAACGGTCGTCTCCGAGGTGCGTCCCTGGATCGGGGCCTCGCTCTCGGTCGCGCAATTCCAGATCCTGCGGCCGCTCAAGGCGCTCGACCTTTCACGCGGCCACGGCAAATCCTCGTTCAGCGAGGTCGGATTCCGGCATCTGTTGAATAAAGAGCCGGTCGATGCTGCGGGAAAGGAAAAGGCCGTATGGATCGATGTCGACAACGCTTTTTCCCGCCCGATCACATTGTCCGATGATGCGGCCGACTATGTGCCCACGCAGATTCTGACGGAGCTGTTCCGTGATGCGGGCTATGATGCGATCATCTACAAGAGCCAGTTCGGGGAGAAGGGATTTAACATCGTTCTCTTCAATCCGGATGACGCCGATGCGATCAACTGCGGTCCCTATGAAGTCACCGCGCTCAAGGTGGAATTCAAGGAAGCGGGCAATTCCTGGTCCTCCACTCGACACCAAAGGAAATGAGTGCGGGGGCGAACATGGACGATGCGAGGGACGATACATTCTCCCTGTCAGGCAAGTTTATTGCCGAGGCAGCAGCGACGGACTTCTCACATTTTTTTCTGCCGGATCTGGGACCGAAAATTCCGATCTCGGTCGAAGGCTGCCTTCATCCCGGCATCCGCACCAACGCCGAAGGCACCCGGATCGTCATTCCGCCGGACATGGCGACCGATCAGATCGACAGTCCCGACAAACTATTCTTCCATCTCCTCATCCTGGGTCACGAGATCGCCCACCTCGTTCATCACTACGGCCATGCTGGAGAACAGCAGCGCGAAGATTATCGCAGCCTGGAATATTGGGCTGACTTCTACGGCGCCAAGGTGATGATGACGCTTGTCGTCCATGGCGGGGTCATTAGCCGAATCCACAGAGCGCTCATGCCACCCGAAGCCGATATGTGGGACAGCCTCGTCAGCATTGGCAATGCCGTGGGGCGGTTGGTCGAGACGGTCTACTCGGACGACCCGCGTTACCCTCCGAAACTGCTGCGCGCAGGCCTCATCAACAACGGCATCACCTCGTTCCTGCGGCATGAGATCATGAAGGGCGCGAACCCGATCTGGTACTTCAGCGTGTTCAAGAGGGTCATGGGGTCCGACGCGGTCGAGGAGCTCAAGAAATTTCGGCCGGAAGACATGACGTTCAGCGATGACGAGATCGATCGGGCGAGGGATTGGCACCGCGCAATGCAAGGTGACAAGCCGGCGATCGAGCCCTGGCTGAAACCGCAATACCTCAACTACCTCCACACTAGCTTCGACCAGACAGCGGAAGAACGCGCCGAGAGCTTCAGACAACGGCGCGATGAGCTCCGCGAGGGCGGCTTCGACGTCTGATCCTGCCGCACCGGTGTCGCGAGGGGAAAGCCTTCCCCTGCCGATGAGCCTCGCTCCGCGAGGCTCATCGGACCCCCTTCGACGGGGCTACGCCCCGCTGAGAGAAAGAGTGCGGCCCGTTGGCCGTGACGGGTTGAGTGCGGCGAGAGAGGCTCGCCGTCGGCCCGTCGCGGAGAAACCGCGATGGCACATGCACGTACCCACCGTTCCGCTGGCGAACGGACGAACCTTTACGAACAGATCACCAACCGGATCATCGCTGAGTTGGAAGAAGGCCGCCTCCCTTGGGTCCAGCCCTGGGGCTCGACGGGTGCTAGCATCGGCATGCCCTATAATGCCGTCAGCGATCGGCGTTACAGTGGCATCAATATCCTCACGCTTTGGGACGCGATATTCTCGCGCGGCTTTGCCTCGCACGCGTTCCTGACCTTCCGGCAGGCGCTTGCGCTCGGTGGTCACGTTCGGCGCGGTGAAAAAGGCATTGGCGTGATCTATTCGCGCCGTTTCATTCCCGGGGCGGAGCGCCGCCGCGCCAACATCGAGGGCCGTGAACCCGCGGGCGGCGTTCCCTTCCTCAAATGGTTCACCGTCTTCTCGGTTGAGCAATGCGAGGGGCTGCCCGCGCATATCTGCGAGCTGCCGCCGCCGATCCCGGAAGGAATGATCCTTCCCCAGGCCGAGTCGCTGATCGAAGCCACCGGCGCGGACTTCCGTATCGGCGGCCCCTCGGCTTACTACTCACCGAAACATGATTATGTTCAGGTGCCGCGCCCCGACAATTTTCACGATCCGGTGAACTGGCACCGGACGGCCTTTCATGAATTGGGTCATTGGGCAGGTGCCTCTTCCCGACTGGACCGCGATCAGACCGGCAGCTTCGGTTCAGTCGCTTATGGCAAGGAAGAACTCGTCGCTGAAATGACGGGCGCATTCGTCTGCGCCGCGCTCGGTCTCATACCCACCGTTCGGCACGCCGAATATATCGGTTCCTGGCTGGAGATCATCCGCGAGGACAATCGGGCGATCCTGCGCGCCGCCAGCGCGGCTTCGAAGGCGGCTGACTATCTGCTCGCCTTCCGGCCCGATTCGGCGGCTGCAGCCATGACGACGATCCGGAGCCCGATCCCGATTGCGGAATGGCTTTGAATGGGAGGACCGCAGCGTGATCCTCGTTACCCGGAACTTATAGCCACTCATCGTCCTGAGGGAGAAATTCGAGGCTCATAGCTGAACGTCCGAGTTTATGTTTGTTAACCTAAAACAGATCGTCAGAATCTGAGCAAATTCGCTTGTTCTATATTGATCAAGCTCCCATGCCACGCGCGGGGAACCTGCTGTGTTCGGCAGGAAATAGGTGGGGAGAAGCGCAGGTGCAGGCATTTGTAGCGGAAACCTCACGCGGAGACCCTCCGCGTAACGCACCACTTGTCCTGCAGAAGGATGGTTGGGATGATTTCGGTTTCAAGACCCAATACCACCTGTTCTATTTCGGACCTGAGTTCGAGGGATTTCTCGGCAATGTGAAAATCCTTCGTCGAGGCCAAGTCGCGACGGTGAGCAGCTTGTTCGATGTAGGGGCTCTTGTACCACTCAGCGACGAGTTCGTATCGTTGGGACAGAGCCTCGACTATTATGAACGGCTGGCGTTGCTTCCGGTTCACCTGCGCGACGCAATTCTCAATTTCCTTCACGACGCGGTGCGTGAGCCAGAGCATGCTCAGAGCTTTGAGGACGAAGAGGGATGGCGCACGTCGGTAACCCGCGACCTTGATCTCGACAGCTATCTACCGCTGGCGCGTGTCCTGCTAGATCGAGACTACAATGCACTCCCGTCGATTGGGCTCAAACTCGCCTTTCAGCCCGCGGGCTGGACGACTCCCCTCAAGCTCGATTTTGCTGCGCCCGAGAATGCGCCTGTATCCCTTCTTCCTTTTCAGCCCTTACCACCGCGCTTGCCCGAGCGTGTCGCCGTTCTCACGGGGCGAAATGGGTCCGGCAAGAGCACTCTCCTAGCTCGCTTGGCGCGAGTCCTCCATGCTTCGCAAGCTGATCGCCAGCTGGCGGAACTGCGCACGCTTGGTGCGATCGAGCCTCCTGGCATCGGCTTCAGCCGCATCATAACGGTAGCCTACAGCGCCTTTGACACCTTTCAGCTTCCCGGCATCAACGAAGCTGAGAAACGGCAGATCGTGAAGGACGTCCGCTCGGGCACGGGTCGCTATATTTTCGCGGGACTGCGCGACATAGCACGCGAACTCGAAGAGCAATTATCAGGAAGCGAGAAGGGCACGTCGCTCGATTCGGCCGACGATCCCTTCGAGATTGACCGTCAGCATTTCACATATCTCAAGTCCGCCGACCAGCTAGCGGATGAATATGCGAGATCGATCGAGCAGATTTTTGCGGCATCGCGCGCCCCGTTGCTACGCAGGGTCCTGAACACTCTGCTTGCCGATCCCTCCTTTGCAGATTTCGCTGATCTCGATGTCTTCTTCGCCGCCGAGCATCGCGCGTCCTTCATGCGTTGGAGCACCGGGCACAAGATTGTGCTTCATGCGGTCGCAGCCCTTGTTTCGAACACGCAGCGCAAGTCGATAATCTTGCTGGACGAGCCCGAAAGCCACCTTCATCCACCTCTCCTGGCAGCCTTCATGCATGCTGTCCGGATCATACTCGAGGACCAGGATGCGTTCGCCGTCATTGCGACACACAGCCCGGTAGTCGCCCAAGAAACGCTCGGTCGCCATGTTTCCGTCGTCAATCGAGTTGGCGACGGGGTTACCATCTCCGCTCCACGGATAGAGACCTACGGTGAAAGCATTGGCGAAATCACCAACGAGCTTTTTGGCCTTACCGCCGATGCCACCGACTATCACGCCACGCTTCGGGCAATGGTCGCGGCCGGGCTCGATCTCGAAGCCATCGACCAGCGTTTCGACAGGGGTCTTAGCCTCCAGGCACGCGCATTCGTCATGAGCCTTCTGGCAGCGCGGCAGGGCTAAGCCATGTGGACCGTCAAGCTTCCTGGCACGGATGATACCGGAACACAGCTCGACATCGCGCTGACAAACGCAAATGGCATTCCCGTTTATGCTTTAAACGGCGTAGAACGCGCCGCCATACACGCTCTCTATCTAGCCTATGACGCCAATCTTGGCGAACCAGATCCGTGCCTTAAGCCCGCAGTGCTTGTGAACTGTGCTGCCGCACTCCTCAATGCCTATGATCAAGTTCAAAAGGGCAAACGCCTCGAAAGCCTCCGTGAGATGCTTCTGGGTGCAGTCATGGAATGTCCGCTTTGTGGCGCAGCGGCAGCGACCACCCTTGATCACCACCTGCCAAAGAGCGAGTATCAGGCGCTCGCTATCTATCCACGAAACCTTATTCCTTCCTGCCAGCCCTGCAATCGCGCCAAAGGAACTTTAGTACCGGTCGCAGGCCAGGAAATGATCCACGCCTATTTCCAGACCTTGCCAACGGTAACCTTCTTCAGGGCCGACAGTGTCTATGCCGAAGGTTCTCTCAAAATCGCCTTTGCTATCGAGGACGGCGCTCTAGAGGCGGGTCTAGAAGCTCGACTTGCCTTTCAACTCGATCGGCTAAAACTTACGGAACGCAATCAGGATGCGATAAATCTATTTCTCTTCGCGCTTAAGCCGTCGTTTCAGCTTTTCGAGGGCCAGCCCGGAGAGCGCGATTTGATTCAGTCATTTCTGCTCAAGGCTGCAGAAACCTATGACAAGGATCTTGGGCTCAACCATTGGAAATCGGCAGTTGTCCGCAGCCTCGCCTCAAACGACGAATTTCTCGATAACCCATGGGCCTATCTCGCTAAGCCACCACCCGCGATGGCGGCGGGCTGATCCGAGGCTTCAGCCTTTCGAGGCGAACGAACGTGCAACCGAACTACATGCAGCAGGTTACGAAGGTGAAATCCGCGCCGATCTGAGCTATCAGGGGATGCTCGGATTGCTCGAGATGAAGTCGGAATGGCCCAACCCCTGAAACAGGTGATCGCGCTGATCACTGCCGTGCTGGAGGCGATGATGCCCAAGAACCGCATGACCTTCCACGATCCCCGTGATGAGTTGCCGCCGGTGACGATCGAAATCCTCAAGGGTGACGTGATGCGGTTCACGCAGGTCGACCTCGATGGCCGCACCAATGTCGTGACCTTCTCCGACCGCTTCGGCGTTCGCCGCGGCTTGTTTGAGCCGGCCTCGAAACCCGCGCCTTCGCCTACAGCGGAAGCCTGAGTTGGTTTACATCGGGCTGAGATGATCCCTCCAGCTTCTCGATGATCGCCGCCGCCAGCGTATCAGCGGCGCGCTCGCGCATCCGTTCGTCCGGCATCGTCAGGCCGACGCGCGCCCAGCCGGGCGCGACCCGCAGAATGGCGGACAGGAGGAATGCAATGCGGTCCTATCAAGCAAGTTGTCATTGCGGAGCAACGCGCTTCCAGATTGATGCGAACATCGACCATGTTCGCGAATGCGATTGTTCCATATGTCGCCGCCGCGGCGCCCTGATCCTGCGGATCGCCTCCGATGCCATCCGCTTTCTAACCCCAATCGACCAACTCGCCGTTTACCGATGGGGAACAGGAACCGGCGCCGATTATTTCTGTCCCACGTGCGGGGTCATGCCATTTCGTAAGCCGAGCGCGCCCACCCCGGAAGAAGCCGAAGCCGGCGTTGCTCGGTTCGAGGGGTGGGCCGTCAACGCAAGATGCATCGACGATCTAGACCTTGACGCCATGCCGCGCGTTCGCATCCGCGGTAGCGAGCTCAAAATCTAATGCCCAGCCAACTCACCAGATGCTTACGATGGGGGGGCCATTGAGGCGCCGCGGCGGCCTGCCTACGGCAGGCCTGAGAGGGAGAGGAAAGCCAGGGGCTTCATGACGGGCTGAAAGCCGGGAGAGAGACTCGCGGCGGCCTGTCATGGAGAACCTACTCATGGCAAAAGCAACTCAGAAGCTTGTCCTCAGCGGCTCGCGGGACATTCCGTTCGACAAGCTGGTCTTGTCCCAGTCCAACGTCCGACGTGTAAAAGCCGGCGTGTCAATCCGTGAACTGGCGGAGGATATCGTCCGTCGCACCCTGCTCCAGAGCCTCAACGTGCGGCCCATCCTCGATACGGAGGGGCAAGAAACCGGTCGGTTCGAGGTGCCGGCCGGTGGCCGGCGATTTCGCGCGCTCGAGCTACTGGTAAAACAGAAACGCCTCGCCCGGAACGCACCGATACCCTGTGTCGTCAGAACGGCCAATGATGGCGTGCTGGCCGAAGAGGACAGCTATGCGGAGAACACTTTCCGTGAACCGCTCCATCCGCTCGACCAGTTCACCGGCATGCAAGCGATGGTCGACAAGGGCCAGGGCGTCGAGTCCATCGCCGCGCACTTCAATGTGACCCCCGCGGTGGTGAACCAGCGCCTCCGCCTCGCGAAGGTCTCGCCGAAGCTGCACGGGGTCTATGCCGAGGATGGCATGACGCTCGAGCAGCTCATGGCCTTCTCGGTCTCTGACGATCATGAGCGGCAGGAACAAGTGTGGGAACTGCTTACCCATAGCTACAACAAGTCGGGTGCCTATATCCGCAACAAGCTGACCGAGGACACGGTCCGCGTAGCCGACCGGCGTGCGCGGTTCATCGGGATCGATTCCTATGTCGCAGCGGGCGGTCACATCATGCGCGATCTGTTCGAGGAGGACGATGGCGGCTGGCTGACCGATCCGGCACTGCTCGACCGGCTCGTGGCCGAGAAGCTCCAGGCCGAAGGCGAGACAATTGGCACCGAGGGCTGGAAATGGGTTGCGACTGCAGTCGATCTGCCCTGGGGCGTGACCGATGGGATGCGCGAGATCGACGGCGTGTCGCTGTCGCGAACGCAAGAAGAGGATGCCCGCCTCGCCGAACTGGAAACCGAGGCCGAGGCGATCGAGCAGCAGTGGTCCGAGGAACCGCATGTGCCCGATGAGGTGCATGAGCGCATCGCCGCCATCGATGCCGAGATCGGCGCGCTGGTTGATCGACCGCGGACCTTCGATCCCGAAGAAATGGCACGGGCCGGCGTGTTCGTGTCGATCGAGTCCGATGGGTCACTCTGCATCGAGCGCGGCTATGTTCGTCCCGAAGACGAGCCGGTGGTCGAAGTCGAGACTGCCGGGGATGAAGCGGATGCCCTCGGCGCTGGCGTCGAAGGCGGCAGCGAGGATGCAACTGGCGCAATCGATTCCGCAGCCCCCAATGTGGTGTCGATCAATGCGGCATCGACCGGCGACGAGGATGAAGACGACGAAATCCTGAGGCCCCTGCCCGACCGGCTCGTGGCCGAACTCACTGCCTGGCGCACGCTGGCCTTGCAGGATGCGTTTGCGCAGGAACCCTCCACAGCCTTCGCGGCGGTGCTACACGCCTTCGTACTTAGCACCTTTTACATGGCGAGCCGCGAATCCTGCCTTGAGGTGTCGCTGAACAAGGTGTCGTTCGGGTTCGCACCGTCGGGCTTGCGCAGCAGCGCACCGGCGAAGGCGATCGAGGAGCGCCACAAGCGCTGGGCCGCCCGCCTGCCGGATGAAGACAAGAATCTGTGGGATGCGCTCGTTCAGTTCGACGGCGCCGAACAGGCGGCATTGTTCGCGCATTGCGCGTCGCAGGCCCTCAATGCGCAGCAGGAAGTGGTGCCCAAATATGACAATGGCCGCATTTCAAAGCACAGCGTTGAACGGCGCGTTGCGCACAGCCACGTCCTCTCTCGGGCGGTTGGGCTCGATCTCGTTAGCGCGGGCTGGCGTCCGACGGTGGAGGGCTATTTCCGCAGCGTGACCAAGCCGCGCATCCTCGCCGATGTGGCGCAGGCGAAGGGATCGAAGTTCGCCGAAATGATTGACCATCTCAAGAAGGGCGACATGGCGATCGAGGCCGAGCGACTGCTGGAAGATGCCGGTTGGCTTCCGGAACCGATGCGGACGCCCGAACTGCTCGACGCGCCCGGTCGCGTGGTCGATGCGGAAGCGACCGAGCGGCCTGGGTTCCTCGACACGGAGGAACATCAGGTCGATGCCGGTAATGATGACGGTGAAGACGTCGCGGCGGCTGCCTGACGTGCGGACGGGGCGGTTTCGGCCGCCCTGTCCACTCAACTTTCCATCCCATGAGCCCGGTGCTTTCGCGCCGGGTTTTCGCATTTTCAGGAGTTGTCCGATGCCGACTTGCCCAATCGATACCGCGGCGCCCGACGAGCGGGCGCCTGTGCTGCTGAACGCGCTTCAGCGGCTCGGCCACGCGGGCGCTGTGGCGCTCGCTCGCCTTGTCGCCGACGATGATGCCGATTTCGACGGAGCGGCCCGTTGGATCGAAGAGATCGCCGCCGGTGGCCTGCAGGGGTGACCAGCGTAAAGTGGCCCGAGCGGACCCGTTTGCATAGCCCCGCCAGCCAGATCGCCGAACGCCTTGCCGATCATGCCGAGAGCGTCTGCCGCCGCTACTTGTCCAAAGGCCGGAAGGAAGGCCGATACTGGCTGGTGGGCGACGTGCACAACACGCCGGGCCGCAGCCTCTATGTCCGCCTCATCGCTTCTTCCGACGGGCGAGGAGCGGCGGGCAAATGGACCGATGCGCAGAGCGGCGATCATGGCGATCTGCTCGACATTATCGCTGCGGCGCAAAACTGCCGAACCATGCGCGAGACGCTTGACGAAGCGCGGCATTTCCTCAGCCTGCCGATCCCGCCGCCGACGGAAAACCGACTGGCGGCACACAGCAAGGCGCCGACCGGCACGCCCGAGGCGGCCCGACGCCTGCGAGCGGCAGCGAAGCCTGTCGCGGGCAGCCTTGTCCGGACCTATCTCGCTTCCCGGCATATCGTCGATCTCACCGGCTGCGAGGCGCTGCTGTTCCATCCCAACTGCTGGTATCGCGCCTCCGACGAGGATGCCCCCGATGTTCATCCCGCATGGCCGGCGATGATCGCGGCGGTGACCGACCTCGACGGCAGCGTCACCGGAGTCCATCGCACATGGCTCGCGCCCGATGGGTCCGGCAAGGCTCCTGTCGCCTATCCCCGCCGCGCGATGGGCCATCTGCTCGGCAACGGGGTGCGGTTTGGGCGGAGCGGCCCCGTCATGATGGCGGGCGAAGGCATCGAAACCATGCTGTCGTTGCGCGAGGTCACGCCGATGCCCGCGATCGCAGGACTTTCGGCCGCCCATCTCGCTGCCATCCTGTTCCCAGAGACGTTGCGCCGGCTCTATGTCGCGCGCGATGACGATCCCGCCGGTACGGGAGCATTGACGACGTTGCGGGCGAGGGCCCTATCGACAGGGATCGAGGTGGTGCCGCTGGAGCCAAGGCTTGGCGATTTCAACGACGATCTTGTCGCCTTCGGACAGGGCCATCTCGCCGCGAGCCTGTGGGATCAGCTTCGGCCCGAGGACGCTGATACGTTCCTGACGCAGCGCTGAAAGCGCGCCGGTCGGCGCGGTCCGTCGTGAGTCACGGGCATGCCTTATCCCCACCGCAATCTCGAGCTGCCGCGCGCTCGGCCTTCGTCAGAGGGCGACTGCGGCAAACGGATCGGGACGCCAATGTCGGCCTGGCGGCTCTTTTCCGCCGGGGCTGAAGCCCCTTTGCAGCGCGAAGCAAAATAGCCGCCAGCCGACATCCTCCGCTTTGCTTCGGCCGCGACACTTCGAGCCGCGGTTCTGTCCCGCGCCGCCTGCCGCCGGTGGTCGCCACGAAGGCCGCGAGAGGCGCGGCTGTCAGACGACGGAGATAAGAAGATGGCGGCCGACCATGATGACGAACCCGAAGCGCAGCCCGGTTCCACCGCTTACCTGCTTCAGGAAATGCAGCTCTACGGCCACCGGCCTTTCGAGGATGAACCCGATCATCGCCCCCTTCCTGACGATCGCATCGCCGGCGGCGCCGTTGTCGAGATTTTCGACGCGCTTGTATCCTGCCTGATCGACACCAGGATCGAACCCGACATCGAAGACCTCGCCTGGGGTATCGTCAATGTCTTCCACCGTGCGAGCGAACGGGTCGAACGCGAACTGGACGATAATGAGCAGGCGCAAAAACGTCTCCAGCGCCAGCAGGACGGCAGCGAGGTCAAATCGGTCGAACTTGAACGCACGATCGCCGAAGGCATCACGATGATCGAGCGCCGCGACACGATGGAGTTCTTCCGCGATGCCGCCGCCGACCAGTTCCGCATCCATCTGCGCAAACCCTGGCTACCCCGATCCGGTCCGATGGTGAACCGCAAGGCGCTGACCTCGGCGGTGCTCGACAGCCGTAAGCATATCGACCGGCGAGCTTATCAGGATGCGCTTGTGCTGAACCCCGAAGGCGTTCGCATCGCCTTCACCGGCGGCGCGGACTTCAACGACCATCAGCGTGTCTATGCGGTGCTCGACAAGGTTCACGCGCACTTGCCGCAAATGATCCTGCTGCATGGCGCCACGCCAACCGGCGCCGAGCGGGTCGCCGCCTGCTGGGCGCGCGAACGGGGTGTGCCGCAAAAGCCCTACAAGCCCGACTGGAATCGCCACAAGAAAGCCGCACCGTTCAAGCGCAACGACGCCATGCTCGATGACATGCCCAAGGGCGTCATCGTGTTCCCGGGAACGGGCATTCAGGACAATCTCGCCGATAAAGCCCGAAAGATGGGCATCCGCATCTGGGACTTCCGCGATAGGTGCGGTTGAACGGCAACCGGATCGGGCGCGTCGCCGTCAGACCAGCGGCGCATTCGACAGGCGCATATATTCGCTCTCCGTCACGAAGACAGAGAGGAACTCTCCAGATTGGTCCCGGACGACGCCGGTCGGGTATGTCTCTACGCCATGGAGAATCGTGCCGCCGACAATCACATGGCCGTCGTGGGTATAGTCCTGAATATCGATGCGGAACGTCAGAACACCGCTTGGCCCATGATAGACGAAGTGCTTGCCGAAATGCGGCAGATCAGGCGCGAAGTTGCGCTGGATGGGCGGTTCGGCTTCGGGATCGCTCATCGTGGCAGCATTTCATATTCGTCGCGGGGATCAAACCCAAATGAGCGAGCATGGCCGATGTATCGGGCAATTTTAACGTCCGCGTGGCACAGTGATGGCGTGACGACGCTCGATGACATTCGGCCACGCGCAAATATTTCATGCATGACCTCGTCGCGATGCTGGGCTCGCTACATGGCCAGCAAAAGCGATGGGGCGGGCCAGAATATACGCAGCACCTCTGCGCCTCCTGCTGCCGGGATCCGTGAAATGTCCCGCTCCACAACCTCGCCGCCCAATCGCTTGTAGAAGCGCAGTCCAGCCTCATTTGCCTCGAAGACCCATAGATGGATGCCCATTCCGGGATGATAGGAAGCGAGACGCGTCGCCACATCCTGCATCATCCGGGCTCCGTACCCTTGCCCGCAACATGTAGGCAAAACATGAATATTGTCGATCAGACTACCCCAATCCTGATCAACGCCGCCAAAGGCACAGATGAATCCGACCGGTTGCGCTGGCGCCTCTTCGGCGAGGATCACCATCTGCGACGTCTGCGGATTGGCGAGGCGATCGTACCATAGCGCCGCCCTGTCGGCTTCGATGGGGCCGTCCAGAAAGGATTGTTCCAGAATGCCCGCATAAGCCGACCTCCAACTGGCACAATGAATGGCGGCGACCTCAGCAGCGTCGTTTATTCGAGCATCTCGAAGGTGTGGAGCAAGCATAACCAACGCTACTCAGCGGTTTCCGCGCAAAAAAGCGAGGATAATATGGCTCAGGACCATCAATCTGGCCGAAAACCTCAGACATGCAGCTCATAAGACGACTTGGCCTGAAATGCCTCCGTATCGGTCAGCACGGCAGATCCGACGGCGCGCTTCCTCCACAGCGAGATCGAGCAATTGGGAGCCGAGACCTTGGCCGCACGAAGCGCCTGGCAAAGCGATCATCTCGATATGGAAGCCGCCAGTTCTATCCGCCCTCAAGCTGCGTCCTTGGCCAAGGGCTCGACATAGCGCGATGCAGGCCGGATCAGCCGACCGGTCAGCGCCTGCTCGCGGGCGTGCGCCAGCCAGCCAACGACCCGGCCCATCGCGAAGACGCCGGTGAAGACATGCTTTGGAAAGCCGGCGGCTTCCAGCAGCAACGCGGTATAAAATTCAACATTGGTTTCGAGCACGCGATCGGGTTTGCGGCGACGGAGCGCGTCCAGCGCGGCGCGTTCAACACCCTCCGCAAAGCGCAGCCGATCACCCACATGCTCGAACGACCGCAGCGCCGCCTTAAGCGCGTCGGCGCGCGGGTCGCGCGTGCGATAGATGCGATGGCCGAAACCCATGAGGCGTTCGCCGCCATCGAGTGCGCGGTCGATCCAGCCCTTGCTGTCGCCCTCCGCCGCGATGGCATCAAGCATCTCTATGACCGGACCGGGGGCCCCGCCGTGAAGCGGCCCTTTGAGCGCGCCGAGCCCCGCCAGAACCGAGGAGGTCAGCCCGGCCTGGGTCGAGGCGACCACCCGCGCGGCGAAGGTCGACGCATTCAGCCCATGGTCGCTGACGGTCACGAGATAGGTGTCGAGCGCCTCCGCTCCATCCGATCGGCCTAACATGCGGATCACGTCCGCAGCATGACCTGCGCAGGCCGACGGGGCGACCACCCCGTTGCCTGCTTGTAACCGGATCAACGCCGGAAGTACTACCGCAGGCGCCGCCAGCAAACGCAAGGCATCGGAGATCGCTGTGCCGTCGGGCAGCATCGCCATCGCGGCGCGCATGCCGTCATAGGCCGGCAACGCCGCCATCGGACCGAGCTGTTTCCGAATTCTTTCGAACACCTCTACGCGAGCTTCGCCCAGTCTTGCGGCAAAATCCGCCGCATCGGGCAAATCGGTAAAGAAGTCCGTGAACAGCAGATGCGCCGTCTGCTCGAAGGTCCAGCGTCCGGCAAGCGCCGACAGTGGATGCCCCCGAATGATCAACTGCCCCTCCGCGCCGCGCACGTCCGACAGGACGGTTTCGGCCGCGACGACATCTTCAAGACCATTGTTCATTTTGCGCGCTCCTTGACTGGCAAGGAGCGAGATGATCCTTTCACCAAAATGAATCAATCTTGATCAAGTGAATCAACTATGCGCGAATGGATGACCCGCGAACACGCGCTGGCAAGGCTCAACGTCCGGCCGCAGACGCTCTATGCCTATGTCAGCCGGGGCCAGATCGAGCGCCGGCCCGATCCCGGCGACCCGCGGCGCAGCCTCTATCGGGGCGACGACATCCTGGCGCTCGCCGAGCGGCGCGCGCGGACGCCGGCAGACCTCTGTCGCGGCGAGTACACTGGCATGGGGCGAACCCGTGATCCCCACGGCGATCGCAACAGTCAGTCATGGCGAGCTCATCTACCGCGGGCAGCCCGCCACCGCATTGGCTGGGCATATGGGGCTGGAGGAGGTCGCGGCGCTGCTGTGGGAGCATCCGGACGCAATCGTCTTTCCGGAAGCCGTAGCGAACGGCGACGCCTTTCAGGCGCTCGCCGCTTTGGCCGGAAATGCCCGGTCGCTGATCGGCCGGCCAGCTGCGAAAGTTGTCGGCGAAGGCGCGATGTGCGTCGCGACGATGGCTGCTGCCTTCGGCGCAGCTGGAGCTGGCCCGATCCATCGCAGGCTCACCAAGGCATGGGCGCTCGATGCGGGCGGCGAGGAAATGGTTCGGCGCGCGCTCGTCCTGCTCACCGACCATGAACTCAATCCCTCGACGTTCGCCACGCGCGTCGCCGCCTCGACGGGCGCCGCTATGCCAGCCTGCATCCTTGCCGGCCTGGCTACCCTATCGGGACCCAAACATGGTGGCGCCGGGGCGGCTCTCGAATCCTTCCTTCTCGAAGCCATCAATGTCGGTGCCGAGCCGGCGATCGAGCGTTGGCTGGCTATGGGACACGGGCTACCCGGATTTGGGCACCCGCTGTATCCTTATGGCGATGTACGCGCGAACGCTTTGCTCGCCAATATCCAGCCCGACGCGGACCTTGCAGCGCTCCGTGATGCGGTCACCGATGGGCTGGAACTCCAGCCCAACATCGATTTCGCACTCCTCGCTATCACGCGCCTCCACGCGTTGCCGCCGCGATCCAGCTTCGCGCTATTCGCCATCGCCCGAACGGTTGGTTGGGTGGCGCACGCCATCGAACAGGCGGCGACCGGCGCGATCATCCGGCCGCGCGCAAGATATCAGGACAAAAGCTGACCAATGCCTCTCGCAACCGCTATCCGGGCGGCGCTGTTGGAACCGGCCTATAGAGAGATTGCCGCTACCGGATTGAGAGCAAGGCGATACTCATCGAAGCGGTTGCGGATCAACGCTCCATAGTCGTCGAGCGACATCTCGCGATCTTCGATCGCGGCGACGCCGCGCGAAGCCGAGATCAGCACGGGGCCGGTCGGCGTCGCGAGCGCCGAGGTGGCGAGCGGGTCTCCGCCTTGAGCGCCGAGACCCGGTGCCAGAATAACAGATCGCGGCATGTCGGCGCGCAATTGCTGTGCCTGTGACGGATAGGTCGCACCCACCACAGCGCCGACAGCGCCAATGCCATCATCGCCGAGCGTTTGATCTGCCCATCGAGCCACGATGTCAGCCATGCGCCGCGACACGGAAACTCCATCTATGCTTTGATCTTGCAGCCAGCCCGATCCGGGATTGGACGTTTTGACGAGGACGAAGAGTCCCTTGCCGTAATCGCGGGCACAATTCACGAATGGTTCGAGCGTTTCCGGCCCGAGGAAGGGATTGATCGTCAGGCAGTCGACTTCGAGGTCCGAACCACCGGGAACGAGATAGGCGCGCGCATAGGCTTCTGCTGTGGAGCCGATGTCTCCGCGTTTTGCGTCGAGTATCACCGAGAACCCGCGCTCGCGCGCAATGGCAATGCATCGCGCAAGGCTAGCAATCCCGGCGCTGCCGAATGCCTCGAAATAAGCGGACTGAAACTTGACGAAGCCGACTTTGCAGGTCGCACCATCGAGAAGAATTGTGACATATCGCTCCAGGAAACGGTCCGGTTGATCCGCAAGTGCCCGCGGAGCGTGATTTGGAGCCGGGTCGATGCCGAGAACCAACGAGCCAACCGTTTCGATCTTTGATTTTACGGCGTCGCCCCAATGCATCTCGTATCTCCAATCAACCGACCGCGGAACATTGCCATTTGCTCACCATCGCAGCAAACATTCTGTTCGGATGCGCGGCACAAGCCGGCGATCAGTCAAATTCGCGCCGATCAGCTTCCATATCGGACGATCATGGTGATCGCACCGTTTGCTGCATGATTGCTATTCCAAACCTCGGCTTTCTTCGCTCCTGCAATGCAGTGATCCATCCATCTATCTCGACCGGGGCCAGAGATATGCCAACACGCCGACTACGATCGCCGGGAAAGTTCGCGGTAGCCGTGAAACCTTCTCTCTTGCCCGGACGAAGACCACCCCTCCTTGTCGCCCTTCTGCGGGTCTCGTCAGCCTAATGCCGTCAACCCCATACGGGGTTCGCCCTTCGCTCGCGCTGCGGTGACGACGGCTGCCGGCCCCTTCGGTTGGCGCCATCGGGGATGGTCCCCGACCAACCAAGGAGACAAGACATGGCCACCATCGCAAACCTTACCGTGAAGCCGGACGGGAGCTTCGAAGGCAATCTCGCAACTCTCACCGTCGCAGCGCCGATCACGATCATTCCCAATGGCCGCAAGGTCAAGGACGCCGAGCCCGACTATCGCATCGTCAGCCGCAAGAACGGCTTCGAACTGGGCGCGGGCTGGAAGCGCTTCTCGCAGAATACTGGCGCCGAATATGTGTCGGTCACGCTGTCGGCCCCAGAATTCGGAACGATCTACGGCAACATCGCTAATGCCCCGGGCGATGATCCGATGAAGAAGGTCATCATCTGGAACCCCCCGGCCTGATCCTGCTGAATGGCTTCGCCTTCGGGCGGAGCCACTTCTTTCTCAAGCCGAAAGAGGAAATCGACTTTCGAGAAGAGGAATAGGAGGAACTGAAATGAACCTCTTTACCCGCGGCGAGACACTCAACGCCCGTCGTCACCGCCATTGCCTAGCGGCTGCGCCGCGAGCCAAGTCGATCCGTGATCAGAGAGCACGTTTAGCAGCTGTTTTCCTCGACAACCTATGAAACCAGCTGTGGTCAAAACGGCAGCCCCTCGTGCCAATTGAATGGCCGCTTTTGTGCCCCCCAGCGATGATGCGGCAACGTCCATCCTTGGGAAGGGTTTCGGTCGTTGCTCCTAGATTGACGGCAAGTGGCCGGAATGGGGCGATGGAAACTCGCCAGTCCGCTTTCGAATAGCTAATCGTGTAAAGCGGACTATCGGAGCAGCGCGACAGAATGAAGGAAATCCTCAGCAGATATGCGGCAGCGGCAAACGCCGATCTCATCGCAAGGTTTGAAGCCATCTCATCGCACGATGTGTATGCCCCTGTCCTGAACCTCCTGCCGACAAAGCCCGTGAGAATGGCGGATATAGGAGCAGGAACTGGCCGTGACGCCGCGTGGTTCGCTGGGCAAGGTCATCATGTGCTCGCGGTCGAACCTGTCGAGGAGCTTCGAACCGCTGGAATGACGCTACACGATAGCCATAGGATTGAGTGGTTGGATGACCGGCTTCCCGAACTCCCCAAGGCCCGAGCGAAGGGGGTGTTTGATCTCATCACCCTTTGCGCTGTCTGGCAGCACCTTGACGATGATGCGCGCCAGCTCGCCATGGCCAATCTCGCGCACATGACAACTGCGGATGGCCTGCTGATCATGTCGCTTCGGCACGGTCGCGGAGCCGAGGGGCGACAAGTGTTCCCGGTGTCTGCAGACGAGACTATCAGCGCGGCCGGCCTATGCGGCTTCGAATTGGTGCAACGGACGGAGGCTGCGTCGGTGCAGGCCGGCAATCAAGCAAACGGAGTCTGCTGGACCTGGCTTGCATTGAAGAAAGGCCGCTAATGGGGATTGTTTTGCTTCACTTTCACGACCGGCTTTGGGTCGATTCCCGCCGTTGTGGCCAAATCAGAAACGGATCACCCCTATGCGGTGGTTTACGATGGGTGGACTTCAGAGCCGGTATCGAGATAGCAGCCACTGCCTTGCAAGCCTTTTCCCGGACATTGGCCGAACGCGAGTTCAACAACTCGGCCCACTCACTTTAAACGATGGGAAAGGATCGCATTAGCGCTCTGCCGGAATAGCCACGCGCGAAATCCGGAATGAGATTGGAAATGCGCTCGATGGGGACGTTTCCGAGGGCGGACAGCATCTCGTTCGCGATTGCCGCGATTTCCTCATAGCGTTCCCGGTCGAACCGATCGCCTGTGAAATGAATCCCCGTGGAAGCAATGCTTTGAAGCCGTTTTCCGTAGGTCAGCCATTGCGGTTCCAAAATCCATCTCCCGTACTTCGACCCTTGGTGGACTTAACTCTGAACGCGCTCATCTGACCCGAGGCAATTCCGCTTCCAACTGGGCTAGGCGTTCGCTGCAGAGCGTGTGGACAATCGCGCCAAGCTCTTCGACGCGAGCAGCAAGCCAGCGCAGTTCGTCTACGCTGATCCGATAATGTCTCGAATAGCGCGCCTTCACATAGGCTTCCTTGAGCTTTTCCCAGCGCTTCTGGTCAATGCGTCGCTCGCGCGGCCAGGCATCGACCAGCCGCATGTCGATCCGTTCGGCCTGGGTGCGGAGAAAGCCAAGGTTATGGACGTGCGGCGTGTAGAAGGTGCAAACCAGAAGAATGCAGTGGTACAGGCTTTCGGTTGTCTGGTGCAGCTCAAACGCCGTTTCTTTCAAATGGCCCTTTTCGATCCCAAATTTTGCGAAATCATATTTGCGCATTGAGGCAGGAAACCACTCCTCGTAATACTCCTGCGCCATCTTGAGCGCCTGCTCGGGCGTCTTGGGCTTGGGCGTGTGCAGTTCGCTATCATCGAACTGATAAAGCGCAACGCCATCGCGCTTCACGTCCATAAAGAAGTAGCGGCCGTGCGCGAGGCCGTCGTTCACTTCCTGGAGCGTGTGCACGATGAAGTTCACCGGCGTGCGCAGCGTCTCGGTGATCGCCAGTTCGCGATTGAAGCGATCCTCCAGCTTCAGCCAATAATCGACGCGATCCGTCAGCCGCTTGTCGTTGACGATGATCAGGACGTCGTAATCGGAACGGTAGCCCTTCGCGGTGTGCGGTTCATCGACCCAGCCGCCGCGCGCATAGCTCCCATAAAGGATGATCTTCTCGATCCGGCCCTTTTTCTTCCACTGATGTTTGGCGAGCGCAAGAGCATCCTCGAATTCTTCGAAGACGAGTTGCACCACCCGGTCCAGTTCGCGCTGCTTATGCGCCGGGAGATGTTCGAGGTCTGACCGCATGAGAACAGTCTAGCAACGGCGTCTGCATTCTGCACTCGAAAACCGACGAAATGCTGGCGTAGCCCGCTGGAATTTCCTGCGAAAATGGCCAATCGATGCGCAGACCAAAAAGGAGGCGCCGCCACGGGCGGCGCCTGCCCCCAAATTGACTAAAAGCGTCAGGCCTTGCGGCGCCCAGGCTTGCGGCCGCCGCCGCGCCCCTTGGTGCCGAGGCCGATCTCCTTTGCCAATACGCGGCGCCGTTCGGCATACTCCGGCGCGACCATCGGATAGTCGGCGGGAAGTCCCCATTTCGCGCGATAATCATCGGGGGTCATGTTGTAATGCGTCATCAGGTGGCGGCGCAGCATCTTCAGCTTCTTGCCGTCCTCGAGACAGACGATGTGATCGGGCTTCACCGACGCACGGATCGATACGGCGGGCACGAGCTTCTCCTCGACCACCGGCTTTTCGCCGAGGCTCGATAGCGCTGTGTGCACATTGCCGATCAATAGGGCGAGGTCTGAAATGGCAACGCTATTGTTACTGACATGCGCGGCGACAATATCAGCAGTCAGCGTGACAAGCATTTCACTTGTATCGGCTTTATCCGACATGGAATTATCCTTCAAATTTGAGACCTAGAAGTCGCATCACCTGACAAGTTTCTGTCGATTGCCTAGAAGATGCGCGCGTCTCCTACTTCAGCGACCTACCTCATTCAAGCAATCCGACAATAGGCTGCATTCGGGAGCACAATCCATCTCCGCTCTTTCGGCGCTACCCCTGGGCGCAAGCTCCGGCTTCCTTCAATCAACCCATAAAGGGTCCGCTACGCTATGCGTGCGGCCGTGCGTTCCCCACGGTGATTGCAGCCAGAACCTGGCCGGCGGGGCACCTGCCGAGCGGGGATGGTCCCCGCTCCCGGACAGGAGCTGCCTTCAATGTCACTTGCAACCGCACAATCGCTCGCCTGGAATCTCGCGAAAACCCTCATGACCCAGGTCATGCTCATTGAAACCGATGATGGCTATTCCGTAATGCCGACTGCGGATTTCGATGGAGATCCGAGCCGCATCGTTCAGGAATATGATCCCTTCCCCGTTTGACTGGAGGTTCGCCAGCTAAGCCGACGGGCCTTCCTCACATGCTCGTCGGCACCTTATCAGAATAGGGAGCCACGGCGATTGAGCCGCGAGTATTTCGCTTCTCCCTATTTCTAGGGAGGAGGCTCCCCAGTTCTTGGAATTTTCGTACCAAAAACTGACCGGCACGCTGCGATCCTACCGGGAGGCTCGCAATGCAAGGCTCAGACAAGGACGTCGACAAGGAGGATACGCACCCCCGGCCGCTGACTTTTGCAGATTATGCGCAGGAATTTCTGCGCCGAAACCCCCGCTATCGCTCGGCCTATCGCAGGGCCGCGCGAACCCCTGGTCCCTCGGCACTGGAGCGGGAGGTGATGGCCCAGTCCTGGGGCCTGTGCTTTCCCGTTCCACCCTGACAAACCGCCGCCCCAAGACCCCGCGCTCTGGTTGCCTTCTGCCTTCTCGGCAACCGTCATCCTCGACGCCGCACCCGATGCCTTCGCCAGCAACCCTTCCGTCGATGTGAGCGCTTGGCCCGATATTATCGCCGACAAGGCGCTGTCGGACGGTCGCCATATCATTGTGGCCGACACCGACGGATCGCATCATATCTGGCTGAGAAGCACAGCCAATGCGCTGGCCTATGTCCTCGTGCGCGATGACCGGCTCGATCTGCGCCTCGCCGCCATTCGCCGGTTCGAGCGGAAACTTGCCGGAACGCCGCAGAGCCGGCCGATACCCGGCTTCCAGGCGACAGCCTTTCAGCGTCGTCGGCTGAACCTCCTTCTCGACATTCTCGACGCGGCGCTCGATCGGGAGCGCGGCGCCGCGACCACGCACGAGATCGCGCGTCGACTCATTTATCCGGGCATGACCATCGGCCGCGGTTCGGAGTGGAAATCCTCGTCTGAACGGCGTCGGACCCAGCGCCTTATCGATGAGGCTCTCGGTCTCATGCAAGGCGGATATCTCCGCTTGCTTCGCGGCTAAGCGCGCGGTGCGACATTTTCGCGACCCTCAAAATAGCCGCTCCATCCCACCGATCCCGCTCCGCCATGCTTCCCAAATCCAGCGGCTAGCCGGCCTACGGCACGCCGCGATCCGATGGAGGAATTGATGGAAAATCCTGCACTCTTGCTTTCGCCGCGCTATCTCCGGACGCCCGATGCGGCCGTCCGGCTCGGCCTCAGCCCCCGCACTCTCGAAAAGCATCGCTGCTATGGGACCGGGCCTGCCTTTCACAAGCTCGGCGGGCGGGTGGTCTACTCGGTCGATGCCCTTGATGCCTGGGCCGAATGCGGCCTGCGGCGATCGACATCAGATCCCGGCTCAGGAATCTGTCACCCTGCGAAGCGGATCAATGGTCCGGTTCGGCGTTAATACGATGCCACGCATCCCCTATCCACGACACGTCTCACGGCAAGGCGAAGGCGGTCAGCTTGACCTGTTCCATGCCCTCCCCGGCGAAGTCGCACCGCGCGATTCCCAGGATTTGATGACCTGGCCATTCTTCAGTCTCGCCAAATCCCGCCGAACCGCCCCCATCGACTTCCGGATGGGGCAGACCTGGATTTCGGTCGAGGCGGTGCCCGAACATGGTATGGCGACGATCTGGGACGCCGACATATTGATCTGGGCCGCCAGCCAGCTCGTCGCCGCGCGCGATGCCGGGCGGCCGACCTCGCGGCACATAGCGACGACGCCGCATCAGATATTGCGGTTCATCGGGCGCGGAGCCGGTCGCGACAATTATGACCGATTGAAAGCCGCGCTCGACCGCCTCCAGTCTACCACCGTTGCCACATCGATCCGTCAACAGCATCAGCGGCGTCGTCATCGCTTCTCGTGGATCAATGAATGGCAGGAGCGGCTTGATGCGAGCGGACGCCCGCTCGGCATCGAACTGATCGTTCCCGACTGGTTCTACGCCGGCGTGCTGGATCGTGCCTTGGTCCTGACCATCGACCGCACCTACTTCGGCCTGACCGGAGGGCTCGAGCGCTGGCTCTACCGGATCGTGCGCAAGCATGGCGGCCGCCAGGCAGGGGGATGGAGCTTTGACATCCCGCATCTCCACCTGAAATCGGGTGTCCTCTCACCGCTCAAACGCTTTGCCTTTGAGCTGCGCGCCATAGTAGGGCGCCAACCGCTGCCCGGATATGTCCTCGCCATCGAGCATAGCTTGGGCCGCGAGCGCCTGCGGTTCGCGCCGCTCCCGCAGGACCCTGTCGATATCGCGATGCGCCGAGTGCGCGCCAAGGCCCGGGGATAAGCGATGATGAAGCTCGTCCTTTCGGGAACCCGGCCCATCGTCCGATCGGGAACCCGCAGTTCGTCCTATCGGGAACCGCCCTTGCTTGTAAGCCACGGAAATTCCAAGCAGATTCAGCACCCTTCTAACCATGCTAATAGAATAGAATCCTCCGGATTCTTGCTAACGCGGCGCGAGGGGTCGCCGACCGGGCGTCACGCGGCCTCGCTTCTTTGCAAGGCGCGCGCATCGTGACGCGCCGCCGAATGCTCGTCCTGACCGCCGTCAGCGCTGGCTTCTTCTGTGCCAGCTTCGCAGCAATCGCTTCATGTGCGCCGCGTCCATGGTTCATGTGGAACGCCAGCGCCAGTGCACCGGTCGGGCTCTACCGGATTCGCGAGGCGGATCGCTTGACGCTCGGCGAACTGGTCGCCGTGACGCCGCCGTCCCGCCTCGCCGGCTTCGTGGCCGCGCGCCATTATCTGCCGATGGGCGTGCCCCTCATGAAGCGCGTCGCCGCGCTACCCGGGCAGAGCGTATGTCGGAGCGGCAGCGTCGTAACCGTCGATGGCCGGCCCGCCGCCATCGCCCGCGCGCGCGACAGCGTCGGGCGTCCGCTCCCCCAATGGCGCGGCTGCCATCAGATCCGCGCCGGCGATCTGTTCCTGCTGAACGCCGCGCCGGACAGTCTGGACGGACGCTATTTCGGCCCCCTCCCGGCCTCCGGCCTGATGGGAACCGCGCAGCCGCTTCTCACCCGCGTCGCGCCCGGCCGGCCGCTCCGCTGGCATGGCCTTGCCGCGTCAGGAGACGCCGCCACCGCCCCACCGGAGATCACCAAATGAAGCTCGGGAACAATTTCATTGCTGTTGCACTGTTGCTCATCGCTGGTTCCATGCTTGTCCCGATGCCGGCAAGTGCCGCACCGTCCGAGACATCCGCCCCGCATCCTTATGCCCCGCATGTTGCGGAAGCTGCGCTGCGCTTCGGCATTCCTGCCGACTGGATCTGGCAGGTGATGCGTGCCGAAAGTCGCGGCAAATCGCGCGCCGTTTCGCACGCCGGCGCTATGGGCCTGATGCAGATCATGCCTGCTACCTGGAAGATGCTTTCGGCCCGCTATCGGCTTGGTTCGGACGCGTTCGATATTCGCGCGAATATCCATGGCGGCGCAGCCTATCTGCGCATGATGTGGGACCGTTATGGCGATGCGACGCTCATGCTCGCCGCCTATAATGCGGGCCCGGGACGCGCCGACGACTATGTCGCCGGCCGTCGCCGCTTCCCCGCTGAAACCATCGCTTATGTCGCTGCTATCGCGCCCGCGCTCGGCACATCCGGCCTTGCTTCGCATGCCGCCGCGCCGTCGCCCGAACCACTCTCATGGCGCCGCGCGCCCGTCTTCGCGCTGCGCGCACCCCGCACGGCCGAAGCTAATGATCCTGATGTCGAAGCGCCTTCGCGGCGCTCATCGGCTGCGCGGCAAGAAGCCACGACCGTGCTGCCAGAGCATGCACCGCATCCCTTGTTCGTCAGAGTTTCCAGTGGAGATGAATGATGTGGTTTGATCATCTGGCATCCCGGCTTTCCCTTTCCTGTCGAGTTTGCTCGATTGGGGCGCACGTTGGACCCGGGTCTCTAGCAAAGAGCCTGTTTGCATCTTCGCACCTGCTGCAATTCTTCCCGCTGCCGCATGCTCGGTCGACCCAGCATACTCGTGCGATATGCTCAGCCCCAATGCCCCAGACCATGACTGGCCCGGCCGTCTATTTGGCAAGGTGGGAGGGCCGCGATGCTTCGCATCGAACCCATAATTTGAATACACACCCCACGCACGGGTGCATCCAGCATTTCAGCCACGTTTCGAGGCGACGATTCGACAGCGCCTTTGCCCGCTCGCTTACAGAGCTCGGAATTCCGGGCCTTCTCGAGACAGCGAATCGCTGTCGCGGTGGACGCGAGCAATGAAGCTGGTTCGCCATACCGTCCGCCTGCCCGTTTCGCTCGATAAGGCGCTGCGCGCGCTCGCGCAGCGGCAGGGCGTGAGCGTCTACGCGATGCTCCAGCGCAGCGCGAAGGCCGGCGTCGCGGCGCTCGCCAATCCCCCCGATCACGGCGGGGTCCCCGGCGAACTGGTCGCCGAACTGGCGTCGGTCAGCACCCGTATCGTCGAAGTCGAACACCTGATCGACCGGGCGCTTTTCACCGCCTGCGCTGCCTATTGTTATGCCCGCAGTGCGGCATTGAACGAGCGCACGAGCGACGAGATCATCACCGCCGAGATCCACGACGCTTACGACCGCCAGCAGCGCCTTGCCCGGGAGAGGGGGACGTGAACCGGATCGACGATCGGCGTGTCCACGCCGACGCCCTGCGCCGGCAGCAGCTGAGCAATCGGGCCACGCGCTTCAAACGGCAGGCGGGCATCATGCTCGCATCCATCGCGCTCGGCGCGATCGGCACGCCCTATCTCCTGCTCTCACCCCAGACCTTCCAGACAACCGGGACATATTTTGCGGCCAAGGCGAAACTCTGGGTCACTGCCGGTGTGGCAGCCGATGCACCGATCCGGATCAGCTTCGCAGGGCACAGCTACGAGGCTTCCGCCCGCGCTGTTATTGCTCACCCATATTATCGGCAAGCGGCAGACACCATATCTGGACTTGTCATGCGCGGTGGCTGGCTGGGTTTTGGAAGCTGGCTAACTGGTGTGCTCCTTCTGCGTGGGGTGGTCGCGCAGCGACGTGAACGCACCTTGCGCGATCGCGTCATAGCGGGAACGCAGGTCACCGGTGAAAAGCAGCTGGCCGCGTTGACCGGCGCCGAGGCCGACCGGCAGGCGGTCGCGGTCGGGACCGTTCCGATACCCAACCGACTCGAGACCCGCCACATGGCGATGATCGGCACGACCGGCAGCGGCAAGACCACGGCGCTCCGGCAATTGCTGGACGGCATCGAGGCCCGCGGCGAAGCGGCGCTGGTTTATGACACCAGCGGAGAATTCATCGCCCATTATTATGATCCCGCGCGTGGCGACGTCATTCTCAACCCGTTCGACGCCCGCTGCGCCTACTGGTCGCCCTTCGACGAGATCGCACATCCGGCCGACGCCGACCGTATCGCGCATCAGCTCATCTCCGAGACTGGCCAGCACGATCGCGATGTCTGGCTCGAGACTAGCCGTATCCTCGTCGCCAACATGATCCGGGCGCTGTGGCGTGAGAAGAAATGCAGCCTCCCCGACCTGCTGAACGCGCTCCAGGACCGCACCAAAGACGAGCTCAAAGAATGGCTGGCGGGCAGCTCGTCGGCGCGCACCTTCGCCGATGATGCCGATCGCGCGACGGGGAGCGTTCTCTTCATGCTCGCCAAAGCCGCGAACCTCATCCAGTTCCTCCGCGCCGATGCAAGGAAGGACGAAGCGCCGTTTGCGTTCCGGGGCTTCATTGCGGGGCTCGACAATTGCAAGGGCGCGAAGCCCTGGATCTTCGTGCCGCGCAAGGAGGATTATTTCGAGGCGTCGAAACCGCTCCTCGCTTGCTGGCTCGAATGCGCCGCGAGCGCGGTGCTCGGGCTGTCCCCATCGTCCGATCGGCGCATCTGGTTCGTCCTCGACGAGCTCGCCGATCTGCCGCGCGTCGACAATCTCGCGCGGCTCCTTCCCGAGGGCCGCAAGTTCGGTGCGGCGGTCGTGCTGACCTTTCAGGCTGTCGGCCAGATGCAGCATCGCTACGGGCGCGAGATCGCAGAGGCGATGCTCGGCTGCTGCAACACTAAGCTCTTCCTGCAGACAATCGACAGCGAGACCCGCCGCTGGGCGAGCGAGACGATCGGCAAGTGCGACGTCGAAATCCCCACCATGACCGACGCGCGCGACAACGAGGACGGTCACCGGCGCACGACGCTCGCCACGCTCCGCGAAACTCGGCCCGCGATACTCGAAAGCGAGCTGCGCCTGCCCAAATATCAAGGCTATCTGTTGTTCCCCGACGGCCTGCCGGTCGCGCGGATCCGGCTCACCGCCGACCATATTCGGCGGCGCGGCGCCCCGCGGCAACCAGCTTTCGTTGCGGGCGATCCGAAAACGAGTCTCTGGCAGCTCGCCGTAAAGACAAAGCCGGCAAGTCCGCCACCCTCGCCGCCACGCCCCCGCAAAGGCCCGGTCTGATGGTTGCATCGGTGTCGGCGCTGACCAGTTCGGCCCAGGCCAGCAGCTATTATGAGGCAGATGATTATTATGCCGAGGGGGGCCTGTCACCGTCCGAATGGCAGGGCAAGGGCGCCGAGACGCTCGGGCTGTCGGGCGAGGTCGACCGTGACCGGTTTCGTGATTTGCTGGACGGCAAGATCGGGGACCAGCAGCTTGGTACGTACCGCGATGGCCAGCGCGAACACCGTCCCGGCTGGGATGTAACCTTGAGTGCGCCCAAGTCGGTGTCGATCATGGCCGAGGTCGCGGGCGACCGGCGCTTGCTCGCCGCGCATGGACAGGCCGTGACGGTAGCGATGGCGCATGTGGAGCAGCATATGGCCGCAACCCGCATCCGCGGCGGCGGAACTGTGAACCGCGAGGCGACCGGCAATCTGGTGATCGCGAGCTTTCAGCACGGCACCAGCCGCGCGCAAGACCCGCAGCTTCATACCCACAATGTCATCATGAATGCGACGCGCGGCGAGGATGGCGCATGGCGTAGTCTGGAGCCGCGCGCCATCTATCAGCTTCAGAAGCAGATTGGCGCGATCTATCGGCAGGAACTCGCGCTGAAGGTGCGCGAGTTGGGCTATGAGATCGCGGTCGGCAAGGACTCGCTGTTCGAGGTCAAAGGCGTGTCCGAGAAGGTGATGGATGCTTTCAGCACGCGCAGCGCCGCGATCGAAGCGGCGCTCGAAGCGCGCGGTACGTCGCGCGACTTGGCCAGCGCCGCTGAAAAACAGGTCGCCGCGCTCGAGACACGCCAGGCGAAGATAGCAGGCGATCACGCATCGCTTGTTGCGAATTGGCGCGACACGGCCAGCAAAGCGGGGTTCGGTGCGGAGGCGCGGCTGGGGATGGTGAGAACGGCCGAGGCTAAAGCAGTCAGCCATGAGCATCGCGACGAGATGGCGATGCAGGCCACGATGGCAGATCGAGCAGTTTTGTATGCCGCCGACCAGCTCGGCGAGCGGCAATCGGTCTTCTCCGCCGCATCTCTGCAACAGGAAGCCGGACGGCTCGGTATGGGAAAAGTCAGTTATGCTGAGATCGGCGCTGCGATCGAGACGGGTGTGAAACAAGGCGATCTATTGGACCGAACCTTCCTCGACCGGCGCGGCGCAGAGTTTACCGGGTTCACCACCCGCCAAAACGTCGAAACCGAAACCAGGATGCTCAGGCTCGAGACGAATGGTCGCGGCGCCCTTTCACCCATCGCGTCATCGCTTAGCGCCGCGAAGATGGTTGCCAGCGCCGCGGCGCAGGCAGAACGCTTAGGTCACTCTTGGAACGTCGATCAGCGGAGCGCAACCGAGCAGTTGCTGACCAGTCGCAACCGCATCAGCGCCTTGCAGGGCTATGCCGGCACAGCGAAGACCACGACCGTACTTGCGACCTTCGCCCGGGAGGCCGAAGCGCGGGGCGTACCGGTGGTCGCACTGGCGCCCACTGCGTCGGCGGCGATGGTCCTCGGCGAAGCGCTCGGTATGCGCGGCGATACGGTTGCCCGTCATCTGTTATCGCCCGAGCGCTCCTCGCCGGGTCAATCTTCGATGTGGATCGTGGACGAGGCCTCATTGCTCTCGGCCCGCGATACCGCCCGGCTGTTCGAACTCGCCGAAAAGCACAATGCCCGCGTCCTCCTTGTCGGCGACGTCAAACAGCTGGGATCGGTCGAGGCGGGCGCAGCATTCAAGCAGTTGCAGGACGCAGGCATGGAGACCGCCAAACTCGGCGAGATCGTCCGGCAGACCAACGATGCCACCAAGGAGGCGGTGCTGGCATCGATCGAGGGAGATGCCAGGAAGGCACTGGCGGCACTGGGTCGCGGGGGCGGTCAGGTCATCGAGAATGCCGACCGCGCCCAACGCTTCGCCGCCATCGCTGAGCGATATGCCGGGCTGGACAAAGCCGGTCGCGCTCGCACGCTTATTGTCGAGCCATCACGCGAAGGCCGCGATGCGCTCACGGCCGACATTCGCGCCGCGCTCACCAGATCGGGCGCGCTCTCCGGCCCGGACATCACCATGCAGAGCCTTGCCAGCAAGGGTCTGACCCGTGCCGAAGCCCATAACCCGATGAGTTACGAAAGGGGCGATGTCATCCGCTTCTCTCGCGACTATGCCGACAAAGGCGTCGCGCGCGGCGAAGCTTATCGCGTCGAGAGCATCGACGCGGCAAAGGCCGCCATTACTTTGAAATCGGAAGAAGGGCGCAAGATCGATTGGCGATTGCGGCAATGGGGTGCGGGCAAGGTGCAGGCTTTCGAGCCGCAATCACTCGAACTCAAATCCGGTGACAGCATCCGTTTTACTCGCAACGACCGGGAAGCGGGCCGGATCAACGGCGGGCGCGGCGAGGTCGTTGCTGTCGATGTGCCGACCCGCTCCGCCACCATCCAGACACCGGACGGCAAGACCGAGACGCTCGATCTTGCCGCCGCCCGCGACCGGCATATCGCTCATGCCTACGTGGATACGGCTTTCGCGGCACAAGGCCGCACTGCCGATCATGTTATCGTGCATGCCGACAGCCGTGCGACCAATCTCATCGATCAGAAGAGCTTCTATGTGGGGATTTCTCGCGCGAAGGAATTGGTAACCATCTTCACTAATGATCGCGGCAAGCTAATCTCAGCTATCAACGAGCGTGCGGGTAGGGTGCAGACTGCGATTAACCATTCAATCAGTCCCGCAGCTTCGGCAGAGTGGAGCGTGGGAGCCAGCTTGAGCTGAATTAAGCTTCCAAAGCAGGCCGATATGCCAGTCTTGTTATAGCCTTCAGAAGGTCGTGAACGGTTAGGCGCAGAACACGCATCACGCATTCCGCTCAGACCTAGAGCGAATCCCACCAAGCCGCTGAAAGATCCGGGGCGCGCCGGTGACAGCGACGTCTTAGCTCGATTCGGGTGCCCCCTTCCCAGCGGAAATGATCCGCGCGACGATGACGGGTGAACCCTATATCGTCACCTTCGCAGGTAGGGCGCAACCCGCCCACCACACCGCCGGTCGAGCTGGACAAGAAGGCCGGGTGAAAGTCGTATCTGTTGAACACGCCCGTCTCCATCAAAAGACATCGTAGAACTAAACGGCTAGTTTCGAGGCATGGCCTTCAGGCCTTGTGAGATAGTTAGCGGAATAATCCAATCATCAATGAATGTTATGCATCGACTTGTTGAAGAGCGGCACTGGTTCACGACAGGGCCGGATAAAGCGAGGTAGAATATCATTGTATCGCCCCTTAGTTAGAAGGCTGTTCATCGGACGCCGGCACGATTGAACGCCGAAGCCTCAAAGAGCAATTTGAAGATGCGCTAAGCCGCGAAAGCTAGGCGTGACACGCCAGTTTGGTGCAGCATCAGGCTCAGCCAACCGCAATTTCGGAAATCGATCGAAGAGCTTCGAGACTGCTGTCCGTCCCTCTAGTCTACCGAGCGCAGCTCCAGGACATGCATGCGCCCCTCGACCGAAGCTCATGTGGTGATTCGGTTTTCGCCGAATGTCGAAAGAGTGAGGATCATGGAAAACATCAGCGTCGTTATTTGCCGCAAAGATGCTCGTTGCGATGATGTCTCCCGGCGCAAAGGGGCAATCCCTCACATTGCCAGCAGTTGTCGCGATTCGATCGAGTTGCGTCAATGGCGGCGCAAACCTCAGCGCCTCCTCGATAGCTGAAGGCCAAAGACCGTGATCATTTTGTATGGCCGTAAGCTGATCAGGATTTCGCAGAAGATAGTACACAGCACTCGAAATGAAATCCGTCGTCGTCTGATGCCCGCCCAAGGCAACCAAAAGCGCGTTATGCGCGATTTCATCGTCGGAAATCTCCGCCCCATTTTTTTGCAAGGCTACGATATCGGTCATTAGATCGTCGCCAGGCCGTAGCCGGCGTTCATCTGCGAGATTCCGAAATAGACGCAAAAGATTAAGTTGAGCTTCTATGCGAGCCCGAATTTGTTCATCGTCTGCAACAGGATTGAATGCCGCGAACAAAGAGTATGACCATTCCTGGAAGTCACCTAACGATTCTTTTGGGATTGCAAATAGCTCACCCACTACTTTCAGAGGAATGTGATATGAATATTCACTGACAATATCTACAGCCCTGCTCCCGTCCAGCCTATTTAACGCAGCCTCAACAACTGGCTCGACCAAACTGCGTGCTCTGGGCAATTGACCTTGTATGGCTGTGGCTATGACCTTCCTCACTCGGGTGTGATCAGGATGGTCCCGAAATGCCATTGGGGGATGGGGGCCGAACTCCTCGGCCGTATAGGCATTGATAGCCTCAAAGGCGAGCCGCGCCGGGTCTGTGGACTCCGCATTACGCCAATCTCGGCTATGATCCTTGCTTTCGAGAGTCTCGCGAACATCTTTATAAGAGGTAATAAAGATTCGGTTCGTGCTCGGGACCCTCATGGCTGGGCATTTAGAACGCAGTTCATCAAGGCGTGAGTGCGGATCGCGGCGAAACTCATCATCGATTTCGGTGAGCTGTATATAAGAATATTCCGGAACATTCGCCGTCATATCATCGTCCTTCTTGAGATTTATTCGGAAAAACTTGCCAAGATCCGAGACCTAGTTTCCGATTTCAAGTTTAGATATTTCTCAGGCCGCCCAATCAATAACTCTTCCCGAACATAGTCGATTGGTTTTTCAAGAAGCGGAACCAAATCGACAGAAGGCAACCAAATCATACGGCTTGCGAGCCTTCGCGCCTCCGATATTATCCCAAAAATATTACTTTTAGGCGCAACAAACTGAATCTTCAAAGCAGCCATATATGAAATTAGTCTGAGACCACGACTTTTTAGCATTTTATCTGTAACTATTAACATGCAAATCTCGCCAGCAGGCTCAGGCTCATAGCGCAATAATATGTGCCAAAGATCGTGGGTGAGTGAGAAGTGATCCTGCAGCCTCATTGCTTCAGGATATAGCACCCCGTGCTGAGAAGGACGCCGCGCGCGTTCTGAAGCCAAGACTCCGTCCACATCCAACGCCTTTCCTTTCAGGAAAGAAAAATAGTGGGCTCCGAATGACCCAGCGGGTAAACCTCTAAGGTAGATTTCGTCACTCAAATGTTCAATTAAAGAGGAATCTCCGCTGGCAATCCGACGACCTAAGTCAGTTTTCAGCATGCGCTCGATATTATTTCGACTTGTCCCGCCGTCAAGCGCCTCGACAACCTTAAATACGCTATCTGTATCGCTAGCGTCTCTCAAAACTCCAAGCAGCGAGCGCAAAGCTTTGCCAACTTGTAACGGCTGATTCGGCGGGATCGCGATTCCGTTCATTGCAGGCTGCCTCCTGTTTGATTGTCATTTAACCAAGACTTGTAAAGGGTCGCCGCCACGGTAAAGTCCGATAACCCCTCCACTATGTCTCGATGCATCGTGAACGGCATATCCCAATAGCGGAAGCAACTTTTCAGGTAGGACGCTTAATCGCTCTCGAGATATATTGAGAAAGCTATTTTCGACCGGACGAAGCCAGCCCGCGCAATAAGTGACCGACAACCCGCGGCGAGGATGATTGGAACGATTGGCGCCGGCGCCGTGGAGTAGGTCAGCACGAAAATATACAGCATCCCCCGGACTCATCTCCGCGGCAACCAACTCTTGCCGCTTGGGATTCCGCCCTTCATCCCATGACCAGCTACCGAGGGCGAATTGGGTTCCGCCATTCTCGTAAGAAAAGTCGCTGAGAGCATATATTGCGTTCATAACGATAGGATCGCCTCCCGACGGGATGGAGGGCCACGATTTATTATCGCTGTGAATATACTGAGCCTTCTCCCCCGGATTTACCTGGAGAACCAATGCAGCGTTCAAGAGTACACCGTCTGCTCTCGCACTCAACATCCTGATCGCAGAGTCGACCATTTCGTCATCAGCAATAAGCTTCGCCGCTGCATCCGAAAATTCCGAAACGCCATGTATCCTTGATGTCTTGCTACCCTGGAATGAGTTGTACGTGTCGGACGTGCTACTCGGCAATCCGTGGTCCGGAGAACGATCTAGATAATCGTCAAAATCACGATTGAGCACATCCAGAGCATCATTTTCAATATAGCCCTCAAGAATAACCGCGCCCGGACCGTAGACGATTTTTTCGATTGCTTCCCAATCATAGGGTCGCTTCATTCGAGGTATGAAATCTGGTGCACCCATATCTATATTCTCAGGCGCATCACGTGCGATGATCGGCGTCGGATCAGCGCTGGACATTATCCAGAACGCCGCTCCATCAGGCCCCGCACGCATCGGCCCCGCAGGCGTATTTGCGGGCAACCAACGGACATCACCAGCGCAATATATTCCTTCGCCTTCTATTGTAATTTGTCCGCGGGTAACATGATAGAACGCGTCGGCACGGTGAGAAAAGCGCGGTCGCTCCTTACCCATTGGCTCTTCAATATATACAACGAATGGATTGCCTTCCTGGCCTATTCCGTCAGGGAAGACGGTTACCTTCGCCCCTTCAAACGCGGGGGAGGCTGTCGACGGTACATCTTTTTGCCGATAGCAAATCCCTTGTGTTTTCACCATGAACCCCTCACAAAAATAGATCTTTTCATTGTAATTTGCATTTTCTGGCCCTTAATCTCCGCTATTGTCAATATCGGTTTGGCGAAGAAATGACTCGTTTCTCAGATTCAGGGGTGTTGGCTAGCCTATTGGGAAGCCGCGCTGTCGTCGTGGAGACATTTGAAGCGCTGGCCGCGTGTCCGCAACCCGAGGAAGCGCGAAATGCGGAACGGATGTCTCCTGCCCGGCGGCAGGAGTTTGCTACAGGTCGGGCATGTGCGCGGCTGGCGTTAGAGTCTCTCGGTGTGAAAGCTGAGTCGATACGGCAGCGTTTCGATCGAGTACCTGAATGGCCCAGAGGAGTGGTTGGCAGCATCACCCATTGCCCTGGTTTCTACGCTGCTGCTGTTTCTCGATCGTCGACAATATCCGGTCTAGGTATCGACGCTGAGCCGATTTCCAGAAACGACAGAATGCCACTCCACAGGATTTGCGGTCCAGATGAGTTAGAGCATGCTCTGCTTGGGAAGGAGGCCCCTTCTAGATTTGGCAATATTTTGCGATTTGTCGCGAAGGAAAGCGCGTACAAATGCCTCTTTCCTGATTTACCAGACAATACAGGATTCTCTGATGTCGTCATCAGCTTTGATATAAATAACTTCTTTAAAGCCACTGTAGATCTAGAAGGGCAAAAATCTATATTGGCTATTGGTCGATGGGCCATAAGGAATAATCTAGCATTTGCCGCAGCTATTCCAAATATTGATAGGATTTATTGGAATAGATCTTGATATATATATCAAAATTCCTATGACGGTTCACCTTCATCGGATAACTATTTAATGTGATTAATTGCAATAATTCGTGATATACTTCTTTCCGTAGCGATATAATAATGTCAGGAAAGATCGACATTGCGGATCATCGCGTGCCCGACGTTTCGCTGAAATACTGAATTGGCGATGAGCCAAACGCCTGTAACCCGCCCGGGAAGCTTCCCCCCAATTGCAGCTTGGTAGTCGGTTGCAGGATGCCGCTCCTCTCGTTGCCAAGATCCCAGCTCCCGTTTCCCAGAACGCACCACCACATGGGTTTCTCGCTCGCACCACCAATCAAGAGGGCAACGAAATACAAAACCAACCGGCAGCTCCGCGCTCCACATATAGGTTAAGTCATGACCATTATCGAACTCAATCGCCAAACTCAGATAATCGTGGGTTACAGCGAGATCTTCAGCAATTTCGGATGGCAGCGACGTGATCAACCACTCCCACGAAAAGCACAGAGTCTCCGTGAGCGCTATATCTAAATCCTTTCGAAGGATGCCGACGTCGGCCTCGGTGTGAACAGCGATGGATTTGTCATCGACCGTGAAAATTCGTCCCTCACCAAGCCGCCAGTGATATTCCCAATCGGATGGTGCGGTCGGTGTCGACCCCGTTTCGAGAATCATCTCAATAGCTACACTGATTCCAGGCTTTTTTGGCTTGCGGCTGCCAGGCATGATATCGCCGCTTGCGTCGACCCATTCGGATTGCGCCTTTGAAAAAAGCTCGATCTCGCCATCTGCCCATGCTTCGTAGACTGCATCCGAGGCCGCAACTTTCCGGATCGGGGAGTCACCTATTCGCATCCACAGGCTTGCTTTTGGTTCAAGGACAAGCCCTAGAGGCTTTGCAAGCCAATGATAGCCCTTAGCGGTCAATCTAAACCGCGATCCCCGTTTAACTAAAGACCCCGTTGGTCGCCAATCGGTTTCACTCGCATCAAGCAATAGCCAGGGAACGGAAGTGGGCGCTAAAAGACTGCTCGCGACGGTATTGCGCCGTTTATATTGTTGTATCCCAAATCTCAGAAACGTAGTAACCGTGTCCTGAAGGCCGCCTTGCGGGAAGCTGCTTTGCGGTGCTGATAGCCGCTCTTTGCGAGGAGCGGTGATGAGCGAGGGTATCGGAGCGGCTGGAGCGAGTGCTCTTGTGACCGGTCATA